>PJTO01000048.1_pt1 | contig 200398 bp, 190 predicted proteins | sample 1512101 | NCBI WGS metagenome assembly PJTO01 (sample SAMN08177690, study PRJNA422409) | Soil metagenome, whole genome shotgun sequencing project. | reverse complement strand
GCTGGTCCGGGTGCCGGAACCCGGTTCCGCGGACCTGGTTCGCGCCATGCTGCTGTCGCTGAGTGAGCAGGGCGAGTGCGTCGTGGCCCTGACCGATGGTTCCGCTACGCCTGATTCCAGCGGACGAATGGCGGCGCCTCTCCACCGGATCGTCACCGTGCGTGACGATTCCGGCGAGATGCATCGCTGCAATGCGATTCAGAGTTCGGCCGCACCTTCCAGCGCCAGCAGGTAGCCTTTCGCGCCGAAGCCCGCGACGGTCGCCTTGGCGGCCATGCCGACCCACGACGTGTGGCGGAATTCCTCGCGCGCATGCGGGTTGGAGAGGTGAACCTCGATCACCGGCACCGTGATCGAACGGATCGCGTCATGCAGCGCGACCGAGGTATGCGTATAAGCGCCGGGATTGATGAGCACCGCGTGGGCGCCTTCGTCCTCGGCTTCGTGCAGCCAGTCCACGAGGTGGCCTTCGTGGTTGGACTGGCGCATGTCGATCGTGCAGCCGAGCGCTTCGCCGCGCTCCACCAGCATGGCGCCGATATCGTCCAGCGTCTGCGAGCCATAGATGCCGGGTTCGCGCTTGCCGAGGCGGTTGAGGTTGGGTCCGTTGAGGACGTAGACGAGCTTGCTGGCCATTTCGCGAATTCCCGGTGCGGTTGTTATCCGGGCGCGGCTCTAGAGCATTTTCCGGCCTGCTGGAAACACCCGGCAGCGCGGAACATGTGAAGAGAGCGCGTCACTGCGGCGCGGGCATCTCGTCACCGACAGGGCGGCCGTCGGCCTGATATCCTGCGGGTGCCGGGCCTGCGGCAGGCTGCGCGCGCTCGGCCGGACTGTCCTGAGGCGCATCGGCTTTTGGTTCGGCTGCGTCGCCGGAGTAGAATTTCGCGAGTTCGGCAGCGTTGGCCTGACGCCGGGCGGCGGCGGCCTCGCGCTCGGCCTGTTGGCGGGCGTTTGCTTCCTGCTCGGCAGAAGCCTTGGCTTCCGCGAGTTGCCGCTCCAGTTCTTCCTCGCGGCTTGGCCCGCAGGCGGCCAGCATCAGGGCCGGGATCAGGATCGGCGCGATGCGCGCTATGCTGCGAAACACTTTTGCCTCCTTGGAGGGATGGCGAAAAACGCACCCTGCAAGGATAGCTAGCGGCGAAGGCTTGGGTTTGTCTTAACGGTCGCTGCCCTTGGTCTTGCCCCACTGGCGCATTGCCGAATAGCCGAGATAGCCGGTGCCGAAGAGGGCGTAGAGCGGTTCGGGAATACCGTTCAGATAGGCGGTCATGGCCTCGCCGATGGCACGGGCGGTTGCCGGGCTCAGCGCGCCGATCAGGCCCATCGGCAAGGCCCAGAGAATCATCGCGTAGATGACGTAGAGAAAGCTCGGCCGGGCGCGGCTGGTCCAAGGATCGGCAGACGAGGCTTCTGCGACGATGGGTGAGAGGCTCGCCTGAAGCAGCTGCAATTCCTGCGAATTTTCGAGTTTGAGCAGTTCCAGCTTGGCGCGCTCGCGGGCTTCGGGATCGGGAATCACCTTGTCGATGATCTTCGAGACCGGCGCGACTATCGAATCGAACAGGGGCATTTGCGGGCACTCCCTTGGATGGTGGCCCGCAACCAGATAACCGAAGTCTGCGATGTAGGAAAATGCGCCCCGTCAGCGTTTCCTGGCCGTCACCGTTTCTTGGCCGGTGCGCACATCTCGTCCGCGCGATCGGCTAGCGCGAAGTCGCCCGCTCTCAGTGCGGTCTTGCGGGCATCGGCGCAGCGCCCGTCCGCCACCAGCGCGCCGACTTCCTCGCGCAGGCCCTGCTGTCGCTGCGCTTCCTCGCGGTCCTCGTTCTCCTTGTGGAGGCGATCGACTTCCTGAAAGCCCGCGTGGCGCTGCTGGATCGGATTTTCGCCGCTGTTCGGCTGGACGGAGCAGGAGGCGATATTGCCGAGCCGGTAGCAGGTCGAAGTCTGCGCCATGGATGGCGAGGCGGCGACGGCGCCGAAAGCGAGGCCGATCGCGGCAAGCGTGAACTTCATCTGCACCCCCTGCTTCTTGACTCGAAGTATTGCTCCGAATGACCCTGCCGCATTGTTCAGTCAAGAACTTCCGGCGCTGGCTGGTGGCCGGGAAAGAGCGTCGATTTCATTCGCGTATCGCTGATGGATATTTGAGGGGCTTGAAGTAACCGGCTTGAGGTCGGCGCTGGGAAAGCGTCAGACATCCCGCGGGATGGGACGATCCAGGTAGCTGGTTTCCCCTCGCTTGCGCGCTTCCCAGGCATTCGTGCGTTCGCGGGCGTAGGCCTTCTGCACGCGGACCCTGCTGATGCCGTAGCGCAGCGCCAGTTCGCCAAAGGTCGCGCCATCGATCACGGCAACGTAAATGGCGGCATTTCGCTCGTGGTTGGGGCTGGAATTTTCAGGGGTCATCGCATTCTCCCATTCTGGCGGCGCGATTCGCACAGGCGATCCGATGGAGGCGCGGCCAACTGGTGTACGCCGATCGATACGGAGACCGCAGAAACGAAAATGCCGCTTCCTGCGCGAGGCAGGAAGCGGCATTTTTCATTGGTCGGGACGAGAGGATTCGAACCTCCGACCCCCACACCCCCAGTGTGATGCGCTACCAGGCTGCGCTACGTCCCGACCGGAGGGCGCCCTATAGGCAGCATATTTTGAGAGCGCAAGCGTCTCGACGAGACTTTCTTCATCGCGGTTGAAGCGCGCCTGTGGATACTTATCTGCGGGCATGTCGCGGGGGATGGGCGGGCAGGGCCGGAAGGCCGCGCGTTGCCAGTTCTTCGCTTTGTTGCTAACCGCGCCCATCCGGCAAAGTCCTTGAATGGATTTTCCCGGCGAGGCGTGTCGCAGATCGGATGCGGCGCGCGATTCGCGCCGGGGATGAAAAGACGAGAAGGCCCTTCAGTTCAATGCAAAGCTCGATTCTCAACCAGCTCGCCGCCGCCGCTCCTGCGGGCGCGCCTCCGGCATGGATTCAGTACCTGCCGTTCGTGGCGATGGCGGTGATCTTCTGGTTCCTCATCCTGCGTCCGCAGATGAAGCAGCAGAAGGAGCACAAGAACAAGCTCTCGGCGCTCAAGAAGGGCGACGAAGTGCTGACCGGAGGCGGCCTCGTCGGCAAGATCGTCAAGATCGACGACAACTATGCCGACGTCCAGCTGGCGCAGGGCGTGGTCGTGAAGGCCGTCAAGTCGACCATCGTCGACGTGATCCCGCCGGCCGGCTCCAAGCCCGCAAACGACTGATTTTCCGGCATCGCCGGGTCGTTCCGGCCATGCCAGACTGCATGGAGCGCCCCGGACCGGGCGCTCTTTCGGAGAGAAGCCACAGGCTATGCTCGAATTTCCCACCTGGAAGAAGCTCTGGTACTGGGGCCTGACGATCGTCATCGCCCTTTGCGCCGTGCCCTCGCTGGTCTCCCTGACCAATGCGCGCTGGCCCGCATTCCTGCCCGAGCCCAAGATCAATCTCGGCCTCGACCTGGCCGGCGGCAGCCGCCTCCTGCTGGAGGCCAACCGTCAGCAGGTCGTGCAGCAGCGCCTCGAAGGCATGGAAGAATCCGTGCGGACGCGCCTGCGGCAGGCCAGCCCGACCATCGCCATCGGCGATTTCTCCAGCACCGGCGGCCAGCTGGCCTTCACCGTGCGCGATCCTTCGCAAGTCGATGCCGCGCGTGAGGCGATCCTGCCGCTGACCTCGGGTGCGGGCCTCACCGGCCAGCGCGACTGGGACATCACGGTGCAGGACGGCACGCGCTTCATCCTCGTGCCGACCCAGGCGGGCATCGACCTGGCGATCAGCAATGCGATGGAGACCGCCGTCGAAGTCGTGCGCAAGCGCATCGACGCGCTCGGCACCAAGGAGCCGGACATCCGCCGCCTCGGCGGCACCCGGATCGACGTGCAGGTTCCCGGACTTCAGGACCCGCAGGCGCTGAAGAACCTGCTCGGCCAGACCGCCAAGCTCGAATTCAAGCTGGTCGACGAGACCGCCGTGCCGAGCGACCTCGCCAAGGGTATCGTCCCGCCGGGCGACGAGATCGTGCCTTACGCCAATCCCAACGATCCTGCTGCGGGCGGCGTTCCGGTCCTTGCGGTCAAGCGTCTCGGCGGCATCAAGGGCGACGAACTGACCGATGCCAAGCAGGCCTTCGACCCGAAGACCAATGCCGCCGTCGTCTCGATCACCTTCAACCAGCAGGGCGGCGAGAAGTTTGCGCGGCTGACCAGCGAGAACGTCGGCAAGCGCTTTGCAATCATCCTCGACGGCAAGGTGCTTTCGGCGCCTGCCATGCACGAGGCGATCCTGGGCGGCAGCGCGCAGATCTCGGGCAGCTTCAACGTCCAGTCGGCCACCCAGCTTGCCATCGCGCTGCGTTCGGGCGCGCTGCCGGTCGATCTCACCGTCGTCGAGGAACGCACCGTCGGTCCCGACCTCGGCGCCGATTCGATCCAGAAGGGCGTCGTCGCCATGGGCGTCGGCACCGTGCTGCTGATGCTGTTCATCTTCTTCACTTATGGCCGCTTCGGCGTCTATGCGAACGTCGCGCTGTTCATCAACGTGCTGATGATCCTGGGGATCATGGCGGTGCTGGGCACGACCCTGACGCTGCCGGGCATCGCCGGTTTCGTGCTCACCATCGGTGCCGCGGTTGACGCCAACGTGCTCATCAACGAGCGCATCCGCGAGGAACGCCATCGCGGTCGCCGCGTCGTGCAGGCCGTGGAACTGGGCTACAAGGAGGCGAGCCGCGCCATTTTCGACGCCAACATCACCAACTCGATCGCCGCCGTGCTGATGTTCGCCTTCGGCTCGGGCCCGGTTCGCGGTTTCGCGGTCGTGCTGATGATCGGTATCGTCACGTCGGTGTTCACCGCCGTCACGATGAGCCGCATGTGGGTTGCGGGCTGGCTGCGTCGCGCCCGTCCCAGCGACCTGAACGTATAAAGGTACTGGCGCATGAAGCTCCTCAAGCTCATTCCCGATCACACGAACATCCATTTCCTGCGTTGGCAGTGGCCGTTCTTCATCACCAACCTGCTGGCGATGGCCGCCTCGATCGTGCTGCTGTTCACCCACGGGCTGAACCTCGGCGTCGATTTCGTCGGCGGCCAGATGATCCGCGTGACCTTCGAGCAGAGCGCGACCGCGCCTGCCGGCAAGCTGCGCGACAGCGTGGAGGCGCTCGGCTTCGGTGAGCCGGTGATCCAGACCTTCGGCAAGCCGAACGAAGTCTCGGTGCGCATGAAGCTGCCGGAAGGTTCGGAGGACAATCCGAAGCTGGCCGACGGCATGGCCCGCAAGATCACTGCCAAGGTCCGCCAGGACTTCGCCGACGCCCGCGTCGACGGCGTCGACTCGGTCTCGGGCAAGGTCTCGGGCGAGCTGTTCCACACGGGCATGCTCGCGCTCGGTCTGGCGATGATCTGCATCTCGATCTACATCTGGATCCGCTTCGAATGGCAGTTCGCGGTCGGCGCGCTCTTCGCGCTGGTGCAGGATATCCTGCTGACCGTGGGCATGTTCTCGCTGACGCAGATGGAGTTCGACCTCAACATCGTCGCCGCGCTGCTGACGCTGCTGGGCTACTCGCTGAACGACAAGATCGTCGTCTACGACCGTATCCGTGAGAATATGAAGAAGCATCGCCGCATGCCGATGAACGAGCTGCTCGACCTCTCGGTGAACGAGACGCTGTCGCGCACGATCGCGACGTCGCTGTCGGTGCTCATCATGCTCGTGTCGCTGCTGTTCCTCGGCCCCGACGTGATCTTCGGCTTCACCGCCGCGATCACCCTGGGCATTTTCATCGGGACCTACAGCTCGATCTTCATGTCGGCGCCGATCCTGATCTGGCTGGGCGTGAAGTCGGATACTTTCGTGAAGACGGAAACCGATATCGACCGTCAGGACCGTCTCGCCCGCGAAGGCGGCGCGCGGCCCTGAAGGTAGCGATAGCTGAAAACGAAAGGGCCGCTCCCGCAAGGAGCGGCCCTATTTGGTTCAGGCGGCGGCGGTGATCGCTTCGCCCGCCAGCACGTCGCGCCAGAAGCAGACGAGATTCTGCGCATTGACGCCCCAGGAGAAGCGGCTGACATGGGCGGACACTTCCGCCTGACTCGGCGGGTCGGCGAGGATGTCGCCGACGGCCTCGGCGATGGCTTCGGGGGTGCGCGCGGCGATGCGTCCGGCGGTATCATCCTGCACCACCTCGCGCGCGCCGCCGATATCGGGGATGACGATCGGGGTGCCGCAGGCCAGTCCCTCGATCCAGACATTGGCAAGACCCTCGCTGGCGGAAGGCAGCACCAGCACGTCGGCGGCGCAGAGCACATGCGGCAGGAGGTCGTGGCCGACGAGGCCGAGGAACTGCACCCGCTCGGCGACGCCCAGCCGCTCGGCGAGGGCCCGTAGGGGCTTTTCGTCCTCACCCGTCCCTGCGAGTGCGAGGTGGGCGCCCGGAAGCCGGGCGAGGGCCTCGATCACCAGCCTTTGCCCCTTGCGGGGGATCAGCGAGCCGGGAGTGACGATCAGCGGCCCCTCCGGCCAGATGCCGAGATTGGGCATGGCCGAGACGAGCGCGCGGGCGGCGCCGCGCTCGATGGGGTGGAAGCGCTCGCGGTCGAGGCCGGTGTAATGCACCCCGATGCGGTCACGCGGCATGCCGAGCGCGACCATGTCCTCGCGCAGGGCACGGCTGACGGCCAGCATTCCGGCGGCCTGATGCGCGGCCTGCTGCATCTGTTTCAGCGCGGCCTGACGCTGGCCCCAGTAATGGATATCGGCGCCGCGCGACTTGATGGTCAGCGGCAGGCCCAGTTCGCGCGCGACGATCGCGGCGGCGGGGCCGTCCGGAAAGAAGAACTGCGCGTCCACGAGGTCGAAGGGCTGCTCGGCGTGGAGGCAGCGCACCAGCGGCAGCACGGCGCGGGCGATGCGGGCGGGGTTGCTGTCGCCGCCGATCTTCGGGATCAGGGTGAACTTCGGATAGAGCACCGGCAGCCCCGAAACCTCGCTGCGCTCCGGGATAGCTGCAAGCTTGTCGTAGGGATGGCGGCGGGAGAGCGGCCAGGGCGGCACGCCGATCGGGCTGACCATGGTGAGGTCCACGTCGCCTGCTGCGACGATCGCCCGCATCTGGTTGCCGACGAAGATCCCGAAGGACGGCTTCACCGGATTGGGAAACAGCGTGGCGATGGAGAGGATGCGCATGAGTTGCCTTTAATGGCGGAAGGTTAGAGCTTTCTGACGAGCATCTCCGCAACGGCGAGCCATTGGGGATGTTCCACTCTGGCGACGGACTGGCCGCTGGTCGGGGGCAGCAGGGCGAGTCGCTCGCGGCTGCCGTCGATCAGGCGTCCGAACGCGAAGCGGCCGCCGGGCAGGGGAGCGAGAACGTCGCGGTTGAGCAGCTTCGGCGCATCCTGCGGCGGCGACTGGCGCAGCCAGACCTGATCCCCGGCGCGGTACTCGCCGCAGGACTGTTCGACTTCCATCACCATCCACGGCGTATCGGCGGCAAGATCGCTCGGCAGGATGGCTTCGCGCCGGCTGCGCGGACTGTCGGCACCGCTTTCGGAGAGCACCGCCATGACCATGGCGGGTACTTCGCTCTCGCTGCGCAGCAGGCGCTCCGGCTCGATATCCAGCGCCTTTGCGATTCTATTCATCCAGGCGAGCGAGAGGTTGCGCGTGCCGGTCTCCAGCCGCCCGATGGTCTGCGCAGTCGTCGGCGGCAGGCAGGCGGCGGCGACGTCGGCGAGGGTCAGGCCCTTCTGCAGGCGAATGTCGCGAATACGGTTTATCATCCTGAATGCGCTCGCATAACCGTTCTGGTTTTCCAAGTCCCGTCATGGTGCCATTCTGGAGGCTGTTCGCACAAGACTTCGGCTCACTGTGAATTAATCCGTTTCGGCACCGGAGTTTCGTTGCGGTCTCGCGAAAGGAGCGGCACCTTCGGTGTCTCCACCGCATCCCGGGAGAACAGAATGTACCGTCGCGAATTCATGGCCACGGCAGGCGCCGGTCTGGCCTGGAGCCTGTTTGCTTCCCGCCATGCGATTGCCGCCGTCACGACGGGGACCGCCGCCGACACGGCGTTCTATGCGAAGCTCGACGGTCTGTTCTACGACGCGCTGGCGCAAAGCCCGGAAATGGCCAGCTCGCTCGGCCTCGACAAGGGCAAGTATGCGGGTCTGAAGTCCCGCCTGTCCGACGGCAGCACCAAGGGCCGCACCGCCGATCTGGCGCTGGGTCACAAGGCTGTGGCGGAAGTCGAGAAAGTCGATCCCGCGCCGCTCAGCGAGGCGGGGCGGCGCAACCGCGAACTGGCGCTCTACCAGCTGCGCCAGCGGGTGGTTGCGCAGGACAGGTTCGACCTCGAAAGCGCCCAGCGGCCCTATCTCATCACCCAGCAGGGCGGCGCCTATTTCTCGCTGCCCGATTTCCTCGACAGCCGCCACACGATCGAGACCAGGGACGACGCCGAGGCCTATCTCGCGCGCCTTTCCGCTTTCAAGACTGCGCTCGACGACGAGACCGAACTCCAGAAGGAATACGGCGCGCGGGGCGTCGTGGCGCCGGGCTGGTCGCTCGATCTGGCGCTAGGGCAGATGGCGAAATTGCGCGACACCCCCGCAGCCGAGAGCGGCTTGGTGACGTCGCTGGCCAAGCGGGCGGCGGCCAAGGGCATCGCCGGCGACTGGGCGGCGCGGGCTTCGGCCATTCTCGAAAAGCAGGTCCATCCCGCGCTCGACCGGCAGATCGCACTGCTGAAGGCGCAGCGTCCGACCACGGCGGCGGGCGACGGCGCCTGGCGTCTCAAACAGGGCGATGAAATCTATGCCGAAGCGCTGAAGCAGGCGACCACGACCGACTATTCGCCCGAGGACGTCCACAAGATCGGCCTCGAACAGGTCGCCGATCTCACCGCGCAGCTCGACACGATCCTGAAGTCCACCGGCCTCACCCAGGGCGCGGTCGGCACCCGGCTCGATGCGCTGAACAAGCGGCCGGACCAGCTTTACCCGAACACCGATGCCGGGCGCAGCGAGCTTATAGCGGCGCTCAACGAGGGCATTCGCCAGATGTACGCGAAGCTGCCGCAGGTCTTCGACAATCCGCCGCAACAGCCGCTCGAAATCCGACGTGTGCCGCCGGAGATTCAGGACGGCGCCTCGAACGGCTATTACTACCGCGCGCCGCTCGATGGGTCGCGCCCGGCGATCTACTGGATCAACCTCAAGGACGTGGGCGACTGGCCGAAGTACACCCTGCCGTCGCTGACTTATCATGAGGGTGTTCCCGGCCATCACCTCCAGGGTGGCTTTGCCCAGACCGGCGGCGAACTGCCGATGCTGCTCAGGAACAGCTTCATCTCCGCCTATGGCGAGGGCTGGGCGCTCTACGCCGAGCAGCTTGCCGACGAACTGGGCGGCTACACGGGGCTGGAGCGCGCGGGCTATCTCCAGAGCTACCTGTTCCGCGCCGCGCGTCTGGTGATCGATACCGGCCTCCACCACTATCGCTGGAGCCGCGAGAAGGCAGCGGACTACATGGTCGAGACCGTCGGCTTCGCCCGCCCGCGCTCGCTGCGCGAGGTTGAGCGCTACTGCACGATGATCGGGCAGGCCTGTTCGTACAAGATGGGCCACACGGCCTGGGTCAAGGCACGCCAGCGAGCGCAGTCGGCGCTGGGCGACGGCTTCACTCTGCCGTGGTTCCACGCGATTCTCGCCGAAGGGGTGATGCCGCTCTCGATGCTAGACAAGCGGGTGGACGAGCGCATCGCCGAGCGTCTCAAGGGGAAGTGAGGAAAAAGGCCGGGGTTCTCGCCCCGGCCTTTCATTACCCTTCGACCTGCTCGGCCAGTTCCAGCCAGCGTTCTTCGGCGGCGTTCTTCTCGCCGCGGGCCTTTTCGATGGCGGCGGAGAGGCTGGCGAACTTCGCCGGATCGCGGGTGTAGAGCGCCGGGTCGGCCATCGCTGCCTCGTCGCGCACGATCGCCGCTTCCAGGTCCTCGATCTTCTTGGGCAGCAGCTCGTAGTCGCGCTGGTCCTTGTAGGAGAGCTTGCCCTTTTTCTGCGGCATCGGCGGGGGCGGCGCGGCGTTGTCGCCTTTTGCTTTGGCTTTCCCCGCGCTCGTGCGCTCGCGGCGCTTGGCTTCCCAGTCGGCATAGCCGCCCGCGATCACGTCGATATGGCCCGAGCCGTCGAGGCCGAGCGTGACGTTGACGGTGCGGTCGAGGAAGTCGCGGTCGTGGCTGACGATCAGCACCGTGCCGTCGTAGTCCGCGATCACTTCCTGAAGCAGGTCGAGCGTTTCGAGGTCGAGATCGTTGGTCGGCTCGTCCAGCACCAGCAGGTTCGAGGTGCGGGCGAACTCGCGGGCGAACAGCAGGCGCGAGCGCTCGCCGCCGGACAGGGTGCCGACTTTCGCCTCGACGAGGCCGGGATCGAACAGGAAGTCCTTGAGATAGCCCTGGATGTGCTTGCGCACGCCGACCACGTCGATCCAGTCGCCGCCTTCGGCCAGCACGTCGCGGATGCGCATTTCCGGGCTCATCCGGCTGCGCTGCTGGTCGATCACGGTGGCGTCGAGCGTGGCCGCGCGCGTCACCTTGCCCGCGTCGGGCTGAAGTTCGCCCATCAGGATCTTGAGCAGCGTCGTCTTGCCCGAGCCATTGGCGCCGACCACGCCGATGCGGTCGCCGCGCTGGATGCGCAAGTTGAAGTCCTTGATGACCGTGCGGTCTCCGAACTTCTTGGTCACATGTTCGGCGACGATGACCGACTTGGTCTTGCTGTCGTCGGCCACGACGGCCAGCTTGGCGGCACCCTGCGGCCCCATCATCGAGGCCCGCTGGGCGCGCATTTCCCAGAGCTTGGCAAGGCGGCCCTGGTTGCGCTTGCGCCGCGCGGTGACGCCGCGCTCCAGCCAGTGCGCCTCGATCTTGAGCTTGGCGTCGAGCTTCTGGGCCGCGCGCGCTTCCTCGGCGTAGACTTCCTCTTCCCAGGCTTCGTAGCCGCCGAAGCCGATATCGCGGCGGCGCAGGCCGCCGCGGTCGAGCCAGAGCGTGGCGTTGGTCAGGCGGGTCAGGAAAGTACGGTCGTGGCTTATGACCACGAAAGCGCCGTTGTAGCGCTGGAGCCAGGATTCCAGCCAGTCGATCGCGGCAAGGTCGAGGTGGTTGGTCGGCTCGTCGAGCAGCAGCAGGTCCGGCTCGGAAGCAAGCGCGCGGCAGAGCGCGGCGCGGCGGCGCTCACCGCCCGAGGCGCTCTTGGCCTCGCGCGAAAGGTCGATGCCGAGCTGGTCGGCGATGGCTTCCACTTCGTGCTGCTGGGGGGCGTCGTCGCCGTGGATGGCGAAATCGAGCAGAGTGTCGAAGCCGGTGAAGAACGGGTCCTGCTCCAGCGTCACCACGCGGGTGCCGGGCTGGACCGAGCGCGTGCCCTTGTCGGCATCGACCGTGCCCGCGATCAGCTTGAGCAGCGTAGTTTTGCCTGCGCCGTTGCGGCCGATCAGGGCCAGCCGGTCGCGCGGAGCGATGTTGATGTCGAGGTCCTGGAAGAGCCAGCCGGAGCCCTGGATCAGGCCGAGGTTTTCCCAGCTGAGAATTGGTGCAAGTGCCATGCCCGGCGCCCTACAGGGCAGAGCGGGGGGCTGGCAAGGCGGACTGAGGCATGTGGGATTCGTGCAACAGTCGAAAGCCGGTGCCACCTTCGCGCCACATTCAGGACTTGTTCAAGGCCAGAGGGTTAGGCAGCAAGTCGCTATGAACAAGTCCCTTTCCTCTCTGACGGTCGCAGCCTCGTTGGCATTTGCCGCGTTTGGCATGGTCGGACCGTCGCTTACCGCCCACGCCGCCGATCCCGGCGGCGAGCAGGGCGAAGTGCGCCGTGAACGCCGGGCGGGCAATGTTCTCTCCCTGCCCGATATCGAGCGGCAGGTGCTGCCGCGCATGTCGGGAATGCAGTATCTCGGCCCGGAATTCGATTCCGCCGCCATGGCTTACCGCCTGAAGTTCATCCGCAACGGCAAGGTCTTCTTCGTCGATGTCGACGCCCGGACGGGCCGTGTGATCGGCCAGTCGCGTTAGTTGGGCATATTGAGGTGGGGATGAACGGATCTTGTTCATCTTTACGTTCATATTTGAACGCCTAGTGCTAACAGCGAAGCGGAAGCACTGGAACCAAGCCGGTTCCCGTCGCTTGACGCTCCGGGACCCCGGTCCCATTTCGGAAGTTCCATGCAGCCCCCACTTTAGGGAGAGACCGAATTGCGCATCCTGATCGTCGAGGATGAACCCACGCTCGGCAACCAGCTCAAGACCACGCTGGAGCAGACCGGCTATGCCGTAGACTTGTCCGTCGACGGCGAGGACGGCCACTTCCTGGGTTCGACCGAAGACTACGACGCCGTCATCCTCGACCTCGGCCTGCCCGAGATCGACGGGCTGACCGTGCTCGGCATGTGGCGCAGGGAAGGGCGCAATTTCCCGGTCCTGGTGCTGACCGCGCGCGATTCCTGGTCGGACAAGGTGGCGGGCCTCGATGCCGGCGCCGACGACTATCTCGCCAAGCCGTTCCAGACCGAGGAACTGATCGCCCGCCTGCGCGCGCTTATCCGCCGTGCCTCGGGCAATACCTCCAGTGAACTGACTGCGGGCGAGGTCCGCCTCGACACCCGCTCTGGCCGCGTCACGCTCGACGGCGAGCCGGTGAAGCTCACCGCGCAGGAATACAAGCTGCTGTCCTACCTGATGCACCACAAAGGCAAGGTGGTCAGCCGCACCGAACTGATCGAGCACATCTACGATCAGGACTTCGACCGCGATTCGAACACGATCGAGGTCTTCGTCACCCGCATCCGCAAGAAGCTGGGTGCCGATGTCATCACGACGATTCGCGGCCTCGGCTACAGCCTCGACGACCCCGCAGAACCCGGTCGGGGTTAAGATTGGGGGCTGAAAACGCCGGGAGTGGTCAGGTGCAGGAAGGAGACGTGCGCGAAGAGGAGGCCCTGAATCAGGTCGGCCCGCGCATGAAGGCGTCCAACACCGGATCGCTGGCCCGGCGCATGATGCTGATCGCGGCAGGGTGGATCTTCATCCTGCTGCTGGTCGGCGGCCTCGCGCTCGATCGCACGCTGACCGGCCTCATTTCGCGCAATTTCGACGAGCAGCTCGGCTACATGCTGACCGGCATGATCGGCTCGGCGGAGATCGGGCCGGACGGGGAAGTGTTCTTCATCCGCCCGCTCGGCGACCAGCGTTTTCTGGAGCCGAATTCCGGCCTCTACTGGCAGATCCGTGCCAAGGGGCACGAGGATTTCCCTTCGCGCTCGCTGTGGGACCGCACGCTGAACGTGCCCGCCGACCACTTCGACGCGCAGCCGCATGTCTACGACAGCGACCAGTTCGCCGGCGAGCCGCTGCGGGTCATGGAACGCTCGATCATCCTGCCGGGCAGCGATTCGAAGTGGATGTTCACGGTGGCCGCCAGCCGCGCGGACCTCAACGAACAGCTCAAGATGGTGCGCGGCATCCTGGTCTACAGCTTCGTCGCGCTGGGCTTCGGCCTCTTGCTGATGGCGGGGATGCAGACCTGGTACGGGTTGTTTCCGCTACGCCATGTGCGCCGTGCGATCCAGAAGCTGCGCACCACCGGGGCCAGCCGCGTCACCCAACCGCTGCCGCAGGAAGTGCAGCCGCTGGTCGAGGAGCTGAACGCACTGCTCGCCCATACCGAGCGCCAGGCGGAGGAAGCGCGCACCCATGCGGGCAACCTCGCCCATGCGCTGAAGACCCCGCTGACGGTGGTGATGAACGCCGCCACCGCCAAGGCGCCGGACCTTTCCGATACCGTCATCCGCGAGGCGGCGGTCATGCGGCGTCAGGTCGATCACCATCTGGCGCGCGCCCGCGCGGTCGGCCGCCGCGCGGTCGGCCAGTCACGCGCGGAACTCTGGCCGAGCCTTGAAGCCGTGCTGCGCGCGGTCGAGCGGCTCTACGATCAGGCGCGCCTCGATCTCGACGGCAACCGCGAGGCGGTGGTCGCGCTGGAGAAGCAGGACCTTGAGGAAATCCTCGGCAACCTGATCGAGAATGCGGCGAAGTACGGCGGCGGCAGCGTCTTCGTCACGGTAGATCCGGACCGCGCCGCGCCGCTCTGCGAAGTCTGGATCGAGGACGACGGCATGGGCATCCCCGAGGCCGAACGCATCCGCATCTTCGACCGCGGCGCCCGACTCGATACCGGCAAGCCCGGCACCGGGCTGGGCCTTGCCATCGTGCGCGATGTCGTGGAAATCTATGGCGGCACCGTGGAACTCGACGAAAGCGAGGATCTCGGCGGTCTGCTGGTAAAGCTCAAGCTGCCACGGGTCGATGCATAGAACCAATACTTGGGGGAAGCGGCGCGGAGGTGGTTGCGGCTCCGGTCATTCGTCCCCATTGGCGCGGTTTACCAGATCAAGGACACTCTCATGACCGATTCCATCAACCTTTCGCTGTCGTCCGACGAGATCGAAATCATCGTCGATGCGCTGGAAGCCGATCTCGAAGGCTATGTCGAGGCGGCCAAGGAAGCACGCGGCAACAACAACCGCGAGGACGTGACCACCTTCACCGAAGCAGCCACGCGCATCCAGACCCTGATGACGAAGCTTCAGGATCTGGTTGAAGAGTAAGCTCGTTCCGGCGTGGCCCCGGCCCTCGCTTGAAAGCGAAGGCTGGGGCTATCGCCCGAAGGGCTGGGGTAATCGCCCGAAGTTTCGTCTTTGCTTCGCTAGGCTCGCAATGACGACAGCGGCGGGAATTACGCCTCGTTCTTCGCCCGCTCGTGATGGCGGATCACTTCGTCGATGATGAAGCGGATGAACTTCTCGCCGAAGTCGGGATCGAGGTTCGCGTCTTCCGCCAGCTTGCGCAGGCGCACGATCTGGCGCTCTTCGCGCCCGGGATCGGAGGCGGGAAGGTCCTTCTCGGCCTTGTAGGCGCCGACGGCCTGGGTGATCCGGAAGCGTTCCGCCAGCATGTGGATGAGAGCGGCGTCGATATTGTCGATGCTCGCACGGAAGCTGGCGAGAACGGGGTCGGCTGCGGGAGTTTCCTGGGTCATCGCGAGGTCCGCTAGCACGGGTTCGCCGCCCGTTCCAGTCGGCGTGTTTGCTCCAGACATGGCATTCGCTCTTGCGTTACGGGCGCCGAACGCGCAATGCGCGGGGCGATGAGTGCCGACGTTCTCCCCCTGCGCGCACGCGGGTCGCAGCCAACCCTCGCTCCCATGCTGGCGGTTACCGCTGCCGGCATGAACAGCGTCAACGCCGTCATCCTTGACCGGATGCAGAGCGAGATTCCTCTCATTCCGGCCCTGGCCGGGCACCTGATCGCGGGCGGCGGCAAGCGCATGCGCCCGATGCTGATGGTCGCCGCGGCCGAGCTTTGCGGCTATCAGGGCACGCGCCACCACCGGCTGGCCGCCGCCGTGGAGTTCCTTCACACGGCCACGCTCCTGCACGACGATGTCGTCGACGGTTCCGACATGCGCCGCGGCAAGGCCGCCGCGAACATCGTGTTCGGCAATCCGGCGACGGTGCTGGTGGGCGATTTCCTGTTCACTCGCGCGTTCGAACTGATGGTCGAGGACGGCAGCCTCAAGGTCCTGAAAATCTTCTCGAAAGCCAGCTCGATCATCGCCGAGGGCGAAGTCGACCAGCTCACCGCCCAGCGCCGGATCGAGACGAGCGAGGAGCACTACCTCCAGATCATCGGTTCGAAGACCGCCGCACTCTTCGCCGCCGCCACCCGCATCTCGGCCGTGGTCGCGGAAAAGACCGAGGCGGAGGAGCTGGCGCTCGACGCTTATGGCCGCAACCTCGGCATCGCTTTCCAGCTGGTGGACGATGCGATCGACTACGATTCCGAAGCCGCCGAATCGGGCAAGGACAAGGGTGACGATTTCCGCGAGGGCAAGATGACCCTGCCGGTGATCCTCGCCTATGCGCGCGGCACTGCCGAGGAGCGCAAGTTCTGGGAGGAAGCCATCGCCGGTTTCCGCACCGAGGACGAAGACCTTGCCCACGCGGTCGAACTGATCAACCGCCACGGCTGCGTCGAGGCCACGCGCGAGCGGGCGCGGCTCTACGGCCAGCGTGCCATCGACGCGATCTCGATCTTCCCGGCGGGCGCCGCACGCGACGCCATGTGCGAGGCGGTCGAGTTCGCGATCGCGCGTCGCTACTGAGCCGATTTCGCGCTACCTCTTTACGGATTGAACGCCGGGCAGGTTCTGCCCGGCGTTTTCGTATGGCGCAGACAAGAAAGAGAAGATCGCGCAAGGGCGCGATCTTCTCTTGCCTTCGTCAATCCTGCTTTTCGAGCAAGCGCATGGACGAGTTGACGGATATTGCTGACGTGGATCAGGCCTCGCCTGGCCCATTGGTTTACGGGGTAGTAATCATGAAAATTCCGACCTGATTTCGATTAATTACTGCTGTAATTGCCGAGCATGATGAAATCTATTCGGTTGATGGCATGGGTAATGAGCTATAGTCTTCGATGAAACGAATTCCTGAATAAGGAGGTCGTCAATGTTGAGCGTATTCTCGGGGCCAGTCCTCTTTCCCAAGCCATGGCGGAGGAAGTTTTTTCCTCGCCCGAACATGCAAATGTTGGCGGCTTCGGCGCCGGTTCCGACGTCAGCATCAATGCGCTCGCCATGCTGGGCTATCGCACGCATCTGCTGGGGCAGCGGATGATCCTGCGCGGCGGCTATCGTGTCATCTACGAGGATTACAGCCAGGACGATTTCACCGGGCGCGGCAGGTTCGTCTGGGACATGCGGCCGCGCGGCCCTGTGCTTGGCCTTTCCATGCTGCTTTGACCGCGCTTCTTTCCCGCGAAGAGGAGAATGACCATGCCAGTGATGACGAAACTCGGGCGGGCGCTGGGCCTGCTGGCGGCACCGGGACTTCTGGCCGCAGGCACTTCCGCCGATGCCTGCACGCGCGCGGTCTATCTCGGCCCGAACGGCAATGTCATCACCGCCCGCTCGATGGACTGGAAAAGCGACATCGTCTCCAACTTGTGGATACTGCCGCGCGGCATTGCCCGGAGCGGGGAGGCGGGACCGAACTCGATCAGGTGGACGGCCAAGTACGGCAGCCTCGTGGTCAGCGGCTATGACGTATCGAGCACCGACGGGGTGAACGAGAAGGGCCTCAACGCCAACATGCTCTGGCTGGTCGAATCGGAGTATCCGCATTTCGACGGCAAGGGCAAACCCGGCCTGACCATCGCCGCCTGGGCGCAATATGCCCTCGACAATTTCGCGACCGTGGCGGAGGCCGTGGCGGCGCTGGAGAAGGAGCCGTTCACTATCGTCACCGACAACGTGCCGGGTGAGAACCGCTTGACCACGGTGCATCTCTCGCTGTCCGACGCCAGCGGAGACAGCGCCATTTTCGAGTATATCAAGGGCAAGCTGGTGATCCACCACGGCCGCGAATACCAGGTCATGACCAACTCGCCGACGTACGACGAGCAACTCGCGCTCAATTCCTACTGGAAGGGCATCGGCGGCACGGTGATGCTGCCCGGCACGAACCGCGCGGCGGACCGCTTCGCGCGGGCATCCTTCTACATCAACGCCATTCCCAAGGACGAGGACCCGAACAAGGCGCTCGCCTCGGTCTTCAGCGTGATCCGCAATGCCTCGGTCCCCTACGGCATCAACACGCCCGAGCAGCCGAATATCTCATCGACGCGCTGGCGCACGGTGTTCGATCACAAGCGCGGGCTCTACTTCTTCGAGTCGGCGCTGACGCCGAACACCTTCTGGATGAACCTCAAGAAGATCGATTTCTCGAAGGAGACGGGCAAGGTGAAATGGCTCGACCTTGGACCTAATCAGGATCACACCTTTTCCGGCGAGGTGAACGGCGATTTCGTGGAGCGTGCACCGTTTCGCTTCCTCGGCCTGAGCGGCTGAGTTTCCGCGCTTTACGGCACAGTCCGGCGGTTTTTTGGCACGGGACTCCGCCGTGCAATGATCCTGCAACATCCCTGCAATTGCAGTGGCATGGGAAGCGCCCTATTCAGGCGACGCCATGCCCGCCGAATCCGAGATGGTGACATCGGGCTATCAGCCCGGTTCGCCGCGCCAACGCTTCGTTTCTTCGATCCTCTCTGGGGGGTTGATCCTCATTGCGCTGCTTCTGGCTATCTACCAGACCGGCCTCGTTCCCCAACTGGTTGAGAAGACGACGTCTCTGACGACCTTCGATGTCGTCGACCACGACCGCGACAAGGGCGGCGAGAAGCCGGAAAAGCCCAAGCAGCGCGAAGAAAAGAAGACTGAAAAGACCAGCCAGGCCAAGGTCGTCCAGGAAAAGGTGCCGCCGACTCCGCCGGTCGTGAAGCCGGTGGAGGAAAAGCCGGCCTTCACTTTCCTCAAGCTGTCGCGGCAGGAATTCGCCGCCGCCGATATCGGCAAGATGAAGGGACCGGAGCCGGCCCAGGGCTCCGCCGCGCCCAGCGGCGGCTCCGGTGGGACTTACGGTCCCGGCGAAGGGCCGGGCGGGGCGACGCTCTACAATGCCGACTGGTTCCGCCGCCCGACCGACGCACAGCTTGGTGGCTATCTGCCTGAAAATCGCCCGCGCAGCGGCTGGGGCATGATCGCCTGCCAGACCATCGAGCACTACAAGGTCGAGAATTGCCAGATCCTCGGCGAATCGCCGCGGGGGTCTGGCTTCGGTCGCGCGGTGCTCAACGCCGCCTGGCAGTTCGAGGTGCTCCCGCCGCGCATCAACGGCAAGCAGCAGCTCGGAACCTGGGTGCGCATTCGCATCGATTACGGCACCAAGGGCGATATCTGAAGGCCGAGCCTCGGCCTCTTCGAAACTTCAGGCGAATTGCCAGGCCTTGGACGAGGTTTCGACCCGGCTGAGCATGTCTTTCAGCGTCATGGGTCGGGCGATGTGGAAGCCCTGTGCCAGCGAGAACCCGGCGATGCGGGCGCTGAGCAACTGGTCTTCGGTCTCGATCCCCTCGATCACGCATTCCAGCGAAAGCGCGCGCGCGAGGTTGCGGATCGCCGAGATCAGGCGGCGGCCCACGGTCTCGTCGAGGCGGGGGGCGAAGCTGCGGTCGATCTTGACCATGTCGAGCGGCAACTGGTGCAGCGACGAGAGGCTGGAATAGCCGGTGCCGAAGTCGTCGAGCGCGATGCGGGCGCCGGTCGCGCGCAGGCGTTCGAGCACGGCCCGGGCGGTCTCGAACTCGGCGATCAGTGTCGTTTCGGTGATTTCGAACAGCAGGCGCCGCGCGTCGCAGCCGCTGCGTTCGATATGGTCGAGCAGGGTGGCGATCGTTTCCGCATCGGAAATGTCGTGCCCGGAAAGATTGAACGAGATCGAGATCGGGTGCGGCAGCAAGGCCAGAGTGCCCAGCGCGCGGTCGAATAGTGTCGCGGTCACTTCGCGGGCGCGGCCTACGCGCTCGGCGGCGGCGATCATCTGCTCCGGCGGCACCGCGCCGAGCGTCGGCGAAGTCCAGCGGGCGAGGCACTCGAAGCCGACCGGCTGATTACTCTCGGTGGCGATGATCGGTTGATAGGCGACGGAAAGTTCCCGTGCGAGATCGGCGCTCTGCAGGGCCGAGTCGAGCGCCTGCTCGGAGCGGATCAGGGTTTCCAGCTGGTCCGAGAAGCGCACGCATTGTCCGCGACGGTGGTTCTTGGCGTGATAGAGCGCGAAGTCGGCCCGGTCGTAGAGCGAATGGGCGTTGCGGGCGCTTTCCGGGTAGATCGAGATCCCCGCCGATCCGCCCACCGCTACCGTCACTTCGCCGAGGCGTGCGGGCATACGGATGGCCGTGCAGAATTTCTGGGCGATGGCTTCCGCTTCGTCGGGGCCGCCAGGCACGATGAAGCCGAACTCGTCGCCGCCGAGCCGGGCGATCGTCACGCTCGGGTCGCACTGCGCGATCAGGCGCGTGCCGATCACCTGAAGCAGGCGGTCGCCCTGGGCATGGCCATAGGTGTCGTTGACCGGCTTGAAGCGGTCGAGATCGATCAGCCCGACGCAGAAGACCTGATCCTGCGCACTTTCCAGCAGCCGTTCGAGCGCCGCGAAGAAGTAGCGCCGGTTCGGCAGGCCGGTGAGCGCGTCGGTCTGGGCCAGGCGGGCGTTCTCGTCGCCGAGCGCCTGCGCCTGCCTGCGTTCGACGCGAAGCTCGCGCTGGGCCATTTCCAGCTCGACGAAGGAATCGTAGGTGTCACGCAGGATCTTGAGGATCACGGCGGCGACGAGGGCGATATTGATCGCCACGGCGGTGAGCGTTTCCGACCCCGTCGTCATGCAATAGACGAGGAACATGCCCAGCGCCGTGACGCAGATCAGCAGCGCCGCCGTGGGCAGGAAGGTCAGGCAGAACACGCAGCCGAGCACGGTGACGGAGACGAAGACGGCGACGTGACCATGTTCGTAGGGCCCGCCGTAACGGTCGAGGCAGAGCGACCAGACGGCGAAAGTCATGGCGAAGAGCAGCGAGAGCCAGATCGCCTGCTTCATGCGCCGGCGCGCGACATCGGCCTCCAGGTCGCGCTGGGAAACCGGACGCAACCAGACCAGCATGCGAATCAGGCAGCAGGCGATGAGGATCGCGGGGATCGTGAGCGTCAGATAACCCGGTGCCAGCGCGCGATGCGTATAGGCGAGAATGGCCGCGTTGATCGACAAAAGCCCGTAGAGCGGCGGGATTCGTTCGCGCAGGCGCAAGTACTGCGCGACGGGCAGCGGAAAGTGCCCGGCGCGATGCATCTTGCTCTGGATTGAACTGGCATCGGGCAAAACGTGAACTCCTGAGAGTTTTGCTTAAGTACAATTCCTTGATGAAGCGTAGACGTCTCGCTTTATCTCATCCGTTTCGGGTTCGGTTGATATCGGGACGAAGTCTTTCCCGTTGACGCCACCGGCCCTAAGGAGGCGGGCGTGAGCGCGCTTCCCATCCACACCGTATTGCCCGAAGTCCTGTCCGCATTGCGTGACGGTCCTCACGCCGTGCTGATCGCGCCGCCGGGGGCGGGCAAGACCACGGCGCTGGCCCCGGCCCTGCTGGCCGAACCCTGGTGCACCGGCACGGTGATCCTGCTGTCCCCCCGCCGTGTCGCCGCGCGCGCCGCTGCTGAACGCATGGCCGAACAGCTGGGCGAAAAGGCCGGCGAGACGATCGGTTACGTCACCCGCCTCGACGTGAAGCGATCGGCGCGCACGCGAGTCGTGGTCATGACCGAGGCGATCTTCGTCTCGACGATCGTCTCCGATCCGGAGCTTTCCGGCGTCTCCGCGGTGCTGTTCGACGAGGCGCACGAGCGCCATCTCGACAGCGACCTCGGCCTCGCGCTGGCGATCGAATCGAGCCAGGTCCTGTGCGAGGACCTGCGCATCGTCGTCATGTCCGCCACGATAGACGGCGCGCGTTTTGCGCGTCTGCTGGGCGGCGCGGTTCCGGTCATCGAAAGCGAGGGCAAGGCCTGGCCGCTGGCAATTCGCTGGCTCGGCGGATCGCCTGACCAGCGGATCGAGGATGCCATGGCCTCCGCCGTATTGACCGCCTGGCGCGAGCAGGACGGCGACATCCTCGCCTTCCTGCCCGGCGTGCGCGAGATCGACCGCGTGGCCGAGCGACTCGCGGAGAAGCTGCCGGGTGCCCTGGTCCTGCCGCTGCACGGGCAATGCGAACCCGCTGCGCAGCGCGCGGCGATTCGCCGCGATCCGCAAGGGCGTCGCCGGATCGTGCTTTCAACCGCGATCGCGGAAACCTCGCTGACGCTGGAGGGTGTCTCGGTGGTGGTGGACAGCGGCCTCTCCCGCCGCGCCGAGTTCGACAAGGCGGCGGGTGTCACCCGCCTGGCGACACACCGGGCGAGCCGGGCTTCAGCCGCGCAGCGGGCTGGTCGCGCTGCGCGTCAGGCGCCAGGTACGGCCTATCGTCTCTGGGAAGAGGCGGCGCATCAGGGGCGTCCCGAATTCGATCCGCCGGAAATGATGACCAGCGACCTCGCGCCGCTGACGCTCTCGCTGGCGCAATGGGGCGCGGGCGATCCGGCGGCGATGGCCTGGATCGACCCGCCGCCGGTGCCCGCGCTCGACGCGGCGCGGCGCCAGCTCGAGGCACTCGGCGCGCTGGACGGGGAAGGGCGGATCACCGCGTTCGGTCGCAAGGTTGCGAGCCTGCCGATGGACCCGGCGCAGGCGGCGATGATCCTCCATGCCGCCGAGCGCGGCGCCGCCGGAACCGCCGCGAAGCTCGCCCTATTGCTACAGGAGCGCGGGCTGGGAGGGCGCAGCGAGGATCTGGCGCAGCGACTTTCGCGCTGGGATGGCGACCGCTCGCCGCGCGCGGAAGCCTCGCGCAAGCTGGCGGCGGGCTGGGCGCGGCGGGCGCGTTCGCTGATTTCCGGTGAGAATGATGGCGACGAAACTCCCGCAGGCGTGCTTCTGGCGCTTGGACGGCCCGACATGGTGGCGCGCCGCCGTGATGCGAGCGGCGAACATTGGCTCTCTGCCGGGGGCCGGGGCTATGTGCTCGATCCCGCCTCGCCGCTGGCGGCGCGCGAGTGGCTGGTGATCGGCGATGCGCAGGGGCAGGCCAAGGGCGCGCGTATCCTTTCGGGCGCTTCGCTGGAAATGTCGGAGGTCGAACAGGGCCTCGGCGCGCGAATCGAGCGTCGCTCGGTCCTGCGCTGGAACGAGGCGGAAGGGCGCGTCGAGGCGCGGCTGGAACGGCGGCTCGGGGCGATCACGCTGGCGAGCGGTCCCGATCCCGCGCCAGATCCGGCGGCGATCTCCGCCTTCCTGCTGGAGCGCGTGCGGGACAAGGGCCTCGACCTCGTGCCGTTCGGGAAGGGCAGTCTCTCGCTGCTGCGCCGCGCGCGCTATGCGGGGATCGCGGCGCTGTCCGAAGCGGCGCTGGTGGAGGATCTGGACGACTGGCTCGGTCCGCTGCTGGAGCGGAGGCTCGACGCGATCGACAAGGGCGGCTTGGCCGAAGCCTTGCGCAATCGCCTGAACTGGGACGACCAGCAAAGCCTCGAAAAGCTCGCGCCGCCGGAATTCCGCAGTCCGGCAGGCAGCACGCATGCCATCGACTATGAGGACGAGGGCGGTCCCAGCGTCGAGGTCCGGGTGCAGGCACTCTTCGGGCTGGACCGTCATCCGACCTTCGGGCAGCCCGCGCAGCCGCTCCTGCTGAAGCTGACCTCGCCCGCCGGGCGGCCGATCCAGACCACCCGCGACCTGCCCGGATTCTGGCGCGGATCGTGGCGCGACGTGCAGCGCGACATGAAAGGCCGCTATCCCCGGCACCGCTGGCCGGACCAGCCCTGGACCGAAGATCCCAGCCTGAAGACTCGCAATGCGTTCGAAGCTTCGAGGAACAAGTGATTTGCGCTTGATTCTCTCCCTGATTCGGAGGCAAAGCGCTCAGCCATGAGTGCACGCATCTATCAGCGCCCGAAGAACGCCATGCAGTCCGGCAAGGCACTGCTGGACCAGTGGGTCCTCGAATTCGTTCCCGCCGAAGCGAAGAAGCCCGATCCCCTGATGGGTTGGGCCGGTTCGGGTGATACCCGGCAGCAGGTCGTGCTGAAGTTCCCCGATGTGGACGAAGCCAAGGCCTATGCCGCGCGCTACGGCATCGAGGCCGAAGTGCATGCCACGCCGCCGCGCCGCCTGAAGATCCAGGCCTACGCCGACAACTTCCGCTAATTCGCCCCCCTTACCCCGCCAGCGCCGAGGCGCAGGTTTCTGAGCAATCGGCCCGCCTTCCCGCAAGGGAAGGGCGGGCCGCTGCCGTTTGGGCTGCCGAAAACTTCGCGGTGTTAAAAAGTCTGGCAGGCAGGCTGGACAAACTGGACGCGCGCCGCCATAGGCCCGCTCGGGAGTCGGGTGGACGTTTGCGTTCGCCAACCTGGTCAGGTCCGGAAGGAAGCAGCCACAACGGATAGCGGCGGGTCGCCCGGCTCCTTCAGCCCACATCGTGACAAATTGATGCCGGACCCGCCGGAAGGCCGGTTTTTGGCCCTGTCCTGTCGATCTTGCCCAATGATCTGGGCTGTGGAGCAAATTGCTTTTCCCCTGACATTCCGGCCTCCAGTCCCTAGTTTGGCAGGCGATGGACGATTCACGCGACATGTTCGGCGATACCCCCCCTTGGGACGACAAGGAGGAAGCGGCCGCTCCGACCCAGGCCGAACTGGAAGAGGCCGGTCAGGCGTCGATGTTCGGCGAACCCGAGCCGCCTGCCTCGCCTGAACCCGCTGCCGAACCTGTCGCTGCGCAGGTCGAATCGGTTCCTGTCCAAGCGAAGCCCGCTCCTGAACCAAAGCCCGCTGCCGCCGCGCCTTCTTCGGCGGCTCCCGTCGGCGCCCCGGCGCAGCCCTATCGCGTGCTCGCGCGCAAGTACCGCCCGCAGACTTTCGCCGAACTGATCGGTCAGGAGGCGATGGTGCAGACGCTGGCCAACGCCATCAAGCGCGACCGGCTGGCCCATGCCTTCCTGATGACCGGCGTGCGCGGGGTCGGCAAGACCTCGACCGCGCGCCTGATCGCCAAGGCGCTCAACTGCATCGGTCCGGACGGGCAGGGCGGTCCGACGATCGACCCTTGCGGCGTCTGCGAGCCGTGCCAGGCGATTGCCGAAGGCCGCCATATCGACGTGATCGAGATGGACGCCGCCTCGCATACCGGCGTCGACGACGTGCGCGAGATCATCGAGGCGGTGCGCTATGCCGCCGTCTCGGCGCGCTACAAGATCTACATCATCGACGAAGTCCACATGTTGTCGCGCAATGCTTTCAATGCCTTGCTGAAGACACTCGAGGAGCCGCCGGCCCATGTGAAGTTCCTCTTCGCGACCACCGAAGTGGACAAGCTGCCGGTCACGGTGCTGTCGCGCTGCCAGCGCTTCGACTTGCGCCGCATTCCCGCACCGATGCTGGCCGAACACTTCGCCAAGGTCTGCGGTCTCGAAGGCGTCGAGGCCGAGGACGAGGCGCTCGCGATGGTCGCCGCTGCTGCCGAAGGGTCGGTGCGCGACGGCCTGTCGATCCTCGATCAGGCGATCGCCCATGCCGATCTTGATGGAGAAGGCCAGGTCCGTGCCGAGAAGGTGCGTGACATGCTCGGTCTTTCCGACAAGAGCGTGCAGCGCAGTCTCATCACCGCCATTCTCGACGGCAAGGGCGGGGAACTGCTCGAACTCGTGGCGCGGCAGTTCGCACTGGGTGTCGAGCCGATAGCGATCATGCGCGGGCTGATGACGCTGGTGCACCGCATCGCCGTGGCGCAAGTCGCGGGCGGCGCCCACGATGCCCATTCGGCGGAAGAGCGCGAGGCGATCGAGGGCTGGGCAAAGGCGCTCAAGGCCGGACAGGTCCATCGCATCTGGCAGCTGCTGCTCAAGGGGCACGAGGAAGTGAAGTCCGCGCCCGATCCGCTGGTGGCGGTGCAGATGGCGCTGCTGCGGATCATGCACGCCTCGGATATGCCGGACCCCGGATCGCTGGTGAAGAAGCTGGAAGAGCTTGCCGCCCGCGCCCCGGCGCCCGCTCCGGCAGGCGGCCCGCAAAACGGCGGCGAAAGCGGCGCTCCGGCTGCCGCGGCTTCGCCCGCGATCACCGCCGCCATGGTTACGCGTCGCTGGGAAGAGCTGGTCGAGGACGTCGAGCACATGGGCGAGCTTTCGACCGCGAACACCATGCGCATGCAGGTCCGCGTCGTCGAATTGGGGGGTAGTCTGCTGCGCTACTCGCAGCCGCCCGGTTTCAGCGAGGATATCACGGCGCTGCTGCGGGCCTGCCTGACGAAGGCGACGGGCGAGCGCTGGGAAGTCTACAAGGTCGCGGAGGAGGGCGCGCCCGCGCTCATGCTCACGCTGGTCGAGCAGGCCGAAGCGAAGAAGGCCGAGGAAAGCGATGCCGTGAACCAGCACCCGCTGGTGCTGGCAACCAAGGCGGCTTTCCCGCAGGCCGAAGTTATCGAAGATGATCGTCCGCTTGCCGTCGGCGGCGGCGGACGCAACTGGAGACGTTGAGATGAAGTCGATGGAAGAGATGCTCCAGGCCGCACAGCAGGCGGCCGAGACCATCCAGAAGCAGATGAACGAGGCGCAGGCCAAGCTCGATGCCATGGAAGTCGAAGGACTTTCGGGCGGCGGTCTGGTGAAGATCCGTTGCTCGGCCAAGGGCCGCGTGATCGGCGTAGCGATCGACGACAGCCTGCTCCAGCCCGGAGAAAAGCAGATTCTCGAAGATCTGGTCGCGGCCGCCTACAACGACGCGCGCGTCAAGGCGGACTCGGTCGCCGGCGAGGAACTGGCCAAGGCCCAGCAGGGCATGGGCCTGCCGCCGGGCTTCAAGATGCCGTTCTGATCCTGCGGTCTCTCTCGTTCCGGACCGCCTGGAATCGCGATTTCCATGGGGTAATTTCCGTCAGGACTGGCGGAAGTTCCGGGGAATTGCGCTATATTGGATCAAACCTCCGGTATTTTCCGGAGTTGCGATCTAGGGGAAAGGGGGAAGTGGTGCGACTATCACTTCCACAGTCTTTCGGCGGCGGCGCCATTGCGCGGCGCGGGAGAGACCCCATATCGTCCCGCGAAGGCCGGGGGGCTCTCAGCCGCCCCGCGTGTGTGTTGAAATGGAAATGACCTTGAACCTGCTTCCACTGCTTCCCCTGCGCGACATCGTCGTGTTTCCCGGCATGGTCGTGCCGCTTTTCGTTGGACGCGAGAAATCGGTGGCCGCGCTCGAAGCGGCGATGGCGGGTGAAAAGGACATCTTCCTGCTTGCGCAGCTCGATCCCGGCTGCGACGATCCCGACCGCGACGACCTTTACGACACCGGCGTCATCGCCAGTGTCCTCCAGCTGCTGAAGCTGCCGGACGGCACCGTGCGCGTGCTGGTCGAAGGGCAGGAACGGGCGAAGCTGGAGACCCTGCGTACCGAGCAGTCCGCCGAGGGCGAGATGCTGGTGGCCCAGGTCGAGCGCGTCGAGCCGGTCGAGGCGGACGGCACCGAGACCGAGGCGATGATGCGTTCGGTGGTCGAGCAGTTCGGCGAATATGCCAAGCTCAACAAGAAGCTCTCGCAGGACGCGGGCGACCAGCTTGGCGAGATCGAGGATGCGGCCAAGCTGGCCGACACCATCGCCGCGCAGCTTTCCGCCAAAGTGGGCGACAAGCAGGCCGTGCTTTCGGAAGCCGACCCGCTCAAGCGCCTCGAAATGGTCTATTCCTTCATGGAAGGCGAACTCGGCGTCCTGCAGGTCGAGCGCAAGATCCGCGGCCGCGTGAAGCGCCAGATGGAAAAGACCCAGCGCGAATATTACCTCAACGAGCAGCTCAAGGCGATCCAGTCGGAACTCGGCGGCGGCGACGGCGAGGAAGCGAACGAGCTTCAGGAGCTTCAGGAGCGCATCGAAGCGACGCGCCTGTCGAAGGAAGCCCGCGAAAAGGCCACGGCCGAGCTGAAGAAGCTCAAGTCGATGCAGCCGATGAGTGCCGAGGCGACCGTCATCCGCAATTATCTCGACGTGCTGCTGGGCCTGCCCTGGGGCAAGAAGAGCAAGCTCAAGCGCGACATTTCCTCGGCGCAGGAAATCCTCGATGCCGATCACTACGCGCTCGACAAGGTCAAGGACCGCATCGTCGAGTATCTGGCCGTGCAGGCGCGCACCAACAAGCTGAAGGGGCCGATCCTGTGCCTCGTCGGCCCGCCGGGCGTCGGCAAGACCTCGCTGGGCAAGTCGATCGCCAAGGCGACGGGCCGCGAGTTCATCCGCCAGTCGCTGGGCGGCGTGCGCGACGAAGCCGAGATTCGCGGCCACCGCCGTACGTATATCGGCTCGCTGCCGGGCAAGATCGTCACCAACCTGAAGAAGGCCGGCAAGTCGAACCCGCTGTTCCTGCTCGACGAGATCGACAAGCTGGGCCAGGACTTCCGCGGCGATCCGGCCTCGGCGCTGCTGGAAGTGCTCGATCCGGAACAGAACGCCAAGTTCCAGGATCACTATCTGGAACTGGACATCGATCTGTCGGACGTGATGTTCGTCTGCACCGCGAACAGCCTGAACCTGCCGCAGCCGCTGCTCGACCGCATGGAGATCATTCGCCTCGAAGGGTACACCGAGGACGAGAAGGTCGAGATCGCCGAGCGGCACCTCGTTCGCAAGCAGGTCGAGGCGCATGGCCTGAAGAAGGGTGAGTTCACGCTCACTCAGGACGGCCTGCGCGACCTGATCCGCTACTACACCCGCGAGGCGGGCGTGCGTACGCTGGAGCGCGAGATCGCCAAGCTGGCGCGCAAGTCGCTGCGCCAGATCCTCGAAGGCAAGGCCACCGAGGTCACGATCACACCGGAAAACCTCTCCGAGTTCGCGGGCGTGCGCAAGTTCCGCCACGGCGTGGGCGAGGAAGAGCATCAGGTGGGCGCCGTCACCGGCCTCGCCTGGACCGAAGTGGGCGGCGAACTACTGACCATCGAAAGCGTGACCGTGCCCGGCAAGGGCCAGATCAAGGCGACCGGCAAGCTTGGCGACGTGATGAGCGAGTCGATCCAGGCGGCCTTCAGCTTCGTGAAGGCGCGCTCGCCCGCTTACGGTATCAAGCCGTCGACGATCCAGAAGAAGGACATCCACATCCACCTGCCCGAAGGCGCGGTGCCCAAGGACGGTCCTTCGGCGGGTATCGGCATGGTCACTTCGATCGTCTCGACCCTGAGCGGCGTGCCGGTGCGCAAGGACGTCGCCATGACCGGCGAAGTCACTTTGCGCGGCCGAGTGCTGCCGATCGGCGGTCTGAAAGAGAAGCTGCTGGCGGCTCTGCGCGGCGGCATCACCACCGTGCTGATCCCCGAAGAGAACCGCAAGGACCTCGCGGAGATTCCCGAGAACGTGAAACAGGGCCTTGATATCATTCCCGTTTCGCATGTCGACGAAGTGCTGGCCAAAGCCCTCACCGAGCCGCTCGAAGCGATCGAGTGGACCGAGGCGGACGAACTGGCGGCGGCGCCGTCGCAGACGCCGTCGCCTTCCGCCACCGCGCACTGAATATGTCGCAGGACGCTCTTTCCATTTCTGGAAAGGGTGTCCTGACGGCAATTTTCGGTCGATATTGGCGGTCGGAAAGAAAGTCTTTTGCGTAGAGCGCTTGTCACAAGCAGGCGTACGCTGTAACGGCCCCCTTCCTGCCGCGCGCCTTGCCGCAGGATTTTGCTAGAAGGATCTTGAAATGGGTTACCGGGTTGCCGTCGTCGGCGCGACCGGAAATGTCGGCCGCGAAATGCTCAACATCCTCGCCGAACGCGAATTCCCCTGCGACGAAATCGCAGCGCTGGCTTCGTCGCGTTCGACCGGGACCGAGATTGAATTCGGCGAAACCGGCAAAATGCTCAAAGTAAAGAACATCGAGCATTTCGATTTCACCGGCTGGGATATTGCGCTGTTCGCCGCAGGTTCCGAGCCGACCAAGATTTACGCGCCGAAGGCCGCTGCCGCGGGCTGCGTGGTGATCGACAACTCGTCGCTCTACCGCATGGACCCCGACGTGCCGCTGATCGTGCCGGAAGTGAACCCGGAAGCGATCGACGGTTACAAGGCGCGCAACATCATCGCCAACCCCAACTGCTCGACCGCGCAGATGGTGGTGGCGCTGAAGCCGCTGCACGACAAGGCGAAGATCAAGCGCGTCGTCGTCTCGACCTACCAGTCGGTTTCCGGCGCCGGTAAGCCGGGCCTCGACGAGCTGTTCGAGCAGAGCCGCGCGATCTTCGTGGGCGATCCGGTCGAACCCAGGAAGTTCACCAAGCAGATCGCCTTCAACGTGATCCCGCACATCGACGTCTTCCTCGACGACGGTTCCACCAAGGAAGAGTGGAAGATGGTGGTCGAGACCAAGAAGATCCTCGATCCCAAGATCAAGCTGCAGGCCACCTGCGTGCGCGTGCCGGTCTTCGTCGGCCACTCGGAATCGCTGAACATCGAGTTCGAGAACGAGATTTCGGCCGAGGAAGCACAGGACATCCTGCGCGAGGCGCCGGGCATCATGCTCGTCGACAAGCGTGAGGACGGCGGATACGTCACCCCGATCGAAAGCGTGGGCGACAGCGCGACTTACGTAAGCCGCGTTCGCGAGGACCCGACCGTGGAGAACGGCCTGGCCCTGTGGTGCGTCTCGGACAACCTGCGCAAGGGCGCCGCGCTCAACGCGGTGCAGATCGCCGAACTGCTCGGCCGCCGTCACCTCAAGAAGGGCTGACGCGGCGGGTTTCGGCCCGAACCGATAGAAAAAGACCTGCGGAGCGTTCGCTTCGCAGGTCTTTTCTTGTGCGTTTCAGCGAGTCTATCTGCCCTCATCCGCCGCGAATGCCTTCATCTGCGCATATGCGGCCTCGCGCGCGTCATCCGTCAGGGACAGGAGATAGCCCGAAGCCTCCTTGTACGTCAGGAACGGCTGGTCATCGGCAATGATGGGAACGGTTCGGCTGTTGTAGATTCGTTTCAGCAGGCGTCGTTGCGGCCGGCTCAGCGCCGGGTTTTCGGCGCTCGTGTTTTCTTCTGTCGTTTCCATGGGGCGCTTTATCACGGCTTCGTTCGCGGCAGCAATGGCGCGCACAGGGCGTTCCGGGTTACTCTCCGCGCATGAGCCAAACCCTGACCGGCGGCTGCCAGTGCGGCCGCATTCGCTACGAGGCCAAGGTCGAGAACGACGAGGCCTATCTCTGCCACTGCCGCTATTGCCAGAAGGCGACAGGCGGCTTCGCGGCCGCTTTCGTGCAGGTATCGAAGGCCGGTGTCCAATGGACGCACGAGCCGGACTGGTACCAAAGCTCGGCCATCGCGCACCGACCATTCTGCTCGCATTGCGGCACCCCGCTCGGGTTCGACTTCATCGAGAGCAGCGGCAACATGGACCTGACGCTCGGCAGCTTCGACACGCCGGAATTCTTCCGCCCCGCCGCGCATTCGGGCTGCGAAAGCTTGCATCCCGCGTGGCTCGATACCAAGGACTTGCCCAGACATTACAGCGCGACGACCGAAAGCGTCGCCTCGCGCTGGAAGGCGGCAGGACTGGAGGTTCCCTAAGTGAGCGATCTGCGCAAGGAAGTCATCGAAGGTTACGCGAGCACCGATCTGGCGGTGCATGTCATGGGCGACACCGGCGCGCGGCCGCTGCTGCTGCTCCACGGCCTGTTTTCCAGCGCCGACGTGAACTGGATCAAGTACGGCAATGCGAAGATCCTCGCCGACGCCGGGTTCGAGGTCTTCATGCCCGACCTGCGTGCCCACGGCCAAAGCGGCGCGCCGCACGACCCCGAGGCTTATCCCGCCGACGTGCTGGTCGAGGACCTCAAGCTGGTGATCGCCGCGCTCGGCCTGACCGATTATGACCTTGGCGGCTTCTCGCTCGGCGCGCGGACTTCGGTGCGCGGCGTGCTCGCGGGCCTCGCGCCGCGCAAGCTGATCCTCGGCGGCATGGGCCTCACCGGCCTCTCCGGCTGGGCACGGCGCAGCGCTCACTTCGTGGATGCCATCGACCGCTTCGGCACGATCGAACGCGGCGACAAGGCCTTCGTTGCGCAGGCCTTCATGAAGTCGATGAGGATCGATCGCGTGGCCGCGCGGCTGCTGCTGGGCTCGGTGGACGATACTTCGGCGGATGCTATCGGGCAGATATCCATGCCCACGCTCTGCGTATGCGGAGCGGAAGATCACGACAACGGCTCCGCGCCGGAACTGGCCGAGGCGCTGCCGCAGGGGCACTATGTCGAGACGCCGGGTAATCACATGTCCTCGGTGACGTTCAAGGATATGGGCAGGGCTATGGCAGAGTTTCTGCTCGATTAAGAATGAGGGAAGATTCCGGGGGATGATCCCCCGGACCCTCGAAATTGGCGATGCTGCGCGCCACCTATCCGTCGCGCGCTCCTTGCGGCGCAGCCATTAAGTCTCCCTCTACGCGACCAGGGGCGCACAACGGATAAGTGGCACCTGACCTCGACAGTAATGGGGGTGCAGGGGGGCTTTGCTCCCCTGCTTATTCCTTCTTCTCCTCCCTCAACAGTTGATCTGACGCAGCGGGCGACTAGTCTCCCGCGCCATCAGAGAGACAAATGAGGACAACCCCATGAAATTCGCATCCACCGCGCTTGCTGCGCTCGCGGCCGGGCTTTCGTTCGGTGTGGCGGCTCCGGCCTTTGCCGCGGACGCGCCGTCCTATCCGGAGACCGCGCAAGGCGCCGCGCAGTTCGTGGCCGCCGCCGAGAAGGACCTGTTCGATTTCTCGGTCGACAATGCCCGGATCAACTGGGTGAACTACACCTATCTCACCGATGACACCGATGCGCTGGCGGCGCAGTCCAACGGGCTGCTGACCGAGAAGCAGGTCGATTACGCGGTTGAGGCGGCGAAGTTTGCGAAGCTGCCGGGGCTTGACCCCGACGTTTCGCGCAAGCTCGGCATCCTGCGCCAGAGCATCGTCCTGCCGGCGCCGACGACGCCCGGCGCGGCGGCGCAGCTCAGCGAGATCAGCACGCGTCTTGCCTCCACTTACGGCAAGGGCCGCGGCACGCTGGACGGCAAGGAAATCAACGGCTCGGACATCGAGTCGGAGATGGGCAACCTGACCCACACGCCCGCTGAGTTCGCCGAGATGTGGACGACCTGGCACGACAACGTCGGCAAGCCGATGAAGGGCGACTATGTGAAGATGGTCGGCATCGCCAACCAGGGCGCCAAGGAACTCGGCTATGCCGACGTCGGCGCCATGTGGCGTTCGGGCTACGACATGACGCCCGAGCAGTTTTCGGCCGAGACCCAGCGCCTCTGGGAGGAAGTGAAGCCGCTCTACCTCGCGCTGCATACCTATGTTCGTCACAAGCTGAACGAGAAGTACGGCGATGCCGTGCAGCCCAAGAATGGCCCGATCCGCGCCGACCTGCTCGGCAACATGTGGGCGCAGGAGTGGGGCACGATCTATCCGCTGGTCGCGCCGAAGGGCGCGGGCGATCTCGGTTATGACATCGGCGATCTGCTGAAGGCGCATGGCCGCACCCCGATCGACATGGTGAAGGCGGGCGAGGGCTTCTACTCGTCGCTCGGTTTCGCGCCGCTGCCGGAGACGTTCTGGAAGCGCTCGATGATCGTGAAGCCCGCCGACCGCGAGGTGATCTGCCACGCTTCGGCCTGGGACGTCGACAACAAGGACGATATTCGCATCAAGATGTGCACCAAGGTGGACTCGAACGATTTCGTGACGATCCATCACGAACTGGGCCACAACTACTACCAGCGCGCCTATAACAAGCAGCCGTTCCTTTACCTCAACGGCGCCAACGACGGCTTCCACGAGGCGATCGGGGACTTCATCGCGCTGTCGATCACCCCGCAGTATCTCGTGCAGATCGGCCTGCTCGACAAGGCGAAGGTGCCGAGCGCCGACAAGGACATCGGCCTGCTGCTGCGACAGGCGATGGACAAGGTGGCGTTCCTGCCGTTCGGCCTGCTGATCGACCGCTATCGCTGGGGCATCTTCGACGGTTCGATCCAGCCCGCTGACTACAACAAGGCCTGGACGAAGATGCGCCTCGACTATCAGGGCATCACGCCGCCCGCCGCGCGCGGTGACGACGGCTTCGATGCCGGGGCCAAGTTCCACGTTCCGGGCAATACGCCCTATACGCGCTACTTCCTCGCCCGCATCCTCCAGTTCCAGTTCTATCAGGCGGCCTGCAAGCAGGCGGGCTGGAAGGGACCGCTGCACCGTTGCAGCTTCTACGGCGACAAGAAGGTCGGCGCGAACCTGAACAAGATGCTGGAGATGGGCATGTCGAAGCCCTGGCCGGAGGCGCTCAAGGCCTTCACCGGCACCCCGCAGATGAGCGCCAAGCCGATGCTCGACTATTTCGCGCCGCTCAAGAAGTGGCTCGACGAGCAGAACAAGGGCGAGAAGCAGGGCTGGTAACGAGAACGGCCCCGGCGACGCAAGGTCGCCGGGGCCGCTTCGAGGCTGATAAGGGGAGCCGGTTCGCGCCGGCTCCCTTTTTGTTGGCGCTTAGAAATCCACCGTAATGCCGGTGAAGAACGTACGGCCGTAAACGTCGTACGTGGTCGGGTAGGTGTTGGCCTGTTCCTGGTTGTCGCCGAGGATCGGCGGCTTGCGGTTGAACATGTTGTTCATGCCGATGTTCCAGGTGAAGCGCTTGGCCACGTCGATCTGCGCGGTGAGATCGAAGTAGTCATAGGCCTTGATCTTCTCGACGCTGTAGGTCGTCGAGGCATCGTCGTCCTTGACCGGCGAGAGGTGGCGCCAGGCGAGCGAGAGCGTCTTGCCCTCGGTCGACCAGCTCACGCGGCCGTTGAGGCGCCACTTGGCATAGACGTTGCCGCAGAGCAGGCCGAACTTGCCGGCGCAATCGACGGTCAGGTCGGAGAGGGCAGCGATCGGCTTGAACGTGAAGTTCATCAGGCGGGTGCCGCTGGCGCGCAGGGTCAGCTTGCTCGATCCGTGCTCGCCGAAGGCCAGCGGGATCGCGTACTGCATGTCGAAGTCGATGCCGTCGGTCTTCATGCCGCCCGAGTTGGACAGGTTGTCGATCGCGCCGGTGATCGTGTAGCTGTTGCCGTCACGCGGCAGCAGCGAGCAGTAGCCGGTGTTGTAAGGCGTCCACCCGTTGGCGGCGGTGCCGTAGCAGGCCGAGAGGATGTTCGAGGTGCCGGCGGCGGTGATGTAGTTGTCGATCTTGATGTGGTAGTAATCCACGGTCAGCGACAGGCCCGGAATGAAGCGGGGCTGGATCATCGTGCCGACGGTCCAGGTGTTCGCCGTTTCCTCGCGCAGGGACGTGTTGCCGCCGTTGTAGCTCTCGATCTGCGAATCGCCGCCATTGTAACTGGTGCCGATCAGGTTCGCCGGGATGCCCGAAGCGGCGCAGCTGGCATTGAGATTGGCATTCGTCAGCGCGGTCGAAGTGGCGCAGGGGTCGGTTGCGGGCTCGAAGTTCTGTGCGTTGCCGCTGTAGAGGTTGTTGACCGTTGGCGCACGCACCGCGCGCGAGAACTGGCCGCGCAGGCTGACGTCCTTGATCGGCGCCCAGACGAGGCCCGCCGAGAAAGTGCCGACCGACTTGGCCGCCGTCGAATAGTACGAATAGCGCGCCGCGCCGTTGAATTCGAGCCGCTCGATGAAGGGCTTGTCGGCGATCAGGGGCACGTTGAACTCGGCGAAGAGTTCCTTGACGTTGTAGCCGCCTGCGATCGGTTCTGAGCCGTTGAAGCCGATCACGTCACCCGAGGCGAGCGCCGCGTCCGGGTTGAAGCTGCCGTGCTCGCTGCGGTACTCGCCGCCGAACGCAAGGCCGGCCGGACCAGCGCCCAGATCGAACAGGTTGTTGTTGGTGATCGCGCCGCTGACGACTTTTTCGGTGATGGTCGAGCGGTTGACCGTGTCGATCGAGATGAAGTCTGTCGCTGCCTGGCTGATGTTGCCCGCGCCGAAGATGTTCAGCGGGACGCAGCCGTTGCTGGTGTCCGAGCAGACGAGGTTGCCGCTGGAATCGTAGCCGGTTAGCAGCGCCTGCTGGACCCGGCTGGCCGAGACGTTGCCGTACTGGCGCTCGACCTGCTTGGTGCGCGAATAGCTGAAGTAGGCGTCGTAGTTCCAGTCGCCGGTGATCTGGCCGCGTGCGCCGATCAGCCCGCGATAGGCCTTGCTGTCGAGGTTCGAGATGCGGTCGCCCACTTCCGAAAGACGGCGATAGACCGATGCCGAAGTGTAACCGTCGCCGTCGGTGTCATAGCCGCTCAGCAACGACTGCGTCGCCGAGGACAGGAACGAGGAATCGGTGTCGAGCGAGAACGTGCCGGTCAGCGGTGTCGGGGCCAGCTGGTTCTTCACGCGGTTGCGGATGTACTGGCCTTCGCCGTAGAGGGTCAGGTGATCGCTGACGTCGAAGTGGGCCTGTGCCGAGAGCAGCTGGCGCTTCTGCGGAACCTGAAGATAGTTCTCGGAGGCGTAGTTGTAGGCGTCGGCCGAAGTATAGGCCGAAGTGCTGCCGTCCTGCCCGAACTTGTAGTGGTTGCCGCCGAGCGCGATGCGGCCCGCCGGGATCGAGCTGGAGCCGCCGCCCATCAGGCCGCCTTCGCCGTCGTCGGTCTGGGCGACCGAAGTATAGCTGCGCGCGGACTGGAGGATCGACTTGCGGCGCATGTAATCGCCGTAGATCGTGATGTTGCCGCGCCCGTCGGCAAAGTTCTTGCCGACCAGAAGGCCGCCGTTGTACTGCGCGCCGTCGCCATCGCCGGTCAGGCGGTAGTTGGCGTTGGCCTGGACGCCGTCGAAGTCCTGCTTGGTGATGAAGTTCACCACGCCGGTTACGGCGTCCGAACCGTAGACGGCGGACTTGCCGCCGGTCACTACGTCGACGCGCTCGATCAGCGCGGTCGGGATCGTGTTGAGGTCGACGATCTGGTTGGTGTCATAGGACACGTAGCGATGACCATTTACCAGAACCAGCGTGCGTTCGGCGCCGAGGCCGCGCAAGTCGGCAGTGGCGACGCCGCCACCCGGATTATTCGACGCGGCGGTCGAACCCGGCAGCACCTGCGGCAGGTCCTTGAGGATGTTCTCGACGTTGACCTGGCCGGTCAGTGCGATTTCCTTGGCGGAAACGGCCATGATCGGGGCGGCCTGTTCGAGGTTCGGATTGGACAGGCGCGAGCCGGTCACGACGATGGCGCCGCCGTCGGACTCGACTGCATTCGCGGTCGCGCCGTCCTGCGCATGAGCCGTGGCGGGCAGACCCATCAGCAGGGTGGAAGCCAGCAGCAGGCGCTTCATTTCGGATGTCATTCGGTACTCCCTTTGCAGTTTCCGGCGCACGGTTTGCCGTAAGCCGGAACCAGATCGGGGGGTGTGCTCCCAAGGAGAACGTTCTGTCATCAGGGAATAATAGTCGATCTTTATTGATGTTCACGTAGTTGTAGATCGGCAACTATTATTTCAGGCGATGATACATAAAAGTAATTTGGGTGTGATTTTTGAAATAAAGGCGTAACATGATATTGTTTCATCTTATTTTCAATTCATAGAGATTTATTGTGCAAATTTCTATCACAAACTTATAAGATTGCTGCATGACCGCTCCTCCGGACATATCCGTGCCGGGTTGCAAGAGGCGCGCCTGCCTCGCCAAAGATGCGGAAGGCGGATTGCTTGGGCTGGAATAGAAAAAGGGCGCCGCTCCTTTCGGAGCGACGCCCTTTCTTATGCGGCGCAGGTCGCGGCGATCAGCGGAACGGCGGCTCGTTGAATGCGCGCAGCTTGCGGGAGTGCAGCTTCTCGCCTTCGGCGCGGAGCAGGTCGCAGGCCTGGAGGCCGATCTTGAGGTGGCTGGCGATGGCCTCCTCGTAGAACCGGTTAGCCTGGCCCGGCAGCTTGAGTTCGCCGTGGATCGGCTTGTCGGAAACGCAGAGCAGGGTGCCGTAAGGGACGCGGAAGCGATAGCCCTGGGCGCTGATCGTTGCGCTCTCCATGTCGATGCCGATCGCGCGGCTCAGGCTGAAGCGGTGTGCGGATTCGGTATAGCGCAGTTCCCAGTTGCGGTCGTCGGTGGTGACGACGGTGCCGGTGCGCATGCGCTTCTTGAGGTTGGCGCCGCCTTCGCCGCTGACCGTCTCGGCGGCCGAGGCGAGGGCCTGCTGCACTTCCGCGATCGCGGGCAGCGGGATCTCCGGCGGCAGCACCGGATCGAGCACGTGGTCGTCGCGCAGATAGGCATGGGCGAGCACGTAGTCGCCGATACGCTGGCCTTCGCGCAGGCCCCCGCAGTGGCCGATCATCAGCCAGACCTCGGGGCGGATGACCGCGAGGTGATCGGTGATGGTCTTGGCGTTCGAGGGACCGACGCCGATGTTGACGAGGGTGATGCCCGACTTGTCCGGCCGGATCAGGTGATAGGCCGGCATCTGGTGACGGCGCCATGCCGTGTCGGAAAGCCGTTCACGGGCATTGTCCACCGGGGTGTCGAGGTAAAGGCCGCCGGCGCCCGAAAGCGCGGTATAGCCGTTCGAACCGATCTGCTGCCCGGCCCAGTCCACGAACTCGTCGACATAGCGGTGATAGTTGGTGAACAGGATATAGCGCTGGCAGTGCTCGACGCTGGTGCCGGTATAGTGCTGCAGGCGCGCGAGGCTGAAATCGGTGCGGAGGCCGTCGAATAGGGCCAGCGGCAGCGGTTCCTCGGCCGATTGGCGGAACACGCCGTCCGAGATCTCGTCACCGATGAGCGCGAGTTCGGTGGTCGGGAAGTGCGCGGCCAGTTCCTGTGGGGTAACATCGCCCATGCCGACGCCGTCGAGGACGTAAGGGAAGGGGATTTCCTGTGCGGAAGGCGCGACCTCGATCTCCACCTCGTAGTCCTCGTGAAGCAGCGCGAGCTGTTCCTCGAGATAGTCCGCGAAGAGACGCGGCTTGGTGATCGTGGTTACGTAGACGCCGGATTCGTTCAGGCGGCCGAACGAGCGGCTATAGAAGCTTCCGCGCTCCACGCCTGCGTACGTGATGCGCAGTTCCGGATAGGACCAGGCGCGCGTTTCACGGCGTTCGGGCGGGGGCGGGGTGCCGTTCTCGACGAAGGCGGCGATATCTGCGCGCAGGGTGCTGACGGCGGTTTCGTAAACGCGGACCAGTTCCGCGAGGGTGTTCTTGATCGTTTCCATCGCCCGTAATTACGCAATCTGTATTGCAGTGCAATAGCGGCGTGAAAAAGAGAAAGGCCCCCGCTCCGGTGGGAGCGAGGGCCTTCGATCTCGACGGTCGTTACCGCGAAGGGGAAGCTCAGGCTTCTTCTTCGGTCTCGGCAACTTCCTCTTCGACCGCGATTTCGCCGGGTTCGGCGTTCGGGTCGTAGGCTTCGGTGAAGCCAGAGACGTCCTGTTCGAACATCGCGGCCATCACGTCGACGCCCTGCGACTGCAGGTCGGCTTCGTCCGGCGAACGGGCGACGTTCACCTTGACGGTCACGGCGACTTCGGGGTGCAGGTTCACGCGAACGTCGAACACGCCGATGGTCTTGATCGGGCGTTCGAGCACGATCATCTGCTTCGCGACTTCGGCGCCCTGCTCGTTGAGAGCGTCGACGATGTCACGAACCGAGACCGAACCGTAGAGCTGGCCCGAGTTCGACGAGGCGCGGATCAGGACGACCTGCTTGCCTTCGACGTTGCCCGAGTGCGCTTCGGCCGACGAGCGACGCTCGGCGTTCTCAGCTTCGATCTTCGCGCGGTTGGCTTCGAAGACCTTCTTGTTCTTCTCGTTGGCGCGCAGGGCCTTCTTGTTGGGAAGAAGGTAGTTGCGGGCGTAACCGTCCTTGACGGAAACGACATCGCCGATGGCGCCGAGCTTCTCGACGCGTTCGAGGAGGATGATGTCCATGAGGCTAGTCCTCCTTACTTGACGATGTAGGGCAGGAGGCCGATGTGCCGGGCGCGCTTGATCGCCTGGCTCAGCTCACGCTGCTTCTTTGCGGAAACCGCGGTGATGCGGCTGGGAACGATCTTGCCACGCTCGGACATGAAGCCCTGAAGCAGACGCACGTCCTTGTAGTCGATGGCCGGAGCGTTCTTGCCCGAGAACGGGCAGGACTTGCGGCGGCGGAAGAATGCACGTGCCATGGAAATCAGTTCCCTTCACGTTCGCGACGGCGCGTACGCTCGCGGTCGCTCTTGCGCATCATGACCGACGGACCAGCTTCGTGCTCGTCGACGCGGATGGTCAGGAAACGGATGACGTCTTCGTTGATCTGCGTCTGACGCTCGAGCTCGGCGATGGTGTCGCCGGGAGCTTCGATGTTCAGCATCACGAAGTGCGCCTTGCGGTTGCGCTTGATCTTGTACGCGAGATTCTTCAGGCCCCAGGTCTCAGTCTTGGTGACCTTGCCCTGGTTGGCTTCGACGATCTCGGTGGCGGTGGCGGCAAGTGCATCGACTTGCGCCTGGCTGAGGTCCTGGCGTGCCAGGAATACGTGCTCATACTGAGCCACGGCAGCTTCCTTTATCTCTGTCTAACCGATCGCTGGCTTGTCCGCGGGATTGCGGGGCCCCTCCGGCTTTCTTCCTTCCCGTCCGGCATGCGACATGGCGCACGAGACGGAAGGCGCGCCCTTAGCGGATTGGGCGAGGAACGCAAGCAAAAGCTGGGTTGGGGGTAGTTTGTTCGTTTCGCTTGATCGGTGCGATTTTCCCCCGCATGGCGGCAAAGTCTTTTGAACAGGGGGTTTGTTCCAGATGCCATCCGGCCTCGTTGCGCTTCTCGATGACGTTGCGGTGATTGCCCGTGCCGCCGCCGCCTCGCTGGACGACGTGGGGGTAGGGGTCGCCAAGGCCGGCAGCAAGGCTGCTGGCGTCGTGATCGACGATGCGGCAGTGACGCCCGGTTACGTCACCGACTTCACGCCCGAGCGCGAACTGCCGATCATCTGGAAGATCACCAAGGGCAGCCTGTTCAACAAGCTGGTCGTGCTCCTGCCGATCGCCCTGCTGCTCAGCGCCTTCCTGCCCTGGCTGATCACGCCGATCCTGATGCTGGGCGGCAGCTATCTCGCGTTCGAGGGCGCGGAGAAGGTCATCGAGAAGCTGGGCGGGGCCAAGCACGGCGAAACGCTGGAAGACCCTGTTTCGGACGCCGCGAGCTTCGAGCAGGCCCGCGTTTCCGGTGCGATTCGCACCGATCTCATCCTCTCGGCGGAGATCATGGCGATCGCGCTTTCGGAAGTGGCCGATAGCTCGCTTGTGACGCGGGCAGTGGCGCTGGCGCTCGTGGGCATTCTTATCACGGCGGGCGTCTACGGCGCGGTGGCGCTGATCGTGAAGATGGACGACATCGGCCTCCACCTCGCAAAGAAGCAGGGCAAGGGTACGCAGGCTTTCGGCCGCATGCTCGTCAGCGCGATGCCCAAGGTGCTGACGGTGCTGGCCTCGGTCGGTACGCTGGCGATGCTCTGGGTCGGCGGCGGGATCGTCTTGCACGGACTGGAGGAACTGGGCGTTCCGGCGCCTGCGCATATCGCCCATGGGGTCCAGCACTGGCTGGAAGTGCTGGGTGGGCCGCTAGGCGGTGCGCTCGGCTGGCTGGGTTACGCCGTTGCTTCGGCGGTCGTGGGCCTGGTGTTGGGCGCGGTGATTGCGGTTCTGGTGCACCTTGTCGCGAAGGCTCGCGGCAAGGTGCACTGACCCCGCGCGTTACAGTCGCGCCAGCAGGTCCTTCGCGAAGACCGTCAGCGTATCGTCGCGCGCGCCCATCACGACCACGCGGTCGCCGGGCCGTGCGATCTGGGTGATGCGGGTGGCGCAGTCCTCGCGAGACGGCACATATTCGGCTTTTCCGCCGTCCGCTTCGATCAGGTGGACGATGCGCTCGCTGCCTTCGGAGCGGTCCACCGTGCCGCCGAAATAGACAGGATCGCACAGGATCGTCACATCGTCCGGCCCCAGCTTTGTCGCCAACACTTCGGCCAGTTCATGGCCCATCTGCTTGAGCGGGCCGTAACCATGCGGCTGGAAGAAGGCGATCACCCGGCCCGCATGCGCCTTGAGCGTGGCCAGCGTGGCCGAAACCTTGTCCGGATTGTGGCCGAAATCGTCGATCACCGTCACGCCGGAGGGCGAGGTGCCGACGATATCGAACCGCCGCGCCAGGCCCACGAAGCTGCCGAGCGCCTCGACCGCCTCGGCCACCGAAACCCCGGCGGCATTGGCGGCGGCGATGGCGGCGAGCGCGTTGTAGAGGTTGTGGCGACCCGGCACCTTCAGCGTTAGCGCATGCGAGGTCCCGTCGCGGCGATCCAGCACCTCGGCGGTCAGCGAAGTCGGCCCTTCGACTACATCGGTTGCACCGATCTGCGCGTCCGGCGATGTAATGCCGAACGTCACCAAGGCCTTGGCATGCGGGGCGAGGGCGGCGGTCTCCGCATCGTCGAGATTGATGGCGGATACCTCCGCGCGGGCAAGGAAGTCGCCGAAAAGCTGGCGCAGTTCCTCAAGGCTCTTGTGGTCGAGGCTGACATTGCCCAGCACCGCCACTTTCGGGCGATAGAGCGCGATGGAGCCGTCGCTCTCGTCCACTTCCGACACGAAGACCTCGCCCTCACCCACGCGGGCGCTGGCGAAAGGGGCGTCGGGCGAGACGAAGTTCTTCATCACCGCGCCGTTCATGATCGTGGGATCGCGGCCAGCATGGGTCATGATCCAGCCGGTCATGCCAGTGACGGTCGACTTGCCGGAGGTGCCGCCGATCGCCACGCCGAAAGGCGCCGCGTTGAAGAGGGTGGCGAGAAGCTGCGCGCGGCTCATGCGCGGGCAGCCGAACTCCTTCGCGCGGACCACTTCCGGCACCGTGTCTTCCACCGCCGCCGAGGCGACCAAGGTCTGCTCAGCGCTGGTGATGCCGCTGCCGTCCTGCGGGTGCAGGTCGAAACCAAGGCTCTCCAGCCAGGCGAACTTTTCAGGCGTGCGGCCCTGATCGCGGCTGCGGTCCGATCCTGCGACTTTTGCGCCGTGACCCTTGAGGATCAGCGCGAGCGGCAACATGCCCGATCCGCCGATGCCGCAGAAGAACCAGGGATGAGAAGTGAGATCGTGATCGGAAGTCATGACGCTTCGGTATGCGGCCTTGTTCGTCCTGACAACCTCGATAGGAAGGAGCCATGACCCGTATCGCAGTTTGTGCACCGTCCACCCCGATCACCCGCGAGGATGCGGAGGCCGTCGTCGCTCTCGCGGCTGCCGAGTTCCCCGATGTCGAGCTTGCGATCCACGAGCAGTGCTTCGAAATGGAAGGCCATTTCGCCGGCAGTGACGGGCGGCGGATCGCGGCGTTGGTGGAGTGTGCCAACGATCCTTCGGTGGACGCCGTGTGGTTCGCGCGCGGCGGCTATGGCGCTTGCCGGGTGGCGGAAGCGGCTATCTCCAGGTTCACGCACGATGCCCAGGCCAAGACATTCCTTGGCTATTCCGACGCGGGCTATCTGCTGGGCGGGCTTTATCGTGCGCGTATCGGCAAGCCGGTTCACGGGCCGATGCTGGCCGATATCCGGCGCGAGGGTGGTGAAGAAGCCGTGCGCCGGGCGCTGCGCTGGCTGACCGGCGATGCCTCCGGCGTGGAGCCGACCGGCGACGAGCACCCGCGGGTAGCCTTCAACCTGATGACGCTGGCCATGCTCTGCGGCACCCCGCTGATGCCGGGGCTGGCCAACCATGTCGTGCTTGTCGAGGAGGTTTCGGAGTATCTCTACGCGGTCGACCGGCTGTTCTTCCACCTCACCGCGCACCTTGGCGGGGTGGCCGGTGTGCGCCTTGGTCGGATTAGCGACGTACCGGAAAATGACCGTCCGTTCGGCATCGAGGCCGAGGAAATCGTTCGTCACTGGTGCGCGCATCACTCTATTTCCTACCTCGGCAGCGCCGATATCGGGCATGACGCGATGAACCTCATCGTGCCGTTCGGGCTTGCGGAGCGACCCCAAGGTCAATAACGCGCCGCGCCACATATAAAAGATTCACAAACCGGCAGGGCGCAATCGCCTGCCCGCCGGACAGAAGGAGCCGCCAAGATGCGTGCATTCGTTTTTCCCGGACAGGGCAGCCAGAAGGTCGGCATGGGCGCCGAACTCGCCGAAGCCAGCGCCGTCGCGCGCGAGGTCTTCCAGGAAGTGGACGAGGCGCTCGGCCAGAACCTCTTCCGCGTGATGACGCAGGGTCCCGAAGAGGAACTGACCCTCACGGAGAACGCCCAGCCGGCGATCATGGCCAATGCCATCGCCGTCCTGCGCGTGCTGGAGAAGGAGGGCGGCGTGACGCTCGCCGACAAGGCGGACTTCGTCGCCGGTCACTCGCTGGGCGAATATACCGCGCTCTGCGCCGCCGGTGCCTTCAGCCTTGCCGATACCGCGCGCCTGCTGAAGCTGCGCGGCCAGTCGATGCAGGCGGCCGTTCCGGTCGGCCTTGGCGCCATGGCGGCACTGCTGGGTGCCGACATCGAGAAGGCTACCGCGCTGGCGGAGGCTGCTGCCGAAGGTCAAGTTTGCACCGTCGCCAACGACAACGATCCCACGCAGGTCGTGATCTCCGGCCATAAGGAAGCCATCGAGCGCGCCGTCGCGCTGGTGAAGGACCACGGCATCAAGCGCGGCGTGCTACTGCCGGTTTCGGCGCCGTTCCACTGCCCGCTGATGCAGCCCGCTGCGGAGGCCATGGCGGAGGCGCTGGCCAAGACTCCTCCGGGCAGTCTGCATGTGCCGCTGTTCGCCAACGTCACCGCCGCGGTCGTCACCGATCCCGCCGAAGTCCAGCGTCTGCTGGTCGAGCAGGTCACCGGTCGCGTCCGCTGGCGCGAAAGCGCGATCGCCATGCGCGAGGCAGGCGTCGAGACGTTCGTCGAACTCGGCGGCAAGGTGCTCGGCCCGATGATCAAGCGCTCGGCCGGTGAGGTGGAAGTGATCTCCGCCGTCACCATGGCCGAGATCGAGGAACTGGCGAAGAGCCTCTGATCGGCGCGCCGGGGTTGACCCCGGCGCCTCGAAGGTTTGAAGAAAGGCCCCGTTCAGCGGGCCGTCGCTGCCGTTTCGGCAGGCGATTCACGGAGATTTGAAAAGATGTTCAACCTCAACGGAATGACCGCCCTCGTCACCGGCGCCTCGGGCGGCATCGGTTCCGCCGTTGCCCGCGCGCTGGCCGCGCAGGGTGCGCGCCTCGCCATCTCGGGCTCGAACGCCGACAAGCTGCGCGCCTTCCGCGACGAACTGGACGAGCACACCCCGCAGCATGTGCAGGACGTCGACCATGTCGCCATCGCCTGCAACCTCGGTGATCCCGAGCAGGTCGAGAAGCTGGTTCCCGCCGCGCTCGAATCGCTGGGCAAGATCGACATCCTGATCAACAATGCCGGTATCACCCGCGACAACCTTGCCATGCGCATGAAGGACGAGGAGTGGGATCAGGTCATCAAGATCAACCTCGAATCGACCTTCCGCCTGATGCGCGCCGTCACCAAGCCGATGATGAAGGCGCGCTTCGGCCGCATCATCAACGTCACCTCGGTCGTCGGCACCACCGGCAACCCCGGCCAGATGAACTACTGCGCGGCGAAGGGCGGCATCACCGCCATGTCGAAGAGCCTCGCGCAGGAACTCGCCAGCCGTAACGTCACCGTGAACTGCATCGCGCCGGGCTTCATCCGCACCGCGATGACCGACGTGCTGCCCGATGCCCAGAAGGACGCGCTCAACGGCCGCATCCCGATGGGCCGCATGGGCGAGGGCGACGACATCGCGGCTGCCGCCGTGTTCCTCGCCTCGAAGGAAGCAGGCTACGTCACCGGCCAGACGATCCACGTCAACGGCGGCATGGTGATGATCTGATGTGATGTCAGGATCGGCGCGGATTGCGAGGGTAAAGCCTCACGATCCGCCCGGTTGCGGCTTATGTGCATGAGGACGGACCGGAAGAATCGGTTTGTGTGGGCTTGGTGCTAATTGAAGTCCTTTGATGGCGCGATGCCGAAAACGCGTTCAGATGATCTGGAAAACGTCCAAAATCCCCCCATTTATCCCCAGAAACGCCAAAGGGCGGGCAATAGTCGCTTGCCGCCTGTTTCCCGTTCGCTAGAGATATTCGTCCTGAAATTCGGGATGTGCGCATCCCTAGCCCGACCAAGGGGGACTTGAGGCTGCCATGAAGGCCACAATCGAACGTTCCACGCTCCTGCGCTGTCTTTCGCACGTGCAGTCCGTTGTCGAGCGGCGCAATACCATTCCCATTCTCTCGAACGTGCTGATCGAGGCCTCGGGTTCCGGGGGCTTGCGCATCATGGCGACCGACCTCGATCTCCAGGTCGTCGAAAGTCTGGGCGCGGTCTCGGTTGAGCAGGCCGGTGCGATCACGGTTTCCGCGCACCTGCTGTTCGACATTGCCCGCAAGCTGCCGGACGGCAGCCAGGTTAGCCTTGACGCTTCGGACAACCGCATGGTCGTGAAGGCCGGTCGCAGCCGCTTCCAGCTGCCGACCCTGCCGCGCGACGATTTCCCGATGATCGCGGAAGGCGAACTGCCGACCAGCTTCGAAATCCCTGCCGCCACGCTGGGCCAGTTGATCGACCGCACCCGCTTCGCGATCTCGACCGAGGAAACGCGCTACTATCTCAACGGTATCTTCCTCCACGTCTCGGATGAGGAACTGAAGGCCGCCGCCACCGACGGCCACCGCCTCGCGCGCTTCACCCTGCCGCGTCCGGACGGCGCCGAGGGCATGCCCGACGTGATCGTGCCGCGTAAATGCGTGGGCGAACTGCGCAAGCTGCTGGAAGAAGCGCTCGACACCAACGTGCTCGTCGATCTTTCGGCCAGCAAGATCCGCTTCACGTTGGGCGGCGAAAACGGTGTCGTGCTGACCAGCAAGCTGATCGACGGTACGTTCCCCGATTACACCCGCGTCATTCCGACCGGGAACGACAAGCTGCTTAAGATCGATCCCAAGAGCTTCTTCGAAGGCGTGGACCGCGTGGCGACCATCGCCACCGAAAAGACCCGCGCCGTGAAGATGGCGCTGGAGCAGGACCGCGTGACGCTTTCCGTGACCTCGCCGGATAACGGCACGGCGGCGGAAGAAGTCCCGGCGGACTATGCCTCGGAAGGTTTCGAGATCGGCTTCAACGCCAATTACCTCAAGGACATCCTTGGCCAGATCGACGGCGACACGGTGGAACTCCACCTGGCCGACGCCGGTGCGCCGACACTGATCCGCCAGAACGACCAGAGCCCGGCACTTTACGTGCTGATGCCGATGCGCGTCTGAGCTTACAGACTCGAAGCAAATGGAAGAGGCCGGGGTAGTTCCCCGGCCTTTTTCGTTGGTCAGCTCTCCTGCACCGAGGGGTGGGCCTTGGCGATCATGCGGTCGACCTCGACGAACTTCTCGCGCGGGGCGCCCTGGCGAGCGTTGGCGACTTCGGCTTCGTCGATCTTCTGCCACTCGGTGAACTTCACGAAGTCGATACCGCGCGTCGCGGCGAGAGCTTCGAAGCCGGGACGGCCCGGCTTGCCGGCGCCGCCGGCGGGACCCAGGTCCGCATCGATCTTCTCGACGATCGCGAAGCCATCCGGGCGGTTTGTGCCGATGGTGCCGGTCGGCCCGCGCCGCGCCCAGCCGACGCAGTAGAGGCCGGGCATGATCCGGCCCTCGACATTGGCGAAGCGGCCGCCCTGTTCGTCATAGGGAACGTCCGGAATGCGCGAGGTCTGGTAGCCGATGCAGGCGACGACGATGCCTGCCGGGATGTGGTAGGTCTCGCCGGTTCCCACGGCCTTGCCGTCCACCAGCTTGGTGCGTTCGATCTCGATGCCCTCGACCCGGTCGGTGCCGAGGATCGCGCGCGGGGCGGCGAAGAAGTCGAACTCGATGGCGATATCGCGGTCCGGGCAGACGATCCCGTTCTCCGAAGCGTTGTCATTGGCCGTACCGCCTGCCATCGCGAAGCTGCGCAAGTGGCCCATGGTCTTGCGCATGCCGGGATCGAGCGCGGCATCCTCGGTCAGCGGCGGCAGGTCGGCAGGATCGACGCGGGGGCAGGCCCGCGCGAGCTTGGCGAGTTCGCCCAGTTCCTTGGGGGTCATCGTCACCTGATGCGGCCCGCGCCGCCCGAGCACGACGATGCGCCGGATTTGCGACCTTTCCAGCGACGAGAGCGCATGGGCGACGATATCGCTGCCTGCGAATTCCTCCCCCGACTTGGCGAGGATCCGCACGACATCGAGCGCGACATTGCCGTTGCCGATGATCACTGCGGTTTCATGGCTGAAATCGGGGTGCAGCTCGGCGAACTGGGGGTGACCGTTGTACCAGCCGACGAAACCCGCGCTGCCGAAGACATTGGGCAGGTCCTCGCCCGGCAGGCCGAGCTTGCGGTCGTTCGGCGCGCCGGTCGCCAGCACGACGGCGTCGTAGAGTTCGCGCAGTTCATCGATGGAAATGTCGCGGCCGACCATGACATTGCCGACGAAGTGGACGTTGTCGCTGAGGGCGGTTGTCTCGTATCGCCGCGCCACGCTCTTGATGCTCTGGTGATCGGGGGCGACGCCGGTGCGGATCAGTCCGAAGGGAACGGGCGAGGAATCGAAGATGTCGACCCGGACATCGTCCCTCCACTGCTTGAGCGCTGCCTCGGCAGTATAATACCCGGCCGGTCCCGATCCGACGATGGCGATATGTCGCATGGATGTTTTCTCCCAAGCGGACGGAAACTGGATCAGTGCGCCCGCCACTTGTGAAGCAAACATGCTTCCGGATCGGCGGCAAGTGAAATCCGGTGGGATGGGCCTCTCGTGCCATATCCGGCCGGGATCGGATTTGCCCGATTATCGACTTGGTTGCCGGAACTTAACACTTTCGCAATGGGGGCAGGGCAAAAGCCGTTGCAATGGTGTGGTTGGGGACCCGAGAGCCGAACGAACTCGCGCGCGAAAGTGCGACGAACTCGCGCGCGACTGAAGATCGCACCGAACACGAGACCCGAAACCCCGTTCCGAATTTCGCCTTCCTCCGCCCGCGCGGGCCGAGCAGCGATCCGCTCCACTTCTTCATCGCGCGGCGCTGGGAACTCATGGCGCCGGGTATCGTCTGCAACATGGTGGCGATGGGGGTGCTCTCCCGCAGCGCGCCGCAGCCGCTGGCGCTTTCGCTGGCTTTCGCGGCCATTCTGCTCTGTCTCGGCGCGCCATGGCTGGCGACGCTGGAAGGGCGACTCCATCACGGGAGCTGGAAACGCTACCCGCTGATGCTGCTGGCCGTGGCGTTGCCAATGGTGCTGTTCGGCGTGGCGGCGTCGCAGTGGACGCACGATGTCGCCACGCTGGATGGGCGGGTTACCATCAAGGGCTACGGCCTGTTGGCCCTGCTTGCGACGGTCCTGCTCGAACGTCGGCTGACCTCGATCGTCGCCGCCACCGTCGGCCTGTGGGCGGGCGCCTCGATCCATTCGGCCTCGCTGGCCACTCTCGGTCTGCTGGCGGCAGGCACCGGCATCGGACTGGTGGTGGCGATGCGGCAGGCCCGGCTGGCCCGCGCGGAATCCACGCGCCGCGCCGAGCAGGAACGCGAACAGCATCGCGCCGAAGAATTGATGCGCGAATACGAGGAAACCGGGCAGGGCTGGTTCTGGGAAACCGACCGGCGCGGGTTGATCGCCTATGTCTCGCCGCGCATTGCCGAGCTGGTAGGTAGCAAGCAGACCGAGCTTTACGGACGGCCCTTCCTCAGCCTGTTCCGCCTGCGCGCCGAAGACCATGACAGCGAGCGTACCCTGGCCTTCCATCTTTCGACCCGTTCCTCATTCCACGACATCGCCGTGCGCGCCGCAACCGACGAGAAGGACGAGCGCTGGTGGTCGATCAACGGCAGGCCGGTGCTCGACCAGTTCCACAATTTCCTCGGCTTTCGCGGCTCGGGCATCGATCTGACCGAAACGCGCAAGTCGCAGCAGCACGTCACCCAGCTCGCCCGTTTCGATTCGCTGACCAAGCTCGCCAACCGCTTCCAGATGTCGGAGTGGCTGGAGAAGGTCATCAACTCGCCGCGCATCGAGAACCGCGCCTGCGCGGTGTTCCTGCTCGATCTCGACCGCTTCAAGCAGGTCAACGACACGATGGGCCACCCGGCCGGCGACGCCCTGCTCAAGCAGGTGGCCGAGCGTCTGCGCGCGACGGTGGCGAACATGGGGCGGGTAGGACGTCTCGGCGGCGACGAGTTCCAGGTGATCCTGCCGGGCTATCACCAGCACGAGGGCCTCGGCCATCTCGCGCGCCGGGTGATCGAGACCCTCTCGCAACCCTATTCCATCGACGGTACGCGGGTGACGATCGGCGCCTCGGTGGGCATCGCCATGTGTCCGGAGGACGGAACCACCGTCGAGGCGCTGATCCGCAATGCCGATCTTGCGCTCTATGCCGCCAAGGGCGGTGGGCGAGGGCGCCATCACTTCTACGACGACGACCTCCATTCCGACGCCCGCGAGCGCCAGCAACTGGAGCAGGACTTGCGCGATGCGATCGATGCGGGCGCGCTGGAACTGCACTACCAGCCCCAGATTCATACCACGACCGAGCGGATCACCGGCTTCGAGGCACTGCTGCGCTGGAAGCACCCGAAGCACGGCTATCTCTCGCCCGCCAAGTTCGTGCCGGTGGCCGAGGAGACCGGTCTCGTCTCGGAGATCGGTGCATGGGCACTGCGCAAGGCCTGCCGCGACCTTGCGGCCTGGCCGCATGACGTGCGCGTGGCGGTGAACGTGTCGCCGCTGCAATTCGCCAACCCCGAACTGCCTGCCGTGGTTACCCGAGCCATTGCCGAATCGGGTATCGATCCCGCCCGGCTCGAACTGGAGATCACCGAAAGCGTTTTCCTTGGCGAGGATAAGTCCACCGAGGCGATGTTCGGCGCCCTTAAGAGGATCGGCGTGCGGCTGGCGCTCGACGATTTCGGCACCGGCTATTCCTCGCTCGGCTATCTGAAGAAGGCGCCGTTCGACAAGATCAAGATCGACCAGAGCTTCGTGCGCGGGGCCACCATCGAGGGCAGCCGCAACGGCGCGATCATCTCCTCGATCGTCGGCCTTGCCGAGGCGCTTGGCATGGAGACGACTGCGGAAGGCATCGAGACGCTGGACGAACTGGACCTCGTCCGCCTGCTCGGATGCAGCCACGTCCAGGGTTATATCTATGAAAAGTCGTTGACGGCGGCCGAAGTCATGGCGCGGCTCGACCGCGGCCTCGTCGCCCTTGCCACCGGCCCGCGCTCGGCCCGGGCACCGCGTCAGGCGATGCTGCGCAAGGTCGTGCTGGAGCATGGCGGCCACATCTACCATGCGACGATCCGCAATATTTCCAGCACCGGGGCGATGGTCGAAGGTCTCTGGAACGTGCCGACAGAGACCCGGTTCGGCCTTCATCTGGCCGACGACAATGTCGTTCTGGCCACCGCCCGCTGGTGCCGGGAAGACCGCATGGGCGTGGAATTCCTGCGCCCGCCCGAACTGGACGGTAGTGGATCGGTCGTATTCACGCCTGCACGCGTCGAAGCCTCTTCCGGGGGCGACGATGAAGGTTTGCTGCGCAGGGCCGGGTGACGGGCTGAAAATGCGCGCGCACCGCATTTTCAAATGGTCCAAGCGCTGCTAACGGCGCATCCATGACCGAACTCGCCCAGATCCGTAATTTCTCGATCATTGCCCATATCGACCATGGCAAGTCCACGCTTGCCGACCGCCTGATCCAGCGCACCGGAGGCCTCTCCGACCGCGAGATGAGCGCGCAGGTGCTCGATAACATGGATATCGAGAAGGAGCGCGGGATTACCATCAAGGCGCAGACCGTGCGCCTGAACTACACGGCCTCCGACGGGATCACTTACGAGCTGAACCTGATGGACACGCCGGGCCACGTCGACTTCGCCTACGAAGTGTCGCGCAGCCTTGCCGCCTGCGAAGGCGCGCTGCTGGTGGTGGACGCCGCGCAGGGCGTGGAAGCGCAGACGCTGGCCAACGTCTACCAGTCGATCGAGCACGACCACGAGATCGTGCCTGTCATCAACAAGATCGACCTGCCTGCCGCCGAACCCGAAAAGGTGCGCCACGAGATCGAGGAAGTGATCGGCATCGATGCTTCCGAAGCCGTCATGGCCTCGGCCAAGTCCGGCATCGGCATCGACGAGATCCTCGAAGCCGTCGTCGCCAAGATTCCGGCGCCGAAGGGCGACCGCGCCGCACCGCTCAAGGCGATGCTGGTCGATTCCTGGTACGACCCCTATCTCGGCGTCGTCATTCTGGTGCGCGTGATCGACGGCGTCATCAAGAAGGGCCTCAACGTCAAGTTCATGCAGGGCGGAACCGACCATCTGGTCGACCGCGTCGGCTGCTTCACCCCCAAGCGCATCGACCTGCCCGAACTCGGTCCGGGCGAAATCGGCTTCATCACCGCGCAGATCAAGGAAGTCGAGCAGGCCAAGGTCGGCGACACCATCACGACGGTGAAGGGCGGCGCGACGGAGGCTCTGCCGGGCTACAAGGAAGTGCAGTCGGTGGTGTTCTGCGGCCTCTTCCCGGTCGACGCCAACGACTTCGAGAAGCTGCGCGAATCGATCGGCAAGCTGCGCCTCAACGACGCTTCGTTCAGCTTCGAGATGGAATCGAGCGCGGCGCTGGGCTTCGGCTTCCGCTGCGGCTTCCTCGGCCTGCTGCACCTGGAGATCATTCAGGAGCGCCTGAGCCGCGAGTACGATCTCGACCTCATCACCACGGCGCCTTCGGTGGTCTATCGCCTGACGATGACCGACGGCACCGTGAAGGAACTGCACAACCCGGCCGACATGCCCGATCCGGTGAAGATCGACTTCATGGAAGAGCCGTGGATCAAGGCGGTGATCTACACGCCGGACGAATACCTTGGCTCGATCCTGAAGCTCTGTCAGGACCGTCGCGGTATCCAGAAGGACCTGACGTACGTCGGCGGCCGCGCGCAGGTGACCTACGAACTGCCGCTCAACGAAGTGGTGTTCGACTTCTACGACCGTTTGAAGTCGATCAGCCGCGGCTACGCCAGCTTCGACTACGAGCAGATCGGGCTTCAGGAGGGCGACCTCGTGATGATGAACATCCTCGTGAACAACGAGCCGGTCGATGCGCTGTCGATGGTGGTCCACCGCAGCCAGGCCGAACCGCGCGGCCGTGCGCTGGTGGAGCGCCTGAAGGAACTGATCCCGCGGCACATGTTCAAGATCCCGATCCAGGCGGCGATCGGCGCCAAGGTGATCGCCCGCGAGACGATCTCGGCCATGCGCAAGGACGTCACCGCCAAGTGCTACGGCGGCGACATCACCCGTAAGAAGAAGCTTCTGGAAAAGCAGAAGGAAGGCAAGAAGCGCATGCGCGAGTACGGCAACGTGCAGATTCCGCAGGAAGCCTTCATCGCCGCGCTGCGCATGGGCGAGGAATAAGACCGATCCCGGATGGGCGGCAGGATCTGTTTTGCCGCTCATCTTCCGATATCCGGCATATTGCGAAGCCATCCAGTACGGTTCGAGCCGTACTGGATGGCTTCGCTGCGTTGGGGCTGGACGCTTGATGCTTACGGCAGATATCCATCCGCCTTTGATCTAAATCTGCTTGAAAAATGCCGCTAGGCGGTGCGACTCGTTGCGTGAGCAAGATTGGTTAAGCTTGTTCGCCTAAGCCGTCGCTGTCCGAGGTGTCGATTCGGCACGTTTGACAATCGTTTCCAGCGCAATGCCTGAGGCTTTGCGGTGTCTTGTTACGTTCGATGTGGTTAAATTGACGCCTGTAGCGGGTTGATAGTGCGATTGCAGAAGACCTATAATTCGTACGATGCGCGGCGGCATGGCGGGGCACGACGGAACGAGGATGGTTCGGTAGCGTTATGGACCTTGGTCGAATGGACCCCGACGGCGACATGACGCAGTTTCAACGCATCCTGGCGGTGTTTCCGTCACTGACATCCAAGCAGCACGAAGTCCTGATGTTCGTGGCCGAAAACCGCACGAGCAAGGAAATCGCGTGGGAGCTGGGCATTTCCGAAAGTGCGGTCAATCAACGGATCGAGGGCGTGCGCAGCCGCACCGGCTCTCCGCCGCGCGCCGAACTGGCGCGCGCTTACAGGCAGTACCAACAGGATCAGAATCAATCGGAGCAGGACGAAGCCTGTAATCCGCTACCAGAGAAGAATCCTCAGGTTCCGACCATGGCCCTCTTCGATGAGGATCGGGGCAGGGACGAACTGGTCGAAAGGCTCACCCTGGCAGATGGCGCCACGTTCACAGTGACGGCGCCCTGGCAGGAAGAGAAATTCACCCGGGTCGTTCCGGAGGTGCTCGATGGAGCGAATGCGGGTCTCAGCCGCACGGCCGCCATGATCGCCATCGCCGGGGGACTGCTCCTCGTTGCGGTGTTCGGTCTGGACCTGGCCACCAAGCTGAGCAACCTGCTTTGATCCAGCCTCCAGCCACGACGTTTTCAGGCGCATCGACCGGGCCGATGCCGCTGGATGGGGGACTTTATGTCGATCACGATTTCCGCTGCCACTGCCCGGATCGCGCGCCAGCTTCCCGAGGCCGAACTCTCGCTCGATTCCGCCTTGCTTGCTTCGGCCCGCCTGATGGAATCGATGCTGCTCGCCCGTCAGGCGGATGGGGTGAAGACGTTCACCGGCCAGACGGCGCTGATGCGCCTTGCCAAGACGCAGCGCACTCTGCTCGAAAGCCAGAACGACATGATCCGCGTCCACCAGGAACTCCTGGGCATCGGCCGCGACGTCAACGCGATCTTCGACGAGCCGGAAGCTTGCCCGGAGAACGGCCGACTGGTGGAAGACACCCAGATCTTGCGATCCGCCTGAGCGACCCAGGCATGATCGCGGGTTCCGCGCGTTTCCGGCGGCATGGCCATGGGGGGCTTTCATGCTGACCTGGGACGCGCGGGCCTACCTGCAGTATGGGCTCCTGCTTCTTCTCTTTCTCGTGGCCTGGCGACGCGGCGGGGTTCCCGAACGCGTCCTGGCCGGGATCATGCTGGGCATGGTCGTTGCCGATCGCATCTATCATCTGGGGCGCGGCACGGACCTGCTGGTCTATCACGGGATCGATGTCGTTCATTTGGCGATCGACACGTCGGGCCTGCTGGGCATCGGCTATGTCGCGCTTCAGGCCAACAGGTTCTACCCGTTATGGATAGGTGGGGCGCAGATCATCGCCTTTTCGAGCCACTTCTACAGGCTGGGGATCGTCGAGGTCCACAAGACGGCCTATCAGGTGATGGCGATCATACCGTCCTACGTCCAACTCCTGGCGATGGCCCTTGGGCTCGCCTTTCACATGTGGCGGCAGAGGAAACGGGGCAGTTATCCGTCCTGGCGCAGATACTCCGCCCCGTCGTCGGTGGACAGAGCGAGGTCGTTGCCCGCCGTCTGATCCAGCGCTTCGGTTCGCTGAGCACGATCCATACCGCATCGGCACAGGCGCTTGCCGAGGAAATCGACGAATCGGGCTTCAATCGCCATGCGATAGCGGCGCTGATCGTTGCCGCTCGCGATCTTGCGGCAGTTGCTGCGCATGAAATGCTGCTGGGCGAGCCTGTCGATACGACCAGCCCGGCGTTCCGTCAGTATCTCGCAGGCAGGATGCTGGGACGCCGCGAGGAATGCGTGATGGTGCTGTTCTTCAATGGCTCCGGGCTTTTCATCGCCGAGGACTTCCACGGCGGAACGCGCCAGTCGACTTGCGAACTGCCGCTCCGGCGAACCGTTCGCCGCGCTTTCGATCTTGATGCCCGCCGACTGATTCTGGTCCATAATCATCCGTCCGGCGATCCGACCCCCAGTGCCGACGACATCCAGTCGACCCGCACGTTTCGGCAGGTCATGGCCGCTCTGGAACTCAATCTGGACGACCATTTCGTCGTGGCGAAGGGTGGTATCTTCAGCATGAGTGACAACGGTCTGATTTAGATGGCGATTTGACTTAAGGGACGTGCAACCCGATTGTCGTAGAGGCTATCTATAGGGGCGAACGCATTCGCGCCCCTGCCGTACGTCCTCATGGAGATTGGTTTGACCGACATTGTTACCGTACCGACCACGCCTTTCGAGGGACAGGCGCCGGGAACGTCCGGCCTGCGCAAGAAAGTGCGCGTGTTCCAGCAGCCGGGCTATGCCGAGAACTTCATCCAGTCGGTGTTCGACGTGGTGAAGCCGCAGCCAGGTTCGGTGCTGGTGATCGGCGGTGACGGTCGCTACCACAATCGCACGGTGATCCAGCAGGCGATCCGCATGGCCGCCGCCAACGGCTATGCCCGCGTGATCGTGGGGCAGGGCGGCATTCTCTCGACCCCGGCGGCCAGCCATGTGATCCGCAAGTACGGCGCCGGTGGCGGCCTGATCCTTTCCGCCAGCCACAATCCCGGCGGGCCGGACGAGGACTTCGGGATCAAGTACAACATCGCCAACGGCGGCCCGGCGCCGGAAAGCGTGACCGGCGCGATCCTTGCCCGCACCCGGGAGATCGGTCTCTGGCTGACCGTGGAAGCCGAGGACATCGACCTCGACGTGCTGGGCGAAGTTACGGTCGGCGAGATGGTCGTGCAGGTGCTCGACCCGGTTGCCGACTATGCCGATCTGATGGCGGAACTGTTCGACTTCGACGCCATCCGCAAGGCCGTTTCCAGCGGCTTCACCATGCGCTTCGACGCGATGAGTGCGGTGACCGGGCCTTACGCGGTCGAGATCCTCGAAAACCGGCTGGGCTTCGCTGCCGGCACTGTCGTCAATGGAACGCCGCTGGAGGACTTCGGCGGTCATCACCCCGATCCCAACCTGATCCATGCCAAGGATCTCTACGACGTGATGATGGGGCCGGACGCGCCCGATCTCGGCGCGGCATCGGACGGGGACGGGGATCGCAACCTCATCATCGGTCGCGGTCGCTTCGTCACCCCTTCGGATTCGCTTGCGATGCTGGCGGCCAATATCGAGATCGCGCCGGCCTATCGCGGCCGTCTGGCCGGGATCGCCCGCTCGATGCCGACCAGCGCCGCTGCCGACCGGGTGGCCGAGGCGCTCGGCATTCCCTGCTTCGAGACGCCGACCGGCTGGAAGTTCTTCGGCAACCTGCTCGATGCGGGAATGGTGACCATCTGCGGCGAGGAAAGCGCGGGCACCGGTTCCGACCATGTGCGCGAGAAGGACGGTCTCTGGGCGGTGCTGCTCTGGCTGAACATCCTGGCGGTACGCGATATCAGCGTCGATCAGCTGGCCCGCACCCACTGGGCGCGGTTCGGGCGTAACTACTACGCCCGCCACGACTACGAAGCAGTTGATAGCGAAGCTGCCGCAACCCTGATGGCGCAGCTCAAGGCAGCGCTGCCGGCGCTGCCGGGCAAGGCTTTAGGACCGCTGACCGTCGCCCATGCCGACAACTTTGCCTACACCGATCCCGTCGACCATTCGATCAGCGAGAACCAGGGCGTCCGGGTGCTGTTCGAGGACGGCAGCCGCGTCGTTTTCCGCCTATCCGGCACTGGCACTCAGGGCGCGACCCTGCGGGTCTATCTGGAGCGCTACGAGCCTGCCAGCGGCGAGATCGATGCGGATACCGGAGCGATGCTGGAACCGCAGATCGCGGCGGCACAGGTGATCGCCGGCATCGAGCGGCATACCGGGCGCAGTTTGCCCGACGTGGTGACCTGAAGGCCGGACGCCGATCGGATATTGCCGGAATTCCGCGCCGAGCAACTCCGGTCGGCGCGGGGATCCGATGCTCCGGTCGGGGCGTTCGTTTTCGCTCAAGTCGGCTGTTTTCGTCCCCCGGAGCGGGGCCGACGGTTGAGCGCCGGATTGTAGACATGCCTCAAGACGCGAACGGCATCAGCGAGATCGACAGGGTCGTCTATATCTTTCTCCAGTCCGCAGGAGAGGATCGCTTCCACGGCAAGACCACGATTTTTCGCGTTTTCGCAATGGGTTGAGAAGCTGTCCGGGCCGAAGGAGAAAGGAAACCAGATGCCTGTCGGCAATGGCAGCGATAGCGCATTGGTGCCGGTGCGATGACGGTCCGGTGCAATGCCGATGGTTTCGGGTCCCAGGTTAGCGAGGCGTTCGACGTCGGCCAGGGCAAGACAGGGCAGGTCTGCCGGAAGCACCAGAAGGCGCTCCGGACCCGCGGTAGTGATCGCCGCCATCGTACTTTCCAATGCGCCGTTGAGGTCCGGCCCCGGATCGTCGAAGCGCAGTACCTTGCTGCCCAGATTGGGGCGCGCCGGTCCCAGCACGCAGACGCGCTGGATCGCCCGGCAGCCGCTCACTGTATCGAGCACATGGCGCAACATGCCTGAAACCAGCGCTTCCCGCTCATCGGGATCGAGCGCGGAGGCCAGCCGGGTTTTTCCGAGCCCAGGCGCCTTGACCGGGATGAGCGCCCAGCAGCTCACGGCACTTGTGGAGCGGCGGTGAGGTTGGTGAAGCGTATTCCGGCCCCGTCTGCCTTGTAGGTCTTGTTCATGTAGATGAGAATCGAGGTTAGCGCCTCGGCTGCCGCCGAATTGGCCAGGGCGCCACCGGAAAGGCCGCGCAGGCCTATGCCGGGGCACAAGTCTATCACGGTCTGGCGCGCTTCCACGTCGTCCGAGAAGACCAGCACATCGCAGTCGATGGCGTGATCGCTGTCGAGGTGGTGGGCGGAGACGTTGTGGAACGCGGTGACGAGGCGGGCGTCCGGCCCCAGATGTTCGCGGGCCTGCATGGCCGCGCTGCCCCCTGCGGGAAGCTGCACGCGCATGACCTTGGGCGGCACCAGCGGCACGGTGGTGTCCACCACCACGGCGGAGCCGACCACGCTGGCGATCCGGCGCAGCGTATCGCCTTGCGAGGCATGGGGCACGGTAACGATCACGACATCCTTGCCCCGTGCGGCTTCGCCGTTCTCGGCATAGGCCGCCGCGCTCAGTTCCTCGGCCGTGGAACGGGCCTTGTCCGCCGTGCGGGAGCCGATGGTTACCTGATGCCCCGCATTGACGAGCCTGCGCGCGATACCTTTGCCAAGCGCACCGGTTCCCCCGATCACCGCGATCGCTGCCATCAGATTATCTCCCCTGCGAATTCTTGGCCGTTGTCATTATCGTTCCCGGTGCGGCGGCTTTAGACACGGTGGCTCGGGAGGGCCGATGAAGCGAAACCCAGAACTGACCGTGCGACCGCTGACCGGGCTGCCTATGTTCGCGACCGGAATGTCGATTGCGCAAGCGATATGCGCGAGCCTTGAGGGTGAAGACGACCGGTTACGCGATGGCGATATCTTGGTGGTGGCGCAGAAGATCGTCTCCAAGGTGGAGGGCCGCACACGCGATCTTGCGGAGTTCGTGCCTTCTGAGGAAGCGCATGAACTTGCCCGTGCAACGGCCCGCGATCCGGAGATGATGCAGGCGATACTTGAGGAGAGTTCTCACATCCTGCGCCGCACTCCGGCAGCGGTGATCGCGGCGCATCGCACCGGGCACGTGCTGGCCAATGCCGGGATCGACGCATCCAACGTGGAAGGCGGAGAGGCGGGGCGGGTGCTGCTCTGGCCGCTCGATCCCGATGCCTCGGCGCGGGCGCTGCGGGACGAACTTCAGAAAGCGTGTGAAGTTCGGATCGGCGTGGTGATCGCGGATTCGATGGGGCGGGCCTGGCGGGTCGGTACTTTGGGCCATGCCATCGGCTGCGCGGGACTGACCGTGCTGGAGGACCGCCGTGGCCGCGCGCAGGATCTTTACGGTCGCACGCTTCAGGCCACGGTGATCGGCATTGCAGACTCGGTTGCCGCCATGGCGGCGCTGGCGATGGGTGAGGGCGCCGAAGGCACCCCGGTCGCGCTGGTGCGTGGCTGCGAGCGCTGGGTGACGGAGGAAGACGGGCCGGGCGCGGTGAACGGGCTTCGGCCTATCGAGCAGGATATGTTCCGATGAGCCGCAAACACATACTCGCACTTTCGGGCGGTGTCGGCGGGGCGAAGCTGGCGGCGGGGCTCGCGACGGTCATGGCGCCGGAAGACCTCACGATCGTCGTCAATACCGGCGATGATTTCGAGCATATCGGCCTAACTATTTGTCCTGACATAGATTCCGTGACTTATGCGCTGGCCGGTCTCAACGACACCCAGCGCGGTTGGGGCGTGAAGGAGGAGACATGGCACACCATGGCCATGCTCCGCGCGCTGGGCGAGGAGGGATGGTTCAACCTCGGCGACCGCGACATGGCGATGCACATCGCGCGGTCGTGGCGGCTGCGCGCAGGTGAGACGCTTTCTGAAGTGACGGCGCGACTGACGGGCGAACTCGGCATCGCCCACCCGGTCGTGCCGATGAGCGAAGATCCGGTGCGCACGCAGGTCCTCACCGAGGCAGGCTGGACTGATTTTCAGCGCTGGTTCGTGGGATATCAATGCATTCCGGCTGTTTCCGATGTGCATTTCGAGGGTGTGCCGGGGGCAAAACCCTCGTCCGGATTTGCTGACGCGTTGGCACGGGAAGACCTTGCTGCCATCGTCGTCTGCCCGTCCAACCCCTTCCTTAGCGTCGATCCGATCCTCGCTCTCGACGGCGTGCGGGCGGCCTTGGCGGCGCGGCGGGTGCCGTTGATCGCGGTCTCCCCGATCGTCGACGGAACTTCGGTGAAGGGACCGCTGGCCAAGATGCTGGCCGAGCGCGGGCAGGCGGTGAGCAATGCGGCCATCGCGCATCACTACGGCGATCTTCTCGACCACCTCTTGATCGACCATGCAGATGAGGCCGATGTCTCTGGCTTGCAGGCGCGGGGCCTCGGGGTCACCGTGACGACGACAATGATGCGCGAAGCCGCCGACAGGGAAAGGCTCGCGAAGGAGGTGCTTGCCCTCGCAGGCATCTGAAGGGTGAGCAGATGCAGGATGAGACCCGCCCGTTGAAGGCATGGTTGTTGGCCGCTCCGCTGGAGGAGGTCACCGACGGCGCGAGGGGCCGGCGTGACGCGCGAGGTCCGGCGCGGATGACCTATTCGCCCAAGGTCTTCATCCCGCTGACGCGGCTCTGCACCGACGTCTGCCATTACTGCACTTTCGCGACCACGCCCTCGCGGCTCGAAGCGCCTTACCTCACGCCTGAGGAGGTGCTGGATATCGCCCGCGCCGGGGCCACTGTGGGCTGCCGGGAGGCGCTGTTCACGCTGGGCGATGCTCCGGAGCGCCGTTATGCCGCCGCGCGTGACTGGCTGGTGGAGCGGGGCTTTGCGCGCACCGTGGATTACGTGCGCCACTGCGCCGAACTGGTGCTGAAGGAAACCGGCCTGCTGCCGCACGTCAACGCCGGGGTGCTGGAGGAGGAGGACTACCGCATGCAGCGCCCGGTCGCGGCTTCGGCAGGTCTCATGCTGGAAAGCACGTCGGAGCGGCTGCTGGAAAAGGGCATGTGCCACCATGGCTCGCCCGACAAAGTGCCGGCGCTGCGGCTCGCCTCGCTGGCGGCGGCGGGTCGCGCGCGGGTGCCGATGACCAGCGGCGTGCTGATCGGCATCGGCGAGACGGCGGAAGAACGCATCAACGCGCTGATCGCTCTGCGTGATCTGCACCGCGAGCACGGCCACTTGCAGGAAGTGATCGTCCAGAACTTCTGCCCCAAGCCGGGCACGAAGATGGCCCGCGCGCCGGAAGCGAGCGAGGCGGATTTCCTGCGCGTGGTCGCCGCCGCGCGCATCCTGCTGCCGGATGAAGTCTCGGTACAGGCGCCGCCCAACCTGAATGACGAGCGGCTTGTCGAACTGATCGACGCCGGGATCGACGATTGGGGCGGCATTTCTCCGGTCACGCTCGATCATGTGAACCCGGAAGCGCCTTGGCCCGAAGTGGAGCGGCTACGCGCGATCTGCGCGGCAAAGGGCCTGCCGCTGGTCGAGCGCCTGACGATCTATCCGCGCTTCGTGATGAGCGAGGACCGCTCATGGCTCGATCCGGCGATCCGTCCCGCCGTGCTGCGCCATGCCGATGCCGAGGGGCTGGCGCGGGACAGCGTCTGGAGCCCAGGTCTGGCCGATCAGCATGCACCGGGCAGTGTTCGCGCTCCGCTGGGGCGGCACCATGCCGGGCCGGTCGCGGCGTCGCTCCATCGCATCCTCGACCGCGCGGCGAGCGGCGTGACGCTCAGCGAAGACGAGATCGTCGCGCTTTTCGCCACGCGCGGCGCGGCGGCGCAGGCGGTGGTCGCGGCCGCCGATGCGCTGCGCGCCGAAGTCAGCGGCGATACCGTGACTTACGTGGTCAATCGCAACATCAACTACACCAATATCTGCACCCACACCTGCTCGTTCTGCGCCTTCTCGAAGACCAGCAGCAAGGCGGGTTTCCGCGACAAGCCGTACAATCTCGACTTGTCCGAAGTCGCCGGTCGCGCCCGTGAAGCGGTGGAGCGGGGGGCAACCGAAGTCTGCCTGCAAGGCGGCATCCACCCGAGCTATACCGGCGAAACTTACCTTTCGATCCTGCGCGAGGTGAAGGCGGCGTGTCCGGACCTTCATGTCCACGCCTTCTCGCCATTGGAAGTGAGCCAGGGTGCGCGCACGCTGGGGATGCCGGTGCGGGATTATCTCATGATGCTGAAGGACGCGGGGCTGGGCTCGCTCCCCGGCACGGCGGCCGAGATCCTCTGCGACGACATTCGCAAGCAGATCTGCCCCGGCAAGCTGACGACGCAGGAATGGCTGGACGTGGTCGGCACCGCGCACCGTGTCGGCCTGCCGACGACCTCCACCGTGATGTTCGGGCATCTCGAAGGCATCGAGCACTGGGCGAGGCACTTGCTGGCGCTGCGCCATCTTCAACTCGATACAGGCGGCATCACCGAGTTCGTGCCGCTGCCGCTCGTCCATATGGAGGCGCCGTTCTATCGGCGCGGGCAGTGCCGCAAGGGGCCGACCTGGCGCGAGGCAGTGATGATGCACGCGGTGGCGCGTCTGGCGCTCAACGGGGCGATCAACTCGATCCAGTGTTCGTGGGTGAAGCTGGGCATGGACGGCGCCGCCGCCGTGCTGGCGGCGGGGGCGAACGACCTCGGCGGCGTGCTGATGGATGAGAGCATCAGCCGGGCAGCAGGTGCGTCGCACGGGCAGGGCGTGACCATATCCGAATTGCGCACGGCGGCGGAAAGCGTCGGTCGCACGCTGAAGCAGCGCACCACGCTCTATGGCGAAGTGGTGTTGGAGCAGGTCTGAGGGCCTCTACATCGCCTTGATCTGCTGCCACATGGCATCGGGCATCCAGGTATATTCGATATAATGCCCGAAGACCTTGCGCGCATCGAGGTAGAGGAACTTCAGCGCGTTCGGATCGTCGCCTTCCGGACGCTCCATGGCGATCGGGAACTCCTGGCTGTCGACCCGTTTGCGGAAGTCCGCCCAGTCGTCGACACCGAAGCAGATATGGTGGAAGCGCAGAGGGCCGACATTCGACAGGCAATTGGCGTAGATGCCCACTTCGTCGATCTCGTTCTCGATCAGCTCGATCTGGAGTTTGCCGATCCAGATGAAGCAGATCCGGCCCTTCTGGCGCTTCAGGCCCTGCGGGGTGAGCACCTGCTGATCCACCGGGATGACGATCGGTTCGCGGGCCAGCCCGCGCCCGCGGAACAGGTCGATCCCGGCTTCAAGATTGTCGCAGACGTAGGCGTTCTGGTAATGGCGGCCTTCGAGCATCGGTCTCTCCTCAGCCCTCGCGTGCGACGTCGTAGCGCGAGAGGTAGCGTTCGAAGAGCGGATCAAGCTCGGCCTTCTCGATGCCGTACTGGGCCAGCTTGTATTCGTGCTTGCCGAACTTGTCCTGCGGGTTGTCGTCCACCCATTGCTGGATGCCGGCCTCCGCCTCGGCGGTCCATTCGTCGCCAAGCTGCTGGTAGACTTTCTTCATGGTGCCGATCGGATCGGCGGTCATGTCGGCATAATGGACGTCTATCACCTTGTCCTCGCCGTGCTTGTCGCGGAAATCCATGATCCGGTTGGCGTGCTCGGCCGCCTGCCAGGTGTAGTTTTCCTTGAGCCATGCGGTGTCCGGCTTGCCCATGTGCGCCATGTGGCTGAGCGAGATGACCGAACAGAGCGAGCCGGTAGCCGCGAAGGGATCGCGGTGCGCCCAGAGCACGCGGGCGTCGGGATAGACCTTGAAGATCGTCTCCAGCCACAGCGCGTGGCTGGGCTTCTTCACATTCCACACGCCGCCGGCGTTCTGCTGGAGCACCTGCAGGAACTTCTTGTGATATTCGTAGGCGCTGGTCATGTCGCAGGAGAAGATGAACTCCTTGTAGCCCGGCAGCTTGCCTTTGGAATCGATCATCAGCGTCTTGAAGTCGTGCGCCATGAAGAACACGCATTCGTTGGGATAGACGGCCGAGCCGCGATAGTATTTGCCCATGGCCGGATTGGCTTCGAGCATCGCCTTTTCCTGCGCCAGACGGGCCTGCGCGCGCGGGTCGGTGGTCAGCAGTTCCTTCGAGGCGACCGGCGGCACCGGATCGTCGATTTCCCAGGTCAGCGGCGAGCGGCGCGCCGGATCGGCGGCCAGCAGGTTGGAGAGCAGGGTGGTGCCGGTGCGCGGCACGCCCATCACGAAGACCGGCTTTTCGACCGGGCGGCTGAGCAGTTCGGGGTTCTGGCGCAGATAGTCGGAAATCTTCAGGCGGCCGCGCAGGTAATGCAGCGTATCGGCGGTGGCGCGGGCGATGCCGCCCTCGGTGTACTGGCCGCGCGCGATGCCGGCGTTGAAGTCGTCCACGAAGACCTCGAAGCCTTCGCGCCATGTGTCATTGTCGAAGTCCTGGATGCCGGTGTCCGTCATCGCCTGTTCGACGAGAGCGTCGCCGACGAGCTTGTTCGCCGTGAGTTGCTCGGCCATTACGTGATCCTCTTTCCCGTGTCTCGGTGCGGGCCGCTGCGGCGACCTCATGAGCATGAGATAGCCTGTGGGAGAGGCCGATTGGCAATGCGGCTGACGCGTGAGGTCCGGTCGTTATGTCGAATTCAAGCCAAGACCCGACGGGGCCGCGACGGTGGCCATCGAGCCAAGCGCGCGGCCTTGGCGCTGGCGGAACGTGCTGGGGCTGGCGCCCACCGCGCGGCGGAACGCGAAGGTGAAGCTGGAGGGGGAGGCGAAGCCCATGGCGAAGGCGATGGTCTTCACGCTTTCGCCCTCCATCAGCAGGCGCTTGGCGGCTTCCATCCGGCGCTGTTCGATATAGTCGCCGATCGAGCAGGCGCGGCTGACGCGAAAGCCGCGCGTCAGCTGCCGCACCGACAGCCCGCACAGATCCGCAAGATCCTTGAGCGAAGGCGCGGTGATATCGTTTGCCAGTCGCTCCTCGATCAGTCGTAGCCGCCAGCCGGAGAGGCCGCCGGTCATCGGCCTTTCGGAAACTTCCAGGCCGTAGCGGCCCAGTTCGATGGCCAGTTCGCTGCCCAGCAGTTCCAGCATCCGCTGGGAGGCGAGGCCGGGGTGGCGTACTTCGGCGGTGATGCGGAACAGCAGCGCGCGCACTTGTGCGCTGCCGATGTCGAGCGCGGCGGCCAGATGGGTATCGTCCCACGGCAGGTCGCGGCCCAGCAGATCGTGCACGAGCGAAGCGTCGATGGAGCAGACCAGCGATGCCTGCCGTCCGCTGCCGCCGCGAATGTAGAGCGACTCATCCGGCGGAATCACGAATATGTCGCCCAGCCGCTCGAACCGATGCGGCCCCCAACGCTCGCGATAACCGCCGCGCGAGTCCAGCGGGCGCGGCGTCAGGCACATGTTGACGTGATAACCGGCGCCGACGGCATGGCGCGTATCGGTGGGTTCGGGGATGTCGAAACGGACGATCCGCGCGGTAATTCCGGCGGCGCAGAGCTCCGCATCGACGATCATCGTCGGCGTATGGGCGGAGCGGTTATCCGGCATTGCAGGCTCTCCCGGACGTGTCGGGTCCTTGGCCCGAAATCATGTCCCTGACGCTTGGATAGGGCCTGAATTCTATGGTTGCCAAGCTTGCGGGACAAGCCGCCCACGGGAAACATCGCGCCAACGAAAGTGTCGGTGCAAAGGCCGGCCATGGGATCGAGGAGAGAATGATGGCCAAGGGCCTTTTCGACTGCACGGGCAAGGTGACGGTGGTGACCGGGGGCAACGGCGGCATCGGCTTCGGCTTTGCCATGGGCGTGGCCAGGATGGGCGGCGATCTGGCAATCTGGGCGCGCAACGCGGAAAAGAGCGCGAAGGCCAAGGCCGAACTGGAAGCGGCGGGCGCGGGTAAGGTGATCGCCTATCAGGTGGACGTTTCGGAAGAGGCGAACATCAAGGCCGGTTACGAGCAGGTGATCGCCGATTTTGGCCGGGTGGACTGCGTGTTCGCCAACTCGGGCGCGTCGCCGCGTTATAACTCCGCCTTCGAGATGCCGACCGAGCATTGGTACGAATTCCAGAAGACCGCGCTGGACGGCGCCTTCTTCACACTGCGCGAAGGTGCGCGGCTGATGAAGGAGCGGGTGGAGGCGGGTGACGAAAGTGGCGGCAGTCTTGTCGCCTGCGGTTCGCTCTCGCTGTTCCAGGGCCTGCCGGGCAAGATGGAATATGCCGCATCGAAAGCGGCCGTGGCGGCGGCGATCCGCTGTCTGGCCATCGAACTGGCACCGCTCGGCATCCGCGCCAACGTCGTCGCTCCGGGCCTGGTCATCACGCCGATGATGGGCGAGGGCGCGCGGGCCGATGCCGTTGCCGCGCATTTCGCCCCGACGATCCCGATGAAGCGCACCGGCTATCCGGCGGACTTCGAAGGCATCGGCGCCTATCTTTGCTCGGACGCCAGCTCGTTCATGACCGGTGAGACGGTCACGATCGACGGCGGCTACATGGTTCGTCCGTAAGCGGCGCCTAGGGAGAGAAGCGATGGAACTGCTCAAGATCCATGGGCAAGGCGATGTCCGCGTCGATGCTTACGAACGTCCGGCGGCGGGGCCGAAGGACGTGGTCGTCAGGATGAAGTCGGTCGGCATCTGCGGATCGGACCTGTCCTACATCAAGATGGGCGGCATTCCGCCGGGCGTGGAGACCGCGCTGGGCCATGAAGGCGCGGGCGAGGTGATGGAAGTCGGCGCGGAGGTCGCCGGGATTTCCGTGGGCGATGCGGTCATCGTCAATCCGATGATGACGCCCGGCAACATCGGTTCGGGCGGGCCGGAAGGCGCGTTCACGCAGGAACTGCTGGTGCGCGAGGCTCGGCTGGGCGATTCCATCCTGCCGATCCCCGAAGGCATCTCTTACGACGTTGCCGCCATGTGCGAGCCGCTGGCGGTCGCCATGCACGGCGTCAATCGCGCCGATGTGAAGCCGGGCGACAAGGTCGTCGTGTTCGGCTGCGGGCCGATCGGCCTTGGCATGTTGCTCTGGCTGGTCGATCGCGGCGTGACCGATGTGGTGGCGCTTGATCTGTCCGAAGAGCGTCTGGAGCGCGCGCGGGCGCTGGGCGTTCGGGCCGCGCTCGATCCCACCAAGATCGATCTTCGCGCGGAACTGGCGAAGCTTCACGGCGAAGTGCCCAGCTATGGCCGCGTGGGCGTGGGCACCGATGCCTTCATCGACGCAGCGGGCGCGCCGAACATCCTGACCGATGTGATCATGATGGCCAAGCTGCATGCCAAGCTGGTCATCACTGCCGCCTACATGCGGCCCATCGAGTTCCCGGTCGGCCGCATGCTGACCAGCGAGATGACGATCACCACGGCGGTCGGTTACCCGACCGAAATGCCCGAAGTGGTGGCCGCCATGCCCCGCCTGAAGGACAAGATCGCGCCGATGATCAGCCACAAGCTGCCGTTCAGCGAGATCATGAAGGGCCTGGAAATCGCGGCCACGCCGCAATCCGCCAAGGTCATGATCGGTATCGAGGAGGCTTGAAATGCCAAGTGCTGACAGTGTGAAGGACGCCGGGCCGAAGCTGGCAGGTCTTGTCCGCTCGGGAGACGAGCAGGCCGAACCCATCGCGATCACCGATTTCGTGTTTCAGGCGAACGATATCTCGAACGCCTACCTCGTGACGACCGCCGAGGGCGACGTCATGATCAACACCGGCTTCATGGACAATGCAGAGCGCACCAAGCGCCTGCTGACTCCGCCGCGCACCGGCCCGCTGGCCTTCATCATCCTTACCCAGAGCCATGCGGATCACTTCGGCGGCGTGCCGGAATTCCTGGAAGACGGCACGCAAGTCGTCGGCGGTCCGGGCTTCAACGAGGCGCTTTCGGACATGATGGGCCTCCAGCCCTTTTTCGGGCCGAGGAGCGGCAAGCTCTGGGGATCGACGCTCAAGCGCGACGGTTCGCCCAAGCCGGCGCCGAACGTGGTTCCGGATATCCTTGTCGACCGCCGCCTGACCATCGACCTTGGCGGGCGGACGTTCGAACTGATCTCCACGCCCGAGGGGGAGACCGTCGACTCGCTCACGGTCTGGATGCCCAAGGAGAAGATCGCCTTCACCGGCAATGTCTTCGGGCCGGTCTGGCTGTCGATGCCGTTCCTCAACACCCTGCGCGGAGACAAGCCGCGTCTGGTGCGCAATTATCTGAAGTCGCTGGAGACGATCCGCGACCTTGGCGCTGAAATCATCGTCACCGGGCACGGTGAGGCCATTCGCGGCGCGGAACGCATCCGCGCCGATCTCGACAAGATGCACGCGGCAGTCAGCTATGTGCGCGACTATACGCTGGAAGGCATGAAGGCGGGCAAGGACGTCCACTCGTTGATGCGCGAATTCGCCTGGCCCGAGGGGCTGGAGATCGGCGAATTCCACGGCAAGGCGAGTTGGGCGGTGAAGTCGATCTGGCGCGAGTATTCGGGCTGGCTGCACTATGAGGACGGCACCACCGCGCTCTACGGCGTGCCGCGTTCCAGCGTGGATGCCGATCTGGTCGAACTGGCCGGCGGCGCCGACAAGCTGGCCGAACGCGCGCAGGCGAAGCTGGATGCAGGCGCTCCGCTGGAGGCCGTGCATCTGACTGACATTGCGCTTAGCGCCGAGCCGGACAATGCGGCGGTGCTCACCGTGCGCAAGGCGGCGCATGAGGCGCTGCTGGCGGCTTCGAGCGGCAAGAACCTGTCCGAGACGATGTGGCTGCGTTCGGAGATCGGGGCGATGGAGGCCAAGTTAGCGGATTGATGAGGGCTGGGGCTATCAGTCCAAGCAGATCCTTTCAGTTCAATACTCCGTCGTCCCCGCGAAGGCGGGGACCCCGCTTGTTCTTCTGGCCTTGCGCTAGGACGCAAAAAGGAAGCGGGGCCCCCGCCTGCGCGGGGGCGACGAGGTTTTTGGATTTGAGCTCGGGTTTTGTAGCGCGGTGTCGGGGAAAGGCGTAGTTTTACGCCATCACCGCGCTGCTCTCGTAAACCAGCCGCACCAGTTCCGCCTGTCCGCGCACGCCCAACTTGGCGTAGAGCCGCTTGGAGTAGTTGCGCGCCGTTTCCAGCGTCAGGCCCATGCGCTCCGCCGCTTCGGCGATGGAGAGGCCGTCCGCCAGCGCCATCGCCAGTTCCGCTTCGCGTCGGGGGAGGTCGAAAACTTCCGCCAGTCGCGTGGCGCTGTCGCCCGCATGCGGACGGGGCAGGGAGCACAGCGCCAGAACCGCCGGTGCCGCGAGGGCCTCGGCATTTTCAGCGGGCATCAGCAGCGCCTCGATATGCGGATTATCCCGCAGCAACAGCGGCCGCGCGGGTAGCGCGGGGTTTTGCGTCATTTCCGCTGCGACGGCCGCCAGCTTGCGCTCGGCCGCGAGGTCGAGGCCCAGCACGCGCTCGCCGGGGCGTAGCGCCGCGCCGCAGTGCGTCTGCCAGAATTCCGCCAGCGCCGGATCGGCCGCCACCACGCGCGCTTCGGCGTCGAGCAGCATCAAGCCCTTGCCGGTGCGTTCCAGCCCCATGGCGTTGATCTGCGCCGCAAGCCGGTCGCGGTCCATCGCCACGAGATTTTCGACGGCGATGGCCACGTAAGGCGCCAGGCTGGAGAGCAGGGCGCTGTCGGCGGCGGAGCATTCGCGGGCTCGGGCCATCAGCAGCCAGGCGCTGTAGCGTTCGCCGCCGGCGACCCGCACCACGCGCTCGTCACCGATGCCGAGCTTGGCCATGCTCCGGTTGCGATCGGCCCGGGCCACGGGGTCGTGATCGATCATCTCCCCGATCGAATAGACCCGCCCCGGCCGCAGGCTGTCGTAAAGATAGCGGTCGAGGTCGAACGGTCCCTGCTGCTCCGACTCGCGGGCGCGTTTGCGCAAGTCGATTCCGGCGTAGCTTTCGACGATTGCGGCATGCGGGCCATCGCCCATGCGAAGGATCAGGCTGACGTAATCGGCTTGGGTGCGGCGACGCAATCTTTCCAGAAATGTCGAGAAGCGCGGATTTTCGGCATTTCCCTGAAAGAGCGGGATCAGCAGATCGGTCTCGTCATTGCTCGTGAGGGTCATACCCTCCCATATGGGAGGTTCGCGCGAATGTCATCCCTGCGATTCGGAATCGGGACAGTTTGAAACCCAGCCAACGGGCGCGTGCCCCGGCAGAGGAAGGCCTGATGAAAACACTCACGCATCTGGAGCGTCTCGAAGCCGAGAGCATCCACATCATCCGCGAAGTCGTCGCCGAGGCCGAAAAGCCGGTGATGCTCTATTCGGTGGGCAAGGACAGCGCAGTGATGCTGCACCTCGCCCGCAAGGCCTTCTATCCCTCGCCGCCGCCGTTTCCGCTGCTTCATGTCGATACGACGTGGAAGTTCAAGGCGATGTACGAGCTGCGCGACAAGATGGCGCGTGAGAGCGGCATGGAACTGCTGGTCTACCAGAACCCCGAAGCGGCCGAGAAGGGCATCAACCCCTTCGACCACGGCGCACTCCACACCGACATGTGGAAGACGGAAGGCCTGAAGCAGGCGCTCGACAAGTACGGTTTCGACGCGGCCTTCGGCGGCGCCCGCCGCGACGAGGAGAAGAGCCGCGCCAAGGAGCGCATCTTCTCGTTCCGCACCTCCTCGCACGGCTGGGATCCGAAGAACCAGCGCCCGGAACTGTGGAACCTCTACAACGCCAAGAAGGCGCGCGGTGAATCGATCCGCGTCTTCCCGATCTCCAACTGGACCGAGCTGGACATCTGGCAGTACATCCACCTGAACGACATCCCCATCGTGCCGCTCTACTTCGCGGACAAGCGCCCGACCGTGGAGCGCGACGGCATGCTGCTGATGGTGGACGACGAACGCTTCCCGCTTCAGCCGGGCGAAGTTCCGGTCGAGCGCTCGATCCGCTTCCGCACGCTCGGCTGCTATCCGCTGACCGGCGCGGTGGAGAGCGAGGCGAAGACGCTTCCCGAAGTGATCCAGGAAACGCTCCTCACCACCACATCGGAGCGGCAGGGCCGCGCCATCGACAAGGACGCCGGCGGTGCCGGCATGGAAGTCAAGAAGCAGCAGGGGTACTTCTGATGGCCGACGTTGAAACCAAAGAAGCGGTCTACGTTACCGACCAGCTGATCGCGGACGATATCGACGCTTACCTCGTCCAGCACGAGCACAAGACGATGCTGCGCTTCATCACCTGCGGCAGCGTCGATGACGGCAAGTCCACTCTGATCGGGCGCCTGCTCTACGATTCGAAGATGATCTTCGAAGATCAGCTGGACGCGCTCCAGTCGGACTCCAGGAAGGTCGGCACGCAGGGCCAGGAAATCGACTTCGCGCTGCTGGTCGACGGTCTTGCCGCAGAGCGTGAGCAGGGCATCACGATCGACGTCGCCTATCGCTTCTTCAACACCGAGAAGCGCAAGTTCATCGTTGCCGACTGCCCGGGCCACGAACAGTACACCCGCAACATGGTGACGGGCGCTTCCACCGCCGACCTTGCGGTGATCCTGATCGACGCGCGCAAGGGCGTGCTGGTGCAGACGCGCCGTCACTCGTACTTGTGCCACCTGATCGGCATCAAGAACATCGTCCTTGCGGTCAACAAGATGGACCTCGTGGACTACAGCCAGGAGGTCTTCGACAAGATCCTGGCCGACTATACCGAGTTCGCCGCATCGATCGGGATCGAAAGCTTCACCGCGCTGCCGATCTCCGGCTTCAAGGGCGACAACATCACGACGCTCTCCGACAAGACCCCCTGGTACAAGGCGCCGCAATACGCCGGTGTCCCGCTGATCGAGCATCTGGAAACGGTGGAGGTTCTCTCCTCGGTCGATGCCGACAAGCCTTTCCGCCTGCCGGTGCAGTGGGTGAACCGTCCCAACCTCGACTTCCGCGGTTTCTCGGGCCTGATCGCCACCGGTTCGGTGAAGGCTGGCGACAAGATTCGCGTTCTGCCCTCGGGCAAGACCAGCACGATCACCCGCGTCGTTACCTATGACGGCGATCTGGACGAGGCGGTTGCCGGTCAGTCGGTCACCGTCTGCTTCGCGGACGAGATCGATTGCTCGCGCGGGTCGGTGATCTCGGTCGCCGACAATCCGCCGCAGACCGCCGACCAGTTCGAGGCGACCTTCGTGTGGATGGCGGACGAGGCCATGGTGCCCGGCCGTGCCTACTGGCTGAAGACTGCCACGCAGACGGTTTCGGCGACGGTTCAGGAGCCGAAGTACGAAGTCAACGTCAACACGATGGAGAAGCTGGCGGCCAAGACGCTGGAGCTGAACGCGATCGGCGTGGCGGAACTGACCACCGACAAGCAAATCGTCTTCGAGCCCTATGCGGATAACCGCACGCTGGGCGGCTTCATCCTGATCGACAAGATGACCAATGCCACGGTGGCGGCGGGCATGATCCACTTCTCGCTGCGCCGTTCGCAGAATGTGCACTGGCAGGCCGTGGACATCGACCGCAAGCAGCACGCGGGCCTGAAGAACCAGCGCCCGGCGGTGCTGTGGTTCACCGGCCTGTCGGGCTCGGGCAAGTCGACCATCGCCAACCTCGTCGAGAAGAAGCTGCACCGGATGAACCGGCACACCTTCCTGCTCGATGGCGACAACGTGCGCCACGGCCTGAACAAGGACCTGGGCTTCACCGAGGCCGACCGCATCGAGAACATCCGCCGCGTGGGTGAAGTCTCGAAGCTGATGACCGACGCGGGCCTGATCGTGATCACCGCCTTCATCTCGCCGTTCCAGGCGGACCGCGAGATGGTGCGCTCGATGCTGCCGGAAGGCGAGTTCTTCGAGGTGTTCATCGACACGCCGCTAAAGGTGGCCGAGGCGCGCGACGTCAAGGGTCTCTACAAGAAGGCGCGTTCGGGCGAGCTGAAGAACTTCACGGGCATCGACAGCCCCTACGAAGCACCGCGCAATCCGGAAATCCGCATCGACACCACGGCGATCTCGCCGGAAGAGGCCGCGAACCTCATCGTCGACACACTGCTGGGAGACGCCTGATGAGCCTCAATGATGGCGATCTTGCCGCCCATCTGGCCGAAGTGGCGGGCAAGATCCTGCTCGACGTGCGGGCTTCCGGCCTGTTCTCGGGCAAGGCGCTGGGCAAGGCGGGGGACCAGACCGCCAACCAGTTCCTCTGCCACGCCCTTCGCGAGCAGCGGCCCGAAGACGGGCTGCTCTCCGAAGAGGAGAAGGACAATGCCGAGCGTTTGACCAAGGAACGCGTGTGGATCGTCGATCCGGTCGACGGCACCCGCGAATATGGCGAGGAGCGAGCCGACTGGGCGGTCCATGTCGGCATGGCGGTGGACGGCGCGGCGGTGCTGGGCGCGGTGGCGCTGCCGGGCGCGGGCGTGGTCCTGCGCTCCGACCAGCCGGGTGAGGTTCCGCCCGCGCCTGAAAGGCTGCGCATGGTCGTCAGCCGCACGCGTCCCGCCAAGGAAGCGACCGGCGTGGCCGAAGAGATCGGCGCCGAACTGGTGCCGATGGGATCGGCCGGGGCGAAGGCCATGGCGATCCTGCGGGGGGAGGCGGACATCTACCTCCATTCCGGCGGCCAGTACGAATGGGACAGCTGTGCCCCTGCCGCCGTCGCGCAGGGCTGGGGCCTGCACGTCTCGCGCATCGACGGCAGCCCGCTGGTCTACAATCGGGAGGACGTCTATATGCCGGACCTGCTGATCTGCCGGAAGGAACATGCCGAATTGGTCCTCGGAAAGGTCAAAGCCTTCCTGTGAGGATCTGTTGATCAACATTGTCGATTAGTAAGCATGCCGCTATGCTCGCCCTTTGATAGAGGAAAGGGGCGGGCATGGAGGCGAAAACACGGCGCAGGACGCGCGATCCGGTTGCGACGCGCGCCGTCATTCTGGACGCGGCGGCCAATCTCCTGGCCAAGGACGGGCCTGAAGGCGTTAGCCTCTCCGCCGTCGCCCATCTCGCCGCCGTCAATCGCGGCACGGCCTATCAGCATTTCGAAACGCGCGAAAAGCTGATCGAGGCGACCATCCAGTGGGTGTCCGACAAGCTGTTCCGGGCCGTTTTTGGCGACCCGGAGACCGTCGGCGAGCGCCGGGTCGAGGAAGTGGACGTCGTGTCGCTCACCGAGCGACTGGCCGATTTCGCAATGGAAAACCCGGATATCTGCCGCGTCTGGCTTCAGCAGGTGCTGGCCTCGCCGGACCCCTCGCAGGATCCGTTCTGGCGGGAATATTGCGGATCGCTGGGCCGCTTTGCGGGCACCGATCTGGCTGAGCCGGGCATCGATTTCGAGGTCTATTCGGTGATGAACCTGGCCGGGGTGTTCTTCTGGCCGATCCTTGCCCGCGCACACGCCGCCGATGAAGGCGAGCGGAAAGAACTGTCACGCCGCTATTCGCGCGAGATTCTGCGGCTTTCCATGTACGGCACCATGCGCGCCAAGGCCTTTCCGAAGGTGGCGGACCTGCTGGCGGCGCATGGGGTGTCACCCGGAGGATAAGGCGCGGACGAGCCGCAGCTGATACCCCGTCCGTGATGCCGCTTCGCCTGCGCGATGGCGTGGGGTGGCGGCATTGACGGAGCGGCGCATATTCCCTTTCAACCAGGGCCTGCCCGGGACCCGCATCGTCGGGCCTTCCAAGCCCTTGAGGGAGTATGCCATGTTTTCCGCTATCGTGATCGACAAGACCGATGAGGGCCAGACGGTCACTCTCCAGCAGCTTGACGAAGGCGCGCTGCCCGAAGGCGATGTCGCCATCGACGTCGCGTTCTCGACGCTCAATTTCAAGGACGGCCTTGCCGTTACCGGCGCTTCGCCCGTCGTGCGCAAGTTCCCGATGGTGCCGGGAATCGACCTTGTCGGCACCGTTACGCAAAGCAGCCATGCCGACTGGAAGGCGGGCGATACCGTCGTGCTCAACGGCTGGGGCGTGGGTGAGGGCCACTGGGGCGGCCTGTCGCAGAAGGCCAGGCTGAAGGGCGACTGGCTGGTGCCGCTGCCTTCGGCCTTCACGCCCAAGCAGGCCATGGCGATCGGCACCGCCGGCTATACCGCCGCGCTCTGCGTGGATGCGCTGGTGGATTGGGGCGTGACCCCGGATCAGGGGGAAGTGCTCGTGACCGGCGCCACCGGCGGCGTTGGCTCGGTGGCCATCGCCATTCTCAGGAAGCTGGGCTATTCGGTCGCCGCTCTCACCGGCAAGCCGGACGAGGCGGACTACCTGAAGTCGCTGGGCGCGGAAACGATCATCGACCGCGCCGAACTCGCCGAAAAGGGCAAGCCGCTTCAGAAGGAGCGCTGGGCGGGCGTGATCGATACGGCGGGCAGCCACACGCTGGCCAATGCCATCGCGCAGACGAAGTACGGCGGCGCGGTGGCCGCTTGCGGTCTGGCGCAGGGCTTCGATCTGCCTTCTACCGTCATGCCCTTCATCCTGCGCGGCGTTTCGCTGCTGGGCATAGATAGCGTCATGGCCCCCAAGGCCAAGCGCCTGAAGGCCTGGGACCGTCTCGCCGGGGATCTCGATCCGGCGGCGCTGGAAACCATCGGCCAGACCATCGGCCTGGAAGGCGCCATCGAGGCTGCTCGCAAGTTCATGTCCGGTGAGGTCACCGGCCGTTACATCGTTGACGTGAACGCCTGAGCTTCGATGGGAGAGGAAGGCATGGTCGAGCCGAGCAAAGGCCTGTCCATCGCGCGGGGCATTCCGCTGGCGGAAGAGCAGGGCATCGGCCCGTTGACGCTGGGCGGTTTCGTCCGCGAGGTCGCGCAGCGCCACGGCCCGGCAGAGGCTGCGGTGATCCATCTGGACGGCCGGGTGGAACGCTGGACTTACGACGACCTCTGGGCCCGCTCGATGGAAGTCGCCCGTGCGCTTCTCGCCTGCGGTGTCGGCAAGGGCACGCGCGTCGGCGTGCTGGCGACCAATCGTCTGGAATTCCTCTCCAGCGTCTTCGGCACCGCGCTTGCGGGCGGCGTCGCCATGACCGTGAGCACGTTCTTCACTCCCGCCGAACTCGAAACCGTGCTGCAGATGGGCGGCTGTTCGGTGCTGTTGCTCGAACGGCAGGTGCTGAAGAAGGACTTCGCGCAGATCCTCGTCGATCTGGAGCCGCAGATCGGCTCGGCCAAGCCCGGCGAAGTCGCGTCCACCAAGTTCCCCTTCCTGCGCCATCTCGCCGTGATCGACAGCGACGAGGGGCTGGGCGCGATCGAGGGCTGGAGCACGTTCCTTGCCCGAGGAGAGGGCGTCGATCCGGCGCTGGTCGAAGCGGCGGCAGCTTCCGTTAGCCCAAGCGATCCCGGCGTGCTGTTCTTCTCCTCCGGCTCGACCGGCAAGGTCAAGGGCATTCTTTCGGCGCATCGCGGTGTCTGCCTGCAACTCTGGCGCTGGCCGCAGTGGTATGACGTGACGGTGCCGCCACGCACCTGGTCCGCGAACGGCTTTTTCTGGTCGGGGAATTTTTCAATGGCGCTGGGGGGCACGCTGGGCTCGGGCGGCTCGCTGGTGCTCCAACGCTGGTTCGATGTCGAAGAAGCCCTGTCGTTGATGGAGGCCGAGAAGGCATCGATGATGCTCGCCTGGCCGCACCAGTGGGCGCAGCTCATGGCGGCATCGAATTACGAGAGCGTCGACCTTTCGGCGATGCATTACATCGACGCGCTGACCCCCTGCGCGCACCATCCCACGATCGAGACCGACTGGCGCGAACCGGCGCAGGCTTTCGGCAATACCGAGACGTTCACGCTGATCTCCGTCTTCCCCTCGGGCACGACCGAGGACGTGGCGGGCAAGTCGCACGGTATTCCAACCGCCGGTTCCACGATCAAGATCGTCGATCCGATGACCGGCGCGACGATGCCGCTGGGCGAGCGCGGCGAGATCGCCGTGAAGGGGCCGACGCTGATGCTCTGCTACCTCGGCGTGCCGCTCGACGAGACTCTCGACGGCGACGGTTTCCTGCGCACGGCGGATGGCGGCTATATCGACGGGCAGGGCCGCCTGTTCTGGGAAGGCCGGTTGAACGACATCATCAAGACCGGCGGCGCCAACGTCTCTCCGCTGGAGATCGACGAAGTGATCCGCGCCCATCCCGACGTGAAGATGGTGCAGACCGTGGGCGTGCCGGATGATCTGCTGGGCGAACTGGTGGTTTCCTGCATCGTCCCGGTCGAAGGTGCGCGCCCCGATGCCGGTTCGATCCGCGATTTCGCCAGGGAAAAGCTCGCCAGCTACAAGGTGCCGCGCAAGGTGCTGTTCGTGGCGGAGGACGACCTCAAGACCACCGGCAGCGCCAAGATCAAGACGGCGGACCTCCGCAAGCTGGCCGCCGAGCGGCTGGAAACGGAGGCCGATGCGGGCTGAGAGGGTATCGCGGGGATGCTCCTGACGAACCATCGTGGCCGCGATAGGCAGTGTCCCGTTTAGGAGTTAGAGTTTGGGAAAGGGTGTCGGCATGACCGGCACGCGAAAGCCGTAAGAGCGGGAGGATGCGTGGGTAAGACGATCGTGATCACTGGTGCCGGTGCGGGCCTCGGCCGCGCGCTCGCAAGGCGTTTCGCCGGTGAGGGGGAGACGGTGATCCTGCTGGGGCGCACGCTGTCCAAAGTGCAGGATCTGGCCGACGAGATCGGCCCCGCGGCCATGGCGGTGGAATGCGACGTGGCCTCCGCCGATTCCGTGCGCAAGGCTTTCGCGGCGATTGCCGAGCGGCATCCGAAGATCGATGTGCTCATCAACAATGCCGCTATCTATGAGCCGTTCACGGTGGCCGAGGCTACCGACGCGCAGATCGACGGGATCATCGCCACCAATCTCAATGGCCCGATCTACTGCTGCCGTGCGGCCATCCCGATGCTGGAAAAGGGCGGGCAGATCATCAACGTGGGCAGCGAATCCATTGCCGTGCCGTTCGTGATGCTCTCGCTCTACCAGTGCACCAAGGCGGCGCTCGAACGCTTTACCGAGGCGTTGGTGGAGGAACTGGAGCCTGCGGGTATCCGCGTCACCACCGTGCGCGCCGGGCCGATGTACGAAGCGGGCAAGACCGCGCCGGGATGGAACCCCGATGCTGCCATGCGCTTCCATCAGGGGTGTGCCGCCAACGGCATCGACCTGCGTTCGCGGCCGATATCGCGGACCGACAATGTGACAGGCGTGTTTCGTTCGGTCATCGACCTGCCGCCCGACGTCCGGGTGCTCCACGTTTCGGTCGGAGCGCGTCACCCATGAGCGATGCCTCCATCCTGCAAGACCCCATTCCCGTCAAGGATCAGACGATGACCGTTCTTCCCGACGCCCAGCTCTATATCGACGGCCAGTTGCGCGGCGCCGGCAACGGCGGCACGTTCGACGTGATCAGCCCCTGGACCGGCGAGGCGATCGGCAAGGCCGCCGATGCCACTGCCGATGACGTGAATGCCGCCATCGCCGCCGCCCGCCGCGCTTTCGACGAGACCGACTGGTCGACCAACACCGAAAAGCGCGTGGCACTGGTGAAGAAGTATCGCGAACTGTTCGAAGCCGCCCGTCCGCGCCTTGGCGAACTGGCCATCAACGAGGCCGGTGCCGCGCAGGGGGCGGTAAGCCGAGCCCATGTCGGCATGGCCCTCGACGGTTGGGACGATTACCTTGCCGTCTTCGACAAGCTGGAGTGGGAAAAGGACTACGGCGAGAAGCCGGCCTTCGGCATGATCCACAAGCGTGTAGGCCTGCGCGAGGCTATCGGCGTGGTCGGTGCAATCACCCCGTGGAACGTGCCGCTCTACGTCAACATCGGCAAGATCGTCGCCGCGCTGCTCGCGGGCTGCACCGTGATCCTGAAGCCCGCGCCGGATACGCCGGGTCTTGGCGCGATCTTCGGCGAACTGGCGAAGGAAGCCGGTTTCCCCGATGGTGTCATCAACGTGGTGTTCGGTGCCGATCCGGCGCTGGCGGGCGAGATGCTCGTTACCGATCCGCGCGTGGACCTGATCTCGTTCACCGGCTCCACCGGCGTCGGCAAGCGCATCATGGAGCAGGGCGCGCCTACGCTGAAACGCGTGTTTCTCGAACTCGGCGGCAAGTCGGCCAAGATCGTGCTCGACGATGCACCCAACTTCGCGATGGAAGTGGGCATGGCGATGCTGGTGTTCCATGCCGGGCAGGGCTGCGCCGTACAGTCGCGCCTGCTGGTGCCCAGCAGCCGTTACGAGGAAGCCAAGGCCATCCTCAAGGGCGCCTACGGTAACTTCGGCGACAACTGGGGCGATATCGACAACCCCGCGCACATCATGGGTCCGGTGATCTCGAAGCGCCAGATGGAGCGCGTGAAGGGCTACATCGATCTCGGTCAAGAAGAGGGCGCGACGCTGCTTGCCGGTGGCCAAATCCGTCCCGACAAGGGCGGGGGCTATTTCGTGGAGCCGACCTGCTTCGTGGACGTTACCAACGACATGCGCATCGCTCAGGAGGAAATCTTCGGTCCCGTGCTGGTCGTCATCCCTTATGAGGACGACGAGGACGCCATACGCATTGCCAACCAGAGTTCCTATGGCCTATCCGGTGGTGTCAGCTCGGGCGATCTGAACCGGGCCATCACGATCGCCAAGCGTGTGCGCACCGGCTCGATGAGCGTCAACAACGGCATGTGCATTGCCGGCGACATTCCCTTCGGTGGCTACAAGGCCAGCGGCATGGGACGCGAATGGGGTGTCGAAGGCATTGAGGAGTTCACCGACGTCAAGATCCTCGCCTGGCCCGTCGGCCAGTCCCAGGCGGCCTGACGGCGAGCGGCCGGTTTCGGTGGGATCACCTTCGGCGGAGAGCGAGGGAGAGGCCGGTCAGGCACCGGACGGCGGCCTTTCCGCGCTGCCGCCGCAACTGGCGGCGGCAGTGACCGACGCCAGCGCAGGGGTCAGCCACAATCTTCACGGCCAGAAACTCGGCCGCAAGGGGCGGATCACCCGCGAGCGCATTCTCGCCGCCGCGATCGATCTGGTCGAGAAGACCGATGAGCCGGTAACGCTGGGTGCCGTCGCGCGCGCGGTCGGCCTCGGCATGACCTCGCTCTACAACTACTTCACGGACTTTACCGAATTGCTGCTCGCAGTTCTGGAGCCGGTCATGGGCACGGCGCAGGACGAATATGTCGCGCAAGTCCGTGAGCACTGGCCGGACGAGGAACTGCCGGATCGCGCGATGGCCTTCGTGCGATCCTACCACGAGTTCTGGGCACGCCACACCGGGCTGCTGCACTTGCGCAACTCCATGGCGGACCAGTTCGATGTGCGCATCATGCACCAGCGCGTGAATTCGACGCGGCCGCTGATCGGGCTGTTCGTGGCGCAGATGGACCCGCGCGGCGTGCTCGGCGATACGGCGGTGCTGATGGCGACGACGCTGATGACTGGCATCGAACGCTCGATCACCCTGGCGACCGACCGCAGGCTGCGCCGCATACTGGGCACTTTGCCCGGCCGCCGCGAGGAGAGCCTGCTTGAAGTCAACGCGCGGCTGATGGTCCTGGCGATCCGCGACACGCGCGAACGCGCGCGGGCGGAAAGCACCTGAAGGTCATCGTTCTCGCCGTTCCGAGGGCGTTTTACGGCGCCGGGGTAGCCTGATCGCCGCCCAGCACGCGATAGAGCGTGATGCGGTTGCTGGCGACGGCGAGGCGCACCGCGATTTCCTGCTGCCGGGCGCTGTAGAGGCTGCGCTGCGCGTCGAGGTTCTCCAGCGAACTGGTGATCCCCTGGCGGTAGCTGGCCTCGGTCAGACGCGCGGAATCGCTGGCGGCTGCGGTAAAGCCGGTGGCCGCGCGCAGGCGTTCGGATAACGTGCCCTGATCGGCGAGCGCGTCGGAGACTTCGCGGAAGGCGGTCTGGATCGCCTTTTCGTACGTGGCGAGGGCGGCGTCGCGCTGGGCCTTGGCCACTTCGACATTGGCGCTCTTGCCACCGGCGTTGAAGATCGACCAGCTGGCGGCGGCAGTGCCGGTGGCGGCGAAGGCGCCCTTGTCGAACAGCGCCGAAAGCGCGTCGCTGGCGAAGCCGAGCAGGCCGGTCAGCGAGATCGAGGGGAACAGTTCCGCCCGCGCGGTGCCGATATCGGCATTGGCGGCGCGCAGCGAATACTCGGCCTCCACCACGTCCGGACGGCGCAGGAGAACCTGCGAATTGGTGCCTGCGGGCAGGACGGCCAGCGACTGGTTCACTTCGTCCACGCTGCCGGGAAGCAGGCTCTCGTCGAAATCGGCGCCGACGAGCAGGCGGATCGCATTGATGTCCTGCGCCAGTGCGGTGGTTTGCGAGGCGACGTCGCCGCCCGCGGTTTCCAGGACCTGCTCGGCCTGCCTCAGGTCCGTGCGGGGGGCGATGCCGCCCTTGAGGCGGGCGCCGGTGAGAGTGACGCTGCGCTCGGCATTGGCGGCGGTCGCCTCGGCGATCCGCAGCAGATCCTTGTCGGCTGCGTAAGTGGCCCAGGCCTGCGCGAGGTCGGCAACGAGGCCGAGTCGCACGGTGCGGGCCGCCGCTTCGGTGGAAAGCGCGGTGTTGCGCTGCGCCGCCGTGGCGCTGGCGTATTTGCCGAAGAAGTCGAGTTCGAAGCTCGAAATGCCGCTTTGCAGCGAATAGGACGAGCGGTCGCCGCTGGTGGCGCTGCCGGTCGCGCCGCCGTTCGTTTCGGTCCGGCTCGCCGAACCGCTCACGCCCACGGCGGGGAACTGGTTGGCGCGCACCACCCGCACTTGTGCGCGCGCGGCTGCGAGATTGGCGGCGGCGACGCGCAAGTCGCGGTTGTTGGCGAGCGCCTGCTCGACCAGCGACTGGAGCCGCCGGTCGCGGAAGATCTCGGTGTAGGACACCAGCGGCAGCGCGGCTTCGCTCTGGGCGAGATAGGCGTCGCCGACCGGCCAGGAGGCGGCGACCGGCGGGGTCGGCGCGACGTACTTGGGGGCTATCGAACAGGCGCCCAATGCCAGCGCGGGCAGGGTGAGCGCGGCGATACGAAAACGGATCATGCGGCGTCTCCCTTGCGCTGGCGGCGTTCCTGGATATGGCGGCGAACCGCGGCGAGACCGTCGCGCACGCCGCGCCGCACCAGCACGAAGAACAAGGGGATGAAGAAGATCGCGAGCAGCGTGGCCGTCAGCATGCCGCCGACGACGGCGGTGCCGATGGCGATGCGGCTGTTGGCGCCCGCGCCGCTGGCGATGGCGAGCGGGATCACGCCGAAGATGAACGCGAAGCTGGTCATCAGGATCGGGCGCAGACGGATGCGCGCGGCTTCCAGCGCGGCTTCGATCACGCGCTTGCCTTGGCGTTCGGCCTGTTCGGCGAACTCGATCATAAGGATCGCGTTCTTGGCGGCGAGGCCCATGGTCGTGAGCAGGCCGATCTGGAGATAGACGTCGTTTTCAAGGCCGCGCAGGGTCACCGCCATGATTGCGCCGAGCAGGCCGAGCGGAATGACGAGGATGACCGCGATCGGGATCGACCAGCTTTCGTAGAGCGCGGCGAGGCAGAGGAACACCACCAGCAGCGAGAGCGCATAGAGCAGCGGTGCCTGACCCGAGGAGAGGCGCTCCTGATAGGAGGATCCTGCCCAGGCGACGGCGGTGCCGGGGACCTGGCTCGCCAGTTCCGCCATCACGTCCATCGCCGTGCCCGAGCTGACGCCGGGGGCCGGGCTGCCCGAAAATTCGTAGGCCTGGAGGCCGTTGAAGCGCGAGGAGGAACTGGGCGCGGTCGACCAGTTCATCGTCGAGAACGCGGAGAACGGCACCATCTGGCCGCTCGTGCCGCGCACGAACCACTGAGCGAGGTCCTCCGGTCGCGAGCGGTACTGCGCGTCGCCCTGCACGAAGACGCGCTTGACGCGGCCCTTGTCGATGAAGTCGTTGACGTAAGTGCCGCCCCAGGCGGTCTGCAGGGTGGAGTTGGCGCTGGCGGCGGTGACGCCGTAAGTGGTCAGGGCGCGGGTGTTTGTGTTGATCTTCAGCGTCGAAACGTCGGGAAGATCGCTCAGGCGCACGTTGGTGAGGCGCTCGTCGGCGGCGGCTTTCGCGAGCAGTTCGTCGCGGGCCTTCTGGAAGTCCGCGCGGGCCATGCCGTTGCGATTCTGCAGTTCCATGGTGAAGCCCGCGGACGAGCCGAGGCCGCGGATGGCGCCGGGCACCAGCGTGAAGACCTGCGCGTCGCGAAGGCCGCGGAAGGCGCCGTTGGCGCGCTGGACGATGGCGTCGGCGCTGTTCTTCCTGCCGGGGCGCTGCTCCCAGTCCACCAGGGTAATGAAAGCCTGGCCCGAGTTCTGGCCCGCCGCACCCATGCCGCCGCCCGAAAGCGTGAACATGCTGGCGACGTTGCCCTTTTCGTACTTGGCGAAATAGTCTTCGACCTGGCGCTGCACTTCCTCGGTACGGGTGCGCGGTGAACCGGCGGGCAGGCGCCACTGGACCATGATCGTGCCCTGGTCCTCGTTCGGCAGGAAGCCCGTCGGCAGGCGCTGGAACAGGCCGTAAGTGGCGACGCAGGCGATCGCGAAGAGCAGCAGCCAGCGCCACTTGTGCGCGATCACGCGCTCCACGCGGCGGCCGTAGGCCTCGGTCATGTTCTCGAAGCTGCGGTTGAACCAGGTGTGGAAGCGTTCCCAGGGGACCAGGAGCCATGGCATGTGGCGCTGGATGAAGCCGGGCTTCTCCTCGCCGTCCTTCGCCTTGGCCTTGAGCAGGGTGGCGGTGAGCGCCGGGCTGAGGATCAGCGCGACCAGCACCGAGAGCACCATTGCCACCACGATCGTCAGCGAGAACTGGCGGTAGATCACGCCGGTCGATCCGCCGAAGAAGGCCATCGGCAGGAACACCGCCGAAAGCACTAGCGCGATGGCGACCAGCGCGACCTGGATTTCCTCCATCGACTTGATGGTGGCCTCGCGGGCGGACATGCCCGGATTTTCCTCGAGCAGGCGCTCGACGTTCTCGACCACGACGATGGCATCGTCGACCAAGAGGCCGATGGCGAGGACGAGGCCGAACAGGGTCAGCGTGTTGATCGAGAAACCGGCGACGTAGAACACCGCGAAAGTGCCGAGCAAGACCACCGGCACCGCGATCGCCGGGATCAACGTGGCGCGCCAGCTTTGCAGGAACACGAACATGACGATGACGACCAGCACGATCGCCTCGAACAGCGCCTTTTCGACTTCCGCGACCGAGAGCTTGATGAAGGCGGTGGAATCGTTGCCGTAGGTATATTCAAGGCCGTCGGGCATGCCCTCGGCCAGTTGCTTCATCTCGGCCTTGACCAGTTCGGCGGTCGCCAGCGCGTCGGCGCCGGGCGAGAGCGAGATGGAGATACCGGCGCCGGGGTGGCCATTGATGCGGCTGATCGTGTTGTAGTTCTCGGCGCCGATCTCGACCCGGGCGACGTCGGCGATGGTGACGACCGAACCGTCGGTATTGGTCTTGAGGACGATGTTGCGGAACTGCTCGGCAGTCTGGAGGCGCGAACCGGCGGTGACGATGGCGTCGATCGCCTGGTCCTTGGGCGCGGGCAACCCGCCGATCTCGCCGGCGGCGATCTCGGTATTCTGGGCGGTGATCGCCGAAGTCACGTCGCTGGGCATCAGCGACACGGCGGCCAGCTTGGTCGGGTCCAGCCAGATGCGCATCGCGTGGGGGGCGCCGAACACGTTGACGTCGCCCACGCCTTCGAGACGCGAGAGCGGGTCCTGGATGTTCGAGGCCAGATAGTCCGACACGTCCTGGTTCGAGCGGCTGTCGGTCGCGTCGTAGACGGCGACCAGCAGCAACTGGTCGGGGTTGGACTTGGTGACGGTGACGCCTTGATTTTGCACCGCCTGTGGCAGGCGGGAGAGCGCCGACTGAACCTTGTTCTGGACCTGGACCTGGGCGATGTCGGGATCGGTGCCCTTGGCGAAGACCGCGCTGATCGTCGCCTGGCCGCGGTTCGAGGACTGCGAGTTGAAGTAGAGCAGCCCGTCGATGCCGGTGAGCTGCTGCTCGATCACCTGGGTGACGCTGTTCTCGATCGTTTCTGCCGAGGCGCCGTTGTAGGTGGCGCGGATGTTCACCTGCGTCGGCGCGATGTCCGGATATTGCTCGTTCGGCAGGAAGGCCAGCGCGCCGAGGCCTGCCAGCATGACGATGATGGCGAGGACCCAGGCGAAGATCGGCCGGTCGATGAAGATGCGCGACATGGGAGGTTTAGCGCCCCTTACCGGCGGAAGCGTTGCCGGCCTTGCCGCTGGGCGGCGCAACAGTCTGCGCGGTCGATGCCGCAACCGGCTGGATCTCGGCGCCCTGCTTGAGGCCGTTCAGCCCCTGAACGATGACCTTGTCACCCTTCCGGAGGCCCGAGGTGACGACGGTGTTGGTGCCCTGGGTACGGTCGGCGGTGACCTTGCGGCGGGCCGCCTTGTTATCGGCGCCGACGACCATGACATAGGCCGAACCGTCGAAATCGCGCTGGACCGCGTTCTGCGGCACCAGGTAGGCACCCGGATCGGTCGCCTGGTCGAATACCGAGGAGACGAACATGCCGGGCAGCAGGAAGCCGTCCGGATTGGGGAACTTGGCGCGCAGGGTGACGGTGCCGGTATCCTCGGCAACGGTGACTTCCGAGAATTCCACGGTGCCGGGCAGGGGGTACTGCGAGCCGTCGTCGAAGCGGAGGTGGACCTGGGTGCTGCCCGGCGTGACGCCGCCCGCGGCCAGCTTGCGGCGGAGCGCGGTGAGGTCGGTGGCGGACTGTTGCATGTCGACGAAGATCGGGTCCATGCGCTGGATAACCGCCAGCGGATCGGTCTGGCTGGCGCTGGCGAGGGCGCCCACGGTTGAGAGCGAGCGGCCGATGCGGCCGCTGATCGGCGCGGGCACGGTGGTGAAGCGCAAGTTGATCTTCGCGGTGTCAAGCGTCGCGGCGTTCTGGGCGATCGAGGCCTTGGCCGAGCGCGCCGTGGCGAGCGCGTCGATATAATCCTGCTTGGCGACTGCTTCCATGTCCGCCAGCGGCTTGTAGCGCTGGGCCTTGGCACTGGCGGCCTCAGCCGTGGCGCGGGCGCTGGCCAAGTCGGCCGAGGCCTGGTTGACGGCGGCGCGGTAGAGGCTGGGGTCGATCTGGTAGAGCGGCTGTCCGGCGCGGACCAGGCTACCCTCGGTGAAGAGGCGCTTGACGATCACGCCCGTTACCTGCGGGCGGACCTCGCTGGTCTCGAAGGCGACGGTACGGCCGCTGAGCGTGACGGCGACCGGCACGGCGGCAGGCTGCACCACGATATAGCCGACTTGCGGGGCGGGGCGCTTGTCGTCCTTCTTCTCCCCGCCCGAGCAGGCGGCAAGGAGGGCAACCGAAACAAAGGCAAAGCCGGCATGACGCAAAAGGGGAAATGCCGCAGTCGAAGAAGACGTGATTTTCAAGTCGCGCACCGTCAGAAAGTCTTGTCGGCGCAGCTATTCAGCCAATTGTTGCTGCCCGCAAGCGGGGTTTTCGCAAGTGCGACAATTTGCGACCAAAAACCAAGATTCTGGGAACTTTTCGACTTTCCCAATACGTCAAATGCCCCCGCCTCCGGGAGGCGAGGGCACTGGCGCCGGAGTCACTGCCCGGAGTTACTGATAACGCGCCAGCATCTGGAGCGAGGCTGCGAAGTAGTCGTTGGTGAGCACGGAAGGCTGGGCGCTGCCCAGCAGCCGTCCCACGACCGCTGCGCCGCCCGCCGAAAGCGCATAGTTCGCTTCCTCGCCCGTCACCACGTCGACCCAGGCGGGGATCGGCTTGTTGGCGGAGAGGCAGCCGCGCCAGTAGGCGGCGATGTCCGGCACCAGCGACTGGCGCCCGCCGAGCGCTGCGTAGAGCGGCACCCGGATGGCGTCGAAGCCGAAGCGCGGCGGCTTGTCGCGCGCCGGGGCGACCTGGTTCGGCGCATTGATGACCACCCAGTCGGTCGGCAGGCGATGGGGACCGAAGCGGGAGAGGCGGGTGATCGCCTCGCTGTCACTGATGACGCGGCCCCAGACCTGCTGGCCGTCCGCCTTGGCGAAGGCGTCCAACGCGGGCCAGGCAAAGTAGGAGGGATTCAGCGTCACTTCGTCGCCGTTGACGAAGCCCTGGATGCCGGGAAGCAGCAGTTGCCGGCCGTGCCGCTCGATCACGCAGTGGCTGCGCACCGCCGAGCGGATCTGCGCGGCGCGCGCGGTGTAGTCGGCGCGGTTCCAGCGCTGTCCGGCCATCGCGAGGGCCCAGGCGATGACGAGATCGCCGTCGGTCGCGTTGTTCTGGTCGGCCACCGGGTTGGGGGCGGAAGGATCGTAGCGCCAGGCGTGGAGCGCCATGTCCGGGCGCGAGAGGTGGCTCTGCGTCCAGCTCGCGATCTTCTCGAAAGCCTCGGCATCGCCCGCCTTGTAGGCGAAGAGCAGGCCGTAGCTCTGGCCTTCGCTGTGGCTGACGCCGTTGTTGCCGGTATCGACGACGCGGCCATCGGGCTTGAGGTACAAGTCGCGCCAGGTCCGCCAGAAGGCGTCGCGCACGGGGGCACGGCTCTGCGCGTCGGTGTTGCAGGCTGCGGTCATGGCCAGCATCGCCCCCAGGGTGAAGTTGCGGCGGGTCATGCCGGTATCGAAGAGGAAGCTCATGCCGATGATGTCTCGTTTATGGCCTTGAGGTTCAGCGCCCGTGGCGCAGTTCGACCATGTCGCCCTGCCACTGCGCGGCCGTGTGCAGGGCGGGGCCGCTGCCGAGCACGCGGAACCAGGCGTCGTAGGCGCCCTGGAGCAGGCCGAGCAGCATCGTGTTCCAGTTGTGCTGCTGGTCGGCGGTGAGGGCCTTGGGCAGGCTGCGATGATGGACGACGATCGCATCGTCTCCCACCGCCAGCTGGATTTCGCCCCAGCCGAGGTCCTGCCAGAAGCCGTTGATCCGGGCGGCGAGTACGGCGGCGTCGCTGACGCCTTCCAGCGGCTCCAGCGCCGCCATGCGCCGTCCGATCGCCGAGAAGAAGGCCTGCGCCTGGGTGGAAGGTGCGCTTTCGCAGACTTCGGCGGCGGCCATCATCGCGAAGAGCGCCAGCCCTCCGGCGCCGCTCTGTTCGCCTTCCGAGCGAGGAGAGGGAAATGCGTGCAGTTTCATCGGCCGGTGCTCCCGAAATTCTGTCTCACGCCGAACATACTCCGGAACTCGTCATAAGATCCGAAGGTATTGTAGCTGGCCTCGCCGCCGATGCGGGTGGTCGGGCTCAGCTTGTAGTAGATAGACAGGTCGCTCGATACCGCAAAACCGGTCTTGCTGATGCTGTCGTAGTAGGAACGCACGTCGTTGTTCGCATCCTTGAGCGCATCGAGCACCGTCTGAAGCGGGGCATTGATGGGATAGAGGTCGGTCTGATCCTGCTTGTAGCTCTGGAAACCGGGCGTGAACGAGACGCGGACGTCGAAGAGTTCGTCTTCCATGGTGTAGTTCACCGGAAGGCCGACGCTGATGAAGTGCTGCGGGCTGAAGTAGCCGCCGTTGCCCCAGGTGAAGTAGTTCTGGCTCTTGTCGTAGCCCTGGTAGTTGACGTTGAGGCCCACGGTCAGGTTCGAGCGGGTGCCGTGGTAGGCGCGCAGATAGCCGCCGACATTGGCCTCGAAACCGCTGTTGCGGGCGACGTTGGTACCGCGGAAGCGGTAATAGCGGCCCTCGGCATAGACGCCGCTGCCGTCCTCGTCGTAGGACAGGCCCGCGCCGCCCGCCGTGCGCATGACCTGGCCCCAGCGCATGCCGGTGACCGGATCGCGGGTGCCGGCATAGGACAGCACGCTGTCGGTCACGGGCTGGCGCTCAGCGAAGACCTTGCCGCGCACTGTGGAGGAGAGCTTGGGCGAAGCCGCGGCGCGGAACGTGGCTTCGGTCTTGCCCATGCCGACCGGGGTGGTGCCCGCCTCCAGTTGCACGGTATCGCTTTCGTAGCCCGCCGAGAAGGCGACGCCCGAGGCGTTCTGGGTCTGGGCCGCGGGGAACACCGAAGGCTCCTGCGCGACGATCGCTGCCGCCTCGATCAACCCGTTGGTGCCGAAGCGGGCCTGTCCCGACCGGTTGGCGCGCCCGGCGTCGATCACCGATGCTTCCGCCTTGGCATAGACGCGGCCGCCCACAGCGTCAGTCGAGAAGCGGGCCGAGCCCTTGATCTCGTCGAGCTGGCTGAGGCCCGCCTCGCCCGAGCGGCGGCGGTAGCCGGTGTCGATATCGACGCGCGGGCCGGTGTCGTGGGAGATTTCGGCGATCTGCGACTGGATCTGCGCGATCACCGGGTCTGCGGAGTAGGCGGTGGCCGAACCTGCGTCCATGCCGGTGTCGCCATAGCTGCCGTAGCTGCCGCCGGTGGCCGGATAGGGCGCAGAGGCCATGGCCGGGGCGCTGTAGTTCTGGTTGCCGTAGCTCGGCGCTGCGCCATAGCCGGAAGGCGCGTTGTAAGAAGGCGCGGGGGCATAGGCAGCGGGCATCGCGGCGCTGCCGTATCCGGCCGAAGGAGCGCTCGAAATGCGGGTGCCGCCGCCGAGCGCAAAGGGATTGACCTGCTGCGGCGCGGCGACCGGGCGGTCGCGGAACGGGTTGGAGCCGCCCGCCGGAGTCATCGCCGCGAAGGGATTGCCGCCCGCGAGGCCGTCGATCGAAGTGCCGCCCTGGCCGCGCGCATAGAGGGTGCGGGCTTCCTTGAGCATGGCCATCGCCGCGCGGTCGTTGCCACGCGCGCGTTCGACATTGGCGAGCGAGAGGCGGACCTGATAGTCCTGCGGGAAGGCGCGGAGCACGTCGTTCTGCGCCCTGCGCGACAGGTCGTTGTCGCCCGCCGCCTGCGCGGTTTCGGCCAAGCCGAGCAGGGCGTCCTTGTCGCCCGGCTTGCGGGCGAGCACCAGCTGCCAGGTCTGCGCGGCGCGGGCGGGCATCTGGCCGCCCTGGTAGAGCCGCGCAAGACCGGCGAGAATGTCCATGTTCTCCGGCGCGGCGCCCCAGGCGCTCTGGAGAATGTCGAAGGATTCCGCGAAACGGCCGGCCTGCCGCGAGCGGTCGGCCTGGCTGACGAGCAGGGCGGCGTTCATCCGCGCATAGGCCTGCTGGCCCTCGGCCGAACTGCCTGCCATCGCGCCTGCGCGTTGCAGCGCCTGCTGGGCAAGGTCGTCGCGGCCGACGCGGGCGAGCACGCCGATCAGCCCTTCATAGTCGGCCACGCTGGAAATGGGCGCCTGCGCGGCGTTCTCGGCCACGCTGGCGGCGCCTTGCGCGTCGCCGAGTTCATAAAGCGCGTTGGCGACGGCGGCCTGCTTGCCCGCCGGTATCGCCGACATCGCGCCAAGCTGGCGCAGCGAGGCGAGAGCCTGCGCCTGCTGGCCCTGCGCGGCCATCGACTTGGCGCGGGCGATCGCGGCATCGGTCTTCACGCCGATCGCGAAGCTGCGCATCGGCGCGGTGCGCTGCGCCTCGGGGATCATGTCGATCAGGCGTGCGGCCTCGGTCGCGCGGCCGAGGTCGTTGTTGAGCAGCGCGGCGGCATAGAGCGAGTCGGGCTGACCCATCGCGGTGAGCGAGCGCAGCAGCGATTCCGCCTCGGGCACACGGCCGCGCTTGATCTGGAACTCGGCGAATTCGTAGCGGATCCACGGGTCGGTGGGATCGAGCACCAGACCGTTCTGGAACTCGCGCATGGCGCCCATGTCGTCGTTGTTGGCAGCGGCGGCGAGCGCGCGGCCGCGGGCGACGCGCATTTGCAGGCGCTTGTCGTCTGCGCTTCCGCTGCCATTGGCGCCGCCCTGGCTGGCCTGGCGGTAGAGATCGGCGGCGTCGGCGTAGCGGCCCTGCTTTTCGTAGATGTCGGCGAGGATTTCGAGCGCCGGGCCGGGTTCCTTGTAGCCCGAGCGGATCAGGCCTTCGGTGACCGACTGGGCATCGGCAAGGCGGCCCTGCGCCACGAAGTTGCGGGCGTCGGCAAGACCGGCGAAGAAGCGGGCGGAACCGAGGCCTTCGGCCCACTGGCTCGCCTTGCCGTAGCGCGAGGCCTGTTCGAGGTAGTTCGCTGCTTCCGCGAAATTGCTCTCGCGCAGACGCACGAGGCCGAGGCCGCCGAGCGCATCGGGATCGCGCGAATTGACTGAGAGCGCGCGCTGGAACTGGCTGGCGGCAGAGGCGAGGTTGCCGTCCTCCAGCGCGTCGAAGCCCGCGACGCGGGCCTGTCCGGCGCGATTGGCCGAAGTGGTCGGTGCGGGTGTGCTGCGCGCGGGCGTGGCGGCTTGTGTGGGGCGCTGAGCAGGCGGCGCGGCAGGTGTGCGCGTCGGTGCCGGACGAGCGGCGGCCTGCGCGGGTTTGGCGGCAGGCTTGGCGGCCGGTTGCGGCACGGGCTTGGGCGCGGCCGGTTTGGCGTTCAGCGCCTGATTGACCGAGGCATTGCCTGGATCGAGCGCCTTGGCGCGGCGCAGCGCCTGCTGCGCGAGGTCCTCGCGGCCCTTGGAGCGCCAGTACTTCGCCTGTTGCAGCAGGGCATCCACGCCTGCCGCCTGGGCATGGGCGACTCCGACATGGGCCACGGTCGTCGCGGTGGAGAGCAGCAGCGCCAGGCCGACGAGGCGCAGGCGGGTCATCGCGGCATTCATGCGTTATCGTCCTGCTGGCCGAGGCGGCGCTGGGCCTGGCGGCGGAAGTAGAGGTAGGCAGGCCCCGCGAGGATCGCGGCGAGCAGCAGCGAGAACAGGCCCATCAGCATCGGACGCTGGCTGAACCAGTAGGCAAGCTTCATCCAGATCGGCAGCGAGCCGACCCAGTAGCGGTCGCCGATGGCAAAGCTGGTCATGCCGTCGCCCTTGGTGACGGCAAGGTCGCCCTGGATTGCGGCGTTGATCTTCTTGTCGGCCATGCCGTCGACGAGGGCGGGCAGGGCGGCGGCATTGTCGGCCAGCAGTGCCACCACGGTCCGGTCGGACGAGTAGGGCGAACGGAAGCTGACGATGCCGGAGAACCCGCGCGCGTTGTAGACGAGCGGAGCGGCGACCATCGGATCGTTCCGCTCGGTGCCGCCGAAGAACGAGGTTGCATATTGCAGCGGCGAGCGCTCGGTCACTTCGAGGTGGCCGTTGACATAGCGAACCGGCGCCTTGTCGAACAGCGTGCCCGCCGAGGCGAGTTCCACGCCGCCCACGACCAGCACGTCCTGATCCTGGAGATCGGCAGCCGAGACCGAGGAAGTCACGGTGATGCCGGTCACGGGAACGCCGGTGGAGTCACCGAAGCGGCCCATCAGGTCGAGGAAGGCCTCGACCGAGGCGGGCGAGGGGTTGGCGGCCATGACCACGGTGGTTTCGGCCAGGTCGGGCGCTACCGTGAAGGGGAAGCCGGCGCCCGCGAAGGTCGCGAGGTCCGGCATCATGAGCGCGTGATAGGCCGAAGTGAGGTCGATGGTGCTGGTGGGGTCGATCGAGGTCCGCACGTTTTCCGGCAGGGTGCCGGTGCACTTCTTCTTGTCGGCGATGATCAGGTTGTAGTCGAGCGCCAGCTCGTTCTGGCCGAACAGGTTGTAGCGCGGCAGCACCACCTTGGCGGTCGAATCCTGCCCACGCGCGCCGGAGCCGCCGAACAGGTTGCTCCACCAGGTCGAGCTGAGCGGCAGGGTCTTGAGGTACTGGCCGTTGAGCGAGACATCGAGGCGCGAGCCGCGCTGGTCGAGCCAGTCGGCCAGCGGATAGCGGTAGGTCACGTTCAGGTGGCCGCCTTCGCGGGGCCAGAAGAACAGGTCCGGCGCGACGCGGAAGCTGGCGGTCAGCGGGCCGGGGCGCAGGCCCATGCCCTGCAGCGCATAGGCGGGCATGATCTTGCCGAGTTGCACCGGCTTGTCGGTGGAGATCCAGCGCAGTGCGCCATAGCGCGGCCAGGCGGGGATGCGCACGCCGTCGAAGGCCATGCGCTGGCCTCCGAACACGCCGCGACCCAGTGCGACGGCGCCTGCCGCCACGCGCAAGTCGGAATCGCCCCGGCCCATCAGCACCAGCAGGGTGCCGGTGGGATCGGCCGGATTGCGCACGACGGCGGCGGTCGGGCCGGTGGCCGGTGCGAGGTCGAGACCGGGGATCGACTGCCCGGCCTTCAGGAAGACCACGGCATTGCCCTCGGGCAGCGAGCCGTAGACCGGCTTGAACGAGAAGCCGCGATAGGACGCGAGCGAGCCCAGCCACGAGGCGGTGGCGGCGGCGGCTTCCAGTTCGCCCTTGTGGGGCTGTCCGGCGAAGACGAAGGGCATGCGCAGCGGCACGTTTTGGCCCTTGTCGAAGAACGGCAGCGGCATGCGCGAGAGATCGGGCTGGAAGGTCAGCGCCTGGTATTCGACGTCGAGGAACGAGCGGGTGTTGCTGATGTTCGTCCAGAGCGAACTGTGGAAAGGATCCTCGCAGTCGCGGGCGTAGTGGCCCAGGAAGCGGATGTTGAGCTGGTTGTCGCCCGGCAGCAGCAGGGCGCCGTTGATCGGGATGCGCAGGGCGTGACCGCCCGCCTCGGCGCGGGTCAGCGACACGGCCTGGACCACTTCGCCGTTCACGATGACGACGAGCTGGCTGATGTCGTCCAGCATCTGCGCCGACCACGAGATCTGGAGTGTCAGCACGGCGGACGTGACCACGCGGTCCTGCCGCATGCCGAAGGGAATGCCGATCTCTCCGGCGGTGCCCTGGAGGCGGATCGGGCTGGCGACGCGCATGTCCTTGAGCGTCAGGCGCTCGCTGAGGCCGCCGCGCGGCGGCTCGGCATCGGGCGCTCCAACGGCGGCTGCTGCGGGCGTGGCGACTGGAGCTGCTGCCCGAACCGGCGCGGCATGAACCTCGCGGCTGCCGAGCACGACTGTCGCAACGCCCAGCGCCAGCGCGGTTGCGACACCGGCGGCCTTGGCCAGCGGCAGCAAGCCTCTGGCCTTCTTCTTCGCCTTCTTGTCGGCGGGGATCGCGGGCGTGCTGGGGGCCATGGCGGCCATGGCGCGGCGTTCGGCAAAATTGAGACGCAACATGCGTTTGATCGTCACCATGTCGACAAGGATGATGTCTGCCAGCGAGCGGAGGCCGCTGACTTGCGGATTGGGGCCGGTGGGCTGCCAGGCGTCGGCCCGGCCCATGACGGCGCGGACGAGGTGGCGGTTCGCCAGCATGTCCAGCTGTTCGAAGCGGACGAAGGCCTTGTTGCCGCTCATGCGCATCGTGCGGACCGGGATCGAGAGCACTTCGTCGCCCATGGCCATCGTCATATGCGTCACTTCGGCATCGCGCGCGGGTACTTCCACCGGCAGGGCGAGGGCGGCGCCGCCCATCGAGATGTCGATCGTCGTCGCGCCGAGGGTATGGCCGGAGGAGAGATAGGCGGTGACCGGCAGTGCCACGGGGATGCGGATGTCCTGGCGGGCCTGGCGCGTTTCGCGCGCGACCGAGACGGCGGCGAGCAGGATGATGAGGCTGAAGGTCGCCCAGGCGCAGTTCAGCACCAGCGTGTCGGTCTGGATGTTGAACATGTAGGGGAAGAACGCCCATTTTCCGACCGCGAGCGCGATGCCGCCGACCAAAAGGCCGATGCAGATCAGGTGCGGCTTCACCACGGCCCAGTCGAAATAGGTCTTGTCCAGCAGCGAGCCCTTGTCGGTCACGTTGAACTTGCCCTTGCGGGGCTGGAACCAGGTCATGACCGTCGGCTTGACGAGATGGAAGGCGAGGATCGTTTCGTAGACTTCGCCCCAGAACGGGCGGCGGTCGCCGCCCTGGGTGCGCTCGTTGGCGACCGAGGAGCAGAACAGGTGCGGCAGCGCATAGGCGAAGATCAGCGAAGCCGAGGCCTGGATGATGTTCTGGCCGAAGATCAGGTAGGCGAGCGGGCTGGTCAGGAAGGCGATGCGCGGCAGCGGATACTGGAAGTGCAGCATCGCGTTCAGGTAACAGAGGCGCTGCTGCCAGGTCAGGCCCTTGCCGAAGAGCGGGCAGTCGATGCGCAGGATCTGCGTCATGCCGCGTGCCCAGCGGATGCGCTGGCCGACGTGGAGCACCAGGCGCTCGGTGGCGAGACCGGCGGAAAGGCGCGCGCTGATATAGGCGGTGTTCCAGCCGGTACGCTGGAGCTTGAGCGCGGTATGGGCGTCCTCGGTCACGGTCTCGCCCGCGAAGCCGTTGGTCTCCATCAGTGCCTCGCGGCGGATGATCGCGCAGGAACCGCAGAAGAAGGTAGCGTTCCAGAGGTCGTTGCCGCCCTGGACCGGGCCGTAGAACAAGTCGCCTTCGCCCGGCATCTCGCCCATCGTCGAGGCGAGATTGCGCTGCACCGGATCGGGCGAATACATGTGGTGCGGCGTCTGGATCAGCGCGAGGCGCGGGTCGGTCTGGAACCAGCCCACGGTCAATTGCAGGAAGGCGCGGGTGGGAACGTGGTCGCAATCGAAGATCGCGATCAGTTCGCCGTCGGTCTTCTTCATGGCGGCGTTGAGATTGCCGGCCTTGGCGTGGAGGTTGTTGTCGCGGGTCAGGTAGCCGCAGCCGGCTTCCTTGGCGAAAGCGCGGAATTCGGGACGCTTGCCGTCATCGAGGATGAAGATGCGGTAGCGGTCGACCGGATAGTCGAGGTCCATCGCCGCGAAGACCGTGTTGCGCACGATCTCCAGGCTTTCGTTGTAGGTCGGGATATAGATATCGACCGTCGGCCAGGTCTCGGGATCGCCCTTCGGCTCGATCACCGGGCGGTCGAGCGGCCAGCTGGTCTGGATGAACCCCAGGATCAGGATGAGCCAGGCATATGCCTCGGCCAGATAGAGGCCGGTGCCGAACAGGAATTCGGGCAGGGTGCCGAAAGCCAGCGTCTGCGTCGTGCGCCAGAACATGTAGCGCGTGGACATCAGCACTGCGAGCAGGCCCAGTGCCAGCGAGCCCTTGCGGCCCGGCCAGCGCTTCATGATGAGCGTGCCGAAGATCGTCACGCCCGCGAACATCCACTGGGCATTGATGTCGAGGGGGACCCCGATCACCATGGCCGCGATCAGCGCGATCGGAACGATCGCCAGCAGTCGGACGGCGCGGTGCGAAACGAGCTTTCGGATCATGCGGCGCGGCTCACCGGAGCGATCCATGCAGCGCTCGTCGAATCGAGCGTGGGCGCAACGGCTTCCGCGATCTGCTGAACGTCGGAAAGGGCGACGCTGGCGGGTGCGTAGCGGCTCAGCATCTGGAGCGTGGCGATGGATTCGGGAACCGCCTCGTCCATGCGGATGCGGCCGATCAGGCGCGGGCCGGCCAGTTCGCGGATGAAGGCGGAGCCGTGGCGGCCGAGGCGGCGCGTCTCGTCCAGCGCATTGATGACGAAGGCGGTGCGGGCGAGTCCTTCGATACCGGCCTCGCCGAAGACCTGCGGCAGCAGGGCGAGTGTATCGGGCTGCGCATTGATCGTGCAGACATGGGCGCAGGCGTGATCGATCAGGCGGCGGGCGAGGCGGGTTTCGTTCGACGGCACGTCCACCACCAGCACGCGGTCCTTGCCGGGCTGGAAATAGCCGAGGTCGCCGAGCATCGGCACGAAGTCGAGATCTTCGGGCGCGCGGCGCCAGCTGCGCAAGTTGATCCCGCCGACCAGCACGGCTTCGTCGGCGGGTGCGGTGAGGGCGGGCAGCGCGATGGCCGGGGTCAGGCCGAAGTGCAGCGGCAGGGTGTCGCGGGCGGCAATGCTCACGACAGTCACGTCGGCGCCCTGGGCGGACAGGCCCATGGCCAGGTGAGCGGCCACGAAAGTGTTTCCGGTACCCCCCTTGGGACCGTGACAGACGATCATCGGCATCAGATTTCCCCCCGGGCGCCAAGGTCCGACAGATGGCGCAACATCGCTCGTACATCGCGAACCGGTTCTTCAACAACAGGTTTTGCAATCGATGGCGAAACAGATTGTTGCTCGTAGCGGCTGAACAGGTTTTTCAGCGGCTCGGCGGCCAGTTCCGGATCGACAGTTTCGGTCTCCGGCACGGCGCCGTCCGAAACCGTCTGGTCGAGCGTCTGGAGGCGAGGGTCGCGCAGGAGCGCCTCCAGGATCGGCCAGAGTTCCAGGTCGGAAAACCGGTCTTCGAATTCCTTGTAGGCAAATTCATTGCGGCCCAGTCGGTCCAGAAGGTTTCTGGCATCAATGCGCATGACAATCCCCGTTGTTGCCCGATCAGGACTGACAACTAATGGTTAACATCATCTTTATAGGTAAAATCGAGGTCCGAAAAACCCTGCTTTCGCAGCTTCCTTCTCGACTCGTCTTGCAAAATACCGCCGGTTCGGCCCGTTTTCGGAGCCATGTGCCCACATGTACCCTTATAGGAAGGGCGGAGCGGAATCGGTTTCGTATTAGTCTTGGGGACTAACGTCTGTTGCGATTCGTTAATCTGAAACGGCAAAGAAAAAGGCACCACTCTCAGAAGAGAGTGGTGCCCGGGGACGGGATCGAACCGCCGACACTATGATTTTCAGTCATATGCTCTACCAACTGAGCTACCCGGGCAAAACCAAGCTTTTCAGCGAATTTTCCGTCATTCAAAGCGGTCGTTCGCTGCTGGTGGCGGGCCTATGAAGAACCTGGACCGGCTTGGCAACCCTAAAATGACGATCTCGTTTCAATCGTCTTGTGGATAAATATCCTGGTCCGGATTTTGCGGTGCCGCCGGTCCGGGAATGGCATAGCCGTCGCCCAGCCATTGCAGCAGGTCGCGGTCGCGGCAGGCTTTGGAGCAGAAGGGGGCATGCTGCGCAGTGCGCGGCTTGCCGCAGATCGGGCACCTGGCATTGGCCCTTACGGTCGTGTTGTCGCTCATGACGTGATCGCCTGCGCGAATCCGCCGCCCAGCGCAAGGCCGGGGTCTTCCCGCCAGGCCAGCACGCGCCCGGTGCGGCGGGCGAGTTCGTCCTCCCATTCGCTGCGCACCCGCGCACGCACGCGCGGATGGGCGGTGAGCAGGAGTGTGCCGGGTTCCTGAACCCGCTCCGCCTGTCGCAGCAGCAGTCTGGCGCAGGCCCCGGCGGGATCGTGGCGCAGGCGGTGGAGAATCGAAGGGCGCTCCAACCGGGCGACGAGATGGACGAACCCGAAGCCGTTCATCGCGGTGTGCTGGTGCGGCCAGTGGTCGAGCGCCTCGGCGAGCGCTTCGTCCACTGCGCGGCGGTCTTCCTTGCCTTCCAGCGAGGGGAAATCGATGCCGATCGAGCCGCCGAGGTCGAATTGCCTGACGGCCTGCGCGATCGCCGGGATCGCCGCCAGCGCAAGCGCGCGCGGGGGGAGGGTGCCGTCGATGTCTATCAGCGTCATCGCCGGAGTCGGGATCACGAGAATCGTCCCGCCCTCGAAAGCGACCTCGCCGCCGAGCGCTTCGGCGAAGAGTTCGGGCCAGGGGTCCTCGGGGAAGGCGCGGAGCGTGCGGACCGGATGTCCGGTCTCCTGCAACGATTCGGCCAGCGATGGGGCGGGACGGGGCGGAAGTTTCGTCGGCCTGGCCTGGGCGCGTTTCAGGCGCCCGGTCTCGGCCATGGCGGCGCGGGTGACCTGGGCGCGCAGCGGGGCGCCTTCGCTGGCTTCCGGCGGCAACCCGCCGACGAGCGCTTCCTCGCCCGAGGGAAAGCGCAAGGTGCCGCGCCTTGCGCCTTTGGCGCGGGAGACGAGCACGGCATCGGCGACTTCACCAGGGGCGAGGGCGCCGTCCCATTGCAGGCGGGCAGCCAGCACTTCTCCGTTCTCGACCAGGATCGCGCGCGCTTCGCCGATCCCGTCCTCGACGAGCCATTCAGCCAATCGCGAATCCTGCCGCTTTCAGCAAGGCGCGGGTCTCGAACAGGGGGAGGCCGACGACGCCGGAATGGCTTCCGGCGATTTCCGCGATCAGGCCTTCGGCACTGCCCTGGATGGCATAGCCGCCCGCCTTGCCGTCCCACTCGCCGCCGGCGATGTAGGCCTCGATCTCTTCGGGAGAGAGCGACTTGAAGCGCACCACCGTCTCGGAAAGACGTTCGCGCAAAGTCCCGTCGGGGGAGCGGAGAGCGATGGCGGAGAGCACGCGGTGGCGGCGACCGGAGAGCAGTGCGAGGCAGGCGCGCGCGGTGGTTTCGTCCTCGGCCTTGGGCAGGATACGGCGGCCGCAGGCGACGACGGTATCTCCGGCAAGGACGTGTGCGGTGTCATCCGCAGCTGCCTGCGCCTTTTCGCGCGCCATGCGGCGGGCATAGGCGCGGGGAACTTCCCCGGCTGCCGGCGTCTCGTCGATATCGGCAGCGGTGACGGCATGGGGCGCAATGCCCAGTCGGCCGATCAACTCGCGTCGGCGCGGGCTGGCCGAGGCAAGAATTAGCCGCAGGTCCGGGATCAGCCGCAAGTCCGGCCGGGGGGCGGTCATGTCTCCCACGGGAGACGCGAGATCAGTACTGACCGGGGCCACCGCGACCAGGCATGAAGCGGTAGGTGATGCGACCCTTGGTGAGGTCGTAGGGGGTCAGTTCGACGAGAACTTCGTCGCCGACCAGCACGCGGATGCGGTTCTTGCGCATCTTGCCAGCGGTGTGACCGAGGATCTCGTGGCCGTTTTCCAGCTCTACGCGGAACATCGCGTTGGGCAGGAGTTCGACGACCCGGCCGCGCATTTCGAGGAGTTCTTCTTTCGCCATCGGCGATCAATACCCGTAAGCTTGCTGATGATTGCGGCGCGCCATAGCCACGACTCGCCGAAAATGGAAGCCTTGGCTGTCGAACTCTTCCCGGTGGAGTGGGGACGGGGCGTTTTTCTCCCGCGCCGTTTCAAAAATGCCGCATCGACAGTCCTTGCAGCACCCTTCGGCGCCTGCATGACAATTGCCTGCTACAATTCGCCGGGCAGGCGCGACAAAATGTTACCGCACAGCACCTTGCGGCGTCTTCGCAGACGCGGCATCAGCCTCGCCGGGATGGCGTGAATTCTTTTATTGGCGGAGTGTTGATTTGCGGTGCGCACATTTGGCCCCTCTGCTGGGGCCACTGGTCGCGGGCGTTTGCCTGCCGGCCCTGGCTCAGGCTGAGACTCTATCCCGGCAGGTTCCCGTTTCCGTTGCAGGTGCGGTGCTCGGCGGCGCGGCGGTGCCTGCCGATCCGGCCGAAGCCATGCCTCCCGAGGATGAGGACGAGAAGGACGATCCGCTGGAAGTGACGAGCGGCGACATCGTCGTCGTCGCGCCGCGCATCCGGGGCCAGTTGGAAGTCCCCAGCGCGCCGATCGCGACGTTCGACGAGGGCGACATCGCCGCCTACGGCGCGGATTCGATCGGCGACCTGATCGAGGCGATCTCGCCCCAGACCGGCAGCGGGCGGGGACGCGGCTCGGGCATGCCGGTGATCCTCGTCAACGGCCAGCGCATCACCAGCTTCCGCGAGATGCGCAACATTCCGCCCGAGGCGATCCGCAAAATGGAAGTCCTGCCCGAAGAAGTGGCGCTGCGCTTCGGCTATCCCGCCAACCAGCGGGTGGTGAACCTGATCCTCAAGGACCGCTTTTCCGCCACGACGCTGGCGGGTGAGTACAACCGTCCGACCCGCGGCGGCTACGACAATTATGAACTGGAAAGCGGGCTGGTGAAGATCGCCGGGCCGCGCCGCTACAATTTCAACGCCAAATATACCGACACCTCGATGCTCACCGAGAGCGAGCGCAATGTGCGTCAGGCGGACGGCTCGGTGCCGACGGTGGCGGGTGATCCGAACCCGGCGCGCTATCGCAGTCTGGCCGCCGCCGATGCCGAATTGGTGCTCAACGGCACGATGACGCAGAACCTCGGCGAGAGCGGCATGGGCGGCGCGATCACCGCCAACGGGTCCTATACCCATTCGAAGATGACCACGCTGTCGGGGCTGGATACCGTCACGCTGGAATCGCCGTCCGGGGGCGAGGCAGTGCGGGCGCTGCCCGATCCGCTGCGCTCCCAGGTAGTGACGGACATCTTCGAGGCCGGTCTCGGCTACAATACGATGATCGGTTCGTGGATGTTCAACGTCACCGGCGACGGCAGCTATACCGACGCCGAGACGCATACCGACAGGCGCCGCGATCTCTCCGGCCTGCAGGCGGATGCCCTGGCGGGGACGCTTGCTATCGACGGTCCCCTGCCGCTGGTGCCGGGGGCCGGGCGCGACGTCGCGCGCAGCCGCACCATGGCACTGTCCTCGCTGGCGACGCTGTCCGGCATGCCGTTCCGGATGCCTGCGGGGGATGCGAATCTCACGATCAAGGGCGGCTACGATTTCAGCCGGGTCCGCAGCACGGATACGGCATCGAGCGGCCCCGATGTCCGGCTCAATCGCGGCGATCTTTCGGGCGGCATCAACCTCGCTCTCCCGCTGACCAGTCGCGGCGATTTTCTGGGTGGGATCGGCGATCTTGCGCTCAATCTCAGCGCCGGACTCAACCATCTCTCCGACTTCGGCACGCTGGCCGACTGGAGCGCGGGCCTGACCTGGTCGCCCACCGGGAAGCTGACGATCCAGGCCAGCTACCTGTTCGAGGAAGCCGCGCCCAGTCTGGCGCTGCTCGGCGCCCCGAACGTGCTCAACTACAATGTCTCGATCTATGACTTCACCAACAACCGCACGGCGCTGGTGACGGTGCTGACGGGCGGCAACCAGGATCTCGTCAAGGAGACCCAGCGCGACATCAAGCTGTCGGCGACCTGGGAACTGCCGTTCATGGAACGCTCGAACCTGCTGGTGGAATATTTCCGCAACCGTTCCTCGAACGTCAGCGAGGCGTTTCCGATGCTGACGCCTGCCGTCGAAGCGGCGTTCCCCGGCCGCGTCGTGCGCGATGCCGACGGCAACCTGACGTATATCGACCGGCGCGCTGTGACCTTCGACGAGGAAGTGAGTTCGCGCATCCGCTGGGGCCTCAATTTCCAGGGCAAGCTCGGCAGCGATCAGGCACCGAGCGGTCCGCCTCCCGGCGCAGGCAAGCCCGGCCAGAATGCCGCTCCCCGTCCGGCCGGACCGCCGATGATGGGACCGGGCGGCAAGGGCGGGCGCTGGAACTTCTCGATCTACCACACCTGGCGCTTCACCGACCGTGTGACCCTCGCGGACGGGGTTGCAACATTCGACCAGCTGAACGGCGAGGCTCTCACGGCGGGAGGCGTGCCGCGCCATGCCTTCGAGGCCGAGGGCGGCCTGTTCCGCAACGGCTATGGCTTGCGGCTCAAGGCCGAATGGGAGGCGCCCCGGCACGTCAACGGGAGCGGTGCGCCGTCGAGTTCCGACTTGCGCTTCGGCAGCACTTTCGACGTGAACCTGCGGCTTTTCGCCGACCTTGGCCGGAATGAGGCGCTCGTGGCGAAGATGCCGTTCCTCAAGGGCGCGCGGATTTCGCTCAAGGCGGACAACCTGCTCGATTCGCGGCAGAAGGTCACCGACGGCAACGGCCTGGTGCCGATCGCCTATCAGGCCGCCTATCGCGAGCCGCAGGGCAGGGTGCTCGGCATCGATCTGCGCAAGATGTTCTGACGATATGATTGCGGCCGGGTCTACCCGATCCGGCCGCGATGTCCTATCTGGCGCTCATGGCGCGAACACCTGCCGGAACTCCCGAACACCCCCAGGGCACCGAACGTTTCAACGAGGAGCGGGCGACTTTCGCCCTGCGTGGCTCCGACCAGCCCGACTTGCAGGCCGGGGTAGAGGCGATCCGCGAGGTCGTGCGCACCTTGCCCGCGAAGCCCGGCGTCTATCGGATGCAGGATGCGCGCGGCGACGTGCTCTATGTCGGCAAGGCCCGCGTGCTGCGCAACCGCGTGACCAACTATACGCAGTGGGAGCGCCTGCCCGGCCGCCTCCAGCGCATGGTCAGCCAGACGCGCAGCATGACCATCGTCACCACCAATTCCGAGGCCGAGGCACTGCTGCTGGAAGCGCAGCTCATCAAGCGCTTCCGCCCCGCCTACAATGTGCTGCTGCGCGACGACAAATCGTTCCCCTTCATCCTGCTGCGCGCGGAACATGACTTCCCGCGCATCATGAAGCATCGCGGCGCGCGCAAGATGAAGGGCAATTATTACGGCCCCTTCGCCAGCGCCGGTTCGGTGAACACCACGATCAACGCGCTGCAGAAGCTGTTCCTGCTGCGGTCCTGCACCGACAGTTTCTTTGCACGGCGCGACCGGCCCTGCCTGCTCTACCAGATCAAGCGCTGCTCGGCGCCCTGCGTCGGGCGGATCGACGAGGCGGGCTACGGCGAGCTGGTGAAGGAGGCGAAGGACTTCCTCGGCGGCAAGTCCGGCGCGGTGCAGAAGAAGATCGAGAGCCAGATGGCCGAAGCCGCCGAAGCGTTGGACTTCGAGCGCGCGGCGATGCTGCGCGACCGTCTGCGCGCGGCGACTTTCATCCAGGGCAGCCAGGCTATCAACGCCGAGGGCATGGACAGCGCCGACATCTTCGCGATGGCTTGCAAGAACGGCCAGATCGGCGTGCAGGCCTTCTTCATTCGCGGCGGGCAGAACTGGGGCCACCGCGCCTTCTTCCCGACCCACACCGAGGGTCTGTCGGAAGAGGAGGTGTTCCAGAGTTTCCTTGCCCAGTTCTACGAGGAAGTGCCGCCCTCGCGCACCATTTTGGTCGACCGCGACCTGCCCGAGGCCGAACTCATGGCCGAGGCTTTCCGCGAACTGGCAGGCGGCAAAGTCGAGATTTCGGTGCCCCAGCGCGGCAGCCGTCGCCGCCTGATGGATCAGGCCGTGCGCAATGCCGTGGAGGCGCTCGACCGCCGTATGGCCGAGCGCGGATCGCAGGCCAAGATCTGGCGCGAGATGGCGGAATTCCTCGAACTGCCGGACCTGCCGCAGCGCGTGGAAGTCTACGACAACTCGCACATTCAGGGCAGCAAGGCGGTCGGCGCGATGGTGGTGGCGGGGCCGGAGGGTTTCCTCACCAGCCAGTACCGCAAGTTCAACATCCGCGAGGCGCAGAGCAACGACGACTTCGCGATGATGCGCGAAGTCATGACCCGCCGTTTCGGTCGGGTGCAGGAGGAAGACCCGGAACGCGAGGGCGGCACCTGGCCGGACTTGGTGCTGATCGACGGTGGCAAGGGCCAGATGAGCGCGGTGAAGGACGCGTTGGAAGAACTCGGCATCGAGGACGTGAACCTGATCGCCATCGCCAAGGGGCCGAACCATGGGCGCGAGGGGCGCGAGGTGTTCCACTTCCCCGATGGGCGCGAGAAGATGCTGCCGGTGAACTCGCCACTGCTGTTCCATCTCCAGCGGTTGCGCGACGAGGTTCACCGCTTCGTCATCGGCGCGCACCGGGCCAAGCGCAGCCGGGCGATTACCGCCAGTCCGCTCGACGAGATCCCCGGCATCGGCCCGGCCCGCAAGCGCGCGCTGCTGCTGCACTTCGGTACGGCGGGGAAGGTGCGTGCGGCGAGCCTCGCCGACCTCCAGCGCGCGCCCGGCGTCAGTGCGGCGGTGGCACAGACGATCTACGACTTCTACCATCCGAACGGTTGACCGCTTCCATACGAACAGCCGACTCCCATCGACGAACGACATGGGCGATGCGTGACACTGCGTGACCCTTGGCGCTAGGAATCGCGCATCCGCTTGCGCGCGCGACAATCCTCGCGACCATCACGCGCATCAGCCACAAAGCCGATTTCCCGGAGCTTCTGCCTCTCATGCGATCTTCCCTGCGTAACCTTGCCACGGCCGGTGCCGTGATTGCCTTTGCCGTTTCCGCGGCCTTCTCCTCGCAAGCCTTCGCCGCATCCGTGCCGCCCGCCGCCTCGGGTGCGCCGGTGCCGCTGGCCGAGACCGTGCCGAGCGACCTGCCGCGAAACGCCCGTCCCACGCACTACCGCATCGAAGTCGCCCCCGATGCCGAGAAGCTGACCTTCACCGGCCAGGTCTCGATCGACCTCATGGTGTTCACCGCGAGCGACTCGCTGACCCTGAACGGCAACGGCCTCGCCGTCTCCGCCGCGAAGCTGGTCGCCGAGAACGGCACGCAGATTGTGCTTCAGACCAGTGCCGACGAAAAGGCGCAGACCCTGCGCTTCGCCGCCGGAAAGGCCATCGCACCGGGCAAGTACCGCCTCGACGTGACGTATGCGGGCAAGATCGGCACGCAGCCCTCGGGCCTCTTCGCGCTCGACTATCCCGACCGTCGCACCGGCAAGGACGTGCGCGGCATCTTCACCCAGTTCGAGGCGCCCGACGCCCGCCGCTTCGTCCCCAGCTTCGACGAACCCAGCTACAAGGCGACCTTCGACCTCACCGCCGTCGTCCCGGCCGACCGCATGGCGGTGAGCAACATGCCGGTGAAGGGCCAGGAAGTGCTCCCCGGCGGCCTCAAGCGCGTGACGTTCGCGACGACGCCGAAGATGAGTTCCTATCTGCTGTTCTTCGGCATGGGCGACTTCGAGCGCAGCGCCATGAAGGCCGCGGACGGCGTGGAAGTGGGCATCGTCTCACCCACCGGCAGCGGCGCGAAGGCGGACTATGCCCGCGACGGCCTCGCCCAGATCCTGCCGTGGTTCGACGACTACTTCGGCGTGAAGTTCCCGCTGCCCAAGCTCGACAACATTGCCGCCCCTGGCTCGTCGCAGTTCTTCGGCGCGATGGAGAACTGGGGCGCGATCATGACCTTCGAGCGCATCCTGCTGCTCGATCCCGCCGTGACCAGCCCCTCCGGCAAGCAGAGCATCTACAGCGTCCAGGCCCACGAAACCGCGCACCAGTGGTTCGGCGATCTGGTGACGATGGCCTGGTGGGACGACATCTGGCTGAACGAAGGTTTCGCCAGCTGGATGGCCGACAAAGTCACCGATCACTTCAATCCCGACTGGAACTGGAAGCTGAACGGCATCGACGGCCGCGAAGGCGCCATGGCGCTCGACGCGCTGCCGACCACGCACCCGGTGGTGCAGAAGGTCCGCACCGTTTCCGAGATGGAACAGGCCTTCGATTCGATCACCTACCAGAAGGGGCAGGCGGTCATCTCGATGCTGGAGGACTACGTGAGCGCCGATACCTGGCGCGCGGGCATGCAGACCTACATGCGCAACCACGCCTACTCCAACACCAGCAGCCGCGACCTTTGGGCGGCGATGGAATCGGCGGGCGGCAAGGACGTGGACCTCATCGCCGAGTCCTTCACCCATACACCGGGCGTGCCGCTGCTGCGCGTGAACGTCTCGGCCTGTGCCGATGGCAAGACCCGCCTCGACCTGACGCAGGACGCCTTCTCGCTCGATCCTTCGGCGCGAGGCGGAGAGAAGCCCACCTGGCCGATGCCGCTGCTGATCCGCGCCGGTAACGGCGAGCCGACGCGCCACCTGATGACCGGCCGGACCGAAAGCCTGACCGTCGACAGCTGCGATGCCGTGCTCGTGAACGCGGGTCAGCTCGGCTATTACCGCACGCTCTACGACGGCAAGGCGCTCGATGCGCTGATCTCCACTTTCGGTTCGCTCGCGCCGATCGACCAGTACGGATTGCTGCGCGACAATCTCTCGCTGTCGCTGGCCGGTTATCAGGACATGTCGGCGGGCCTGCGCCTGCTGGCCTCGGTCCCCGGTACGACCGACGCGACGCTGGCGGGCAAGGTCGTCGGTCAGTGGGAAGGCGTCTACGGCCTGCTCGACGACGCCAAGGTCAAGGACAAGCTCGCCGCGCGCATCTCGAAGACCTGGACGCCGCGCCTTGACAAGCTCGGCTTCGATCCGGTGGCAGGCGAACCGCTGACCGACACCAAGCTGCGCGCGCAGCTGATCGACACGCTCGGCTCCATCGGCGACAAGCGCGTCGTGGCCGAAGCGCGCCGCCGCCTCCAGGGCCTCGCCGCCGATCCCAAGTCGCTCGACGGCCCGCTCAAGGCGACCTGGCTTGGCGTCGCCGCGACCAACGCCACCCGCGCCGACTGGGACCTGCTGCGCCAGCAGGCCGCCAAGGCAGGCAGCTTCGTCGAACGCCAGCTCTACTACACCGACCTCGGCATGGCGCGCGACGAGGCGATCGCCAAGGATGCCCTCGCGCTCGCCATTTCCGGCACGCCTGACGCGACGAGCGCGTCGCAGATCATCGCCACGGTCGGCCGCGCGCACCCGGAAATGACCTTCGATTTCGTGCGCGAACATCAGGCGGCGATCGACGGGCTGATCGAACACTCGGGCCGCGCGCGCTTCTTCGCTCGCATCGTCGCGTCGAGCACGAATCCGGAGATGGTCGGCAAGATCGATGCCTACGCCGCGACGCTTCCGGCCGACGAGGCGAAGCCGGTGGTGCAGGCTTTGACCGGGCTGAAGGAGCGTCTGGCCAATCGTCCGCGGCAGCGGGTCGAGGTGGCGGCTTGGGTCAAGAAGGCCAAGTAAAGAGGGAAGATTCCGGGGGATGATCCCCCGGACCCTCGGAATGTCGTCGTCGCGCGCCACCTATCCGGTGTGCGCTCCTTGCGGCGCAGCCAATTAAGTCTTCCGACGCAGCCATGCGCGCACAACGGATAGTGCAGGGCGCGACATCGACAGTAATGGGGGTGCAGGGGGGCTATGCTCCCCTGCTTCTCTTTTTACTTCCTGAACCTGCGAAGCACCCGCCAGCCCAAAGCCTTGCCCCGGTTCCGCGCAGGCCACCGCCCGGTCCGGCGCGGCGTCAGTCCGAGCCCGCGCAGCCACCCGTTGAATGCCCGCGCGTCCGCCTCGGCGAAGCTCCATTCCGAGCGCCAGGTGATCGACAGCGAAACCGAGGGCGCGGTGCCGTTGCGCACGAAGTGCGGCGCCATGACCGGCACGTAGACCGCTTCTCCCGGCGAGAGCGCGAATTCGGTCCCGCTGGGGAGCATGTCGTCGCGCCACTTGAGTTCGCGGCCGCCGCCGGTGTGATAGGTTTCATGCACCAGGTCCGGCGCGAAGCGGGGATCGCCGGCGGGGAACTGGGTCATGACCTTGGTGCCGCGCACCTGCAGCAGGATATTGTGCTCGGGATCGAAGTGGTAGGGCGTGACGCCGCCTGCGGACGTGACGAAGGCGAAGGCCTGAAGCTTCATCATCCGGCCGGTCTTTGCTTCGATGGCGGGGCGCAGTTCGGCGAGGAGTTCTTCGAGCAGGCGGGCGTAGTCCGGGTGCTGCTCGATGTTCTTGATGACGGCCCAGGAGTTGGTCGTCTCGATCTCGCGGATGGTTCGGCCGATGGGAATGCCGGTGGCGGCGGGTTTGCCGTCGACGCCGAGGGGCTGGTTGCCGAAATTGTACTCGATCGATGCGGCGGGCAGCGATTCCGCGAGGGCGGCCAGCGCATCCAGCGTCATCAGCGGGTGATCGCCGAGGGCGTGGGTGAGCTTGTGCGGCACTTCGGGATAGTTCGCGGCGAAGCGGGCGCGGGTTTCCTCGGGGAAGACGACGGTGCTTGCCGTTTTAGAGAACAGGTTCACGGGCGTTCTCCTGCGGGGCTGCGCGCGATCTCGGCGCGGACGAAGTGGCGAAACAGGCGGCGGCGGACAGGGCCGCCGATGGCGATGGAGAGGCGCGCCATGGTGCGGCGTTCGCGCCAGAGGTGGTCGATCATCGGATGATCGGCGGCGGCGCAGCTGTCGGTCCAGTCGATGTCCGACCGTTCGAGAATGCGGAGGTTTTCGCGCTGGAGCAGGACGCCGGGAGAGAAGCGGGAATAGTCCTCGTCGAAGGCGGTCTTGAAGGAATAGGCGCCCGGCGGGGTGAGGAAGCTGGCGAGCATGGCGATCGGGCGGTCGTCCAGCGTGAGGGCGAGGCGTTCGAGGCGGCCGCGCTCGGCGGCGCCTTGCAGGCTGTCGCGGAAGAGGCTGTCGGTGGCGGTGTGGTTCGCCAGCGCGGAACCGGCCTTGCCTTTCCAGCCGGAGGCTTCGAGCGAGAGAAAGGCGTCGCACCAGGCGGCCAGATCGTCCGCGTCGGTGCGCCGCTCTACTGCAAGGGTCCCGAGTTCGGCAAGGCGGCTGGCCTGACGGCGCAGTTCCTTGCGCTTCTTGCCGGAAAGCGAGGCTTCCAGATAGGCATCCGGTGAAAGAACCGAGGCCAGCAAGGCGCGGTCCTCGCGCAGGACGACTTCGGAGTGGCGATGCTGATCCGTCAGAACAGCTGCAAGCGCGGCATGGAGCGGGCCTTCGAGCGGGGTGCCGCGCAAGTGCAGGAACAGCGCCTGGCCTGCCGTGTCGTCCGCCCAGCCCAGCACCGCGCGCCAGAATGCGATTTCCGCCCCGCGCCGGACCAGCGGAGCGCCGCAGAAGCAGTTGTCGTGGAGCCAGCTTGCGAGGTTCGGCACCGGCCAGCGATAGTAGCGCGGGCTGCGCAGGATCGGCAGCAGTCCGGCAAGCTGTCCGCCCATTTCGAAGCGCAGGATCATGACGGCTTTGGTCCGCGGCAGGTGGCGCAGCGACGGCAAGAGATACCAGCTCTCGAAGAAGGGATTGGGTTCGCTGGCTTCGAGGGCGAGGCGGTCCCAGGCGGGAATTTCGGATTCCAGCGTCGGCCATGGTACGCACCGCAGTGAAGGGGCCGCCGAGGCGGTCTCTTCACGAACCGAATTGGCCTCTGGGTCGAACATGGTCCCGCCTGCTTATCCTCGGGAGCGGTCTAACGCATCGCTCTCAAGGAAGTGCTAACGCGGGCATGGAAAAGCCCCGGCGGATCGCTCCGCCGGGGTCTTCTGTCGATGGGACCCGCTCAACCCGCCGCCAGCGCCGCCAGCAGCAGCAGGGCGACGATATTGGTGATCTTGATCATCGGGTTTACCGCAGGCCCTGCGGTGTCCTTGTAGGGATCGCCGACCGTATCGCCGGTCACTGCGGCCTTGTGGGCTTCCGAACCCTTGCCGCCGTGGTGACCGTCCTCGATGTACTTCTTGGCATTGTCCCAGGCGCCGCCACCCGAGGTCATCGAGAGCGCCACGAACAGACCGCTGACGATCACCCCCAGCAGCAGGGCGCCGAGCGCCGCGAAGCCGTTTTCCGTGCCCGCGACGGCGGAGATCCCGAAGTAGACCACGATTGGCGCCAGCACCGGCAGCAGCGAGGGGACGATCATTTCCTTGATCGCGGCCTTGGTCACGAGGTCCACGGTCCGCGCGTAGTCGGGCTTGGACTCGTAGGTCATGATGCCGGGATTGGCCTTGAACTGCTCGCGCACGTCCTTGACCACGTCGCCCGCCGCGCGGCCCACGGCAGTCATGCCCATGGCCCCGAACAGGTAGGGCAGCAGCGCGCCGAGCAGCAGGCCGACGATGACGTAGGGGTTCTCCAGACTGAAATCGACGTTTAGGTCAGGGAAGAACTCCTTGAGGTCGGTGGTATAGGCGGCAAAGAGGACCAGCGCGGCAAGTCCGGCAGAGCCGATGGCGTAGCCCTTGGTCACGGCCTTTGTGGTGTTCCCCACGGCATCGAGCGCGTCGGTCTTCTCGCGCACCGCGTCGTCGAGGCCCGCCATTTCGGCGATGCCCCCGGCATTGTCGGTGACTGGACCGTAAGCGTCGAGCGCGACGACCATGCCTGCCAGCGCCAGCATCGCGGTGGCCGCATAGGCGATGCCGAGCAGTCCGGCGAGCTGGTAGGCGATGATGATGCCCGCCACGATCACCAGCGTCGGCAGCGCGGTGGCCTCGAGGCTGATCGCAAGGCCCTGGATCACATTGGTGCCGTGGCCGGTTTCCGAGGCCTTGGCAATCGAGCGCACCGGGCGATAGCCGGTGCCGGTGTAATACTCGGTGATCCAGATGATGAGGCCGGTGATGACGAGGCCGAGCAGCGCGCAGTAGAACAGCGTACGGCCGGTGAAGCCGGTTTCGCCGATCGCCGCGTTGATGCCGCCGAGGGCATAGTCGATCGCCCACCAGATCGCCGGGATCGAGAGTACGGCAGTAACGAGGAAGCCCTTGTACATGGCCCCCATGATGTTCTGCGAACTGCCTAGCCGGACGAAATAGGTGCCGACGATCGAGGTGACGATGCAGACGCCGCCGATCAGCAGCGGCAGCGCCATCAGGCCGGAAAAGTTGTCGATGCCCTTCATGAGAAGGGCGGTGAGCACCATCGTTGCGCCGACGGTGACGACATACGTCTCGAACAGGTCGGCGGCCATGCCGGCGCAGTCGCCCACGTTGTCGCCCACGTTGTCGGCGATGACGGCAGGGTTGCGCGGGTCGTCCTCGGGAATGCCCGCCTCGACCTTGCCGACGAGGTCGGCGCCGACGTCGGCCGCCTTGGTGAAGATGCCGCCGCCGAGGCGCGCGAAGATCGAGATCAGCGAGGCGCCGAAGGCGAGCGCGGTAAGGCCCTGAACCACCGTGCGGTCCTCTCCGCCGACGTCATGCCCGCCGGGGCCGGTCAGATACCAGTAGAACACCGCGATGGCGAGCAGCGCCAGCCCCGCCACCAGCATGCCGGTGATGGCGCCCGCGCGGAAAGCCAGTGTCAGGCCCTGTTGCAGGCCGGTCTGCGCGGCGGCGGCGGTGCGCACGTTCGAGCGGACCGAGATGTTCATGCCGATGAACCCGGCGACGCCCGACAGGATCGCGCCGATGACGAAGCCGATGGCCGAGACCGTCCCCAGCGTGACGACGATGATGAGCGCCACGACGATGCCGACTATGGCGATCGTGGAATACTGGCGCTTGAGGTAGGCCTGCGCGCCCTCTTGAATGGCGGCGGCGATTTCCTGCATCTTTTCGTTGCCGGCCGGAGAGCCGAGCACTTGGCGGCTGGTGACGAAGCCATAGAGAATGGCCAGAAGCCCCAGGACAATTGCGATCGTGACTGGATTCACAAAACGCCCCCTTTTTCCCAACGATGTATCGACGGGTTCTCCCGCTCTGAAGGTAAAGGGCTATAGACAAGCGCGATTACTGGCAAGCGACTTCGTTTGCGGGCGATTTTCTCGGAATGGGAAGGGACGGGCGGTGTCGAACAGTTCGACCGCGCACTTCCTCGTCATCCTGAACTTGTTTCAGGATGACGGTAGGAGATGCAGGGCGCAACCGTTGCTTCGTATCGGTATCGCTTGTGGGCGTACGGGTGATCGGGCATCGACAATGCTATGATACTGGAAGACCGGCTTCATGAAACAATAGTTGCTGTTGGGTCAGTCATGGCCGACGCTCACGAACCTTGGTGGATTATTTCCGGTGCCGCTGCGGCGATCTACGGTGCACATCCAATCACAGTTTCAGATGTGGATGTTCTGGTGAGCGCCGGTGACGCCCTGCGCATATTTCCTAGGCTCGGCATCGAACGGGCCGCACCTTCGGACAATCCGCGTTTCCGCTCCGAAATATTTGGTCAGTGGACCAAGTCTGCGTTGATTGTGGAGTTCATGGCAAACTTCAAATTATGCGAACCAGACGGTGTTTGGCGTCTCGTGAGGCCAACAACGCGCCGCCAGATGACGGTGGGGGACACGATGGTTTACGTTCCGGAGCTGTTGGAACTTCGCGATATGTTTCGGAAGTTCGGTCGCGCCAAGGATCGGGTTCGCATCGAACTACTCAATCAGCTTCGGTAAGTATCTCGCATGGGTGTCGGATTTCATGCATGGCAACGCCCAGAACACCGCGCCCTCAGTGCTGATACCCCAGCCTCTCCGGCAGCGGGACCGGCGCGCCGTTCCATTCCAGCGCGATGCCGCTGCCGTCCGTCACCGTGCCGATGGCATGGACGCGGGTGCCGAGCGCCTTGGCGGCGGCGCGTATGTAGGCGCTGTTCACGGGCGGAGCGGTGAACAGCAGGACGTAGTCGTCTCCCGCCGTCATGGCCGAGATCCGCTTGTCGAGATCGTCGCCCAGCGTGGCGACGAAAGCGCGGGAGAGCGGGACATCCTCGGCGTCAATGACGACCGCGACGCCGCTGGCCTCGGCCATGCGACGGGCATCGACCAGCAGGCCGTCGGACACGTCCATCATCGCCGTCGTCAGCGGGGCCAAGGCAACCCCCAGCGCCGGTTCCGGCATCGGGCGGCGGTAGCGGTCGGTCAGCCAGGCGGCCTGTGGAGTCTGTACCTTGCTGCCCGAAGTGAGCAATTCGAGGCCGAGGCCGGAATCGCCCAGTGTGCCGCTCACCCAGATGAGATCGCCGCTCTGGGCGCCGCTGCGCGAGGGCACCGGGCAGTCCTCGGGGCCGCGGCCCAGTGCCGTCAGCGAGAAGCTGCGCGCCGAGCCTTGCGGCATGCGCACGGTATCGCCGCCGAGCAGCGGCAGGTGGAAATGACCGCAGGCCAGTTCCATTCCGGCGAGGAAGGCGCGGTCCCACTCATCGTCGCCGAGCGCGTGCGACTTGAGGCAGCCGAGCGGCTCGGCGCCCTTGGCGGCAAGGTCCGAGGCATTCACGGCGACGAGCTTCCAGGCGACGTCCTCGGCCGGATCGTCAGGCAGGAAGTGGACGCCCTCGACAAGGGTGTCCATCGTCAACACCAGCTTCTCGCCGCCAAGTTCGAGCACGGCGGCATCGTCCGCAAGACCCCGTGCGGCGGGGCTTACGGCAATGGCGCGCAAGGCGTCGATGAAGGCGAATTCGCGGGTCATGACGTGACAATGGGCCCCGCGGGGCCCATTGTCGAGATCACGCGTGCGCGGTCATGCCGCGCACAACAGGTGCAGCAATTCCGGGGGTGCAGCAATTCAGCGGACGTCTTTCGCCACGGCGTCGAGCACGCCATTGACGAACTTCGCCTCGCGCGCGTCGAAGAAGGCGTGGGCGACGTCGAGATATTCGCCGATCGCCGCGCCCGTCGGCACGTCGGCGCGGGCGAGCAGTTCGTAGACACCGGCGCGCAGGATCTGCAGCATGGTCTTGTCGAGACGGGCGAGCGACCAGCCCTCGGCCAGCTTGGCGGAGAGCAGTTCGTCGATCTCGTCGCGACGGGCGATCACGCCCTTCACCACGTCGTCGAAGAAGGCGACTTCGGCCTTGGCGTACTGGTCCTCGTCGATTTCCGCGCCGAGCCGGTGGCGGTGGAATTCGTCGAGCAGGATGGCCTGCTGGGTGCCTTCCATCTCGAACTGATAGAGCGCCTGAACGGCGGCGAGGCGCGCGGCGGAGCGGGCTTGCTTGGAATTGGGCTTGGAATTGCTCATCGGGAAAGTCTCACGGAAATGGAGCGCGCGTGCGCGGGAAGCCCTTCGGCATCGGCAAGGGCAACGGCGGCGGGGCCGATGGCCTCAAGCGCCGCCTGGTCGAGCTGGATGAAGCTGGTGCGCTTCATGAAATCGAGCACGGAAAGCCCCGAGGCGAACCGCGCGCGCCGCCCGGTGGGCAGCACGTGGTTGGGGCCGGCAACGTAATCGCCGACCGCTTCGGGGGTCATGCGGCCGAGGAACACCGATCCGGCATGGCGGATCTGGCGGAACAGGCTTTCGGGATCGTCGGTGGCGATCTCGACATGTTCGGCGGCGAGGGCATCGGCCAGCGCCGGAGCCTCGTCGAAGCTGTCGACGACGACGATCACGCCGTAGTCGTTCCACGACTGGCGCGCGGTCGCCTCGGTGGCGAGGGCGGAGAGTTCGATCTCCACCGCCTCGGCCACGGCCTCGGCATAGGCGGCATCGTCGGTGATGAGGATCGACTGCGAAGTGGGGTCATGCTCGGCCTGGCTGAGGAGGTCGGCGGCGATGTGGCGGGGATCGTTCTTCGCGTCGGCGATCACCAGGATTTCGCTGGGCCCTGCCACCATGTCGATGCCGACGACGCCGTAGAGCTGGCGCTTGGCTTCGGCCACCCAGGTATTGCCGGGGCCGGTCACGACATCGACGGCGGCGATCCGCTCGGTGCCATAGGCCAGCGCGCCCACGGCATGGGCACCGCCCACGCGCCAGACTTCATCGACACCGGCAAGGTGCGCGGCGGCGAGGACAAGCGCATTGACTTCGCCCTTGGGGGTTGGCGTGACGACGACCAGTCGCTCGACGCCTGCGACCTTGGCGGGGATCGCGTTCATCAGCATCGACGAGGGATAGGCCGCGCGGCCGCCCGGCACATAGAGCCCGGCGGCATCGACCGCGCGCCACACCGCGCCGAGGCGCACGCCCGCTGCGTCGGTATAGTCGCGGTTCTCGGGAAGCTGGGCGGCGTGATAGGCGCGGATGCGCTCCGCTGCGAGTTCTAGGGCGCTCCGGAGTTCGGGCGTCAGCGCCTCGAAGGCGGCGCGGCAGGTCTCGGCGTCGATGCGCCAGCCGGTCTGGTCGAGATCGTGGCCGTCGAAGCGGGCGGTGTAGTCGGCGAGGGCGGCGTCACCCCGCTCACGCACGGCGGCGAGGATATCGGCCACGTCGCGCGCAACGTCCGTCGCGCTCTCGCGGCGGTCGGCGACGACGCGCTGAAAGGCCTCGGCAAACCCGGCGTCCTTGCTGGAAAGGCGCTGCATCAGGCGGCGGCTTTCCGTTCGGCCACAAGGGCGCGGAAGGCATCGACCAGCGCGGCGACGCGATCGTCGGTCTTCAGCGCGGCGCGGTTGACGATCAGGCGCGCGGAGATGTCGAGAATGCGGCTCGTTTCGACGAGGCCGTTTTCCTTGAGGGTGCGCCCCGTGGAGACGAGATCGACGATGCGGCTCGACAGGCCGAGCGATGGCGCGAGTTCCATCGCCCCGTTCAGCTTCACGACTTCGGCCTGCACGCCCAGCTTCTCGTAGTGCTTGCGCGTGAGGTTCGGATACTTGCTGGCGACCCGCAAGTGCGAGGGCAGGGCGCCGCCCACTTCGCCTTCGCGCTCGGCGACCGACAGGCGGCAATGGCCGATATCGAGGTCGACCGGGGCGTAGAGGTCGGGATAGGCGAACTCTTCCACCACGTCCGAGCCGACGATGCCCACTTGCGCCGCGCCATGCGCCACGAACGTCGCCACATCGAATGCGCGCACGCGGATCAGGCGCATGTCGCTGTTCTCGCACGCAAAAGAGAGCGCGCGGGACTTCTTGTCGTGGAACTCCGCCTCGGGCACCACGCCTGCACGCGCCATCAGCGGCAGCGCTTCGTCGAGGATTCTGCCCTTGGGCACGGCGAATGTCAGGGTTGTCGGCATGGTGCGCGCATTTAGGCTGGCATTGCTGAAAGGGCAACCGGGATAAGAATCCCGGTCTCGATCACTCTCCGGGGGCGCGGGCCTTGATGGCGATGGCGTGGACGCGCTGGCCGGGAATATCGCCAAGCGCGGCATTGACGAGGCGCTGGCGCTGGAGGCGCGAAACGCCTGCGAAGGCGGGGCTTTCGATTTCGATGGTGAAGTGCGATTCGCCGGTGCCGTCATCGCCCATATGGCCCGCGTGACTGGCGGAATCGTTGATGACATCAAGGTGGGTGGGGGCGAAAGCGGCTTCGAGAAGCCGCTGCATTTCCTGTGCGATCGGTCCGGTCATGGCTTCCATTTAGGCGCTCGATCCCCCATCTGGAAGCCGGTGAGACATTCTAGATTTCATGGCAGGGTCGAATCCGGTGGTCGCGTGTGCAACTGGCCGGGGTGCGAGGAGGCGGGCGAGTTCCGCGCGCCGGGCGCGCGCCTGCCCGGTTTCGACGGCCCGGGCGACTACCGCTGGTTCTGCCTCGATCACATCCGCGAGTTCAATGCGGGATACGATTATTTCGACGGGATGAGCGCGGAGGAAATCTTCCGCGCACAGTCCCCGCTCCACGGCTGGGAGGCGCAGAGCCGTGCGTTCCGCCCCGATGCGGGCGTGGACGGCACTCCGCGCTGGGCCGATTTCGCCGATCCGCTGGAGGCGATCAGCGGCCGCGCGAAAGCGCATATGCGGCAGCGGCAGGCCGACATGAAGCCGGATAACGCTCGCTTCAATCCCGAGGAGCGCCGCGCGCTCGGCGTGCTGGGTCTCGATGACAACATCGACAGCAAGGCGCTGCGGCTGCGCTATACGCGGCTGCTGCGCCAGTATCACCCCGATCACAACGGCGGCGACCACAGCCGGGCCTCACGCCTGCAGGGTGTGGTGGAGGCCTATCAGCTTCTGCGTAAATCGTCTGCGCTAGCCTGAAAAGAAAAAGGAAAGTCGGTTTCGTCGTTAGCGACTTATCGGATGGATGGTTTTAAGATTCTGTTGCAAATTTTATTTTCGACACCATCTTATGCCGATCGGGAAATATTCGCGCTGTAGGCAGATTTCCGACAGAGAGTCATCGTGCTCCCGCTTACGCAGTGGAGCCATGACATGACACTTGCACGCTTTTCCATCGTATCTTTCCGCATCGAAGGGGGCGCAGGACAATGAGCCGCGCCATCAACTTTACGCTTCCTCAGGACGAAGTGCTCGCCGCTTGCGAGAAATTTTCCGTGACGGTCAGTGCCATAGAAGCGCTGCCTTCCGGGGGGACGCACCTGGTATGCGTTCGGGAGGAAGGTGCGGATGAGATGCGTCTGCGGTTGAAGACGCATATCCTCGCTGGTGTCGTCCGCCGTTTCCCTTTCTACCGCGCGAGAGGCCCCTGGTAAGTCGCTGGAGCGAATTCGCGAGATGTAAGAGACTGGGTGGCCGGGTTCAGACTTTCTCGTTCTCGCAGATTTCCGCGAGTTGGTCGGCGCAGGCGCCCCAGCCGTCTGCGAAGCCCATCTCTTCGTGCATCTTGCGATCTTCCTCGCGCCAGTGGCGGGCGCTGGCGGTGTAGCGGGTGCCGTCGCCTTCGGGGGCGATTTCCCAGATGCCGATCATGAAGGGACCGGCGGGCTGGAAGTCGCCGGTGACGGCATCGGTCGTCACGAAGCGGCGGCCTTCGTCGTAGGCGAGGTAGATGCCGTTCTGCGGCGCGACTTCGCCATCGGGGCCGTACATCGTCATCCGGCAGACGCCGCCGGGGCGGCGGTCCTGCTCGTCGATCTCAACGCGCCAGGGGCGGGGGCACCACCAGTCTTCCTGCCGGTTGACCATGACGTCCCAGACTTGCTCGGCCGGGGCGGCGATGTAGCGGGTGATCGAGAGTTCGTTATCCGTATCGCTCATGCAGTCTCTCCTCAATCGCGGTCAGGTGCGCCGAGCGGGAAGTAGGAACGGAAGGGCCGGGCATCCTCGACGCAGCGCGCGACCGGCGGCAGCGCCAGCAGATGGGCTCGCCACGCGCGCAGGCGCGGGCGGTCCTCGGGGATCGGGTGGACCCAGTCGGCATAGAACAGCGAGGGCGCCGCCGCGCACTCGATCAGCGAGATCTGGTCCATCTGCGGATAGAACCGGAGCCAGCCTTCCAGCCAGGCATAGACCCGGTCGAGCTGTGCCCGTGCCTCCGCGCAGCGGGTCTGGTCTGGATCGGCGGCATCGCGGATATATTCGTTCACCACGATCTGCATCACGTTCATGACGTAGTTGTCGAAGACCCGGTCGAGCATGCGGACGGCCGTTGCCGCGTCTGGAACCTCAGGGATCAGCATGCCCGGCGAGACATGGTGCCGGTCGAGGTACTCGATGATCGTGGTCGCCTCGAACAGCAGGCTCTCGCCGTCGCGCATGACGGGGAACTTGCCGAGCGGGCCGGCCATCTGCACCACTTCGGCATGGTCCGGATGGTCCTGGTCGAGGATCCGGAACGCGAAAGGCACATCATAGGCGTAGAGCGGGATCAGCGCCTTCCAGGTGTAGGATGAGAAAGGATGGCCGAAGAGTTCGAGGCTTGACTCCGGGGTCATGCAGGGGGTCCGGCAACTGCGGCCTCGATCGCGGCGATGTCGATCTTGCGCATCGTCATCATCGCTTCCATGCCCCGCTTTGCCGCCGCGCGGTCGGGATTGGTGAGGGAGTCGCTGAGCGCCTTGGGAGTGATCTGCCAGGAAAGGCCCCACTTGTCCTTGCACCAGCCGCACATGCTTTCCGCGCCGCCGTTGCCGACGATCGCGTTCCAGTAGCGGTCGGTCTCTTCCTGGGTCAGGGTCTCGACCTGGAAGGAGAAAGCCTCGGAATGCTGGAATGTCGGTCCGCCGTTGAGGCCGATGCATTCGATGCCCATGACCGTGAATTCGACGGTGATGACATCACCCGCCTTGCCGTCCGGGTAATCGGTGGGCGACTGGACGACGCGGGTGACACGGGTATCGGGAAAGACCGAGGCGTAGAAGTTCGCCGCTTCCTCGGCGGCGCCGTCGTACCAGAGGCAGACGCGGTTTTTCGCGCTCATTTCTTCATCTCCCCGATCAGGGTGTTGTCCACCGCCTTGGCGGCCTTGTAGGCCTCGCGTTCCTGAAGGCGTTCGGCATAGGCGACGAAGGCCGGGCGCGGGGGCATCGTGCCGAACGTCAGGCCCCAATCCACCGCGCTGCCGACGTAGACGTCGGCCATCGTGAAGCGATCGCCGCAGACGTACTTCGCCTGCTCGAAATGGCTCTCCAGCGTGTTCATCGTGCGCTCGAAGCTGCCCCAGCCGGCCATCATCTCCTGCTCGGGCAGGGGTTCGCACTTGAAATGGCGCGAGGTGATCGCCTGTTCGACCGGGCCGGAAGCGAAAAAGGTCCAGCGGTAATAGTCGGCCATCTCGTTGTCGCCCGGCAGCAGGCCCGCCTCGGGGTGCATTTCGGCAAGATAGAGGCAGATCGCCGCGGCCTCGGTGACGGTGCGGTCGCCACGCTCGGCGTGGTGGACGATCGCGGGCACTTTGCCCATGGGGTTCACGGCGAGGAACGTGGAGGGTTTGTCCTTCCAGTCGATCAGCACCTGCCGGTAGTTGGCCCTGACCTCGTGGAGCGCCCAGCGGGCGATCTGACCGCGCGACATCGGATTGGTGTAGAAGGTGTAGTCGGCCATGATCCCTGCTCCATCGTCCTGTCTTGTTGTAGAACAATCCTAGAACATTGCTCCGCCGTCAATGGCCCCTTTTATCCTGTCGCGTCTCAGTCGCCTTTGGCGCCGACGAGGCCGAAACCGGCGCCTTGCGGGTCGAGCGCGACTACGATCCAGTCGCCGCCGGGTACCTCGTGCGGACCCATCAGCACCTGGCCGCCGTTCGACTCGATGGCCGTCTTCGCCGCGGCGATGGAGGGCACGCCGAAGTAGAACATCCAGACCGAGGGCTGGCTTTCCTCCTGCCGCTGCATGATCGCGCCGAGGGTCTTCCCGTGATGGCCGATAAAGCAGTAGTCGCCCATTTCCCCCATCGACATCTTCTCGTCGAAGGTGAAGCCGAAGTGCTTGCCGTAGAAGGCCATGGATCCGGCCTGATCGGGGCTGGCCAGCTCGTTCCAGCGTACATGCTGGTTCTCGGACACGGAAAAGACGTCGCTGAAGGCATCCGGCTGGTCGGCGGGCGGGATCGGCTTCATCAGGTAGATCGGCACGCCCTGCGGGTCCGCGACCATGGCGATGCGGCCGACGGGGAGGTCCATCGCGGGCATCTGCACTTTGCCGCCCTCAGAGGTGATCGCCTCCACTTCGGCATCGACATCCTCGACGTAGAGATAAGGGAGCCAGATCGGCCGGGCGCCGCCGTCGACCATCTCTTCCGTAATCTGCATCGCGCCTCCCGCCATGCCGCCATCGTCGCGGACGATCATGCGGTAGTCGAGACCGCCGGCGTCGGGATCGGCATGGGTGGCGATCGTCCAGCCACCGACCTCGCGGTAGAAGGCCGCCGCTCCCGCGATGTCGCTGGTGAGAAGTTCGTACCAGATGAAGCTGCCGACAGGGTTACCCATGGTCACGCGCCTCCCAGTTCGACGACGGAATCGAAACCACCGTAGATCATGCGCTTGCCGTCGAAGGGCGGCGGGTTCGTCGAGGGATCGAAGCGCGGGTCGTTCTTCATGAGTTCCATGAGCAGACCCATCTGCCGGTCGCGGGTCTCCTTGTCCGGCCATTCGATCCAGCTGAAGCAGACCGTCTCGTCTTCCTTGGCCTCCACCGAGCGGAAGAAGTCGGTCTGCTTGCCGTGCTGGAGATCGTCGCCCCAGCATTCGACGACGCGGGTGGCGCCGTATTCGAGGAAGTATTCGTCCATCTCGCGCGCGTGGGCGATGAACTTGTCCTTGTTGGCGAGCGGCACGGCAAGCACGAAACCATCGACGTAGGGCATGGCTGTTCTCCTAGTTGGCGGGAGAGGCGTAGCTTTCGAGTTGTTCGGCAAGGGCGTGGCGGAAGGCCGGGCGGCTTTCCCCGCGCGCCTTGTAGGCGGCGAGCTTCGGATAGCTGTCGAGAATCTGCGTGTGATCGAGGATGCGCAGCACCGTGACCATCACGATATCGGCGATGGAGAACTGTCCGGCGAGCCAGTCCTTGTCGCCCAGCGCTGCCTCGGTACTGGCGAGGCGCAATTCCAGCAATCGCAGCGCGCTAGGCCGGGCCTGCGCCGCCCACGGCTTGCCCGCATGGAAGAAGTCGAGCGCGCCGATTTGGGCGACGAACGGCTCCACACTGTTCAGCGCCGCGAAGAGCCAGGTAATCGCCTGCCAACGGGCCTTGGGTTCCTGCGGCAGCAGCCGGCCATCCTGCTCGCCGAGATAGAGCAGGATGGCGCCGCTTTCGAACAGGCGCTGCTCGCCGTCGTCGAAGGCGGGGACTTGCCCGAAGGGCTGCCATTCCAGGTAGGCATCGGGGCGCGGGTGATAGACGTCGAGCTCCTCGACCCGGTAGTCGCGGCCCAGTTCCTCATGCGCCCAGCGCAGCCGCAGATCGCGGACCTGACCACGCACGGGCGGGGGGACATCGGCATAGGCCGTGAAGACCGGTCGCGCTGTTTCGCTGCGGGGCATCGGCACTCTCCGGGGTTCAGGTTCGCTTCGAGGCGATTCGTTATTGCCGGAGGGTGCGCATTCAGGTTACAAAAAGCAACCATGAAGTTTAAAAGAGAAACTGCATCGTGGCGAAGCGGACGCCATCTGCGATGAATGCGCCTGCGGTGAATACCGGACCGGACGGAGCCGCTCATGGCCGCTGGTATCGCGACGCCTGCGGCGCGGCTTTCGCCATGGAACTGGTGGGCGAGCGCTGGACCTTGCCGATCCTGCGCGAGATGATGCTCGGTCCGCGCCGTTTCAACGGCCTTCGCGCCGCCCTGCCGGGCCTTAGCGCCAAAGTGCTGACCGAGCGGCTGGGGAGCCTCGAAGCCAGCGGCATCGTCCGCCGCCTGACCCTGCCGCCGCCCGCTTCGATACAGGCCTATGCCCTGACGGAATGGGGCCTCGGCCTGGAGCCGGTCATGCAGGAACTCGGCCGCTGGGCAGTGCGTTCGCCGGGGCACGACCCCATGCTGCCGCTGACGCCGGTGGCCTTCATGCTCTCGCTGCGGACGATGCTGGTGCCGGAGCGGATCGGCGATCTTGCGCTGCGCGTGCTGTTCGAGGTGGGAGCGGATCGGTTCGTCGGCACGCTCGGGCAGGGGGATCTGCGGATCGAGCTTGCCGGAGCGGATGTCGCTGCAACGGACCTGCGCTTTTCGGCGGAAACGGCGACGGACTTCCTGCCGGTGTTCTACGGCAAGCGTTCGGTGGAGGAGGCGGGCGGACGGCTCTCGATCGAGGGGGGCGAGGTAATGGCAGAGCGGTTCATCGGACTCTTTGCCTTGCCTGCAAAGCTTGGTTGAAACGCTTCACTTTTCTGTTCTGCTACGAAGGAAATAAACGAAAACACCCCAAGTCCGTCGTTCCCGCCTACGCGGGGATGAGGAGTTTTAGGGGAAGCTCACCTTAGATGAATACGCGGAAAGGATGCTTTTGGTTCTGGCGTATGAACGCCTCAACATCACCAAGGCGGACGGGATATGGTTCAACGTCACGCCAACCGGTGTCGGGATTAAAACGGAAGCCGGCCTTCCAGAGACGTTCTACCTTCCACCATTGCTCAACGTTCGTCTTTTTCGGCGCCTTGAAAGCCCGTCCCATCCAGCACAGTGGATTTTTGCACTGAGGGCAAATCGCCGTGTTTTCTTCAGGCCGTTTCCATGATTTTCTGCAACCAAAGCAGGCGTGGGCGATGAGGTAGTCAGGCCCGCGATGATACCGGTGTACGTATGGGCCATGCACTGTGCGGTTCCCTATGGCCTTGCGAATTTCCATGCGTGCGGATTTTGAAAGAGGCGACTTCATGATCTGCAAAATGCATTAAGTAACATAGGGCTGCAACGCGAACGCTTGCTGACGATCCGCTTCCCCGATCCTTACCAGCCACCTCGCCGTTTCCTCCCGCCACATTCCCGATAAACCGCAAAGCCTGTTGCGGTGCAGCGCCCGCTTGTCTACGCGGGTGCAACGATGACTGAGACCGAGACCATGAAAGCCGAGAATCGTGACGCCACCGTGCTGGCTGCTCCCGACATCGAACTCGACGTGCGCGAGACCTTCGGAATCGATATCGACTGGAAGGTGCCTGCCTTCTCCGTCGCCGATGAACGCGTTCCCGACCTCGACGAGACGTATGTCTTCGATCCGGACACCACGCTCGCGATCCTGGCGGGCTTTGCCTATAACCGCCGCGTCATGGTGCAGGGCTATCACGGCACCGGCAAGTCGACCCACATCGAACAGGTTGCCGCGCGCCTCAAGTGGCCGTGCATCCGTATCAACCTCGATGCCCACATCAGCCGCATCGACCTGATCGGCCGCGATGCCATCGTCCTGCGCGACGGTCTTCAGGTCACCGAATTCCGCGAAGGCCTGCTGCCCTGGGCGCTTCAGCACCCTGTTGCGCTGGTGTTCGACGAATATGACGCAGGCCGTCCGGACGTGATGTTCGTGATCCAGCGCATCCTCGAAACCGAGGGCAAGCTGACCCTGCTCGACCAGAACCGCGTGATCCGCCCGGACCGCAATTTCCGCCTCTTTGCCACCGCCAATACGGTCGGCCTCGGCGATACTTCGGGTCTCTATCACGGCACCCAGCAGATCAACCAGGGCCAGATGGACCGCTGGAACCTGGTGGTCGGCCTCAATTACCTGCCCGAGCCGGTCGAGACCGACATCGTCTCGAAGAAGGTGCCGCAAGTCGATGCCGCGACGATCTCGCAGATGGTCAAGGTGGCGGACTTCACCCGTCAGGGCTTCATGAACGGCGATATCTCGACCGTGATGAGCCCGCGTACCGTCATCACCTGGGCGCAGAACGCGGCGATCTTCAAGGACGTGGGCTTCGCCTTCCGCCTCTCGTTCCTCAACAAGTGCGACGAGACCGAGCGCGTGATGGTCGCCGAATATTATCAGCGCGTGTTCGGCAACGACCTGCCGGAAAGCGTCGTCGGCAAGGCCTGAGGCCTGCCGCGATAGAAATCAGGGAAGGGGAGGCCGCGGCCTCCCCTTTTTTGTGCCGAAGCGGGGACGATTTTCCTACAGACAGGCGGTGCTGTAGGATGGCGCCATGCTCTCCACGGCCTTTCATCCCGCTATTGTCCGCTACAAGGTGACAGGTCCTGCCGGGAGCGACTTTTTTCGCTCAGGACCGTGTCAACTGTGTCAACCAAAGTGTCGCCTTGTGCAGGCGCGGTCAGTCTCCGGGATAGATCGCCTTCACGAAGTAAAGCCCGTCCGGCGGCGAATTGAGGCCAAGCGCCTGACGGTTGCGGGCTTCCAGCGCCTCGGCGACCTGCCGTACCTCCCAGCGGCCCATGCCGACGAGCGCGAGGCAGCCGACCATCGAGCGGACCTGATGGTGTAGGAAACTGCGGGCCTCGGCCTCGATCAGCACCATCTCGCCCTCGCGCCGGACGTCGAGACGGTCGAGCGTCTTGAGCGGACTTTGCGACTGGCAATGGGCTGAGCGGAACGTGGTGAAGTCGTGCAGGCCCACGAGGATCTGCGCGGCGCGGTGCATGGCCGCTTCGTCGAGCGGCTTGGGCACTTGCCAGGCCTTGCCGCGCTCCAGCGTTAGCGGTGCGCGGCGGTTGGCGATGCGGTAGATGTAGGAGCGGCCGATGCACGAGAAGCGGGCATGCCAGTCGTCCGGCACCACCTCGCAGCCGACCACCGCGATCGGATGGGGGCGCAGGCGGGCGTTCAACCCTTCGGTGAAATGGAAGGGCGTGAACGGCTTGGCGATGTCGATGTGCACTTTCATGCCGAGCGCATGAACGCCCGCATCGGTGCGACCGGCGGCGTGCATGCCCGTGGTCTCGCCGGTAAGGGCGAAAACGGCTTCCTCGACACTCTGCTGCACCGAAGGGCCGTGCGCCTGCCGCTGGAGGCCCATGTAGGGCGCGCCGTCGAATTCGAGAGTGAGGGCGAAGCGGGTCAAGCGAGCCTCGTTCCGGCGGGAACGGCCCGGCCGCGCAGCAGGTCGGCGGTGTCCATGGCAGGCTTGCCCGCGCGCTGGATGCGGGTGACACGCAGCGCGCCTTCGCCGCAGGCGACGGTCAGCGAATCGTCGAGCGTGACGCCGGGTTCGCCGGCGCCCTCCACGACATCGGCGGCGAGGACCTTGTACCGCTCACCGTCCAGTTCGAAGAAGGCACCCGGCGCGGGCATGAAGGCGCGCACCTGCCGTTCGACCTGCTCGGCGGGGAGCGTGAAGTCGAGCCGGGCCTCGGCTTTGTCGATCTTCTTCGCATAAGTAACGCCGTCTTCCGGCTGGCCGACGGCGCGGTGCACGGCAAGGTCGCGCAAGGTGCCGACCATGAGCTGCGCGCCTCTTTCGGCGAGTTCCGAGGTCAGTTCACCGGCGGTCTTGCGCTCGATGGTGGTGCGCAGGGTGGCCAGCATCGGCCCGGTGTCGAGCCCTGCCTCCATCTGCATGATGGTCACGCCGGTGGTCGGATCGCCTGCGAGGATCGCCCGCTGGATCGGCGCGGCTCCGCGCCAGCGCGGCAGGATCGAGGCATGGATGTTGAGGCATCCGAGGCGCGGTGCGTCGAGCACCGCCTGCGGCAGCAGCAGGCCGTAAGCGGCCACCACGGCGATATCGGCCCCGAGCGCGGCGAACTTTTCCTGTTCCTCCGCGCCTTTGAGCGAAACCGGGTGGCGGACCTCGATCCCGCGCGCCTCGGCTTCCTTGTGTACGGGCGAGGGGGTCAGTTCCTTGCCGCGGCGTCCGCCGGGGCGCGGCAGCTGGCTGTAGACGGCGACGACCTCGTGCCCGGCCTCGACCAGCGCGACGAGGGCGGGCACCGCGAAATCGGGCGTACCCATGAAGACGATGCGCATGGTGTGGGGAATTCTCCGAAGGTCTTTCTCAAAAGCTCCGGAGGCCCTATCTCCGCCGCCATGGCATCGCAAGAGATCGAGACGCTTACCGCCGCGCTGTCGCGCCTTCCCGGCCTCGGCCCCCGTTCCGCACGCCGGGCGGTGCTTTGGCTCATCAAGCGGCGGGAGACCTCGCTGGTGCAACTGGTCGATGCCCTTGCGGCGGTGCGCGAAACGCTCGTCGAGTGCCGGACCTGCGGCAATATCGATACCGCCGACCCTTGCGGCATCTGCACCGATGCGCGCCGCGACGCGCGATCGCTCTGCGTGGTAGAGGAAGTGGCGGACCTCTGGGCGCTCGACCGCGCGCGGCTGTTCAACGGTCGCTACCATGTTCTCGGCGGGCGTCTTTCCGCGCTCGACGGCGTGCGGCCGGAAGATCTGGCGATCGACAGTCTACTGCGCCGCGTGGAGGAAGGCGGCATCGACGAGGTGGTGCTCGCGATGAACGCCACGCTCGAAGGTCAGACCACGGCACACTATATTGCCGAGCGTCTCGAAGGACTTCCGGTGCGCATCACCCAGCTTGCCCACGGCCTTCCGGTAGGCGGCGAACTCGACTATCTGGACGAGGGAACGCTGGCCCAGGCCATCCGTGCGAGGCGGCCGGTGGCGTAGGAGTCCGTTTGGAAATTCGCGGAATGCGAATTTCGCGGCACCGCTGACGAAAATGCCCGAAAGGGCATTTTCCAAACCGACTCTCGATCACTGTCATCGAAGCGTCCATCTTGCGAAAATCGGCCATCGCGCTTATTTGCGAGGCATGGCTATCCGTGAAATCCTCGAAGTTCCCGATCCGCGTCTCAAGCAGGTTTCGGTCCCCGTCGAAAAGTTCGACGACGAGCTGAAGACGCTCGTCGAAGACATGTTCGAAACCATGTACGATGCGCCGGGCATCGGCCTCGCCGCGATCCAGGTCGGCGTGCCGCTGCGCGTGCTGGTGATCGATCTCCAGCCGGACGACGAGGATGCCGAGCCGGAAGTGTGCACGTCGCACGGCGGGCACCATCACACCCATCAGCCGACGAAGCGGGAACCCCGGATCTTCATCAATCCGGAAATCCTCGATCCTTCCGAAGACCATACGGTCTATCAGGAAGGCTGCCTCTCGGTTCCCGAAATCTACGCCGACGTCGAGCGCCCCTCGCGCATCCGCGCGCGCTGGCAGGACCTCGACGGCACCGTGCATGAAGAGAACATGGAGGGTCTGATGGCCACCTGCCTCCAGCACGAGATGGACCATCTCGAAGGCATTCTCTTCATCGATCACCTTTCGCGCCTGAAGCGCCAGATGGCGCTCAAGAAGCTCGACAAGCTGCGCAAGGCGGCCTGATTTCGCTGAATGGGGAAAAGCCGGCCTGAGGGCTGGCGTTCCCTGAATGTTCTGGCTATGCTGCCGGAATGGAAATCGCTGTCGTCGCCATTCTCGCGCTCGTTGTCGGTCTTGGGGCCGGCTGGTTCTTCGGTTCCAGACCGGCCGCGGACTGGCGAAACCGCCACGAAACCCGCGATCGCGAGGCGCGTGAACTCGACGAGAAGTTCCGCGCCGCAATTCGCGATCTCGCCTCGGCCAGCGAACGGGCCAGCCGGACGGACGAACTTTCCGATGCTCTCGAACGCACTCGCGTGGAGCACAGCCAGGCAATGGATATCGCTCGGCGCAGCCATGGCGAAGCGGTCGAACGCTTGCGCGGCGAATATGACGCGGTGCTCGAACGCACACGCGGTGACCTCACCCAGACGCTTGAAACCACACGCGCCGAACACGCGGTTCTCGTCGATGCCTTGCGCCGCGAGCAGCGCGAATTGGCTTCCGAATTGGCGACTTTGCGTGAAAAATCGGCCAATTTCGACGAACAGAAGCGCCTGCTGATCGAAGCGCAGGAAACGCTGCGCAAGGAGTTCGAGAATGCCGGAGCGAAGGTTCTGGCAGGCGCGCAGGAAGCTTTCCTGAGCCGCGCCGGTGCGCGTTTCGAAGAGAGCGAGAAGGCCAATGCCGAGCGTATCCGCACGCTTCTCGCTCCCGTCGGGGAGCGCCTCAAGAGCTATGAGGAGCAGGTCGCCACGCTCGAAAAGCAGCGTACCGATGCCTTTGCGACGCTGACAGGCCAGCTCGTCGAACTGAGCGCAGGGCAGGAGCGCGTGCGTACCGAAGCCGCGCGGCTCAGCAATTCGCTGCGCAATGCGCCCAAGGCACGCGGTCGCTGGGGTGAGCAGCAACTCAAGAACGTGCTCGAACAGTGCGGCCTCACCGAACATACAGATTTCGAGACCGAGCACTCGATCGAGACCGAGGACGGGCGCCTGCGTCCCGATGCGATCGTGCGCGTTCCCGGTAACAAGCAGCTGGTGATCGACGCCAAGGTCTCGCTCAACGCCTATCAGGATGCCTTCGAGGCCGATGACGAGACCGTGCGCAACGCCTTCCTCGACCAGCATGCAGCCTCGATGCGCAATCACATCCAGACCCTTGGCAACAAGTCCTACCAGAGCCAGTTCGAATATGCGCCGGACTACGTGCTGATGTTCGTGCCCGGCGAGCACTTCATCGCCGCCGCGCTCGATCACGATTCCAGCCTGTGGGACTATGCCTTCGAGCGGCGAGTGTTGCTGGCCAGCCCGACCAACCTCGTCGCCATTTGCCGTACTATCGCGCAAGTCTGGCAGCAGGAGGGCCTTGCCAAGGAAGCGCGCGAGATCGGCAAGCTGGGTAGCGATCTCTATGATAGCCTTGCCAAGACGCAGGACGATCTCGGTAAAGTCGGCGTGCACCTCGGCCGCGCGGTCAATAGTTTCAACGACTTCGCTCGCACATACGAGGGTAACGTGATGAGCCGCGCGCGCCGTCTTACCGAAAAGCACATCAAGATCGGCAAGCGCGAGATTTCCGACGAAGTGGCGCAAGTCGAATCGGTGCCGCGCTTTGGCGCCGAGCCAGGTGCTGCCGCTTTGCCGGATGGGGGAGCGCTATCCGAAGTGGCGGAGTAGGCCTCAGCTACCGTCGGCGGTTCGCGTCGGGCGTTCCATCGGGCCGCCTTCTCGGACGAGTTCGGCGGTATGGCCGCTCGATTGCAGGATCATGTGGTTGCCGTCGATGGCGAAGCGCGGCGTAGCGACGAGCAGTGCGTTCACCGCCTTTTCCTGATCCCAGGCGGGAACCGTGCAGGTCATCTCGGTGAGGGCGAGGGGGCCTGCTATCAGGCGCTCGGCATCGATGCGCCAGGGACCATCCATGCGGTTGCAGCCGACCTGGACGCCCACCTTGCTGCCCTCGAACGTCAGGCGGGCATCGGCAGAGTCCGGCCTTTGACCGTCGATCAGGGCAAATCGCCAGGTCGTGCGGGCTAGCGGTGAATCCTCACCCTGAACGGAGCAGGCGGCGAGGGGCGGGAGAAGGCAAAGGGCAAGCAGGGAAGAACGCATGATCCGGGCACTCTACACGTCGCGGATGATGCCCGGATGAACGCGCTATTCAGTTTCCGCCCTCAAGGTGGGCAAGCGCCTCGTAAGCAAGTACCGCACCCGCGACGGCGGCGTTCAGGCTGTCCGCCCGGCCGCGCATCGGGATGGTGACTCGCAAGTCGCAGGCTTCCTCGTAGGCCTGGGGCAGGCCCTGCGATTCGTTGCCGACCATCAGGAAGCACGGCGCCGCATAAGGCGCGCGGCGATAGTCGGTGGGATCGCGCAGCGAGGCAGCCACCAGCTGACCGTCTCCGGCGCGCAGCCAGTCCTGGAACTCGTCCCAGCGGGCGATGGCGATCTTCTGGGTGAAGATCGCCCCCATGCTGGCGCGAACGGCTTCGACCGAGAAGGGATCGGCGCAATCGTCGAGCAGAATCAGCCCGCCCGCACCGACCGCATCGCCGGTCCGCAGCATCGTGCCGAGATTGCCGGGATCGCGCAGTGCCTGCGCCACCAGCCAGATCGGCGCGGCGGCACGGTCGAGGTTGGCGATCCGGGTGTCGAATTCGGCGAAAACGCCCGCGACGGCTTGCGGATTGTCCTTGCCGGTGACTTTGGCGAGGATTTCCTCGTCCATCTCGACGATCTCGCCGCCTGCGGCGACGACCGCTTCCTCGAGAGCATCCAGCAGGGGATGGGGATCGCGGCCGATCGCCATGACCAGCATTTCCGGCACGATGCCGCATTCGCGGGCATCGGTCAGCAAACGCAGGCCCTCGGCGAGGAAGCGCTGTTCCCGCTTGCGGTGCTTCTTCTCACGCAAGGAGCGCAGGAACTTGACCAGCGGGTTCGAGAATCCGGTAATGGTGCGGCGGTAGGCCGCGCGGTCGGCAAAGGTCATTCTTCGCCGAAACCGTCACGCACGAGCGTTGCCAGGACCGAGAGCGCATCCTGCGCGCCTTCGCCCTTGCAGGCGATCTCGATGCTGTCGCCCTTGGCGGCGCCGAGCATCATCAGGCCGAGGATGGAATTGCCCGCCGCCTCGGTGCCGTCCTTGCCGACCGTGACGAGCACGGATTCCGGCAGTTCGGCGACATGATTGACGAACTTGGCACTGGCACGGGCATGGAGGCCGCGCTTGTTCACGATGAGGACGGTTTCGCGGAAATCGCTCATGCGGCGTCCTGCCCCAGATATTCGCTGGCGATCGTGATGTAGTTGCGCCCGGCATCGCGCGCGGCGGCGGCGGCTTCGCGCACCGACATGCAGGCGCGTGCCTTGGCGAGGCGAATCAGCATCGGCAGGTTGATCCCTGCGATCACTTCCACGCGGCCTGCTTCCATCAGCGAGATCGCGAGGTTGGAGGGCGTGCCGCCGAACAGGTCGGTGAGAATGATGACGCCTTCGCCGCTGTCGACGGCGGTGATGGCCTCGGCGATCTCGCTGCGGCGACGCTCCATGTCGTCGTTGGGACCGATGCAGACGGTGGCGACCGCCGACTGGTCTCCGACGACGTGCTCCATCGCGTGTACGAATTCCTCGGCGAGATTGCCGTGAGTGACCAGGATCATGCCGATCATGCTGGGGTTTGGCTCCGAATTTCCTGCGAATGCGACCGGGTTATATAATCTTCTTTCACGCTACCGAACCCCTTCGAGAATTTCCCCCCTCGAGAAGATCAGCAGCCCGCGAGCCCAGGTTGCGATGCAACAATGTGGGCGAAAATCCCGCTTCGCGCAAGGCCGCTGCCATCTGCTCGGCGGTAAAAACGGAGCGGTGTCGCCCTCCGGTACAGCCGAAAGCGACATGAACATAGGCCTTGCCTTGCGCGCGATAACGCGGAAGCAGGAGCAGGAGCAGGTCGCGAATCCGCGCAAATGCTTCGTCGAAGGCCGGATCCTTGCGGATATAGTCGCCCACCGGGGCGTCTTGTCCGGTCATCGGGCGCAGCTCGGAATCCCAATGCGGGTTGTCCACGAAGCGCATGTCGAACACGAAATCCGCGAGCGGCGGCATCCCGCGCGAGAAGCCGAAGCTGGAGACCGTGATCGTCAGGTCTTCCGGCTCTTCCGTGGCAAAGCGTTCGCGAATCGCGCGTTGCAGGTCGTTAGACGTGAATTCGGTGGTTTCGACGAGAATGTCGGCCCAGCGGCGCAGCGGCGCCAGCAACTCGCGTTCGGCGCGGATGCCGCTGTCCACCGGGGCATCGGCGGCGAGGACGTGGCGGCGGCGGGTCTCGTTGAAGCGTCGCTCCAGTTCCTTGCTCGAACAGTCAAGGAACAGCGTCGTGACTTCGAGGTCCTCGCGCTCGCCCAGCGCCTTGACCTGGGCGATGACCCGTTCCGGATTGAACCCGCGCGTGCGGCAGTCGAAGCCGATCGCCAACGGCGACGGGTCGTCCGAGGGCTGGCCCTCGATCATGCGTTCCAGCAGGCGGACCGGGAAATTATCGATGATTTCCCAGCCGAGGTCCTCCAGCACTCGCAGCGCCGTGGTCTTGCCGGCGCCGAGCATGCCGGTCACCAGCAGCACTTTCTGTCGCTGGGCCGGGGCGGGCGCGGGTTGCGCGTCTTCGAGGGGGAGGTCGTCCTGCATCCGGGGCTGTTTGCGCCCGGTTGCCGGGAAAGAAAAGAGGCGTTCTTACAGGTTTGTCACCCGGTGAGGCCATAATGCAACAACGCTAACTCCACCTTCAGCGCCAGGGGTTCGGCGCGGGGTGTGAGGCGCAGGGCGGGCAGTGTCACGCCCCCGATCTCCACGCTGTCGGCGGTCTCGATGAAGCGCGGTGCTTCGCTGTCCAGCGTAACGACCAGCGAGACCGGGGCCTCCTCTCGCCACGGGAAGAGCAGGATACCAAGGTTGCGGACTTCGATCAGCCCGCGCGTGTTCGGATGGGGCTGTACCAGAAGCCGCCCTTCGGACGCGTGAAGCAGCACGCCGTCGTCCCCGACAAGCTCGGCGCCGCGATCGATCAGGGCGAGCGCCAGGCTGGATTTGCCCGTGCCCGAGGGTCCCTCGATCAGCACCGCCCGTCCCTTGATGGCAATGCAGGTGGCTTGCCGGGCGAAAGGCGCCACGACCGTCATTCCCCTTGCCACGCCGGGAGCGAGATCAGCAGCCGTGCGCCCGGAGCACCGTCGGTACGGTCGGTCGCGCGCAGCTTGCCGTAGTGGGCCTCGACGATGGTGCGGGCGATCGCGAGGCCGAGACCGGAGTGTTTGCCGAACTCTTCGCTGGCGGGCCGCAGCGAATGGAAGCGCTCGAAGATTCGTTCGCGCGCGGCTTCGGGAATGCCGGGGCCATGATCGGAAACGGAGAGGGTGATCCGCCCTTCGCTGCGCCCGACAGCGACTTCGATGGGCGTGCCTTCCGGTGAGAAGGAGATCGCGTTGTCGAGCAGGTTCTGGAGCACGCGCTCCAGTCGCGGTGCGTCGCCGGGGACGAAGAGGTCGCCGTCGGCCTCGCGGATGACCCGGATCGGGCAGGCGCCGTTGACACTGCGCTGCTCGCGTTCGGTGACGAGTGCGCGCACCAGTCGCAGCATGTCCACCGGCTCGAAGGTCGTGCGGCTGAGTTCGGCATCGATGCGGCTGGCGTCGGCGATCTCGGTGACGAGGAAGTCGATCCGCCGCACGTCGTCCTTGGCGATGCCGAGAAGCTGGCGTCGCAAGCCAGGATCGTCGACGCGGTCGAGGTTTTCGAGAGCGCTGCGCAGGCTGGTGAGAGGGTTCTTCAGCTCGTGGGCGACATCGGCGGCGAAGCTCTCCACCGCGTCGATGCGCTGGCGCAGGGCGCCGCTCATGTCCGAGATCGCGCGGGCGAGCAGGCCGATCTCGTCGCGCCGATCGGGGAGGCGCGGCACCACGACACTGCGGTCGCGGCCGAGGCGCACGCGCACGGCAGCGCGGACCAGCTTGCGCAGTGGTTCGACGATGGTGCGAGCGAGGAACAGCGAAAGCAGGATCGAGACGGTCAGCGCGGCGCCGACGATGATGGCGAGCGTCTGGCGCGCCATGCGCACGTTCTCGGTGATGTCGCGGGCATTGCGGGTGACGAGCAAGGCCTCGCCGCGCTTGCCGACCGGGGTTGCGGCGATGATGACCGGCGTGCGGTCCGGCGCGGCCTTGTGGCTGACTTCGGTGCGGCCGCTGGCCAGCGCGGCGGCCACTTCCGGCCAGGCCGCGGCACCGGCGCCCGGAGCGTCGCGATAGTCGGCGACAGGCGGCGAGCCGAGCACCCAGTCCATGGCCTTGTCGAGCGCGCGGGCGGCGTCCTGAAGCCAGGGTTCGGTGGCGGGGTCGATAAGCCGGTAGGACGGCTTCGCCAGCGCGAAACTGTCGGCGACGAGCTTGCCGCTGCGGTCGAACAGGCGCAGGCGCAGGGCCTGACCGGAGCCGATCCGGGCAATCAGGTCGCGGCGGTCCTCGCCATTCTCTTCGGCCAGGGTGATGGCGACGACTTCGGCTTCCGAGCGGGCGAGGCGGAAGCGTTCGCCCAGCAGTTCGCGTCGGTAGGAATCGATGTAGAACAGGCTTCCCGCCATCAGGGCCAGCGCGATCACGTTCACCGCGAGGATGCGCGCCGTCAGCGAGACGCGCCAGGACAGGCCGAGCCGGACGAGCAGCGAGGCCTTCCGGCGCTTGCGCGCGTGATTAGGAGCCATCGGTGTAGGAATAGCCGGCACCATAAAGCGTATCGATGGCGGAGAAGTCGGGATCGATCGCGCGGAACTTGCGGCGCAGGCGCTTGATGTGGCTGTCGATCGTGCGGTCGTCGACGTAGACGTCCTCGCTGTAGGCAGCGTCCATCAGCTGGTTGCGGCTCTTCACCACGCCGGGGCGCAGGGCGAGTGCCTCAAGGATCAGGAATTCGGTGACCGTCAGCGAGACCGGCGCGCCGTCCCAGGCCACCTGATGACGCGCGGGGTCGAGGCTGAGGCGCCCGCGCACCACCGGGTCCGGCAGGTTTTCCTGCACGCTTTCCTCGCTGCTCGCCTTCGCCAGCTCGCTGCGGCGCAGGATGGCGCGGATGCGGGCGACGAGCAGGCGCTGGCTGAACGGCTTGGTGATGTAGTCGTCCGCGCCCATGGCAAGGCCGAGCGCCTCGTCCGGCTCTTCGTCCTTCGAGGTCAGGAAGATTACCGGCAGGCTCGACTGTTCGCGCAGCGCCTGGAGCAGGTGCAGCCCGTCCATGCGCGGCATCTTGATATCGAAGATGGCGAGGTCCGGCGGGTTCTCCATCAGGGCCTTCAGCGCGGTCTCGCCGTCGGTGTAGAGGCGGGTCGCAAAGCCTTCGGCCTGGAGACCGATGGAGACGGTGGTGAGGATGTTGCGGTCGTCGTCCACCAGCGCGATGGACTGCTGGCGGGCCGGGGCCGAGACAGGTGCGGGTGCGATCTCTTCGGAAGAGGCAGCCAAGGGTGCGGGGGCTGGCGTGGAAGATGCCGTGGGGTCTGCCATGGGACTGCGCTGCGTTCCTTGCGATGCAACCGGGCGACCGTGACTAGCCTTTGCCGTGGCGAGCGTCCACGCCTTTGCGGCTCGTCCTGAAATTGCCTCGGAATGGGCGAAGAGCATTCGTCCTACCTCGCTCGCTCCATTTCTTTTTGCGAAAATTTGACCGACAACGGCAGCGGGCGAACAATCGCCGACCGATTCTCGGGCAAAAATGTCGGGGCGTGCCCGGTTCCCGCCGGACCCGCCTTAAATGGAGGAGATGACATTGGCCGCTACCCTTAACTATCCGCTCGCCAGTCAAGGCATAGAAACCGGGGCGAAGATCCTGGCCAACCTGGGCACCGCGCCCCTGGTCGAGCAGGCCATCCGGAACGGCGAGGGCGTGCTGGCCGCGGACGGCCCGTTCGTCGTGGCCACCGGCAAGCACACCGGGCGTTCCGCCAAGGACAAGTTCATCGTCAAGGACGCCGAGACCGAGGATACGGTCTGGTGGGGCAAGACCAACGTGCCGATGACGCCGGAGCACTTCGCCGCGCTGAAGGAGGATTTCCTCGCCGCGCTCGGCGGAAAGGACCAGCTCTACGTGGCCGACCTGTTCGGCGGCTCGCAGCCGGAACACCGCGTCAATGTGCGCGTCATCAACGAGTTCGCCTGGCACAACCTGTTCATCCGCACCCTGCTGGTGCGTCCGAGCGAGGCCGAGCTGGCCGGGTTCGTGCCGGAATATACCATCATCGACCTGCCGAGCTTCCGTGCCGATCCCGAGCGCCACGGCTCGCGCACGGAGACGGTGATCGCAGTCAACTTCACCGAAAAGCTGATCCTGATCGGCGGCACCGCCTATGCGGGCGAGATGAAGAAGTCGGTCTTCGGCATCCTCAACTACCTGCTGCCGACCAAGGGCGTGATGCCGATGCACTGCTCGGCCAACATCGGTCCCGAGGGCGACACCGCCGTGTTCTTCGGGCTTTCCGGCACCGGCAAGACCACGCTTTCGGCCGATGCCTCGCGCACGCTGATCGGTGACGACGAGCATGGCTGGTCGGACACGGCCGTGTTCAACTTCGAAGGCGGTTGCTACGCCAAGATGATCCGCCTCTCGCCCGAGGCCGAGCCGGAAATCTTCGCCACGACCAAGCGCTTCGGCACCGTGCTCGAAAACGTGGTGATCGATCCCGAGACCCGCCAGATCGACCTCGACGACAACTCGCTGGCCGAAAACAGCCGCGGTTCCTACCCGATCGACTTCATTCCGAACTGCTCGGAGAAGAACCTCGGCCCGGTTCCGCAGAACATCATCTTCCTCACCGCCGACGCTTACGGGGTGCTGCCGCCGATCGCGCGTCTGACGCCCGATCAGGCGATGTATCACTTCCTCTCGGGCTACACCGCGCGCGTCGCGGGCACCGAGATCGGCGTGACCGAACCGGAAGCGACGTTCTCGACCTGCTTCGGCGCGCCATTCATGCCGCGTCACCCCTCGGTCTACGGCAACCTGCTCAAGGAGCGGATCGCCAAGGGCGGCGTGAAGTGCTGGCTGGTCAACACCGGCTGGTCGGGCGGCATGGCGACGATGGAAGGCATCAAGCGGATGCCGATCAAGGCCACCCGCGCGCTGCTGAATGCCGCGCTCGACGGCAGCCTCAATGACGCCGAGTTCAAGGAAGATCCGAACTTCGGCTTCGAGGTTCCGGTGGCGGTTCCGGGCGTCGACGCCAAGCTGCTCGATCCGCGCGGTGCCTGGGCCGACGGCGCCGAGTACGACAAGACCGCGCAGACTCTGGTGAAGCAGTTCATCGACAACTTCACCCAGTTCGAAGCCCATGTCGACGAAGGCGTCCGCAAGGCGGCTCCTGTCGCGGCATGATCTCTCGCTGAACGGCGCGCAATAGCAACGGGGCCTCGGAACTTGCGTTTCGAGGCCCTTGTTTTGTCATCCAGACCGTGCATCTTCCTGTTTCCCTCTCTCCAGGAGAAAGACCATGGGACTTTTCGACGGTATCCTTGGACAAGTCAGCGAACACGCCGATGTAGCGAACCTCGCCTCGAAGCTCGGCATCGAGCCGGCGCAGGCGGAAAAGGCGATCGCCGCGCTGGGCCTCGCCCATCAGGAAGAGGGTGACACGGCGCTGCTGGCGGCGGAGAAGACCGGTCTCGGCATCGGCACGATCCAGCAGATCATCTCGGCGATCGGCGGCGAAGGCTCGCTCGGCCAGTTTGCCAGCCTCGTGGGCAGCGATCCCTCGAAGTTCACCGCCTTTCTCGATAAGGACGGCGATGGCAGCGTGATCGACGACCTTACCGATATGGCCAAGGGCTTCTTCGGCAAGAAGTAAGCGGGAAAGCGCCGTCCCGGACGTGATCCGGGACGGCACTTTTCATTCCGATCAGCCGGCCTTGCCGGTGGCGATGTAGCTGTCGATGTTCTTCGCCAGCACGTCGAGCGGCACGTTGCCGCCGTCGACCACGGCCTGATCGAAATCGCGCAAGTCATAGCGCGCTCCGAGGGCGGCCTGAGCGCGGCTGCGCTGGCGGTTGATCTCGGAGTGACCCATCTTGTAGCCGCAGGCTTGGCCCGGCCACGAGCAGTAGCGGTCCACTTCGTTGACGACTTCCTCGCGCTTGTTGCCGTTCTGCTCCATGAAGAAGCGCACGGCCTGCTCGCGGCTCCAGCCCTTGGAATGGAGGCCGGTATCGACGACCATGCGACAGGCGCGGAATGCGATTGACTGGAGATAGCCGAGCTGGCCGACCGGATCCTCGGCATAGGCGCCGAGTTCGTCGGCCAGTTGCTCGCCGTAGAGCGCCCAGCCTTCCGAATAGGCGTTGAACGCCAGGATCGAGCGGATCAGCGGCAGGCGGTTGGCATATTCGCCCTGCCAGACATGGCCGGGGATCGCCTCGTGATAGACCAGCGTAGGCAGGTCGTACTTGCGGTGCAGGTCGGTGGTGCGCAAGTTGATCCACATCTTGCCCGGAACCGAACCGTCGATCGAGCCGGCGCCGCCGTAAGCGGTCGGCGCGCCGGGTTCCTCGGCCAGCGGCAGGCGGCGGACTTCGACATTGCCCTTCACCGGATCACGGAAGGCGCGCGGCATCTGGGCGCGGATCCAGTCGACGCGCTGGCGGATGAAAGCCATGATCTCGGCGCGGCCGGGGTCGCCTTCGGGGAACATGAAGCGCTTGTCGGTGCCGAGCGCGGTCATGCGTTCGCCGACGGTGCCGGTGGTGTAGCCGAGCTTCTTGAGGATCGGATCCATGCGGGCATGGAGCGCCGCCAGTTCCTCAAGGCCGCGCTTGTGGATTCCCTCGGCGGGCACCGGGGTGGTGGTGCTGGCGCGCAAGGCCCAAGCGTAGAATTCGGCGCCGTGCGGACGCTCGCGCATGCCCGGATCGCCCTTGGCGAGGCCGCGCTGGCGCTTGAGTTCGGCGAGCTGGCGTTCCAGCGCGGGCACGACCTTGGCAGAAACGATGCCCTTGGCGCGGCCTTCCCAATCGCCGGGAATCGTCTTGGTGCGGCCGGTCAGCGAGGAGACGAGACCGCCGCCGTTGTTGCGCGCGTCCTCGATCGTGCTGGTCATCTGGGCGATGGCGCGGTCGAGCAGGAAGTCCGGCGGGACGAGTCCCTGGTCGGTGGCCTTGCGGATGCGCTCCAGCTCGCCGTCGAGCTGCCCGCCGAACTGCGAGAGACGCGACACATAGGCCTCGGCATCCTCGGCGGTCTTCACCGGATGGTCGGCGTCGAGGAACTTGGGGGTGTCGAGATAGGCGCCGACGTTCTGGATCACCACGTAAGGCGTGTTGCGCCAGCCGCCCACGGCGACGTCGCCGTAAGGCTGGGCGAAGCCGTCGAGCGAGGTCTTGTAGGCGCTGCGCACGACGGCGAGGCTGGTCTGCGTCGCATGGTCGAGGCCGCTGGCCGGGAAAGCCTCGACGCGGGCGAGGTCCTCGCGCAGGGTTCTGGCGACTGCGGCGCGGCCTGCGAAGGAGCGGTCCTCCGACTTGGCACGCAGCGCGGCATGGGCACCGATATCGATGCCGAGGCTGGTCGCGTTCTCGGGGTTGTGGTCCAGCAGGCGCCAGGCGATCGAATCGAGCAGGGCGGCGGCGTCCTGCTGGTTAGAAGCCGTAGCGGCGCGCGCCAAGCCGGGCAGGGCGATGCCTGCGGTCCCGGCGGCGAGGAGCTGGAGGGTGGTGCGCCGCGAGACGGAAGCGGCCGTGATGTCAGGGTTCTTCATGGCGGCGAAATCTGGCGGGACCGCCTGTCCCTGTCAAACCCGCTCGCGCCGGGCGAAGGCCTGCGTTAGGGGATAAGCCATGGATATTGCCCTCTCGCTCATGACGCTGACCATCGCCGCGCTCGTGCTGGGGGCGATCGCGCTCTGGCGACGGGGCGGCAGTCGCAAGCAAGCGGGTCTGATGCTGGTGCTGGCGGCGGTGCTTATCGCCAATGTCGCGATCTGGACGCTGCCGAACTCGGAAGGCGAGTCGCTGGTGAGGGCGGCGGATACGAAAAAGGCGCCGGAATAGTCCTCCCGCGCCTTTTCGGTTCGACAGTGCTACCCGCTTACTTGATCGGGCAATCCGGCGCGAGGCGCATGTCGAGGTAATTGTCCACCGAGCGCATCAGGTCGTCCATCTCGTTCTCGAAGAAATGGTTCGCGCGCGGGATTTCGTCATGGTGGATGGTGATGTGCTTCTGCGTGCGCAGCTTGTCGACCAGCTTCTGCGTGGCGACCGGGGTGGCGACCGTGTCGCCCGCACCCTGGATCAGGATACCCGAAGCCGGGCAGGGCGCCAGGAACGAGAAGTCGTACATGTTGGCGGGCGGCGCCACCGAGATGAAGCCGCGGATCTCGGGGCGGCGCATCAGCAGCTGCATGCCGATCAGCGCGCCGAACGAGTAGCCGGCGATCCAGGTGGTCGAGGCCTCGGGGTGGATCGACTGCACCCAGTCGAGCGCGGCTGCCGCGTCGGACAGTTCGCCCACGCCGTTATCGAAGCTGCCCTGGCTGCGGCCGACGCCGCGGAAGTTGAAGCGCAGGGTGGCGAAGCCGCGCGCCACGAAGGTCTTGTAGAGGTGCTGGGTGATGCGGTCGTTCATCGTCCCGCCGGCCTGCGGATGCGGGTGAAGGATCATCGCCACGGGCGCGCGCGGGCGCGGAGCGGGCTGGAAGCGGCCTTCGAGGCGGCCTTCGGGGCCGGGGAAGATGACTGCGGGCATGAGTTTCGCGAACCTGACCTGTTGAAACTCCCGCAAGAACGGCAGCGATTTGCTCGCCAGCCATCGCGGGAGTGGAAAAACGGAAGATCGCTATATAGAAACCTTCGCTCCGAAAACAACTTTTCAAGCGATGTCAGCCTCACAGATCTATCTCGACCACGCGGCGACCACGCCGCTCCTGCCTCAGGCGCGCGAGGCGTGGCTGGAAGGGGCTACGCTCTGGGCCAATCCCTCCAGTCCGCACAAGCAGGGCCGCGCCGCCCGCGCGGCCCTGGAAGACGCGCGCGAGCGGGTGAAGAAAGCGCTCGGCTGGCAGGGTGAAGTGATTTTTACCTCCGGGGCCAGCGAGGCTCTGGCGATCGGTCTCGGCCGTGCCAAGGCGGCGCGGCGGCTGGTCTCGGCGGTGGAGCACGATGCCGTGTTCCGCGCGGCACCGAATGCGCAGGAATTGCCGGTGCGGGAAGGAGAGGTCGATCCCGAAGCCTTGGCCGCTGCACTGGCAGAAGGCGGGCGGGCCGTGGTCGCAGCCCAGTCGATCAATTCGGAAACCGGTACGGTCGTGCTGCCCTATGCGCATAACCCGTTGATCGAGCAGGTTCGCGCGGCGGGCGGGCTGGTCCTGGCGGACTGTTCGCAATCGGCGGGTAAGTCGCCGCTTCCCGAGGCGGATATGGTGGTGCTCTCGGCGCACAAGCTGGGCGGCCCGATCGGCATCGGCGCACTGCTGGTGAAGGACTGGGCCATGCTGGAACCGAGCGGCGGGCAGGAACGCGGCTATCGCGCAGGAACCGAAAACCTGCCCGGTGCGCTCGGTTTTGCAGCGGCGCTGGAAGCGGGCGGCATCGAGAGCTGGGCGACGACGGCGGAGCAGCGCTTCGGTTTCAGGAACGCGCTGTCACGGCATGGCGAGGTGATCCAGCCGGGCGTGCAATGCTCGCATATCTTTGCGGTGGCTGCGCCGCGACTGGCGGCGACGGCGATGCTGATCCGCATGGACGCCGCCGGATTTGCGATTTCGGCGGGGAGCGCCTGTTCCTCCGGTACGCTCAAGCAGAGCCGGGTGCTCAAGGGCTTCGGCATCGACGAGGACCTGGCCCGCCGCACCGTCCGGGTCAGCATCGGTTGGGATACCACGCCGGAGCACTTGGACGCCTTCGCCGAAGCCTGGGCGCAAGTGAACGCATGATCTACCTCGACTATCAGGCGACGACTCCGCTGGCTCCCGAAGCGCGCGAGGCGATGCTGCCCTGGCTGGGCGGACCGGAAGCCATGGGTTTCGCCAACCCGCATAGCCCGCATCGTCCGGGCCGCGCGGCCGCCGCCATCGTCGAAGTCGCGCGCGAGCAGGTCGCCGCGCTTCTGCCGCCCGGCGGGCGGGTGATCTTCACCTCCGGCGCGACCGAAGCGATCAATCTCGCCCTGGCGGGCAGCGGCAGGAAGCGGCTTGCCGTTTCCGCCATCGAACATGCCGCAGTTCTGGATACTGCACGGGCGATCGATCCGGCGCTCTCCCTTCTGCCGGTGGACGACGAAGGGTTGGTCGATCCTGCCAAGCCGGTTTCCGATGGTATCGGCCTCGTTGCGGTCATGCAGGTCAACAATGAGATCGGCACGATCCAGCCGGTCGAGTCTCTTGCGGAAAGTGCCCATGCGGCGGGCGCGCTGTTCCTCTGCGATGCCGTGCAGGGCGCAGGCAAGCTGGCGGCGCCTGCCGGAGCCGATCTGATCGCGGTTTCGGCGCACAAGCTCTACGGTCCGAAAGGTATCGGTGCGCTTTGGGTGCGCGACGGGCTGGAACTTACGCCGATGATCCATGGTGGCGGGCAGGAGCAGGGGCTGCGCTCGGGGACGCTCAGCCCTGCGCTTTGCGCCGGGTTCGGCGCTGCCGCTTCGCTTGCGATGTCGCGCATGGAGCAGGATGCCGCCCACGTCGAGGCGCTGTGGCGTGCCGCGCGGGAAGTGCTGTCGCGCTGGACGCTCAACGGTTCGGCCGAGCAGCGCTGGCACGGGAATCTCAATCTGCGGCTGCCGGGCCTCGACGTGGCGCGGCTCACGTCGGACCTCAGGAACATAGCCTTTTCCGCCGGTTCCGCCTGCGCCAGCGGGTCGGGACGACCGAGCCATGTGCTCAAGGCGATCGGACTTGCCGATTCCGACGCCAAAGCCTCTATCCGTCTGGGATTCGGGCGATATAGTGACCTCGGGGAACTGAAGGATGCCTGCGAACACATAGAAGCCGCAGCGGCGGTGCAGGGAGTCTGAGTTGCTGAACGTGAGGTTTTTGACCGCGGAAGGAAAACTCGTCGTGGCCGAGGCCGAGACGGGAGACGTCCTTCTACGCGTGGCGCAGGGCGCCGGAATGCCGCTGGAAGGCACGTGCGAGGGCCAGATGGCCTGCTCGACCTGCCATGTGATCGTCTCGCCCGACTGGTTCGACCGGCTGGAACCCGCCTCGATGGACGAGGAGGACATGCTCGACCTCGCCGCCGGGGTGGCGCGGACCAGCCGCCTGTCCTGCCAGATCGAGCTGAGCGACGATCTCGATGGACTGGAAGTGCGCATCCCCGGTGTTTCGCGGGACATGCAGATCGGCTGAATCTCGTCCCGGATTGCGGCCGGGACGAGATCTGTGCCGCTCAGGCCTCAGGTCCCTGGGGCGGCTGTTCCTTGCGACGGCGATAGAGTTTCACCGCCTGATGAATACCCATTCCGACCAGCCCCAGCGGGATGAGGACGGTGGCTACCATGATCAGGAAGCCGATGATGAAGCCCAGCACGCTTCCGACATTGCCCAGTGCGCTGCGGATCGGCCCGATGAAGCCGCCGCTCGACGGCGTTCCGGCTTCGTAGGAGAGGTTGATCCGGCTGTAATCGACGCGGCCCTGCATTTCCGCAAGCCAGCCTTTCGCCTCGTCGATCTCCTGATTGACCTGCGCGACGCCGCGTTCGGCCTCGACCAGTTCGGCGACGGTGCCCTTGCGGCTGGCGAGCACTTCCATCAGCCGGTCGCGCAGCACGGTGCGGGTGCGCAGGCGGGCCTCGGTATCGACGATCTGCTTCGAGAGGTCCTCGCCCGAGATCGAACTGGAGATTTCCTCGCCTTTCGCCGCGCCTGCGATCTGGCCGAGCTGGGTCCCGAAGGCGCGGGCGCGAGGCGCTGCGACGGCCAGCGACAGCGAGCCCGAGGCGTAGTCGCCTTCGCCGCCGCTCTGTTTCATGTCGAGAATCTGGCAGACTTGCGGCCCCTGCTTCTCACAGAGATCGGCTTGCTTGCGTTGCACCTCCGGGATGGCGGCGGCGTTCAGACGAAAGCCGTATTCGTACACATAGGCGATCTTCGGTGCATTGACCGCGCTCACGGCAATCGGATTGCCCTTGTCGTCCTGTCCGGTGGCAGGTGCCTCTTCCTTGATATCGGCCGAAGTGACTTTCTCCGCCTGATACTCGCTTCCGCAGCCGGCCAGCGCCAGAAAGGTCATGGCCATGAATGTCTTGCGCATCGTTTCCCCCCTTGGATCGCACAGTGATTCGGACGCAGACGCTATCCGAGCGGCAAGCTATGGAAAACGCTGAAAAGCGGCTTTGGCACAGCGAGGCGCGCTGCTAGGGTCCCGGCCATGGTGACCACGACCGACGAAGACTCCGACCCGTTCGACGCCATCGTCGATGCGCCTTTCGATGCCGCGCTGTCCGAGCGCTATCTCGTCTATGCGCTGTCCACGATCACGGCCCGCTCGCTGCCGGACTTGCGCGACGGGATGAAGCCGGTGCACCGCCGCCTGCTCTGGGCGATGCGGCAGCTCAAGCTCGATCCCGCCAGCGCCTACAAGAAATCGGCCCGCGTCGTCGGCGACGTCATCGGCAAGTACCACCCGCATGGCGACGCCTCGGTCTACGATGCGATGGTGCGCCTCGCACAGGACTTCTCGCTGCGCTATCCGCTGGTTCAGGGGCAGGGCAATTTCGGCAATATCGACGGCGATAATGCGGCGGCCTATCGCTATACCGAAGCGCGCCTGACGCGCACCGCGATCCACCTCATGGCGGGGCTGGACGAAGGCACCGTTGATTTCGTTCCCACCTACAACGGCGAAGAGAGCGAGCCGGAAATCTTCCCCGGCATCTTCCCGAACCTGCTGGCGAACGGCTCCACCGGCATCGCCGTGGGCATGGCGACCTCGATCCCCAGCCACAACGTCGCCGAGATCATCGACGCGACCTTGATGCTGATCGACAATCCCCATGCCGAGCACGACCAGCTCATGCAGGTCTTCCACGGCCCGGACTTCGCGACCGGCGGCCTGGTGGTCGACAGTCCCGAGGCGATCAGCCATGCCTATGCCACCGGCAAGGGCGCCTTCCGCGTGCGCGGGCGCTTCTCTACCGGCCGAATTGAAACGGGGGATGCGGCAGGTCTTTGGGAAGAAACCGGCGTCGAGAAGCTGGGCAGCGGCCAGTGGCAGCTCGTCATTTCCGAAATTCCCTACATGCTGGCCAAGGGCAAGCTGATCGAGCAGGTCGCCGCGCTTATTGCCGACCGCAAGCTGCCGATCCTCGAAGACATCCGCGACGAGAGCGACGAGCAGATCCGCATCGTCTTCGTGCCCAAGAGCCGCAATGTCGATCCGGAGATGCTCAAGGAGAGCCTCTACAAGCTCACCGATCTGGAAAGCCGCTTCTCACTGAACCTCAACGTGCTGGATTCGCACCGCACGCCGGGGGTTCTGGGGCTGAAGCTGCTGCTGTCCGAATGGGTCTACAGCCAGATCGACATTCTGCTGCGCCGCACCCGGCACCGGCTGGAGAAGATCGCCTCGCGGCTGGAACTGGTCGCGGGCTATATCATCGCCTACCTCAACCTCGACCGGATCATCGAGATCATCCGCACCGAGGATGAGCCCAAGCCGGTGATGATGGCCGAGTTCGGACTGACCGACCGCCAGGCCGAAGCCATCCTCAACATGCGCCTGCGCAGCTTGCGCAAGCTGGAGGAAATGGAGCTTCGCAAGGAGCACGAAGAACTGCTGAAGGAGCAGGACGAGCTCAACAAGCTGCTCGAAAGCCCGGCCCGCCAGCGCACCCGCCTCAAGCGCGATCTCACCAATCTGCGCAAGGACTATGCCGAGGACACCGAACTCGGCCGCCGCCGCACCACGATCGCGCAGGCGACGCCGACGGTCGAATTCTCGATGGACGCGATGATCGAGAAGGAGCCGGTGACGGTGATCCTCTCTGCACGCGGCTGGATTCGTGCGGCAAAGGGGCATGTCGCTCTCGACGGCGACTTCAAGTTCAAGGAAGGCGACGGCCCGGCCTTCGCGTTCCATGCGCAGACCACCGACAAGATCCTGATCGCAGCGGACAACGGGCGTTTCTACACGCTCGGCGCCGACAAGCTGCCGGGCGCGCGCGGTTTCGGCGAGCCGATCCGCACCATGGTCGATATCGATGCCGAGGCGCATATCGTCGCGGCGCTGCCCTACAGGCCCAAGGCGCAACTGCTGCTCGCCTCGAACGTGGGGCGCGGCTTCGCGGCCGAAGCGGACGAACTGCTGGCGGAAACCCGCAAGGGCCGCGCGGTCATGTCCACCAAGCCGGGTGTGCAGCTTGCTTTCGTGCGCGAGATTCCGGCGGAGCACGATCACGTCGCGGTCGTCGGCGACAACCGCAAGCTGGTGATCTTCAGCCTTGAGGAACTGCCGGTCATGGCCAAGGGGCAGGGCGTCACGCTCCAGCGCTATCGTGACGGCGGGCTGTCGGACATCATCACGCTCAAGCTGGAGGACGGCCTCTCGTGGACCATGGGCGGCGATACCGGTCGCACGCGGACCGAGAAGGACATGGTCATGTGGAAGGTCGCGCGCGGCGCGGCAGGCCGTCTGCCGCCGGTCGGGTTCCCGCGGGATAACAAGTTTCAAGGGTAACGCGAAGCGTTACCCGCCGTCCCGGACTTGATCGTCTAGAGGTTCACGTTGCCGGTTGCGGATGATGCGGAACGAGGATCAGCGTCCGGCCTTCGACCCGCCAGCTCGCCAGCCTCGACAGCAGGTTCATGCCGATGACGTTCTGGTCTTCCAGTCCCGGCGCCACCACCACGTCGAGCTGACGGGCGACGACGCTACCGAAGCGCAATTCGTCCACCGTGCCGAGTTCTGCCGCGACGGTGCCGTTGGCCGTGCGCATGGCGATGTTCTGGCGCAGCGGCTGGGCGCGGACTTCGGCGGCATTGGCAAGGCGGGGCGAGATCGCGGTCAGCGTCGCGCCGGTGTCGACGAGGAAATCGCCCTCGACGCCGTTGATCGTGGCGTGGACCCAGAAATGGCCGTCCGGCTTCATCGGCACGCGGGTCTCGCCGCCGCTGACGCTCTGGCGCGAGAGGCCAAGTTCCGGGAGTTCAAGTCCGGGCAGGGCAAAGTCAGTGCCGCTGGTGAGGCGCGTCGCCTGCGCCACCGTCAGCAGCAGCGCGGCGACGAGGCCGAGATTGCCGAGGCCCCGAATGAAGCCGCCGAACAGCGGCAAGGGGCCACGCAGCAAGCCGCCCAGCACGGTGACGAAGATCGCTGCCAGTGCGAGCGTCAGCAGCGGTTGGCTCGCCAGGAAAGACAGGAGTTCGGGAAAGTCCATCAGCGGCCCATAACAGGAACACCCTGTCGGAATGCTGACCGGATCACGGTTTCGGTGCGGCGCGCGGTACGAGGATCAGGCGGTTGTTCTCGACCCGCCAGCTCGCCAGTTGCGAGAGCAGGTTCATGCCGATGACGTTGGTTTCGACTTCGCTGTCCGGGCCGATCGCTACCGGCAGGCCGCGGGCCTCGATCGAGCCGAAATCGAGCGTGCTCGCCGTGGCCATCCGCGCGACGATAGTGCCGTTCGCGGTATCCAGCATAACGCCCTGATCGTTCGGATCGGGCTGGAGACCGGCGCGGGCCGCGACCGACTTCGACACACCGGTATACGTCGCGCCGGTATCGACGAGGAAGTCTACCGCCTCGCCATTGAGGCTGGCCTGCACCCAATAGTGCCCGTCGGCGCGTAAAGGGATCACTGTCTCGCTGCCCTCGATCGAAGGCGGCCGCGTCTCGTCCAGCCAGAGCGCGGCTTCCGAGCGGGTATTGTGGAGCGCGATTTGCGTCACCGTCAGCAGCAGGGCGGCGACGAGACCGAGGTTCGACAGGTTCCGCAGTGTCTGGCCAAGGCGTGGACGGCGCTGGGCCAGCATTCCCGCCGCCACGGCGACGAGAATGGCCAGGATGGTCATCGCGAGCAGCGGCTTTTCGTAGAGAAGGCTGCCCAGTTCGCCGAGGTTCATGAGTTCTGGCCGGCCAGCTCGGCGTCGAGGAGCGCGGAGACGCGGGCTTCATCCGGGAAGCCTTCGGCGACCCAGCGGTCCTCGACCCGGCGCAGCAGGCGGGCGACTTCCGGTCCGGCGCCGACCCCGCGCGCAACGATCTGTCCGCCCTTGAGCGGGAAGGTCGGGACCTGCCAATCGGAGAGGGGCGAGGCATCGGCTCCGGCGATCAGCACGCGGTCCAGCGCGCTCTCGGTGCCGAGGCGGTAAGCGAGGGCACGGGGTTCTCCGGCCTCGTCGGTGCGGGCCGCGGCGGCAGCCAGGCGCTTCTTCTGCGCGCCCGAAAGACGGAAACGCGAGGCGACCTGTTCGGCCAGCGGTACTTGCGCGGGTAGCAGCGCGGCGAGGCGGCGGATCGCATCTGGTGCGATTCCCTGCGCCTGTTCCGCCGCGACGAGGGCGGCGAGTGCTTCCGGGGCGGCCTCGGGCAGGATCACTGCCAGCACGCCGAGTTCGGCCATGCGGGCGACCGTCGGCGCCGGATCGGGCAGGCCGAGCAGGTTCATCATCTCCATGCCGACCCGCTCGCGCGACAGGCCCTTGAGCGTGGGGGCGAGTTCCGCGCAGGCGCTTTCGGCCTCTGCGTCGGCAGGGACCGTACCGAAGCGGGCCTGGAAACGGAAGTAGCGCAGGATGCGCAAGTGATCCTCGCGGATGCGCTGCCGGGCATCGCCGATGAAGCGCACATGCCGCGCTGTGAGGTCGGCAAGCCCGCCGAACCAGTCGAAGATTTCGCCCGTGACTGGATCGGCGTAGAGCGCGTTGATCGTGAAGTCGCGCCGCGCCGCATCCTCGCGCCATTCGGTGGCGAAGGCGACGGTGGCGCGGCGGCCGTCGGTGGAGACGTCATGGCGCAAGGTGGTGATCTCGACCGGACCGCCGGGCAGGACCGCCGTGACGGTGCCATGCTCGATGCCGGTGGGAACGTGGCGGATCTGCGCGGTCCAGAGGCGCTGCATGACTTCCTCGGGCAGTAGCGAGGTCGCCATGTCGATGTCCTTGACCGGCTGGCCGAGCAGGGTGTCGCGCACCGCACCGCCGACGTAGCGGGCCTTGTCATGGCCGAGCGCGGCGACCAGCGCGGCAAGATCGTCGCGGGCCATCCAGTCGGCGGTCAGTTTCTCAGTCATTCCAGTTCAGCCTGCGGGCAAGATTGTGAAGGATGGCGCCGGTGACGCCCCAGATGCGGTGGTCGTGCCAGTTGATCTCGACGAAGGCATGGCGCGCGCCTTCGGCCTCGATCCATTTCGTCTTCTGGTTGGCCGGGTCGAGCACGAATTCGACCGGGGCCTCGAACCACTGCGCCACTTCGGCGGGGTTCGGGACGATCGGCAGGTCGGGCGGGATCACGCCGATCACCGGGGTAATCTCGTAGCCGCTGCCGGTGCGGTAGAGGTCGCCTGTGCCGATTACCTGCACGTCGCGGGGACGGATGCCAAGTTCCTCATGGGCTTCCCGCAAGGCGCCCTCGACGGCGGTCTCGCCAGGGTCGAGGCGGCCGCCGGGGAAGGCGATCTGGCCGGGATGGGCGCGCATCGTCGAGGGGCGGTGCAGCAGGAGCATGCCGGGACGCGGACGCTCGGTCAGGGTGATGAGCACGGCGGCGGGCTTGAAAGTCTCGATCCGGTGGATGCGCGGGTCGATCCAGAGTTCGCCGGGCGCGTCCTGCTGCCCGGCGGCAAAGCGGCGGGAGACATCCTCGAACAGGGTGCTCATGCCGGGATCAGCCCGAAGCGCGCGCCCTGGCTGGAGACCGTGAGGTCGTCCCCGCCCGCGAGTGCGATCTCGACGAGCTGGCCGTAAGTGCTGCGGTTGAGGCGGGCCTCGGTGCCGTTACGGACGCCGAGATAGATCGCGGGCGTTTCCGGATCGCCCTCGCTGCGGATCGGGTGGTCCGGCCCGGCGATGACGAACTCGTCGGTGTTGAGGCGGAACACCAGCGTGTCGCCGTCCTGCCGCACATCGACGGCAATGAACGGGGCATCCTCGACCGCGATCGAGAGCTTTTCGACCGGGGTGACCAGCCAGTGCTGGCCGTCCTCGTCCCGCAGCAGCAGCGAGGCGAAAGCGCGGACCATCGCAGGGCGGCGAATCTCGCCGCCCTGATGGAACCATCGACCGTCGGCGCGTATCGTCATCTCGCTGTCGCCGACATGCTGCGGCGACCATTCAGAGACGGGCGGCAGCCTGCGGGCCGCAACCAGCTCGGCCACCTGGGCAAGCGAGAGAGCGTTCAGATCGGGCGGCGGTTCATAAGGCATGGTTTCCCGATGCCAGATAGGGCGCTGTGCGCCAAGGGCAACAACCGATCAGCGCAGCCAGGGACCTAGCAGGCCTTCGCGCGGGAGCACGGCGGGGTTCTCGCAGCGGACGAGCAGGCGGTGCGGCTCGAAGGGGCCGGGGAGGTTCCAGCCCTGCGTCCACTCGTTGCTATAGCCCCAGAAGCGGCCGTAATACTCGGGATCGCCGACCATGACCTGCGGCAACGGTGCGCGCGAGTCGATTCCCGCCATCGCCGCGGACATCAGCGCCTGACCATAGCCCTGGCCCTGATGACCGGGCATCACCGCGACCGGGCCGACCATGATCATCGGATGTGCGCGGCCTTCCGGATCGTTGAGGGCGACCGGCCAGCACTGGATCGTGCCGACCAGCATCTCGTCGGCATCGAGCGCGGCGAAGCTGAGACCGGGCAGCCAGTCCACGCCCTCGCGCACTTTGTAGGCGGTGCGCTTGTGTCGCTCGGGTTCGAACGCGCTGTCGAGCAGAGCCTCGACGAGAACGGGATCGACATTGTCGAGCGGAATGAGAGTGGCAGCTTCGGACATGGCGCGCGCCACTAGGTGTGGCGGGCGCGTTTGTCGATTCAATTCGGATTCCGTCAATGACCGATCAGGACTTCGGCGTCAGTTTCAGCAGGTGTCCCGAAGCGTCTACCGGACCGTCTTCCAGGAGCCAGATCGTGCCGTCGGCGCCTTGCTCAATCTCGCGGATGCGGTTGTCGAGCGGGTAGCGGGCTTCCTCCACCGCCTTCTCGCCGTCGATCCGGACACGGACCACGCCGGGCACGGTGAAGGAGGCGATCAGCACCTGGCCTTTCCACTGCGGGAACAGGGCGCCCGAGTAGAAGATGAAGTCGCCCGGTGCGATCACCGGATTCCAGTTGATCGCCGGGGCGGCAAGGTCGGGGCGCGTGGAATTGCGGGGGATCGGCTTGCCGTCGTAGTGGTCGCCGTCCGAGACCAGCGGCCAGCCGTAGTTCTGCCCTGGCTTCACGAGGTTCAGCTCGTCTCCGCCCGCCGGGCCGTGTTCGAGATCCCAGAGCCGCCCCTGCGCATCGAATGCAAGACCGAGCACGTTGCGGTGGCCGTAGGACCAGATCTGGTTGGTCGGCGCGGGCTTGTCGGCCCAGGGGTTGCCGGGTGCGGGCATGCCGTCGGGCAGGAGGCGCACGATCTTGCCGAGATTGGTGCCGAGGTCCTGCGCGGGCGTGAACTTCTGCCGCTCGCCGGAACTGACGTAGAGGTACTTGCCGTCGGGCGAGAAGGCGAGGCGGTGCGAATAGTGGCCCTGCCCGGTGACTTTGGGCACCTGCCGCCAGATCACTGCGAGGCCCTGGATCGCGCAGGCCGTCGGCTGCGGGCAGGAGAGGGTGCCCTTGCCGACCGCCGCGCCGCGCGTGTCACCCTGACCCGCTTCGGCCCAGCTCAGGTAGATCACCCGGCCGTCGAGCGTGGCACCGCTCTGGTCCGGCGCGAAGATCACGTCGCCAAGGCCGCCCTGGCCGCCGTAATCGACCTTGGGCGCGCCCGAGACGGTGCCTGGAGTGCCGTCTGCAAGGCGCAGCTTGATCGTGCCGTTCTTCTCGGTGACGATCATCGCGCCGGTCGTCTTGTCGATCGCCATGGCCCAGGGCTCGTCGAAGCTGGCGACCTGTTCCACCTTGAACGGCGTTTCGTCGGAGGGTGCGGCGGAAGCCTTGTCCCCGGTGGCTGCGGCGCCGCAGCTTGCCAGCACGAGGGCGACGGGCGATACCGCCGCAAGGAACGATCTGGAGATAATCGGCTTCGTCATGTCGGTCACACCCCTGAATGAATCTGGCTTCCCTCTCACGAACCGCCTCGTCATCGGTGTCGATGAGGCGGGGCGAGGGCCTCTGGCCGGTCCGGTTGTGGCGGGGGCGGTGGTGCTGTGCAAGCCCCGGCCGTCCGGGCTGGACGATTCCAAGAAGCTTTCGGGCAAGCGCCGTGCCGAACTGGAAGCCGCGATCAAGCGCCGCTGCCGCTGGGCCGTGGGCGTGGTGGATGTCGAGGAGATCGACCGCATCAACATCTTCGGCGCGACGATGCTGGCGATGACCCGCGCCGTCGCCGCACTCTGCGACCAGCTTGGACATGACCCGCACGAGGTCCTGATCGACGGCAACATGACGCCGATGAACCGCACCGCCGAGTGGCGCTGGCAGGCGCGTGCCATCGTCGGCGGCGACGCGATCGAGCCTTGCATCTCCGCCGCCTCGATCATCGCCAAGGAACACCGCGACCGCCTGATGCGCGAACTGGCCGAGGCCCATCCGCACTATGGGTGGGAGCGCAATGCCGGTTACGGCACCGCGCAGCATCTGGCGGCGCTGCGCCTGCATGGACCCACCCCGCACCATCGCCGTAGTTTTGCACCGGTCGCGCAGCTGGAGATGGCGCTTTGACGGGCTTCACCGCAGCCTCGGTCGCCGGGCAGGCGGGGAAGTGCTTTCTCGTCACCGGTGCCAATACCGGGATCGGCTACGAGACGACCCGCGTGCTGGCGGCGCGCGGTGCGCGCGTGCTCATGGCCTGCCGCAGCGAGGACAAGGCGCGGCTTGCGATGGAGCACATCCGCATGGAGGTGCCCGGCGCCAATCTCGCCTTCGTGCCCCTCGACCAGGCCGATCTGTTCAGCGTCCGCGAATGTGCCGAGCAAGTCGCGCGGGACGAGCCGCGTCTCGACGTGCTGGTGAACAATGCGGGCGTCATGGTGCCGCCGCTCGAACGCACGGTCCAGGGGCATGAGTTGCAGTTCGGTGTGAACCACCTCGCGCCTTTCGCGCTGACCGGGCTGCTCCTGCCCAAACTGGCCGAGACGCCGGGTGCGCGCGTCGTCATCACCGCCAGCCTGGCGCATATGCGCGGACGGATCGATTGGGACGATCTCGATGCGCGGCGCAGCTACCGGGCGCGCCAGCGCTACGGCGACAGCAAGCTGGCCAACCTGCTACACCTGCTGGAACTGGATCGCCGCCTGCGCGCCGCCGGTTCGCCGGTGCGCGCCCTGGCCTGCCATCCCGGCATCGCCGCGACCGAACTCGGCCGTCATTCGCTGGGGTTCCGGCTGCTCTTCCCCCTGGCCGGCGTGGTGCTCAACAGCGCCGAGGACGGTGCCTGGCCGACGCTCCAGGCGGCTACCAACGCAGGTGCGCAGCCCGGCGAGTACTACGGCCCGCAGCGCTTCTTCGGCATGTCCGGTCCTTCCGGCATTGCCCGACGCAATGCTGCGGCCCGCGATACGGCGGCGGCGCGCAGGCTCTGGGAATTCAGCGTGCAGATGACGGGTATCGATTGCGGCCTTGCAGGGCTCTGAAGCGTGCTGCGAATACCGGTTTGAATCTTTCCGCGGTGACGTTTGGCAGAGAAGATTCAGTCGGTCCAGGCTTGGCGTTTCAGGGTCTCCCGACAAGGCATCTGAAATGCCGACCATCGGGAAATTTTTTGCGGTGAGTCCCGGGAGTCACAACCCCCATATCTTGAGTCTCCCGAGTCGATACTGACTCGACATCTTGTGCCGGATTCGTTTTGTTCCGTTTGCTGAACACTTGAATCACTAGGGAATCCCACGAGTCGCGGGTTGACGCTGAGTCCGGAAAGACTCACTAGGGCGTCAATCCACAGTTCAATTTCCCGGAGCAAACATGGGCCAGATACTCGTCAAGCAGAAGATCCGCGCAGCCGCGCCGGCGCCTACGCCGAAGGAACTTCTGCCGCTTGGCCAGATCATTCCGGGCGACTGCATCGAAGCGATGCGCTCGATTCCCGATGCCAGCGTCGACATGGTCTTCGCCGATCCGCCCTACAACCTCCAGCTTGGCGGCGACCTCGCCCGTCCGGACGGCAGCCACGTCGATGCCGTCACCAACGACTGGGACAAGTTTTCCAGCTTCGCCGCCTACGACCAGTTCACCCGCGACTGGCTGACCGAAGCGCGCCGCGTGCTCAAGCCCGAGGGTTCGCTGTGGGTGATCGGTTCTTACCACAATGTCTTCCGCCTCGGCGCGATCATGCAGGACATGGGGTTCTGGATCCTCAACGACATCATCTGGCGCAAGGCCAACCCGATGCCGAACTTCAAGGGGACCCGTTTCACCAATGCGCATGAGACCCTGATCTGGGCCTCGATGGGCGAGAAGTCGAAGTACACCTTCAACTACCGCGCCATGAAGACGCTCAACGACGAACTGCAGATGCGTTCGGACTGGGTCCTGCCGATCTGCAACGGTTCGGAGCGCCTGAAGAAGGGCGGCCGCAAGGTCCACCCGACGCAGAAGCCGGAAGCGCTGCTCTACCGTGTGATGTTGGCCACCACCAATGCAGGCGACGTCGTGCTCGACCCGTTCTTCGGCACCGGCACCACCGGCGCCGTCGCCAAGCGCCTCGGCCGCGAGTGGATCGGCTGCGAGCGTGAGGGCGACTACCGCGAAGCCGCGCTGGAACGCATCGAGATGGCCCTGCCGCTTGACGAGCGCGCGCTCAAGACCATGCAGTCGAAGCGCAGTGCCCCCAAGGTCGCCTTCGGCACCCTGATCGAGACCGGCTGGATCAAGCCCGGTACGAAGCTGACGGACAAGAAGGGCCGCTTCGAGGCCGTCGTCCGCGCCGACGGTTCGCTCGCCTGCGGCAATGCCAACGGTTCGATCCACGGCCTCGGCAAGGAATTGCAGGACGCGCCCTCGTGCAACGGCTGGACCTTCTGGCACCTGGAGCACGAAGGCAAAGTCAAGCCGATCGACGCGATCCGCCAGCTCTATATCCTCGCCACGGAGCCGTGAGGCAGGTCTGGATTTACGCGCGACCCTGAGCTTGTTTCAGAGGCTATCGAACTGAAAAACGCCGGGATCTCCGCTTCGAAGGCAGGGGTTCCGGTGTTGCGCGTTTCGCAGGCCTGATTAGCCAGAGGTAATCGCGTGCCTCGCAAAACCTGTTCTGCATGGCCAGCGCCCACGCTATGGGGCCTGTCATGACCCGCACCGTTTACATCCGTCCGACCGCCTTTGCCGACAGCCCTCAGAGCGAGGATGGCGAAGCGATCCGCCTGGGCGGTTCGATGGCCTGGGCCAGCCGGTTCGCGCTGATCGTGCGGGAGAACGGCAAGGTTCTCTCCCGCCGCCGGTTCGGGGCCGGAGAGGCCGCGGAGGCCCTGGCGATGCTCCCCGCCGATCTCGGCGCCGAGGCCGAACTCCAGTGGTCGAACTTGCGCAAGGTCCATGCGCCGCTCATCTGCGGTACGCGCACGATCCGGCTGGAGCAGCCGCAGATCGCCGGCATCCTCAACATCACGCCCGACAGTTTCTCCGACGGCGGCAAGTTCCTCGACGATGCGCAGATCGCCTCGGACCATGCCGCCGCGATGCTGGAAGCGGGCGCGGCGATGATCGACATCGGCGGCGAATCCACCCGGCCCGGCGCGGCGGCGGTATGGGAAGGCGACGAACTCAGGCGCGTGGTGCCGATGGTCGAACGGCTGTCGGCGATGGGCGCGGCGATCAGCGTCGACACGCGTCGTCCGGCGGTTATGGAGGCGACGCTGAAGGCAGGCGCGCACATCATCAACGACGTTTCCGCCTTGCGTCACGATCCGCGCAGCCTGGAATTTGCGGCAGCCTCGGGCGCGCCGGTGGTGCTGATGCATGCGCCGGGCGACGGCGACGATCTCCACTCGAACGGTCACTATGACGATGTCGTGCTCGACGTGTTCGACTGGCTGCGCGGGTGCCGCGAAATTGCGGTGGCGGCTGGAATCGCGCCGGAGAACATCCTGCTCGATCCCGGCGTCGGCTTCGGCAAGACGCTGACCGAGAACCTCCAGCTCATGAACGGACTGGCGCTGTTCCATGCCCTCGGTCAGCCGCTCTTCGTCGGTGCCAGTCGCAAGCGCATGATCGGCGCGCTGTCGAACGAGGCGCCCGCGCACCAGCGGCTCGGCGGCTCGGTCACGCTCGCGCTCAAGGCGATGGAGGCAGGCTCGCACGTGATCCGCGTCCACGACGTGGCGGAGACGGTTCAGGCCGCCCGCGTCTGGCGGGGGCTGCGCGATGCGGCGCTCACCGACTTCGCGCAGCTTCCCTGAACGGGCGGGTCAGACCGCGAGATAGCCGCCGTCGACCGGATAATAGGAGCCGGTCACGAAGGACGCGCGCTCGGAGAGCAGGAAGGCCGTGACCGAGGCCACCTCCTCGGGGGTCGCGAGCCGGTTCAGCGCGTGCTTGGCGGCAAGGCCGGCCTGCTCCTCGGCAGTCATGGTCTTTGCCAGCGCGGGCGTGGAGACGAAGCCGGGGCCGACGGCATTCACGCGCAGGCCTGTATCGGCATAGTCGAGCGCGGCCACTTTGGTCATGCCGACAAGCGCGTGTTTGGCCGTGACGTAAGCGGCCGAGCCGGACCATCCGACCGCGCCGAGGATCGAGGCCATGTTGACGATTGCGCCGCCGCCGCGCTCGACCATCGCCGGAATCTGGTACTTCATCGCGTAGAACACGCTGTTGAGATCGACGTCGATCACCCGCGACCAGGAATCGAGCGGAATATCCGCCAGTTTCATGGCGGGCGCTCCGATTCCGGCATTGTTCACCGCGAAGTCCAGCCGGTCGAACATGCCGAGCGTGAAGGCGACCAGTGCCTCGTTGGCGGCCGGGTCCGCGACGTCGAGCCGGAACACCGCCGTGCGCTCGGCACCCAGTTCCTGAGAGAGCGCGCGGGCGGCTTCCTCGTCGAAGTCGGCGATAACAACGCGCCCGCCGAGGTTCACCAGTTCGCGTGCTACCGCTGCGCCGATCCCCGAGGCCGCGCCTGTAACAATGCCTGCCTTGTCCTTGAAAACCATGATTTTCATCTCCTGCTGCGGGCTTAACGGCGAGGCTCGCAGGAGGTTCTCGATTGTCGGGTGACTTGTTTGCAAGGTCCGCCGCGCGAAACGGAAGCTTCACTTCGGTGCGCGATCAGGCGGCGTTGTCGATGCCGAGTTCGCTGAGCTTGCGATAGAGCGTCGAGCGGCCGATGCCGAGCCGCCGCGCCACTTCGGTCATGCGGCCGCGATAGAGGCCGATGGCGAGGCGGATGACGTCGGCCTCGATCTCGTCGAGCGGACGGAGGTTTCCGTCCGCCGTATAGAGCATGACGCCCGCGCTTTCCTGCATCGGATTGCCGGTGCTGACCGTCAGGCCGGAGCCGAGAATGTTGAGCAGCTGCGGGAAGTCTTCAGCCGTCAGCGCATCGCCGTCGCAGAATACCGCCGCACGGAACAGCACGGCCTGAAGCTGACGGACGTTGCCCGGCCAGTCGTAGGCGGAGAGCAGCGAAAGGGCGCCGTCGGTAATGCCCAGTTCGCGCAGGCCCGGCTGCTCGCCGATGCGGGCGAGGAAGAAGCGGGCGAGGGCGGGAATGTCGCCGATGCGTTCGCGCAGCGGCGGCAGGCTGACTTTGGTCGGCGACAGCGCTTCCAGCAGTTCGGGCAGGAAATGGCCTTCGCTGACGAGGTCCTGCAAGGGCAAGTTGCTGGCGGCGATCAGGCGGGCATCGATGCGGAACGAATGGCGCGCACCGATCGGCCGGACGTCGCTCTTGCGGATCGATTCCAGCAGGCGCTCCTGCACCGAGAGCGGCAGTCGGTCGATCTCGTCGAGCGCGAGCGTGGCGCCGTCGCAGTGCTGGAGCGCGCCGATCTGCCGGTCGAACGCGCCGGGGAAGGCGCCTTTTTCATGGCCGAACAGCGTGGATTCGATGGAGTTGGCGGGAAGGCCGCCGACATTGACGATCCGCAGCGGCGATTTCGAACGCGGGCTGGCCGCGTGCATCGCCCGGATCAGCATTTCCTTGCCCGAGCCGGTGTCGCCTTCGATCAGCACCGGACCGTGCCCGCGCGCCGCCTTGGCAGCGACGGCCAGCGCCTTGCGGAAGTTCGGTGCGGCCCCGATCATCGATTCGAAATCGGGGTTGGAGGGCATCTTCTCGGTCAGCGGTGCCAGTTCGTCGCGCGGGGCCTCGCGGGTGGTGGCGGAGCGCAGCGCGTGCATCAGCCGGTCCGGCGCGACCGGCTTGACCAGATAGTCGGTTGCGCCCGCGCGCATGGCTTCCACTGCGAGCAGCGGCGAGGTGCTCGCGGTCAACATGAGAATCGGCAGCGCCGGGCGGCGGGATTTCAGCTCCGCGATCAGCGCGCAGGCGTCGTCTCCGGGTACCCACTGGTCGAGGATGATCGCCGAAAGCTGCATGCCCTGCCGGGTGCCGAGGGTGGCGATCGCGGTCTCGGAATCGCGGGCGATGACCGTGCGCCAGCCTTCCCGCGCCGCCAGTGCGGAGATCAGGCGGCTCTGGGCCGGCTCGTCATCGATGAGCATGAGGAGGCGCTGTTCCTGGTCCGCCATAATTCGCCCGCCCGTATCGCCTCCTTGGTGTCGCCTAGCGCATCTAGAAGAAACCGGTAAAGACCAAATTAAGGCTCCGGTCGGTTCACCGCAAACATCGGAACTCTATTTTAAAATTCGCCTTTGGCAAATCCAGCGATGTTTGCGCCGGATTGCATCCGACCTGGATCAAGTGACAGGGCGCTTGGCTCTTGATGCGGAAGCCTTCCTGCGGTTAAGTATCCTCCACAATAGAAATAATGAGCAGGGGATACCGTTTTCATGGCTTCAGGCAACGATATCAAGACCGCTACCGAGACCTACAACGGCTTCGTCAAGGTTACGGCCTGGAGCACCGGGATCATCATTCTCATCGTCGCTTTCGTCGTCAGCCTGATCGCCGCGTAGGCCGTGGCAACAGGTGTGCGGATCGCCGTTCTTCGTGAGCGGGCATCCGGAGAGACGCGGGTTTCGGCCACGCCGGAAACCGTCCGCAAGCTGATCGGCCTCGGCGCGCAACTGGCGGTCGAGAGCGGGGCGGGGCTGAGTGCCAGCATTCCCGATGCGGACTATCTCGCAGCGGGCGCCGAAGTCGGTTCGGCGGAGCAGGTGCTGGCCGGGGCCGATATCGTCTTCGGCATTCAGGGACCGGACCCTGCGCTGCTCGAATCGGTTCGGCCGGGGGCCTGGATCGTCGCGGGCCTCGATCCTTTCGGCCAGCGGGCGCGGATCGACGGATACGCGGCGGCGGGGCTGGAAGCCCTGGCGATGGAGTTCATGCCGCGCATCACCCGCGCGCAGTCGATGGACATCCTCTCCTCGCAATCCAATCTGGCCGGTTACAAGGCCGTGCTGGTCGCCGCCAATATCTATGGCCGCGCCTTTCCGATGATGATGACCGCCGCGGGCACCGTCAGCGCGGCCAAGGCTTTCGTCATGGGCGTGGGCGTCGCCGGATTGCAGGCGATCGCGACGGCTCGCCGCCTCGGCGCGCAAGTCTCGGCCACGGACGTGCGCTCGGCGACGAAGGAACAGATTCTGTCGCTCGGGGCCAAGCCGATCTTCGTCGAGAATGTCGCCGGGATCGAGGGCGAAGGCTCGGGCGGCTACGCCACGGAAATGAGCGAGGAATACCGGCGCGCGCAGGCTGAACTGGTCTCCAGCCATCTTGCCAGGCAGGACATCGTCATCACGACGGCGCTGATTCCAGGTCGGGCCGCACCGCGCCTGATCTCCGACGCCCAGATCGCGACGATGAAGCCGGGTAGCGTGATCTTCGACCTCGCCGCGCCGCAAGGCGGCAATGTCGAGGGCTGCGTGGCGGACGAGGTGGTCGAGCGCCACGGCGTCAGGATCGTCGGTTATTCCAACACGCCCGCGCTCCTGCCCGCCGACGCCTCGGCGCTGTTCGCGCGCAACCTGTTCAATTTGCTCTCGGCATTCTGGGACAAGGAACAGGGCAGGCCCGTCCTCGACGAGGAAATCGGCAATGCCATCCGCCTGACTCAGGGCGGGAAAGTGGTTCACGAGCGGCTGCTCGCCTGAAGAGCGCATAGAAGGGAAGAGGGCTCATGGACTTCATCTCCATCCTGTCGATCTTCGTACTGGCCTGCTTCGTGGGCTACTACGTCGTCTGGTCGGTGACACCGGCGCTGCACACGCCGCTGATGGCGGTCACCAATGCGATTTCCTCGGTCATCGTCGTCGGCGCGCTGGTCGCCAGCGCGGCTCAGGGATCGCCGCTGGCCAAGTGGCTGGGACTGGGCGCTGTGGTGCTCGCCAGCGTCAATATCTTCGGCGGCTTCGCCGTCACCGAGCGGATGCTGGCGATGTACAAGAAGAAGGAAAAGCCGGCGCCCAAGGCCGCCGATAACGGAGGCACGCGCTGATGGAGGTTCATGCCGTGAACCCATGGGTCGCCGGAGCCTATCTGGTGGCTGGTGTCTGCTTCATCCTAGCCTTGCGCGGATTGTCATCACCGGCCACGAGCCGACGTGGCAACCGCTACGGCATGATCGGGATGGGCATAGCCGTCGCGACGACGCTGGTGACGCACGAGATCGCCAGCCTGCCCGAAATCCTCGTGGCCATCGCGATCGGCGGCGGTTTCGGCTTCGTGATCGCCCGGCGCATCCAGATGACAGCGATGCCGCAGCTCGTCGCCGCGTTTCACTCGCTCGTGGGCCTGGCGGCAGTGCTGGTCGGGATTGCCGCCTATTACAACCCGGCGGCTTTCGGCATTCTCGACGCGAGCGGGCTGGATATCCTCAAGGGCAGCCGGATCGAGATGGGGCTGGGCGTCGCGATCGGCGCCGTAACGTTCTCCGGCTCGGTGATTGCCTTCGCCAAGCTCAACGGCAACATGAGCGGCGCGCCGATCCTGCTTCCCGCTCGCCATGTCATCAATCTCGGCGCGCTGCTGGCGATCATCGTGCTCGTCAGCCTGTTCCACTGGAACACGCCCGCGCTGTTCTGGGCGATCGTGCTCCTGAGTTTCGCCATCGGTTTCCTGCTGATCATCCCTATCGGCGGCGCGGACATGCCGGTGGTCGTCTCGATGCTCAATTCCTATTCGGGCTGGGCGGCGGCGGCGATGGGCTTCACGCTGCACAATACGGCGATGATCATTACCGGGGCGCTGGTCGGTTCCTCGGGCGCGATCCTCAGCTACATCATGTGCCGGGCGATGAACCGCAGCTTCCTGTCGGTGATCGCGGGCGGTTTCGGGGCTGAAGCGGGAGCAGGCGGCGCCGCTGCTGCAACCGACCGGCCGTGGAAGCGCGGTTCGGCCGAGGACGCGGCGTTCCTGATGAAGGAGGCGGAGAACGTCATCATCATCCCCGGCTACGGCATGGCCGTGGCCCAGGCCCAGCATGTCCTGCGCGAGATGGCGGACCAGCTCAAGGCCCACGGCGTCGGCGTCAAGTATGCGATCCACCCGGTTGCAGGCCGCATGCCGGGGCACATGAACGTGCTGCTGGCCGAAGCGAACGTGCCTTATGACGAAGTCTTCGAACTGGAGGACATCAACGGCGAATTCGCCCAGTGCGACGTCGCCTTCATCATCGGTGCCAACGACGTGGTGAACCCCGCCGCCAAGACCGACAAGAGCTCCCCGATCTACGGCATGCCGGTCTTCGACGTGGAGAAGGCCAAGACGATCTTCTTCATCAAGCGCTCGATGGGCGGGCAGGGCTATGCCGGGGTCGACAACGACGTGTTCTACATGGACCAGACGATGATGCTTCTCGCCGATGCAAAGAAGATGGTCGAGGATATCGTGAAAGCGCTGGCGGAGTGACGTGGCGGCCTTATAGGGCCGCCCCATGTTGCGCATCTTCAAGCGAATCCTGCTGCTCGTCGGTCTTGTCGTCGTGCTCGTGCTGGGCGTCCATCTCTATGCCGGGTGGCGCTTGCGCACGGCGCTGGTGGAGGCGGGTATATCGGACCGGGTCGCCACCTGCGTGACGAAGCGCATGGTCAAGCGGCTCAGCCTGCCGCAATTGATGAAGCTCCAGAATCTTGAAGGCGACAAGCCGACGCTCGGTGCCTGGGTGAGGGCGGTGAAGCAGGTCGACGACAGCAAGGTCATTCTCGTCACCACGTCGTCGGCGGCCTTGTGCAGGACGGGGCTTGCTCGCTAGTAGGGCGCCGAGAGCCATCCTTCTTTCGGGCCAGCCTGCTTTCGGGAAAGACACCAGCTTGACCCCTGAACCTACCCTTGCACCTTACGCTTCCGATCCGGCCCGTTCGCGCGGCCGCGAGTTCTCCGTGGACGCGGGCCTGCCGCGAGGCCAGCGCAGCCCCTACCAGCGAGACCGCGATCGGATCGTCCATTCGATCGCCTTCCGCCGCCTGCGTTACAAGACCCAGGTCTTCATCGCGCCGGACGGCGACCACTACCGTGTGCGCCTGACGCACAGCCTGGAAGTGGCGCAAGTCGCTCGCGTGATTGCCCGCATCCTCCGTCTCGACGAGGACCTGACCGAAGCGCTCGCCCTCGCGCACGATATCGGCCATCCGCCTTTCGGTCATGCTGGCGAGGACGCGCTCGATGCCGCGCTGCACAAGGCAGGCGGATTCGACCACAACGCCAATTGCCTGCGCACCCTGATGCGGATCGAAAGCCCCTATTGCGAGCATGACGGGCTGAACCTGACCTGGGAGACGCTGGAAGGTCTCGCCAAGCACAACGGCCCGGTCGGCGAGCCGAACTGGGCGCTGGCCGAACTCGACGCGGCCTATGGGCTGGAACTGGGCACTTACGCTTCGCTCGAAGCGCAAGTTGCGGCGCTGTCGGACGACATCGCCTACGACAACCACGACATCGACGACGGCCTGCGTGCGGGGTTCCTCGATCTCGATGAATTGCTGGCTCATCCTTTCATCGTCCCGCGCTGGGCCGAGGTCGAGCGTCGCTATCCCGGTGTGCCGCGCGATCGCCAGCTCGCGGAGCTGATCCGCAGCCAGATCGGCTTCATGGTCAACGACTTGCTGGACGAAACGAAGAAGCGTCTGATCGGCATCGAGCGCGTGGATCAGGTTCGCGCCGCCGGCCGCCAGCTCGTCGCCTTCTCGCCCGAAGTCGAGGAAGGCGAGCGCCAGTTCAAGCGCTTCATGTACGAGAAGCTCTATTACCACCCCGAACAGCTTGAGACCGCCCGCCGCGCCCGCGCGCTGCTGGCGGAACTCTATTCGGCTTACTCGCAGGAGCCGGTGCTGATGGAGGAGAGCTGGATCGACGGACTGCCGCGCCATGAACCCGCGCGCAGCCGCCATATCGCGGATTACATCGCGGGCATGACCGACCGCTACGCCATCTCGTGCCACGCCCAGATCTACGGCAGCACCCCTGAAGGGTTGCGGAATGTCTGACACCATTGCGGCGGGGCAGCGGATCTGCCTCGTCGGTGCCAGCGGTCTTGTCGGTTCGGCGGTGATCGAGGAAAGCATCGGCCGCACCGATCTGCGCATCATCGGCGTGGCGCGGCGCGAAGTGGCGTTGCCGAAAGGCGCGCGGCTGGAAATCCTCCTCGGCGATAGGGCGCAATGGCCGGTTCTGATCGAAGCCGCCCATGCCGACGTGCTTGTCTGCGCCCTCGGCACGACCCGCAAGGCGGCAGGCAGCGACGAGGCCTTTCGCGCGGTCGATCACGATCTCGTGTTGGAGACCGCCAGGGCGGCGCGTCTGGCCGGGATCGAACGCATGATCCTGGTTTCCTCGGTGGGTGCCGATCCCGAGAGCGGCAATCTCTACTTGCGTACCAAGGGCGAAGTGGAAAACGCGCTCGGCGAACTCGGTTTTGCCCGTCTCGACATTCTTCGACCCGGTCTGCTTCGCGGAAAACGCGAGGAAGACCGGCCGCTCGAACGGGCAGGGCAGGTGGTTGCACCCTTGGCGGACATACTGGTGTTTCATGCAAGACTGCGCCGGTTCCGCTCGATTGCCGCAGTCCGTCTGGCGCAAGTGATCCTGACGCTTTCCGGAGAAACAGTGCCGGGCCGGTTCGTGCATGAACACGATTCCATGGTAGAAATCCTGCGCGGCGCAAGTTTCTGAGGTAATCCGCCTACCGGTGGTGGAAATTGTGATGCAGTGCAGCGTGATTGCGTTGACTTGCACGCAGCGCTCCAGCAATTGACGAAATATCGCTGACAGCGCGGGAGAGACCTGCTGATTCGCATCTGCGAAAAGGTGGGCGCCGAAGGAGCAACCGCCCCGGAATCTCTCAGGCAAAAGGACCGCGCCAAGTCGATAGCGAGACTCTGGAAAGTGTCTCATTCCCATCGGGATTGAGGCCGCCGACGGTGTAACTTTGGCCTGCCTGTCATGGGCGTGTCGAGGGAAGCTCTCAGGTTTCCGTGACAGAGGGGGCACCTGGAATGGTGTGCCGAACTGTGCGGAGTCATGTCTTGAGCGAATACCCGATTTCCGATTCCGATCAGGAACCCGAAGAACTGGCCCCGATGTTGCTGCCGCTGGACGGTTGGCACCGCGATCACGGCGGCCGCATGGTCGAATTCGCCGGTTACATGATGCCCGTTCAGTACGAAGGCATCATGGCCGAGCACCTCTGGACGCGTGAAAGCGCTGGCCTGTTCGACGTAAGCCACATGGGCCAGCTGCTGGTCACCGGCGAGGAAGACGCGCAGACCGATGTCGAGCCCGCTCTAGAAGCCGCGCTGCCGATCGACCTTTCGACGCTGAAGCTGGGCGCGGTGCGCTATTCGCTGCTGCTGGATGAGAACGGCGGCATTCTGGACGACCTGATGGTCTCGCGCTGGCCGGGCGGCTTCTACCTGGTCGTCAACGGCGCCACCAAGTGGGACGATATCGGTACGCTGCGCGAATACCTGCCGGATGACATCACGCTCAACCACCTGGACGATCGCGCGCTGCTGGCGCTGCAAGGGCCTAAAGCGGTCGATGCGCTCGAACGCGTTGCGCCGGGCGTTGCCGCACTCACCTTCATGAAGGGCGGCCGTTTCACGCTGGGCGGCGTCGATGCCTGGATCAGCCGCTCGGGCTATACTGGCGAGGATGGCTTCGAGATCTCGGTCCCCGGCGAAGCTGCTGCCGACGTGGCCGACCTGCTGCTCGCCCAGCCCGAAGTGAAGCCGATCGGCCTTGGCGCGCGCGATTCGCTGCGGCTTGAAGCCGGCCTGCCGCTCTATGGCCACGACATGGACCCGGAACGCGGCCCGGTCGAAGCCGGCCTTGCTTTCGGCATCAACAAGCGCCGCCGCCTCGAAGGCGGTTTCCCCGGCGCCGAGCGCGTTCAGCGCGACTTTGCCGAGGGCTCTGCCCAGAAGCGTATCGGCCTCAAGCTCGACGGCCGCCAGGCCGCGCGCGAAGGTGCCAAGGTTTTCCATGGCGAACAGGAAGTTGGCGTGGTGACTTCGGGCGGTTTCTCGCCTTCGCTCCAGCACCCCATCGCCATGGCCTATGTCGACGCGGCGCTTGCCGCAGACGGCACCGTCCTTTCCATCGAAATGCGGGGCAAGAAGCTCGACGCCACGGTCGCAGCCATGCCCTTCGTCCCCAACCGCTATCACCGCTGAGGAACTCTACCCATGACCCGTTATTTCTCGCAGGAACACGAGTGGATCGAAATCGAGGGCGACCTCGGCACCGTGGGCATCACCGACTATGCGCAGGGCCAGCTTGGCGACATCACCTTCGTCGATCTGCCCGCTGAAGGCGCGACCTTCGACAAGGGCGATTCGGTTGCCGTCGTCGATTCCGTGAAGGCTGCTTCGGACGTTTACACCCCGGTTTCGGGCACCATCGCCGAGGCCAACGGTGCGCTCGCCGATGAGCCGGAACTGGTCAATACCGACGCTGAAGTGGGCGGTTGGCTGTTCCGCATCACTCTGTCCAACGCTTCGGAACTGGAAGCGCTGATGGATGAGGCTGCTTACAAGAATTACGTCGAAAGCCTTTGATTTACAGATAGAATTCACGGAGTATCGCCGCTTGCGCTACCTGCCCCTGACCCCCGCCGATCGCGCCGAAATGCTTGGCGTCATCGGCGCCGACACGGTTGACGACCTCTTTGTCGACGTGCCCGCCGAGGCCCGGCTTTCCGGCCCCATCGCGGGGCTTCCGCTCCATGCCAGCGAAATGGCGGTGGAACGGCACATGTCCGCGCTTGCGGCCAAGAACCTCTCGGCCGGCACCGCGCCGTTCTTCATCGGCGCGGGCGCCTATCGGCACCACGTTCCGGCCTCGGTCGATCACCTGATCCAGCGCGGCGAGTTCCTGACCGCCTACACGCCCTACCAGCCGGAAATCGCGCAGGGCACGCTGCAGGTGCTGTTCGAGTTCCAGACGCAGGTTGCGCGCCTGTTCGGCACCGACATCGCCAACGCCTCGATGTACGACGGTTCGACCGCATGCTGGGAGGCCATCCTGATGGCCAGCCGCATCACCCGAAAGACCCGCGCCGTGCTGTCGAGCGGCCTGCACCCGCACTACGCCGAAGTGGTGCGCACGATGGCCAAGTTCACTGAGGACGACATCGTCTCGCTGAAGCCCGAACTGGTGGCAGAGGCCGATGACGCCGCCGTGATCGCCGCGATCGACGACAAGACCTCCTGCGTCGTCGTCCAGTATCCCGACGTGATGGGCCGCATCCCCGATCTGGCCGCGATTGCCGATGCCGCGCATGCCAAGGGCGCGCTGCTGATTGCCGTCGTCACCGAGCCGGTTGCGCTGGGCATGATCGAGGCGCCGGGCGCGCTGGGTGCCGACATCGTCGTGGGCGAAGGCCAGTCGATCGGCGTGGGCCTGCAGTTCGGCGGCCCGTACCTGGGCCTGTTCGGCTGCTGCGAGAAGTTCGTGCGCCAGATGCCGGGCCGTCTCTGCGGCCAGACCGTGGACGCCGAAGGCAAGCGTGGCTTCGTGCTGACGCTCTCCACGCGCGAACAGCACATCCGCCGCGAGAAGGCGACCAGCAATATCTGCACGAATTCAGGGCTTTGCGCGCTGGCTTTCAGCATTCACCTGACCCTGCTGGGCGGTGAAGGTCTGGCCCAGCTTGCCGCCGTGAACCACGACAAGGCGCAGGCGCTGATCGAGCGTCTGGCCAAGGTTCCGGGCGTGAAGGTGCTGAACGACGCCTACTTCAACGAGGCAACCGTGGTGCTGCCGCGCGACGCCCGCGAAGTCGTGCGCGAACTGGCCGACCGCAAGGTGCTGGGCGGTGTCTCGCTCGGCCGCCTGTTCCCCGAGGACAGCGATCTGCACAACGGCCTGCTGGTGACGGCGACCGAGACCGTGACCGACGAGGATATCGAAACCTTTGCCCGTGAGCTTGAAGGAGTGCTGGCATGAACGCGGTAAACGCAAGCGGCTGGCGCCCGAGCATGGGTGAAACCGGTGAGGGCACGACCTTCAAGACCGCCTCGGGCGACTATGGCCTGATGCTGGAGGAAGCGCTGAGCTTCGAACTCGGCTCGTCGGCCAAGTGCGGCGTCGATCTCGACACGCCCAGCCGTCCGGCGGCGGCGGGCCTGTCGAAGTTCCTGCGCAAGGCGGCTCCGGCGCTGCCGGGCCTGACCGAGCCGGAAGCGGTGCGCCACTACACCCGCCTTTCGCGCCAGAACTACGCGATCGACCTCGGGCCGTTCCCGCTCGGTTCGTGCACGATGAAGCACAATCCGCGCCTGAACGAGAAGATGGCTCGCCTGCCGGGCTTTGCCGACGTTCACCCGCTCCAGCCGCAGAAGACGGTCGAGGGCGCGCTGGAAGTGATCGAGCAGCTGGCCGACTGGCTGATCACGCTGACCGGCATGGCCTCGGTGGCGATGAGCCCGAAGGCCGGCGCGCATGGCGAGCTGTGCGGCTTGCTCTGCATCCGCGCTGCGCTCGACGCGCGCGGTGAGAAGCGCGACGTGGTGCTGGTGCCCGAGAGCGCCCACGGCACCAACCCGGCAACCGCCGCTTTCGCGGGCTTCAAGGTCCAGTCGATCCCGGCGACCCCCGAAGGGCGCGTCGATGTCGAGGCGCTCAAGGCCAAGCTCGGCCCGAACGTCGCGGGCGTGATGATCACCAATCCCAACACCTGCGGCCTGTTCGAGCCGGAGATGAAGATGATCGGCGACGCGGTCCATGCGGCGGGCGGTTACGTCTACTGCGACGGCGCGAACTTCAACGCCATCGTCGGCAAGGTGCGCCCGGGTGATCTGGGCGTCGATGCCATGCACATCAACCTGCACAAGACCTTCTCCACCCCGCACGGCGGTGGCGGCCCCGGTGCCGGTCCGGTCGTGCTGTCCGAAGCGCTGGCGCCCTTCGCGCCGCTGCCCTTCGTCAGCCGCGGTGAAGATGGTCGCGTGCATCTCGTCGAAGAGGAAAACGCGGGCGAGGGCCATGCGCAGGCCTTCGGCCGCATGGTCGCCTTCCACGGCCAGATGGGCATGTTCACCCGCGCGCTGACCTACATCCTCAGCCACGGTGCGGACGGCCTGCGCCAGGTTGCCGAGGATGCGGTGCTCAACGCCAACTACGTCCTGCGTTCGTGCGAGGATCTGCTGCCCGCTCCCTTCGCCAAGAGCGGCCCGTGCATGCACGAGGCGCTGTTCAGCGATGCCGGTCTGGCCGAGGGCTTCTCCACGCTGGACATCGCCAAGGGCCTGATCGACGAGGGCTTCCACCCGATGACGGTCTATTTCCCGCTGGTGGTGAAGGGCGCGATGCTGGTCGAGCCGACCGAGACCGAAAGCAAGGCCGGGCTTGACCGCTTCATCGGTTCGCTGCGTAGCCTAGCCCAGCGCGCGAAGGACGGTGACCAGAGCCTGCACAGCGCACCGCACTTCGCACCGCGTCGCCGGCTTGACGAAACGCTCGCGGCGCGTAAGCCAGTGCTCGTGTGGCAGGGCACTCCGGGTGAGCCGGGAACGCCCTCGCTGAGCGAATTCGGGGGTAGCTGAGCTTATGGGGGGAAACGGATACGCGGCCTGGCTGCCGTTGCTGATATTTGCCGGGATCATGGCCTGGCGCTTTCGCAGCCTTGAAAAGGCCCGGCCGCTCCGTCTCCCCCTGCTCTGGATCGCGCCGGTGATCGTTAGTGCGGCGGTCAGCCTCGCGCTTTACGGAATGCCGCCCAGTCTCTTGGGCTGGAGCGCGCTGGCGGCCGGTTTTGCCATCGGCGCTGGCATCGGCATGCAGCGCTCGCGTCTTATGCGGCTCCACGTCGAGGGCGAGGGGGCCGACGCGCGGGTAATGATGCGTCAGTCGCCTCTGGCGCTACTGCTGCTGCTCGCGGTCTTTGCCGCGCGGCGGATGATCCTGCCGGGCGGCATGGCCATGGGCGCCACGCACCCGGCTGCGAACGCGCTCATCATGACCGATGCCATGCTGGGCTTCGTGCTGGGCATGGTGGTCGTGAGCCGCCTGATTCTCTGGCAGCGGGCGCGAGGGATGGTGGCCGCGCATATCACCGACAGCTGAAACCTCGGCAGCGACGTTTCTTGAAGAAAAAGCGGCGCGAAACGAGGTCCGTTTCGCGCCGCTTTTGTCTTGAGCGGGTCGCCGACGTTTCGTCAGGTCGCGCGATCGACTGCGTTCGCCGCCGATTCGATGTCCTGGCCAACGCCGCGAACGGTATTGCAGGCCGCTGCAGCGAGCACGAGGCCCGAGACTGCGAGCGCCAGAACCGCTTTCCTGATCATGTCTGCATTACCCTTCCAGAGACGCTCGAAACGAGCGCGTCCAGCCGTCGCTAATCCATTCGGAAATCGAGGGGAAGGGGGCTGTGTTCACAACATGCCATGCCGATGCGCCATTACGTCGCATCGGCATGGCATGCGCTTTCTCGTTACTTGATGGCGTCTTCGCCAGCCTGACCGACCGACTGGACGTCCTTTCCGGCGCCCTTGACGGTATTGCAGGCCGATGCCGAAACGACGATGCTGCCAACCACGAGGGCGAGAACGAGTTTCTTGACCATTGTCGGACTCCTTATTCACGCGGGTTCCCGGCATTTCATGCGGGAGCGAAGGGAGCAACTCGCAGTCAGGCGCGCGGTTCCCGCATCATGTTCGGTGCGGCGGGAACGGTTTCTTCCGCAGCGCTTTCGTCGAGCGCTGAAGTGGGCGAAATCCGTTTCGACAAGTGGTGTTCGCGCCAGGTGATGATAAGTCCGGCGGCGATGATGAGCGGCGCGCCGAGCCATGTCGAGGCGGGCGGAAGGTGGCCGAAGATCGTGTAGCCATAGGCCGTCGCCCAGATCAGCGCGGTATAGTCCATGACCACGACGGTGGCGACCGCGCCGTAGCGCAGCGCGGCGGTGATGAGTAGCTGCGCGAGCGTCCCGGCCAGACCTACGGCAACGAGCAGCAGCCAGATATGAGGCTCATGCCGCAGGCCGTAAAACGGCAGGAGGACCGCGGCGAATAGCGAACCGAACAGCGCGAACCAGAACACACAGGCGATCGGTGCCTCGGTTCGGGCGAGGTCGCGAATCTGGAAACTGACCATGGCGATGATCACCCCCGCGCCCAGTCCGGCGGCAAGACCGGCGACGGGAAGCGCTCCGCTCTTACCGCCGATCAGGTCGACGGGCTGGGTGATGATGAGGACGCCGACGAAGCCCAGCACGACTGCCAGCCAGCGCCATGGTCCAACCCGGTCGCGCAGGACCAGAGCGGTGATCAGCACGGCGAAGAGCGGGGCGGTGAAGCCCAGCGTGGTCCCCACCGAAAGCGGCAGCAGCATTGCCGCCGTCACGTTGCAGACAAGACCCAGCGTGCCCGAAGTCGCGCGGAAGGCATGCGAGGAGAGGCGCCGCGTCCTGAGCAGTCCGATATGGCCCGTCGCCAGCAGCCAGCCGGCAATGAGCGGTACGGCCATGGCCTGCCGCCAGAACACCATCTCGGGCACGGAGACGCCGCGCTGGCCTGCCAGTTTGATGAGCATGAACATCGTCGAGAGCATGACCATCGCCGCCAGCCGCAAGGCGATGGCGAACAGGGGGCGATCTCGATGACTTGGGGCGGCGCTCACCGCTCGGGCTTTAACTTCGATGCGGAAGGAGGCAAGGGCGGTTCATGAACGATTCCGATAAGATCATGGCCGCTGTTGGCAGCCTGGCGGCACTCGTGGCTGTCGTGGCCTGGATCGGCGACCGCCGCCGCATGAAGCGCCGTGACCTCGACAGCGTGGGCTTCATGCCGTGGACGTCGGTGTTCTTCTTCGCGCTGATGGCGGCGGTATTGCTGCTCGGTGTCGTCGGCAAGGATCTCTTCAAGGGCTAGGAGGCCCTCAAAGGCAGGCTTCGAGATAAGCCTGGTCGAAACCGAACTGACGCGCCTTTTCCAGCGTGTAGGGGCGCAGGCCGGAACTGCGAAATTCGCCGATGATCTTGCCGTCGTCGGTCTCGTCCAGATACTCGAACTTGAAGAGTTCCTGGGTGACGATCACGTCGCCTTCCATGCCGATCACTTCGGTGATGTTGGTGGTGCGGCGCGAACCGTCGCGCAGGCGCTTCACCTGTACGATGATGTCGACCGACTCGGCGATCTGGCGGCTGATGGCTTCCTTGGGGATCTTGATGTCGCCCATCAGGATCATGTTCTCCATACGGCCGAGGCACTCGCGCGGGCTGTTGGCGTGGAGCGTGCACATCGAACCGTCGTGGCCGGTGTTCATCGCGGCGAGCAGGTCGAAGCACTCTGCGCCGCGGATTTCGCCGAGGATGATGCGGTCGGGACGCATACGCAGCGCGTTCTTCACGAGATCGCCGATGGTGATCGCGCCCTGGCCTTCGAGGTTCGGCGGGCGCGTTTCGAGCGGCAGCCAGTGCGGCTGCTGAAGGCGGAGTTCGGCGGCGTCCTCGATGGTCAGCACACGCTCGCCGGGATCGATCATCTTCGACATCGCATTGAGCATCGTCGTCTTGCCCGAGCCGGTACCGCCTGAGATGACGATGTTCATGCGGCAGGCCCCGGCGATCTTCAGCGCGGTGGCCATCTTCTCGCTCATCGAACCGAAGTCCTTGAGCATGTCGATGGTGATCGGCTTCTCGGAGAACTTGCGGATCGAGATGGCGGTGCCGCGCAGGCTGAGCGGCGGCACGATCACGTTGACGCGGCTGCCGTCCTTGAGGCGGGCGTCGGCCAGCGGCGTGGTTTGGTCGACGCGGCGGCCGACCTGGTTGACGATGCGCTGGGCGATCTGGAACAGGTGCTGCTCGTCGCGGAACTTGGTGGGGGCGAGCTGGAGCTTGCCCTTCTTCTCGATGTAGGTCTGGTTCGGGCCGTTGACCATGATATCCGACACGTCGGGATCGTTCAGCAATTCCTCCAGCGGACCGAAGCCGAGCAACTCGTCGATCAGCACTTTCTCCAGCGCGAACTGTTCGCGGCGGTTGAAGGTGATCTTCAGCTCGGCGAGGACTTCCATGATGATCGGGCGGAATTCCTCGGACAGTTCGTCCTTGGTCAGCGTCGCGGCGGCCTCGGGGTCGACGCGCTCCAACAGGCGCGGCAGGACCTGTTCCTTGATCTTGTGGATCGAGGCTTCGAAGCCGCTCTGCTCGGACTGGTTTTCGTGCACGGCATTGGCACGGTCGGCGAGGCGCGACATGGCATCCTCGCGCGCGTTCTGCGGCCCGGTGCGCGCGGGGGGAAGAGGGAAGGGATCGGCCGAAAGTGGAGCGCCTGCTTCCGCGCCTACCTTCAGCGGCTTGGCCACGCCGAACGCGGGCCGGGCGCCTTGGCCCAGGCCGCCCATGCCGCCGCGTCGCCCGAATGCAGTCATCTCGTTATCAACCTTTTCAGCGCCGGGCTTTCAGCCCTTGGCGATGCACCCGTGATAGGCGCAGGATTAAGGTTGAAACTTTGATAACTTCCTAATGCTGAGGTGTGGCGGTGAGGAAGGAATGGTGTCGGTGACGAATGGCGAGGCTGGGCAATGCTGGCTTTGCGGGCGGCCGCTCGGCCGCAAGGTCGAGTGGCATCACCCCGTTCCGAAAAGCCGGGGCGGGCGCGAGGTCGTGCCGCTTCATCCGATCTGCCACCGCACGATCCATGCGACTTTCAGCAATGCCGAACTGGCGCGGATGCCTGCGGCGGCGGGGGCCTTGCTGGAGAAGGACGAAATCCGGCGTTTCGTGCACTGGGTGGCGAGCAAGCCGCCGGACTTTCATGCGCCGACAGCTCGAAGAAAGTGAAGGGTGCAAACGAAAAGGGCGCCGCCGGATGTTCCGGCGACGCCCTTTCGAACGCGATCTACGCGTGGGTCAGCCGACGTGCTCGGCGAGCACGGTCAGGCCCTTGTCACCCACTTCGGCGAAACCGCCGGTGATCCGGATCTCTTCCGGGGCGGCGCCTTCGGTCTTGTAGACCTTGAGCGCGCCGTCGGCGATCGTCGACATGAAGGGCGCATGGCCCTCCAGCACGCCGAACTCGCCTTCGGTGCCGGGGACGACCACCATGTGGACGTCTTCCGAGCGGACGAGCTTCGCCGGCGTGACGAGTTCGAAGTGCAGAGCCATAGTCGTTTCCTTCCGGTCGATCAGGCGTCGGCAGCCAGCTTCTTGGCCTTCTCGACCGCTTCGTCGATGCCGCCGACCATGTAGAAGGCTGCTTCGGGAAGGTGGTCGTACTCGCCTTCGACGACGGCCTTGAACGACTTCACGGTGTCTTCGAGCTGGACGAACTTGCCCGAGATGCCGGTGAAGACTTCCGCGACGTGGAACGGCTGCGACAGGAACTTCTGGATCTTGCGGGCACGGGCGACGGTGAGCTTATCTTCTTCCGAAAGCTCGTCCATGCCCAGGATCGCGATGATGTCCTGCAGCGACTTGTACTTCTGCAGGGTTTCCTGAACCTTGCGAGCAGTCTCGTAGTGCTCGGCACCGACGACGCGGGGCTCAAGAACGCGCGAGGTCGAGTCAAGCGGGTCGACGGCCGGGTAGATGCCCAGTTCCGAGATGGCGCGGTTCAGCGTGGTCGTTGCGTCCAGGTGGGCGAACGAAGCGGCCGGTGCCGGGTCGGTAAGGTCGTCCGCGGGGACGTAGATCGCCTGGACCGAGGTGATCGAACCCTTGGTGGTCGAGGTGATGCGTTCCTGCAGCTGGCCCATGTCGGTGGCGAGGGTCGGCTGATAGCCCACGGCCGAAGGAATACGGCCGAGCAGAGCCGACACTTCCGCGCCCGCCTGGGTGAAGCGGAAGATGTTGTCGACGAAGAACAGGACGTCCTGGCCTTCCTGGTCGCGGAAGTACTCGGCCATGGTCAGGCCCGAGAGAGCGACGCGAGCGCGTGCGCCCGGGGGCTCGTTCATCTGGCCGAACACGAGAGCAACCTTCGAACCGTCCGAGGTGGCGTTGCCTTCGGCGTCCTTGGCGATAACGCCGGCGTCGAGGAACTCGTGGTAGAGGTCGTTGCCTTCACGGGTACGTTCACCGACGCCCGCGAAGACCGAGACGCCGCCGTGGCCCTTGGCGATGTTGTTGATCAGTTCCTGGATGAGAACCGTCTTGCCCACGCCGGCGCCGCCGAACAGGCCAATCTTGCCGCCCTTGGCGTAAGGGGCGAGAAGGTCGATGACCTTGATGCCGGTGACCAGGATCGAGGCTTCGGTCGACTGGTCGATGAAGGCCGGGGCTTCGGCGTGGATCGGGGCGAACATGTCCGAACCGACGGGACCACGCTCGTCGATCGGATCGCCGACGACGTTCATGATGCGGCCGAGGGTCTTCGGGCCGACAGGAACCGAGATCTGCTTGCCGGTGTTCGCGACGGGCTGACCACGGGTCAGGCCATCGGTGCCGTCCATCGCGATGGTGCGGACGGTGTTCTCGCCGAGGTGCTGCGCGACTTCGAGAACCAGCTTCTGGCCGTTGTTCTCGGTCTCGAGGGCGGTGAGGATCGCCGGCAGTTCACCTTCGAAGGTGACGTCGACGACGGCGCCGATGATCTGGCTGATCTTGCCAGTGGCGGTCAGGTTTAGCACGGGTGCGGTGGCCATTTTGGTTTCCTTGCCTGCGGTTACTTACAGCGCTTCCGCGCCAGCAATGATTTCAACGAGTTCAGTCGTAATCGCGGCCTGACGGCTGCGGTTGTACTGGATGGTCAGCTTCTTGATCAGGTCGCCCGCGTTGCGCGTCGCGTTGTCCATCGCGGTCATCGACGCACCCTGTTCGGAGGCGGCGTTTTCCAGGAGGGCACCGAAGAGCTGCGTCCGCAGATAGCGCGGCAGCAGAGCGGCGAGGATTTCTTCCTCTTCCGGCTCGTATTCGGTCACGGCGTCGGCACCCGCAGTGGCCGCGACGGCCTTCGGCGCGGGAACGGGGATGATCTGCTGGTCGGTCGGTTCCTGAAGCAGCGCCGAGCGGAACTTCGAGTAGAACAGATGCGCGACGTCGAACTTGCCGTCCTCGTAGAGGGCGACCAGTTCGTTGGCGACGCGTTCCGCTTCGTCGAAGCCGGGGTCACGCACGTCGGTGGTGTCGAACATGTGCGCGATCTGCTTCGGGAACTCGCGGCGCAGCGGCGCGCGGCCCTTGCGACCGACGAGGTAGAACAGGACGGTCTTGCCCTGTGCTTCCAGTTCCTTCGCCTTGAGGCGTGCAGCCTTGACGATGTTCGAGTTGAACGCGCCGCACAGACCCTTGTCCGAGTTGGCGACGACGAGCAGGTGCACCTTGTCGCTACCGGTGCCGGCGAGCAGCTTGGGGCTGTTCTCGCTGACGGTGATCTTGCTCGCGAGCGAGCCCATCACTTCGGCGAGGCGGGCAGCATAGGGACGCGCGGATTCCGCGGCGGCCTGCGCCTTGCGCAGCTTGGCCGCAGCGACCATCTGCTTGGCCTTGGTGATCTTCTGGGTCGACTTGACCGAGTTGATGCGGCCTTTGAGTTCCTTGAGCGAAGCCACTCAATTTTCTCCATTGGTCATCCCAGCGAAAGCTGGGACCGTTGGCAACCAAGCAAAGCCTGGCCGAGAACTGCCCCGGCTTGCGCCGGGGCGGCCCAGATCAGGCGAACTGCTTGGCGAAAGCGTCGAGCGCGGCCTTGGTCTTGCTCTTGGCTTCGTCGCCGAAGTCCTTGGTCGTGCGGATCAGCGCGAGGACGTCGGCATGCTGTTCGTGCATGAAGTCGAGCATTTCGGCTTCGTATTCGGTGACCTTAGCAACCGGCAGGTTGTCGAGGTAGCCGTTGGTGCCGGCGAAGATCGACACGGTCTGCTCTTCGAACTTCAGCGGCGAGAACTGCTTCTGCTTGAGCAGCTCGGTCAGGCGCGCACCGCGGTTGAGGAGCTTCTGGGTCGAAGCGTCGAGGTCCGAACCGAACTGGGCGAAGGCCGCCATTTCGCGATACTGCGCCAGCTCCAGCTTGATCGAACCGGCAACCTTCTTCATCGCCTTGGTCTGGGCCGAGCCGCCGACGCGCGACACCGAAAGACCGACGTTGATGGCCGGACGGATGCCCTGGTAGAACAGGCCGGTTTCAAGGAAGATCTGGCCGTCGGTGATCGAGATCACGTTGGTCGGAATGTAGGCCGACACGTCGCCCGCCTGGGTTTCGATGATCGGCAGCGCGGTGAGCGAGCCGTTACCGTTCTCGTCGTTCATCTTCGCAGCGCGCTCAAGCAGGCGGCTGTGGAGATAGAACACGTCGCCCGGATAGGCTTCGCGGCCCGGAGGACGACGCAGCAGCAGCGACATCTGACGGTAGGCGACGGCCTGCTTCGAAAGGTCGTCGTAGACGATCACGGCGTGCATCGCGTTGTCGCGGAAGAACTCGCCCATCGCGGCGCCGGTGTAGGGCGCGAGGTACTGCAGCGGAGCGGGCTCCGAAGCGGTGGCGGCGATGACGATGGAGTATTCCATCGCGCCGTTTTCTTCGAGCTGACGCACGATCTGCGCCACGGTCGAGCGCTTCTGGCCGACGGCGACGTAGATGCAGTAGAGCTTCTTGGACTCGTCGTCGCCTGCGTTCGCTTCCTTCTGGTTGATGAAGGTGTCGATGGCGACGGCGGTCTTGCCGGTCTGGCGGTCACCGATGATCAGCTCGCGCTGGCCGCGGCCCACGGGAACGAGCGCGTCGATCGCCTTGAGGCCGGTCTGCACGGGTTCGTGCACCGACTTGCGCGGGATGATGCCGGGAGCCTTGGCTTCGACGCGGGCGCGCTTTTCAGCGACGATCGGGCCCTTGCCGTCGATCGGGTTGCCGAGAGCGTCCACCACGCGGCCCAGCAGGCCCTTGCCGACGGGGACGTCGACGATGGTGTTGGTGCGCTTGACGCTGTCGCCTTCCTTGATCTCGGCGTCGGAGCCGAAGATCACGACGCCGACGTTGTCGGCTTCGAGGTTGAGCGCCATGCCCTGCACGCCGTTGGCGAACTCGACCATTTCGCCGGCCTGGACCTTGTCGAGGCCGTGGATGCGGGCGATGCCGTCACCGACCGACAGAACCGAGCCGACTTCGGAAACCTGGGCTTCGGTGCCGAAGCTGGCGATCTGGTCCTTGATGACCTTCGAGATTTCTGCTGCGCGGATATCCATTGTTCTGCCTTTCTTAGCCCTTCATGGCCTGGGCGAGCGAATTGAGACGAGTGCGGATCGAGCTGTCGATACGCTTGGACCCGATGGTCACGACGAGGCCGCCGAGCAGGTCGGGGTCGACGCTGGTCCTGACCTTGACCTTGCGGCCCTCGCGCAGTTCCAGCTTCTGGCGCAGTTCCTCGACCTGCTGGTCGGTCAGCGCGTGAGCGGACGTGACTTCGGCGGTCGATTCGCCGCGCTGGGCGGCAGCGATCGAAGCGAAGGCGCGAATGATCTCGGGCAGGGCGGCCAGACGGCGGTTGCCCGCCAGAACGCCCAGGAAGTTCTTGGTCAGCGGCGCGAGGCCGAGGACGTCGGCAACGGCGTCGATAGCCGCACCGGCAGCCTTGCGGCTGATTTCGGGGTTGCGAATCAGCTCGGCCAGATCGGCGCTTTCGCTGATGGCGAGGGCGATCTTGTCGAGGTCGGATTCGACCGTCGTTACGATGCCGTTCTCGCTGGCAAGATCAAACAGCGCCGAAGCGTAGCGTCCTTGCAAGCTGGCCTTGATGCCGCCGGAATTCTCCACGCGTGTCCTATCCTTACATCGGGTGGGCTGGGACACTTTGGGGCGCACGACAATGACGTGCCCCCCGGCCCGCAGACGGGGCGCGCATAGCGACGATAGTGTCATGATGCAAGCTGTGGGAGACGCTCCGGCGACAAGGCGAGGGAAAGCGCTTTAAAAGCAAGGGCCGGGAAGTATCGCCCACGCAGCCGTTGCAAGGTCATGACAAAGGATTGAACGGAGTTTGCCATGACGTATCGAATCAGCGACCGGGCCGTTTCTTCAGGGACCGTCCATGCGATATGTTTCGACGAGAAACTGTCGGGCAGCCCGAGCGGCGGGCAATGGAGAAATATGGTGAGCGGTAACGGGAACGCGGTGAGCGACGAACGCGCCTGGCAGGCGGTCGAGGCGCGCGATCGCACGTTCGACGGGCGCTTTGTCACCGGCGTGCTGACGACGGGGATCTATTGTCGCCCGTCTTGCGCGGCGCGGCACCCCCGGCGTGAGAACGTGCGCTTCTTTGCGGACGCGGGCGCGGCGGAGCGGTTCGGGCTGCGCGCCTGCCTGCGCTGCCGACCGAACGACGTTTCGCGCGACGAGGAAGCCGTGGGCACGGCGCTGCGGATGCTGGATGCGGGCGAGGAGAAGGCGCCGGGTCTGGCCGAGCTGGCCGAGGCGGTCGGCTACAGTCCCACCCATTTTCAGAGGGTGTTCAAGCGCGCGGTCGGCCTTTCGCCTTCGGAATACCTGCGGGCGCGGCGCGTCGAGCGGGCGGGGGACGCGATGAGCGGCGGTGCCAGCGTGACCGAGGCGATCTACGAGGCCGGGTTCGGCGCGAGTTCGCGGTTCTACGAGGCCAGCGAAGGCAGGCTGGGCATGACACCGTCCGCCTGGCGCGATGGCGGGCGCGGGGTGACGATCCACTGGACGGTCGTAGCGACGAGCCTCGGGCAGATGCTGGTCGCGGCGACGGAGAAGGGCGTCTGCCGCCTCTCGTTCGAGGAAGGACGCGGGGAACTGGCCGCGCGGTTTCCTCAAGCGGACCTGATAGAGGGCGGCGAGGCGTTCGAGCGCCTGCTGGAAAGCGTCGTGGCGGCGGTCGAGCAGCCGGGGCAGTCGCGGGCGATCCCGCTCGATGTACAGGGCACGGCCTTTCAGGAGGCGGTCTGGCGCGAGTTGCAGCGCATTCCTCCCGGCGAGACCCGCAGTTATGCCCAGATCGCGGCGGCAGTCGGCAAGCCGGGCGCGGTGCGCGCGGCGGGCTCGGCCAACGGCGCGAACAACGTTGCAGTGCTGATTCCCTGCCACCGGGTGGTCCGTTCAGACGGTACCATCGGCGGCTACGCCTATGGCGAGGCGATCAAGCGGGAACTGCTGAAGCGCGAGCAGGGATAGCTCACACGAACGAATAAGGGTCGATGTCTATGTGCACCCGCACCCCGCGTGGGAACCGCAGCGGTTCCAGCCACTCCCGCAGCATCTTCTGCAATTCCGCCGAGCGCCGCGCATTGATGAGCAGGCGGAACCGGTGGCGTCCGCGCAGCAGCGAGAGCGGGGCGGGAGCCGGGCCGAGCACCAGCATGTCCGGATGGTTGGGCGCGGTGCCGCCGATGGCGCGGGCGGCGGCCTTGGCTTCGGCCGGATCCTCCGAGGAGACGATGATCGCCGCCCAGCGCCCGAAAGGCGGGGCATTGGCATCGCGCCTGGCCTCGATTTCGGCGGCATAGAAGGCATCGCGGTCTCCGGCGGCGAGCGCCGAGATCACCGAGGCTTCCGGATGCCGCGTCTGGATCAGCACTTCGCCGGGCTTCTCGCCGCGTCCGGCACGACCTGCCACCTGCGCGACCTGCTGATAGGTTCGCTCCGCCGCGCGCAAATCCCCGCCTTCGAGACCGAGATCCGCATCGACCACGCCCACGAGGGTCAGGTCGGGGAAGTGATAGCCCTTGGTGACGAGCTGGGTGCCGACGATCACGTCGATCGCCTTGCCCTCGGCCTTGGCGACGAATTCGCCGACCGCCTCGGCGGTGTTCATGGTGTCCGACGTGACGAGGGCGACGCGGGCCTCGGGCAGGATTTCGGCCACTTCGTCGGCAATCCGCTCGACGCCGGGGCCGCAAGCGACGAGGCAATCGCCGGTGCCGCATTCGGGGCAGGCGTCCGGCACCGGCACTTCGTGACCGCAGTGATGGCAGGCGAGGCGCTGCGAGAAGCGGTGCTCCACCAGCCAGGCCGTGCAGTTCGGGCACTGGAAGCGGTAGCCGCAGTGGCGGCAGAGCGTCAGTGGCGCATAGCCCCGGCGGTTGAGGAACAGTAGTGATTGCTCGCCGCGCGCCAGCCGAGCCTTCATCTCCTCGACAAGGCGGGGGGCCAGCCACTTGCCGCGCTCCGGCGCTTCCTGACGCAAGTCGAGGATCTTGATGTCCGGCAATTGCGCGCCGCCGAAGCGAGAGGGCAGGTCGATCTTGCGATAGACCCCGGCTTCGGCAAGCTGCATCGATTCCAGCGCCGGGGTGGCGCTGGCAAGCACGACCGGGATCGCTTCGAACTTGGCACGCATCACTGCCACGTCGCGGGCATTGTAACGCACGCCGTCGTCCTGTTTGAACGAGATCTCGTGGGCCTCGTCGACGACGATCAGGCCGAGGCTGGCGTAAGGCAGGAACAGCGCCGAGCGGGCGCCGACCACCACTTGTGCTTCGCCCGCCCCGATCGCGCGCCAGGCGCGGCGGCGCTCGCTGGACTTGAGCGAGGAGTGCCAGAGGATCGGCGGCACGCCGAAACGATGCTCGAAACGGCGCAGGAAGTTTTCGGTGAGCGCGATCTCGGGCAGCAGGACGAGCACCTGCCGTCCCAGTCGCAGAGCCTCGGCCACGGCTTCGAAATAGGTCTCGGTCTTGCCCGAGCCGGTCACGCCGTCGAGCAGGAAGGGCGCGAACTTGTGGGCCTTTACCGCCTCCACGAAGATGTCGGCAGCGGCCTGCTGGCCTTCCGAAAGCGTGGGCTGGGCGTGCTCGGGCCGGGCAGGGGGGTAGCGGCGATCGAGATCGACGACGACCGGCTCCAGCAGCCCGGCGCCGACCATCCCGCGCAGCACGCCTTCCGAGACCGAGGCCAACTCGGCCAGTTCCTTGATCGAGGCCTGCTCGCCTTGAAGCGCATCGAGCGCGGCGGCGCGCTGGGGGGTGAGGCGTGCGGGTTCCTGTCCGGTCAGGCGGTATTCGGTGGTCGTGCCGCCGCCGCGCAGCGCGGCCATGCTGCCGAGCGCCATGCGGGCGACCGAGGACAGCGAGGCGCAGTAATAGTCGGCGGTCCACTCGATCAGACGGCGCAGGCGCTCGGGCAGGGGGGGCACGGGCAGCACTTCCAGCAGCGGGCGAAGCTTCGATTCTGGCACGTCCTGCGTGCTCAGGCGATCGGGTTCCCAGACGATTCCCAGCACTTGCCGGGGGCCGAGCGGTGCAATCACTACGGCGCCGAATTCTATCGCCATGCCCTCGGGGACGCGGTAGTCGAGGACGCCAAGTGCGGCGTTGAAGACGAGGATTCGGACGCGTTTCATGTGGGTTGCATATAGGCACTGCTGCCTGGGGGCGTGAAGGAGTTGATGATGGTGAACTGCGGAACAGGGGATAATTCGGCAGTGGCGGCTGAGAATGACGGTGTAGAAACCGGCGCGGACTGGAGCCGTCGCGGGGTTCTCATGGGCCTGCTCGCTACGGGTGTGATGATGCTTCCGGGATGCTCCACGCTCGCCGGTTCAGGCAGTTCGGCCAGCGGCGATCCGGTCCGCCGCCTCATGCGCACATCCTCGGAGCGGGCTTTCGCGTGGCTGGGGCAGCCCGAAGGTTTCTGGACCAGCCCGGTGGCGCGCATTCCGATGCCGGTGCTGTTCGGCCGTCCGGGCCGGACCACCACTGGCGTGCTCAAGTCTAAGGCCTTCCGCGACAAGCTCCAGTACCAGCTCAACCTCTTCGCCACGCCCGGCGCGCGGGCGGCGGGGCCGCTGGTGCTCAAGACGGTGCAGAGCGTGGCGATCCCCAACCCCGGCGAAGTCCTGACCGGCGGCAATACCGCCGCGACAACGCTGCTGCGACGGGCCATGGGTCCGGCGCTCGTCAACGCCATGATCCCCGAGATCGAGCGTGCCATCAACGAGGCTCAGGACACCACGCTGAACCAGGCAATCGCCGCGCTCAAGGGTGTGACGGTGCAGGACACCGCCCATGCCCTCGCGCTCGATGCCGACAACGGCATCTGGTACGAGATCGGCGCGGCCGAGGCGGCGATCCGTCAGGACCCGGCGGAAACCGGCGACACGGTGCTGATCGGCGCGCTCAGGAAGGCCTGATTCGGCAGGGTAGCGGGGACGGGCGTGCTTCCCTATAGGGAGCGCCAGAATCGGCGGGCACCGAATGCCCGTCGGCAGCCCCGCACCACAGGAACCGCGCCATGAAGTTCTTCGTCGACACCGCCGACACCAACGACATCGCCGATCTCGCCGCCACCGGCCTGCTCGACGGCGTCACCACCAACCCTTCGCTGATCGCCAAGTCAGGCCGCGACTTCCTCGAAGTCACCAAGGAAATCTGCGGCCTCGTCGATGGCCCGGTCAGCGCCGAAGTCGTCGCGCTCGACCATGAAGGCATGATGCGCGAGGCCGAAATCCTCCGCAAGATCGCCGACAACGTCTGCATCAAGGTGCCGCTCACCATCGACGGCCTCAAGACCTGCAAGAAGCTGACCTCGGACGGCACGCTCGTCAACGTTACGCTCTGCTTCTCGGCCAACCAGGCCCTGCTCGCGGCCAAGGCCGGTGCCAGCTTCGTCTCGCCCTTCGTCGGCCGTCACGACGACAACGGGTTCGACGGCATGGACCTGATCCGCGACATCCGCCTGATCTACGACAACTATGCCTTCGAGACCGAGATCCTCGCCGCCTCGATCCGCCACCCCGTCCACGTCCTCGAATGCGCCCGCATCGGCGCCGACGTCGCGACGATGCCGCCGGCGGTCATCAAGAACCTCGTGAAGCATGTCCTGACCGACAAGGGCATCGAAGGCTTCATGGCCGACTGGGCCAAGACCGGCCAGTCGCTCTGATGATAGCGGGCACCGCTCCGGAGGAACCCGGAAGCGGTGCCCGCTCATCCCGGCTTGCACCGGGCGGGCTAAGCCGCCATTGAGCGTGCCATGTCCGAAGAAACTCCCGTCGATCGCTTCAAGCTGGCCCTGACCGGCGCATCTCGCGCCATTGCGCAGGACGCCGAAGTCGAGGTCAACTGGACCGCCGACGCACCCAGCTCCACGGGCCAGACCTTCCGCGTGCCGATGCCCGGCCGCTCGATTCCGCAAGCGGCGGCGATGCAGGCGCGCGGCTATGCGGACAGCTTCGCGCTCCGCCTGAAGCACCACAACGACAAGCTGCACATGCGCAACGCCCCGGCCGATCCTTCGGCGCGGGCCTGCTACGACGCGGTCGAGACGGTGCGCTACGAGGCGCTCGGCGCCAACAGCTACGACGGGATGCGCGCGAACCTCGACGCTTCGCTGGAGGCGCGCATTGCCAGCGATCCGATCACCCGCGCGGACAGCCCCGACGGCGTGCCGATCCCGACCGCTCTGGCACTCCTGCTGCGCGAGCGTCTGACCGGCCAGCCCGTTCCCGAAACCGCCCAGTTCGGCGTCGACATGGTGCGGCGCTGGATCGAATCGAAGGCGAGCGACGATTTCGAGGCGCTCGCCGGTTCCCTCGAAGACCAGAAGGCCTTCCAGAAGCTCTCGCTCGACATGCTCATGCACCTGGAGATGACCCAGGCCGAAAAGATCGAGCAGCCGCCCGAAGAGTCCGAGGACATGGACGGCGACGACGAGACCGAGGAAGACGAGACCGGCGACGAGAGCGGCAAGGAGGAGCAGTCCACCGAGATGGCCGCGGAACCCTCCAGTGGCCAGGACGAAGGCGAGAGCGAGGCCGAGGGCGACAACTCGGACGAGATGGAAGACGGCGAAGAGGGGCAGGAAGGCGAGGAGGGCATGATGCCCGTCCGGCCCAACCGGCCCTGGACCGACATTCCCGACAGTTTCGACTACAAGGTCTTCACCGAGGCCTATGATGAGACCGTAGTTGCCTCCGAACTCTGCGACGACGAGGAACTGACCCGTCTGCGCGCCTATCTCGATGCTCAGCTCAAGGGGCTTCAGGGCGTCGTCACCCGGCTCGCCAACCGGCTCCAGCGCCGCCTCATGGCGCAGCAGAACCGTTCCTGGGACTTCGATCAGGAAGAGGGCCTGCTCGATGCGGCGCGGCTTGCCCGCGTGGTCGTTTCTCCCGGCCAGTCGCTGTCCTACAAGGTCGAGCGCGACGTGGAGTTCAAGGACACCGTCGTCACCCTGCTGCTCGACAATTCCGGATCGATGCGCGGCCGCCCGATCTCGATCGCGGCGATCAGCGCCGACGTGCTGGCCCGTACGCTGGAGCGCTGCGGCGTGAAGGTCGAGATTCTCGGCTTTACCACCCGCGCCTGGAAGGGCGGGCAGAGCCGCGAATCCTGGCTGGCAGGCGGTCGCCCGCAACATCCCGGCCGGCTCAATGACTTGCGCCACATTATTTACAAGAAGGCTGATGAGCCGTGGCGCCGGGCGCGCAAGAACCTCGGCCTGATGATGCGCGAAGGTCTGCTCAAGGAAAACATCGACGGCGAGGCGCTGCTCTGGGCGCACAACCGCATGCTCGCCCGGCCCGAGGACCGGCGGATCATGATGGTGATCTCCGACGGCGCGCCGGTGGACGATTCGACGCTCTCGGTGAATTCGGCGGGTTATCTGGAAGCGCATCTGCGCCGGGTGATCGAATGGATCGAGGCCAAGTCGCCGGTCCAGCTAGTCGCCATCGGCATCGGCCATGACGTGACGCGCTACTATCGCCGCGCGGTGACGATCATGGATGCCGAGCAGCTCGGCGGCACGATGATCGAGCAGCTTGCAGGCCTCTTCGAGGAAGAGTGATTGCTTGCCGAGGAGCGGGGGAAGTGCCGGGCGCGTCGCTGATGGCTTGACTGCGCCCGGCTCCTGCCTAATTGCCGCGTCATGACCGATACCAAGAGCCTGACGCTGTTCAACAGCCTGACCCGCCAGCTGGAGACGTTCCAGCCCGTCCACGCCGGTGAGGCGCGGGTCTACAGCTGCGGGCCGACGGTCTACAATTACCCCCACATCGGCAATATGCGCGCCTATGTCTTCGCGGACATTCTCGGCCGGACGCTGAGCCACAAGGGCTACAGGCTCACCCACGTCATCAACATCACCGACGTCGGGCACCTGACCGACGACGCCGACGCAGGCGAGGACAAGATGGAGAAGATGGCGCGGACCCAGTCCCAGTCCATCTGGGACATCGCCGAACATTACACCCAGGCCTATTGGGCCGACATCAAGGCACTGAATATCCGTCAGCCGGCCAAGTGGTCGATCGCGACAGACTATGTGCCGCAGATGATAGAATTTGCCGAGAAGATCGCTCCAAACCATTGCTATGAATTGGAAAGTGGTCTCTACTTCGACGTTTCCACCGTCGCCGACTATGGCCGCCTCGCACGCGCCGTGACCGATGAGGGCGAGGGCCGGATCGAGGCCGTCGAAGGCAAGCGCAATGCCGCCGACTTTGCCATCTGGCGCAAGACGCCTGCAGGCGAGAAGCGTCAGATGGAATGGGATTCGCCTTGGGGGCGGGGTGCTCCGGGCTGGCATCTCGAATGCTCGGTCATGTCCGGCGACCTGCTCGGATTCCCGTTCGACATCCATACCGGCGGCATCGATCACCGCGAGATCCATCACCCCAACGAGATCGCCCAGAACCAGGCGTTCTGCTGCAAGCCCGAAGATTCCTGCGGCCTCGACGTGGCCGCAAATTCCGGGGCCAAAGTATGGATGCACAACAATTTTCTGGTCGAACGCTCCGGCAAGATGAGCAAGTCGTCAGGCGAGTTCCTGCGGCTGCAACTCTTGATCGACAAGGGCTATCACCCGCTCGGCTACCGCATGATGTGCCTTCAGGCGCATTACCGCTCGGAACTTGAGTTCTCGTGGGAAGGCCTTGCCGCCGCGCTGGTGCGCCTCAAGCGCATGATTATCGTGGTGGAACGGCTCGGTGATGTGGAGGCGGGCGATGCCGGTCATCCCAAGCTCGCGCCCATGCTCGAAACTTTCGAGAAGGCGATCGGGGACGACCTCAACACCGCCGTCGCGCTGACCGCGCTGGAAGAGGTGCTGGCGGCCAAGAAGGTCGATCCCGCCGCCAAGCGCGCGGTTATCGAACGCATGGATGCCGTGCTCGGCCTCGACCTGTTCGGCACGAGCCGCGCCGACTTGCGCCTCCGTCCCAAGAGTGCCGCGATAACCGAAGCAGAGATCGAGGACGTGCTCGCCCGCCGCAAGGCTGCGCGTGCCGAGAAGGACTTCGCTACATCGGATGCCTTGCGCGACGAACTTGCCGTCAAGGGCGTCGAGGCGATGGACGGCGATCCGCTCGGTTGGGAATGGAAGCTCGGCTGACGGTGTGAGCGGAGCGGAAGCGCTCTTGCATTAAGCGCAGCTTCGAGAGTCTTGCAAAGCCGATGGGCTGTCCCGATCACGGGCAAAAGCCCTGAAACGGGGCGGCTGTCGGAGTTCGCCATGACCATCGCCGTTATTAACGCCAAGTCGCGTGCCTTGCTGGAAGGGCACCTGCCCGAGGGCATCGAGCCGCTCTGGTACGAGGGTGGCGAGCAGCTTCTCGAACTGGCGCCGCGCGCCGAGATCGCCTGGCTGGATCCAGTGGCACCGGCTCTGGCTGCCGAGTTCATCGCTGCTGCTGACAATCTGCGCTGGTATACGGCGCTCTCTTCGGGCGTGGATTGGCTGCCGCTCTCGCTCATCGCGGAGCGAGGCATTCAACTGACCAACGGTTCGGGCATTCATGCCCAGTCGGTGGCGGAATATGCCCTGATGGGAATGCTTACGGTCGCGAAAGGCTGGCGCGAGGTCGTACGGGCGCAGGATCGGCACGAGTGGCTGGCGCAACCTCCGGGCAAGCGCGAACTTCTCGGTTCGAAAGTGCTGGTCGTCGGCGCGGGGGAGATCGGCGGGCGGATCGCCGATATCCTGCGGGTGTTCGGCGCCCAAGTAACCGGCGTGCGTCGCCGTCCGGGGCCGGGCGATCTCGGTTCGGACGACTGGCGCGGTCAGCTCGGCCGCTTCGATTGGGTGATCGCGATCGTCCCTTCCACCCCCGAGACCCAGCGCATGTTTGGCGAGGCCGAATTCACTGCGATGAAGCCGGGGGCGGTCTTCCTCAACTTCGCGCGGGGGACGGTGATCGAGCAGGATGCATTGCTGGCGGCCATCGATTCGGGCCATCTTGGCGGCGCCTTCCTCGATGTGACCGAGCCGGAACCGCTGCCTGCGGATCATCCGCTATGGTCTCGCGAGAATGTCCATATCTCGATGCATCTGGCGGGGCGTGCGCAGGACAGCCTGTTCGAGCGGGGCGCGGCGCGCTTTCTTGCCAATCTCGAGCATTTCGTGCGCGGCGAGCCGCTGGAGCACCGCGTCGATCTTTCGCAAGGCTATTGAACGAAAAAGGCAGGGCTTTCGCCCTGCCTTTTTCTGCTTGCCGATCAGCACTCTTCCAGCAGCAGCAGTTCGAGTTCCAGCCTGAGGCAGGGCGGCGGTCCGGCCTGGTGATCGGCCTCCGCGACGGATGCATCCGCAACCAGTTGGCGGGGAATGGCGAATTCGTGCTCGGGCAGGGCTTCGATCAGGCGTTCGCCGTCGGCGATGGCATCCTTGTCGGTGAAGGCAAGGGCGATGCTATGGCGCGACCCGGAGAATGTCGCGCTGTTCCAGGGGCGTTCGGCATGGCGCAGGAATTCGGCGCGCGGACCGGCGAGTTTCAGGATTTCCGCCAGAAGCAGCAGCCAGGGTCCTCGTGAAAAAGTCCCCTGACCGGCGTCGCCCATGGCCTTTCGAGCCGACTGGAGCATCGAGCGGTCGTGGGCAAAGTTAACGTGCATGTAGGCTCTCCAGGTAAGTCGTCATGAAAAGTCGGATGCGGGAGGCGGTTGGCGCGCGGGGACTGCGTCCGCCGCGCAGATCGCCGACGAATCGCGGGTCCTGCGCGGCGAGGCGGCCGAACTTCGTCCACGGCATCCCGGTCAGGCGCAGGAAGCGCTCTATCTGGAGTAAAAGCATGGGACGCGTGGCTCCGGCGGCGAGGGAATCGCGATTCGTGTTCTTATTATGTTCTCATTGCGCAGGACTTGTCTAGGAAATTTCCTACGTTTAAGATTACAAGATGGAAAACGCCGAAATCCGCCGTCGCCTGCTCGAACTCGCCGAGGAACGCGGCGCGAGCCTTTCTTCGCTTTCTAGAATGATTGGAAAGAATACAACGTATCTTCAGCAATTCATTCGAAAAGGTAGTCCGAAGAAGCTGGAAGAAGGCGATCGCGGAATGTTGGCGAGGTTTTTCGGAGTCGACGAATCGGAATTCGGGAAAGTGGCGGAATTCGGCGCGTCGAAGGAAAAATCCTATGATCTCGGTCGCAATTCCTACGCGGGCGACTGGGTGGATGTTCCGCGTTTGGCGGTGGGGGCCTCGGCGGGACCGGGAGCCTTGCTGGACGGTGAGGAAGTGTTCGGAACGATCCGGTTTTCGCCGCGATGGCTCCGTTCCATGGGACTGCGACCGGAAATGCTCTCGGCCATCGTTGTCAGCGGCGATTCGATGGAGCCGGTGTTGCGCGACGGCGACGAAATTCTGGTCGACCGGGACTGGCGTCCGCTGCGCGACGGTATCCATGTCGTCCGGCTCGACGATACGGTTCTCGTGAAGCGCCTGGAATCCGGTCGGGCAGGGCGCACTGCGTTGCTCAGCGACAATCCGGCCTATCGCCCCATCGAATGCGCGCTGGAGGAAATCGAGGTGATCGGCCGCGTCGTCTGGAAGGGCGGACGAATCTGACGGGAATCGACGCGCGGTTGCATTCCTCCCGGCTTCCCGCCATTTCCGGAAGCATGAGCGAAAACCCAGAGCAGCAGCCGATGCGCGTCGGCATCATTCCCGTTACGCCGCTTCAGCAGAACTGCTCGCTGATATGGTGCACCAAGACCATGCGCGGCGCTTTCGTCGATCCGGGCGGGGACTTGCCGAAGCTGCGCCAGGCTCTGGAGAAGACAGGCGTGACGCTGGAGAAGATCCTCGTGACGCACGGGCATCTCGATCACTGTGGAATGGCCGGCATCTTCGCGAAAGAGATGGGCGTTCCTATCGAAGGCCCGCAGGAAGAAGACCGTTTCTGGATCGCCCAGCTCAACGACGACGGCCCGCGCTGGAACATGGAGGCGCATACTTTCGAGCCGAACCGCTGGCTGGAGGATGGCGACAAGGTGACGGTGGGCGAACTGGAGCTCGATGTCGTCCATTGCCCGGGACACACGCCGGGCCATGTCGTATTCCACCACGCGCCCAGCAAGTTCGCGATGGTGGGGGACGTGCTGTTCCAGGGCGGCATCGGCCGCTGGGATTTCCCGCGCGGCAATCTGGAGGATCTCGTCGATTCGATCACCGGCAAGCTCTGGCCGCTGGGTGACGATGTGACGTTCGTGCCTGGACACGGGCCGATCAGCACGTTCGGGGACGAGCGGCGGACGAATCCCTATGTCGGCGATGCGGCGCTGGAACGGGGACTTCCTGCCTGAGTCGTTGCGCTCCAATACTATATAAGAAAAGGGCGGTGCCGTCGGCGCCGCCCTTTTCGATTCTCAGAACCGTCCAAGCGCGATCAGCACGGCCACTGCGGCGAGACCGAGCAGGGTGAGTACGGTAAGGAGGACGCCGACGATCCGCAGCGGATTGGGCCTGTCGATGTCCATGCCGAAGGCATGGGCGACGCGGCCGAGCATGAACAGCGAGCCGGCAATCGCCAGCCATGTGCCGCCTTTACCGGTCATCTCGATGGCTCCGGCCAGGATCAGCACGAAAGGCGTGCTTTCGACGAAATTGAGCTGGGCACGCATACGGCGCGACAGCAGGTCGTGTCCGCCGTCCCCGAACAGCACTTTTTCTTTCATGCGGATCTGGGCGATCCGTACTATATGCCAGAAGGTGATTACGCCCGCCGCTGCCGCGAGGCACAAAGTTGTCTGTAGAATCATGGATCGATTTCCCCCTGGGTGAATTTCGCTTTCATGCGGCGCAGAGGAACGGGTTGCAACTCGTGCGAAATGGGTTATAGGCGCGCCTTCGCAAGCCGCCGGTCCGCGAATACGGTTTCCGGCGGCCTTTTTGACATTCAATTCCAGGAACAGGTGCCGAAATGGCTGTCCCTAAAAGAAAGACCACCCCCTCCCGCCGTGGCATGCGTCGTAGCCACGACGCGCTGAAGGTCGAGGCTTTCCACGAGTGCCCGAACTGCGGCGAGCTGAAGCGCCCCCACAACCTCTGCAACGCTTGCGGCCACTACAACGGTCGTGAGATCGTCGCGGTCGAAATCTAAGACCAAGACGATTTTCGGATGTTGCCCATGAGTCTGCCGCGTATCGCTATCGATGCGATGGGCGGCGACGAGGGCGTGCGCGTCATGATTGAAGGCGCTGCTCTCGCGCGCCGTCGTCACGATCGCTTCAAGTTCCTGCTGGTCGGTGATGAGCCGCGGATCAAGGCCGCGCTCCAGAACCATCCGAATCTCAGGGCAAGTTCCGAGATCCTGCATACTGATGGCGTCATCAGTGGCGAGGACAAGCCCAGTCAGGCCTTGCGCCGGGCCAAGGGCACCTCGATGGGACGCGCTATCGAGGCGGTGAAGGCGGGTGACGCCGGAGCCGCCGTCAGTGCCGGCAATACCGGCGCGCTGATGGCGATTTCCAAGCTTGCGCTGCGCACGATGCCCGGCATCGATCGCCCGGCGCTGGCCGCTCTGCTGCCGACGCTGGAAGATCATGACCTCGTCATGCTCGACCTCGGCGCCAATGCCGAGTGCGATGCGCGCAATCTCGTGCAGTTCGCGATCATGGGCGCTGCCTATGCCCGCGTCGCCACGGGGCGCGATCAGCCGCGCGTCCGCTTGCTTAATATCGGTACCGAGGAAACCAAGGGCACCGAGGACCTGCGTGAAGCAGCGGCAATGCTCAAGGCATCGGCCGCCGATCTGTCGATCTCCTTCGACGGGTTCACGGAGGCTGACAAGCTCGGCCGCGGCGATATGGATGTCGTTGTCACCGACGGTTTTTCCGGCAACGTCGCGCTCAAGGCCGTGGAAGGCACTGCCCGTTTCGTGGCTGACCTGCTGCGGCGCGGTTTCAGCAGTTCCCTTCGCTCGAAGATCGGATTCCTGATCTCGAAACCGGCGACCGAGCTGCTCAAGTACCATCTCGATCCCAATAATCATAACGGCGCGGTTTTCCTGGGCCTCAACGGCATCGTGGTGAAGAGCCATGGCGGTGCGAATGCCGCCGGCGTCGCCAATGCCGTGGCGGTTACCGCCCGCCTCCTGGAGGAAAACGTGACCGAGCGGATCTCTGCCGACCTCGCCCGCCTAGGCGGGACGTCTCTGCGCAAGCCCCGCGTCCAGCAAGAGAGCGCCTAATGCTTCGTTCGGTTCTCGTCGGCACGGGCTCTGCCTTGCCGCGTCGTTCGGTCAGCAATGCCGAACTGGCCGAGAAAGTCGATACCAGCGACGAGTGGATCGTCGAGCGTACCGGCATCTCCAATCGTTATATCGCCGCGCCGGACGAGACGACGTCCAGCCTGGCGACCGATGCCGCGCGCAAGGCGATCGAGGCTGCCGGTTTCGAGGCTTCGTCGATCGACCTGATCGTGCTGGCGACTGCCACGCCGGACCAGACTTTCCCGGCCACGGCCACGATCGTCCAGAACAATCTCGGCTGCCGGGGTTGCATCGCTTTCGACGTGGCAGCGGTTTGCTCCGGCTTCCTCTATGCGGTCGGTGTTGCCGATTCGATGCTGCGTTCCGGCATGGCCAAGCGCGCACTGGTGATCGGTTCGGAAACGTTCAGCCGTATTCTCGACTGGGAAGATCGGACCACGTGCGTTCTGTTCGGCGACGGGGCCGGTGCGATCGTGCTCGAAGCGCAGGAACAGGGCGAGGAAGCGCCGCGCGGTGTGCTTGCCACGCGCCTCCATGCCGACGGCGCGCATAACCAGCTACTCTACGTCGACGGCGGCCCATCCACAACCGGGACGGTCGGCAAGCTGCGCATGAAGGGCCGCGAAGTCTTCCGCCACGCGGTCGTCAATCTGGCCGACGTTCTCAAGGAAGTGCTTGAGGAAACGGGACATTCGCCCGAGGATATCGACTGGCTGGTGCCCCATCAGGCCAATGCCCGCATCCTCGATGCGACCGCGCGCAAGCTCAATCTGCCTGCCGAAAAGGTCGTGATGACCGTTGGCCAGCATGCCAATACCTCAGCCGCCTCGGTGCCGCTGGCGCTCGATCAGGCCGTCCGGGATGGACGCATTCTCGAGGGCGACCTCGTGGTGCTGGAAGCGATGGGCGGCGGCTTTACCTGGGGTGCCAGCGTTATCCGCATCTGATTTTCGCCCCATTGCGGAACATCGGCGAAACACTTGCCGGGAACCATTGCTTTTCCCACATATTTTCATAATATTGTTGGAAGGGGGTTGTCGCAGGAGGGGATGCGGGACTTATGCGCTCCACGGACACGTTGACCAGGGCGGAAATCGCTGAAGCCATCCACAGGAAGCTCGGTCTGTCCAGATCCGAGTCGCTTGCGATGGTGGAAACTATATTGCAGCATATGTCTGACGCCCTCGCAGAGGGGGAGAACGTCAAGATTTCGGGATTCGGAACTTTCCTTCTTCGCGACAAAGGCGAGCGGGTCGGCCGAAATCCGAAAACCGGTGTGGAAGTGCCTATCACTCCGCGCAGGGTCATGACGTTTCGGGCCAGCCAGATGCTGAAGGATCGCATTACCGGCTGATCCGGATTCGGCATCAAGTCGGTAATACGGAGAATTCAGGAATGACGGATTCCATCTTCAACGATGGGAAGGCGCCGGACGCGCTTCGCACGATCGGTGAAGTGACGAAGGCGCTCGGCATTCGCCAGCATGTGCTGCGTTATTGGGAAGAGCAGTTTCCTGCGCTTCAGCCGATCAAACGCAGCGGCAACCGTCGCTATTACCGGCCTGAAGATGTCGCGCTGATCGCGGGCATCGACAGGCTGGTCAATCGCGAGGGCTATACCTTGCGCGGTGCACGCATGGCGCTGGAAGGCAACGAGCCGGCTGCGATCGTCGTCGCCAGTGTCGCTGAACCCGCGCCTGCGGTTCTGCCGGATTTCGTGGAACAGCAATTGCGGCTGATTCGCGGGCGACTGGCCGATGCGCTCGCGGCGGCCTGATTCGAAACCGGCGCGATTTCAGTCGAGAGGAGTAGGCCCCAGTTCGGGGTCGAGATCGCGCGGGCGCTTCAGATGGACGAGGCGGCCGCCGTTCTCGGCGATCTGGTCCCAGGATTCGATGTCGAGTTCGATCACCGCGTAAGCGGCGGTCGGGAACTTCTCCTCCACCATGTCGCGCATGGGGCTGCTGCCGTCGTCGGGCACGAGATCGAAGATCAGGTCTTCGAGGCCGGGATTGTGGCCCACCAGCATGATCGAGCGCGGATCGCCGGACTGTTCGCGCAGCAGATCGAGCAGGGTAGCCGAACTTGCGAGATAGATCCGCCGGTCCCAGGTGACGGGCGGCATTTCGCCCGCGGCCTCTCCGGCCAGTTCCAACGTCTGGGTGACGCGGACGGCAGGCGAGGCGAGCACGCGCTTCCAGCCCATCGCATGATCGCGGATATGCAGCCCCATCAAGGCCGCGCCCTTGCGTCCGCGCTTGTTGAGCGGGCGGTCGAAGTCCCGCAGGCGAGCATCGTGCCAGTCGGACTTGGCGTGGCGGAAGATTCCAAGCGTTTTCATGCAAGCCCTTAGAGCATTTTCTAATCGGGTGGAATCACCCGATGACTCGGAAAATGCGACAAATCAAAAGTCTAGAGCAGTTGATCCGATGCAATCGGATCGGAAACCGCTCTAAGTGGCGATACTCAGGCGTCCGGCGCGAGCGGCGAAGCCGATGACTGTGCTGTCGCGCCCGGTCTTTCACCTTCCCCTGAACCATTCCAGACGACGCGATGCAAGGCCTCCTCCAGCGAAATGCGAAGAACCGGGGTTCCGGCAGGGAAGGCGCTGAGCAGGCGCGACGGGAATGCCGAGGACAGCACCACGAAATGGCCGCGATCACCCTTGCTGCGGATCAGACGCCCGAAAGCCTGGGCGAGCTTGGCGCGGATCAGGCCGTCGTCATAGACCGAGCCGCCGCCGGCCACGCGCCGGGCGCGGTGGAGAATGGTCGGGCGCGGCCAAGGCACCTGCTCCATGACAACGAGGCGCAGCGATTCGCCGGGAACGTCCACGCCGTCTCGAAGGGCGTCGGTGCCGAGAAGCGAGGCGGCGGGATCGTCGCGGAAGATGTCGACCAGAGTGCCGGTGTCGATCGGATCGACGTGCTGGGCGTAGAGCGGCAAACCGCCGCGGGCGAGGCGGTCGGCAATGCGGCCGTAGACCGCGCGCAGGCGGCGAATGGCGGTGAACAGGCCGAGCACGCCGCCACCAGCGGCCTCGATCAGCCGTCCATAGGCGCCCGCGAGCGCCGGAATGTCGCCGCGTGGCACGTCGGTGACGATCAGCACTTCGGCCTGGTTGGCATAGTCGAAGGGGCTGAGGTGTTCGGAGAGCTTGGGCGCGACGTCGATATGGTTGACGCCGGAGCGGGCGATGGCCTTGTCCCAGTTTTCGCCGTCACGCAGGGTCGCCGAAGTCATGACAACGCCATGGGCGGGTTCGAGCACGGTGCTGGCGAAAGGCTTCATCGGGTCCAGCCAGTGGCGATGGATGCCGACATCGTATTCGCGCGCTTCGGAGCGGTCGAGCGCCAGCCAGTCCACGAATTCCGGATCGGCGGGGCCGCCGAGGCGTCCCAGCATGGCCTCCCAGGCGAGCAGGATATCGACGCGCCAGCCCAGCGACTGGCGTGCGCCTTCGATGCGGGCACGGCCCGGCCCGTCGAGCCAGTCCGGCCCGTCCTCCAGCAGGGCTTCCAGCCTTAGTCCCAGTCGGACGAGGGGCTGGCGCAGTTCGCCCAAGGCCTCGCGGGCGGCCTCGGCCGCTTCGACGAAGGAGCCTTCGAGGCCTGCCGCTTCGGTCTCCAGTCCGTAGCCCGCTTCCTGACCGCCGCTTTCGTCGCGCGCGTAGACGGCGGCGCGCACGGCCGCGAGCAGCTCCTCGATCGGACCGGAAGGCTCGCCTTCGGTCAGGCGCTGCATCCAGCCGTCGCCGGGCAGGGCTTCGGCGGCGGCGCGGGCGGCATTGATTGCCTTGGCGCCAGCTTCGTCATAGCTGGCGACATCGGCGAGGCGAGCGGACAGGCCGCGTCGCCTGCCGCGCGAGTTCTTCTCCGGGCCGATCACCCAGCGGCGCAGTTCGATCGCCTCGGTGCCGGTGAGGGCGGCGGCGAATGTCGAATCGGCGGCATCGAAGACGTGGTGGCCTTCGTCGAAGACGATGCGGGTCGGCCGGGCGGCATGGTCGCGGCCGCGCGCGGCGTTGATCATCACCAGCGCATGGTTGCCGATCACTAGGTCTGCCCCGGCACTGGCGCGGGCGGCGCGCTCGATGAAGCATTTCCGATAGTGCGGGCAACCGGCATAGACGCATTCGCCGCGCCGGTCGGTAAGCGCCGTGATGCCGCGTTGCCGGAACAGGGTGCCGAGCCAGCCGGGCAGGTCGCCGCCTATCATGTCGCCGTCCTGCGAATAGGCGGCCCAGCGCGCTACGAGCTGCGCCATGATCGCGGGACGTCCGGTGAAGCCGCCTTGCAGGGCGTCTTCCAGATTGAGCAGGCAGAGGTAGTTCTCGCGCCCCTTGCGCACCACCACGGGCGGGGTGCCGTCGGCGCGGCGTTCCGGCCAGGCGCGGCGGCTTTCCTTGCGGAGCTGGCGTTGCAGCGCCTTGGTATATGTCGAAACCCAGGTGGTGCCGCCCGAAAGTCCGCTCCAAAGCGAGGCGGGGGCGAGATAGCCCAATGTCTTGCCGATCCCGGTGCCCGCCTGCGCCAGCACGACATGCGGACGCCCTGATGACTGGCGCGGCGCGAATGCGGCGGCGGCCTCGGCGGCATAGGCCTGCTGCGAGGGGCGCTGTTCGGCGCTGCTGCCGGTCAGCTGTGCGAGGCGCTGGAGCACCTCGTCCTTTTCGAGGACGATCTGCCGGGGCTGCGGCAGTTCGGCGCTTTCCTCCCATTCCGGCAGCTTGCTGAACAGCCAGCGCTCGGCGCGTTCGGGCTTGGCGATGCGCGGGCCGAGCAGGCTGGCCCAGGGCCAGCGCATCCGCACGAGCGACTGCAGCGAGGTCCAGGCGCCTTCGCGCTCGGACCAGGTCGGGCTTTCGCAGATATCGAGCAGGGCACCCGCAGCCTCCTGGAGCAGGCGGGGCACATCGGCATCGTCTTGCGGCACGTCGAGGTCGAGCGCCTGGGCGAGGCCTTTCGGCGTCGGCACGACGAAGCGGGCCGGATGCACGAAAGCGTAGAGTTCGAGCAGATCGAGGCCGGACAGGTCCGGGTAGCCGAGGCGCGTCGCCACCAGCGGGGCGTTGAGGATCAGCAGCGGCGTATCGGCCGCCGCCGTGACCGATTCGCCCTTCGAAACCGGGCGCGTATTGCCTGATCCGTCGCGGAGCCAGGAACCGCCATGGCTGGCGTGGAGGGCAGGAATGGGCAGGGCGGCCATGGCCCCGGTCTTAGGCAAGGCGCGGACAAAAGGGAAACCCTGCAGGCTTAGCTTCCGTCGAAAACCGGTGCTTCGGTAAAAAATACATCAAGATACATTTTAGACTCTTGTGATCGGCAATTTAAGATATATCTTGATGCCATCATGAAAAGGATTGAAAACGACATGAGAGATTTCCATTCTCACCGGCGCGGTATGGACCGCTCAGAACGCGGCGCGTGTCTTCACGACCGTCGCCGTGACCATCATCGGGGCGGGCATCATCGGGGCGAGCGCCGCGAGGACCACGTCCCCCACGGCATGCGCGGCCGAGGCGGATTCGGCATGGGCCGCAGTCCGTTCGGCCACGACGATGAGGGCTTCGGCGGTGGTTTTCCGGGTGGCCGGGGACGTGGTCGCGGCGGTCGCGGCGAAGGTTTTGGGGGCGGCTTCGGGGGCGGTCGCGGTGGCCCCATGGGGGGCGGACGCCGCAAGCGTCTGTTCGACCAGACCGAGCTTCAGACCCTTCTTCTCGCCCTGATCGCCGAAACCCCGCGCCATGGCTACGACCTGATCCGCGAGATCGAGAACCTGTCTGGCGGCGACTATGCGCCCAGTCCCGGCGTGGTCTATCCCGCGCTTACCTATATGGAGGAATCCGGGCTGATCGCTCCGGCGGCCGATGCAGGTTCGCGCAAGTCCTACGAGGCGACAGAGGAAGGCCGGGCGCAGGCTGCGGCCGATGCCGACAAGGCCGAAGCGCTCAAGGCCCGTCTTTCCGCGCTTGCCGAGGCGCGCGAGAAGGTCGACCCTGCGCCCGTGCGCCGCGCCATGCATGCGCTGAAGATCGCGATGTTCGACCGTCTGTCGAAGGACGGCGCCAATCGCGAAGTGATCCTCCAGATCGCCGATGCGCTCGACGAAGCGACCCGCAAGATCGAAAGGATCGAAGGATGAGCACGATCACGGCCCGCGTCGCCACGGAGAGCGCCGGCAAATACGTCCGCCAGCTCTGCAAGCACTGGAGTCACAAGCTCCAGACCGAAGTGGACGGCGATACCGGCACGGTGACGTTCCCGAACGCCGTTGCCACCATGGCGGCGGATGGAGAGGGCATCACCATCGCCATCACCGGCGAAAAGCGCGAAGATGTGGAGGGCCTGACCGACGTGGTCGCCCGCCACATCGACCGTTTCGCCTTCCGCGAGGCGCCGCTCGCTTATGATTGGCAGTGGCAGGAAGGCTGACCGGCAAGCACCTTCGGTATCCCGAAGGTCGGTCTTCCACGCGAAACGTCCGCATACCCATCCGTCGTCGTCTCCTTCGCGAGGACGACGGATTGGGGCGATGAGGGAGAGGATTTTCGGCGCCGGTACGATGGCCCGATATTCATGTCCGATCCGATCCGGTTGCACTTTCGCTGCCGGCTCCGTTCGGTTTTCTCGCTTCGCCCTTGCGAAATGCGCGCTTTTGGCCAAAGAGCGCTGCCATGACTGAACAAGCCCTGATCGAAGCCGCACGTGTGTCCAAGGCCTGGCCCTTCCAGGAGGCCCAGAAGCTGCTCAAGCGTTATCCGCAGGGCAAACCCGGCGGCGAACCGGTGCTGTTCGAGACCGGCTACGGTCCCTCGGGCTTGCCGCATATCGGCACGTTCCAGGAAGTTCTGCGCACCACGCTCGTCCGCCGCGCCTATGAAACGCTGACCGGCGGCGCGCCGACGCGCCTCGTCGCCTTTTCGGACGACATGGACGGGCTGCGCAAGGTGCCCGACAATATCCCGAATTCGCAGGTGCTCGCCGCCAATCTCGGCAAGCCGCTCAGCCGTATTCCCGACCCGTTCGGCACGCATGAGAGCTTCGCGCATCATAACAATGCGATGCTGCGCGATTTCCTCGACCGTTTCGGCTTCGACTACGAGTTCGTCTCGGCCAGCGATCGCTACAATTCCGGCGAATTCGACGCAGCGCTGAAGCGCGTGCTGGAATGCAACCAGGGCATTCTCGACATCATGCTGCCGACCCTGCGCGAAGAGCGTCGCAAGACCTATTCGCCGGTGCTGCCGGTCTCGCCGACTACGGGCGTGGTGCTTCAGGTGCCGGTCGAAGTGCTCGATCCCGCCACCGGCCTCATCCGTTTCACCGACGAGGACGGTTCCGTCGTCGAGCAGTCGGCCTTCGGCGGCAAGGCCAAGCTCCAGTGGAAGGTCGACTGGGCCATGCGCTGGTATGCGCTTGGCGTTGACTACGAGATGTGCGGCAAGGACCTGACTGACTCGGTCACGCAGTCGGGCAAGATCGTGCAGGTGCTGGGCGGCCGGAAGCCGGAAGGGCTGATCTACGAACTGTTCCTTGACGAGAACGGCGAGAAGATCTCCAAGTCCAAGGGCAACGGCCTGACCATCGAGCAGTGGTTGACCTATGGCACGGAGGAGTCTTTGGGCTTCTACCTGTTCCGCGAGCCGAAGAGCGCCAAGCAGCTTCACGTCGGCGTGATCCCCAAGGCGGTCGACGAATACTGGCAGTTCCGCGGCAACCTTGCCGGGCAAGCGCTGGACAAGCAACTCGGCAATCCCGTGTGGCACCTGCTGCGCGCGAGCGGCGACGGTGAGGGCGCCGGCGACGCCGTGCCGGTGACATTCTCGCTGCTGCTCAACCTCGTGGGCGTGCTCGGCGCCGATGCGACTGCCGATCAGGTGTGGTCCTATCTCGGCAACTATGTAGCCGATGCCAATCCCGAGGCTCATCCGGAACTCGGCGAGATGGTCCGGGCCGCGCTGGCCACCAACCGCGACTTCATTGCGCCGACCCTCCAGCGCCGCGCGCCCAGTGCCACCGAAGCCGAAGCGCTAAAGGTGCTCGACGCCGAACTGGAGAAGGCCGGACCCGAGGCCAGTGCCGAGGAACTCCAGAACGTGGTCTACGAGATCGGCAAGAACGAGGCCTATCAGTTCGAGAGCCTGCGTGACTGGTTCAAGGCGCTCTACGAGACGCTGCTCGGCAGCCCGCAGGGGCCGCGCATGGGCAGCTTCATCGCCCTTTACGGCGTGCCCGAAACACGCAAACTGATCGCCGAGGCCCTTTCCCTGACAAATTGAGGGGCGCCCGCGAACAGAGGCTGCAGATGCACAAGAACCCCAGGACGCCCGAGGAACTTGCCGAAGAGCTGCTCGGGCGCCGGTTCGAGGATCTCGACAAGGAGGACCGGGAGGTCCTCCGCCGCATCGCGACCGGAACCGTCGGCGGTCCCAATGCCGATGAACTGGCCGCGCTTCACGCCACGCGCGGGGATCGGCTGGCCGATCGGGTCGCCGCGGTAGGCGGAAGCTGGGGTTTCATCATCGCTTTCGGGCTGGTGCTGTTCGGCTGGATGCTGCTCAACAGCAGTGTCCTGCAGGCCCTCGGGATCAAGCCCTTTGATGCCTATCCCTATATCTTCCTGAACCTGATGCTCTCGATGCTGGCGGCGATCCAGGCGCCGGTCATCATGATGAGCCAGAACCGGCAGGCCGACAAGGACCGCATCACCGCGCGGCACGACTACGAGGTGAACCTGCGGACGCAGCTGGAAATCATCCGCCTGCACCGGCGGTTTGATCACCTGATGGAATATCTGGAAACACGCCGCTCTGCCGAAGACGGCGAGCAAGCCTGAAACTTCCCTAGCCCGCACTATTCATGAGGCCTCCGCTCCGGGTTGGTCCGAGCATGGTTTGTCGGTCGCCGGGTGATCAGAGCAAGCTCCTCCGGCGGGTTTTTTCACCGCGTCAGGATCGATGGGCTT
>PJTO01000047.1_pt1 | contig 203409 bp, 144 predicted proteins | sample 1512101 | NCBI WGS metagenome assembly PJTO01 (sample SAMN08177690, study PRJNA422409) | Soil metagenome, whole genome shotgun sequencing project. | reverse complement strand
TCGGACGGATCGAATAAGCCCCTCCCAGATACTTACTCGCCCGGCATTGGCTCGGACGGATCGAATAAGCCCCTCCCAGATACTTACTCGCCCGGCATTGGCTCGGACGGATCGAATAAGTCGCTCCCAGGTACTTACTCACCCGGCATTGGCTCAGACGGATCGAATAAGTCGCTCCCAGATACTTACTCGCCCGGCATTGGCTCGGACGGATGAGATAAGCCCTTCCCAGATACCTAATCCCCCGGCATTACCTCGGGTGAATCTTTTAAGACGGCATCAATCGCCAATTTGAGCCGCGTCATACGACTTTTTCGTGTACTGCCCTCGTGGAGGTCTCTTCATAGGACGTGTCCCTCCTGTGTACGAACGGGGCAAGCATGGGACCAAGTCGGGTTGCAGCCTCGCTGTATCGCCGTTTGCCTGCGCTAACCCGACACAATCGGGTTGCAGCTTTCCGACACTAAGTTACGTGAAGACTTCCGAATCAATCAACTGATTATTTCAGTCCCTGCGTCAAACCGTCCGCTTCACCAGGAAGCGACATGCCCGTCCGTCCGCGCTTCCGTCGCCCCGACCAGCACGCCGTTGTCCAGCCGCCAAATGATTTGGCCGCGTCCGAAGCTGCCGGAGCCGAGCGCCCATTTTACATCGTGGCCCTTGCGGGCAAGCGCGTCCACGATGTGGGTCGGGGTCGTATTCTCCAACTCGATCGTTTTCTTCTCCATCCACTGCCATCGCGGAGCGTCCAGTGCCCGCTTGAGGATGAAGATGGAAGTCGACCGTGTTCATCACGACCTGCACATGACCCCGGGGCTGCATGAAGCCGCCCATCACGCCGAACGGTCCTACAGGCTGGCCGCCGCGAGTGAGAAAACCGGGGATGATCGTATGATAAGACTTTTTCCCCGGCTCCAGGCAGTTGGAGTGATTAGGGTCGAGCGTGAGGTTGGGGCCGCGGTTTTGCAGCGCGATGCCCGTTCCCGGCACGACAAGGCCGGAGCCGAATCCCATGTAGTTGCTCTGGATGAAAGATACCATATTGCCTTCGCTGTCTGCGGTGCAGGTGCCGCGATAGTTGACGCCGATGGGCTCGACCCACTCCGGCTTATAGGCGGCGAGGTCGGCCGAGCGGCGCGACGGATAGGGGTCATACAGCGGATCGATGTTTAACATGGCATCCTCCCGGGATGGATCAATAATTTCGAGCCGTTTGCAGCTGTCTATTTCGTTTCCTTACATTGAATGTGAGAGCACAAGGCTTCCGTACAGAAAAGCGGCGACAATGACAAGGGCGGGATGAATCCGCCATTTGGTCATCGCGAGCAGCGCGACGGCGGCGATGCCGAGCGACTGCCAGATGCCGATCGATTCCGCGGACACTTCCCCCATCTCCCAGGTGAGCAGCAGCATCATGACGGCGATGACAGGCTGGACAAGCAGTGTCATTCCTTTGACCGCGGACGATTGGCGGTAGCGGTTCAAGATTTTCAGCAGCACGATAAGCGCAACGGCGGACGGTACGACCGTGGCAGCCGTCGCAACTAGAGCGCCAATCCAGCCGGCCACCTGGTACCCGACGAAGGCGGCGATCTTTGTAGCGATCGGACCGGGCAGCGCGTTCGACACCGCCAGCACATCGGCGAACTGAGCCGTCGTCAGCCAGCCGTAATGATCGACAACCTCCTGCTGCATAAGCGGAATGGATGCCGGACCTCCGCCGTAGCCGAGCAAATTCGCGACAAAAAATCCCCAAAACAGCTGAAGTAAATCGTTTAAGAGACTCATGCGGATGTATCCTTCCGCCGCCGATAACGTTCCACCAACGTCAGATGGAAAGCTCCGTAGCCGAGAAACAGCACGACGACGATGCCGGGGTGCACGTTCGCGAAGAACAGCAGCGCAAAGGCCGCCGCACTGAACAACAGCGCGAAAGCTTTCCCGAGACCCTTCCACGCTTTGGCGATAAATTCATAGGCCATCATCGCAAGCATGACAAAAATGACCGGGCGGACGGCCGCGATCATTCCGGCAACGATCTTCGAATGCTGCAGCGAATACAACGTTCCGAGCAGGGCGATGACGGCCAGGCTTGTCGGAAGGATATGCGCAAGAATAGCGACGGTCGCTCCGATCGAGCCCTTTAGCTTATATCCGAGATAGGCCGCCATCTTCGGCGCGATCGGACCTGGCAAGGCGTTGGCGAGCGCAAGCGTCTCGCCGAATTCGTCGTCGTCCAGCCAACGATAACGGGTGACCGCTTCGTAACGAATGAGCGGAATGACCGAAGGCCCTCCCCCGTAACCCAAAATGCCGGTGCGCACCATGGCGAAAACAATATGTCTGTACGTTGCTGATCCGGCAGCCATCAAGCGTCCTCCTTACAATTTCATGCCCATCCTGCTCTTATAGCGTTTAAGCAACATTTGGGTTTCCACGCGAACGATGCCCGGCATCGTATACAGCTTCTCGAGCAGAAACTTCTCCATTTCCTGATTGCTCGGATAAATGCCATGCATATGAAGCGTGCTCGGACCGGTCATATGATAGAGACTCGTAATCGAAGGCTCGTCGGCCAGCTTCTCGGCAACCTGATCCAAATACGCCGGCTCGATATCGACGTTGAAGAACGCGGACACTTGAATACCGACCTTCGTCGGGTTGATAACAACAGTAAAACGTTCGATCGTGCCGCTCTCGATCAGGGCGTTGATGCGGGCTTGAACGCTGACGCGGGACAGGCCGATTTTCTTGCCGAGATCCGTATAGGAGATGCGGCTGTTCTCATGCAGAGCGTCCAAAATTTGTCTGTCGATGTCGTCAAGCTGCATCGGAGGAAGTCCGTTCGCTTCGGTATAAACTAACATATAGAGCCTCCTGGGAATCTTAATAAAGCAGGCATTTTTGCAAAATGGTTTGCGTTTTGTATAAATATACGGCGAATATATGACGAAATCAATATAGATTTTGTTTTTTACAAAACAATCTGTTCTATGGGAAATTCTATGCTGAATCGTGGGCATCCTGCTTGCGATCCCGAAGCCCGCGCAGTCAAGCTGTCTAACGGGAGTCGGGATCGACAATCGCCAAAACGAACATCATTTCGTCACCGTCTTGGGATAACGAACACGCTGCCGTACGTGCCTTTGAAAGACGGCTCTCCGAACGCCTCGACCCAGCCGTCGTACAGCTTCCAGGAGGAATCGCGGCGAACGATCACGTAGTCGGGCTTGTCATAGGAGACAATTTCCGGCAAGTAGACCGAGAAGCCGTGCATCGAGCGCTCGAATGCGGTCCAGCCTAACGTTCCTTTGGACTGTTCGGTAATAAAAGGGTCCTGTCTGCCGTCGGTCAAAATATCGCCGCCCCGGAACATGACGTAGCCGGAAGTACCGTAGGTGGACAGCACTCTCGGCCGCTTGCCTTCGGGCTTGCGCTCCATAATGTAATTCATCTCTTCTACCGGATAATTGTTCGCGTCAATCTGCGGCGTCCTGACGAATACGTAAGCGCTGTTGACGGCGAGTCCAGCCGCCAAGCAGATCAGAATGGCAGGCATGCGAAGCTGCGGACGCCAAGAACGCAGCCATGGCGGAGCCGCATCCAGAGCGGCCGCGGCGAAATAAGGAATAAGCAGCCACATGAACAGATTTTGCTTAAAATTTGCGATGCCCAAGTAGAGGATGCCGGCAGCCAGAAAGAAGCGGAAAGGCTTGCCGCGCAGCGCGAAGGGCAGCGTTAACACAAAAAACAGCAGCAACAGCATGATCGGCAAGCTGTCCAGCTTGTTGAACTGAAGCGGCTGCCATTCATTAATGAGCATATTAAAGTCGTTCTTAGTCACGGTCAGAATGAAGAACAGACTTTTGAGACCTCCCGGATTTAGCAGCCCGACTAACCAGACGCCCAGAAACGCCAACATCCGCGGTTTATTCAGCTGTTTGTTCAGTAGCGACTCCAAAAGCGCCATACCTGTGAACACGGCGATGACAAGCCAGACGCCCGTATGAATATTTGCAATAAGCAGGGATAAGGCGATCAAGGCGGCAGCAGGCTTCCAGCCGACACGCAGCTGAAATTCCCGCAAATAGACGACAAACCAGACAATCAGCCCGGCGGAGATCATCTGCGGCCTGATCTTGAAGTAGCCGTAATAAATCCAGCAGGCGATAAGCAGCACGAACAGGAGCAGCAATGGATGCTCCTCCTCCATGCCCAACTCCTTGCGCGATATGCGGGCAAGACGAAGCAGCCCCGGTATGAGCAGCAGCAGACTAAGCGCGGTCAGCAAATAAGCGCCGGGCCAGCCGAACGCCTGATAGAACAACGCCACTAGAATCTGAAAGCCGAACTCATGCGGAATGTAGGGCAGCTTGTCCTCGTAGAACGTATGTATGGCGTGATGGAGCACCTGTTTGTGCTCAAGCATATAGCTTCCCAATTCAATATGCCAGAACGTGTCCGGATCGTTAAAAGCGTATTTGGGCAGCATGAGCAGCACGACGGCGATGACAACGATACAATAGATAATCGGAAGTTTGGATGATTTCATATAAGTTATTAAAACATAGTTTGCGGATGAAAAGAAACTTTTCGATCGTCAGAACGACGGATATGGCCTGGAGCATCGCTGCCCGGCAAGCACCATAACGTTCCATAGGCATAAGATGGTTTATCAACCTTTGGAGGTTAGTGATGATGTACTATAGTTACCCGATAACGTATGTGGTCTATCCCGGAGGCTTCTCGGCCGCTTACGGTTCAAGGCAGCACGCGCTGGCCGGCTCGCCGCTAGGTTATCCATTGCTCAGACGCAATCAGAGCTACAGCTATGATTTCGAGAACGGATACGTTTCTGCGGATGAACGGAGAGCGAGGCTTCAGGATCAAGGGCCCAAACCGTTTGTGCTGGATATTGACGAAGCGACCGAGGATAATCAAACCTTCCGTACGGCAATCTGGACCGGGGAGCATTTGCAAGTGACCTTGATGAGCATCCCGGCCGGCAGCGATATCGGTCTGGAGGTTCATCCGAAGACGGATCAGTTTATTCGCGTGGAAGAGGGCCAAGGCTTCGTTCAAATGGGGAAGAGTCCCGAGCAGTTGGACTACACGGCGAACGTCGGTGACGGGTATGCGATCATGGTCCCGGCGGGAACGTGGCACAACGTAACGAATACGGGCGGCAAACCGCTTAAGGTGTACTCGATCTATGCGCCGCCGCAGCATCCGCGCGGCACGGTTCATCTTACCAAAGCGGATGCCATGGCATCTGAATAAGTCTAAAGAAGCGAAGCTAAAAAAGCATCGATCTCCCAAAGCCCGACGGCTGGAGGCGATCGATGTTTTTTAACTTCGCGGATATACGATGCGCGTACAGCCTCAATCAAAGCGTACGGATCATTTCGAAGTTGCCCGGCTCCGCACGAAAGCCAAGCAGGTCGCGATTGATTCGCAGCATCGGAGCGTTCATGGAATCGTTATTCGTCCGCAGATAGGCAACCCGGCTAGCCTGAGCCGTGCGCACGCCGAGCAGCTTCAAGGCCAACGCTATCCGGCGCCCCCGGTATTCCGGGAGCACGGCGGTGTACTGATGGTACATGGCTTGCGTTTGCTCGTTGTACTGGAGAGCCACGACTCCGACGTAGCGATCCCCGTCCTTGGCGATGTGAATCCATTCCGGCCGTATACCGGGCAGCTGAAGGTTCCATTTCTTCCATTCCTCGAACCAAGGATAATCGCCTACGAAGCCGGGAATATCGGGATGAGTCGTTTTATACAGCTCATGGAGCTTACGCTCGTTCTCTTCGCCGGGTTCTTCCGCCAACGTAACGAAACGAATGCCGCCGCGTTCCGCATTGGCGATCGACTCGCACAAAGCTTCTTCAATGGAGTAGGCCTCCAAATCCAATACGGATTCAAAGGAATGCCGTCCTATGACATAGCCTCGTCGCTGCGCGAACGCGATGGACGCTTCGTCCGATTCCCGCAAATAATCGACAAGGCGCGAGGCTTTAACTTCGCGTGCCCAGCTCAGCAGTTCGGCGTACAGCGCGCTGCCGATTCCGTTGCCCCGCACATCCGGGTGTACGACGACCGTATGACCCAGCGAGCCAGGTTCGTTCCATGGCGCTCTCCAGACAATCGCGTAGCCGACAACCTGGCCGCGCTCGTTTTCCGCCACCCACTTAGGCCGATCCCACCCCATCAGCTTGCCGTCTTCATTGTAATGGAGCTGTCCGGGCGGGATTTTTTCTTCGTCCGCCTGAAGCTCTTGGGCTGTGGTCGGCTCCGACCAGATCAGATTGAGCAGAAGCGCTACAGCCGGATAATCGTCCGGGTGGCGCAATTTTCTGATTAAGAAATAAATAAACCTCAACCTCCCGTTCCTATTATTTCTTTATTATCGCATTGTTTTCCGTTCATTTCGCGGTAGAGTTTGACTATAAACAATCATACTTGAAAATTTTAGCAGTCGGCCGTTGCGGCAATTTAGGTTTTTACGCTTGCACCTTACGTTGCGTTAGGTTTTATAATGAAGCTACCGGTACTTCGCTAGCGTCCAAGAATGGAGTTGATTCATGACCAAGCTATGGAAAGTCGGCGACCTCGCCAAACTGACGGGACTCACGGTGCGAACTTTGCGCTTTTACGACCAGATCGGTTTGTTTTCCCCGTCCGCTCAGACCGAATCCGGCCACAGGCTATATGGGGAAGCGGACTTGTCGAGGCTTCATCAGATATTGGCGCTGAAGGAGCTGGGGCTGTCGCTGGAAGAAGTAAGATCGGTATTGAATGGCGGACAAGTCAGTCCGCTGGCCATCTTGGAGCTGCAGATGGAACGCCTTCGGGAGCAAATCAGACACCATGAGAATCGTCTGGACCTGCTTAGACACGTTTCCAAGTCGGTACAGAGAGAGGAACGGCTGTCGGCCGAGGATTTTGCATGCTTGCTGCAGGCGATGAAAACGGAATTCGAGAAGCCGGTCTTCGAGCGGCGTTCGAACTGGGAGCGGCATCTGGATCGATTGGGAGAGACGCTTGCCGAGGAAAATGAAAATCTAGAACCCTGAGGAGGAACGATCATGAACGAAAGATTCGTCAAACACGCCACATTTGTCATTGAAAAAACCTACGCCGCCGCGCCGGAACGGGTATTCCGCGTCTGGGCGGATCCGCAGCTCAAAGCAAAATGGTTTTCGCCGGCAGACAGCTTCGACTTCAGGGTCGGCGGACGAGAGTATAGCCGCGGCGGTCCGCCGGAAGGGCCGATTTTCACCTTTGACGCATGCTATCAAGAGCTTGTTCCCGATCAACGCATCGTCTATAGCTATACGCTGGATTCGGACGATACGCGTATTTCCGTCTCGATCACGACGGTCGAGTTCGTTCGGACGGAGGGCGGCACGAAGCTGATCTTCACCGAGCAGGGCGCTTATTTTGACGGGCACGATACTCCGGAAGTCAGGGAGCATGGTACAAATCTGATGCTGGACGGGATTGTTCCGTTGGTGGAAGGAGCGGAAGAGGCGTGACGATCGGCGAAAATGAAAATGAATTGGCAGCCGCGCGAGAGTGCGGTTGTTCGCGGGAGCACGTATTCCGAGCTGCAGGCCAAGCCGTACTGTATCGATGCCAACGAGCAAAACCTGGATCGATTGGGGACGGTCTTGTCGGAGCTGGCTCATAAATAAAGAGAGTCGTACGAAATAATTATTGATGGAATATTCCGGGTATCTATTTCCTTTCGTTGCTAACGATCCTGAAACTTGAAGGGTAAACCCGTAAAGCGGGAGTTTCAGGACCGTATGAGGCAGTCTCCAGGAGATAGATACTTTTACTTTTCATCGATAATCTTCTTGTACGCCTTTACTTATGAGTCAGCCCCTCATATTACTTCTTAAGGGGAGACAAGAAGATAATCCACGTTCTCCGCCATCCACTTGCCGTTGATATAGCGGATCGTAATGATGCGTTCAACGTTCATACCCCCGGCATCGCGAGGACTTTCCAGCTGAGTGATGCTGCCGCGACCTGTTCCTTCATAGTAGTAGATGTAGGGCTTCGAAACAAATCGATGCTGCGTCAAGACATTTTTCCTCTGAACAATCTTGTTAATGAACTCATCCGTAAAATAAGGCTTGAACTTCGTGCGAATCTGCTTGTACTTGGACGGATTGGCCGAATCGTTCGCAGCTTGGACGAGCGCGTTAAGCCGCGTCTGAGTCAGCTCCGGATACTGTCGGGCATTAATGACGACCTTCCGGTCGCCGAGCGAAGCGGTGGCTTTTTGCGTTTCGTTGTTCCAAGTGACCGTTCCTCCCAGCGATTGAGCGACAAAGCGAAGCGGCACATAAGTGACTCCGCGTTCGATAATGGTGCGTGCGTCCAAACGCACGCTTTTGCCGTTAACCGTCGCATAATCCGAATTAAGAGGCACATTAACCTCTATTTTCTCTCTTGTAATTTTTGCGGATAATGTCGGCTTGTCCCACTTCACTTTGGCTCCCAACCCTTCGGAGACGACGCGAAGAGGAATAAGGATGTGACCCCGCTCGTTTTTTCCGTACACTGGAGCTGTAATTGTCGGTGACTCCTGCGCGGAGACTTGTCCGGACAGAACCGGCAGCAGCATCAGGGATGCAGCGAGCAAAACAGGCGTTAATTTTTTTGACACGGATATTCCTCCTTAATTAAATAACTATGGTCATTTGGACGCATCATTTATGGCAAAGTTGCGTCATGTTAATATATACCCAGCATTTGTATAAACGAAAACGGGGGTTCCCATTAAACGGAGTCATACGCGATTGTCGATAGCTTGAACACCCGTCGCAGGCCGCATAATAGAGAGAATCCGGTGCCCGTTCGGACGGTGTTTTGGCCCTGTTAAACTTCGTCTACAACCGCTCAATTATTTTGTCTGACAAAAAAAGGTGTTTGGCGATTTTTGTCGAAATTGTGGCTAAGGTAAGGCTTGGATAATGTATTGCATAAACGGACGCAAAATATCGACGTCGGTCTGTCCATATAATAGATCCCACTCGTCCTTGATTAGGAGTATCCGGTTAGAATTCGGTCGTATTTTCATCCGTCTTGCAACTGGTGTACACTATAGGGAGATGTCATTACAAGGAGGCGCGAATATGGGAGTTTACAGTTTCAGCGCGAATACGATTCAAGGAGAAGAGGTCGGGCTTGACCGTTACCGGGGACAGGTCGCTCTCATTGTCAATACGGCCAGCAAATGCGGATTGACGCCGCAGTACGAAGGGCTGGAGCAGCTTTATCAAAAGTATAAGGATCGCGGCCTGGTTATTCTCGGTTTCCCGTGCAACCAGTTCGGGGCGCAGGAGCCCGGCTCCAACGCGGAAGTCGAGCAGTTCTGTCAAGTGAATTACGGCGTATCGTTCCCCCTCTTCGAGAAAATCGATGTCAACGGAGAAGCCAAGCATCCGCTGTACGCGTATCTGACCGAAGAGAAGGCGTTTGAAGGCTTCGATCAGACGCAGCCGTCGGGGCAGAAGTTCCACGCCATGTTTGCGAACAACATGCCGGACAAGCTGCTGGACAACGATATCAAATGGAACTTCACCAAGTTTCTCGTCGATCGCGACGGCCAGGTCGTTGCGCGGTTCGAGCCTCCCGTTCTTCCTGAGGAGATCGCTCCGGAAATCGAGAAGCTGCTATAGCTCGCAAGTTTAAGGCTCCCGTCAACGCGGGAGTCTTTTCTTCTTTTATTATTCTTTTATTGGCGTCTGGTATAATCCACGTAAATCAAGTCATTGACGAGAGGACTGGACGCCGGTGCCGAAAACGACCGAAGCCCGCAAAGGGGAGGAAAGCTCCGCACGGAGACGATCCTTATCCCGGGGCGACGAGGACTTGCAGGAGCAGAGCGAGACGGAAAGCCAGGAATCGGACAAGTCCGCTATTCTGGAAAGGCTGAAGGCGCAAGGAGCGGTTCGCGTATTTCCAGGAATGGGAGGACCGGGCGCGAGCAAGGGAGCGGGGCAACCAAGCGCGGAAGAAGCTCCGGAGATGGAGGAGGAGGCCGAAGAAGCGCCGATGCAGTCTTCCGTTCCGGCCGTGGAGGCTCCGTCGGAAGCGCCGAGCGGGCCCGTAGCCGAGGCGCCGAAGGCCGGCGGAGAGTCGGAGTCGTCGGGCGGAGAGTCGGGGGAGGCCGGAGGCGGCATCGACTCGGCGTTTCATGAGCGTGTTCAGAAAATGACGGACGCGGCCAACAATCCGAAATGGTACGATCTTCCGCAGCATATCCGAAATGAGCGTTACGGCAAATGGGATTTGTCCAAGAGCCGGGACCGGAGCGGCAATCGCGAGCGCGACGTCAATCTCGAAGAGGATGCCCGCACGAATAAGATCGAGAATCGGCTGATGCCGGGCAAGTTCGCTGTACGGCAGAAAGCCAAAAATGCGATTAACGACATGGTGCAAAATCCGGGGCAGACAGCAGTCGGCATGATTCCTCTGGCAGGAGCCGCACTGAAGCAGAAAATGGCGGAAAAGTACGATGTGAAGGAACGCGATTTGCTCAGAGGGATTGCGGCGACAACCGGCAACGAGGCGATCAAGGAAAGCACGGCTTCCCAAGCGCAGGCAGTCGGCACGAAAATAAAGGCCGATCGGGTGAAGGCGGGCATCAGCACGGTTGCGGGAATAGCGGGCAATATTGTGCCCGGGGCGAGCGTGGCGACGAGCGCGGTGAGTACGGCGGCCGGAGTCGTCGGCGACATTGCGACAGGCGACTCGCGGGACCGGGTGCACAGGGCGCGGGCGCGTCAGGAAGCGCGCAGAGATATGGGGAAGAAGGAGTTCTCGGCTTACGACAATATCGATGAATTCATCGGGTTGGAGAAGCAGCGGCACGCTCTCGTCGCGGCGGGTCAAGGCAAAGCGGGCGCGGAAGCGCCGAGCGTCGACAGCGACGAGCAGGTCAAGCGGCTGACCGCGCATGCGCGCGGAGAAACTCAGCATCATAAATTCTACAAGCAGCGCGCCAAGGAAGTGGAGAAGGAGAGAGCCGAGGCGGCCAAGCCGAAAACGGAGGAAGGCGGGATCATGTCCCGCATGAAGCGGCTGTTCGGCCGAACCTAGCGCCGATTGTTCCTGAATACATCTTAGGGCAGGGGGAGCGGCATGGAGCAAGCAGTTGCAACAGCGGAGGCGGCAGACGGCGGAGCCGAAAACGGGGCGCCTTTTCGGGACGGAACGGATTACGTCGGAGGATGGCTGGAATGGTTGGACTCGGGACTCTCTCTTATGTTGTACCGACGGGAGAGGCTGGAAGGGGAGTTCGGCCCCGCATCCGAGGCTTTCGGCACGGGAACGGGAACGAGTGCGGGAGCGCGGGATTTTCGTCGTCCGCCCCGCCGTACGGACGAGGGCGAGCCGCCGTTGGACAAGGTTGAATTGGAGCTGGCGCTTCAATGGGAGCGCGCTCGCGAAAGAGCGGAGCGGAGCGAGCTTCTCGGGGAGCGGGATAGCGCCTTTTTGCCGCTTCCGTATTTGGCTCGTCTGTTCGGATTGACGGCGCTGGAGCAAAGAATTGTCGTCATTTGCCTGGCGGTAGAGGTAGATCGGAAATACGAATCAGCGTTTGCGCTGCTGCAAGGGGAGCGCGGCGCGACGTATCCGAGCCGGGATTTGATTGCGTCGCTTGCCGCGAGCAATGCGGACGAGCGCCGGCTGGCGGCGAGAATTTTGCGGGATGACGGGGTATTAAGCCGATATTTCCTCCGCGAAGCGGCAGGGACGCGCAAAGGCGGAACGACCATTAACAAATACTGTCGTCTGGACGAACGCATCGTCAGGTTCGCGCTCGATTCGATCACGATGCCGGAGGAATTGGCGCGGTACATGGAAATTGTGTCTCCTTCTGCGGAGACGCCGCCACTGCTTGGGCACTTCGACATTCAAGCGAAGCTGCGCAGTTGGCTGACGCGGCGCATTGAGGAGGATGGATCGAGCGGAGCTTCGTTAGTAGTCTGTCTATGGGGAGCCGAAGGCGCGGGGGGGAGGGCGCAAGTCGCCCATGTCGGCGTTCGCTTTAATGAAGCGCTGGTGTACGTAGATATGGCGAAGCTTCCGGAGACGGACGAAGACGGACCGGACGCGCTCGACGCGGTGTTCCGAGAAGCGGCCATTCAACAGGCGATTCCCGTTTTTTACGGCTTTCCCGCTGCGATTAACGGAGAAGCGGAGAAGCGTCGCATGACGGGGCTGCTTGAACGTTTGGCCCAGCTTCCGGGCATCGTTTTCCTGCTGTCAGAGAATCCGTTTCGTTCGTTTGATCGTCGCGGCGTCATCGGCTTAGAGCTGGAAATTGCGGGTCTTCGGGACGAGGAGCGGATCGAGGCTTGGCAAACCCTTGCGCTCGCATACGAGGTGGAGGACGGCATCGACTGGGAGTCGCTGTCGTCGCGTTTCATTTTCCACCCCGGCCAGATCGAAGGCGCGCTAGCTGCGGCGCGGGCTGCGGCACAGTGGAGATCGAGCGGCGGGGGCCGGGAGCTCATCGGCTGGGGCGATCTAATTCAAGCCTGCTACAAGCAGTTGAACCATAATCTGGGCGCTAAGGCGAAGCGGCTGTCCCCCAAGCATCGCTGGACCGATCTTGTGCTCCCCGAGCCTCAAACCCGCAAGCTGCAGCATGCGTGCAACCACATCCGCTACAAGCATACGGTGTATGGCTCATGGGGATTTCAGCGCAAGCTCTCCTACGGAACGGGGGTCAGCCTGCTGTTCTCGGGTCCTCCGGGGACGGGCAAGACGATGGCGGCGGAGATCGCGGCCAACGAGCTGGACATGGAAATCTACAAAATCGATCTGTCGCAAATTATTAGCAAATATATTGGAGAGACCGAGAAAAACCTGCGCGAAATTTTTGACGAGGCCCAGTCGAGCTATGCGATTTTATTTTTCGACGAAGCCGATGCGCTGTTTGGCAAACGGTCCGAAGTGAAGGATTCCCACGACAAGAACGCCAATACTGAAGTGGCGTTTCTGCTGCAGAAGATGGAGGAGTATCGGGGCATTTCCATTTTGGCGACGAACTATTTGCAAAACATGGATGAAGCCTTCCTGCGCCGCATCAATTACGTCATTCGTTTCCCGTTTCCGGACGAGCGACAGCGGGAGACGATCTGGAGGAGCATTTTCCCGCAGGAGACGCCGCTTGCTCCCGATCTGGACTGCGGCTTCCTTGGCCGCAAGCTGCAAATGTCAGGCGGAAGCATCAAGAACGTCGCTCTCACCGCGGCATTCCTGGCCAGCGGAAACGGCGAGTCCGTCGGGATGAAACACATTTTTCAAGCATATCAATATGAACTGGACAAGACCAATCGCACGATTACGCGGGAGGAGTTGGGCGAATACAGCTACTTCTTCGAAGAGATTCGCAACGGCTAGCTCCGCCCCATGTCGAAAAAACGATTCGAACTCCGGCCTTCGGATGTTATGATGATAGCGGAGGGATTTCATTCCCGAACCGGACCGGGGCGTTCCGGTCCGGCCGCCAATCACCGTGAGCAAGGGAGCCGTCTTCGTGGATATTAAGCAGTGGATGTCGATCTTCCTGTTCGCCGCCGCGGCGATCATGCTGTTCATCTCATGGCTTGCTTACCGGAAGCGCCATCTGCCCGTCGCCAAAACGGTTTTCTTCATGATGCTGGCAGCGGCTTTCTATGCGTTCGGCTATGGGCTGGAGGTGCTCAGCCGAACTTTGGACGAGTTTAAGCTGTCGTTGCAGATTGAATATTTGGGCATTCCTTTCAGCTCCACGCTTTGGCTGCTTCTCGTTATCCAGTTTGCGGGGATCGCCGCGAAGCGCCGGAAGCTGTTGGCGGCAGCGCTGATGATTATTCCGGCGCTTGTGTTCGGATTTCATTTGACCAACGATTGGCACCACCTTGTATATGAACGTTACATCTTAAATACGGATTCCACAGTCCCTCTGTACACGACGATCAAAGGCTTTTGGTACAAGGTGCACGGCGCTTACAATTACGGCGTGATGTTGTTCGGAATGCTGTTGTTCATCCCGCTCTACTGGCGTTCCCCGTCGCTTACGCGCAAGCAGATCGTCATTCTCGCCTTGGGCGGGGCTGCTCCGATGCTGCTGAATGCGATGTTCTGGTTCGGTATCCGCGTCGATCTAACCCCTTTCGGCTTCGTTGTATCGGGAATCGTCTACGTATGGGGAATCTATCGCTTTAACCTGCTGCGGCTCATGCCGCTTGCGCAGGCGAAGCTGTTCGATACGATTCGCGACGGGGTCGTGCTGATCGACGGAGACGATCGGATTGTAAGCTTTAATCGGGCCGCGGCGTCCGTGCTAAGCGAGTTGTCCGATATTGCCCGCTATCCGGCGGAGGCTGTCAAGGCGTTGGCCGCTCACTCGGAGCTGCTGGAAAACATTCGTCGCACCGGCACGGGAGAGGCACAATTTCCGTTTCGCCGAACGGACGGGGAACGAACTCGGTATTATGCCTGCAGCTTAACTCCGATCATGGAAGCGGACGCGCAGCCGATCGGCAAAATTTTAATGCTCAACGATATTACGGAGCTGAAGGAAAATGAGGCGAGACTGCGCGAAACCGCCCGTCAGCTCGCTGAGCTGAACACCTTCAAGGATAAGCTGTTTACCGTCGTTGCGCACGATATCAGGGACCCGATCGCGCTGCTTGTCAGCTTGACCGAGCTTCTGGGCGAGGAGCTGACCGCCGCCGGCCGGGAGCATGCCGAGCTATTTCTCGAATTGAAGGACCAGGTGAACGGCACGTTCCATCTGGTCGAGCAGCTGTTGGATTGGTATCGCAGCCAGAAGGGCCAGATTGTGTTTAGTCCGATGAGCTGGAATTTGCAGCAGGTTGTTCGGCAGGCGCTAGCTCTGGCGGGAGCGAAATCGGGAATCAAACGAATTGACTTGACGGAGAACATTGACGCTCGGCTGGCGGTTCGTGCGGATAAAGAGATGCTGGATTTGATTTTGCGCAACCTGCTTTCCAACGCGATCAAGTATACGGGAATCGGAGGCTCGATCGAAGTCGGCGCCTCGCAGGAGGGAGAGTCGGTTGTCGTATCCGTGCAGGATAACGGAGCGGGCATCGACCCGGATATTTCCGAGCTTCTGCGGCTGGAGGAGCCGTTTTTCAAGCCTCCGGTACACGGAGACGAATCGCTGAACGCCAGATTTGGGCTTGTTCTGGCGCGAGAATTCGTGCGGATTCACGGCGGACGGCTGTGGTTCGACAGCATTCCGGGAGAGGGCACGACCTTCTATTTTTCACTGGCCGGCTTTGCAGGCGGTCTAGCCGAACTCGTCGAAGGGGATCGGGAGGGGGAGAGCGGATGAAAGCGATTGTAGTGGACGACGAGCCGACGATGCATCTGATTTTGCGCAAAATGCTGGCCAAGCTGCCGGAGGTTCAGGTGGTCGGAGCATTCTCGGATACGAGGTCGGCGAAGGCTTATCTGGAAAAGCACGGGGATATAGGTCTCGCTTTCGTCGATATCTCTATGCCGGGCGAGAGCGGATTGACTTTTGCCGCCGGGATGAACGCTGCGGAGGCCTCGATGCAGATCGTGTTCGTCACGTCCCATAAGGAATATGCGCTGAAAGCCTACGAGCTGTCCGTGCTGGACTACCTGGTGAAGCCGATCACCCAGGAGCGGCTGCAACGAGCGGTTCAGCGGGCGCTTGCGGCGAGTCGGACCTGGGCGCCGGGGCCGGCGATGCCGGCTCCGGCAGCGACGGCGGTCGGTACGGGCAAGACGGTCGTCACAGTGCTGGGCGACGTCGTCGTCAGCAACGAAGCCGGCCGCGTCAAATGGATCTCCCGCAAATCCGCAGAGCTGTTCGCCTATCTGCTGCTCCATCCAGGGAGAAGGATTCCGCGCTCGCGGCTGATCTCCGATATTTTCGGAGGCATGGAGCATGAGCAGGCGCTAAAATATTTGAATACATCGATCTACCATCTGCGCAAATCTCTGGAACCGCTCGGTTTGCGCGATACGGTACGTTCCGAGAATGACGGGTACGCGCTCGAATTGCCGTCCGGCTCGGCGATCGATTATGTCGAGTTCGCGGCGCAGGCGAGTCGGCTTCAGACAGTCGCGTCCGATAATATCGACCGGGCGCAGCGGATAGAACAAGGCTATACCGGCGATCTGTTCGGAGACAGGGCATACGTATGGGCCGTCCATGAGACGGAACGGTACGCGGAGTTGTACGCCTCGCTCTCCGGAAAGCTTGCCGAAGCCTATCTTCTCATGGGGAACGCGGCTGCCGCGCTTAAGCTGCTCGTGAAGCTGAACCAGCGTAATCCGTTGGACGAATCGGTCATTCGCCGAATGCTGCTGGCGCGCGAGCGGATCGGGGACAAGAACGGTTTGAACGCGCTGTACGCCGACTACGTTCGGCTGCTTGACCGCGAACTGGGCATTCGTCCGCCCGACGATTTGGTTGGCTATTATGAGAGCTTGATCGGATAGGTTGGGGAAAAAGTGAGTGGCGAATTGCCGCAAAGAAGCTTAAAACCGGAGACGTCGGGTACAAGACCTGGCACCTCCGGTTTTTTTTTCATAACTTAAGAATTGACTTATATTAGCCCGCTAATAACTCTCTTCTGTTATGGCGCCGATGAGCAGTTTTTTAAGAGATGCCCTCTGCCTATACGTCAAACCCAGTCAAACCAGCTCGCGTAACGGTCTGCGAGACCGTAAGAAGCAGTCCAATGTGCGAATCCGCCTGCGTATAACTGCTCAACAGACTGCAAAGACGGTAATTCCTTCGAGAATGTGGCCTACAAACGCTTTCCGTAGGACAAGTGCTCAAGTAACTGACCCAATCGCAGTCGGCTACGACAGCTCGACGAGACGGGGAGGGATTTTATGCTTGCGCGGCTCGGTTCCGTTCGCGATGGCATCGACGATCATCTGCGCCGCGATCGTCCCCATCTCGAATGGGGACTGGTCAATATAAGCGCTAGGGGAGACGCAATCCGGATAGAGAAGCGGTTGGTCGCAGCAAATGATGCGAATATGCTTTAAGCCGAGCTTGGCGCAAGCCTTGCCGACGTAACGGGCGAGCAGCGCGTCGACGGCGGCGATCGCGTCGAGCTCTCTGTTGTTGTCCAGAAATTCGATGATTTCCGAAGGAATGTCGTCCGCATTCGAATGCTCGAGTATCGAGGCGGAGACCGAGAGAATTTGGCTGGGAGACAAAGCCTCCTTCCCCCTCTGCGCCAGCGCGTCCTGAAACCCGCTTACCCGATCGCTTACGCCGATCGTATATAAAGGCGGATAGGTGACGAGTCCGATGGAGCGGGCCTTCCGTTCGATCAGGTAATCGGCCATAAGCGCGCCGATTTCCTTCGTATTGCAATAAACGCCGTTGGTCCGAATGTCGCGCATCGTTCTTTCGACAAGAACGACGGGGTGCTTATTAAGTACAAGGCGCACGATGTCGTCGTTGAAATGCTGCTCTCCTTGACTCGCTACGATAATGATCCCGTCTACGGGAATATTCAAAAAATCGTGAATAGCCTGCGATTCTTCCTCGCGAGTAGCAATCCTTTTGAATACAAAATGATAGGAAAGCTGGGACAAGGCGGACTCTACTCCGGATATCAAAAGAGAGGAGTAGTGGGACTCCATCCAAGGCATGATGAATCCGATCATCCTCTTGCTCTGCTGCGCGAGGAGGGGCGCAGATCGCTGCGGCTCCGTCGGAGTCGAGCTTGAGCTTCTGTCGGAGACGAACGTTCCTTTGCCGCGGTGCCGGTAAAGGAAGCCGTCATTGACCAAGCCAAGCATAGCGTGCTTCGCCGTTATTCTGCTGACCTGAAACTGCTCGGCGATTTCCCGTTCGGGAGGGATTTGATAGTGCGGCGGCCATTGGCCTTTTTCTATTTGGGCGATAACGTAATCCTGGATTTGCGAGTACAGGGGCTTCTTCGCGTTCATGCTCTGGATTCACTCCGAAATCGTTATTAAAATCCAATCTCGTTTGAATGGGATTTAATGAAAGTATATAACATTTGTATTGATATATCAATAGAGGGTGGGGTGGAGCGATCCAATGAAAATTTCCGGAAATAACTCATTGCGTTGACATATCCAGATTGCCGATGGTAAGCTCTTTTAACTATCCGCTTCAATCAATGCCAAGATGCCTTCTCTCAATCCCTTAAATTGGATATATTGTTTTATTTTGTAATGATTTAAACTTTCTCTTCTTTATTTATAGATATAACAACAATACTAATATAACTTTAAAATTAAAATAGTGTATTGACATAACCAATTTATCGGTGTTAACCTTGATCTGCAAACGCTTACTAATGGAATGACGGGTTTTATTGTTCTTTGTTTCAGGGAAATTGGATATAACTTTTGGCGGGAGGTTGGAGAAGCTATGAACGGAAACATCGTGGATTTGTCCTTGGACATCTACCATGCCGCACCGACATTTCCTCTGGACCCGAAATGCGCGGTCATCGTCCATCACACGGTCGACAGTATGGGGTATAACATTTCGCAGCTCGTTATGAGCACCCATCAAGGCACTCACCTGGATGCGCCGTTCCATTTCCTCGACGACGGGAAGACGGTCGAGCAGCTCGATTTGAACAAGTGTATCGGAGATGCGTTGCTTGTCGATTTGTCCCATAAGAAGCCCAAGGAAGCGATCACGATCGAAGATTTCGCTTCCATGGCCGACCGGATCGGCGAAGGAACCCGGCTTATCTACCGGACGGATTGGTTTAGGCAATATCCGCAGAAGCACTACTTCTCCGATTTCCCCTACATGACGATCGAGCTGGCGCAATGGCTGGCGGAACGCAAAATCGCGATGATCGGCATGGACGTTCCGACGCCGAATCCAACCGATTTCGACCCCGTTCACAAAATTTTGCTGAAGGCGGAGATTGTCATCGTGGAAGGGTTGGCGAACTTGGGCGACATTGGGGCGGACGAATTCTTTTTCATGGCGGCTCCCTTGCGGATCAAGGGACGCGACGGTTCGCCGGTAAGAGCGCTGGCGATGCGGAAATAATCGGAGGGGAAATATGAGCAACTACTTGGTAGCAGTGACGGATTCCGGATTTCCCGACTTGGAGCAGGAGAAAAATATTTTACAGCCGATAGGCTTCGCTTTTGCCGAGGGGCAATGCCGGACGGCGAGCGAGGTCGCCGCCCTGTGCCGCGACGCGGACGCTGTATTGACCCAATGGGCGCCGGTTACGGCGGAAGCGATCGAATCGTTCGAGAAATGCCGGGTGATCGTGAGATACGGCATCGGAGTCGACAATGTCGATCTCGAAGCGGCCAAACGCAAAAATATCCCCGTCGTTAACGTTCCCGATTACGCGATCCAGGAAGTGGCCGATCATACGCTTTCCTTGATGCTGGCCATCGTTCGCAAAATTCCTCAAGTCGTGCAACGGGTAAGAGACGGCATATGGGAGATCTCCCCTTGCCGGCCGATTGTCGGCTTGCAGGACAAAACGATCGGGTTGGCCGGATTCGGCAATATTGCAAAAGCGGTGCTGAAGCGGGCGGTGGGTTTCGGTCTTAAAGCAATCGCTTACGATCCGTACGTCGACGAGTCGGCAATGGCCGACTTGGGCGTGGAGAAGGTGGATTGGGAGACGTTGCTCGCTCGCAGCGACGTTTTGTCGGTCCATATGCCGCTTACACCGACGACAAAACGGATGTTTAACGCGGAAGCCTTCGGCAAGATGAAGCCGACAAGCTTCTTGATCAATACCTCCCGCGGAGGAACGGTCGACACCGAAGCTTTGATTGACGCCCTTCGCGACGGCAAGATCGCGGGAGCCTCGGTCGACGTGCTGGAGCAGGAGCCGATCGCTCCCGACAGTCCGCTATTGAAGATGGACAATTGCCTCGTCACCAGTCATTGCGCCTGGTATTCGGAAAGCTCTCTTCTTCGTTTACAGGAATATGCGGCGCTCGAAATCAAGAGATTATTTTCCGGAGAGCGTTTGCTGCACGTGGTGAACGGAGTCGGTAAGATCTAGTTGGAAACGGAACAGAACGGAAGCAGCGGAGGTTGGAAGCAGCAATGAAATCTCTTGTATATTTGGGAGCTAGACAGTTGGCGGTCGAGGAGAGAGACATTCCGGAACCGAAACCGGACGAGGCGATCCTTCGCGTCGAAGCCGTCGGGATTTGCGGCAGTGAATTGGAAGGGTATTTAGGACACAGTAGCATTAGAAAACCTCCTCTCGTGATGGGGCACGAATTTTGCGGGTCGATCGTTCGTTTGGGGAGTCATGTAAACCAATTCACGATCGGAAGCAAGGTCATCGTGAACCCGCTCGTCTCTTGCGGGACGTGCGACCGCTGCCGGATCGGCAAAGGGAACATATGCCGCAACCGGCAGATCGTCGGAATTCACCGTCCGGGAGCGTTCGCGGAATTCGTCGCCGTGCCCGCCGCGAATCTGTATTCCGTACCCGCGGCAATGGACTCCAGCCTGGCCTCCTTGGCGGAGCCGCTCGCGGTATGCATCCATGCGGTCAAGCTGGGGCTGAAGCCTTACGAAAATCTGATGATCTACGGAGCCGGACCGATCGGACTGATGACGCTGCAAGCGGCGTTGACGATGGGCGCCGATCGCGTGCTGGTCATAGACAGACAACCCGACAGGCTTGCTTTCGCCAACCAGCTCGGCGCCGACACTTCGACGCCGGAGCAATCGGAGGAAGCCTGCGCGAGATTGTTCGGCGCACGCGGAGTGGATACGATCATCGATTGCGTCGGCGTTCAGTCCACCCGCGAGGATGCGATCCGGAACGTCAATCCGGGGGGGACGATCGTTTCGGTAGGACTGGGACAGGATCAATCCCTGCTCTCCATGAACCACGTCGTGCGTCAGGAAATCGCGATCGTCGGATCGTACACCTATTCGGATGAGGATTTCGAGCAGGCGGTCAGATTGTTGTCCCAAGGCAAGGTGACCGGTGAGGGCTGGTCGTCGACATGCGGATTGGAGGAAGCGATCGGGGTGTTCGCGGATATTGCCGACGGCAAGGCCAAGTTCAGCAAATACATCATAAATCTTTCAGAAGGAGCGCGGTAAAATGAGCAGGTTAGCGGGCAAAACGGCTATCGTGACGGGAAGCACCAGAGGGATCGGCAAGGGAATCGCCGTCCGCTACGGCAGAGAAGGAGCGAACGTAGTCGTATCGGGCACGAATGCGGAGCTGTGCGAGGAGGTGGCGGAATCGATCCGCCGGGAAGGCGGGTCTGCGATCGGCATCGTGTGCGACGTTTCCGATCTCGATCAGATCAATCGGCTTTACGACAAGACGCTGGAGAAATTCGGCGAGATCAACATCGTCGTAAACAATGCGGGAATCGCCATATTCCAGCCTTTTATCGAAGTCGAGCCGGAGACGGTGAGGAAAATATGGAACGTCAATCTGTTCGGAACATTCTTCAGCGGCCAGCGGGCGGCGAAGGAGATGATACGGCAGGGCAAAGGCGGAAAAATTATCAATATGTCCTCTATTTCCGAAGAAGTCGGCACTGCCGATTTGACCCAGTACGCCATGACCAAGGGCGGCATTAAAATCATGACCAAGTGCATGGCGCTCGAACTGGCCCAATACGGGATCAATGTCAACGCGATCGGCGCCGGCGTCATCGATACGGATATCAGCATGGAGGAGTTCTCCAAGCCGGGCATGAGAGAAGAGACGGTCAAGAGAATTCCTTGGGGCCGCATGGGAGAGCCGGAGGATCTGGCCGGCACCGCGGTGTTTCTGGCGCATGAGGATTCGGATTACGTTACCGGGACTACGGTGTACGTCGACGGCGGTTTGCTCGCCATGTAACGCCAAAAAATAAAAAGAAATCAGGGAGGGTATTTCCAAGATGTCAAAAGTCATTCGTACTGCGCTGTTCTCATTGTCCGCCGCCGCTTTAGTCGCCGCCACCGCATGTGGAGGCGGCAATAACTCAAGTCCTTCCAGTTCGACCGCACCGCCGTCCGCAGGCTCCTCCGAACCGGCCGGATCAGCGAACACGGGCAAAAAGGTTACGATATCTCATGCGGTGGGCGGAGACAGCCCGAGCCGCGACGTGTGGATGAAAGCGATCGGCGAAGCGGTCGGCGTCGAGCTCGACATCCAGGTACTGCCGCTGGAGCAGATGGAACAAATCTACAAAGTGAAGGCCGGCACGAACGATCTTCCGGATCTGATCAGCTATCACCCGGGCGCGAGGACGCGAGACGACCTGCAGGCGAAGGACAAACTGATTGACCTGTCGGACATGCCGATTATTCAAAATATTTTGGACGACATCAAGCCCTATTACGTAGAACCGGACGGCAAAGTATACGGCGTGCCGGGACAGGCGCTGAAATTTGGCGGAATCGCGTATAACAAGAAAGCGTTTACGGAGGCGGGCGTCAGCATTCCGCAATCGCTCGACGAACTGTTCGCCGTCAGCGAGAAGCTGAAAGCGGCCGGCAAGGTTCCGCTCTACCTGTCGGCGAAGGATTCCTGGACGCTGCAAATTCCTGGACTTGCCGCCTTCTCGTACGACCAGCTGCAGAGCCCGGGCATTCTGGACAAAATCAATTCGAATCAAGCTACGTTCAAGGACGCTGCCCATTTCATCGAAGCGTTCGATACGATGAAGAAGATGGTCGATCAAGGCTACGTGAACAGCGATTATTTGTCGGCTACGTACACGAACGGCTTGCAAGCCATTTCCGAGGGCAAGGCGGGCATGTATCCGGTGCTGACGAGCGCCTTTAGCACCATTCTGGACACGATGCCCGACCTGATCAACGACGTGGGCTTCTTCCCATGGCCGGTCGAAGGCGATAAGACGGTTACCGTATGGCCTCCGATGATCTATGGTATTCCGCAATCGAGCAAAAACGCCGACGCCGTCAAGAAGTACATCGAGTTCTTCGCCTCTTCCGAAGGACAGAAAATTTACTTCGACACGTTGCCGGCAGCCGGCGTACCGGCTTACAAAGGCGTCGAGCTTGATGAATCGAAACTGCTTGATCCGGTAAAAGAAATGATCGAAGTCACCAAAACGGCGAAGCAGTTCGCTACAGTCGACTTCAGCGTCGTCGCCAACATGGGCGCGTTCGGTCAAACGGTACAAGAAATTCTGATGGGCCAGAAATCGGGTGCGGATCTTGCCGCGGAGTTGTCCGACATTCTTGCGAAGAACGCGAAAGCCAAAGGCGCCCCGGGATTCTGATAGACGGCATAACGGATATTGGAGCCCCGTACGGGGCTTCAATATCGGATAGGGGAGATCAGATTGCATAAATTGGAACGCAAAACCTACTCGATCAGCTTCGCTATTCCTTGGCTGCTCATCTACGGCATTTTTTTCGTTTTGCCTACTTTGTTCAGCTTCTACTATGCGTTTACCGACTGGGATCTGACATCCGCGAAGTTTTCCGGGTTCAGCAACTTTGTCGAGATGTTCAACAACCCGGTGTTTTCCACGGCGCTGGCCAATACCGCTATTTTTACGATTCTGTCGATCGTCCTTAAAGTCGGAGTGTCCCTAGCGCTTGCCATGGCGCTGTATCATTGCATTGCCAGCAACTTTTTTCGTACGATCTTCTTCTCCCCTTACGTTCTGAGCTATATCGCGATCGGCGTCCTGTTTACTGCGATCATGCATCCGGAGATCGGCGTGCTGAACAAAGCGCTGCGAGCGATAGGATTGGATTTTTTGGCGCTGAATTGGCTCATCGAGAAAGGTCAGGTCATTTACTCCTTAGTCTTCATCGACGTCTGGAAATCGGCCGGTTTCCACTTGGCGATTTTTATCGCGGCGCTGCAGACCATCCCCTCCGACATGATGGAGTCGGCCTCCATAGACGGTGCGGGACCCTGGAAGAAATTCCGCTATATTACGTTTCCGATGCTTGCGTCGGCGTTTAACGCCAACGTCATTTTCGCGCTTATCGTCGGATTGACGAAATTCGATCTCGTATTCGTAACGACGGGCGGCGGACCGGGTTATTATTCGGAAGTGCTGAAAACATTGGTCTACAAGCAATTCGCCATGGGCCGATACGGGCTGGCTACCGCCGGCGAGTTAATTATATTCGTGATCGTGATCACGCTGACGGTTACATTGAGGAAATTCCTGGACAAGCGGGAGGTTGAGGTCTAATGAAGTCGCGTTCCCTTCCGTATGGACAAATCGCTCTCATTGCCGTGATATCCGCTATGAGCTTGCTGATCCTCGTTCCTTTTTACCTCATCTTCATCAATTCGTTGAAGTCGCCTGCTGAAGCGAGCGAATTGGGCCTTGCCTTCCCTTCAAAGCTGGAATGGAGCAATTATTCCAAAGTGTTCGAAGTCGCCGATCTGCCGCTCGCCTTTACGAACAGCATTGTGCTCACCTTCTCGAGCGTAGCGATCATTCTGATCTCGGCCGCGATGGCCGCATTCGTGATACAGCGAAGAAAAGACGGTTGGAGTGCGGCATTAAACGTATTGGTTATGCTGGGTCTCGTCGTTCCTCCCGCTATCGTTCCGCTATACAAGGTGCTTAGCTTTTTCCATCTGAACGGAACGATCCTCGGCGTCGTCCTGATCAACGGGGCGACTCGTTCGCCGCTCAGCGTATTTCTGGCGAACCAGTTCTTGAAGAGCATTAGTAAAGAGATCGACGAAGCCGCCATCATCGACGGCTGCGGCAAATATAAATTGTTTTTCCGGATCGTTCTTCCGCTAATGGGACCGATCATGGTTACGCTGTTTATCTTTAACTCGACCTTCGTCTGGAACGACTTTATGTACGTGCTCTATTTCTTGTCCAGCGGCAAACAGATGACTCTGCCTCTGACCATGTACTTATTTACCGGACAATTCGGATCGATGTGGAATCTTGTTTTCGCCAATATTCTGATCATCTCGGCTCCGCTTCTGATCATTTACTTTTTCGCGCAGCGCTTCATTATTGCCGGCATGACGGCCGGCGCCATCAAAGGCTGACCTAACTGAACAAACCCAACGAACGAGGTGCTCACATGGCATTCCGCCCAGAACGCTTGAGAGTTGAATATTTGGAAAATCCGCTAGGCATGGACGAGTTGCGTCCCCGGCTCGGCTGGACCCTGGAAGCTTCGGGCAGAGGGACCCGTCAAACGGCCTATCGCATTCTTGTCGCAACCGAGTTGTCGCTTCTCGACGCCGAGGAAGGCCATGCCTGGGATACAGGCAAAGTCGCGTCAGAGCAGTCGGAGCACGTGGAGTATGCGGGCGCGGAGCTGCAATCGAAGCAGCGGTATTATTGGAAAGTGAAAATATGGAATCAAAACGACGAATCTTCCGACTGGTCGTACGGAGGCTGGTCGATGGGGCTGCTGAGCCGGGACGAGTGGAAGGGCAAGTGGATCGGCCTGAAATCCGACATCGTGCCGAACAAAGAGATTCAGAAGCCCTCGGTTTATTTGCGCAAGACTTTCAACGTCTCCAAACCGGTCAAACGCGCGACGATGCATGCCACGGCGCTCGGCTTGTACGTGTGCCACATTAATGGAAGAAAAGTCGGCGAGTATGTCTTCTCTCCGGAATTTACCGATTACAATACCCGGGTTTATTATCAGACTTTCGACGTGACCGGAATACTCCGGCAAGGCGGCAACGGCATAGGGCTGACGCTGGGCCAAGGCTGGTATGCCGGTTACGTCGGGCTGTACGATTTTCAAAAATACGGTACCGATCCTTTTGCCCTGATGCAGCTGAATGTCGAGTACGAAGACGGGAGCTCGTCGTACGTGGCGACGGACGAAAGCTGGAAGGCTTCCTTTGGTCCGATCGTTTCCTCCGACCTGATCATGGGCGAAGTGTACGACGCAAGACTCGAGTTGCCGGGTTGGAACGAATTCGGATACGAGGCGACCGGCTGGCTGGACCCGAGCGTCAATTTCGACTACAAAGGCTATTTGAACGCGCAGTGCGGTCCTGACATCAAAGTGACGATGAACGTTAAGCCGCAAAAAATAACGCGGGTCGCGCCTCGCAAATTTATCGTCGACATGGGCCAAAACATGGTTGGCCGAGTGATCGCGAAGCTTCCGGCGAACGCTGAATGGGGCGACCGGATGACGATACGCCACGGCGAAGTGCTCACTCGCGAAGGCGAGCTGTATACGGACAATCTTCGCAACACGAAACAGCTCGATGTCTATATCGCGAACGGCTCAGGAAATGAGACGTACGCGCCGACCTTCACCTTTCACGGCTTCCGGTTCGTCGAGTTCGACGGGTATCCCGGGGAGTTGACGGAAGAATGCCTGGTCGGCGAGGTGATACACTCCGCGATGGACGTCACGGGCCAGATCGAGACTTCGGACGAGATGGTGAATCGCCTGTTCAGCAACATTTTTTGGACGCAGCGCGGTAATTTCCTCAGTGTGCCTACGGATTGCCCGCAGCGCGACGAGAGAGCGGGCTGGATGGGAGATGCGCAAATCTATTCTTTTACGGCCAGTTTTAATATGGAGGTCGCCTCGTTTTTCAAAAAGTGGATGATAGACGTCGAGGATGCGCAGAAACCGACGGGGGCGTTTACAGACGTCTCGCCGCATTTGCCGTATTCGACGATCTCGGCCTATCCGCTCGTCGGTTCTTCGGGATGGGCGGACGCCGGAGTCGTGATTCCGTGGAACATGTATCGGATCTACGGAGACAAGCGCATACTCGAGCGGCATTACGAGGCGATGAGCCGTTGGATTCGCTATAACCGGATGTTGTACCCGCGTCATATTCGGTGGAACAAACCGCAATACGGGGACTGGCTGTCCATTCCCGCGGCCGATCAGACCGACGAACAGCACGGCACCACTCGTTACAGCGCGTTCTCGACGACGCCGTTCGAAGTGTTCGGAACCGCTTATTATGCTTATGTCGCCGGCATGATGCGGGATATCGCGTGCGTTCTCGGCAAGTCGGAGGACGAGCGTCAATACGCCGAGCTGCACGAAGAGATCAGAGCGACGTTTAACCGGGAGTTCGTCGGCGAAGACGCGCGCATCAGCGGGAATACGCAGACGGCTTACGCCATGGCGCTGTTTATGGATCTGCTTCCGGAGGACAAGCGCGAGCAAGCGGCCCGACATCTGGTCAGCCGCATCGAGATCGAGGATTGGCACATTACGACTGGCATCCACGGCATCCGCTTCTTGCTCCCTGTGCTGTCCGAGTACGGTTATGACGACGTTGCTTATCGTCTGCTGCAGCAGGATACTTATCCTTCCTGGATGTACACGATCCATGAAGGCGCCACGACGATCTGGGAGCGGTGGGACGGATGGACGGAGGAGAAGGGATTCCAGAATACGTTAATGAATTCCTTTAACCACTACGCGTTAGGCTCGGTCGGCGAATGGATGTATCGCTATATGGGAGGCATCCATCCGGCAGAGCCGGGATACAAGAAAATCGTCATCCAGCCGAGAATCAACGAGCGTCTTCGCAAGGCCGACGTCCGCTATCGCTGCATCAAAGGGTTAATCGAGTCCGCCTGGGAAGTGCCCGATCGGGGCGAATTGGAAATGCGCGTGACGATCCCGCCCAACGCTTCCGGAGAGGTCGTCATTCCGTTGAAATTCGGAGCGACGGTTACGGAAAGCGGCGTGCCCGCCGAACAGGCGGATGGCGTTGCCCTTCTGAGACGGGACGAAGAAAACGCGGCCTATCTTTGCCAGCCGGGCACTTACCGCTTTACAGTCTCGACCTGATGGGAGGGGCTCGAAGCTTGAGGTTTTGGTTTGGCCAATAGGATCAGAATTGGAATACGGGGGACTTGGGACTATGAAACTGGTAACATTCGTTAGAAACGGAAGACAGCAGCTTGGCGTGAAGGTGGATGCGGGCGTTGTCGATGTGGCAAGAGTCGGATTGACAAGCGATATTATGGAAGTGATAGAGGGCGGCTTAGCCAAAGCAGCGGAGCTGGAGCGGGCGATCGGGGAGTTGGAGCTGTCGGCTTCCTCCGAATTTGTACTGGACGAATCGTCCCTGGAGTGGGGACCCTGCGTCACGCGCCCGAACAAAATCATTTGCGTCGGTCTGAATTACCGCAAGCATGCCGAAGAGACGAACGCGCCGATTCCGGAGTATCCGATTTTGTTCAACAAGTTCAACAACACGCTGACCGGGCATTTGCGTCCGATCGCCGTGCCCGAGGTCACTCGGAAGCTGGACTACGAAGCCGAACTGGCCGTCGTCATCGGTAAGAAAACGAAAAACGTTGCCAAGGAAAACGCGCTTGAGCACGTATTCGGCTACGCTTGCGTGAACGATCTATCCGCTAGGGATTTGCAGCTTCGCACGCATCAATGGTTGCTCGGCAAGACATGCGACGACTTCAGTCCGCTAGGTCCGTATTTGGTCACGGCGGACGAGGTCGGAAACCCGAACGATTTGGCGATCCGCGCGATCGTGAACGGAGAGGTGCGCCAAAGCTCCAATACGTCGGACATGATCTTCCCTGTCGACGAGATCGTCAGCTACATTTCCCGGCACATGACTCTTGTTCCCGGAGATGTGATTTTGACGGGCACGCCGGAGGGTGTCGTGCTCGGACTGCCTCCGGAGCGGCAAGTGTACTTGCAGCCGGGCGACGAAGCGACGATCGAGATCGAGAAGCTGGGCTCGCTGACAAACCGTTTTGTCGCCGAGCTTTAGCTCGCCGCGATTTCGTCCTCTGTCCGTCATCCTGGCATAGGGATTGCGAAGGGGCTGTTCCATAAGTAAAGGCGTACAAGAGGATCGATGGAAAAGAAGAAGCATCTATCTCCTGGAGACTGCCTCATACGTTCCTGAAATGACCCTATCACGGGTTAATCAGTTCAAATTTCAGGATCGTATAGCATCGGAAGGAGATAGATGCGACTTACACCATTCCATCAATCATCGTTCGGTACGACTATTTGTATTTATGGGACAGCTCCTTAGCTATGGCCCTTTAAGCCTCCATCTTCTGAGCGCTGTACAGCTTGTAGTAACGGCCCCGCAAGGCAAGCAGTTCGTCGTGCGAGCCGGACTCGGCGACGCCTTTGTCGGAGATGTACATAATGCGGTCGCAGTTTTTGACGGTAGAGAGACGGTGCGCGATAATGAACGACGTTCGGCCCTTGAGCAGTTCGTTCAGCCCTTGCTGCAGCAAACGTTCCGTTCGGGCGTCGATGGACGAGGTAGCCTCGTCCAAAATCAGAATGCGCGGATTGGCGAGCAGCGTTCTGGCGAACGAGATCAATTGGCGTTGCCCCTGGGACAGCTTCGAGCCGCGCTCGTTGACCTCCGTCATATAGCCTCTCTCGAACTCGCGAATAAAATCGTCGGCGCGCACCGTTTTGGCGGCGGCGATCACTTCCTCCTCGGTAGCGTCGAGCTTGCCGTAACGGATATTGTCCATAATCGTACCGGAGAAAATAAAGCTGTCCTGCAGCATGATGCCCATCTGGCTGCGCAGCGATTGCAGCGTCGCCTCCGCGATATCTTGACCGTCGACGAGAATCCGGCCTCCCGTTACATTATAGAAGCGGGAGATCAGGTTGACGACCGTCGTTTTGCCCGCGCCCGTCGGGCCGACGAGGGCGACGCTCTCGCCGGGCTTAATATCGAAGCTCAGATGCTCCAAAATATTATGTCCCGGTTCATAGGCGAAGGTCACGTCGTCAAATGTAACTCGACCCTGCAGCGTCGGCAGCTCAAGCGCATCGGGAACGTCGGTTACGGTTACCGGCTCGTCAAGCGTCTCGAAAATACGTTCCAAATAGGCGATGGCGTTGATAAAGCTGTTATACAGGTTGGAAAGGTTGAGAATCGGCTGCCAGAAGCGCGCCGCATAGCCGCTCATGGCGAGAATGACGCCGAAGGTAATCTCGGCCGGCCCCATCCACAGCAGTCCCACGAAGAAAAGCGCCGTCGTAACGATCGTCGTCAGGTTGTCCACCGTGAACGGAACGAGAAAGTTCAAATACATCGCCTTCATCCACGTTTGGCGGGCATTGGCGGCCAGTCGGGTGAACAGCCCTTCGTTGCGCTCTTCGCGGGTGAAGATTTGCGTGACGCGAATGCCGCTGATGCTCTCCTGCATATAAGCGTTCAGGTTGGAGCTTTTGTTGGATACCGCCTGCCAGGCCCGGCGCTGTTTGGTCTTGATCAGCAGCATAATGCCGAGGAAGATCGGCAGCCCGCCGAGAATGATCAGCGACAGCCGCGCGTCCACCGCGAACATGAAGGCGGCGATGAACAACAGGTTCATAATTTCGAGTATAAAGTTGATAATCCCGTTGGACAGCACATCCGACACGGCATTGACGTAGTTGACGACGCGGATGAGAATTTTGCCCTGCGGCCGGTCGTCGTAATACTGGAAAGGAAGCTTCTGCAAGTGCTTAAACAGATCGTGGCGAATCTCGAAAATAATGTCTTGGCCGACGCGCGTCATAATGCGCGAACGAATGGTGGCCAGGATGACGCTGAAGACGATGGTGGCGAAAATAAGCGCCGACCAGCCAACCAGGCCCGTCTTGTCCTTAGCGGGAATCGTGACGTCGACGACGTGCTGCATAATAAGCGGCGCGGAGAGCCCGATGCCGGCCGATAGCGCACTCAGGACGAAAGCGATGATCATCGGCTTCTTCTGCCGTTTGATATAGACGAGCGCACGTCGGAAATGCCGTATATTAAACGGCGATTCCAGCTCTTCGTCGATGTCGAATTTATTTCTGGCCATTCGCTGTCGCCTGCCTTCCGATGCCTTCGTTCTGCAGCATGAATACCTCGTAATAATAGCCCCGCTTGGCCAGCAGCTCGGCATGGGTGCCTTCTTCGATCACGCGGCCGTTATCCAGAATGAGAATACGGTCGGCCTGCGCCGTGGTGGATACCCGCTGCGCGATGATGATTTTCGTACAGGAATAATCCAGCTCTCGCAAGCTTTGCTGAATGTGTTCCTCCGTCTCCAAATCCACCGCCGAAGTCGTATCGTCAAGAATCAGAATCGGCGGCTGCACGGCCATTGCCCGCGCCAGGGCGATACGCTGCTTCTGTCCGCCCGATAGGCCGACGCCGCGTTCCCCGACGATCGTATTGTAGCCTTCCGGCATTTTGCGAATGAAGTTGTGAGCGGCCGCCAATTCGGCAAACTTCACGACTTCATCCTCCGGCATCTCCGGATTGCCGAAGGCGATATTGCCGTCGATCGTGTCGGAGAACAGCAGGACGTCCTGAGTCGCTACTCCAATATTGCCGCGCAGCTCATCCAGTTCCAGCTCGCGTACATCGGTACCGTCGACAAGCACGCGCCCTTTTGCAACGTCGTAGAAGCGGGGGATCAGATTGATCAACGTCGTTTTGCCCGAACCGGTGGCGCCCATAATGGCGATCGTCTCGCCGGGCTCGACAGAGAAGCTGATATTTTCCAAAACCATCGCATTGTCGTACTTGAAGCTCACCTGATCGAATTGAATTCGCCCCGTGTAACGTCGCTTCGCGTTTCCTTTATGCTCGTTGACGATTTTCGGATGCGCATAGTACACCTCGACGATTTTGCTCAAGCTTGCGAAGAAGCGCTGAATATCGTTAATGATGATACCGATGTTGCGCATTGGGTTCGACAAGCCCCAGATCAGCGCGGAGAAGGCGGAGAACTCCCCGAAGGTGATGCGCCCGTCCATGACGAACAATCCGCCGGCGATCATCAGAATGACGGTGAAGCCCTGGGCCAACGTCTCCAGATACGGAAAGTAATCGAGCCACACCATGGCCGCGGCTTTGTTGGCTTTGGCGAAGTTGATGTTTTTTTCGTTGAATTTCTCGACCTCGTACTCTTCTCTGGCGAACGCTTTAACGACGCGATTGCCTGCAATGTTCTCCTGAGTCATCGTATTCAGCTGCGACAAACGCTCCCTGAGATCGGTGTACATGGGGCGAACGCGTCTGGCGAACAGAAAGGTCACGATAAAAATCGGAGGGGACAGCAGCAGCATCCACCAGGTCAGCGCCGCGTCGATGTAAAAGAAATAGGCGACTGCGGCCACAAACACCGTTAACGACTCGATGATCGTCTTGAAAATCCAGGACATCGTATGCCGGACCATATCCAGGTCGCCCGTCATTTTGGTCATGAGGTCGCCTGTGCGATTGTGGTCGTAATAGTGCATGTCCTGGCCTTGAATTTTGTTGTACAGGAAAATGCGGATGCGGTAGAGCATGTTCTGCGAAGCGCGCTCGTACATCAGAGTCGTGAAGTAAGCCAGTCCCGTTCGGAGAAGGGAAAAGCCGATCATGCCCAGGCACAGCCCGATGAGCAGCGCCCGCTCGTCGGTCAGCTTCTGAGCCGCGTCCGCGCCCGTAATGAACGTATCGACGATGAGCTGGCCGATGTACGGGTTCACGATCGTGAGCGAGGAGCCGACGACCGAGAACAATAAAGCGAGTACGTACCGTACCCGATCTCCTTTCAAATTTTGCCATAGCCACTTTAGCTGAAACATTCCATCACCGGCTTTTATTTGTTGTAGGTGTCGGAGCGCCGAGGACGGGCTCCCGATTTGCGCAAACTATGGAGATTATATCACGCTTGGCAATAAAGCTATCGGAGACAAATCGGGAGAAAAGCGGATAAGAGCGCCAAATTGAACGAAGACGCGACTCGGGGACGATGCATTCTTAGTTTTTCGCGAATCGCTTCGTATTTGCTTCCGTTTGCTTGGGTTTTGTGCTTATCGGAAAAAGTTATTTTGAGACAGCTTCGGTAGAGTGGGGGTTCAGGCGGATGATGTAAAGGCGGCGAGGAATAGAGTATAATTGTGGACAAGCTCGAACGCACGAATAATATAGATAAGAAGGAGAAGAAATGGATGAGCGGTTATCCTGTTGACATAGAGGAATTTCATACTACTTTGCTTAAGCTGAAAGGTTTTACCGGGGTGGAAAGCGGAATCGAAAACCTTGAGCCGATCGATGCGGAGCGGCTCGGGTACAGCGATTGCGCCCATCTTCCCCATGCGGCTCTGCTGCGTACGGGAGGCGGACTGAAGCAGGAGGTGCTGCTCCAGTTTGAGCTAGAGTTCGATTATTCGCCGGAGAGTCTGCTCTCGCTAGAGTTTCTGGCCTGGTTTGTCAGGGATTGCGCGCGAGGCGGGACGAAGGTGCAGCTTAGACCTTTCGCTCTACCGCCGGAAACGCCATTCGGAAGACAGCTAGGAACATCGCTGAAATGGCACCTGGATCTGTTTGTTGACGGCATCGAAGAGAGTCTGGAACCGGCCTTTGAGACAGTTCGCCGGCTTAATCATAGCTTGCAAACGGCGATTAGCCTATACGACATTCCTTTGAAATAATAGGGGCTGTTCCGTAAGCACTTACAGTTGCTCTGAAAGATAATCGATGATAAAGGTTGTGCAAGGTGTATGTACCTCCCTCCGATGCTATACGCTCCAGAAATGGGAATGGGTTAACCCGTGATAATGTGATTTCAGGAGCGTATGAGGCAGTCTCCGGTAGGTACATACACCTCGCTTTGCTATCGATCATCTCCAGCAACTTTACTTATGGGACAGCCCCTTCCCATCGAGCTCTAAATTTGGATAGGGGTCAATGACTGCTGCAACACTTATTCGCCGCCGAGCTCGTCCCGAATCGCTTCCAGATAGCCGAAGCCGTGAACCGTATCCGGCTCGATGTAGCTGCCCTCCGTCCATTCGTTCCACGAATTGATCGTCACGATCGGCGGATTCGTGCCGCTTTCTGCCAAGAAACTCTTCACCGCGGCGAGCGACTTGCGGAATTCGTCCGGCGTGTTGCCTACGAGAATCGGCGTGAACGGATAGCCGATGTTCGCGTGCACGTCGGATTGAACGGTACGTGGGCTCGAGTCCCAGCCCATCGAGACGTTCGGGAAATAAGGGAGGCCGTATTCGCTGAACTGCTCGCGGTATTTGCTCCAATCCTGCTCGGCTTTCAGCGCGTAAGCCGGGTAGTCGACGGTTGGATACGTCTCCATCGGCACGTTGTGAATCCACACGTACGAGGTGACGCTATCAAAGCCAAGCTCCTTTACGCGCTCCCCCGGATTTTCCAGCGTGCGTTCTCCCGGCAGGTTTTGAATGCCCCAGACGACGGCGTTCAGGTGCAGCTCTCCAAGGCCCGCCGCGCGTACTTTGGCCCGGAACCCGTTCAGCGCCGCTTTCGTTCCCTCCAGGCCGCCCAAGCTCTGCATCAGGCTCATCAGCTCATACACGGAGAAGTACAGACCGCCGTCGACCCGCCAATAGGACGGATGGCGGAAGTATTTTTCGATCATATAATCGCAGGCTCTCTCGAACGCTTGAAGCGAGACTTGGCCGCTGTGCAGCAGCGTATGATCCATTCCTCTTTTGTACGGAAAAATGTTGATCCAGTCGTGATTGGCCCACATCAGCGAAAATTTCAGCCGATCGTTGTTGTCCGCCTGCAGAAAACCTTCCTCCAACGCCCGGTTCAGGAACGCTCCGTCCTCGTACCAGTACCAATCGTAGATGAAGGCGTCGATGCCATGATCGGCCGCCGCCGCGATTTGCCGTTCCGCCGTCTCCGGCTTCGCTTCGTCCAGGTACCCCCATAACGGGACCTTCGGCTGCTGATGGCCGGGAAAACGCGGAGTCGCTCTGCGCACGAGCTCCCACTCCGTCCAGCCCTGACCGTGGGCGGCCTCGTTGCGAGGATCGACGTGATAGTTAGGAAAATAATAGACGGCCACTTCCGGTTTGCGATTCATTCGGATAATCACCTTTCATCAAGAGGTTACTCCGAGTGTATCGCAAGGAAGGGGCCGCGTATTTGGACGAAACGCCGATGCTGTTGGACGATTAGCGGAATTTAGGACGCAGCGATTGGACGTACTGAACCGGGGACATCCCTTCGGATCTCTTAAACAATCGGCTGAAATAATGTAGATCGGCATAGCCGACCTCCTCGGCGACCTGCCCGACAGACAGCGCCGAATGCAGCAGAAGCTCCTTCGCGCGTTCCAGCCTCAGCGACACGAGCATCTCCATCGGCGATTTGCCCGTCGCTTCCTTGAACAGCGCGCGGAAGTGGCTCGGGGACAGATGGACGGAAGCCGCGATGTCCGCAAGCTGAATCGGCATCCGGTAGTTGAGCTTCATCCACTGCATAGCCTGCTGAATTCGTTCGCTTTGGGGATGCTGCCTGCTGATGCCCGAGGGAGTGGCCAGTTGACGGACAATAACGGCCAGCAGACTCAGCATGTCCGCCCGAAGCTGCAGCTCTTTGCCGTAAGAGCCGCTCTCGTAGACGCGGAACATCGACCGCAGCAGCGATTCGCAGGCAAGCGGCTCCTGCGCCGACAGCACGTACGGAAGCTCGGCCTCGGCAAGGCGAACGACCGGACGCTCCGTCAATTCCGGCTCGTCGGGAATATACGGGGCATGCAAATAATCGTGGCTCGTGTATACGTCGTCGACGGAGAAATCGAACGATTCGCCCATATAGACGAGATCGAAATGAACGGCGTAATAACGGAACGTCTCTCCGGCAGGCACCGAGCAGCAATGCCTCACCATCGGCGGCATAAATAGCAGATCGCCCGCGCCGATCGGGTAATCGGCGCCCTCGATGACATAATCGCAGCGGCCGTCAACGACGTATATAAGCTCATAATCATAAATGATTCTTGAAGGGAGCCTGTAGCTGTCATCTCCCTCGATATGCTGCACAAGCCGGACGTAGGGCGCCAGCTCATGGAAGCTTACTTGCCTTGACTCGTGTATGTGCTGCTGCTGGTTGGAACTCATCTGAGCGCCCCCTCAATGCCGGCGGCTGTATGGTTGGTTATTGAGGATATTCTATCATAATGTTGGACAATACCGTATCGTTCGAGCGATGCTCCGTGGATTAGAGGGGGATTTTGGAATGTTAGCGAATATGTTCTAAAAGTGATGTTTTTGAACAGTTAGGGGGATTATCATGTGGAAGGAATTGGCCGCGTTTCTTCAAGCAAATGCCAATGAGGCTCTATTAGTTTCGATCATTGGTACCTTATTGGTTTGGATGTACAAACAGTTTAAGGGGATGATTGATCGTAAACAACACGAGAAGCTGAAGACGATTCAACAGAAACAGGCCTTATTCACGAAGCTTGAATTGAGTCTTGCCGATGTATTATACCTCAACGACGAGGCTGGCAAGCAGCGCTTGCTTACGATGCTTGGAGAATGCGGTCCTTATCTCACTCGTACGCAGCGCACTGTAATTCGGGATTACTGCAAAAGTTTCGATCGGGGAGTGCTCCAAACATTACAGGAGTTAACCGTGCACGAAGTGGGCAAGTTGGACCGGCAAATGGATAAACTCAGAGAAGATCAGGATAACGGCGAATGGCTCCATTATATTCAAAGGCTGTACGCTCCGGTATGGCCCATTATTGTTTTCGCACTGATTGCGTTCTACTTGATCTTTCTCTTCTCACTCGTTGGGAAAGGAGCAAACTGGTGGGTGCAACTGAACATCCTGCTATCCGGATTTTCCATCTTTTTTTCCGTCACTTTGGTTCTCGGCGGCGCAGTTCTTTGGGCAAAGGGCGAAATGGACAAGCAAGGAGCAAAACGGTGGGGAGCCTTTGCGTTGTTTGTTCTATCCCCGTCGCTCATTTTTACGATTGGAAGGTTGGATATGTCTTTAATTTCGATAGCCGTTCAGATTCTGGTAATTGTATTTCTTTCGTTTAATAAGCGACCGCCAGAAATTATACGTGCATAGTAGCGGAAGCAGCACTGGGACGCTGACAGCATATTGTCAGCGCCCCAGTGCCGCTTAGGAATGTTGTATTGTATGTTCAAAACGTGTTAAACCAGCTTATGCCGATACCACTTGTCGCCTCTGAACCTTAAGCCGAAGATGAGGCCGCGCACGCCCCACTCGGCGACCATGGCGAGCCAGATGCCCATGACGCCCATGCCAAGCGAAATGCCCAGAACGTAGCCCAGGCCGATCCGGAGCAGCCACATCGTCAGCAGCGAGGCGATCGACGTGAATTTCGAATCCCCGGCGGCGCGCAGGGCGGAGGGCAGCACGAAGCTCAGCGCCCACATGATCGGCTGAGCGACGGAGATCAGCAGCACCAGCAGGAAAATATCGGAGACGATCTCGGACGGAGCCGAGTACAAATGCATCAGCACCGGGAACAATGGCAGAATAATGCCCGTAAGCAGCAAGAAAAGAACGACGGAGAAGCCGAGGAACGACTTGATGAATTTGCGCGCATCTTCAATGTCCCTGCTGCCGATGCATTGTCCGACGACGGTGACGACTGCGATTCCGAGCGTGCTGCCGCCGATCTGCAGCAGCCCGGAAATCGAGCCCGCAATGGCATTGGCGGTTAGCGCCAGCGTGCCGAGCTGAACGATAAACGTCTGCGTCAGCAGCTTGCCGCCGTTGAAGAACATTTGCTCGGCGGCGAACGGGAGTCCGATGAACATGATTTTTTTCAAAATGCCTCCGTCCAGCTTGAACAGGCGTTTCATTGTAAATTGCAAAGTATGGTTGAATTTGAGCAAATAGACGAACGAAGCGGCCGCGCCGATCGCCCTTGCCGCGATCAGAGAGATCGAGAGGCCGACGACGCCCATGTCGAAGCCTTTAATAAGCACGAAGTTCAGCAGAAAATAAGCGAGGTTCATGATCACCGAGATGACCAGGCTCGCTTTTGTGTCCCCCACGCCTCTTAATACGCCTCCGACAGCCTGCTGCACGGCCAGAAACGGGAACGAAATACAGCTTCCGACGAGAAAAATAGTCGCTTTGTGAAAGACGTCCTCCTCTACCCCGCCGAACAGCATTCCCAACGTTTGTTTATGAAATAAGATGACCGCGATGCTGATCAGCAGAGACACGGACGTCACCGCTGAGATCGCCTGCGCGGCCGCGCGGCAGAGCTGGGCGTGATTCCCGCTGCCCTTGTACTGCGCGACGATGACCGTTCCGCCGGTCGCGATGGCGATGAAGATGCTGATCATAAACATGTTGAGCGTATCCACGGTGCTGACGGCGCTGATCGCGGAGACGCCGGAGGAGCTGATCATCGCCGTGTTCAAAATGCTCATCAGAACGATAAAGGAAGTGTCGACGAAAATCGGCAGCGTAATGCCGAACACTTGCTTGTAATCCATCGACCTTCCCGTAAAATGTTTATTCAGCAAGAGGTCCGCTCGTCCTCTTATGGCCATTGCCGTTCGCTTCATTGCTCGATCACTGCTTTTCTCGTTATGACTTGTTATGAATAACTGTATTCTACTCCAATGTGCGGTTTCTGTAAAAAAACTAAGACGGACCGCTTCACATATAGGAACACACACCATGCCGAGAAGCAATCGCAAGGCGAATTTTGCGAAAAACATGTAACTCTATTCGAATTGACCGCCTCTAACGGTCTGGGAGACCGTAAGAAGCGTGAATGAGAGGCTGGCGAGTCGTCTAACGGTCTGGGAGACCGTAAGAAGCGGGAATGAGAGGTTGGCGGGTCGTCTAACGGTCTGGGAGACCGTAAGAAGCGGGAATGAGAGGTTGGCGGGTCGTCTAACGGTCTGGGAGACCGTAAGAAGCGTGAATGAGAGGCTGATGAGTCGTCTAACGGTCTGGGAGACCGTAAGAAGCGTGAATGAGAGGTTGGCGAGTCGTCTGACGGTCTGGGAGACCGTAAGAAGCGGGAATGAGAGGCTGATGAGTCGTCTAACGGTCTGGGAGACCGTAAGAAGCGGGAATGAGAGGTTGGCGGGTCGTCTAACGGTCTGGGAGACCGTAAGAAGCGGGAATGAGAGGTAGGAGAGTCGTCTAGCGGTCTGACAGACCGTTACGCGATCAAAAATCGAGCGGACGGCCGCCTCTAGAGACCAAAACAACCTGTCTGAAGTCGGCAAAACCATCGCTTTTGGAATGTAATGGGCAAACGAGCCTCAAACGGCGCTGTCGAAATGTTGCGCACCTATTGCCGCACCATACTACGGGCCCTCCATTTGCCTTATACTAGGGAGGAAAGCGAGGCGATAGGATGGAACGGCAATTATTCAATCGCGTGTACGAAGCCGTCGTGAATCGGGAGACGACTTATGAAGGAATTTACTATACCGCAGTCAGAACGACGAAAATCGTATGCCGTCCGACCTGCCGGGCCAAAACGCCGCTAGCCGGCAACGTGACGTTTTACGCCTCTCTCGAAGAGGCCGTCAGTGCCGGCTACCGGCCCTGCAAGCGTTGCAAGCCCGAGGAGAACGGACCGCTTCGGCCGGATGCGGTGCTGGCCGAGCAGACGGATGCGATTATCGAGAAGCGCTACCGCGAGAAGCTGACTTTGCAGCTGCTGGCCGATTCGCTTGCGATCAGCCCCTATCATCTACAGCGGGTGTACAAGCAGGTGAGAGGCTACTCTCCCCAGGAGAAAACGGAGCGAATACGGCTGGCGCGAGCGCAGAAGCTGCTGCTGGAGTCCGGAGACTCCATAGCGGATATCGGCGGAGCGGTCGGATATGCCAGCCCCCCGCATTTTACGGCGTGGTTTTGCAAGAGAACGGGCGTTTCGCCAACGGAATACCGTAACGGACACAGAGGAGGAGCAACCTATGACCGAAAATAAAAGATACAGACAGACGATTGTCGGCTTTGGCCAACCATGGACGCTGGTGGCGACGGAGCAGGGCCTCAGCGAGCTGATCTATCCGCCGGAAATCGCCGCGCAGGCCGGCTTTACGGAGGAGTACGCGCAGCTTCCCGAAGCGCGCGGCCTGTTCGAGCAATTCGGAATCATCGAGCGACTGGAGCGCTATTTTGCGGGGGAGTCCGTCAGCTTCGCTGGCATTCCGCTCGATGTGCGGGGAACGGCTTTCCAGACGAGCGTGTGGACCGGGTTAAGCCGGATTCCTTACGGCAGGACGTTGACCTACAAGCAGTTCGCGGACGAGTTGGGCAAAGCTTCGGCAGTGCGGGCGGTCGGCACGGCGATCGGACGCAATCCGCTGCCGATCGTGCTTCCCTGCCACCGGGTCGTCGGCTCTAACGGCACGTTGACGGGATTTAGAGGCGGCTTGCAGATGAAGCGCGATATTTTGGCTTTGGAGGGCGTCACCGATATGGCGGCGGTCGGGCATGACCGTTTTCGCTTCTGAATGGCGGACGGAAAACGAATCCTGGTACCGCTTGAGGAAACAGCCTCGAATTCCGCTGTAAAGCGGAGGACGAGGCTGTTTCGGCGTTCGCGGCCCACCGCCCATCACGTTCAGGGAAGGGCAAGGCAACTCCGCATTTTAGAAATATTTCAGATAGGAGGCTTATAGTTAAAAGGATATAGAGCATAAGGGAGCTCGTTGATCTTGGCCATGATATTGAAGCGTATGTCACAACGCAAAATCGCGATAGCGGCCGTTCTGTTCGCGTTGGCGCTCATAGGCGCGCGAATGGCGTGGATTTCGTATTTCGATCAGACGGACCAACCGCGCGCGGCGGACGGATTGCTTGATTTACGCGGCTGGGATTGGGAGCGGGGAATGGTCGCGCTGGACGGTCAATGGGAGTTTTACCCCGGACAATGGCTGACGGGGGGAGAGCGTTCGCGGCCGGACGCTCTAATGATTACGGTGCCGGGGGGCTGGAACGCCTATTTGCCCATAGATGGGAGTCCGGACGGCCAGCCGTTCGGATACGGCTCCTATCGGCTGGTGATCCGGGTCGATCCGGGAACGGATACGACCTTCAGCGTTCGCGTACCGAGCGTACGCAGCTCGTCGACTTTATATGTCAACGGCCGCAAGTTGGCTGGCTCCGGGGTGCCGTCGGACAGCCAACATACCTATACGGCAAGGAACTTGCCCTATGTCGCTTCATTCACTGCGGATCGTTCCGGGACGATCGAGCTGATCATGCGAGTAGCCAATTACAAAGACATTCGGCCAAGCGGCATCGTTCGGTCCGTCAAGCTCGGAACGGAAGGGACAATCGCGCGCGAGGCCCAACTGTCCGTATCGCTGCAAGGGCTGGCCGCCGTCGTGTTTCTGATTCATACCGGATACGCGCTTATTCTCTACTTGATCGGAACCCGGGAGCGAAAGCTGCTTTTCTTTTCGCTGCTAACCTTTAGCGTAATGATGATGGACGCGTTCGGCAGCAACGAGAAGGTGCTGCATCAGTATTTGCCGGTCGATTACGATTGGGGGTTTAAGTTTGTCCATCTGTCCATGGCCGGCGTCGCCTATTCGCTGCTGAAGTGCGTGTCGCAGCAGTTGCCTGCTTTTTGGCGCAGAATCTCTCCGTGGTTTTCCTTGCTGTGCGGCGGAGCCGCTTTGTTCGCGCTGCTCTTGCCCGCAACGTACATTTTGACGATACAGCCCTTGTACGGAGCGGTAGTCGCAGTATCCGTTGTCGTTACGATCATTTCCATGGTTCGCACTTCCGTGAAAGATGTCGCGGGCAATGTCCCTCTGCTGTTCGCTCTGATCGCGTTTGCGAACAACTTCCTCTGGTGGAGTATTGACATCATCACAGGCATCAAAGTCATGTACTACCCTTTCGATTTGATTCTCTCCACCGCTTTTTACGCATCCGTCTGGTTCAAAAACTATTTTCAAGCCCATGCGGAGATGAAAAGCCTTGCCGCCAAGCTGCAAGACGCGGACCAGAGAAAGGATCAGTTTCTCGCCAATACCTCCCACGAGCTGCGCAATCCGCTGCATGGCATCTTGAATATTTCTCAAGGGGTGCTGGAAAGAGAACGGTACTTGCTGCAGGAAAGAAGCGTCAAGGAGCTGGAGGTCGTTCTATCAGTCGGGCGTAGAATGTCCCTCATTCTGAACGATTTGCTGTATGCGATGAGCCTTAAGGAGAACGCGCCTCGCCTTCAGTACAGCAGCTTTTCCATCCATGCCGTCGCAACCGGCGTGCTGGATATGCTGCAATCGATGCGAGAAGGCACGTCGGTCAAGCTGGTGAACGGCATTCCGGACGATTTTCCTCGAGTGTACGCCGACGAGAACCGCGTCGTTCAGATCGTCTTTAACCTGCTGCACAATGCCGTCAAGTTTACGTACGAAGGCGAAGTGGTCATTCGCGCGCGGGCGGAGAGAGGCAAAGTGCTCGTCTCGATTTCGGATACGGGAATCGGCATGGACGAGGAGGCAATGAAGCGTATTTTCGAACCGTATGAACAGATCGGCGAAGACCGGTCGAGAATTGAAGGAGGATTCGGGCTCGGGCTGAGTATTTGCAAGCAGCTGCTAAGCCTGCACGGGGAATCGCTGCAGGTCGACTCTATCCCGGGGCGGGGCTCGGAGTTCACTTTCTCGCTGAGATTGGCAGATTCGCGCAGCGTCGAGGAGGAACGGAAGTCGGCCGCCTCAGCGGCGATCGCTCGTGCGGAAGCCGCGGCTTCTTTGTCTGCGGATTTCGGAGACGTTGCGGCTAGGACGGAGGAGGATCGGCTGTCTTCGGCGGATCGGCCCAGAATTTTGCTGATCGACGACGACCCGGTTAACCTGAAAGTGCTCGAATCGATTCTTACGTTCGAGAGCTACGATATGACGTCGGTTACGAGCGCCAACCGGGCGCTGGACATTTTGGACGAGAAAGAATGGGACCTGATCGTGTCGGACGTCATGCTGCCCCGAATGTCCGGCTATGAGCTGACGCGAGCGATTCGCGCCCGCTATTCGATCTCTGAGCTGCCGATACTGCTGCTTACCTCCAGAAGTCAGCCTGAGGACATTTCTTTCGGTTTCCAGGCGGGGGCCAACGAATACGTGACGAAGCCGGTGGAAGCTTTGGAGCTGCGTTCGCGAGTCAAGGCGCTGACCGATGTGAAGAAGTCCTTCCGCGAACGTCTGCGGATGGAATCCGCATGGCTTCATGCGCAAATACAGCCCCATTTTCTATTCAACACGCTGACGGCGATCCGTGCGCTGAGCGAGATCGATTTGGATCGCATGCGCAAGATGCTCGAAGCGTTCGGCAACCATTTGCGGGACAAGTTCAAGCTTCATAATATCGACGGACCCGTTCCGATCGAAGAGGAGCTGAGCCTCGTCCGGTCCTATCTTCAGATCGAGCAAGAGCGGTACGAGCAACGTCTGACCGTGTCGTGGCAGCTAGACGAATGCAAGGACTTGCGCATTCCGCTGCTGACGATTCAACCGCTGGTCGAAAATGCGATCCGTCATGGCGTTATGAAGCGGTCAGAAGGGGGCGTGATTGGGATCCGGGTGTCCGATTTCGCGACCTATGCCGAAATCGAGGTCAAGGACGACGGAGTCGGCATGGACGAAAATCCGCTCATGCGCAAGGGGGAGGCAGGCGCGGATTTGGAGGCGGGAATCGGCTTGATCAATACGGATCGGCGGCTTAAGCGTATGTACGGCAAAGGGCTTCGGATCAGAAGCTTGCCGGGCCGGGGAACCTCCATCTCGTTTATCGTCGACAAGAACGTTTCCGCCAATTTGCCGGTCAGCCCGCGTGAGTAACGCCATGAAGCGTTTCTTCTTAACAGAGGCGGGATTTTCTCGGAATAACGACATTTTCGTCCATTGTCCCTTCCTTGTTCGCCTTTAAGAAAACGTCTACAATGGGCGATGAAGGAATTCCCGGGGAAGTGATGCCGTTTGAAGTCGCAACGCGTGCTCGTTGAGTATATACAAGGAAAATGGCCGTATTATCTGCTTGCAATTACATTTATGACCGCCGGCAATATTATTCAGTCGTTCTACCCGCGCATTATCGGCAGCTTTGCCGACCAGTTGAAGCAGAACGGGCTGTCCGAATCGCATATTATCGATTACGGCTTGCTGCTGCTTGGGGTAGCTCTTGCCTTCGGCGTTCTCGCCGGAATCGGGCAATACATCGTGATGAGACTCGGACGGTTGTTCGAGTTTTTTACGCGCGGGCGGCTGTTCGATCATTTTATGACGCTGGGCGAGCATTTCTACTCCCGGAACGGCGTAGGCAAGCTGCTTAGCTACGTGATGAACGATGTGACGGCGGTCCGCGAGGCGCTTGCCAGAGGCATCAACCAGTCGACGAACTCCAGCATTCTGATCGTCTCGACGGTATCGATGATGCTGCTTAGCGACATTCCGCTATATTTGATTGCGGTCAGCGTGCTGCCGCTGCTTGCCATTCCCTGGATTGTCGTCGTCTTCGGTCCGGTTATTCGCTCCCGTTCTCTGTCCGTGCAGGAGGCGCTGGGGAAAATGACGGAGTCCGCGGAGGAGCAGTTCGGCGGCATACGGGTGACCAAAAAGTTCGCGGTCGAACGCATCATGAGCGAACGCTTCGGCGCCGAAGCCGACCGGGTTCACGACAAGCAGCTTAAGCTGGTCCGAGTGTCCTCGCTGTTTCAGGCGCTTATTCCGTTTCTCGGCACTCTGTCGCTCATAGTCGCGATCGTTTTCGGAGGCTATCTGACGATCCATGGCCGCCTCTCGTTAGGCAACTTCGTCGCGCTTACCCTTTACATTCGTATGATGGTCAACCCTCTGCAGCAGATCGGCGGAGTGATTAATACGATGCAGCGTTCGCGGGCCTCGCTAGACAGAATCAATGAGCTGCTATCCAAGGAAGGGGAAATTCAGGAGGCGGAGCAGGCTCAGGCGCGCGATCTTAGCCGGGCCGGTATCCGCATCCGCCATCTGACTTTTGCTTACCCCGATTCCGAGCCCGAGGCGCTGCACGATCTGAGCTTGGATATCAAGCCCGGCACGACCGTCGGCATTGTAGGGAAGACCGGCAGCGGCAAGACGACGCTGGTAAAGCTGCTGCTGCGGATGTACGATCCGCCGGAGGGCGCGATTGCGATCGGCGGCGTCGACATTCGGGATTTGACGCTGGAAAGCTTGCGCAGTCAGATCGCTTACGTCCCGCAGGAGGGCTTCCTGTTCAGCACGACGATTCGCGACAACATCGCTTTCTATCGAAGAGATTCGGCGATGAACCAGGTGGAGGAGGCCGCCAAGCAGGCGCAAATCTACGGCAATATCGTCGAGTTCCCCGATCGATTTGAGACCAAGCTGGGAGAACGGGGCATTACGCTCTCCGGCGGCCAGCGCCAACGTACGAGTCTGGCACGCGGCCTGATCAAGCACGCGCCGATTATGATTCTGGACGACAGCGTCAGCGCGGTAGACGCCGTAACGGAGCAGCGCATCGTCGAGACGATCTCGTCCGTGCGCCAAGGACTGACGACAATCGTGATCGCGCATCGAATCAGCGCGCTTAAGCACGCCGACGAGATCGTCGTGCTGGACGAGGGGCGGATTGTACAGCGGGGGACCCACGCTCAGCTTCTCGACCAGCCGGGGCTATACGCCTTGCTGCATGCCATTCAGGAGGAGGGAAACCGCGATGCCGAATAACGCCCGCTCTCAGGTCGGCAAGAGGACGGCCTTGCGTTCGCTGCTGGCTTACGGCAAGCCTCACCGCCGGCAATTCGCGCTTGTTTTTCTCCTGGCTCTCCTCGCGGTTGCGGCCGATTTGCTTCAGCCGTATATGGTGAAAGTCGCCATTGACGACAACATTATGGCCGGCAAGAACGATTATCGGATGCTGCTGATCCTCTGCGGGGTGTATTTGCTGCTGTCGGTGCTCGGGTTCGCGTTCAGCTACTTGATGAACAATGTGCTGCAATACGCTTCCCAGAGCATTATCGCCCGCATTCGCAAGGACCTGTTCCGTCATATTACCCGATTGTCGATATCATATTTCGACCGTACGCCTAGCGGCAGTCTGATTACTCACGTATCCAGCGACACCGAATCTCTCAACCAATTTTTCTCCCAAGTTTTATTGAGCTTGATGCGCGACGGAATGACGCTGATCTTCATTGTCGCCGTCATGTTCCATCTCGACGCGGAGCTGACGCTGTACTGCCTGATTCTGATTCCGCTGCTTTTTCTGATTGCGATCGGCTTCCGCCGGCATATGAGAAAGACGTACCAGAACACGAGAACGGCTTTGTCCCGGCTCATTGCCTTTGCTGCGGAAAACCTGGCCGGAATGAGCCTTATTCAGGCGTTTCATCAGGAGAAGGAACAGAAGAGTCGATTTTCCGATCGCAATCGCGCTTATTTCGGAGCCAACCTTAAGGAAGTGAGCACCAACGTTTTGTTTAACCGCTCCTTCGACATTCTCGGAGGCTTGGCCGTCGCTTTCGTGACTTGGCTGGGCGGGAACGCGGTGTTTCACGGCAATATCGAATTCGGGGTTATGTATGCGTTCATTACTTATATTCGCCTGTTCTTTCAGCCGATCAGCACGATTACGCAGCAATGGAACACCCTGCAGTCGGCGACCGTGTCGGCGAACCGCATCTGGAGCATTTTCTCTACGGAGCCGGAAGTGAGGGATGCGGCCAAGCCCGTCGATATGGAGTCGCAAGCGGTTCAAGGACGGATTGAATTCAAACGCGTGCAGTTCTACTACAAGGAAGGGCAGCCGGTTATTCACGATCTCACCTTGCGCATCGAACCGGGCGAGATGATCGGCGTCGTCGGCGCCACAGGGGCCGGGAAGAGCACGCTGATCGGTCTGCTGTGCCGTTTCTACGATGTTCGCCAGGGCAGCATTACGCTGGACGGGACGGATGTGCGGGCCATTGCCCAGGAGCGGCTGAACAGATTGATCGGGTTGGTACAGCAGGAGCCGTATTTGTACTCCGGCAGTATCGTCGACAACGTGAGGATGTTCGATGAATCGATCTCGCGGGAAGAGGTTGCGCGCGCCTGTCGGCTTGTCGGCGCAGACGAATTGATCGGCAAATTAAAAGACGGCTACGACACCCGTCTGTCGGAGCGGGGGAGCGGGCTGTCCGCGGGAGAGCGCCAGCTTATCTCCTTCGCAAGAATTATCGTGTTCCAGCCGAAAATTCTGATTTTGGACGAAGCGACCGCCAACCTGGATTCCCACACCGAGCAGCTCGTCCAGAACGCGCTTCGCGTCGTCTCGGAGCATCGCACGACGATCGTCATTGCTCATCGGCTGTCGACGATTATGCACGCGGACCGGATCATCGTCATGCGCGGCGGCCGCATCGTCGAGGAAGGCACGCACGCCCGGCTGCTTGAGCTTCGCGGTTACTATGAGGAGCTGGTTCGCCATTCGCGCAGTCGAATGGATGCAGGGTAGGAGAAGCGATACAGGTTATGTCCCTCCCATTGACGAACACCTCCTCTCCGAATATGATTTGGACAGGAACAGCGGACGCCGCAGTTTATTCCGAGAGGAGCTTAACGCAATGGACGGCAAAATCGAATACGGATCGATCGACGAGTATATCGCTAGTTTTCCGCCGGAAATTCAACAATTGCTTGCAAGCGTCAGAGAGACGATTCGCGAAGCCGCCCCCGAGGCGACGGAGAAAATCAGCTATCAGATGCCGACCTACGCATTGCACGGCAATCTAGTGCATTTCGCCGCATTCAAGAACCACATCGGATTTTACCCGGCTCCGCAAGGGATTGAGGAGTTTAAGGAGGAACTGTCCGCTTACAAAGGGGCCAAAGGCTCCGTGCAATTTCCGCTGAACAAGCCGCTTCCGCTTGAACTGATTGCCCGCATTGTAAAGTATCGAGCGGAGGAGAACAAGCGGAAGGCGGCCGCGAATCCTAAAGGGGCTTCACGGAAAAGCAAGTGATCGAGCTTGTTATTCCAGTCCTGCGGCCTCCTTGGACGCGGCATCCGGAAGAAAGAGAAATACGACATCGGCTTCATTGATTAGCGACCTGCGAGCTTCGGCGTCTTTTCGTTTTTCCGGCTCAATGGGAGCACTTCGATGTCGGAAATCTTGGATAAGTAATCATGAATTTTTAACCCGGTTGTCCCTTCCTGACCGTCCACCAAATGAAAACATATGAAATGAGCATGTGTCATCGCCCGTTGACAATCTGATTGTATTAGTTGTATAGTACAAACAACCGCCAAGGAAGGTGAAATGACGTCGTGCTGAACTTCTACGAGTTGAAGTTGAACAACAAGGACCCCGTATACTTGCAGGCGGTTCTCTACGTTAAACGGCAAATATTGCTGCGCAACGTGGTATCCGGCGACAAGCTGCCGTCCAGACGCGAGGTTGCGGCACAGTTGAGCATTAACCCGAATACGGTGCAGAAGGCGTTTAAGCTGATGGAGGATGAAGGGTTTGTGCGCACGAGCAGCACTCTGGGCAGCGTGATCTACGTCGACGACGTCATTTTCCGCGCGATTGAAGAAGAGCTGACCCGCGAGCTGGTGCAATCGTTCGTCGATTCGGCCAAGGAGATTCGTTTGTCGTTCAAGACGGTGGTTGAGCTGATCAGCGAGCATTGGGAATAATTTTTTTAAGCTGATTGTACTATTCGAATAATACAATTGAGGTGTTGCGGCTGTGATGAAGGGATTTTATCGTCTGGTCAATCGGGAGTTTGCCAAGTGGCTGTGGTTTATCGCAGCGGTATGCGCCGCCGCCATCGTTGTGCCCCTTGTACTGCTGCATAAGGAACTGCGGCCTTACAACGAATATGGGGTGAACGAACGCTACGAAGACGTGTACGCCTCTTCTGGAAGCATCCTTCTGTTTCTCGTTTTGTTGGCGCTTGTGTGCGCTTTTTTTCTACTGACGATCTATGCGGACTACTGGGGCAGTAAGAGCATCTATACCTATTTGACGCTTCCGGTCGGTCGGGAGGCTCTCTATCTTAGCAAGCTGACGGTTTTGGTCACTTGTCTGCTCCTGCTGCTGGCGTCCCAGCTCATCGGCATCCGGCTAGGTTACTCGCTGTACGCGGCCAAGGTTGCCAGCTATGGCGACGGGCAGTTCGTCATGCACAACGGTTATTTTCTGGCGATGATCCGCTCCGAGTTTTTCCGGCTGCTGCTGCCGCTTGGCGTCAGTCGGCTGCTGTCCACGCTGTCACTGCTGCTCGCCGCGGCTGTGACGCTTTACTACGGCGCGTTGTGCGAGCGCAGCCGGACGTATAGGGGGATTGTTCCGATTGCCGTCTCAGTCTGGACGATGGTTGACGTGATCGGCTATCGACTTGGAGAAGTGAATGCGAATAGCGATCCGACAGGACTGTATTTAAGCAGCGCTTTGCTGCTTGTAGTGAGCGGATTGTTGATCGGACATAGCCTGCGGATGGTGCGAAGAGGCGCAATTGCTTAACGAAATGCGTTAGAGGAGGGGAACTCATGGAAACGATCAGAAAACACGCCGCATTGCCTGCGTTGGTGCTGGCGATAGCCGTACTTGCGATATTGGGGTTAAGCGTCTATGGCGCGAAGGATAAGGGAAAGTTCGAGTTCATTGATCTGATCGGCAGTCGTGAGACGATTCGGAACGTCGCGCTGGTTGGCGAGCTGAGCGACGGGATGCACAGCACTTCGTTCCGGATAGACGGAGGGCGACTTCACACGGACACGAAGCTGTTCGATCAGGCCCGGAACATCCCTGCATATCTTTATTATCCGGGAAGTGTCGCACCATTCGGCGCCGTGCGATTCGGCAGGATGGAATACAACATCGAAAACAGAAGCACAGAGCATACGATTTATTCTCGCATCATGACGGACAAAGGTTACTCGGTTCCAGAAGGAACGGCGGAGGTGAAGCCGTCTGTTGTTTATCGGCCGGCCTCGGACGAGAACGCTAACTTCAGTTGGACGAATCCGCTGGAATACGGCCTGGCGCAAATCGGCGACCGCGTCTTCTACACGCTTCCCGTAACGACCGATTATACCGGGATGAATGCCATTTATGAGCTTAAGTTCTATGATTGGGGCTTTCGGCCGCAGGACATGAAGCCGTTCGAGTCTCGCAAGCTGGTCGAGCTTCCGCTCACGGCGAACGAACCGGGGGGAACGGGCATTGAAATACTCGGCTTGAAGGCGGTGGGCGATAAGCTGGCGCTGCTGTCGGTGGAGGCGGGTTACCTTCATATCCGCAGCTTCGACAGCGACAGCGGCAAGCTGCTCGGCGAGGCGGACTTGTCGAAGTCCGATCCGTCGATCAACTGGCAAGCCGCGTATTCCGAGCGATACGAAGCGTATGTTGATGCGCAGCGGGCGTTGCTGACCGTAAGCTTTCGCGGCGTGTCTCAAAATGCGGAGGAGCGGCCGCATACGGCGGTGCTCAGCTTCGATTTCTCGAACGATATCGAGCTTGTCGACTGGTCGAACTTATCGTTCGAAGGCAACGAGGAGAATAACTATGGCGGCGTATCGCTGCTCGGCTATCGGAACGGCAGGGTGATCGCCGTCCGCTCCTATCGCGAGCCGGAGTCGGAGCAGGAGCGCGGCGTCTTCGACATTTTGCGGCCGCAGCATCTGTATCTGTACGTCTTCGAGCATGCCAAGCTGATATATAAGGGCGAACTGGCTACGGATAAAAACGATGACCGTATCCGAGCCTTCAATCGGGTTGGCGGATACGATTACTCGCCGGCAGAGCATCGGAATTTCTTGAATGTTGCGCTTGAATAGCCAAGGGGAACGCAAGTCAGGGAGGGATGGCTGTGATCGAGTTAAAATATGTGGATAAGCGCTATCCGACGAGCAATGCTCTGCTGTACATTAACAGCCTGACGATAGAGACGGGAGAGATCGTCGGCATTCTGGGCGAGAACGGCAGCGGCAAAACGACGCTGCTCAAGTCGATTATGGGGCTCGGCGAGCTGCAGAGCGGAGAGATTACGATTGCAGGGAAGCCTGTCCTGGATCAGTATGAGCGGATGGCGTTTATTACCGAAGAGGGCAGCTTCTTGCCTAACAGCACTCCGTTGGAATACGGGGAGTTTCTGGCGGCATTTTTCCCCCGCTTCGATCAACCGTATTACGCCGAGCTGCTGCAACGATATGAGCTGCCGACCCGCCGCGCGATCAGAACCTTCTCCAAGGGGCAGAAAATGAAGCTGGAGATGAGCGCGGGGCTGGCCAAGCGAGCGGACTATTTGCTGATGGACGAACCGTTCGTCGGCAAGGACGTGTTTGCGCGTCGCGAATCCTTAAAGCTGCTGATGTCCGGACTGCGCGGCGGCGAGACGGTGCTGATCAGCACTCATCTGATCGACGAGATCGAGAACGTCATCGATCGCGCAATTGTGCTGCATCAAGGGCTGGTGCGGGCCGATGTCACTATCGACGGTCTCCGGGAGGAAGGAAAAAGCTTGACGGATGTCATGCTGGAAGTGAGACAGAGCAATCGGCATTATGCCGATTAACGGGAACATAGAACGACGATTTGCCAAGAACGGAGATTAATTTATGAGAGAAGCGTTACAGACGGTTGCGGAGCATATCATTTCGAATGCCAGGCTGTTGCGCTGGCGAGAGTTAAAGGGCGGCGTGTCTGCTCAAGTCATCGGGCTTGAGCTTGAATTGGGCGACGGGAGCTTACGCAAAATCATTATCCGCCGCCATGGGGCGACCGATCTCGCACAAGATCCGGACATTGCCCGACATGAATTCCAGCTTCTCGGACTGCTGCACTCCGCAGGGCTGGCCGTACCTGCGCCGATCTTCGCGGAGGCATCATCGGACCTGCTCGGCTCCCCTTATATCGCCATCGAATTCATCGAGAGCCAAGGTGAGGTAGATCGTACGACGATTCCCGACTTTCTAGGGCAATTGGCCGCGCACCTCTCCGCCATTCATCAAGCAGAGCTTCCTCTAACGGAGCTTAGTTTTCTTTCGCAGCAGGCGGATGCGGTTTCCGCCAAGCTAGCCGCTAGGCCGGCGGAGCTGGACGCTTCCCTGAGCGAAGGACGGATCAGGGAAGCGTTGGATTCGGTATGGCCGCTGCCGCAGGCCAATCGGTCCGTGCTGCTTCACGGCGACTACTGGCCGGGAAATACGTTGTGGAGGGAAGGGAAGCTTGCCGCCGTAATCGATTGGGAGGACGCTGCGATCGGGGATCCTCTCGCAGATGTGGGCAACGCCAGATTGGAAGTTTTGTGGGCGTACGGACCCGAGGCGATGGAGGAGTTTACGCAGCATTACCGGTCGTTGGCGAAGGGGACGGGATTTAGCCAGCTTCCGTACTGGGATCTGTACGCTGCCTTGCGGCCGGCCTCCCAGCTCTCCCGCTGGGGGCTGGAGCCGTCCGTCGAGCGGACGGTGCGGGAGCGGCATCTCTCGTTCGTAGACAGAGCCTTGGCCGAGCTTCGTTAGCTTGCGGCGCTTAACGGACGCTCTCAAACGATTGTTTACGACTGCCTGAACCGCATGCGGAACGCCTTCGGCGTCGTCCCGGCCAGGCGGCCGAAGCAGCGCACGAAATGCGGAAAAGAGCCGAAGCCTACCTGCTCGGCAATCGAACCGATCGCCTCGTTCGTGTCGATCAGCAGCCGCTTCGCCTGCTCGATCCGATAGCGGGTCAAATAATCGAGAGGCGTGCAGCCGTAAGTTCGTTTCATGCACAGGGAAATATAGTTCGCGTGAAAATGCAGCTCCTCCGCCATTCTTTTATAGGTAAACGTCTCCCGATGGCTGCGGCGCAGAAATGCCGCAGCTTCTTCGGCGATCGCCCAATACGCGCCGCCGGCCGGAAGTCTAGATTCCTCCTGCACCTGCAAGAGCAATTCTTGGAAAAGCAACTGCTGCCGCCAATAGGAGAACGCGGACATCTCGGCTTGCAGCGCCAGCATTTCGCGCAGATGGGCGTACGCGGATTCGGGCGCAAGCAGATTGCCCGTCTGCGGCAAGTAGAAGGAGAACGGATGAGCAATCGGATACTCCCCTTCGGCCAGGGACAGAATCGCCTTTCGGCCTTCCTCGGCATTCGCCTCGCTCCAGCCTCCGAACGTCTGGAAATGAATCCAGTAGAAATGGGTTTCCTCCTCGCATGGCTCCGTCGCCCGATGAGCGCGGTCCGGTCGCAGCAATCCGAAGCCTCCCGCGGGAATGACCACAGGCAGCGATTCCTCCGCCAAATATAAGCAGCCTCGGGTAACGAACAGCAGATCGAATACGCCGATGCCCGAGCGATCGACATGCCTGCGCCCGGCAGAATACGTATCTTCGCCGCAGGTAATGAAATGCGGCAGAGGCGGAGAAATAAACTTCAGCATTCGGAATCTGTCCCCTTTTCTTCATGCGCATGCGTTTCTTTATTATAGCGAACAAAGCAACATCGATGTTGTGATCGAGCAAAAACTGTGTGCGTTACGCTATCGGAGAGATGGCTTTATGGTGCTATATTGGAAGGGTGAACACCATTATCCGAATAAGCGAGGTTATTCATAATGAGCAAACGGAACACGGCATTCGAGGCGCTTCCGCTGGGCGCGATCAAGCCGGAGCAATGGCTTCGGGATCAGCTGCGTATTCAGGCAGACGGGTTAACCGGGCACCTTGAAGAGCACTGGGCGGACGTAGGTCCCGGCAACGGCTGGATCGGCGGCAAGGGGGAGAGCTGGGAGCGCGGGCCGTACTATTTGGACGGGCTGCTGCCGCTGGCCTATTTGCTGGAGGACAAGCGGCTGATCGCCAAGGCGCAGCGCTGGATCGAATGGTCGCTGGCCAGCCAGCGCGAGGACGGAGCGTTCGGGCCGGACATCATTGAAACGGTAAACGAAGACCTCGACAAAACGCAGGATTGGTGGCACTACATGATCATGCTGAAGGTCTTGACACAATATGAGGAAGCGACGGGAGACGAACGGATCGTTCCGTTCCTGACGTCTTACTTCCGGTATGTGCGCGGCCGGATCGAGGAGCAGCCGCTGCGCGGGTGGGCGGAGGCGCGCGGCATGGAGATGCTGCTGACGATCCAGTGGCTCTACCGGAAAACCGGAGACGAACAGCTCCTACAATTGGCGAGCATCGTACAGTCCCAAACGACGAACTGGACAGACGTTTTTCACGATTTTCCGTTTTGGCGCAAAGTCGAGCGATGGGACTGGAAAACACATGTCGTCAATGTTGCGATGGGCATTAAAGCGCCTGGCGTTCTGTACGAGCTGAGCGGGGATTCTCGCGCTCATGCGGCGGTTCACCGCGGCATCGACAGTCTGACGACGTATCACGGACAAGCTCACGGAATGTTTTCCGGAGACGAATGGCTGTCCGGCACGCATCCGAGCCAAGGAGTGGAGCTGTGCGCCGTTGTCGAATATATGTTTTCCATGGAGCAGTTGACAAGAGTGTTCGGGGAAGGGCGCTTCGGCGACATTCTCGAACAAGTGGCGTTTAATGCCCTGCCTGCCGCCGTTTCAAGCGATTGGACGTCGCATCAGTACGACCAGCAGGTGAACCAGATCGTCTGCAACGTTGCGACGCGAGATTGGAGCAATAACGAAGAGGCGAATTTGTTCGGCCTTGAGCCGCACTTCGGCTGCTGTACGGCGAACATGCACCAAGGCTGGCCGAAGCTGGTGTCGCACCTGTGGATGAAGGACGGGGAAGGCGGTCTGGCGGCGGTCTCGTACGCGCCTTGCACGGTAACGGCTCAAGTCGGAGCAGACGAGCGGGCGCGGGCAACGCTGAAGGTAAGCGGCAATTATCCGTTCCGCGATACGGTCGACATCGAACTGGCTTTGGACGAATCGGCGGAGTTTGTGATCTCACTGCGTATTCCGGGGTGGTGCGAGCGGCCGAACGTGAAAATAAACGGGCAGGAGCGAGAGCTGACGATCGAGAAAGGGTATGCGAAGCTGTGCCGGGAGTGGTCGGATGGCGATCGGCTGACGCTGCGGCTGCCGATGAAGGTTAAAACCGTTACCCGCAATTTACTGGCCGTTAGCGTGGAGCGCGGACCGCTCGTCTACGCTTTGCCGATTCGTGAGAACTGGCAGCTGCTGCAGCAGCGGGAGAAATTCCATGACTGGGAAATTTACCCTGGATCTCCATGGAAATACGGGCTGCTGGCCGACAGCGAGTATGAGGTCAGCTTGGAGGACGTCGCCTATCAGCCGTTCGACGCCGAGCACTCTCCGGTTCGACTGAAGGCGAAGGGGCAACTTGTGCGCGAATGGAGGATGGAAGGCAACAACGCCGGAACTCCTCCGATGCATCCGAACACGGACGATCAGCCGGTCGTCGACCTGGAGCTCGTTCCTTACGGCGGCGCGAAGCTGCGGATCGGGGAGTTCCCGACGATCGGCCATCCGCTCGAAGCCAGAAAGCATATGTAATGGGTAATCCCCCTTCCGGACGCGCATCCGGAAGGGGGATTTATGTCTTTGCGGAGCGGCTCGGCCAAGTTACAATGGGGGGAAAGGTTTCAAGGCGGATAGCGAATGTCCGCGCCGAAGGGAGGTATGGCTTATCCGGTTAAAGTTCGGGGATATGCCCCTCAAGAGAAAGCTGTTTCTATGCATTGCGTTGCTGATCGTCGTGCCGCTGCTGCTCGCCGGCTTTTACTTGAACAACCAGTTTACGAGGCTTACGCTCAACAAATCCAGCGATATTGCGCTGCAGACGCTTAAGCAGACGAGGCAGAACTTCGACTCCCTGATCGCGGATACGAACGATCTTACGCTGCGGATGATGTCTAACGAGCAAATCCAGAAGTTTCTGAAGGACGATTACAACAAAGAGCTCGACTATGATCAGTACTATCGGGAGATTATCGCCTGGCTGAACGATTTAATAGGCTCCAAAGCTTATTACGATACGATCGGCATCGTCGCCGGCGGCGAGCGGGTCGTTTTCCAGATGGGCACGTTGGATTCCGTTGTAGATGCCGAGCACGCGCGAACGGCTTCTGAGCTGAAGGGAAAGCTGTATTGGGCTTCCGACGGCAATCGGCTGTATGCGTATAGAAGAATTATGGATTTTAACAAATATGACAGAGAACTGGGCATCGTCAAGCTGAACGTTTCCGAAGAAGCCGTGCATCGTTTTTATGAGGGGATCAACTCATACGAAGGCTCAAGAATCAATCTGCTCGACGCTTCGGGCAAGGTTCTGTCCTCGTCCGCAAAAACCGCGATCGGCGGCACTTATGAGCACTACGAGGAAATCCGGGCGGAGATCGCGTCCGGGGAGGAAGGCTTCTTCGGAAAAACGGTCGGAAGCGAGAAAAATATCGTCCTGTATTATCGGATCGCAGGTCCCGATTGGGTGCTCGTCCAGACGATTCCGGAAAGCTCCTTTACTTTGTTGAAGACGACTCTCAACACCGTTCTGCTGATTGCGATCGGATTATGCGTCCTGTTCGGATTTCTTTTTTCTCTTGTACAGCACCGTTATTGGATCAAGCCGTTGGGAAGGCTGCGCACAGAGATGGCCAAGCTGCGCACGGGAAATTTCAATATTGCTCTCGAAGGCGCGTCGAAGGACGAGATCGGGGAAATTCACCAAGGCTTTATCCGCATGGCCGGCCAGCTCAAGCAGACGATCGACGACGTCTACGTTAGTCGCATCAGGCGCAGGGAAGCGGAGTTGACCGCCTTGCAGGCGCAGATCAACCCGCATTTTCTGTACAACACGCTGGATTCTATACATTGGCTGGCGATGAAGCACCAAAATTACGACGTAAGCGAACAGATCGAAGCGCTCTCGGAAATTTTCAAGCACGTGCTCAGCAAAGGCCAGCCGGTCGTGACGATCGAGCGCGAGCTGGAGTTTCTGGAAAGCTACATGCTCATTCAGCAGGCCAAATACGGCCAGCGAATCAAGCTGAGGGTCGACGTCGATCCGGAGCTGTTGAGTTGCGAGGTTCCCAAACTGATTTTGCAGCCCCTGGTGGAAAACGCGATCCTTCACGGGCTGGAAGAGAAATTGGAAGGCGGGACGATCGAGGTCGAAATCCGGCAGGTCGGGCAACGTATTCGGCTGGTCGTATCCGACGACGGGCTCGGCGCCGATGAGGAGCGGATAAACCGGATGCTGAACGAGGAGGATGAACGGCAGGAAGTCTTCGCGCTGGGGAATATCGACGAGAGGATCAAGCTGCAATACGGGCGCGAGTTCGGTTTGAGCTTCAGCAGCAAGATTGGCGAGGGAACAGTCGTAGAAGTGCTAGTCCCCGCCGCCGGGAGAACGAATAAGGAGGAGAGGCGCAATGAAGCTGCTGATCGCGGATGACGACCGGCAAATTCGGGAGGGGATCAAAGCCGGCATAGACTGGTCTTCTCTGGGAATCGTCGAAGTGCTGACGGCTGCGAGCGGGACCGAGGCGTTCGAGATCTTTTGCGCCAATCTGCCCGAACTGGTCGTGACGGACGTCCGGATGCCGGGGATGGACGGTCTGGAATTGCTAAAGCGAATCAAGGAAACAAGACCGGCGACTAAGGTAATCATCCTCAGCGGCTACAACGACTTCAAGTATCTCAAAAAGGCGATTCAGTGGGATGCGGCCGATTACGAAATGAAGCCGATTCGCGCAAGAAGCTTGATTCAGCTGATCAAGAAGGTCAGCGAGGAGATTGTCCGCGAGCGGGTGTCGGAGGAGACGTTCCGCAAATATTTGGCGTCGCACAAGGAGCTCTTCGTCGACGATTTCGCGGGAGGGAGAATTCGCGACCGTCTTATTCTGCAGGACGGCTTGATGCAATATTTTCAATTCGATGCCAAGGGGACTCTTCTATGCGTCCGTATCGAACCGGATAGACGCAGGGAAGAAGCGTCGGAGAGGGAGCGGTGCGCCGATGCGATGCTTCGCGCTTTAGGCGGCCGGGAAGCGGAAGCCGGCGAATTATGGTTAAAGACGAAGGACGGGAGCCTGATCGGATTGCTGAAGCTGGAGACAGTCTCGTATTTGTACGCGCGACATGCCGTCGCGTCGTTGAAGAACCGACTGGCGGATTCGGTTCGGGAGGCTGCGCAGACGTGCGGCTGTTCGTTGTCGGCCGGCATAAGCCTCCCCGGGAACGCGTCCGATGTAAACGAATTGCAGGCGCAGGCGCGGGAGGCTCTGGCGCTTCGGCTGTATTTCGGCAAGGGCTCGGTTCACGCCCTTGAAGAGGGAGGAGCGCTCCGCGAAGAGACGATCAGAGGACTTGCGGAAGACGACGAATTCCTCAATCTTATCCGCGAAGCCCGACTAGAGCGCTTAACCGAGAGGCTATCCGTCGAATTCGCCAGACTTCGGCAAGAAAGAGCGTATGGCGAGAAGAGCCTCGCGTCGTACTGCAAAGCATTGATTCATCTGCTTCCCGCCGCCGCGGGCGAGCCTCCTGCGGAATTGGCCGAATACGCGCGCCGACGGATCGAGGAGCTGGAGACGAGCACATTCGTCGACATCGGCGAATACGAGGATTTCGTTCGCTTGGCGTTCGAGGAGGCGATCGAAGCTTACTTCAACGTCGGAGTCGCCCGTCTAAGCGCGCCGATCCAGCTTGCCGAAGCGTATATACGGAATCATTACGCGGAGGAGCTGACGGCCGAGAAGGTGGCCGAGCATGTGGGCAAGACGCCGAACTATTTTAGCCACCTGTTCAAAAAAGAGATGGGCGTTCCGTTCCGGGAATACGTCAACCGTCTGCGCATTGCCAAAGCCAAGCAGCTAATCGAGCGGACGACGGACCGAATTTACGAGATCGGCGAACGGGTCGGCTTCTCGGATTATGCATACTTCACGCAAGTGTTCCGCAAGCTTGAGGGCTGCTCGCCGACGGCGCTCAGAAAGAAGCCGGACGTCAAGGACGAAAACCTTAAAATCGAAGATTAGCAATAGTTTTCGTAGTTTTTTGAAATAGTGGCGGCAATTATCGGACCGTATAATGGGATCTAACGAGGCGCGCTCGTTAAGTTGGCCCGTATACGGTTTTATGCGTTTTAACAAAGAGGAGGTCTTGGCATGTTGAAGAGAGGGACAGCAGTACGGCTTCTATCCGTCGCGCTTGGCGCTTCGTTGATATTTACGGGATGCGGGAAGTCCGGCGGCGAGGGAGCCTCCGGACAACCGTCCGAATCCGCCAACGCTTCGGCGACAGTGACGGAATCCGCCGGCAAGCCCGGGGAGAAGCTTAAGCTGACGTTGATGATCGCGCCCGTGGACGATCCGAGCGGCAAGGTCGAAGAACAGATGGTGGCGGAGCATTTCAAGGATAAGTACGATATTACCTTTAAGCCGTGGGATTCGAATGTAGAGAAAACGCTGAAAACGACGATCGCCGCAAGCGAGCCCATCGACGTCGCGATGTACTGGCCGGGAGCGATGGAGACGTTCGTCGATTCCGATATGGCGCTGGATTTGACTCCCTACCTGGAAGCGGACGGAGGGGCTTGGAAGCAGACGTTCGTGGGCAACGCGCTGGATGCGGGAACCTACGGGGGCAAAGTATACGCGGTTCCTTACGCCGCCGTATATCCGCTGCTCGAAGTGAACAAGGATATCGCCGACCAAGCCGGGGTTACGTTTCCCGACGGACCTCTCAGCTGGGACGAATTCATGCAAGCGCTGGAGACGATCAAGGAAAAAACGGGAATCGTTCCGTTAGGACTATATAAGGACTGGGGCCCATGGGTTCCGCGAAATAATCTGATGACGGTATGGCCCGATGAGCAGACTCGAAGCGACTTTGCCGCCGGCAAAATTCCGTTCACCGACCCGCTCGCGGTCAAAGCGTTCGAGGCTTCCAAGGAGTTGTACGACAAGTACGTGTATCCGGGCAAGGGCGCGTTATCCACGACTCTTGAGCAGGTAAACGTCGCGTTCAAGGCCGGCAAAGTCGCGGTCAAAGCGAACGTCAACATTCTTGCCGCTCAATCCGTCAAGGAATCGGGGCTGGCCAACGTGCAGATCGTGAGCTGGCCGAACATGGGGCTGAATCACGTGTTGGGAGGATCGAACGGCTACATGATTCCGGCCAACGTCCCCCATCCCGAAGCTTCGATAGAGATCGTGAAGTATTTGACCAGCGCGGAGGTGCTTCAGAAGCGCGTCGATACGGGAGCTCCGGTCACGGTAAGCGGCGTCAAATCCGACGACCCCAATTTCGCGTTGTACGCCAAGGATATCGCCAATATTCAAACCGAGGAAGTCATGCATTTGTCGACAAAAATGATCGATATCCTCAATGCGAAAATGCCGGCGAACTATATATTTAACGGCATGGCCTCTCTGGAAGAGCTGGAAAAGCTGAGGCTGGAGGCCGTGAAGCCTTAAGCCAATGAAGGAATGCGGCGGGGCAGGCGGGAGAAGCGGTCCGTCCCGGTCCGTCCGCTCCGACCGATCGGAGGTCCGAAACAAATGAAATTCATCAAGAGTGGCTCGGCTTTAACGCTTCGCACCCGAATGCTCGGAACGCTTTTCCTTCTTCCGGCGCTGTTGTTCGTCGGAGCGACGATGATCGTTCCGATCGGGTGGAACGCGGCTCTGTCTTTTGCGACGTGGAACGGCATGGGAGCGATGAAGGCGGCCGGCTGGAGCAATTACGCGACCTTCTTTCAGGATCCGGTGACGTTAAAAGGCTTCTATTACTCGGTCTTCATCGCCGTGGCGTCTACCGCGATCGCGGTTTTTACCGGCCTGCTTCTGGCGCTGGCGATCCATCGGGTCGGGCGCAAGGAGGGGGCGTTCTACCGGTTCGTGTTTTTCGCGCCGGCGATGATGCCGCTGGTCGTCATCGGCTTGCTGTTCACCTTTATTCTCAGTCCCGATACCGGTTTGCTTAACGGCATATTGAGGGCGATAGGCCTCCAAAGCCTGGAGCATGCTTGGCTTGCGGAGCCCGGTATCGTCTTATGGACGATCGCCGTCGTCGGCGGCTGGCGGTTTTCCGGATTCGTCATGATGCTCGCCTATACGGCTATCGTATCCTTGCCCGGCTCCATGTTCGAGGCGGCCAAGCTGGAGGGGCTGGGATACGTCCGCCAAGCCCGAATGATCATTCTCCCCTTGATCATGCCTACGATTCGCCTCGTTACGATGCTCATGCTGATCTTGTCGTTCAAAACGTACGACATCGTCTGGGCGATGACCAAGGGAGGGCCTGGCGATTTCTCGCGGACGGTTCCCGTCCGAATGCTCGACGTCGCTTTCCGTTATAACGAATTCGGCTACGCCGCCGCGATCTCCGTCATGCTGACGATCGTCGTGTCGCTGATCATCGCGTTGTCCAGGAAGCTGACGAAGGGGAATGTCTATGAATACTAGAATACTGCTCGGCGGGTATGCGTTGAGGACGGTTCTCGTCTGTTTGGCGGTCGTTAATTTGTATCCGCTTCTGTTCACGCTCATGACGTCGCTCAAAACATCGGAACAATTTTTTACGGATATTTGGGCCTTTCCGCGCGAGTTTCTCGTCGACAATTACGTTCAGGCGTTCGAGATCGGCCGGATCGGCGAATATTTCTATAATAGCGTCGTTATCGCGCTTGTCACGCTGGCGATGGTGACGGTCGTGGCAGCCTTCGCCGCTTACGCGCTGGCCCGGCTGCGCGTTCCGTTCGGCGGGGCGATTGTCGGCCTGCTTCTGATCATTCAGATTTTGCCGACCGAATCGATGATTCTGCCGCTGTATATGATGATGTCCAAGCTGAAGCTGCTCGGCGTCACTTACGTTCCCGTTACCTTCGCTTACGTGGGATGGCTGCTGCCCGGAACGATCGTCATTCTTCGCAACTTTTTCCTCTCGATCCCGTCGGAGCTGCTGGAATCCGCGAGAATGGACGGGAGCGGGGAGATCAGTACGATGTTCCGAATCGCGTTCCCGTTGACGGGAGGGGCGATCGCGACTTGCACCGTACTGAACTTCTGCTTCGTATGGGGAGAATTGCTGTGGGCGCAAATCTCGACGCTGACGACGGAGAAGGGACTTCCCTTGACCGTCGGGCTGATCAACTTCCAGGGTCAGTACGCAACCGACTGGGGGTTGATGACGGCGGCGATCTGCATGATCCTCTTCCCGCTGTTTCTGCTCTTTATGTTTCTGCAAAAATATTTCGTGCAAGGTTTGACTTCAGGAGCGGTAAAAGGCTGACGATATACTGGTGAGAGGGAGCGTAAACATGATTGCGGAGACGGTTCAATTGCGAATCGGAAGCGGCAGCGCCCGGCTGCAGATATACTTGCTGCATCGCTCCTTTGAATTTCAGGCGGACCGGCATCGGCCAGCCGTCATCGTCTGTCCCGGCGGAGGATACCTGAGTACCTCCGACAGGGAGGCGGAGCCGGTCGCGCTGCGATTCGCGGCGCACGGCTATCATGTCTTCGTTCTCAGGTACACGACCTGGTTCGGGGAATACGTTCCCGACTTGAACGAGGCTTCTCCGGGCAACGAAGGCTCCGTCTGGCCGCAGCCTCTGCTCGAAGTGGCAGCGGCCTTGGCGACGGTGCGGCAGAATGCCGCGGAATGGAACGTCGATCCGGACCGAATCGCCGTCGTCGGCTTTTCGGCAGGCGGTCATCTCGCCGCGAGTCTGGGCGCGCATTGGGCCGACGCGTTTCTGCGGGAGAAAGTCGGCGTCAGGGCCGAACTTATGCGCCCCGATGCGCTCATTCTCGGATACCCGCTCGTCGATCACGCGCATGCGTTGAGGAGAGAAGAGCAGGCGGCCTTTAAGGCGCTCGTCTATCGGGCGCATTTCGGCCGTCCGGATCCGTCCTTGCAGGAGCGTGAGGCGCTAAGCCCGGTTCGCTACGTCAACGACGGCACGCCCCCGACTTTTCTCTGGCATACGGCCGACGACGAGCTCGTTAGCTCTCGCAACTCGCTGCTATGGGCAATGGCGTTGGAGGAACGCGGCATACCGTACGAGCTTCACATCTTCGAATCCGGCGTGCACGGGCTGTCGCTGGCGGACGAAACCTCGGCGGCGGACGGCGCGCATATCAACGCAGGATGTCAGAAATGGTTCGAACTGGCCCTGACGTGGCTAAGGAGCAGATAAGTTATGAGCCAGGAAGCGGTCGGCTTTAACGCCGTTAAGCTCGCCGTCGCACAGGAAAGCTTGGAGCGGCGCATTCGCGAGGGCGCGTTGGCGGGAGCATCATTCCTCGTGTCTCGAGGAGGCCGGACCGCGCTTTGCGCGGTGCAAGGTTATGCCGACATAGAGAAAGGTCTTCGCCTCCAGAAAGATTCGATCTTCCGGCTGGCTTCGATGACCAAGCCGATTATCGCCGCGGCCGTTATGACGTTGGCCGAACAAGGGAAGATCAGGCTGGAGGATCCGCTCGGGAAGTATATTCCCGAATTCGCCAACGATTTTTACGTCGCGATTCCGAACGTTCGAACGAATGTCGCTGCCTACGAGCCCGATCCCGAAGCTCCGGCCGGCTCGATCCCGGACGATATTCCGTCCTATTCGCTGGAGCCGGCGACCCGTCCGATAACGGTTCGCGATCTGCTCACCCATAGCTGCGGATTGGGGCAGGGGCCGGTCGGCTTTCGCGAGCTGAAGATGCCCGGACCGGGAGCGACGCTGTCCGTCCATATTCCGACTTGGGCGAACGTGCCTCTCGATTTTCAGCCGGGCTCCCAGACGGGATACAGTCCGATTGCCGCGTTCGATATTTTGGGAAGGCTCGTAGAGATTGCTTCGGAACTGCCGCTAAATCTTTATTTGCAGAGGGCGTTGTTCGAGCCGCTCGGCATGCGGGATACGACGTTCGCGCCCTCGGAGGAGCAGCGCTCGCGGTTGGTCGCCTTATACGAGAGCACAGGGGGAGATCTGAGGAGGTCAGCGGACCAGAATCCTTTTATTCATCCCGCCTATTATTCCGGAGCCGGCGGATTGCTTGGAACGTTGGAGGACTACTGCCGGTTCGCCAAAATGTTGGCTGACGAGGGGGAATTCGAGGGGAAGCGGATTTTGAACGCGAAGACGGTACGGGAGATGGCGTCGCCACAGCTTCCGAACGGCATAGAGGGATTTCCCGAATGGCAGAGTTGGGGACTCGGCCTGCGCGTCGTCATCGAAGGAGAGACCCCGGAGACGCCGCTGTCGACGGGGAGCTACGGATGGAGCGGCGCATGGGGGACCCACTTCTGGGTCGATCCGAGCAAAGACCTCTTTGCCGTGCTCATGATTAATCTCGCGAACGCAGGAGGCTCCGAAGCGGAAACCGCCCGCGAGTTCGAGAGCGCGGTGATGGGAGCGGTCCTGTGAATGGAGATTTGCGAGATCGCACATAATATTTATAGAAGAGACGGAATGGCTCTCGGGGGAAAATGATATCCCTGCGCGCCATTCCGTCTTTTTCAGAGATTGGAAGTTGACAACAAAATTAAAATCAATTATTATTCCATTATATCAACTCGGAATAGTATGTTTTCAGAACATTCCGAAAATTACGCACGATGACCAAGGGGAGAACAGAAAATGAAATTCAACAAGATTAGCTTGCTGGCATTGGTTCTATTGTTAACAACGGCGCTGGCCGCCTGCAGCAAAGATAATTCGAACAGCGGCGGTCAGAACGCTTCCGGAAGCCCATCGGCCAGCGCGGGTTCGTCCCAGGAGGCCAAAGAATATAAGAACGAGTTGAACATCGCCCTGACGGCGCAGCCTCCGACGCTGGACGCTCCGATGACGGTATCGACGGCAGCTCTGGATACGGCGGGAAACATTTTCGAGCAACTGTATACAATGAACGCGAATTACGAGCCGACGCCGGAGCTGGCGGAATCGGCGGAGAGAAGCGAGGACGGCTTAACGTACACATTTAAGCTGCGTCAAGGCGTGAAGTTCCATAACGGCAAAGAGATGACCTCCGACGATGTCGTCGCCTCGATGAACCGCTGGCTCGTAACTTCGTCTCGCGCGAAAACGCTGCTGACGAACGCCAAGTTTGAAGCAGTCGACACTTATACGGTAAAATTGACGGTAGAGCAGCCGACTTCCGACGTGCTGATTCTGATCGCATCCCAAGCGCAATTCCCTGCAATTATGCCGAAGGAGATCGTGGAGTCCGCTCCTGCGGAAGGCATCACCGATTATATCGGCACAGGACCTTACAAATTCAAGGAATGGAAGCAGGATCAATACATTCATCTCGTCAGAAATGAAGACTACAAGGGCAGCGACGCCGAGCCGAGCGGCTACTCCGGACGCAAGTCCGCGGCTACGGAAAACCTTTATTACCACTTCGTAACCGACCATGCGACGCGCGTAGCTGGCGTTAAAACCGGCAAATACGACGTAGCCGACGCAATTCCGATCGAGAACTACGACGAGCTGGCGGCGGATAAGAACGTCACGCTGCACACCAATCCAGGCGGAACGCTAACGGCGTTCTTGAACACCTCCGAAGGCTTGTTCGCCAACGAGAAGATTCGCCAAGCGGTTCTGGCCGCGCTGAACGATGAAGAGATTATGCTGGCGAGCTTCGCCAAGCCGGAGCTGTACTCGCTGGCGCCGGGTTACTTGAACACCGCCCAGACACAGTGGGCTAACGATGCCGGCAAGGAATACTACAATCAGGCAAACGAAGAAAAAGCCAAGCAGCTTCTGGCCGATGCAGGTTATAATGGAGAAGAAGTTACGCTGCTGACTACGAAGGATTACAACGAAATGTACACGGCAACGCTGGTCATTCAAGAACAGCTGCGCAAAATCGGCATGAACGTGAAAGTGGACAACTACGATTTCCCGACTTTCCTGGAGACGAAGAACAATCGCAGCAAGTGGGATCTGTTCGTGGCGAGCACGGGTTACCAGCAGACGCCTCCGCAACTGTTGGCCGTAAACCCGGACTGGGCCGGTTTGAACAACGACACCGTCAAGAACGGCTTGGCCGCCATTCGCGGCGCCGCTACTCCGGAAGCGGCCAAGGCCGAATGGGAGAAGGTTCAGCAATTCCTGTACGAATTCGGTTCGTCGACCGTAATCGGTCACTACAACGTTCTCGTGGCGACGTCGAAATCGCTGGAAGGCTTCGAGCAGTTCAAATCGCCGGTCGTATGGAACGCCAAAGCCCCGAAATAACATTCGGATAGATTCCCCATCCGAGGAGGGTGCGCCAGGCTGCTTAGCAGCTTGGCCGACACCCTCCTTCTATTGATTCAATCAGACCATTTATCGAACGAGGGGATTTCATGCTGGCTTACATTGCAAAAAGGCTCCTGTCTCTCATTCCCGTATTGTTCGTCGTCACGGTCGCGATCTTCCTGATCATTCACCTGACGCCGGGGGACCCCGCGGCCGCCATGCTGGGCATCGAGGCTTCGGAAGCGGACATTCAGGAGCTGAATGAGAAGCTTGGACTGAATCGTCCCGTCCATGAGCAGTACATTCATTGGGTCGGCGGCGTGCTGAGAGGCGATCTGGGCGATTCCATCTTCATGCGCCAGCCCGTCGGACAAGCCATTGCCGAGCATATCGGCCCGACGCTGTCGCTGGCGGTGCTTGGACAGCTCATCGCGCTTATTTTGGCGATTCCGTTCGGGATGATCGCCGCGTACAAGAGGGGGACGCCGATCGACTACTCGCTCATGGGCGTGTCGCTGCTGGGCTTGGCGATCCCCAGCTTCCTGCTCGGACTGTTTCTGATGCTGATCGTAGGCGTGCAGCTGCAATGGCTGCCGGTCGCGGGTTACGAGCCGCTGAAAGAAGGGCTGTGGGAGCATTTGCAATATTTGATTCTTCCCGGACTTTCGTTGGGAGCGATTCAGGCCGCCCTAATCACCAGAATGACCCGTTCGTCGATGCTGGAGATTCTGAACCTGAACTATATTAAGACGGCGCGCTCCAAAGGTCTGCGGGAGCTGACGGTGCTGACGAAGCACGCTTTCCGCAACGCCTTCCTGCCGATTCTGACCGTTATCGGGCAGACGTTCGGGACGCTCGTGACCGGAGCAGTCGTGGTGGAGTCGATTTTTAATATTCCCGGACTTGGCCAGCTCATCCTGAACTCGGTCGTTCGCAGGGATTTTGCCGTTATTCAGGGCGTCGTTCTGATTGTCACGCTGATCTACGTAGGCATCAATCTGATCGTCGATCTGCTGTACGGAGCGGTGGATCCCCGCGTTCGTCTGGACCGCAAATAGGGAGGAGAGGCAACATGGCGCAAGAAATGGCGAAAGAGAATATCGCCGCGATGAGCAAACGGCTGAAAAAAGAACAGCGAGCCCTTCGTTTGCGCAGGTTCAGAAGCAATTACGGATTGACGATTGGAGCCGTACTGTTCGTGCTGTTCGTCTTGATCGCAGCCGTCGGTCCTCTGCTCATGCCGTTTGATCCCTATGCGATGAAGGTGACCGAGCGCTTGCAGGCGCCAAGCGGCACGCATCTGCTCGGAACCGACGAATTCGGGCGGGATTTGCTGACGAGAATCGTGTACGGCGCGAGGGTGTCCATGAGCATCGGCTTGGTTGTGGCGCTGCTGTCCTCGCTGCTCGGGCTCGTGATCGGCATTTATGCCAGCTATTACAAGACGCTGGACCACATTCTAATGCGCATCTGCGACGGATTGATTGCCATTCCCGGCGTATTGCTGGCGATCGCACTAATGGCTGCTCTAGGGGCCTCATCTATTAACGTTATTATCGCATTAACGATCGTATTTACGCCGAACATCGCACGGGTCGTACGTTCGTCGGCGCTGGTCGTCCGCGAGCAGACTTATATCGAAGCGATGCATGCCCAAGGGGCGAGCGATTCCCGCATTCTCTGGAAGCATATCGCCATCAACACGCTATCGCCGCTGCTCGTCCAGGCGACCTTTGTATTTGCGGAAGCGATTATTTCCGAAGCGGCGCTCAGCTTTCTGGGTGCGGGCATTCCGGCTCCGGAAGCAAGCTGGGGCAACATTCTCCATGCTGGCAAGCTGGTCATTTACAAGGCTTGGTGGATGGTTGTTTTCCCCGGCGTGTTTATCATTTTGTCCGTTCTCGGCCTGAATCTGCTGGGGGACGGGCTGCGAGATTTCCTCGATCCGCGCGTGAAGCTCAAACAGAAGAAATCATGACATCGAACGGGACGGAGGATGAGACATGAATCAGGCGCCTCTATTGGAACTCAACAACTTGAAGACGCATTTTCATACGGAGCGGGGCAGGGCGACGGCCGTCGGCGGAGTCAGCTTTACGATGGATCGCGGCGAGATTATCGGCATCGTAGGCGAGTCGGGCTGCGGTAAAAGCGTCATGTCGCAATCGATCCTGCGGCTGCTTGAGCATACCGATTCGGTCGAATACGAGGGCGAGGTTCTGTTCGAGGGCGAAAACCTGCTGGACATGCCTCTGTCCAAGCTGCGAGCCGTTCGCGGCAACGACATCTCGATGATTTTTCAGGATCCGCTCACCTCGCTTAATCCGGTATACACGATCGGCAACCAGATCGAGGAGACGCTGCGGCTGCATAAGAAACTGTCGAAGAAGGAAGCGCGCAAGAAAGCGATCGAAATTCTGGGCTTGACGGGCATCCCATCCCCGGAGACGCGTGTGGACGATTATCCGCATCAGCTTTCCGGCGGCATGCAGCAGCGCGCGATGATCGCAATGGCGCTGGCCTGCGAGCCGAAGCTGCTGATCGCAGACGAGCCTACAACGGCGCTGGACGTCACGATTCAAGCGCAAATTTTGGAACTGATCACAGAGCTGAATCGGACGCTCGGGATGGGCGTTCTGTTCATTACGCACGACCTGGGGGTCGTAGCGGAAATTTGTACCGGAGTCAAAGTCATGTATTTGGGCCGTATTGTCGAGGAGGCGCCGACGGAGCAGTTGTTCCGCTCGCCGCTTCATCCGTATACGCGAGGACTGCTCCAATCAATTCCGAAGCTGGACGGAGACCGCAACGAGAAGCTGCATGTGATTGAAGGAACAGTGCCTTCGCTATTCGATATTCCGCGCGGGTGCGGCTTCTCGACTCGCTGCCCTTATGCGGACGAGAAGTGCCGCAACGAAGACCCGGTGATGCTGCAAGCTGACGAGCGGCACCGGGTCAGATGCTGGCATTACGCCGAGATCGACGCGATGGAAGAGAGGAGGAACGGGGATGGCGAAGCAGTTGGCGGCTGAGCCGATACTGGAAGTCAACGAATTGGTCAAGAAGTTTCCGGTGTACGGCCCCTTCGGAAGGCTGGTTGGCCCCAAGGCTCATGTGAATGCGGTCAGGGAAGCGACCTTCCGCATGTACGAAGGAGAGACGTACGGCCTCGTCGGCGAATCGGGTTCGGGCAAGAGTACGACCGGACGCGCTATCCTCGGCCTGACTCCCGCCACATCGGGGGAGGTGCTTTATCGGGGCAAGGATCTCGTCAAGCTGTCGCAACAGGAACTGCGCAGCATTCGCAAGGACATTCAGTTCGTGTTCCAGGACCCGCTCTCTTCCTTGAATCCGCGCAAGCGAATTGGCGACATTCTCGAAGAGCCGCTGATCATTCATAAAATCGGCAATCGCGAGCAGCGACAGGAGAAGGTGTTCCGCATTCTTGAGGTCGTAGGCCTGCAGCCGGAGCATTATTTCCGTTATCCGCACGAATTTTCCGGCGGCCAAAGGCAGCGGATCGGATTGGCCCGGGCCCTGATCGTCAATCCGAAAATGATGATCTGCGACGAGCCGGTGTCGGCGCTCGACGTATCCATTCAGTCGCAAATTCTGAATATGCTGCGCGGACTTCAAGCCGAACTAGGCTTGACGATGCTGTTTATCACGCATGACATCAGCGTCGTTCGCTACATTTCCGACCGGATCGGCATTATGTACTTGGGCGCAATCGTCGAGGAAGCGCCCACGGACGATTTGTTTGCCGAGCCTCTGCATCCGTATACGAAGGCGCTGCTATCGGCGGTTCCCGATTATACCCGCAGCCGGCTGAAGGAACGGATCGTTCTGAAGGGCGAGATTCCTTCGCCGCTGTCCCCGCCGTCAGGCTGTGCGTTCCATACGCGCTGCCCGCTGGCGACAGACAAATGCAGAGTCGATCGTCCCGCGGCCAGTGAGGTTCGGCCGGGACATCGAGTTGCTTGCCATTACGTGTAAGGGATAGTTCACTGCCATTAACATTAACTTTGTCACTACAACTACGACTTCCAAGGGAGAGATACAGCTATGACAATGGTGAGAATTACGCAAGGACAGAACGTCGTTTACAACGAAGCGGGTCTGCAGGTCATTGGCACCACGGCGCCTAACCGCAGCGGGCTGAATCCGAAGGAGCTGCTGGAGGCCGCGCTCGGTCTGTGCGTGTCGATCTCGATGCAAAAGAAGCTTGCCCGCGACGGAGTGGACTACGACGCCTCCGAAATCGAGATCGAGATAGCGGCGAGCAAGGCTCAGGGCGTGACGGATCGCTTTACGGACTTCAAGGTAACGCTGAAGCTGCCCGATTCGCTGGATGAGGCGTACAAGCACGAGCTGATCGAAGCGGCCGAAGAGGTGTGCACCATCGGCAACACGCTGAGAAACGGCGCCGGGATTGAGACGGTAGAGGTTTAAGAGGTAGAGGACGGAGCAGGGAGAAATCCTTGCTCCGTTTTTCATATACGCCCGATAGCATCGACGCGAGTTCGGGATGGGACAGACAAGGCGGATTCTGCTGCTAGAATTCAAAGTGGACACCCGCTGAAAGCATTCTCCGCTCTACTTGGTTGACGGGGCGGTGGGGGAGCAATTTTAGGTGGAAAATCCGCCCTGATTTTGTCGAATTGAGGATATGAGTCGATTTAAAGCGGGAGACCCGCTCTAATTTCCTCAAAAGAGAAAATTCTCCGATTTAAAGCGGAAGACCCGCTCTAATTTCGTATAAAAGGGGAATCCTCCCATTTAAAGCGGGAAACCCGCTCTAATTTCGCCTAAAAGGACCACCTCTCCTTAGATCCTGCCAGTTACCCTACAGTTTCAGCTTCCCTGATCGAACGTAACGTACCGATCGGTCTCGTTCGGGCCTACGATCACTGCTTATAGTCACCATTTTTCCAATCATAGTATTTTATCTTCATTCCTGCGGCAAGGAGTCAATTCTTAAATAAGGGTCATAATCAGACATGAATCACAGTTTACAAAATAGGGAATCACTTGATATTATGAAGCAATAATCAAACGCGATGACGAGGAGAGTAAGGGAAGATGTGCTTGCACAGAGAGCTCCGGCAGCTGAAAAGGAGCCAAGAACGTTTCCCAGAAGCAAGCCGCAAGACCGTTCCTGTAATTGCCTCTAATGGCACAAGGGACGGTCTTTCCCGTTGTGGGGAGCAATTCGTTCGAAATGCGAGCAGCTTCGTATACCCGGAATTCAGTTGGACGTTCCAACGCCTAACAGACATGTGCAAGTCCTCCACTCCAGCCTTGTTGTGGCGATCGGCCGAGTTATAGTAAGATTAATCCAAAATAAACGATCGAGGATACAGCCATGCAATTGCCGCAACTATTTGTAGATAAAATGAAAGAGCTACTGCGCGAAGAATACGAGGCTTTCGAGGCCAGCTATGACAATGAGAAAGCCCAGGGGCTGCGAGTAAATCCGTTAAAGATATCGGCGGAGCAATTGCTTCGCTTTGCGCCTTTCGAATTAATTGGCGTGCCGTGGGTGCCGGAAGGGTTCTATTATGGAAAGGAAGATCGTCCGGGCAAGCATCCTTACCATGAGGCGGGATTGTTTTATATTCAGGAGCCTAGCGCGATGGCCGTCGGCGCGCTCGTGGACCCGCAGCCGGGAGAAACGGTGCTCGACTTGTGCGCCGCTCCGGGAGGGAAAACGACGCATCTGGCCGGTCGGATGAACGGGGAAGGATTGCTGATCGCTAACGAGCCGCATCCCGCCCGCGCAAAAATCTTGTCCCAGAACATTGAACGTTTGGGTATACGCAATGCGGTCGTGACCAATGAGATGCCGGACAAGCTAGCCGACAGGTTTTCAGTGTTCTTCGACCGAATTCTGGTCGACGCCCCGTGCTCGGGCGAAGGCATGTTCCGCAAAGATCCGGACGCCTGCGCCGAATGGAGCCCCCAACATGTAACCATGTGCGCGAGCCGGCAGCTCGATATTCTAGAAAGCGCCGCAAGGATGCTGAAGCCAGGCGGGCGGCTCGTCTACTCGACATGCACGTTTTCCCCGGAAGAGAACGAAGGAACGATCAGCAGATTCGTGGCGCTTCATCCGGAATTTGTGATTGAGGACGCGCAAGCTTATGAAGGGTTTGACCAAGGTAGAGCGGACTGGACTTCGGACGCTGCGTCCGGCATTGGCGAGACGCTGCGACTGTGGCCGCACCGGATTCGCGGCGAGGGCCATTACGCCGCCGTGCTGAGGAAGACGGACGGAGAAGAGGAGCCGGCAAGACGCAAGTACGCCAAAGGCTTGAGCGACCGCAAAGCGTTGAAGGACTATTTCGCATTTGTCGAAGAGACGTTGGTTGCAAAGCCCTCCGGCGAATTTACCCTGTTTGGAGATCAACTGTACATTTTGCCGGTAGGGATGCTCTCGCTTGATCAACTGAAGATTGTCCGGCCGGGATGGCATCTGGGCACGTTAAAGAAAAACCGCTTCGAGCCCTCGCATGCGTTAGCTTTGTCGCTGAAGGCCAACGAGGCTCGAAATAGCCTCAGCTTAACCGCTGAGTCGTCACAGACGCTTGCTTATTTGAAGGGCGAAGCATTGAAGGTCGACGGGCCGAAGGGATGGCATCTCGTCGATGTCGACGGCTTTTCTCTTGGCTGGGGCAAGCTGGCGGACGGAACGCTGAAAAATCATTTTCCGAAGGGGCTTCGGTGGACTGGGGGATGAACGGGCTCAGAACGTGAGCAATGGTAAAACTCGCTTGTCCTTCAAACGAATGTTAGCTAAAATAGAGAAAAGGTCCCTGACTCCGTTCGACCCCAAGAAGGATCATAACCTATCGAATGGCAAGCTAGTCTGAGGTACATTTGAAGGATTATGGGGAGGAAGAGGCATGAGCGAACAAGTATTAGAGTCTATTTTAACCGAATTGCAGCAGGTCAATCGGCGGCTGGACGGGATGGATCAACGGTTTGATCGTGTTGAACAGCGGTTGGACGGGATGGATCAGAGGTTCGATCGTGTTGAACAGCGATTGGACGGTATCGAACAGCGTATGGACGGTATCGAACAGCGTATGGACGGTATCGAACAGCGTATGGACGGTATCGAACAGCGTATGGACGGTATCGAACAGCGTATGGACGGTATCGAACAACGAATGGACGGTATCGAACAACGAATGGACGGTATCGAACGACGGATGGACGGTATCGAACGACGGATGGACAGCATGGAAGAGAAGCTTGACCAGGTCAAAGTTGCGGCTGTCGAGACCCAGCAATGGGTAGGGAAAATCGAGGGTGTCCAAGAGCAGCATTCATCGACGATCGAAACATTGACGATCGAAACGCTGACAATGGGGCAGGAACGCCAAGGCAAGATCATCGAGTCGCTCGCTTTGAAATCGCTCGAACATGATACAGATATTCGCGCGCTTAAACGCGCTAAATAAATTTAAGCATAGAGAGCTGTTGCGGAGGTTGCCGCGCAGCTCTTCTTTCTTTGCCGCTGACAAGGCGAGGAATTCATCTGGATCCTGTCGAATATTACTGAATTTCGGAATATTATGTAAGTTGAACCAAAGAGACGTCGAAGAAGTGTTTGTCGGAGGAGGTAAGAAATGAGACGCTGGCTCGCGAAATCGCTGAAACGAAAGTTAACGCTGCTGCTCGTGTTCGCGATCTTGGTTCCGATGCTGATTACCGGTATCGTTTCTTATCGGATCGCCGCTTCCGTAACGGAGGAGAAGGCGAAGCAGTCGGGGATGAATACGTTGAAGCAGGTGAAGGACAAGCTTGAATTCGTCATTCAGGACGTGGAGAATATGTCCATTTTCTTGATCGGCGAGAAAGACATTCAGCTTTATCTGGACAACAAGACGGAGGACGTCACCCGCTACTCTCTGATTATCGGGACGCTGACGAACTTGGCATTTTCCAAAAAATACATCTCTAATATTACGATCAAACCGCTGGATGGCAAGCCGGAGCTGTCCAACTCGACCATTCTCGAATCCGGGCTGCCTCCGCTGCTGGAGCAGTTCAAGATGGATTACCGGAAAACCTCGAAATGGTTGACATCCCTGTATACAAATTATACGAATGAGGGCGTCAAGCAGGTGGTTTCGATTGTGCGGCCGATTCGAAATTTTTACAATTTCCGCGAGATCGGCTGGATTTCGGTCAGTCTCGACCAGAAGGTCGAGCTACTAACCTGCATGACGCTTCCGGACAAGGAGCGCCTTATCGTCGTGCTGCGCGAAGAGGCGGGAGCGCCCGACGAAGCTTCGCTGGCCCGCGAGATGAAACGGATCGGACAAATTCTCAAGTGCGAGACTTTCGCAGCGCTCGGGCGGTCCGTGGGCGGCTGCGAGCAATTGTCGGCATCCTTCGCGGAGGCCGATCGGATTTATTCGTTTAAGGGCTTGATCGGCAGCAGCGGATTGTTCTCCTCCGAGCATTGGCTTCCTTCCGAATTCCTTTAACGATTTTACGATCGACGGCAACACTTACGCTGTTCCGATGGCGCTGTCCCCGACGTCGATTCCGAAGGAAATCGAGGAAGCGGCGCTGATTGACGGAACGGGCTACTGGGGCATCTTCTTTCGGATGATGCTGCCGCTCAGCTTGCCGGCGCTATCTACGGTCGCGATTCTCGGCTTCCTGCTTTTCTGGAACGATTTCGCGTTTGCGCTTATCTTTATTAGCAAGCCGGCGCTCAAAACCGTTCCGCTCAGCTTGTCGGTTTTCGCCACCGGCTATTCGACCGACTATAAGCTGACGATGGCCGCGATGACGATCGCGGTGATCCCGACGATCATAGCGTTCCTGATGTTCCAGGAGCAGATCATGAAGGGGATGACCGCTGGAGCGGTTAAAGGTTAAAAAGCAATTGCTGAGGCTGTCATAAGTAGGGTTGTATCAAGATGATCGATAAAGAAAAAGTGCATGTATCTCCTGGAGACACCTGGAGACTGCCTCATACGGTCCTGAAGTTACCCTATTACGGGTTAACCATTCGGATTTCAGGATCGTATAGCATCGGAAGGAGATACATGCACGACAATCTTCTCTATCGATCATCTTTTTGTACAACTTTTTTACTTATGGGACAGCCTCTGTTGGCATTTTAAGAGCTGAAGCCGCTTTGGCGTCTGCGAACGAGCAGCCATCCGCAGCGCAGCCAGAGAAGCCCGATCAGCAGCACAGCTACGGTCAGCGACAGGAAGACGGCTTTGCGGGCGCCGATAGACAGGAACGGAGAGTAATCCACGGCGAGCCGCTTTTCCGCCAGCTTCATCAGCTCGATCTGCAATGCCGGATTGTTATCCATACCTCCTGCATTGAGACGATAGCCATTTTTCTGGCCCGGGGCGTTGAGCCCGCTTTTTACAGTAAAGGTCAGCTCAATTCCGAGCTGCTCGCAAACCTTCAATAACGAATCGGAATAAGCTCCGTAAGGGAACGCGAGCGCATAATTCGGCTTGCCCAGCTCCTGCTGCAAAACCTCGTTCGCATGACGCAAATCCTCGGTCACGCGTTGCTCGTATTCTTCCTCGGTTTCCATTCTCCCCGCTTTTTTCAAGTACATCGGATGGGCCAGCTTCGCTTTCAGATCGCCTTTATTCGGAGAGTTCGGCACATAGCTGTGCGAATCGAACGTATGGCTGAAAAACTCGATCCCGCCTTGCTGCATTTCCTTGATCTGGTTCCAGGTCGCTTTGGGAAAAGCGCCCTTCCTGTCTCCGACCTTGCTAGCAATCAGGAAAGCGGAAGCGGGTGCTCCGTGCTTCTGCAGCAACGGATACGCATGATTGTACAGCGACTCGTAGCCGTCGTCGAAGGTGAGCAGCACGGCGTTGTCGGGAACCGGAGCCCGATGAAGAACGAAGTCTCGATATTGCTCCATCGTGATCCAATGGAAGTTGTTGGATTCCATTAATTCAAGCTGTCGTTCGAAGTCGGCTGTGCTGAGGGATTTGATGTCTTGTGGCTCCGGGTTGACGTCGTGGTACATCAGCACGATGACGCGATCCCGATAGTAAATGCCGTTGGGGCTCAGCTTCGTCGGCTTTAATCCGTAGTAGACGGTCTGGGATTTATCCAAGGCGAGCGCATGTACAAAGCCGGGCATGGCCTTGAAGAGCGAAGGGAAATAAGAGTTGTACCAGCGAACGGTCAGCACGCCCAGCGCCAGTACTCCGACGATCAGCAGCGACGTTAAAATCAGAAATGTTCTTTTGAGCTTCATGCTTATTTCCTTCCATTGAACGGTCGATCCCGTCATTTATTCCTTTTGATCATAGCAGATTTTCCGATCGGATTCGAATCGTTGGACGCGGAGAGTACAGATGGTATATTGTTGGGGAAGAGTTATACGCGAACGGCGAGGGGAGGAGGGGGAAGGTGGCTGGCAAAAAAGTCGATCGGTTTCTCCTGCTGCTCGTGCTGGCGACCTTAAGCGTTGCTGCTGCCGTCGCCTCCTGGACGTTGGCCGCGGATCGCGGAACGACAGTGCATCGCGGCGTGTTAGATCTTAGTAACTGGGACCCGTATAAGGACGGCGTTTTCGATCTGGACGGAGAGTGGGAGTTTTACCCCGGCAAGCTGCTCATCCCTGATCATTCCGTGCAGGAACGGGGCAAGGGCGGCTTTATCCAGGTGCCGGGAGAATGGAACGGTTGGACCGGACCGGACGGCGCTGCGATGGAAGGGTATGGCTACGGCACCTATCGGCTGGTCGTAACGAACGCTCCGGTGGGAGAGGCGCTTGCGATTGCCAAAAACTACGTCAGATTCGCGGACAAGCTGTACATAGACGGAGCATTGGTTGGAGAGTCCGGGGAGCCCGGCGCGGCAAGGGACAGTTACGTGCCGAGGAACGTGCCTTATACGGCCTATTTTATGGTGGCTCACTCCGAGTTTGAAGTGCTGCTTCAAGTTTCCAACTTCGATTTTGAGGCCGGCGGCATCACTAACTCGCTTCAGTTCGGACCGGGCAAAGACGTTCAGGTCCGGAAAGGCCTCATCGTGGGCGTCGATCTTATGGGCACGATGGTTTGGTTGATTATCGCGGCTTTTACATTGGGGATGTACTTGTGGTTCCACCGGAACGCATTGCTGCTCTGGTTCGCGCTTTACTTCGTTCTCTACGCTATCAGCGTCATTGCGAACGGAGAACGCGTCCTGCTGCAGTGGCTGCCGGAATTGCCATTCGAACTGGCCTTCAAAATCAAAACCGTCTCCTTGTTCGCGACGCCGGCGCTGTTCTTCCTGATCGTGCGCAAGCTGATCGAGCGGCCGATCGTTCGCGGTATCGTCCGCGCTATGGTTTGGCTGCTGACGATCTACGTGGCGGCGATTGCCTTGCTGCCTTTCCGGCGTTATTCGGCCGCTCAGGACATTGTCTATTTGGTGATGATGCTTGCCTACTTGGCGCTAATTGGCTGCTTGATACGCGAATATGCGAAGGGGCTCTACGGTCGGCTGTCCCGACGTCAGTTCCAACTGTTTATCGCGGCGGTATGGGCTACGATTATGCTTGGAGCGAACGTCATTTTGAGCAGTGCGAACATGACGTCGATGCTGCTGAACAATGCGGTAGGCTCGCTGTTTTTTATCTGTGTCGTGACGCTGCTGATCCATCAATACGTCGCCGCTTACGTCTCGATGGACAAGCTGACCAAGCGGCTTCAGATTGCGGACCGGATGAAGGATGAGTTTCTGCTGCTTACCTCCCATGAACTGAATACGCCTTTGAACGGAATCATGAACGTCTCGCGGACGCTGCTTCAGGATACGATACGACGCGGCGGGACGGAGGCGCGGGAACGTTTGTTAATGATTCGGAACACGGCGTACCAAATGTCCAATTTGGTTAACGATATCATCGACGGGGCACGCATTCGGGACGGCAAGCTGGCGCTGAATCCCGGAGTGGTCGATCTGGGAGGCTGCGTCTCCGTCGTGATGGAGGTATCCGCATTTCTCGCCAAGGGTAAAAATATTCGGCTTGTTCCGCGGATCGATCCTCAAGCAAGATATGTGAACGCGGATGAAAGACGCCTGATCCAGGTGATACACAATGCCGTTCACTCGATTCTGACCGATACACAGGTGGGGGATGTGAGCGTTGTCAGCTCGTTGAGCGACGGACGGGTGCTCATCGGGATCGAGACCTCGGTCCCCAAGGCGAAAACGGACGAGAATGCCGCAGCGGCCGACAATGGATTTACGGTTGGTTTATCGGTAGCGAAGGAGCTTGTCGAGCTGATGGGCGGTTCGTTCGTTTCGGGGCGGAACGGCTTGCATCTCTCGCTGCCGGCGGCTCCCTCCGATTCCTTGGCGGAGGTTGCCGCTGCGGCTGAGCCGGAGACAAGCCCGGCTCCTGCTGGACAAGGAAGCCGGAGAGACGGAGCCGCGCGGATTCTGATTGCATCGGCCGACCCGATCGGGGTCGAGCATCTGTACGGGATGCTCACCGCCGAAGGCTACGAGGCTCTCTTCGCCGGCAACGGCAAGGAGGCTTACGAGGCCGTCACTCGGTTCGACCGCCCCGATCTCGTGTTGGTGGATGTCATGCTGCCGGAGGAAAACGGCTTTGAGCTATGCCGAAAAATTCGCCGTCACTTTACGCAAGTCGAGCTGCCGCTTCTGCTGATCAGCTCCCGAAGCACCTCCGCGGACATAGAAGCGGGCATCGCCGCCGGGGCAAGCGACTTCGTCGCCCGTCCGCTCGATCCCGGAGAAATTCGCGTCCGTATCCATACGTTGCTGTCAATGAAACGGCTTGTCAAGGAAGCGGCCCGCAGCGAGATGGCGTTTTTGCGGTCTCAGATCAAGCCGCACTTCCTCTATAATGCGCTCGGTACGATTATGTCGCTGTGTTATACGGACGGGCCGCGAGCCGGAGAGCTGCTGAGCATTTTCAGCCGATATTTGCGCATCATTTTTCATCTGGATAATACGGAGGAAACCGTCAGGCTGAGCAAGGAGATCGAGCTGATTCAAGCCTACGCGGATATCGAGAAGGCGAGGTTCGGAGAACGCGTTCGCGTCGAGCTGGATATCGATTCGGAGCTGTATCGCTGCCATGTCATGCCTCTGACGATCGAGCCGCTCGTAGAGAACGCGATTCGTCACGGGGTGTCCAAGAAGCTGAGCGGCGGAACCGTCAAGCTCTCGATCCAGAGGGAGGGGGAGTTTGTCCGGGTCGTTGTAGAGGACGACGGAGTCGGCATGACGGCGGAGCAGGTCGAGGCGATTCTGAATCGCGAAAAGCAGGAGCAGGGAGTCGGCTTCCGCAACATCACTCGCCGAGTGGCGCACATGACCGGCAGGGCGCCTATCGTGGAAAGCGAGCGGGGCGTCGGTACAAAGGTGATCATCTGGCTTCCGCTTGTGTACGAATAGCCCGAAACGAATAGATACGAGGGGGCTGTCTCATAAGTGACTTATGAGCAGCCTTTGCTTTATCTCGATTAATGTTTTTGTGGGGATGTATCTCCTTCCGGTTGCTGCTCCACCCCGCAAAGTGAAGAGACGCTTTCGAAGCTTATTCCGATTACTTTGCGGGGACCCCGGGTTGGAATCGTGAAATCGGAATGGGTAAACTCGTAACAATGAGATTTCACGATTCCAAAGGCAAACGCTCCGCTCCTCCAGGAGATACATCCCCCCCTTTTCATCGAGATTAACTACGAAAAACGCAAAAAGAAACCGTTCTTTGGTAAAATGGAGGTACCACCCAACCATTTTCGAAAGGAACGGTTTCTTTGTACATTCAATATACCCTGGACCAACTTTCCCTGCCAATGGACTTGGAGGACGACATTCCTCAAAATCACCTTGTTCGTGTTGTAAACGCCGCTATGAACCGACTCAGCGATAGCATCTTCGCTTCCGCTTATCCAGGTGGAGGCCGAGAAGCAAGAAGAACACGAACAGGCCGGACAAGATCTCTCTGAGCTCGGTGAAGCTTCCTCGTTAACCAGTGAAAAACTGGAGGCTGCCGTTCAACAATTAGAGGCTAAGCTGCAAACAACGCCGAAGGACAAACCTCTTAAAAAGGCAGTTCGCGTTCTCCGTAAGGATCTGCTCCCACGTCTACAAAAGTATGAACACCATCAAGAAATCCTCGGAGATCGAAATAGCTTCAGCAAAACGGATCCGGACGCGACGTTCATGCGGATGAAAGAAGATCATATGCGCAATGGTCAACTCAAACCCGGCTACAATGTGCAAATCGTAACGGAAAATCAGTTTATTGTCGGCTATAGCCTGCATCAACGTCCGACGGACACGCGGTGCTTAAAACCTCACTTGGAGAAAGTCAAAACCGCCCTTGGCAAGCTGCCGGGAACGGTCATAGATGAAGCCGAAGATACGTGGACATGTGCGGGCCGGGCGTAAGCTGCTGTTTCGCTACGAGAGCAAGGAAACAACGGAAAGTGGATTTGAAATTCGGAAGAAGCACTACCGGAGTGCGGGCTGCGAAGGTTGTCCGCTTAAGGACGCCTGCACAAAAGCACAAGGGAATCGGGAAATCAGCGTCAGTCTGAAGTATTTGCGTTACAAACAGCAAGCACGGGAAAGACTCCGTAGCGAAGAAGGTTATGAACGATCGGTTCGGCGGATGATTGAGCCGGAGAGTGTGTTTGGGCAAATGAAGAATTAACCGGGGATTCCGGCGTGTTCTGCTTCGCAGCTTGCCGAAAGTAAGCTTAGAGGTCGGATGGCTTTCGCTTGCCCATAATTTGCTCAAGAAGGCCGAAGCAGATCTAAAACACGAAATGACGGCGCAGGGTGAGCACCCTTGACGCCGTCATTTTTCAATTAGGCAACTTTTTTCAAGCGAGCTGTTCTAAAAGTGAGCTAGAACTTACTTTTGGGACAGCTCCTTTTTCAGCGTTTGTTAAGAGCGTTCGTGTAAGCTGAGATGGAAAATGGTGTAATCGCGTCGCTCGACCGCCGGTTTTAAAGATGATGGGAGGATGCAAGCGAAATGGCTAGGAACAGACAGAAGTATGCAAAAGCTCTTTTATACAAAGTATGGATAGGGATCATCGCCGTGTTGCTGGCTTTGCCACAGGTGTCGTCGGCCTCCGCGCTTTCGCGAAACTGGACGGTCTATGGCAAGTCCGGCGCCGTAAGCGGTTCTTTGCTCGGGGCGTTCGATACTCCTTCGGGAGTGGCGGTCGATAATATCGGAAACCTCTACGTGGCGGATACGGGCAATCACCGTATTCAGAAACGGACGCCGTTACCGGGAGCCGTAGCGGTGGACGGAAGCGGCAACGTCTATGTGGCCGACTCCGCCAATTATCGGATACAGAAGCTGGATGTAACCCCCGGAGCTTCGGGCAATTGGGAGACGCTGACTCAAGGCAGCGGGAAAAATCCGGGACAGGTCAGCTCCCCGTCCTCGCTCGCGATAGATCGGGACGGGAACCTGTACGTTGCCGATACGCGTAACCATCGCGTCCAGAAAAGGGATGCAGCAACCGGCGTTTGGAGCGATTGGAAAAAAAAGCGACGGCTTTTCGGGCAATGGGATCGGCGAATTCATGGAGCCGTTCGGCATAGCGGCAGACGGCAATGAGGAGGTGTACGTGGCGGACACCGGCAACCACCGAATCCAGAAGCTTGATGCGAATACCGGCAGTTAACTCGCGCGGAAATGGCGATGATCCTGTACAATCTGTCCGGAACGAACGGGCAAGAGCAATCCGCTGACAGCCGGTGAAGGCAAGTGGAGCGACGTTCCGACGGGCTACTGGGCGTTCGAGGCGATTCAGGCGGCGACGGTTGATTATCCGGTGAAAAAGTAGATCGGCTTGTTGACCTGGGTTATACTCAAGCTGAATCGTGCGATCGGCGATCGGTGACGGCACAGGTGAACATAAACGGAGGAGAGCGTCATGGTTACGGCATTTTTGGTAGATGATGAAGAGCATGCTCTGGCGATTTTGGAGCTCTTTTTGCAGCGATCCGGAGAAGTGGAGGTCATCGGTCGCTCGAACAACGGGTTCGATGCGATTCGTCAGCTTGGCGAGTTGAAGCCCGACGTGCTGTTTCTGGATATCGAGATGCCGGAGATGAACGGTTTGGAGTTGGCCGAAGTCGTCAGAAACGTCAATACCGACGTGCAGATCGTGTTCGTGACCGCCTACGATCAATATGCGATTTCCGCCTTTGAGCATGCGGCTGTCGATTATTTGCTGAAACCGCTGGAAGCGGATCGGTTGTCCAAGACGATAGCTAGACTTCGACATACGATAGATAAGATGAGGGGCGCCGAAAGAACTCTCGCTCCCGCTGTCGGCAGGATGAGCGTTCAATTGTTCGGCCCCATGTCCGTCGGAATAGAAGGAGGACCTTGGCTGAAATGGCGTACGGCCAAGGAGAAAGAGCTTTTCGCCTACTTGGCTTCCCAGGATGAGAAGCGTGTGCATCGAGATCGCTTGATCGAAGCTTTGTGGCCGGACGAGAATTATCAAAAAGCTAAAATCTACTTGCATACCTGCATTAGTCTATTGAGAAAAAATTTGAAGCGAATCGGGTTCGGCGAAGTTGTGAAATACGTAAATGAAGGCTATTTTCTCGATACGGAACGTATTGACGTAGATGCGCGCTTCCTAGCGGGCCGGCTGCAGAAACTAAAAGAGGCGGAACATCCGGAGGCCGCCGAAATTGAAAAAGCGCTATCGTATTACAGGGGGCCGTTCTTGCAGGAGGACGATTATTTGTGGGCAGAGCAGCAGACGGGAGCCTTTGAAAAATTCGTATACGAGTGGAGTCTCACGCTAGGCAAAATTCGGCTGAACGAACGCGAGTACGATAAAGCAGCAAAAGCCGCGGAGAAGGCAATCGAGCGTTCCCCATACGACGAAGAAGCTTATCGGTTATTGATGAGCAGCTATCGAGGCTTGGGGATGAACGATCGGGTGCACGTCGTGTACCGCAAACTGTTGGACAAGCTGGAAGAGTTGCAAGTCAAACCTTCTGATTCTTCGCGAGCGCTCTACGAGGAGATTTGCGGATAATCTCCGAGAATGATCAGCAAACAGATTAAGGTCAATTGGCGGTCGGCAGCTTTTCTTCATGCTTCGGTATAAGGGTGCTTCCTAAGCGCATTGTCGCGTGAGGGAGCGCCCTTTTCGCGTGCCGGACGCGGAATTGGACTTGTTTATTATCCGTTTATCGCAGAGATGTAGAATCAAGTCGAACTCTATCGAATGGAGAGAAGCATAATGGGACGGAATTACGATAAGAACGGAGGAACAGATTTGGTGCGCACACGCAAGCATTGGAATTTGGGATTGGCCAGATTGTTGATTGCCGCGTTGTTATGGCAGTGTCTGCCTGTCTTCGGAGGGGTGAATACGGTTCAGGCTGCAGGAGCCGGTAACGGGGACGGCTTCGTGCAATTGAACGCTAATCCGCCGACGGCAGCTCTTACGGATTATAAATGGAAGCAAGTTCAGGTTAATCTCTCTCCGGAGGCCAGACAAGCGGCATCGATGGTTCATGACAAAGCGGCTGAAAACGTGATTTTGTTCGGAGGAGAAGGTGTCGCACTGCTGAACGATACGTGGATTTGGGACGGTCAGCAGCAAACCTGGCAGGATATGCTGCAGCTCACGCTCTCTCCCGACAAGCGCAAATCGGCAGCGATGGCCTATGACCCGAACATTGGAAAAGTCCTTCTATTCGGGGGCGAAGGAGAGTCCGGCGTGCTGGGCGATACATGGCTGTGGGACGGTCTCAATGCCAGATGGGAGCAGGTTACGGGGCTTGCCGACTCTCCATCCGCCCGAGGCGGCGCTCAGATGGCGTTTGACGGCGAAAATCTGGTTCTGTTCGGCGGCTATGAACTTAGCGGAAGTACGAAGACGCCGTTAGGCGATATGTGGCTGTGGGATGGAGCGGGTTGGACGGAAGCTCATCCGGCTGTTATGCCTCCGGCTCTCCACAGCGGGCAGATGGTTTATAATGGTGAAAAAGCACTGCTTTTTGGCGGAAATGAGGGGCCTACGACAGGTACCTATACGAGTACACATGCACCAATAATAACAAAGCCGGTTACGTTTGATCGAGGTTCTGCTTTATTGTGGCTGTGGGATCGCGTTGCGCAATCATGGAGTTCGATCGACGGGCCGGAGATTAATTTTCAGGGGGACCTTTATGGTCGCTGGGGCAATGCGACGGCTTATGACGGGCAGCGAATCGTAAACGTTGGCGGAGTAACCAGCTTCATCAACATGACCAATTTAACCGTAATTCCAGAATTGAAATTACCTAACAATACAGGCATGACCGGGGAGGCTGTAGATGGCTGGGCAGGAGAAGATACTTGGGAATATCTTTCAAGCGGATATTCTCCTGATGTAATCTATCAGCGAGATTGGGGAGAAGTAAGCGGGAGAACATTTCCTGTTAGAGGAGTCGACAATCCACGGGAACCTTTTCCCATCAGCTACGCAAACTTGGCCTTCGATGGTCAAAATCTGGTCTATTTCGGCGGCCATCGGGATGCAATAAAGATTTATGATAATTACAATGATAATAAACTGGTCGGTAACATACCCGCAGGCAAAATAAATGAAACCTGGCTGCTCGGCGTGCCGCAGCCGTCGGCGCCTGGCGTCAGGCTGGTAGGGAACCCGGTCGTTAGCGTGGATGAGAATGATCATGCGAATGATGTCGTCAGCGTGGTGACCAGCGTCTATGATAATGGAACGAAAGAGATTACCGCACGAGGAATCGAATATCGTGTCTACTCGCAAGAGAGCAACGGAGCTTGGACGGATGTTCCTTATACCGGCTCTGCCTCCGCTCCGGGCTCCTTCACGGTACAGCTAACGGGCCTCGAGTGGATGCAGCAATACGAGGTTCGCGGCTATGCCGTTAATGAGCTTGGCAAGAGCTACACAGAAATCAAGCGTTTTACCATGGAAGATCAGAACGTAGATGAGTCGGATCTCCAATTCGACCGCGTGGGTGCCTCGGTGCTTCATGTCAAGGACAAGAAGCGATTAGTTGCTGTAGGTACGGGGATCAGTAATCTGCTTAGCAAGTCGCCCGACAGCATTCATTATTTCCTGAAGGATTCGGACGGCGTACCCTATCCGCTCGATCATAATATCATTAACGATCGTCAACTGGAGCTGACATGGGAAGCCGACCTGCTGCCCGGTCAATATGACGTACACCTGGAGCATGATTTCTTCGACGATCGTGTATTCGACGATGGGCTGCTGCTCACTGAATCGGGCTTTTACAAGCCGCGCAACTTCGCCAGCATCGAAGTCGCCAGCACATCGAGCAGCAATGAGGCCAACAGTCTTAAATTGAAAGGCATATTCACGGAGGACCCGTCAGTACCGAATGTGTATGTCTTGAATGACGCAACCGAACCGGTCGTTATCAATGATTCGTTGCTGTTCAAGGGCGCGAGTCTGGTGGTGGACAAGAGCGGCGCTACAACGACGATTAGCGGCGATGGCCGCCTATACGTCAATAGCAATAACGCGCTGGGGTCCGTCTCCTATACGCTTTATGAAGGACCGTTTACGATTGCGTCGGACCATTTTTCAATTGCCTTGACGACCACGGAAGCGGAAGATTATTTGAATCTGGACATTCCCGCCAAGGCCAACCAGCTTACTTTTACAATATCCGGCTTTCGTTTAAATGCGGAGCTTCACCTCGTTCTGCCATTAGGGGATCAAGAGATCGATGAATGGGTAACGACGGATGAGCTGACGTTCAGTAACGGCCGGTTTGAATTGTACAAGAGCATTGCCTTAGATACGGGTCTTAAAGTAGGCCCGCTCGATGTGGATGGTTTTAAGGCAGTTGTGAACAGCATTGACAGCGTTCCTTATGTCAGATTTGAGGAAACGGGCACATTGCCGGGGACGAGCCTCCGCTTTAATCTGTATACGCTGACCAAGCAGGGGCGTCTCGACAGCATCAAATACAACACATGGACGTCGGAGAGACTTGGCATGACAGGGTTAAAGGTCGATCCTCTATCCGGCAGCGTGGATAATCTGGCGAACAAAACACAGATTCCCCAGACGCTGCGCGTTACCGGCTCGATGAACGACGCGAGTTCTTCGCAATTGCAGAAGGGCATTGCCCAGTATCATTTGAACAACGGCGAATTTAACGCCACTCTGTTTCCTTATGGTTTAACAACGAACAGCGGAACGGCCAACTACTATTGGCTGCCTGTGTCGAATATGACCCTGCAAGCTGTCACAGATGCCAAAACGGCAGCTGTTAAAGGTTTTTCCAACCCGGGTTATACGATGAAGGGCGATTTTAATCTCGATGGCAAAATAAAAGGCCCGATCAGCATGTCTTATCTGTCAGGATTTAAAGGTTCGATCACCGCAACCGTTCGCGTTCCTGCAGGGGTTCCGCGGATCGGCGGAGCGACGGTGAAAGACGTGATCTTAAATGTGAGTCAAGGCGGGCTTTACGGCACGTTTAAGCACAATGGCATAGGCGCGAGCCTGGGGTACTCGGTGAAGGACAATACGATGTCGTTTGACGTGGAGGCGGAGCCGCCGCAGCCTACATGGCCTACATGGAGTCTTAAAGGCGCTCTTGGCGGCGGTATTACCAGCATGTTCGATGCAACAGCGCCGTGGCTCGATATCGTAACCGGCGTGCTCGGATTTTCGAAATCGAGCAAAGACAATCCGGTGCATATTTTATCGGCGGCTCCGCTTCCGCGCGCCTTCGATTTGACGACGATCAGCGCGTCGATCCAGCCGGAGAAGCCGGTGCATACCGATGCGCAAGCGCGGATGACGGCCGGACAGCTGACGACATTGGATCAGACGCCGTATGTCGTGACGGCAACGGAAGCTTCGGCAGGCAAGCTGTCGGTTTCGTTGAGCGTAGATCATCCGTACACCGCGCTGATTGCTTTAACCGGAGATCAACGAGCCGCGGTGCTGAAAGCGACGGCTGCGGGTGCAACGAAGGAGCAGACCGTACAAGCGGAGACGACTTATGATGCGGACAGCGATACGACCTATATGCGCGTAGCGTTATACGCAGGAAAATGGAATTTGACGACAAGCGGCAGCAGTGCGGTTCAAGTGAATGAACTGCAGTTCGCCAATAAATCGCTGCAATTGAATGACCTCGGCAAGCTGTGGACGGAAGCGGCGGAGCGTTCGGTAACCTCGTTCACGGTGGACAAGCCGGGCAGCTACATTGTGCAAATCGGGCAAACGCCAACCGATGCGATTGTGTATAAGCCGGATGGGCGGCCTTACAGCCTGCAAACGGCACAAGGCGAACCGAATTGGAACGCGTTCCGCGCAGCGGATGGAACGATGCACGTCTTGTTAGATGCGGCGCAGGCGGGCACGTGGATGATTAGTGCAGGCACAAGCCCGTCCGTAACCTTAAGCAACGCGCCGTCCGGAACGGGGATGAGCGATGTTGCGGAATGGGCGCAAAATCAAGCTTATCCGACGGTATTCGAGCTGAACCAGACCGAGCACGGTCAGGCGATTGTGGAAATTTACGGAGCCAATGCGCAGACGAAGCTGTACACGCCTGAGGGCGAGCGGTATGCGCTGCAGTCCGACCCCGGTGTGCCGGGGATGAATGTGCTGTATGACGAGTCTCAGCAGAAGCAAACGATTTGGCTGGACGGCGTCGATCTGAAAGGACAGTGGAAGGTCGTAAGCGACAGCTTCACGAACGTCGTTGCTTACAAGGCATCCAAGCAGTTCCTATCGATCAAACCGTTGAGGATTGAAGGGCTTGTCAGCAAATATTTTATGCTGGAGGAACAAGGGGATTATATGCTGACGGTGGGCGGCGGCAACGAGAACACCGTTCTGATCGGGCCTGATGGCAAGCCGTATACGCTGAACTTTGCCGAGCCTGACGGCAACGCTTATTTGCAGCCGGCGTCCGACCGCGTATGGAGCGCGGCCCCAAGCGGAGATTCGCCGCAGATTGTCACGTCGAACCCGGTCAATGACGGCAAAGATATGCTTTATGTATCGCTGCTCAATGCCCCGGCAGGCAAGTGGACGGTTCAAACGGAGAAAGCCGTCGATCTGCAAATCCAGAAATTACTTCCGTTGCCGGTATTGACAGCTTCAGTATCGAACGTCGTCGGTGCAAGCAATCGGATTCAGGTCGCATGGTCTGCGGAAAATGCGGCATCGGATCTGCAAGTGACTCTGATGCTGACGGACAGCGCGAATCAACCGATTGGAGAACCGATTCGCAGCGGCTTGCCTGCTTCCGGCAATCAAACGATTGATCTTCCGGCAGACCTGCTGCCCGGTACTTATTATCTGGGTGTCTCAGGCGAAAGCGCGAATGGAAGGCCGCTGCTGGCGATGGCGGAGGGGAGCGTCGAAGTGATCGCGCCTACTGCGCTTGAAGCGCCGGAGCAGCCGCAGGTCGTTGCGACAGGCAATGGAGAAATTACGCTGCAGTTTGCCCCTATCGCCGGGGATGTGTCCGCTTATCGAATCTGGGCGAGCGAGCATGGCGGCGCCCCTGCGATGGCTCCGGTAAAGGATGCCGAGCCGCAAGCGGGAAATATGCAAAAGGTGATCATTTCCGGTCTGACTGTCGGTGCGACTTACGATATTGCGGTCTCGGCAATCGGATATAAGCAAGATCGCATCGTGCTCAGCCCGCTGTCGGCGAGCGTGCAGACGGAGCTGCCTGCCCCGGAGCCGGCGACATTAGCCGTAACGGTGGAAGCGGCCGGTGGGAAGGCAGTTGTGGAGAAATCCTATACGGCTTATTACGGCAGCGTGGAGCAAGTAGGGTTTACTGCGGCCGAGCAGGTTTCCTTGCAGATTCAATCGGATCAAGCGGCTGCGCTTACTCTGTTGGTGAACGGAAAGCGGCTGGAGAGCAAGCCGGTAGCGGCGAATGGAACGGCAACGTTTGATTTGCAGGCGTTGCTTGGCGTGAGCGAGCTGCAAGAGAGGGTATACAGCGTGCGGATTGAAGCCGTTAATGAACGAGGCGATCTCAGCATAACCTCACGCAAGCTGGTTGTTGATCGGACGGCGCCGCTGCTGATCGCTTCGGGAGGCCTGGATGCGCAGAACGAGCCGATTTCGCTTAATGGCAGGGTCACGGAACACAGCAATGTGTACATGACCGGCCAAACCGATGCGGGAGCAACGCTTGTTGTGAACGACGTTACCGTGCCTGTGGACGATAACGGTCAATTCAGCTATTACGCGCCGATTGAGTGGGGAGATTCGGAAGAATCTGTCGTATTCGTAATGACCGCTTCAGATATGGCGGGCAACGAAACGGTGTACAAGTTTGAAGTAATGCGGGGCGTGTCTGGACCGATTCCGGCAACGCCTAGCGATCTGGCATCGCTGACCGTAGGCAACGCACGGATGATTACGCCTTATCAATTCGGTCAGACCGAATATGAAGCGGCAGCCTATGCGGACAGCGTTCGCGTGTATGCGGCGCCGATGGATGCTGCTTCTACAGTGACGGTCAATGATACGACACTTCCGGCCAGCGGATATGTGGACATAGCGTTGCCTGCTTCCGGGGAAACAACGGTGTCCATCAAAGTACATTCCGCAAGTGCGGGAGACAAGCTCTATTCGCTGAAGCTGAATGGAACGGGCTCCAGCGAAGCGACGCTGAATACGTTAACGCTTAACGATGCGCAGACCGGAGAAGGGATTCCGGCGCCAAGCTTCACAGGAGCGGAGGAGAGCTATACCGTCTATGTGGGCAACGGCGTGGATCGTGTGACGGTGACCACTGGCGCATCGAAGATCGGCTCCGCCATTCAAGTGAAAAGTCAGGCTGTCTCAAGCGGGCAAGCCTCTGCGCCGATTCAGCTAAGCGTTGGCGAGAATCGGATACCGATTATCGTTACTGCGCCGGATGGTGTGACTGAGCGAGAGTATACCCTTGTAGTGATGCGCGAGCCAAGCGACAATGCGCGGCTGCAAAGCCTGGGGATTGTCACAGACGGGGCGGAGTTGTTGGCGGACTTCAATCCTCAAACGAGCAACTATAAGGTGATTGTGCCTTATGCGACGGATGAGTTTAAGTTTCTGCCTATCACTGAGCAGACTGATGCAACTCTTCGCATCAATGGTCAGACGGCAACGAGCGGAGAGGTATCTCTGCCGTTTACGAAGGATGCGCAAACCGTTGCCATTGAAGTAACCGCGGAGGATGGAGCCACGACGCGCGCCTACACGGTTGGCTTATTGCGCCGACAGACGGCGCCTGGACAGTCGCCAACGCTTGCCAGTCTGGAAGCAACGCCAAACCTGGATGGCGAGTTCTCGCCGTACAAGTTTAAGTATGATACGGTATCCCAAACCCGGAATGCGAAGGTGAGTATCGTTGCAATGGCAAGCGATCCGGATGCAACCGTAACGGTGCAAGGGGTGACGCAACAAGGCGGCGGCACATTTACGCCTTCTGTCGCGGTCGGGGAAAACACGATTATCGTAAATGTGGAGTCGGCGGATCATAGGACCTCACAAACCTATTCTGTCCATGTAACGCGAACAAGCTCAAGTTCCTCTTCGTCCTCGTCATCGCCGGCGACAACAACAGGGAATGTTCGTCAATCGACGGTTACCGGCGGCGCGGGAGATTGGGTTGTGCAAATATCGATCATTCGGACCGTTGCTGCCGACGGCAGCACAACCGATACGGTGAAGCTGGATGAGGATAAGGCGAAAGACGTTGTCGCCAAGGCGAAGCAGGGCAAGACAACCGTCGCGCGGATTCTAGTAACGGATCTGCCGGGCGATATTGCCGATGAGCGCTACGTGAGCTTAAGCGCTCAAGCGCTAACGCTTCTCTCGGATAGCGGCTTGTCGCTGCAGATCGAACTGCCGGAAGGCGTCATCGAGCTGCGGAGCGATGCGCTGAAGCAGCTTGGCCAGAAGAGGACGGACGCCTACTTCCGCATCGCACCGATCGTTGCGGCCAGCGAGCGAAAGACGGTAGACGCTCGGGTGCTGGAGGCGGACCTAGTCGTGCAAGCAGCCGACGGCCGCCCGGTCTCCGTGATCGGATACCCGGTCAAAATCGAAACGAACTATTCCGGCACTAAGACGGAAGTGCTGCTGCGTCTCGACAGCGTAAAGCTGCCCTTGGATAAGGAGGCAGCCAAAAAGCTGCTGTCGGAACTGAGAGTGTACATTGAGCATAGCGACGGAGAGAAGAAGCTGATGCAGGGAGAGGTTAGATTCAACGCGGATGGCAGCGTAGCCGGCATTGCCGTCAAAGTCACCAAGTTCAGCACGTTTACGATTGTGAGAATCGGAGCGGACGATACAGCGGTCGGAACGCTGGAACCGTATCTGTCCGGCTATCCGGACGGAACATTCCGCCCTTCGCAATCGATTAAACGCGCGGAGTTCGCTGCCATTTTGCATCGTCTTGGCTTAAAGAGCGCGGATGCTTCCGCTGCCGGACGGGCTGCAGGCTATGAGGATGTGGCGGCCAAGCATTGGGCTGCAGAGGCGATTGCCGATATGCAAAGCTCGGGCCTGATGCTTGGGGATAACCAAGGTCGTTTCCGTCCGGGGGCTGCGGTAACACGTGCGGAAATGGCAAGCATCGTGGCCAGACTGATTCCGGCGGGAGCAGGGGATCAGACAGCGACCGCGGCGCTCCCCGACGACGTGCAAGGGCACTGGGCTGCGGAGGCGATCGGCAAGGCGCTGCAAGCGGGCATTCTGCAAGGTTATCCGGACAACTCGTTTCATCCGGATCGTCCGTTGACTCGCGCAGAGACGGTGCGGGTGCTGAACCGACTGCTTGAGCGTCCGACGCCCGCCGTCTCGGCCTCTTCCTGGCCGGACGTGCCGAGCAACCATTGGGCGATTCGCGACATCGAATCGGCGTCCGGCATCGTAACGGTGTCGGAAGGCAAAGATGGGCAACTCGTTTCGCAGCGCAAATAAATTGAGGCGAAAGCCCGCTGACCGGAAGGTCTGGCGGGCTTTCGTCTGTCTGCGCGGAGAGGAGATATGCGGCGGGTTATCTTCGGATTGTTCGCGTTCAGCGAGTAGATTTACGGGGGAATTGGCGATTTTTTTTTCATAGATTTTGATATAAGGGATGTTTCTCAAGCGCATTTTTTGCGCGGCGGAGCGCCATGTTTTTTTATTGTAGGACTAGCGAACTGGGGATGTTTATTATTTGTTTAGAGCCAATGTGTAGAATAAAGTCGAATTCTATCGATTGGAGAGATACATAATGGGCCGAAACAACTATGAGAATGGAGGAGCAGATTTGTTGCGCAAACCTTGGAGCTCGGGATTGGCTAAACTATTGATTGTCGCGTTAATTCTGCAATGTTTTCCTCTGATGCAGCAGGGAGGACACGCTGCTGTTTATGCGGAGGACCTGACCAACGAAGCAGGTTTTTCATTAGAGCCGACAAGCGTCACGCAAAGCACTTATGAGCCTAGCGTTACGTCCGTTACATATGGGAACGACCATTTGATCGATTATACTTGGGAGCGGATGACGGGGGGCGGTTTTAGCGTCCCTGCGAGGGAAGCGGCGGCCATGGCCTACGACGAGGAGTTGAAAAATGTCGTAATGTTCGGGGGCGAGGGGAACAGCGGCCTGCTGAACGATACCTGGATATGGACCGGGGGCGCTATCAACTCTTGGGCTGAAGTCGAACCGTCCCCGCCGGCCAAGCGCAAGCATGCGGCGATGGCTTTCGATCCGGCCAGCAAAAGCGTCATCCTGTTCGGCGGGCAAGGGCAGTCCGGCTTGCTCGGCGATACATGGAAATGGAACGGCAGCGCCTGGACGCAAGTGACCGGATTGACGGCGTCTCCTACGGCGCGTGGCGGCGCACAGATGGCCTCTGACGGCCGGAATCTGATTCTGTTCGGTGGATATACGCTCAACGGCTCCACGAAGGTGCCCAATGGCGAAACCTGGCTATGGAACGGAACAGATTGGGAGAACGTAACGCCTTCCGACCAAGCGGACTCTCCGCCTGGAGCGTATAACGGCCAGATGAGCTTTAACGGCCAGACGGCCGTTTTGTACGGAGGAATTAAGGGAACCAAAACGGAGAGCGGACATACGATTAAAGATAGCTCCCCGTTTTTATGGATGTGGAATGCCGATGCGAAAACCTGGAGCTCGGCGCCCGGCCCGCTGGATTTCGGTCGTTGGGACCATGCGATGGCCTACGATGGTAAAAGAACCGTCATCTTCAGCGGGGCGCGGGACTATATTCATTCCAACAATGTATTGGTGCCGGAATTAAAGCTGCCTTCATCCGTTTATCCTTATCCGAGAACCGGCATGGCCTATGGATGGAACAACGGTAAATGGGAGGAATCTCCGCAGTTCGGGTCGTCGGAAGGCGCGTTTATGGATGACGTCGGTTATCCAGGCCAGCTTCAGCTCTGGCCGAATATAACGCCTTTTCCGATTACGGGCGCAAGCATGGCTTACGACGGGAATAAATTTATCGTTTTCGGAGGGTATCGCGATGAGGTAAAAGTCTATAAGAAGCATCAGACGCAGATGCCAAGTGGAGAGTCGCCGCTGGATCATACGGAACCTGCCGGCCGAATGAACGAAACGTGGGCGTTCGGCTATACGCCGCCGTCCGCTCCGGTCATCGAGATGACCGAGAATCCGATTCTTAATTTCGATTCGGAACATATTAACGATACCGTCAGCATCATTACGGAAATCAAATCTACCGGCGGTCGTCCTATTTCTTCGCGCGGAGTGGAGTACCGGGCGTACACGGAGGACGGCAGCGAGGAATGGATTTCCGTTCCATACACAGAGACGAATCCTCAAGGGGTCGGCTCGTTCACCGTCACGCTGACCGGTCTCGACTGGCACCGCAAATACGAGGCCCAGGGCTTTGCCGTTAATGAAATAGGCAAGAGCTATACCGTAGTCAAGCCGTTTGAGCTGAAGGACGATCCGAACATGGAGCCGCCGGAGGTGCGTTTCGATCGCGTCGGCGCGACTTACGTCCACGTAAAGGACAGGAAGCGGATCGTTGCCATCGGCGAAGGCATCACCAATCTGCTGCGCAAGCCGCTGGATCAAATTCATTTTCATCTGAAGAACGGCGCTGCCGAGCATCCGCTGGATTATAATATTTTGAACGGCCGTCAACTTGAGTTGACCTGGGACGAGGATTTGCCCCCGGGAAAATATGACGTCGTACTTGAACATGATTTCTATAATAAAGAAGCTGATAAAGATACGTCCGAAAAATATACGTTCCCGGAAGGGCTGCAATTGATTGAGCTGGACTTCTACAAGCCGCGCGATTTCGCGTGGGTGGACGTGCCAAGCACGGCCTCGGGCAACGAGCTTGGCGTTCTTAGACTGCAAGGACCGTTTACGGAAACTCCAGAGGCGCCGAATGTATACACGCTGAACGATGTTTCCGAGGTCGTTGCGATTAACAATACCGTTATGTTCAAAGGCAGCAGCCTTGTTGTGGACAAGAGCAATTCGGCGCAATCCGTCATTACCGGAGAAGGACGCCTGTACGTCAACACGGGAGGCCAAGGGGCGAACGCGTCATATACGCTGTACGAAGGAAGCTTCGAACTGACTTCCAACGATTTCTCCATTGCGTTGAACGACGGTAAGGCCGCCGATTATTTGGGCATCGATATGCCTCTTAAACCGACGAAGATTACGTTCGTCAAGGAAGGCGTGAATTTGGCCGGTTCTCTGGAGCTCGGCTTTATGGTTGGCAGCCAGAAAGTGTCCAAAGCGATTGCCGTCGACGATCTGCAGTATCGCTACGGCCGGTTCGAGCTGGTCGGCAATTACCCGCTGGACAAGAGCTTTAAGGTCGGTCCGATCGACGTAAACGATACTTCCTTCGTCATCGACAGCCGTTATCCGATGGTTGATGTGAAGGGCAAGGGCAAGCTGCCGGGAACGGACATCGGCTTCGACCTGCGTATGAAGCTGAACCAAGGACGGCTCGACGAGATCGGCTTCAGTATGTTCAACAAATCGACTCTGGGCTCCACGGGTCTGCAGGTCAATTATTTGTACGGAAAAGCGGATAAGCTGGCCGGGAAAACGCAAATCCCGCAGCGGCTGCCCGTCTCCGGCTCGGTGGCGGACGTTCTCGTTCCGCAGCAGAAGCATCCGGCGGTGAGCAGCAAGTTTAACCTGCTCGGCACCGACGAGATCGCCGTCAATCTGACGCCTTACGGCTTCGACGCGACGGGGATCGAATATTACTACTGGCTGCCGGTCAAGAACATGACTTTGCAGGCGGTCGTTAACCCCTCGATTGCAGGGATCAACGGCTTCTCGAAGCCGGGTTTCCTGGCATCGGGCGACATTAACGCTTTCGATACGATCAAAGGCAAAATCGCCGCGTATTCCTTCAATAAAAAAGGATACGACGGCATTCTGAAAGCGACCGTCTACGTGCCGAAGGGCATTCCGCGCATCGGCGGCGCGACGATTCGCGATGTGGTCTTAAGCGTAAACGACAAGCAAATGATCGGGATGATGAAGCACAACGGGATTAATGCGAGAGTGTCGTATACGTTCAGCAATAATACGATTCTGTTCGAGGTCGAGGCCGAACCGCCGAAGAAGTCCTGGTGGGAGAAGGGACTGGATTTCGTTGGCAACCTCTATAACAAAATCGACGATTTCTTCGAGAAAACCGCGCCTCTCGGCGACATTCTGGAGGAATTGATCGGCTATGAGCCAAGCGGGATGGCGGACTTCAGGCTTGCGGCCGGAGACGATTGGGCGAAGGTCTTCGACTTTGCCCGGTTCAACGCGGTTGCGGCTCTGCCGACAGCATCCGGCGAGATGCAGAAGGTGTACGAGCTGACGCCGGTGAACGGAATCGTGCAGCCGCAAGACGCCGCGGAGCGGAACGCAAAAGCGCGTTTTGCGGACGGTCAGCTGACCTCCGTAGAGCAGGCGCTGCCGATGACCGTGCAGAACGCGGCCGAAGGCCAGACCTCCTCCGCGTTCCGGTCGGATCGCGCTTACGAGGCGTTGATAGTGATGACGGGAGATCAAAGCGCCGCGTCGTTAAAGGTTGCCGCCGTCGACAACCCGAAAGCTGAAAACGCGGTGAGGCCGGAGACGGTCTACGATGCCGGATCGGATCTTACCTTCATGCGGGTTTCCTTGAGTAAAGGCATCTGGAAGGTTACGGCCGAAGCGGACAGCCAGATTCGCGTTCACGAGCTGTTGTTCGCTAACCGCTCGCTGACGCTGGAGCAGTTGGCTCAGGTATGGATGCAGACCGCCGAACGGCTGGTTACTTCCTTATTGGTAGCGGAGCGCGGTCTTCACGAGCTGGTGGTGGACGAAGCTCCCGTCGAAATGATTCTCTACAAACCGGACGGCAGACCTTATCATCTGGAAGTGTCGCCAAGTCAGCCGGACTGGAACGCCTTTACGGACACCGACGGCCGTCAGCGCATTTTGCTGGACGCGGCCGAAACGGGAACGTGGTTGATCGTCGCCCATACTAGTCCTCTGGCGCATTTGAGCCGCGTGCCGGCGGATACGACTGCCGATCAACTCCGGCAATGGGTGCAGGACGCCGCTTATCCGACGGTGTTCGAGCTGGACAACTGGACCAGCGGTCAGGCGATCGTGGAAATTTACGGAGCGGACGAGCATACGAAGCTGTATACGCCGGCAGGCGATCCGTACGCGCTTCAGCCTAATTCGAACGCAAGCGGTATGAACGTCATCTACGACGAAGCCCAGCGGAAAATGACCGTATGGATCGACGGGGGAGAGCTGAAAGGCCAGTGGAAGGCGGTCGGCAGCAGCTTTGCGAGCATTCTGGCCTATAAACTGAACCGGAAGTTCAAGTCGATCAAGCCGCTGATTAACGAAGGCCGTTATTCGAAATATTTTAACGTGATGGAAAAAGGCGAATACATGCTGTCCGTCAGCGGCGGCAACGCCGACACGGTCATTCTGAAGCCGGACGGCTCCCGCTATACGCTGGACTTCACAACGCCGGGCGGCAACGCATATGTGCAGCCGGCGGCGGACCGGGTGCCGGGCGGTTCCTCCGGCGGCGATCCGACGGAGCAGTCGCAGGTCGCAACGCCTTATCCTGCCGAGGACGGCCGGGATATGCTGTACGTCTCGCTGCTGGACGCGCCTGCCGGAAGATGGCTGGTGCAGAACGGCACGCGGACGGAACTGGAAATTCAGAAACTGATTCCATTGCCTGAAGTGAAGGTTTCCGTCGCAACCGTGGCCGACAATCGCATTCGTGTGACCTGGTCGACGGCGAATGCCGCTCCCGACACGGAAGTCGCGTTGATGCTGACCGGCGGCAAAGAAGATTATATCGGAGACGCGCTCGCAGCAGCTTTGCCGGCATCCGGCATGCTCCTGATTGATATTCCGGATTCGGTGGTGCCCGGAACCTACTATTTGTCGGCTGCGGCGACGAGCGAAAGCGAAGCTCCCGCTTACGGCGTTGCGGAAGAGACGGTGGAAGTTAAAGCCTCCTATGCGTTGACCGCGCCGACGCAGCTTGAGCTGCAGTCGACGGGTAATGGCGAAATATCGCTGGGCTTCAAGTCCGTATCCGGCCAGGTGGAGAAATATCGGGTATGGATCGGCGAAGGCGCGGGCAGCCAACCGGTTAATCCGGCGATGGACATCGAGCCTCAGGCCGGAGCAACCCAGCAAGCGGTCATTTCAGGACTGCCGACGAACGCCGACTATACGGTGGCGGTATCGGCAATCGGCCTGTCGGACGGACGGGTCGCGCTTAGCCCGCTCTCCGCAAGCGTCGCCGTGACGCTGCCGAATCCGCAGCCGGCCGCGCTTGCCGTGTCGCTGGATGCCGGGGGCAGCCCAAGTGCGGTCACAACCAAAACCGTCCAAGCTTACGACGGCAGCGACCGCGTGATATTCTTTACAGCCGCAGACCATGCTTTGCTGAACGTCACAGCCGATCAGGCGACGGCGGTAACCCTGACGATTGACGGGCAGCAGCTTGGCAGCAGCGCTCAGATAGCGGCGGGGGGCGTTCACTCTTTTGATTTGAATGTGCTGTTGAATGTGAATTCCGGAGCCCTGGAAGAGAGGGAATACAAACTGCTGGTCGAAGCGGTGAACGAGCGCGGCGACCGCAGCTTCGAGACTCGCAGCCTGTTCGTAGATCGTACGGGGCCGCTGTTGATCGTTTCCGGCAAGGACGACGCGGGAACGCCAATCCCGCTCAACGGCTCGGTGGACAGCACCGGCAAGCTGCTGCTTGTCGGACAGACGGACATCGGGGCCAAGCTGGTCATCGGCGGCACGACCGTGCCTTTGGATGACGAGGGTCGCTTTGTTTACTACGCTCCGCTCGATTGGAGCGCCAGCGCGGATCGGATTCCGATGGAAATTGTCGCTTCCGATGCGGCCGGCAACACAACGGAATACGGCTTTGAGGTACTGAAGAACAGCGATGGAACGTGGCAAGATTTCCCTGGAGATCTTGCGGCGTTGACAGTAGAAGGCGCAACATTAAGCGAGCCTTATCAGTTCGAGAAGATATCCTATGAGGCGAAAGCCGATTCCAATCGTGTACGCGTCTACGCAGTGCCAATGGTGGGGGCGTCGACTGTTACGATCGACGGGCAACCCCTTACAGCTGGCGGTTATGTCGAGGTTGAGGTGTCTGACTCGGTTAAATCGGTGGCAATTAAGGTTCAACCGACCGGCAACGAACCGTCAAAGACCTATACGCTGCAGATTAGCGGAGGTTCGAGCATATCTCTGCTCGGCGATCTGGCGATAAAATCGCAGACAGGCGAAACGATTGCCGCAGCTCCTTTTGAGGGAACGGAAGATACCTATGAAGTCTATGTCGAAGATACGGTGGAGGGCGTGACGTTGACGCCAAGCTCGTTGAAGGCCGGATCGACGATTACGGTCGACGGGAGTGCGGTTCAGAACGGACAAGCCTCCGCGCTAATTGCTCTGCCAGCGGAAGAAAATCGAATTCCGGTTATCGTTACGTCGCCTGACGGCGCAAAATCTCGCACATACGAGATTGTCGTATGGCGGGAGGGCAGCGACGATGCGGAATTGCGGCAACTGGGAATTGAGACGAGCGGTTCGGCGGTAACGCCTGGCTTTGCTCCGGATATCGCGAGCTATCAAGTATATGTGCCGGAGGGAACAACCGCCTTTACGCTTTTACCTGTTGCGCATCCGGATGCTGCCGTTCGCATTAACGGCCAGCTTCTGAACGGCAGCGCGGTTTCGCTTCCGCTTGAGGAAGACAGTCTGACCGTGCGAATTGTCATCAGCGCACAGAATGGCGGAACGCGAGACTATACTCTTACTGTATTGCGTCAGAAAGGTGCGCCTGAAGCGCCGCCGCTGCTATCCGCTCTGGAAGCGAGCGCGCGGATTGACGGCAGCTTTACGCCATACAAGCTGAGCTACGGCACGAAGCAGAAAGTGAGCCAAGCCAGCATGTCGATTACGGCGACCGCCAACGATCCGCAAGCGACGGTCACTGTGATGGGCAAAACGTTGCAGGGAGGCGGAAGCTTCACGGCAAGCTTGGCGAATGGGCAGAATACGATTAACGTTCGAGTCGAATCTCCGGATCAAAAAGTTTCGCAGACGTATTCCATCGACGTGACCCGCGTAAACTCAGGCTCGTCGACGACAGAGATCGTGCGTCAAACGAAAGTAACCGGAGGCGCGGGAGAATGGGTTGTACAAATTCCGATCGTCCGGACCGTTGCGCCGGACGGCAGCATAACCGATACGGTAAAGCTGGACGCGGATAAAGCGAAAGACATCGTGGCCAAAGCGAAACAGGGCAAGACAAGCATCGCTCGGATTCAAGTGTCCGATCTGCCGGACGATCCTGCCGACGAGCGCTATGTGAACTTAAGCGCTCAAGCGTTAACTCTTCTCTCGGATAGCGGCCTGTCGCTGCAGATCGAACTGCCGGAAGGCGTCATCGAGCTGCGGGGCGATTCGCTGAAGCAACTCAGTCAGAAGGGGACGGACGCCTACTTCCGCATCGTGCCGATCGTTGCGGCCAACGAGCGGAAGACGGTAGATAATCGGGTGCTGGAGGCGGACCTTGTCGTGCAAGCGGCCGACGGTCGCGCAGTCTCCGTGATCGGTCATCCGGTCAAAATCGAAACGAACTACTCCGGATTTAACACGGAAGTGCTGTTCCGACTGGACGGCTTGAAGCTGCCTGCCAACAAAGCGGCGGCCGATAAGCTGCTGTCGGAGCTGCGAGTGTATATCGAGCACAGCGACGGAGAAAAGAAGCTGGTTCAAGGAAAGATTCGATATAATACCGACGGCAGCGTAGCCGGCATTGCGATCGAAGTGGACAAGTTCAGCACGTTTACGATTGTGCGCATCGGTGCGGACGAGGGCGATACGGAGGCAGGAACGCTCGCGCCATACTTGTCCGGCTATCCGGACGGAACATTCCGCCCTTCGCAATCGATCAGACGCGCGGAATTCGCCACGATCCTGCATCGTCTTGGCTTGGAAGGCGCGGATGCTTCCGCAGCCGGACAAGCTGCAGGCTACAAAGATGTGGCGAAGAAACATTGGGCAGCCGAGGCGATTGCCGACATGCAGCGCACGGGCCTGATGCGCGGCGATAATCAAGGCCGTTTCCGTCCAGATGCCGCTGTGACTCGTGCGGAAATGGCGAGTATCGTTGCCAGACTGCTTCCGGCGGGAGCGGGGGATCAGACCTCGAGCGCTCCTCCAAGCGATGTGCAAGGGCACTGGGCGTCGGCAGCGATTAGTAAGGCTATGCAGGCGGGGATCCTGAAGGGCTACCCGGACGGCTCCTTCCAGCCGGATCGTCCGTTGACTCGCGCAGAGACGGTACGGGTGCTGAACCAATTGCTTGAGCGTCCGACGCCTGCCGTTACGTCCTCCATCTGGCCGGACGTGCCGAGCAATCATTGGGCGATTCGCGACATCGAGTCGGCGTCCGGCGCCGTAACGGTGTCGGAAGGCGGCGGCGTTCGGAACGGTCAATAAAGAATAGTTGAAGTCCGCGGACTCCCGGGGTCAGTCCCCCTGCGAGTTCGCGGGCTTTCTTTATCGATGTGGCAAAGCGGGCGATCAAATCTGGACCCATGGGCAAGGAGGCGTCTAATTCTCTCCAATACATATAGACACGAAAAGTATATTAAAGTATTATTAAGTATACTAAATGCTAAATATCAGTTACAGAGAATACCGGAGGTTGGGGAGCGATGGAGAAGTGGGATGCAAACTGGATTTGGGTGAACGACAGTTTAAGACGAAACAATCAATATATTGAAGCCCGAGGCTCGTTCGAGCTTCAGACGTCTCCCGATAGCGCATTGCTTCGCATAACGGCGAATCAGGAATATGTGCTGTTCGTTAACGGCTCCGAAATCGGAAGAGGTCCTTCGCCCTGCGACAACGACTGGCAATATTACGACGTATACGATGTCGCCGACAAGCTGCTTCCGCGACGCAACGTCGTCGCCGTGCTGGCCTACAACTTTGGCACGGACAGTATCGTTACCGGGCAGCGCCAAGGCCCTGGAGGGCTGCTGTGCCAAATCGATCTGAAGACCGATCCTAGCGTTGAAGAGAGCTTCTGCGCGGCGGCTACGGGGACGGACTGGAAATGCCGGGTTTCTCCCCGGTGGAGGCCGGACTCGATCCGCATGCATATGTGGGGCGGGTACCGCGAAATTTATTTGGCCGACCGGGAGGACGGCTGGGAGCTCCCGGAATACGACGATTCGGACTGGATGCCTGCGGCAATCGTCGCTGGGGCGAATGAGACGGAATCCCCTTGGCCCAGACTGCTGGAGAGGGAAATTCCCCATCTGAAGAAATCGTGGCTGCGTCCCGTAGCTGTTGTCGGAGAGCAGGCATACTTGGGTGCGATCGCTAACGCCGATTCCGTATTAGAGGGAGCCGGACATCCCGATTCAATGTTCGTCGACGCCTCCGTTCCGGGCTCCTATCCGAACGCGACCTACGATTTCGGAACGGAAGTCGTCGGATATCCCGAATTGGAGCTTGAGGCGCCCGAGGGCGGGGTCGCGCATCTTTTTTACGGAGAAGGACTTGAGCTGGAGCTTACCGACACATTTGTTCTGAAAAAAGGAAGCAATCGCGTTCGTTCCTTCGGCAGGCGAGCTTTCCGTTTTATGAAGCTTGCTCTGCAAGGAACTCCGGCCCCCGTCGAAGTGCGTTCGGTAAACATGAATTCCGTGCATTACCCGTATCCGGAGCATGGCAGCTTCGCGTGCAGCGACGAGAGGCTGAACCGGATCTGGGAGGTAGGCAAGTATACGGCAATCGTCAACAGCCAGGAGCATTTTGAAGACTGCCCTTATCGCGAGGGCGCTTTGTGGGTTGCCGATGCCGTCGTCATGGCGAGAGTCGTCTATCAAGCTTTCGGAGATTTGGCCCTGGTTCGCAAATCTTTGCTGCAAATCGCCCGCATTCAGAACGAAGACGGCTCGATTCCCGGTACGGGACCGGAGAGCAACGCCTTTATGCTTCCGGACTTTTGCGCGCATTGGCTGTTCGGCGTGAAAGAATACGTCGATTACAGCGGGGACGACAAGTTCCTGGCCGAGCTTTGGCCTTCCGTAGCCAGGCTGGAGGCATGGTTTCTGGCGCAGGAGGACCAGGAGGGCTTGTTTGCCAATGCCGACCGCGACGGCTGGTGGTGCTTTATCGATTGGTCGGACGACATCGAGCGCAAGGACAAGGTGGCGGCGATATCCTGTTACTACTATAAATTCCTTCTGACGGTCGCACAGCTTGCGCGGCGCATGGGGGAGGAAGAGCGAGCGCAGGCATTGGAAACCAAAGCGATCCGGCTGCGGCTTACGATAAGGAGCCGGATGCGGATGTCAGGAAGCCCGTTATTCGCAGACAGCCTCTCCGCGGACGGATTATCCGCAAGCTTGACCGCTCAGACGAACTTCGTCGCCGCTTGGTGCGGGATCATGGAGCCGGAAGAGGCCAAAAGCTTCATTGAGGATTTCTACCTGGCAGGCAAGCTTCCGCCGATCAAGGGGGCATTTTTCTACCATATCGTCCTGGAAACGCTATTCGCTTATTCGTACAGAGAGGAAGCGCTGAAGGAGATCCGTTACTTCTGGGGGGCTATGCTCGATCGGGGGGCGACGACGTGGTGGGAGACGTTCGATCCTTCGTTGCCGGCTTGCACGGTTCCCAGTCCTTACCTGGGACATACGCCTACCTACATGCAGGCCGTGATTCCGGTTAGTTTCTCTCACGGTTGGGGGGCTTCGCCGACTTATTTGTTGACTCGCGAAATGCTCGGCATCGATACTTCCCGACTAGGAGAAGACAGGGTCGCGCTTCGCCCTGCCGCAGCGGGAGGACTAACTTGGGCGAAAGGGACGATTCCGACGCCTCGCGGGGATATCGAAGCCTTCTGGTCTGAGACGGACGGCGGAGAATACGCCTTCGAAGCGCGAATGCCGGCCGGCCTCGGCTGGTCAGCGGGCGGCTCCCTCGAAAACGTCGAGGAGACGAAGGACGGAGAGTACGTCGTCCTCGCCGGGACCTTTACGGCAACCCGATCCGATTATAGCTGCGTTTAGACTGCTCGATGCGGACGGCCGATTGCGGCCGTCCTTTCTCGTGTCCTCTTCCTCATCACGACCGGTTCCGTCGGATCGCTTCAAGACACCTTCCCGGCCTAGGCGCTGTTCTCGCCGATCAGACGCGGGTGGTGTCCTTCTGGTCGTTCATCGCTTGCGTCAAAAATTCGTTCAGAACAATCGCGCTTGCGCCGACGACGCCGCTGGCTTTGCCGAACGTAGCGTGCGCAAGAACGAAGCTCTTCTCCAATGGAGTCCAGATATAGCGGTCGGTGATCGCTTTAATATCATGGGTGAGAGAGGGATAGTCCTCGATCATCGGGCCGGCGAGCAGCACCACTTGAGGATTGTACATGCAAATAATATTGGCGATCGCAATGCCCAAGTATTGCTTGGCTCGATCCAATAGCTTCAGACTCCACGTCTCTCCGCGCTCATAAGCGGCGAAAATCTGGGCAACCGGCATTTGCGCCTGTTTTTCCAGTTCGGATATGCTGATGAAGGTTTGCAGGCATCCCAGCCTGCCGCAATCGCATAGCGGACCGTTCGGATCCATCGTCAGGTGGCCGATCTCCCCTAATGTATTGCCGACGCCGCGTACGATATCACCATTGGTCATTACCGCTCCGCCCACCCCGCTGCCGACATACATGCAGACCGCATGCCGCGTGGTATTGAGCGTTCCGAATAAACGTTCGGCCAGCAGAATGGAGCGGACGTGATTATCGACGTATACCTGCAGCGGAAGTTTTTCCTCCAGATAGCTTTTGACCTGCACGTCGTTCCAACGAAACTGGGGAACCATCGAAACCTTGCCCTCGGGCCAGGAGACGAGCCCCGGCATGCTTACGCCGATCGCAATGACTTTCTCGCGATTATCCGGCGTCAACTGCTGCAACAGGATCATAATTCCGTCAGCCACCTTATCCAAGATGACATTCGGGCGCCCCTTGATATCAAAGGCAAACTGGATTTTATCCATAACAAGCCCATCGAGCGTCACGATTGCGATTTGAACGGATGTCAAGTCGATCTCTACGCCGACGATTAGAGCGCCGTAGGGATTCAACTCGAGTAAGGTGGCGCGCCTGCCCACATCCCCCTCTACATGTCCGACCTCGTGAATAAATCCATCTTGCAGCAGTTCTTTCACTATTTTTCCGACCGTAGTATTGCTCATGGCCGTCATATCAGCCAACTGCGAGCGAGAAATTTGCTTATGCTTTTGAATCAGACCCAGCAGCAGAAAATAGTGATATTTGCGCACGTTTTGCTGGTCGAATTTCTGTTGGACAAACAATGAAGCGCCACCTTTCCGACAATTGATCGCCCATTATTAAACTATTATTAATAATAATACAGGAGCTCCTATAAAAACAAGTAATCAACATTCCACATATTACATTAAATTTAATTTTAAATCAAAATATCGTTGACAAAAGCGCTTTCTTTCTTTAATATCGACTCCAACAGGCGAACAAAGGCCTGATATATTAAACTTAGTTTATATAATTCATAAACTTGGTTTAATATAGGGGCTGTTCGAAGCGCTATCTGTGAGAATTGGGCTTATAAAACGATAGCGGCAGGAACGCCGGGCTTTGTTTTCTGTTACATCATTTGCAAACAGGGGGGAACGACAGTGAAAAGAAAGTACTTATCGTTAGCGATCCTTGCTTTGTTAGTCGTGATGATGACTGCTTGCGGCGGGGACAAATCGTCATCCAACGGCACGGATCAAGAAAAAGACGCTCCTAAGGATTCGGCGGTCAAGCTTGATATTTTAAGCTGGTGGACGGCCGGCGGCGAGGCGGAGGCGCTCAATGCGGTCCTGAAAGGATTTACCGAACAAAATCCGTTGATTCAAGTGGAAAACGCAGCGGTGGCAGGCGGTGCCGGAGCAAACTCCCAGGCCGTATTGTCCACCCGGCTGCAGGGCGGAGATCCGCCTGCCGTGTTCCAAGCGCAGGGAGGACCGGATTTGTTGCGTTGGCAAGATGCCGGTTACTTGCAGCCTTTGAATGAATTGTTCGAGGCAAACGGCTGGAAGGACGTGTACCCGCAAGCGCTTATTGAAATGAACTCGAAGGATGGCCAGATTTACGGCTTGCCGATGAATGTGCATCGCAATAATGTGATCTGGTACAACAAAAAGGTGTTCGCCGATCACGGCATAGAGCCCCCGACCACATTCGAAGATTTCTTTGCAATCGCGGAAAAACTGCAGACTGGCGGTATAGTGCCCCTGGCTTTGGGAGACAAAACGTCTCGCTGGGCAACGCTCGTATTCGAAATGGCCTTGTTGGATGAGTTCGGCGTAGACGGAGCTGCCGAGCTTTGGACGGGCAATGTCGATTTCGATAGCCCGAAGATGAGAAGCGCGCTTGAAACATTCGCCGGAATACTGGGCTTTATTAACGACAACCATAGCGCGCTAGACTGGCAGGATGCGGCTGAGCTTGTCATTAGCGGTCAGGCTGCTATGCACATTATGGGCGACTGGGAAACCGGCTTTTTCGAAAGCAAGAATTTCAAGCTGGACGAGGATTACGGGTGGGTACAGGCTCCGAATTCGGAGAAGGTGTTCAGTATCGTCAACGACTCGCTCGGAATGCCGAAAGGCGTCGTGCACGCTGAGGAAGCGAAGAAGTTTATGACCTACCTGGGTAGCGAGCAAGCGCAACAGGACTTTAACAAGCTGAAGGGTTCGGTTCCTGCGCGTACCGATGTGGATCTTTCCAGCTACAGTCCTTATAGCCAGGGAGCGGCTAAGGATTTTAAAGAGGCCAAAATCAACATCAGCCTGGCGGGCGGTTCCGCCACTCCGGCCGGCTTCATCAATAAAGTCGACGATATCGTCAAGGAATTTGTCACTCAGCGCAACATCGACAACTTCATTAAATCGTTGAATCAGGCCAAGCCGCTTCTCGACTCGTGATCGCGGTAGGAACCGCGCTCTAAAACCTGGCGTTCGGGATCGCCGCTCCGGCGATCCCGAACGTTCTCTAAAAGAATCCTTTGTCATAGACAGTTCGCTAGGGGATGGGATAATGCTGATCCAAGGAAGAAAAAGACGATCTCTCGAAAAATGGCTGCCGTTGTTTGTTATCCTGCCGTCCGTAGTGCTCGTGTTTATATTTGTTTATTTGTTTATCGGATGGACCGCCTTTGTTTCTCTTGTTAGCTGGAATTCGCTCAAGCCGGACTTTACGTTTGTCGGACTGAAAAATTATGCGCAGCTGTTCGACTCGTTTCGATTCCAATCGGCTTTGCGAAATATGATTTTCTTCTCGATCTTTTTCATTCTAGGCGTAGTCGTTTTAGGGCAGCTGCTCGCGGTTTTCCTGGAGCAGAAACTCGCGGGAAAGTGGATATACCGCAACCTCTTTTTGTTTCCGATGGCGATGTCTTTCGTCGTGACGGGCGTGGCGTGGCGTTGGATTTTGAATCCCGATTCGGGGGTTAATCTTTTATTGCAAAAAGTCGGAATTTCCCCGGCATGGTATACGGACGTTACCATCTTCCCCGGATGGAGCATCTTCAAAATCGAATTCGGCTTGCCGCTTGCCCTGATTGCCGTATTGATTGCGGCCATCTGGCAAATGACGGGCTTTTCCTTGGCCATGTATTTAGCCGGCCTCGGCAATGTGTCCGAGGAGTTGAAGGAAGCCGCGATGATCGATGGAGCCGGAACGTGGAAGATGTATTACAAAGTCATTCTTCCTCAACTAAAGCCGATCACCTACGGGGTTGTCCTGATTATGCTGCAGATCTCGCTGAAAATCTTCGACCTCGTCTATACCATGACAGGTTCGGGTCCCAATTTCGTTACGGACATGCCGGCCATCTATATGTATGAAGCCACCTTCAAGAGCAATTTCTACTCGGAGGGCGCTTCGATCGCCATGATTATGCTGCTGATGGTGATGATCTTCGTCGTCCCGTACATTTTCAGTCGAAAGGAAGAGATGTGATGCCGAAACTCCTTTCCAAATCCTTGCTTTACATCGTGCTGACGGGGTTAGGCGCGCTTTTTCTCATCCCTTTCTATGTCCTGATCGTCACCAGCTTAAAGCCGTTTGACGAAGTATCGTTCATGAACATGTGGAGGCTGCCGGTCCGGCTGGATTTTTCAAGTTTCTCGAAAGCCTATCAAGTGCTGTCCCCCAACTTGCTGAACAGCTTTCTAATGGTGATTCCGGCATGTCTGATTTCCGCCCTGTTGGGTTCCTTGAACGGATATGCCCTATCGAAATGGAAATTTCGCGGTTCCGAAGCTTTGTTCACTTTATTGCTGCTGGGGATGTTCATTCCTTTTCAAAGTATTCTCATTCCGCTTATCACCGTTATTCGCGATCTGAATTTATACAATACGATTACGGGACTGGCGTTCGTACACATCGTGTACGGCCTGCCGATGACGACGCTGATGTTTAGAAATTTTTATGCGGGCATTTCGCAAACGGTGATTGAGGCCGCGCAAATCGACGGAAGCGGATTTTTCAGGACGTATGTCAATATTATGATGCCGTTATCGATAACGGGCTTTGTCGTGGTGGGGTTATGGCAGTTTACGAACATATGGAACGAGTTTTTGTTTGCCATTACGATCACGGGGCATGCCAAGCAGCCTGTTATGGTCGCCTTGCAAAACTTGGCGGGCAGTCAAATTATTGAATGGAACGTTCAGATGGCGGGAGCCTTGCTCGCTGCTATCCCGACGATGATCGTGTATTTATTTGCCGGACGTTACTTCATACAAGGGCTTTTGGCGGGTTCCGTTAAAGGCTGACGGATAGCGCGGCGTACAAACGATAAGGAGTGGTTCGATGATCAAGGGATTAAGTTCGGCTGGGCTGTGCCGAGTGAATGGTCTACCTCATTTAATAGAGCTTGCGGCCTCCGGCAGGACGATTCCTCCTTCCGTAGAGGGCTGCCGGGATCGCGTAGATCTCCGAGCGAATAGAAAGGGGGATAACCATGAAAGTGTTAGTCGGCTGTTTCTACCATGAGACGAACACGTTTAATCCGATCCGGACGCATAAGGAGGATTTTGTGTTTGCGGAGGGCGATGCCGTACTGGAGCGGTTGTATAGCGTAGCGGCGTTCCGCGAGCAACGGGTCGATGTCATTCCGGGCATCTATGCCACCGGTCTATCATCGGGCATCGTCACGAAGAGCGCCTTCGACTTTTTCGCCGGGAAACTGCTGGCCGTTCTGCAGGAGACGGAAGTCGACGGCATCTGGCTGCATTTGCACGGCTCTATGATCGTAGAAGACATCGGTTCCGGGGAACTGGAATTGATCAAGCGGATTCGGGCGAGGGTCGGCCCGCATCTTCCGATCTCTCTCGCTTTGGATATTCATGGAAACATCCCGGAAGAATTCAGCCGGTACGTGAATATTGTGCGTGCCTATCGTACGGTGCCGCATACGGATCAAGCCGACACCGAACGAATCACCGCCCAAGCTTTAACGACCTTGATCGCGTTGAAGGAACCCGTTACCCCGGCATTCGTTAAGCTTCCGGTTATCGTGTGCGGGGAAAAAGCGCTCGGCAACTGCGAACCGCTGCGATCCATTTTTGCAGAGCTTGCCGCGATCGAAGAGACCGATGGGATCGTTACGGCCTCCTTCTTCCTGGGGCATGCTTGGAGCGATAGCGCGCATACGGGAGCCTCTGTATTTGTCGTGCCGCGTACTCCGCGCGATGCGGAAGCGGCGGCCCAAGCCTGTCGGCGTCTAGTGGAATTTATTATGGCGCGGAAACATCAATTCGATTTTGCCGCACGGGCGCTGGCCCCCGAGCCGGCTTTGGATTATGCGTTGCAGCTTGAGAAGAAGCCCGTATTTGTCTCCGATTCGGGCGACAACACGACAGCCGGAGCGCCGGGCTACAATACGGTGCTGCTAAAATTGCTGATGAGACGCGATTTGAAGGGAAAAAAAGCCGTCGTTGCCTCCCTTTTCGATAAAGCGGCCTTTACCGAGCTGGACCGGCATGAAGCGGGCGAGACGGTTTCGGTATGGGTAGGAGGAGGCGCGGATGACGATAGCGAGAAAGTGATGATAACGGGCGTGCTGAAAGCAAAAGGGGAGCTGCTAGGCTATCTGAATGCCGAGAACGATGTGGTGGGCCGGGTTTGTACCCTCGCAATGGGGAACTTGGATGTCGTCATCGCCAATCGCGGAGATTCCTTTATCTCCGTGCGGCATTTTGCGCGGGCCGGCCTGGTATTTACGGATTATGACGTGATCGTGCTTAAGCAGGGTTACCTATTCGATGCTTTGACCAAGGTAGCCCAAGGAGAAGTGCTGGCCCTGACTCCCGGGGCGACCTATTTGCAAATCGCGGAATTGAACTACTTTTCTTTGCCCAATGCCGTGGAACGAATATAACCAAAAGGAGAATAACCCAACTTGAAAATCATTCGGACCAAAGATTATGCCGAAATGTCGCAAAAAGCTTTCGAGGTGTTGAAGGACGTATTGGATCGAAAAAAAGAAGCCGTTATCAATACGACGATCGGCGCCAGCTATGACGGGATGTTCGAATTGACGATCAAGGCCATTAACGAAGGCGTCTTGTCTATCGAAGACGCCGTATTCATGAATCTCGACGAGTATATCGCGGATCGCGACCGATCGTTTACCGTCTATACCTTTATGCATACCCAGTTTTACAATCTCATTTCGCAAAAGCCCAAAGCGATCGAATTTCTCGATGGCAGCACGAAGCAATTGCAGGCCGAGATCGATCGTTACCGGCAGGTGCTGGCGCAATATCCCCGCGATTTGCAAATTCTCGGCTTGGGGGTTAACGGTCATCTTGCCGCGAATGAACCGGGGACGTCCTTTCAATCGCGCGTCTTTCTTGCGGATAGCGATGAATCTACGATTCAAAGCACGATGCGGTATCAGAACCTGACCCGCGAAGAAGCGCCGACGCAGATGCTGACGTTAGGATTGGCGGATATCATGGAGGCCAAGCAGGTGCTTCTGGTTGCATCCGGGGAACGGAAAGCCCGGGCGGTGAAAGACACGATCGAAGGGCCAATCGATGAAAGTTGTCCGGCGACCATTTTGCGGACTCATCCGAATGCGATCTTTATTATTGATGAGGCGGCCGGGTCCATGCTAACCCAATGACGGATTTATAGTGATTACCTCAAGGTAACGAAAGGTGAATGGTGTGAGCAAATATATAGTAGGTATCGATATCGGCGGCACGAAAGTGAAACTCGGCGTATTGGATATCGAGGGAACGATTCTGGACAAGTGGGAGATTTCAACCAATCTGGCCGATAACGGCGCTTATATCGTAGAGGATATGTGGTCTTCCCTCGCTCGTCATCCTTTATTGGCCGACCTTGGATCCGTCCTGGGCATTGGCGTCGGCGCTCCCGGATTCGTGGACGCCCATTCCGGCAATGTCTATGAAGCCGTCAATATCGGGTGGAAGGATTTCGGGCTGGGCGACCTGCTGCGGGGCAAGTGCGAGGTTCCCGTTTTTGTCGAAAATGACGCCAACATTGCCGCTCTCGGCGAGAATTGGCGGGGAGCCGGCAATCAAGCCAAAGATCTGATCGTGGTCACATTGGGAACCGGCGTAGGCGGAGGAATCATTGCCAACGGTGAAATTTTGCACGGCATTAACGGAACGGCCGGGGAGATCGGTCACATCGTAATCGACCCTCAAGGCTATGCGTGCAATTGCGGACGGACGGGCTGCCTGGATACGATAGCATCGGCTACCGGCATTGCAAGGCAAGCCATGGAGGAGTTGTCGCTTGAACCGACGGGGAAATTGGCGGATCTGTACGCGCGGCAAGGGGCTATCGGCGCCAAAGAAGTATTCGCGCTGGCCGAAGCCGGAGATCCGTCTTGCATCCGCGTCATCGCCCGGGTCGCGGATAAGCTCGGCATTGCGCTGGCTAACGCGGCCGCTACGATCAATCCGTCGAAAATCTTGGTCGGCGGAGGAGTCTCCCAGGCGGGCGACTGGTTTCTGGCCGATATTCGAACGGCCTTCGTCAGGCATTCGTTAGCGAGAATCGGGACGATTACCCGGATTGAGTACGCTCGTCTCGGCAATGACGCCGGAATGATCGGAGCGGCTTATATGGTGCGAAAGCAGTTGGCCGTCGAGTAACGGCTTCCGACGCAACGCACCCAGTCGTTCATCCATATACGACAAGCAGAAGGCATCACCTGGAGTCGGCGCATCGCTGCGTTGCTTCAGGTGATGCTTTTTGCTTGCTCCGCTCCTCTCATGAAATATTAGTTCTTTAGCTTCATTTATGTATACTTATAGAAAATAATATTGTATAAAGAATACTTATTTGATATGTTATTTGCGAAAACATTCTTAATTCTGTGGAGGAGGCTATTTATGTCTCGAATGCGAAACGTATCTGCAGTACTGGCTATGCTAATGCTTTTACAGCTCTTTCTTGCCGCCGCCGTCTCGGCGGGCAAGCATGATCAGGAGCTGAGACAGTCCGACTGGGTTTCTACGGGCAAGGATGTATATCCTGCGGCAGTGCTGGACGACTTTAATACGGAGGAGTCGGTACAGGCGTGGAAAGCCGGATCGAATACGGACTCGGTTCATTACGTAACCAGTCTGCTGAACGGTCCCAACCAGCCGTTCGAAGGGGCTGGCGCCTTGGAACAGGTGCCGGAGCTGGTCAAAGTATACGAGTGGAGATCAATCTATCGAGACTACGAACAACCGCTGGATTTAAGCGGCTACCGTTATTTGGCGCTGGCGGCCAACAGCTGGGGCTGGCAGGCGACGGCCGATTACGCGCTGAAGGTTACGCTGTTTAATTCAGACGACAGCTTTGAAAGCGTCGCCATGATCCGGCCGGACTCATGGAAGCCGATCTTCATCAATCTGGAGGAGTGGGCAGGAAGAAGCAACATCACGAAAATGGAAATCTCCTTCATGCAGAACTTCGATCTGGAAGGCATCGCTCCGGGAGCCCCCGGCTACGATTACTGGAACGGTCGCTTCCAGATCGACTATATTACGGCCGCGAACGCTCGCGATCTTAGCTTCGACCTCGAGGGCGAAACTGAAGGGTTCACCGCCGCAGGGGGAAGCTTGCAAGCGACGGGAGGTCAACTCGTCTATACGTTGGGAGGGGCGGCAGCTACGCTAAAATCTCCGGAGCTGACGATCGACGCGGCGAAGAGAAACGGACTGTCCGTGACGATGACGAACGGAACGGGGGCGGAGCAGCTGACCGTACAATGGAAAACGGCGGGAACGGATTGGGACGATACCCGTGCAAAAACGTTCGACATCCCGGCATCGGGCACGTTCACCCGCGACTTTAATTTCTCGGACCGCGAGGATTGGAACGGGGTCGTAACGGCTTTCCGCTTCCACATTCCTTCGGATTCGGGCACGCTGTCGATCGACCAGATCGCGCCCAAATCGATGCCCGTACTGGAGAAGCCGTTCGACGGAACGGCGCAGGCGCGCATCGAACAGAGCGGGACGATTGCCGTCGAAGGCACCGTTAAACCCGAATTCGTTGCGGACCATCCCGGAGCGAGGCTCTATTTGTTTGAATTGGCCACCTATGAGGAGGCGCAAACGGCTTTGGCATCTCATGCACCGCTGGCGGATGCGGATCTTGAGGAGTCGTTCCGGTTCGAGACCGGCTTGACCGACGGAACGAGGAGCCGGCTGTACTCCAAGTTCGCGGTGGCGGCCCGTGCGGACGGAGGCGAATATACGCTCGTCGCGGCGCCTCAATACGTCGCGAACGCAGAGACGCTTGCAGCTAACCGTGAGCAGTTCCCGCAGGCCGCGAGCATCAAGGGGCTGCAGGTGCAGATGACGGGCGACGCGCAGGAGCTCGGCATCAGCCACGCGGCGCTAAACGTAGCCTACAACGAATTGATGTATAAGAACGGCAATCACCCGAACAATTCGATTCCGTTCGAAGTCGAGGGTCAGACTTACTTTTTCCGCAAGGATCGGATCGAGCAGATGGACCGTCAGGTGAAGAGTCTGTCCGACAACGGCATTATCGTTTCCCTCATTCTGATCATGTACGATACGAAGGACGCGGAATCCGCGAACGAATATTTGCTTCATCCGGACTCGGAGCCCGGCGGCATCGTCTACGCGCTGAACACGTCCAACGCGATCGGCGTCGAATACGTGAAAGCGGCGACCCAATTTCTGGCCGAGCGCTATTCCAAGCCCGATCAGCAATTCGGACGCGCGGTGAATTACATCGTGGGCAACGAGGTCGGCCAGAACAAAGTATGGAACAACATGGGACCGAAGAAGCTCGAAGACTACATCCGCGAATACGCTCAGACGCTCCGCCTTGTCGATACAATCGTTAAGTCGGCTTACGCGAACGCCAGAACGTATATCTCGCTTGATCATTTCTGGAATGAAAACCTAAGCGCCGAATCCTTGTGGAAATACGATAACAAGGCGATCGTGGACCGTTTGACGCAATTGACGCGAGCGGAAGGCGATTTCGGCTGGAATGTGGCATTCCACCCCTATCCGGAAAATCTGTTTAATCCCCGGTTCTGGAACGATGCGACGGCTACGGACTCCTTCGACACGCAGCGGATTACGTTCAAAAACCTGGACGTACTCGTCGACTACATGAAGCAGCCTGACTATACGTACGACGGGGAGATGCGCCGTATCATCCTGTCGGAGCAGGGCTTCCACAGCTTAACGAATTCTGAGGAGGATCAGAAGGTTCAAGCCGCGGCATACGCATATGCGTATTACAAAATCAAGTTCCTTGAAGGCATCGACGCCTTTATCCTGCATCGGCACGTCGATCACGGCGAGGAGGGCGGCCTGAATCTCGGTCTGTGGACGCATACGCCGACTTCTGTCGTAACGCCGGATCAGCACAAAGCGATCTACGACGTGTTTAAGTATATCGATACGGAGCGTTCCCTAGAGGTTACGGATTTCGCGAAGGCGATCATCGGCATTCCGAGCTGGCAGCAAGCGATACCGGGTTTCGATCCCGCACAGCTAGCCGATCGGCGTTTGCCTGAAGTCAACGGTCTCGAATTTGTCGCCAGCGCAGACCAAGCCGGATCGGATGGAGGCTTCGAAGCGGGAACGGACGGATTCGCGGCGTCGGACGAAGTCAGCTCGATCCGTTCCGAGCAAGGAGCGGCGTTCCGCGGCAGCAGCTATTTGGCGGCGACCGTGAACAGCGCTTACCGGCTCAATTGGGCGGGCGTGCAGAAGAAGCTCGCTCAGCCGATCGACGCGAAGAAAACGCCGTACTTCACGGCGGCCGTTCAACTGCCAGGCGCGGATCCGAACCAGGCGTACTATGCGCGGTTCATCGTCTATAGCGGCTCAGAGCGCGTGGAAGGCACGGCGAAATTGGATTTGTCTAAGGGCTGGAACCATCTGGCGCTTCCGCTTAAAGGCTGGGACGGTTTAAGGTCGATCGACGGGGTTAAAATCTGGGTACGCTCCGCCGGAGGGGCGCCTTGGCAGGGCGAAATCCGCATCGACGAAGCGAAGTTCGTCAAGAAGATTAAGGAAGAGAAAAAGTACCCGAACGTCGAGGTGGACGCCAAGCTCGTCTCGCAGGCTCTCGAGGCGGGAGCGGATATATCCGTGACCGTAACGAATTTCGGTTCCGACAAGCTGAATAAAAAGCTCAAGCTGGAAACGACGCCAGGGCTGAAGCTGTCCAAGAAGGACATCCAACCCGGCGGCATTCGAACCGACGAAAGCCGATCCTTCACCGTGAAGGTTACGCAATATACGCCGACGAGCGGGGGAGAGCCCGTACTGAAAATCAAGCTGGAGGATCGAACTTACGTATTTTCGTTAAAAGGAAAAGCTCCGGTCACCCCGGAGGACGGCGTTCTGTACAACTTCGAGGACGGCGTTCAGGGTTGGAGCGCAGGCACGAATGTAGCAAGCGTTGCCGCCGTGCAGTCGTTCCCGAACGGTCCGGGTACGCCGAGCGAAGGACAGCAAGCCTTGTCGGCGCGCGCTGCGATCGCGGCGGCTTCGGCCTGGAAGACGGTGAAGACGACGCCTGAGCAGCCGTTCGATCTGAGCGGAGCTTCCGTCTTCTCGTACGATATCGACAGCTACGGCGGCGTTCCGGGAGCTACTTACGAGACGCGGGTGACGCTGCGTAGCGGAGAAGACAGCTTCAGCTATACGAGCGCCATGAGCGCGGATCGTTGGAACCGCATCTCTGCCGACATATCGGCATGGGCGGGCCGCTCGTCGATCACCGACATTGAAATCTCCTTCCGGGCGGTCGGCAGCGACATGGCCTGGAATCCGGAATTTCAGCTGGACAGGATCGGCGCGGAATAGAGAACGAGGCTGCCTATCCTTCCCGACGAATTGGGCGGGATAGGCAGTATTCGCATGAAGGGGAGAGAACGCATGGAGAACAAAGGCTTCGAAAGCTGCACGGGCATCGACGCACTGGGAAGGACGCTGCCGACGCGGGAGGAGGTCGGACCGTATCGGGCGGATCGGTTCGTAGGGCTGTTCTACTTCTTGTGGCTGGGCCAGCATGGGACGGAAGGGCCTAACGACAATACGCGCATCCTCGCCCGATGGCCGGAAGCGGTGCATGATCCGCAGCATCCGGCCTGGGGGCCGCCGGATTCGTTTCATTTTTGGGGCGAGCCGCTGTACGGCTATTACTTGAACGACGACGAATGGGTGCTGCGCAAGCATGCTCAGCTCCTTACGGCAGCGGGCATCGATTTTCTCGTCTTCGATACGACCAACGCGGTTACGTACAAAAACGTGTACGATCGGCTGTTCCGGATTCTCGACGAGCTTTACGCGCAGGGATTCAAGGTTCCGCAATTCGTTTTCTATACGAATACGGAATCCGGGCGGACGATAGCGGACATCTACGAGGACGTATACAAGCCGGGACGGTACCCGCATCTGTGGTTTCGTTGGAAGGGCAAGCCGCTGATCGTCGGCGATCCTTCGCAATGCGGAGAGGAGCAACGGGAGTTCTTCACATTCCGTCTGAACCAGTGGCCGAACGAGTCGGAGAAGACGAACGGCTTTCCATGGATCGAGTTCCAGCGGCCGCAGCGGGTGTTCTACAACGACGAGGGGAGCAAGGAAACGATCAGCGTCTCCGTGGCCCAGCATCCCAGCGTGGCGATGAGCGACACTCCTTTTTACGGATACGGCGAAAATTGGGGCAGAGGGTATCACGAAGGATCGGGGCCGGAAGATAATGAGGCGGAGGAGGCGATCGTCCGTGGCGCCAACGTGGCCGAGCAGTGGGATTTCGCGCTCGCCGAGGATCCGGAAATCGTGTTCGTAACGGGTTGGAACGAATGGATTGCGATGCGTCTGTCGGGGCCGCCGGAGCGCCCGGTGCTGTTCGTCGATCAGGCGACGCTGAACTTCAGCCGCGACATCGAGCCGATGAAGGGGGGCTATGGGGACAGCTACTATATGCAGCTGATCGGCTACATCCGTCGTTTCAAAGGTATGCCCGATCAAGCGGGAACAAGCTGCCGACTTGAACTGCCGATTCCGATCGTTTCCGATTTCGGGGCGAAGTTGGCGCGGAGTACCGGGATTTTCGCGGCAAAACGCGGCCGAGGAACCATGCGGGGTACGGCGAGCTTCATTACGAGAACGCCACGGGACGAAATTCGCTTGTTGCGTTCAAGGCGGCGCATACGGCCGATACGCTCTTTTTCTATGCGGCGTCGGAGTTCGACCTGTCCCCCTACACGGATCGCAACTGGATGATGCTGTTCCTTCGCGTCGAAGGAAGCGGGGACAACAGCTGGGAAGGCTACCACTTCGTCGTCAATCGACGGACGCCCGGCGAATCCGCGGCTTTTCTGGAGAGGAGTCTGGGAGGCTGGACCTGGGAGGCCGTCGGAGAGATCGGCTATGCTGTACGAGGCAACGAGCTCCAGCTGGCGATTCCGAGAACGCTGCTCGGTCTGGATAGGTCGAATCGGGAACGCGAGCTGTCGTTTAAGTGGGCCGACAATATGCAGAACGAGGGCGATCCGATAGACTTCTATCAATACGGAGACGTCGCGCCCGCAGGCAGGCTGAATTACCGCTACTCGATTCCGGAGGGCGAATAGGGACTATGCCGCTAAGGCGCTGAGAGAGGGAGAAAGCAGGGACGACCGGTCCCCGACTTGCTTCCTCTCTATTCCGTCTTGCGAAAAATGCGACACTAAAGTATACTAATCCCAATTCGGGAGGAGTGTAGTCGCATGGACATGGATAGGTCGGACAAGACTCCGATGTATCGATATATTATGAACGACATTAAGCGCAAGATCGAGTCAGGAGAGCTGAACGCGCACGATCCGCTTCCAACGCAGATCGATCTGGCCAAAGAATACAACACGAGCGAGATCACTTCGCGCAGGGCGCTGTCGGATCTCGTTCAGGAAGGTTACGTATACCGTATTCGCGGCAAAGGCACCTTCATCCAGGAAACGACCGTTGCCGCCGGCCCGAAACCGATCCGGACGATTTTTTTTGCGTATCAAAACCATGAAGTGTCGGATTTCAACCATCCGTTCTTTACAGACATGTTCGACGGAATCAAGGCCGCTTGCGACGAGGGGGGGATCGCCTTCCACATGTGGAACATCGGGGAAGATTACGAGCTTCCGCAGGACCCGAGCGCAGGCATCATCCTCCTGACGATGATGGAATCCTTCGATCAATCCCGCCTGTCCGTCTGGCTGCGGGAGAAACGGCGCATTGTCACCGTGCACTTCTACTACCCGCATCTGGGCATTCCTTACGTCATTGTGGATAATCTGACCGGAGGCTATCTCGCAACGCAGCATTTGCTGTCGCTTGGCCATCGCCGCATCGGAGTTATTCTGACCGGAAATTCAATTCTGGAAATCAACCAGGAGTTTTCCCTCCGTCTGCAGGGTTACCGGCTTGCGTTGTCTCAGCGGCAAATTCCGTTTGATTCCGAGCTGGTCGCCATTATGAGCGGCGACCATGAAAGAGTCAGCATGGGCAACGACGGCTTTCGACGGCTGATGTCGCTCGACAATCGTCCGACGGCGATCTTCGCGACGAGCGATTACAAGGCGTTCGGCGCGATGAACGCCGCCAAGGAGCTCGGAATGAAAGTGCCGCAGGAGATCAGCATTATCGGATACGATGACGTTAAAATAAGCGAATATACTTATCCAACGTTATCGACCGTTAATCAGAATACGTATAAGCTCGGTCAGAGAGCCGCGGAAATTTTGCTGTATGAAATGAAGGATGGGGAAAACCGGCTTTTGAAAGACGAGATCGTGCCTACGTTAGTTCAGAGGGACAGTACCGGACCTGCTCCGGTATAGCGTCGAGGGCAAGCGAATTGAATAATTGTGGCTCCGTTCGGGGAGCGTAGGGCTGTCGGGAAGTTGGCGACAGCCTTTCTTATTCCGATCAGGCCGAATCGGCCGTTCGGAAGCGAAAAAGATGTTGCACTGTTACGTTTTATATAGTATTCTTTTAAAAGTAAAGTATACGAAATAACAAACATTATACTTTACAAGCGACAAGGATACGGTTTACTCGACAGGAAGACCGAAAATTCGGGTTCGATCGGGAAACCTTATCGATTAAGTGAAGAAAGCGCTTTACCAAAAAACGACGAAAACGAGGGTGAGATCGACATGTTCAAAAAGAAGGGGCTGGCTTTGCTACTTGGTATACTTATGTTGTCCTCGCTGCTGGCGGCATGCAGCAAAAGCAACAACGCCGCCGAGTCGAGTCCGTCCGGCTCGGCTCCGAGCCCTAGTGCGCCGGCATCGGAAACCGCTTCCTCAAGTCCTTCCGAAGCTGCGCGGGAGTTAAAAGGAAAGATCAACATTTCGCTGCCCAACGCTTCTTCCTCCGTATGGAACGCAGTCGCGAACGGCTACATGGCCAAAAATCCGGGAGTCAAGGTCACGGTCGACAACAAGCCGATGGAAGGCTACAAGGAATGGCTGACGGCCCAGTTCGCGGCCGGCACGCCGGAAGTGGACTTGGTCGTGAACAACGAGGTCGCGGCTTTGGTCAACGAACGCAAATTCATGGACTATTATGCTTACTTCGATAAAATGAACCCCTATACAGGCAAGCCATGGGTGGATTCGCTCGATCTCGGAGCGATGGGCATCAACCTCGAGGGCGTCAGCTCCGAGGACTTCCTGGCCAACCTCAACTTCGAGTCCGTACAGATCGTGTGGGTATACAATAAGGAGATTTTCGAGAAGGTCGGCATTACGCAAGCGCCGAAGACGTTTAACGAACTGATCGACGCTTTTGACAAAATCAAAGCAGCGGGCTACACGCCGCTCGCTCTGGCCGGAGATTCCACTTCGATGTGGAGCGGCGAGGCCGGATGGCTGGTACGCATTTACGCCGACCAATATTTGCGCGATTTCATCAACGTCATCCGCTCCCAAGAGCAGGACTACTCTTACGTGCCGGATATCGACGGCGCATGGCAGTATGATTTGAACGATCCTTACAACGATTCCAACAGCAACGTTACGAAAAACGAAATGCGTCATCTGAAGGCGATTCGCGACAAAGAAGGTCCGTACCAGGTGGAGGGCAATCCGAAGTGGGTTGCTTACGCCGACAATCTGAAGCGTTTGTTCCAGTATGTTCCGGAAGGCTTCTTCGGAGTTAAGGCCGAGCAAGCTTACAACCTGTTCCTCACGGGCAAAGCCGCAACATTGATGGGAACGCCGGGCCACTACTTCCAGTTGCCGAAGGATTTCGCGGACGAAGAGAAAACCGGCGCGCAAGGCGGCGTGAAGCCGTTCCAATACGGATTCTTCAACATGCCGTCGATGGAAGGCCCGGAAGTGATGGCTCCGGCCAGAACGATTCAAATTCCGATCGGCTTCTACGGCTTCGTGAACAAGTCGGCCGAGCAGAACGAACTGAACGCGGACTTCATGATGTATTTGACGAGTCCCGAAGGCTACGGCGTATACGTTAAAGCGATCCAAGACAGCGACGATGCTTCTTTGGCCGGCTCTCCGGCGCTCAAAGATATTACGCTTCCTCCGGAAATGGCGGCTGCTTTCGCGGATTTCGCTCCGATCGGCAACACCGAGGGTTACTGGAGCCCGGGCAACCAACTGGCTCGCGGTCTGATGGACTATCAGCCGTCCGTTCAGGACTGGGTAGGCAGCGTGCAGCGTTTCTTCGACGGCAAACTGACCACAGAGCAGTATTTGAAAGAACTGCAAACCAACATCGACAAATATCTCGAACCGGCGCTGAAGCAAGCGAAGAAGGAGCTGTCCGATCTGGACACGCCGGAAAGACGGCCGCCTGAACGTCAATAAGCGGACGACAACGGCACGGGCCGCTATTGGGCCTGTGCCGTTGGACCTTAACGTCGATTGAGGATCATGCGCGGAAGGGGAGGAGAGGCAGCATGAGGAAAATCGCATGGCTTGCGATGGCATTGTTATTTCTGCCGGGAATCTTCCCGGGCGTCGCATCGGCGCAGGAGGGCTGGTCTGCCGGGATCGGCGCAGATATGACGTCTATTTCCGCTGCTCCGGACGGGAGCCGTATCGCCGTCGGCAGCCGAGACGCCAAAGCGCTTGTCTATGAGGCAGATGGTAGTTTGGCGTTCGAAGCGGCGGCCGGCAACGTTGTAAACGCAGTCGAGCTTCTGGAGGACGGCAGCCTGCTGCTCGCTTCGGACGATCGGCGCCTGTACGCTTACGATCGCGATGGTAAACAGCTGTGGGCAACGGATTTGAAGCGTCAAGTCAAGAGCATGTCCGCTTCGGACGACGGCTCTCTGATCGCCGCCGTCGTGCAGCGCAACGGCGATCTCTTGTACATCGACGGCAAAACCGGAGAGCAGGTAGGCGCGGTGCCGATCAGCTCGACGATGCGGACGGTCAAAGTATCGGAGAACGGACAGTGGATCGCCGTGGGCTCTACCGACCAATACGCTCACTTGTTGAGCCGGGAAGGCGTGGTCGGCAAGATCGGCGCCAAAGGACAGATTCAGGCGATCGACGTCTCCAACGAAGGGTATACGGCGATTGGAACGAAGCTGAACGAAGTGGAGCTGTTTAATCCGCAAGGCCAGCCGGTTCATGCCGCCAAGACGCGGGACCATGTGACGGACGTCGCCTTCTCGGCGGACGGCAAGACGATCGGCGTCTCGGATTTATCCGGCTACTTTTATATTTTTGACGCAGACGGAAAAAAGCTGTGGGAATCCAAAGGCGGCAGCAACGGCAGAGCCGTCGCTTTCGATCCGGAGGGCAAGACGCTCTACGGTGGCACGAACGAAGGCCGTATTCTCGCATTCGATGTCGGAAGCGTAATCGCCAAGTCGAAGAGCGAGGCTAAAATGAGGACGATCGTATGGGGAGTAGCCGTACTCGCGGCGCTCGCGTTGATCGCTTTTCTGCTCGGTTGGATGAGAAGACGCAACAAGCTGGGCATTTTCCGGGAAGTATGGCGTTCGAAATGGATCTACGTCGGACTGGCTCCAAGCTTTATTCTCATTTTTACGTTTTTGTATTTTCCGGCCTTCTCGGGCTTGTTTCATTCGCTGTACGAATGGCAGCCGGGCGGCAGAACGACCTTCATCGGTTTGGACAATTTCAAGCGCATGCTGAACGACCCGTTCGTCACCAAAGGCATCGGAAATCTGGTCATTCTGGTTGTAACGGGACTCATCAAAACGCTCATTCCCCCGCTTATCGTCGCGGAGCTGATCTACCATCTGCGCAGTAAAAGGCTGCAGTATGGCTTCCGAACCGCGTTCACGGCTTCGATGGTCATTCCGGGCGTCGCGGGGTTGCTCATATGGCAAAATTTTTACGATCCGAATCTGGGCTTGTTCAACAACTTCCTGAAGCTGATCGGGCTTGGCTCGTGGGCGCACGGCTGGCTCGGCGATCCGGATACGGCGCTGTGGGCGCTGATCTTCATCGGCTTCCCGTTCGTCGGCATCCTGCAATTGCTCGTGTTCTATGCGGGGCTTCTGTCCATCTCCGAGGAGATGATCGAATCGGCGAAGATCGACGGCGCCACCTTGCCTCGCATTATCCGGTCGATTCATCTGCCGCTGCTCGCCGGTCAATTCAAGTTTCTCATTATCCTTGGACTGATCGGAATCATTCAGGATTTCAACGGCATTCTGATCGTTACCGGCGGCGGGCCGATGGATTCGACTTACGTCCCGGCGCTGCAGATGTACTACGCGGCGACCAAGTTCAACGAACTGGGGTACGCGTCGGCGCTTGGGGTCAGCATGTTCGCGATTATTCTGATTATTACGGTCATCAACTTGAAGTTTATTAAAACGGAAGACCATTAAGTGCGTGTTCAAAAAGTCCGGTTTTCAGCACCGAGAAGGTTGGACGAAGACCGGGATGAGGAACGGAGCGTAGTGGGAGCTGCGTGAGTACCGGAAGAATCGGCTGAGTTCAAGATTCGACGTCGAATCCCTTCCTGTTCCGCTTCGTGATCAAAATTGGACTTTTTGAACTACCTCATTGAGGGGGATGAGACCATGCTATCGTTTAAAATCAGCCATGTCCGCCAGCTCGTCATCATCGCGATGCTGGCCGTGCTCGTCTTTCTGACGCTTGTGCCGATCTTGTTCATGCTCGTCAGCTCCCTGAAGAGCAACGCGCAAATTTTGGGCAATTTCTGGGGGCTGCCCGCGCCGGCCAGATGGGGCAACTACGGTGAAGCCTTCCACAGCATTTGGCGCTACATCGTGAATACGATCGCGTATGCCGTCGTCGGCAGCGTGCTCGTCATGGCTCTGTCGTCGGTGTCCGGCTATCTTTTTGCGAAGAAGACGTTTCCGGGCAAAGATTTCTTGTTTATGCTGATGCTGGCCATGATGATGGTTCCCGGCATCCTGACGCTTATTCCTTCCTATGTCCTCTATGAAAATATGGGGCTGACGAATACGCCGTGGGCGATCATTATCGCTTGCGCCGCGGGCGGGCAAATTTTCGGGACGTTCCTGTGTCGGACGTTCATGGCCGGGTTGCCGAGCGAGTTGTTCGAGGCGGCTCGCATCGACGGAGCGACGGAGCGGCGCGTGTTCCTTCAGGTCGTGCTTCCGCTCTCGGTGCCGATTCTGGCGACGCTGTTCATCATGCAGTCCGTCGGCGTGTACAACGATTATATATGGCCGCTTCTCACAATCCGCGACAGCAACCTTCAGGTGATCGCGGTCGGGCTTACGATCTTCACCAAGCAGTTCGGCATTACCGATCTGGGGACGCGTTTCGCGGCATACACGATTGCGTCGTTGCCGCTGCTGGCCATTTTTTCCTTCGGGATGAAGTACTATATTCAAGGCATGACGCAGGGCGCGTTAAAGCTGTAGAGCGGAGGGGATTTAAGGTGATCCGCATGACGGACAGAAGCGCGCCGATGTATCAGGTCATGATCGACGATCTGAAAACGAAAATCCGCAGCGGAGAGTATCCGAAGGGCTGGCCGCTGCCGAATCAGCAGGAATTGGCCAAGCTGTACAAGGCTAGCGAGATTACGTCCCGCAGAGCGCTGACCGAGCTGGTAAACGAAGGCTACGTCTACAGGGTGCGGGGCAAGGGAACGTTCGTGCTCAGCTCGGATCGCGAAGAGGCAGAGGGGGAAGGGAACCCGCAACCCGTTCGGCATATCTTTTTCGTCTACCATAATCTATCCGTGGATTCGCTTAATCACCGATATTGGGGAGATATGCTGGAAGCGATGAGGGAGGTTTGCGAAGAGAACGGGATCGAGTTCTATTTGTGGGCGGTCGACGAACGGTATCGGCTGCCGGAGAAGCCGGGCGCGGCATACGTGCTGGTCACTCCGCCCTACAACTTCGACCAGAAGTCTCTCGAGGCGTGGCGGGACGAGGGCAAACGGCTCGTGACCGTGCAATTTTATTATCCGCACTTATCCGTTCCTTACGTCGTTGCGGACAATTTGACCGGGGGATACTTGGCCACGCAGCATTTGCTGTCGCTAGGCCATAGGAGGACGGGCATCATCCTGACCGGTAAGTCGGTCGTCGATCTGAACCAGGAGTTCTCGCTCCGTCTGCAGGGCTACCGCTTGGCGCTTCAACAGCACCAAATTGCGTTCGAACCGGAATTGGTGCGCGTCATGGACGGAGAGTCCGAAAACACAGAGATGGGCTACCGGGGGGTTAAGGAGCTGTTCGGCAGCAGCGGCTTTGAGCCGCCGACTGCGGTATTCGTTACAAGCGACCTTAAGGCGCTCGGCGCGATTAAGGCGGCGCAGGAAATGGGGCTCGACGTTCCCGGCGATGTCAGCCTGATCGGCTACGACGATCTTCGAATCAGCGCCTACACGTATCCACACCTGACGACGATCAACCAGAATACGGCGCAGATCGGCCGTCGAGCGGTCGAGATTTTGCTGCACGAGCTGCCGAGAAGTCCGGGAGAGCTTGTCAAGGACGAGATCGTGCCGAAGCTGGTCGTTCGCGGGACGACCAGGGCGCTTAGCTGACGGGCGAGTAACGTTTTGGCAAGAAGGGTAAGAATGGCAAAGCTGCTCGCAAGGGCGGCTTTGTTTTTGTTTTGCGGAAGGAAGAGAAGGGCGTTGCGAGATATTGCATTTTTTCGATGCAGACCGTCTTGACATGAATTCGGGATAATGTGAAAATAAGGTTGTGTTGGCACTCGGGCTGAGTGAGTGCTAATCGCCCGTCAAAACCGTTTAACGTTAGTCTATTTACATATCCGAGAGGAGAACAATCATGGAAAAGAAACAATTCCAAGCGGAATCTAAACGACTGCTCGAAATGATGATCAACTCCATCTACACGCAGCGGGAGATTTTTCTGAGAGAGCTGATCTCCAACGCCAGCGACGCCGTGGACAAAATCTACTACAAAGCGCTGACCGACGAAAACCTGACTTTTAACAAAGAGGATTACTTCATTAAAATTACCGCGGACAAAGCGTCTCGCACGTTGACGATCTCCGACACCGGCATCGGCATGACGAAGGACGAGCTGGAGAACAATCTGGGCATTATCGCCAAGAGCGGCTCGCTCGCCTTCAAGAAGGAGAACGAAGCGCAGGACGGCCACAACATTATCGGTCAATTCGGCGTCGGCTTCTACTCGGCGTTTATGGTTGCGGATCAGGTAACCGTGACGAGCAAGGCACTGGGCAGCGACGAAGCTTACCGCTGGGAATCGACGGGCGCGGACGGCTACACGATCGAGCCGACGGGGAAAGATACGGTCGGTACGGAGATCGTACTGAAGATTAAAGAGAACACGGAAGAGGATCAGTACGACGAGTTCCTGGAGCAGTACCGGCTTAAGGCGATCGTCAAGAAGTACTCCGACTTCATTCGTTACCCGATCAAGATGGACATTACGGGCAGCCGTCCGAAAGAGGGCGACGACAAGGAGTTCGAGGAGTACGTCGAGGAGCAGGTCGTCAACAGCATGGTGCCGATCTGGCGCAAAAACAAAAGCGAGCTGACCGATGCCGACTACGAAAACTTCTACAACGAGAAGCGCTACGGCTGGGATAAGCCGCTGAAGCATATCCACCTGAGCGTCGACGGCGCGGTTCGTTATCAGGCGATTTTGTACATTCCGGAAAATACGCCTTTCGATTATTACACGAAGGAATTCGAAAAAGGCTTGGAGCTGTATTCCAACGGCGTGCTCATTATGGAAAAATGCGCCGACCTGCTGCCGGATTACTTCAGCTTTGTGAAGGGCATGGTCGATTCCGAGGATCTGTCGCTCAATATTTCTCGGGAAATGTTGCAGCATGATCGTCAGCTGAAGCAGATCGCGAAGAACATCCAGAGCAAGATCAAAAGCCAGCTGCTAAGCTTGCTCAAGGACGAGCGCGAGAAATACGAGAAGTTCTATGAAGGCTTCGGCCGTCAGCTCAAGTTCGGCGTTTATAACGACTACGGCATGAACAAGGATGTGCTGCAGGATCTGCTGTTGTTCTACTCCTCCAAGGAGCAGAAGCTGGTCACGCTGGACGAATACGTCTCTCGTATGCCGGAAGAGCAGAAGTTCATTTATTACGCAACCGGAGCGTCGAAAGAGCGGATCGAGAAGCTGCCGCAAACGGAGCTTGTCGCCGACAAAGGCTACGAAATTCTCTACTTGACTGATGACATCGACGAGTTCGCCGTTAAGGTGATCGCCAGCTATAAGGAAAAAGAGTTCAAATCGGTTTCCAGCAGCGACCTGGGCATCGAAGCGGACGAGAAGGACAAGGAGAGCGCAGCCGAAGCCGAGGAGAGCAAAGAGTTGTTCGAGGCGATGCAGGAATTTCTGGGCGACAAGGTGAAAAGCGTTCGGGCTTCCAAACGCTTGAGAAGTCACCCGGTCTGCTTGAGTACCGAGGGCGATCTGACGATCGAAATGGAGAAGGTGTTGAACGCGATGCCGAGCAGCCCTGGCGTTAAGGCCGAGAAGGTGCTGGAAATCAACGTCAACCATGCCGTATTCCAGTCGCTCAAGGACGCTCACGCCAAGGACAAGGAGAAGCTGAACCTGTACACAAGTCTGCTGTACAATCAAGCGTTGCTCATCGAAGGCTTGCCGATCGGCGATCCGGTCGAGTTTACGAACGATATTTGTAAAGTGATGGTATAAAAAAGCAAATGGGCCGTCGGCCGATTCGATGTTAACGAGTCGGAGGGCGGCCTTTTGGCGTTGAATGAGCGCATGTGGGAGGGGCTCAAGCGAATAAGCTCGCGAGGCGGTCTTATCGCCGCCGAAACGCCCCGGCGTGAGCGAATAAGCTCGCGAGGCGGTCTTATCGCCGCCGAAACGCCCCGGCGTGAGCGAATAAGTCCGCGAGGCGGTCTTATCATCGCCGAAACGCCTCGGCGTGAGCGAATAAGTCCGCGAGGCGGTCTTATCGTCGCCGAAACGCCCCGGCGTGAGCGAATAAGTCCGCGAGGCGGTCTTATCGCCGCCGAATCGGCCCAGCGTGAGCGAATAAGTCCGTGAGGCGGTCTTATCATCGCCGAATCGGCCCAGCGTGAGCGAATAAGTCCGCGAGGCGGTCTTATCGTCGCCGAAACGCCCCGGCGTGAGTGAATAAGTCCGCGAGGCGGTCTTATCATCGCCGAATCGGCCCAGCGTGAGCGAATAAGTCCGCGAGGCGGTCTTATCATCGCCGAATCGGCCCAGCGTGAGCGAATAAGTCCGCGAGGCGGTCTTATCGCCGCCGAAACGCCCCGGCGTGAGCGAATAAGTCCGCGAGGCGGTCTTATCGCCGCCGAATCGGCCCGGCGTGAGCGAATAAGTCCGCGAGGCGGTCTTATCGCCGCCGAATCGGCCCAGCGTGAGCGAATAAGTCCGCGAGGCGGTCTTATCGCCGCCGAAACGCCGCCGAATCACCGCAACTTGCCCGCGTATTACTCGCTATCGTCATAGGAAGGTGAATATAGTTGGAACCTGTTTTTGCCCAACTCTTTGGACCGGTAAAGGGCGTTGTCCGCATTTTCGCATAGTGTGCTGGAGTCGGCGCCATGCTCCGGAGCGAGGGCGATGCCGATGCTCGCCGTTATATCCTGTTCGAGCAGCTTGACTTCGGACGAGATCGCCCGACGAACCGAGCTCAGCACACGGGAAGCCGTTTCCTCAGCCTCCTGCGGAGTAACCGACGGCAGCAGCGCCACGAATTCGTCGCCGCCCAGCCGATAGGCATAAGCTTTGACTCCGATTGCGGCGCGTATCCCTCGTGCGACACCGCAGAGTACCCGGTCGCCGGCATCGTGGCCCATTCGGTCGTTGACGATTTTGAAATTGTCCAGATCGATCAGCAGCAGTCCCGGTTTGCCGTTCGGCTTCGCTAACGTTTTGCGAATATCCTCCTCGAAGGCCGCCCTGTTCATCAACCCGGTCAGACTGTCATGAAAGGCCAAATACATCGGTCTGGCCACCCAGCCGGCAATAAGCAACGACAATCCAGCAGCTATGACAAGAACGCCGAACAACTGATAGATAAACGTTCGGGTATTGACGCTAAGCACACGATCCAGCTCTTTTTCGTTGTAGGCGATTTCCAGTACCTTTAGTCTGGTCAAACTCATATCGTACAACGACTCGTGCCGAACATAGCGGTAGACAACCGTCTCTCCTTGATGTTCCTCGCGGTATTCGGTTGTTTTTCCGGTAGCCAGCGCAGTATCGAAGGCTTGCCTTTTCGTCCCCTTCAGCGCTCCATATCCACTAGATTCGCCTGTGCCCCCGATCGGCCGGCTGGCGTTATTCAGAACGCGAATCCCGTTGATGGAGGAATTTCCGAGTACAAGCTCGTCGATGGTTTGAATGAAGTTGAACTTTTGATAGATTTCGTTTTCGTGCAGCGAATAACCGAGCTCGATAATATACTTCTTATCTTTTGTCGCGATATAGCTGTATTTTTTTAATTCGCCGGAATGCTGCTCCATATCAATGCCCTCTGCGAAAAATCCGCCGTCGGATCGCCTCATATCCAGCACTTCCGTCAAAGAGGCGCAGCATTCGTCGAAATCCATGCCCAGATCGGGCAAATAGCTGCTAAAGACGATTTTGTTTTCTTCGTTGATTAAATAAATATCGACTTGATAAGTTTCTTTAAGCTTCTGAAAATCCCACTTGCCGACATCGGGATCCGCTTCATACTTGTCTACCAGCTCGTAGGAAATCTTCTTCATGTCGAGCATTTTGTTTTGTCCGAACAGGGAGTAGGCTTTATCGAGCGTGTTTAACGCCCGGTGGATCGATTTTTCGTAAAATTCGATCTGCTTTTCCGTATTCGCGATAGCCTGGTCTCTCATTCTGAGATGATCCGAGATAGCCAGCAGCACAGAGACCAGCATTGCAAACAGAATCAAGGTACAGGTGAGCTTTAATTGAAATCGCGATTTCATGTTGGACAAGTGAATCGCTCCTGTCTGACCGATGATGTGTGAGTCGGAACATTATAATGTTTTTTTTGTCGAAATAGAAAGTTTTGGCTAGAAATGAGTCATTAAGTCTGGTATGATTATTCCATTGTTTTCCTTTAATATGGGTTATATCTAAATTAAGGAGATGTCGGCATTCGTGAAAAAAATCTTGTCCGTACTGCTCGCAATACTGCTGGCCACGACCGGCGCCAATTTGGCGACGGCCGCTACGTCCACGGCGCCTTCGAAAGCGCAGTCCGCCGTAATTTCAAAGTATATGACCGCTGTGGAGACCGGCGACCGGAAGCTTCTGAAAGGCATCCTGCATCCTTCCGTTAAAATCAACAGCACTTCCTTCGAGGCTCTAGACGGAGTTAAGTCTTTTATCGACGAGAATGACGGGTTTATCAAGCATGTCGACGTGAAAATCGTAAAATCCGGTTCTCCGGACAAGAAGCTCGGACAAGCCTTTAAGCTGAGCGGTTATCTGATTACCGCAACTCCGGAGATTTTCACCTTGTCCAAGTACAGCGTCAGCGTCTATTTGCTTAATAACAAGGGCAACCCGAAATTCGTAACCGAGAAATCCGCGAAAAACGATCTGATCGAAGATCTGGAGTCCGTGCCGGACAAAACGTGGGCCAAGGTGGAGAAGCTGTTGACGGATAAATACGGAGAGGAGTATTTCGAGCTGCTGGCCGGGGAGTCCGACGACGAGATCGCTTCGGAAGAGGCGGGCTACTATTATACGGCCGATGAATTGATCGAAGAAGCGCAGCTGGAATACAAGGATCTGAAGTATGCCAAGGGAGTGTTCACGAACACCGGCAGCCACTTCTCGCAGATCGTGCTGTCGGATACCGGGTTAACTTCCGCCACGTTCAAGTTTGAGAATACGGGAACGACCGATCTGATCGTTTCCGCAGAGGGTTCGGGACAAGATGAGGTAATCGTAAAGGCCAAATCGACGAAGACGATTACGTTCGAAGCCGATCCGTCGATTTCTCATTTGTTCATCATTCGCTTCGACAAGGATTATGACACCAAGAACAGCGTCAGCGGCAAGATCGCGTTTAAGCTATCGGGGCTGAAGGCATATACGGAATAGGCGGCTTTCCGCTGAGACGTCCTACAAGCAATTCAAAAAGCGCATGTATCTCCTTCTTTTTCTCAAGGAGATACATGCGCTCATTTTCAATCGAATATCTCGTAATCTACAGCATCAGCTCCAGCCACTGCTCCTTCGTGACCGGTCCTACATAGAAGGGCAGATCGATGCCGTCCAGCAGCGAGCCGATGGCGGAAGCTTCGTAGCGGGTGCCGATAAATTTGGCCGCGAGCTCCGCGCTATCGCCGCGTCCGAAGAAGTCGCCATAGATGGCGGCTCCGACGATCACGCCTTCCTCGACTTGCAGTCGCATATCGAACGTGCCGGCGCCTTCGATTCGCTTCGTCTGCCGCACGTTAAACGCCGGAGAACGGCCGTAGTTCCACTCCCAGCTCCGGTAACGCTCTTCGGCCAGCTTGCGCACATTGGCCCAATCTTCCTCGCTCAGCTCGTAGCGGGGAATTTCCTTTTCCCCCTCAAATAGAGAAACAAGCAGCTTCTCCCGGAACTGCTCGACCGTCATCGGCTCCTGAAGAAATTCCGCAATGTTAGCCACGCGGCTGCGAATCGATTTGGTTGCCTTGGAAGCATATTTCTCGGCGTTGGCCTTCAGCGCGGATACGACATTCTCGATTTCCGAATCGAATAGCAGCGTGCCGTGGCTGAACATTTTGCCTCTGGTGGAGAACTGCGCGTTGCCGGAAATTTTGCGCTCTCCGACCTGCAGATCGTTGCGCCCGGTCAGTTCCGCTTCGACGCCCATTTTGTTCAAAGCGCGCACGACCGGCTCGGTAAACTTCTTGAAATTGTGGAACGATTGGCCGTCGTCCTTCATGATGAAGCTGAAGTTCAGATTGCCCAGATCGTGATAGACGGCGCCACCGCCGGACAATCTGCGCACGACGTGAAGACCGTTTTCCTTCACGTACTCGGCGTTGATCTCTTCCACCGTGTTCTGATTTTTACCGATAATGATCGACGGTTCGTTAATATAGAACAGCAAGTAGTCGTCCGTATCCGGAAGCGAGCGCAAAATATATTCTTCAAGCGCCAGATTCAGCGTCGGATCGGTGATGCCGTTATTGCTGATAAATTTCATCGCGTTTCCCTCCGTTGGGCGGATAATGAGCGTGCCTTTTCATTTTACCTCCGAGACCCGCCGCTGTCACATCGTGCCGTATTTGGCCGTTAGCTCCTCCAGCAGCTTGCGAATGCGCGCGATCAGCTCCGGCGGCTCTTCCACGGTCGCTTCGCTGCCCAAGCCGAGAAAAAACTTGGCGAAGTAAGGAAGCTCGCTTTCCGGGACGCACTGATCCAATCGTCCGGTTCCGTTCTCGCGCACCTCGATGAACGGGACATGCGACAATTCTCCTTGGCATCGCTGCACGCCCTCGCGGCTCAGCTCGGCGACGATGCGGGCTTCGATCCTCTCCTCGCGTCCAACGTCCTCCCAATTGCCCAGGTGAATAAGGCGCAGGTCGAGCGGTTTGATTCCAGTCTTGTCGAAGGCGGCCGATCGCATCCGATCGCAGCGGAACAGGCGAAAGCCCCGGCGCAGATAACAGTAGGCCGCGCAGTACCAGAAGCCGTTGCTCGCATAGATGCCGACCGGTTGAATGCTGCGCTCCGAATCTCCCTGCTTGTTCTCGTACCGGATCGTCACCACTCGCTGCCGCACGGCCGCCTCCAGCAAAATGCCAAGTCCTTCGACCTCCTGCTGGCGGTTGTGAGCATGGAAATCGACCCGGTTTTTCATCTCGTCGATCCGGTCCCTGACGTCTCCCGGCATGTAGAAGTAGAACTTCTGAAGCGCGGAAGAAGCTTCGGCCTCGAACGGCAGCGACTGGTAGTGGCGAAGCGCATGACTGGCAAAAAACATCGCGACCGCCTCGCCCTCGCTGAACGCGATCGGAGGGAGAATTCGTTCCTTCAGCACCTGATAGCCGCCGTGCGGACCCACTTCGGAATAGAGCGGGACGCCGAGCTCGCCAAGCTCCTGCAGGTCTCTCATAATCGTTCTGGGCGACACGCCAAACTCGGCGGCCAGCTCCTTCACCGTAAATTTGCGCATCCGGTTCACAGTCATCATGAGTTCCATCAAACGCTTCGATTTCGACATCGGTTTTTCTCCCGTTTTTTTGACCATAATTATGACAGCAGTTGTCACTATTATAAGCTATAGTAGGAGTCGAGACCAACGGAACCAACTAACGCTAAATCGAGGAGAGATAAGGATGAACGAACTGAAGGAAATGAAGCAGCTGCTGTTCGAGGAGCTGGAGCTGATTGTCGGAACGACCGTTAAGCTGCTTGGCAAAATCAAAGCCGAGCATTGGGAGCATCGACCCGCGGCCAATATGAGAAGCTTGCTGGAGCTTGCGCAGCATTTGGCGGGAGTGCCTGCCGTGGATTTGCTGATTTTGAAAGAAAATGCGGAAGAGGCAATCAGGAAGCTGGAAGCGCGAATTGAAGCGGACGGAGAAAATGCGGACAAGCTCGCGGGATGGATGACGTCGGGGATGGCCGAACTGAAGGACTACATGGAGAGCTTGTCCGACGAGGATTTTCTGCATAAGAAAACAAAGCCGTTTTATTTGGAGCACGGATCTTCGCAGGCCAAATGGCTGATCGAGATCGTCACGCACGCCCAGCACCATCGCGCGCAGATGTTCAACTATATGAAGGCGCTGGGCTACGAGATCAGCATGTTCGATTTGTATAGCGCATAAGCGGATACCGCGGCTGACGACATGGAGGCGTTCTACTCGACGACGGAGTAGGCGCTTCTCATTTTGTCCAGACCGTAACGCGCCAGCTCCAGCGCCGAGCGATCGCCGACGTCGCGCAGGAACAGCTCCAGCGACAGAAATCCTCGATAACCGAGCTTGTTCAGCCTGAGTGCCAGCTCGCCGGAGGGAGCGATTCCGTCTCCGGGGAACAGACGGTCCTCGTCTCCGATCGTCTCCCGCGGAGGCAGCTCGGGATAATCGTTCGCATGCACGATGCCGATGCGATCCGCGGACAGAAAGTCGAGATCGTTAAACGAGCTGCCGCCGGTATACATATGGAACGGATCGAGCAGGAGGGTTGCATCCGTTACGCGGCTTTGCATGGCGATGTACACCGCTTCGCTTAAGCGGTTTAGCTTGGGCGAGCGACCCCAAAATTCCAGAACCGGAGCGACGCCGTGCTTCCGGCATTGCTCGGCCAACGCGGCAAATCGATCCGCAATGTCGTCCAGCGAAGCGTTCGCGACGCTGCCGAACGGAGGCGCGGCAAACGACGGGCAGCCCAGCTCGGACAGCAGCGCCAGCTCCTCGTCAGTCTGCGCGGCGGCGCTCAGGCGAACCGCTTCGTCTTCATCTGCCCATGCAATGAACGAGATAGCATTGGCGATTTCGATGCCAAGACCCTCCGCTTCCCTTCGCAGTTCATCCGCCGTCCCTCCTTCCGCCACATGCTGCTGCAGGTCCTTCATCCAGATTTCGATCCCATCATAACCCGCCTGGGCGGCGACGCGAATTTGCTCACGGATACCAAGCTCGTAAGGAAACAACGTAGAAGCGTTAAGCGCCGTGCGAAAAGGGATATGAGCCATCGTAGAAACCTCCGTATTTTCGAATTTTACGAGAATAACATGTTCACTTTGACGATAGATCGCACCGAACTCGGTCGTTTACACGAGCGGCGCCTGCTTTGTCTGGCGCAGCTTGCGATGTCTTTGCGGCGTTGTGCCGAACAGCGACTTGAACGATTTGTGGAAATGTCCCAGATTGCCGAAGCCCGCCTCCAGGGCGATATCCAGTACGCTTCTGTCCGAACCGAGCAGCAGGTTCTCGGCGTACTGCAGCTTGACGCGGTTTAAGTAGGCAAGCGGGGACTGGTTCTCCCACTGCCGGAATACCCGGCATAGATGCGCATGGGATTTGCCGGAAAGCCGGACCATCGCCGGAATGCCTTCGAGGAAGTTGGCCGGATCGTCCATTTGCTTGCAGAGCCGGGAGAGCCACTTCGGCTTCCCATCGCGTTCCGCGGCGGCTGCCGGAAGGAAATAATGCCCGTACGTCTCCGCCAGAATCGAGCGCAGCATGGTCCGGAACCGTATCTTGTCTCTCTGCGGAATTCGAATCAGCCCGGTTAGGCGATCTTGAAGCAGCCGCATTTCCTGGCGGGACAAATGTACGACGATCGGATCGGGCGCAGAGTGAAAAGCTTGCTGCGGAAACCCGGCGCCCAGGTACGCGAACAAATCCGTCAGCGTATGCTCATAGAAAGACAGATTGATGAGTCGGCAATCGGTATCCGGAAGCGGCTCGTAATAATGAACGTCCCGAGGGCGCATAAAGACGAGATCCCCTTCTTCCAACCGTTCCTTCTTGCCGTTGACGCAATGATAGGCGGCTCCCTCGACGATAACGAAAAATTCGTAAAAGTCGTGGGTATGGATTCCGGAAGTATTTCCGATGCCCGTAATGTCGCGATAATGGCCCTCCGCTTCGGGATCGATGCCGATTTCCGCTCTGAGCGTGACGATGTCCATTCGCAGTCTCGCTCCTTTCTCTATCAAAATATCATATTTTTCGTCCTGCGCGGAGTCGAATTTGACCCAATGCAAAAATAGCGTAGTTTCGTGCGAGTAATCGGCAAGACGAGCCGAGACGGCTGTGATAGCATGTGCTTAAAGACAATGTCAACCGAGGGGCTGATTAGCGATGCTATTGATCGATCAGAGGGAAAGAATCGATGCGGGCTTGCGCGTGTACGAGAGCGCGAAGCTTCGCTTTTATGGCGTAGAGGGCTTCGACGTATACAACGTGTCCATTCCTTTTCGCTGGAAGGGCAAGGAGTTCATGTTCGGGCGCGTGGAAAGACGGGAGGAGTGGGCGCGCTCCTGGGTGCGGCTGTTTGAGAAAACCGGTCAGGACGAATGGTCGCTTGTTCCCGGCTCGATGATCTATCAACTGGAGGATCCGTACGTAAGTCCGATTGGCGAAACCTTGGTCATGGGAGGTACGCATGTCCGGTACAAGCAAGGCGGCGTGGACACGTACTTCGGATACTTTTACCGTGGAACGGACGTGGACGATCTTTATTATTTTACGACCGGACCGGAATATATGAAGGATATTCGTCTGGTAGAGATGGACGGCGGGCGCATAGGCGTATTCTCGAGACCTCGCGGCGAGAATGTGCGCAGGAAACACGGAAGCGAATCGATGATCGGCTTTACTGTCATCGACAGTCTCGACGAGCTGACGGCGGACGTCGTGGAGAACGCGCCTTATATCGACGGCCTGTTCGGCAAGGACGAATGGGGAGGCTGCAATCAAGCCTATTATTTGGAGAGCGGCAACGTAGGGGTCATCGGTCATAAATGCTATAAAACGGTCGGAGAAGACGGCCAGCTTAAGCAGGTGTACATGAACTTCTCGTTCGTGCTGGTCGTGGCGAGGCATGAGGCGGTTGACCAGAAGATCATCGGCACGCGCTCCTGTTATCCGGACGGACCGGCGAAAAAGCCGATGCTGACCGACTGCGCGTTCACGTCCGGAATCGTAATGAGGGAGGACGGGAAGTGCGATTTGTATAGCGGCATAGGAGACGCGGAGGTTGGGCGGATCGCGATCGATTACCCGTTCGAGGGGCATGGCCGGATCGTCTCGAGGTTCTGACAGCGGAACGTCGTGATGGGCGAAGACAAGCAACAAACCTCGGGGTTGTCCCTAAATAGAGGCGTACAAGATTATCGATGAAAGATAAGGGCATCTATCTCCTGGAGACTGCCTCATACGGTCCTGAAATCACCTTTTACCGGGTTAACCATTCCCATTTCAGGACCTTCACAAAACTTCCTTGCATGGAACGAAAATTCGGCAAAATTTGCTGCCTTCGGAGTATTCCGACACGCCTAAACCCGCGCCGCACCTACGTTTCCGGAGTAAAAAGTTTGTTTTTCAAACGAATCTTGCAGGATCAAACTTCATTTTTCCGTGAAAAAGAGTAATCTGAACAGTAGCGGAACGGTCGAATTCAGCCATTTATTGTAAGCGCTTCACAGCGGGGGTATAGAGACAGGGGGACGAAAATGAAGCGTATGTTGGAAGGGATCAAGCTTAGAACGTGGTATTCGAAATTTTTCTTGTCTTTCGTCGTTCTATCGGCGGCCATGGCTTTAACCGTCACGACGCTGCTGTCGCAGGCTTTCTCCAAGGGCTCGGCAGAGCAGATCAACGAAATTTCGCAGAAGAGGCTGGAGCAGAGCAGAAGCGTGTTCGAGTTCGTGCTCGATCAGGCGCGGCTCGTCGCGCTTCAGCTGTCGTTGGACAACGATCTTATTCGGACGATGAACAGCCCGGAGCCGACGGCGGATTATTTTCTCTACAGCGCCACGCTCCGGAAGATTAACGATCAGATGTTAACGAACAAAAACATATACTCGATCACGCTTTACAACGGGCTAAGCGACGCTTTGATCGGGACGGACCGGGATAAGGCGAAGGGCGAGCAAGAGACGATCGCTTGGCTGACGGAGTCGGAAGCCGTGCAAAGCTTGGGCAGGGCGATTCCGCGCAGGCTGGAGGTAGAGGGACGGGAGGAGCCGGGCGAACGGGTCTATACGGTATTCTGGTACGATCGGAATTATGAGAGTCGGGAGATTACGAGCGCCATCATATTGAACCTGACCTTGGACGGCTTCGCCGATCAGCGGGCAGGGACGGTCGAAGGCGACAGTTTTCTGATTCTGGACCAGACGGGACGCCTCGTCTTCTCTCCCGGTTCGGACCGATTTCTCGACGATCTCTCGGATGCGGCTCTCGTAGAGCGGATTTTATCCTCCGGAACGAACGAAAGCTTCATAGACGAGACGGGCAACGTGAAGACGCTCGTCTCCTCGGTCTATTCGGAGCAGCTCGGCTGGTATTTCATCTCCGCGATTCCTTACGAGACGGCGACGAAGCCGATCTCCGACATTCGCAGGACGGCGATCTGGACTTGTCTCGCTTTGTTGGCCTTGGCTCTGGTCGTTTCCGCCGTCTTGAGCGGGATGCTGTCCTCGCCGTTGTCCAGGCTGGCCCGGAAGGTGCTTGCTTCTCCAATCGATACAGGGAGCCTATCGGAGAAGAAGCTAAGCGAGATGGAGATTCTAAACCGTTTCTACGCCAATGTGACGGAGAAATACGAACGGCTGGAAGCGACGAGCCGAAGCTCGCATCTGTCCATGAAGGCAGAGTATCTTAAGGAGCTGCTTCACGGCATCCGAGTACCGGAGCCGGGCGAAGCTGCGCAATACGGTCTGAATGTCGATCCGGTCGGAGGGGACGCTTCGCTACTGGTAGCGGTTCTGAAGCTCGACGGAATCGCGGAGCTGGCAGTGCGTGAGGACGAGCTCGATCATACGGTCCGCGCCGTTCTGTCCGACTTCGCGGAGCGTTATCTGAAGAGCAGAATCGCTTGCGACGTCGTTAAGGTCGACAAGGAAATCGTTCTGCTCATCGGGGAAGACGGGACGTCGCAGAGAGCGTCTTTAGAAGCGCTGAGCGACCTGCAGCGAGAAGTGGCGCAGGATTACGGCTTGACGCTGACGATCGCCATCGGCCAGCCGGTTCGCAGCGGACACGAGCTCGGCGACGCTTATTTGAGCGCGAAGGAAACCGCCTTGTACCGGCTTGTCCACGGCGAAGGAAAAATTCTTTTCTATGAAGAGATCGTGTCCGAGCTTGACGCCGATTTCGAATACCCGCACGCCAAGCAGAAGGCGCTGCTGGAGACGATAAAAACCGGGAAGGAAGAGAAAGCGGCCGCGGCCGCGGCGGATTTCTTCCGCGAGCTTAGGCGCGCTCCCTATCCGATGATTCGGTCTGCCGTGCGGTACCTGCTGTTCTCGCTACTCTCCGCGGCCGCTCCGAACTCGACCGCTTCGACTGCTTCGGGCAGTTACCTCGGAGCGCTGGAGGAACTGGAGAAGATGGAGTCCTTGCAACGGATCGAGGAATGGTTCGCGGAATACGCGAGAACGGCGATCCGGGCGGCGATGACGAGCAAGAAGCATCCGAAGTCGGGGCTCGCCGAAGACATCGCTTCTTTCCTGGAGGAGCAATACGGCAATCCCGAGCTTTCGATCGAGCTGGTGGCCGAACGGTTCCATTACAACGGAATTTATTTCGGCAGACTGTTTAAGGAGATGTTTAATCGGACGTTCCTGGAATACGTGACCGAGCTGCGGATTCGCAAGGCGAACGAATATCTGGCGGATTCGAAGCTGACGGCGAAGGAGGTCGGGGAGAAGGTAGGCTTCCTCAACGCCTCGTACTTCGTCACCTGGTACAAGAAGCATACGGGCTTGGCTCCAACCGAGTATCGGAAGCAGATATAAGGCGCGGCGCCGCATCCGGTCCGTTAGCATTCAACGTCGCGAACGTTTGAAAAGCTGCGATACGCGCCGCAGGCGCTTTTTTCAAAGGCTCGAATCTCAGCGAATAAAAGCAAAGTTGCTTATTCAAACTTGCCGCTCCATCGATGTAAGCGCTAAATTGGAGACCGTAAGCCGAGAGGCGAGGCAAGGAGAAGGGGGTGAGCAACATGAGGAGAGCCGCGCGCTTTATATCGGCCGATCTTGTCAAAAACCGTTTTTTGTACGTATTGGCTTTGCCCGGACTCGTTTATTTCCTGCTCTTCTGTTATTGGCCGATGGCCGGGGTCGTCGTGGCGTTTAAGGAATACCGGATGGACCTTGGCATCTTCGGAAGTCCATTTAACGGCTTGGACAATTTCAGGTTTCTGACGGTCGACACGGCCTCGGTGCTGAAAGCGATCTTCAATACGTTGTTTCTGAACGCCTTGTTTATCGGGATCGGAACGTTCCTGGCCGTACTGACCGCGCTTCTGGTGAACGAGATCCGCTTTGCTTTATTCAAGAAGGTTTCCCAGTCGCTTATCATTTTGCCGAATTTCATTTCCTGGATTATTGTCGCCGTGTTCGCTTACAACTTCCTGAACACGGACTACGGCATCCTGAACGGATGGCTGAAGGGCTTGGGAATCGATCCGGTCGGCTGGTACAATCGCGCTGAATTGTGGCCGGGTATTCTGGTCGTGCTGTATTCCTGGAAGACGGTCGGGTTCAACAGCATCATCTATCTTGCGGCCATCGCGGGAATCGATCAGGAGCAATACGAATCGGCTGCGCTGGACGGCGCGAGCAAGCTAAGGCAGATGTGGCACATTACAGTGCCCGGCATTTCCAAGACGATCATCATTTTGCTGCTGCTTGCGGTCGGGCGGATTTTCTACGGGGATTTCGGCATGATTTACGGACTCGTAGGCGATAACAGCCTGCTGTTCTCGACGACCGACGTTATCGATACTTACGTGTATCGCGCGCTGCGTACTTTGAACGACGTCGGGATGTCCTCGGCGACAGGTTTGCTGCAATCGGTCGTCGGCTTCGTTCTCGTCTTCGCGGTCAACGCTGCCGTACGAAGGCGCGACAAGGATTCCGCGCTGTTCTAGAACAAGAATCCGGAAAGGAGTCAACCGATGAAGCACCGATCGCCCGGCGACAGAATTGTATCGGGATTCGCTTACGTTTATTTGCTCTTGTTCGTCATCGCCGCGATTATCCCGTTCATGACCATCGTCTCTACATCGCTGACCGACGAGCGCTATCTTCGGGCGAACGGATTCGATCTGTTCCCCCACGAATTGACGCTGGATGCTTACAGGTTCGTGCTGGGCAGAGGGTCCGCTATTTTGGGCGCGTACCAAGTGACGGCGATCGTCACCGTGGCCGGCACTTTGTTCAGCATGCTGCTGACGACGATGATGGCGTTCGCTTTGTCCCGGAAGGAATGGAAGATGGCGGGACCGATCTCGTTTCTCGTCTATTTCACGATGCTGTTCAACGGCGGCCTCGTTCCGTGGTACATCGTCACGACGAAGTATTTGCACTTGTACGATCATCTGCTCGCCCTGATTTTGCCGTATGCCATTAATGCGTTTAACTTGCTGATCATGAGGAGCTTCATCTCGACGATCGACAACTCGATTTTCGAAGCCGCCAAAATCGACGGGGCCAACGAAGTCCAGCTGCTGTTCCGAATTGCGCTGCCCTTGGCGCTGCCGGGAATCGCCACAATCTGTCTGTTCTATGCGATCAGCTACTGGAACGACTGGTGGCTCGGACTCATGCTCGTCAGCGACAGGGAGCTGTACCCGCTGCAATTGCTGATTCGGGCCATCACTTCCAATATCACGTATGCGGCGTCAAGCTCTTCGAATTCGTCGATCGCCGCGGCAGCCATCCCCAAGGAAGGCGTGAAAATGGCGACGACAGTGCTGACGATCGGGCCGATCATTTTGCTCTATCCGTTCCTGCAGCGTTATTTCGTTAAAGGACTGACGGTGGGAGGCGTTAAGGGATAGTGAAATCCGCGGCGTCTACCGCGAGATTCTCAACCCTTGTTCATAGGATGTTGCTTAAAGAGGTTGTTCAATAAGAGGAGGACGTTGTATGCGTATTTCGTTCGGAAAATGGTCTGGAGTCGTTCTGTCCGGCGTACTGCTTGCCGCATTGGTAAGTGCGTGCGGTTCATCCAATAAGGAGAGCACGGCGTCTCCTAGCGGAACCGCCGCGCCGTCGGTCCAGGCAAGCGAGTCGGCGCCAAGCTCGGAGGCGCTGCCGGTGGTGACCTTGAATATCGTCTACCCGGGCGATCCGCAGCCGGATCAGGACGCGGTTACAGCGGCATTGGAGAAGAAATTGGCGGAAGACGGAGTTAACGTAAAATTAAAATACCAGTATATCCCGTGGGGAGATTATTTCCAGAAGCTGCCGATCATGCTGGCTACCGGCGATCAGGTAGACATCATGTGGACCGATCCGAACCTTCTGGGCACGTTCGTCAAGTCGAACTCGATCGCGCCGCTCGACGAGGCGCTTGCCAAAAACGGACAGGCCATCATCGCGGCGCTGGACGAGAAATACTGGCCTCCTGTCACGGTGAACGGCAAGAAATACGGCGTTCCGGCCGGCGCGCTGGGCACGACGAAAGGGTATTATACGGCGACGCTGCGTAAAGATCTGCGCGAGAAGTATGGCTTGCCCGAAGTGAAGACGATGGACGACCTGCTCGCATACGCCGAAGCCGTCAAGACGAACAATCCGGAGATGATCGTGTTCAACGAGCCTCCGGCCGGGTTTCTGCGGGGAGAGCCGGTGCAAAGCACCGCCTCCGACGGCATTGTGTTCAACTACGCCACGCTGAAAGCGGAAGCGAAATACGATCGTCCCCAAACGATGGAGGACGCGCGATTTAGCCGGATGCTATATGAGAAAGGATATATCGACAAGGACGTGATGGTTGGACGCGACATCCGCGCGGATTTCAATTCCGGCAAAGCCGCCATCGGCGGCGGGGACGTATACGAGTACAATAACTACGCCCGCAATATCGCGGTGGACGGCGCGCAGGTCGAGTTCGTGAGCATTCCGCTAACGACGGAACCCTATATGCCTACGACGACTTGGAACTTCCAGAGCGTCGCGGCGACCTCCAAAAATATCGACCGGGCGATTCTGTTCCTGAACTGGATTCAGCAGAGCGAAGACAACTACGATATGATGACGAACGGGATCAAAGGGACGCATTATGACGTCAAGGACGGGGCGATCGTAGTCCCGGAAGGCGCGGATGCCGCCAAGATCGGTTACGCTCCTCCGGAGTGGATGTGGCAAAATCCGAAGTTCCTGAAGCCGAAAGCTTCCGACGCTCCCGATTTCATGCAGCAGCTGCAAGATTTCGATAAGGATACGAAGCTGTTCAGTCCAATCATGGGCTTTAACTTCGATCAGACGCCGGTCAAAACCGAGCTAGCCGCGATGAGCACGATCGAGAACAAGTACAAGTACGGCATTACGGCCGGCGTGCTGGACCCGGAAACCGCGGTTCCCGAGTATGGCTCGGAGCTGAAGAAGGCCGGATTGGATAAAGTGATCGCCGAGTTCCAGAAGCAGGCGGACGCTTTCTTGGCTGCTTCGAGGTAATGGTTAGGTAAAAAAGAGTCGTACGCATGGATGATCGATAGAGAATGTTGTCGTGCCTATACGCTCTTGAAATCTGAATAGGTAAACCCGTCACAGGGTGGTTTCAGGAGCGTATGAGGCATTTACGGGCTATGATTGACCCACAAAGCTTCCAGGTATACTGGAAGTTTTCCGTATAAGCATCGAAGACGCTTTAGTGACATTCAATCGTTGATTTTAGTTGATTTGTGGGGTTTTTCTTACAAACGTTCGTCGTTTGAGCCTGAGCCGAGTTGCTTTTTACGATTATTCCTATAAACGTCCGTCGCTTAAGCCTGGTTCGAGCTGTGTTGTATGAATTTCCGACTAACTTCCCTAACTTAAGCTCATGTATGCAAATAGATCCGCCGTAAAAGAGTTCAGTTTCCAATGAATTGGAAATTTCTGAGTCAATCATAGGTCTACCGGAGGTAAATACACTATCTTTTTTTCGATTATCTTAAGCAACTTCGCTTATGTGACATCCCCCCCTTCACGAGTTCGATTTAATCCCTAAATTGGAGGCGTTTACACATGAAAAAGAAGTCGATTATCTTCGCGGCAAGTCTGCTTTCCGTCTTCCTGGCCAGCGCTCCGGTCTATGCGGGCTTCAGCGCCCAATATGTGGCGGAAAGCGCGTCCTCGGTAACCGTGCATCCCGGCGAGACGGGCACCTTCTGGGTTGACTTGAAAAACACGGGCAGCGATACGTGGCTGTTCGGCTGGCCGACCCACGAGGTCGTATTGGCTAATACCGATAGCTCGTATTCGCAGGAAACGAGCTCGATTTTTACCGGATACGACAAATGGTTGAAATACAGCCGTCCCGCAGCTCCAAACTATTCGGGGATTGCGACGGGAGGCACGGGCAGATTCGGGTTCAGCTTCACGGGACAGGAGGAGATCGGCACAAGCCGTGTATACTTGCGCCCGGTTAAGGAGGACGGAACGTTCCTGAACAATCTCGGGATTTGGTTCGACGTCAACGTCGTCCCTTACCCTTCATTTTCTTTGGCCGCAGGCGCTCCGTCTTCCAATCAAGTCGTGTTGAGTTGGGCCAAATATGCGGGAAGCGGGTTCGGCTCATACAAGATTTACAAATTTCCTAAAACCTATCCGCAATTGCGAACGTACTCCGGGGGAGACTGGAGCAAAAACTTTCAATACCTGCCGCAGATGCATCCTTATTATCTGGACGCCACGATCACAAATTTGAATGCGCTTACTTATACAAGCTCGATGGAGGCCGAGAAGTCTTACGTCTATATCGTCGATGTGTGCGACGCCGCCGGCAATACGATTGCAAGGTCCAACGCGATCGACGTGCGGAACGTCTCCAGTTATCTGGTCAAGCCGCAAGAAAGAGGCCAACGGATCTACTACGATCCGCAATTGGGGGATTACCGCAACACGGAGACGAGAGGGTACATCGAGAGCAGCATGCGGTGGAGCACCGATTCCGCGGAGATGCTGCTGGCGTTGAAGAAGCTGCCCCAAACCTATGCGCTCGCTTCGACGCAAAATCTGGCCGATTTCGTGAAAGAGAGCATGCCGAGAGGGCTGACGACGCATCGTTGGGCGGATTTCCGTTACGGGCAGGGGCAGAGCGTCTTCGTGGACCCGCAGTTCAAGTTCGACAACGGCATCTATCTCGTCACGGGCGATCTGAGCGTTCCGAGAATTACGTTCAAGGAGAGCACGTATGGGGCAGAGCCGCTCGGAGCGCTTCGGTTCGCCTACGGCTACGATGGGCTGACGCCGATCGAACTGACGGCTCCGACGACGAGATCGGTCACCTTCGATCCTGCAACCAATGCGATGATCGTGGAATTTGCCAAGGAAGAAAACCGGGTGCGCGTTTCCTTCAAAGTGACGATTCACGGAGGAGTAGCCGAAGTGGAAGGCTCGATCGTGCCGACGAGCGGCTCGGTGACGAATCCAAGGCTGATCGTAAAAGCGGTGAATGACGACGGCATCGGAACTCCGACCTTTTTCGACTCCGTGAAGCAATGGGGGAGCCAGGCTTGGCTGCTCTACGACGACGGCCAAGGCTTCGTCAGAGGAGAAGATCTCGCCAAGAACAATCCGAGCCGGTTTGAAGGCATTCTGCAATCGAACGGCAGCTCTTATTTCAAATATAGCGGGACGTTGACGCAGGGCACGAAGTGGAACGAGTATTTGGAAAAGATCAGATTCGGCTCTCATATGCTCGGCGGGACGGCGGACAGCTACGAGCCGACGGTCTACAATTCTCCCAAGTACGACAATTACTTGTTCGGAAGGCTGATGAATTATGGCTACCCGGTCATGGGGCTGGCTTCGTGGAGCGCCGATCATCCGGCGGATACCGATGCAAGAGCGATCCTGAACGACGCGTTGGCCATCCTCTACACAAATATGAACGATTATCCGAATCACGCTTGGTCGTCGTTCTCAGACGTGACGAACGGTTCCCTGTTTTACGGAGAGCTCGGACCGATTTTGTACGCTTTGTCGGTGATGGCCGATGTCGATTCCACGACGACGGTGTCCGGGAAGACCTATGCACAGCTGGCGCAATTTGTATACGACAAGCTTCCTTCGGCTGCGACCGGCTTTTTTGCGGGGGATAACGACGGGTTAGGCAATGCGATATACGGCATTCGGAAGTTTAAGGGGCCGAGCGATCCGAAGGCGTTGGAGTACGAAACCCATTTGCAGGACATCAACGCGAACAACAATAAGGGCTATTATACGACCAAAACCTACTTGGCCTACAGCGACAAGCAAAGTCCGAAGGCACTGCAAGCGCTGAGCCATTTCCTTCAGCTTCCGCAGTGGGATACGAACGACGCGCTCGTCATTCGGAACGAGCTCGGCTACGCGGGGATGGGCGAGGCGCAGGCGTGGGGCGAGCTTCTGTTCGACGACCTCGAGCAAAGGTACGGAGGCGTTTACCCGCTGCTGATCGGGACGGATACGCGGCACGACTATCAGGATATCAAGGTGACTTCCATCGGTTGGAACGCCGGAGCCCGCACGCTGACGATGGGCTTCAATCGATCCTTCGAGGAGCTGGACGTGTACACGGGAGCTTCGGATCTGGCGAGCGTTAAAATCAATGGCGCGACATTGACCCCGGGCACGGATTACACGTTCGACCCTGTCACGCACATACTGAGGGTCATGAAGACGTCCGGCGCGGGAGTGAATTTTACAGTGTCGGTTACGGTCGTATAGAGGCGGTCGGGAGCAAAATCTGCTACACTGATTGCAACGACTGCATCGCCAAGGAGATCGAATGAAAAACCTGTTGATTACCGGATACCGCGCGCACGAGCTGGGCGTTTTCGACCAGAAGCATAAGGGAATTCCCTATATTCGCCGAGCGATCGAGGCCAAGCTGGTTCCTCTGCTGGAGGAGGGGCTGGAATGGATCATTACTCCCGGCCAGTACGGCGTCGACCTGTGGGCCTGCGAGACGGCGCTGGAGCTGAAGGCGCAATATCCGGACCTGAAAATCTCGATTCTGACCGCGTTCGCCGGACAAGAGGAGAAGTGGAAAGAGGACAAGCAGGAGTATTACCGCAGCATTGTGAACCGCATCGATTATTACGGCTCCGTCAGTAAACAGCCGTTCAGCGGAGCTTGGCAGTTCCAGGCCCGTGACGACCTGCTGCTGCGCAAGACGGACGGCATTCTGCTCGTCTATGACGACGAGAACGGAGAAGCAAGCCCCAAATATATGAAGATGAAGGCCTTGCGCAAAAATGCGGAGGACGGCTACGGGTACATCGCGATCGGGGCGGAGGAAATCCAGAATGCCGCGAATGAAGAAGCTTACGGCGATTTCGGCTACGACGACGAATCTCGTCAAAACCAGCGATTGTCAAAATGAAAATTATGTTTTATATTATATGGAATGTTTTCCATATTCGACGCGACAGGTGTGTTAAAGAGAAGCGCTCTAGAGAGACTCTCGCGACGAGGAGGAAAACATCTTTTTTTGAATAGCTTAGAAAACGTTTTCCAAATTCGTGGCGCATCACAGAAGGGAGGAAGAAAAGCGGTTCAAATTAGCGTGCAAAATGCGGGGGAGATTGCATTAGTGTCTGTGGTTGGTAGGGCGTGTATGCATACTCCGAGGATAGTAGATTTTGCCGAATTTTGAAAGATACCTCTGAGTGGGTTTGCATACACGCCCCAGGTATGCTTCAGTTTGTCTCATTTTATCATTTCAGGGAGGATTCAACCGTGAAGGGGAGCATAAGGAAACGGCTTCTTGCAGGGGCTTTGGTAGGATCGCTGTTGATTGCGCTTTATTCATTTTGGTATGCCTCTGTGGAGGGAAGAACGGAAGCCGAGGGCGAAGCAGCGGGAGGAGTTTCGTCCGGCGTATCGGAGGAAACGGTAGATTTGCTCGGCAGTGTGCGGAAGCCGTCCGCTGCGGGAGCGCTGCGAATCGTCGAGCAGAACGGGATGGCAACGCTGGCTGCGGAGAACGGGCAACCGATCCAACTGCGGGGAATGAGCACGCATGGGCTGCAGTGGTTTCCCGAGATTATTAACGACAATGCGTTCGCGGCGCTCGCGGGCGATTGGGGGGCTAACGTCATTCGACTTGCGATGTACGTTGGCGAGAACGGTTATGCGTCCAACCCGACCGTTATCAAACAAAGAGTCATCGACGGCATCGATTACGCTATCGCCAACGATATGTACGTCATTGTCGACTGGCATGTACACGATCCGGGAGACCCGAATGCCGAGGTGTATGCGGGAGCCATGGACTTCTTTGAGGAAATTTCCGGTCTCTACCCGAACAATAAGCATCTGATTTACGAATTGGCCAACGAGCCGAACAGCAACGCGCCGGGTGTGACGAACGATGTCGCCGGCTGGCAGAAAATCAAAGATTATGCCGAACCAATCGTAGGGATGCTGCGGGAGAAAGGCAACGAAAATATCATTATCGTGGGAAGTCCGAACTGGAGCCAACGTCCCGATCTTGCAGCGGACAATCCGGTAGAGGATCCGAACACGGGCGAAACGGACCCGAATACGATGTACACGGTGCATTTCTATACGGGCACGCATCTGTCGGCCGATGACAGCTCGGATCGGCAGAACGTCATGAGCAACGCCCGTTACGCGCTGGAGAATGGCGTCGCGATCTTCGCCACCGAGTGGGGGACGAGCGAGGCGAGCGGCAACAACGGTCCGTATTTGGCCGAGGCGGAAATCTGGCTGAACTTCCTGAACGAGCATAATATCAGTTGGGTGAATTGGTCGTTGACGAACAAGAACGAGACATCTGCGGCGTTAACGCCGTTCGTGCTCGGCAAGAGCGAGGCTACGAATCTGAACCCCGGGGCCGACAAGCTGTGGCCAATTCCGGAGCTGAGCGTGTCGGGAGAATACATTCGGGCGAAAATCAAGGGTATTCCTTACGAGCCGATCGACAGAACCCCGCGCGAGGAATTCTCGACGGTCGTCTGGGACTTCGACGGCGAGACCGCGCAAGGCTTCGGCTTGAACGGGGATAGCCCGGTGAAGAGCGTAAAAGTCTCCAACGATAACGGGCGATTGATGCTGTCGGGCATAGAAGCGAGCAGCGACGTGTCGGAAGACAACTACTGGACCAATGTGCGGCTGTCCGCGGATGGTTCCGCCGCTCGTCCTGAAATTCTGGGCGCTCAGCGTTTAACGCTTGACGTCTTCGTTCCAGAGCCGACGACGGTGGCGATCGCCGCGATTCCGCAAAGCGCTTCCCACGGGTGGTTGAATCCGAATCGCGCGGTTCTGGCGAACCCGGCCGATTTCAAGGAGCAAGACGACGGCGCCTACAAAGCGACGATTACGATCACGAAAGACGACGCGCCCAATCTAGCGGCCATCGGCGAAGATAGCACGGACAGCGTCATGACCAACATCGTTCTATTCGTTGGAGCGGAGGACGCGGAATGGGTCGCTTTGGACAACGTGACCGTGTCCGGGGGGCGGGAGATCGTCGAGCAGTTGATCGAGCACGATCCCTTAGGGACGCCGGCGCTTCCGTCCACGTTCGAGGATTCGACTCGCCAAGGTTGGACTTGGGACGACGCCTCGGGAGTCAAGAATGCGCTGACGGTCCGGCCGGCGAACGGATCGAAGGCGATCTCCTGGGATGTCGCGTATCCGGATGTGAAGCCATCTGACGGTTGGGCGTCCGCGCCGCGCATCATGATAGGCGAGATCAACGCGACTCGGGGCGATAATCGGTATTTGCTGTTTGACCTCTATTTGGATCCGGTTCGCGCTAACCAAGGAACGCTATCCATTCATCTGGCATTCGCGCCTCCAAGTCTCGGGTACTGGGCCCAGGCGGCGACAAGCTTCGATATTTCGCTAAGCGCCTTATCCAAGCAAAGCAAGACGTCCGACGGTCTCTATCATTGTCTTGTGTCCTTCGACATGACCAACATCGCCGACAATAAGGTCATTGCCGCGGATACCTTGCTTCGCGATATTACGATCGTCGTGGCGGATGTTGAGAGCGATTATTCCGGTAAAATGTATATGGACAATGTAAGATTCTCCAAAACATTGGAATTGAATCAGAGATAAGGAATCAACGGCGACGAAGGGGGGGCAACGTTGTCGGGTTAAGGTTAAAGCCTGTTACTCCGCTGTCCAGGCAAATAGATTGTGCTTTAGTGAACCGAAGCCTTAAGACCAAGGTTGACATTCAACGTCGTTCCTTATACAATTTAATTTAATGATTATCTAATTAGATATTTGTTAAATTTAATAGGGGAGGGGGCAGGGAATATGCAATTGGATAAAGTCGTCGCCTACCATAAAGCGCTGGCCGACCCGACCCGAATCCGAATATTGATCCTGCTCGCAGGCGGGGAGCTGAACGGACAGACGTTGGCGGAGAAGCTGACGGTGACGCCCGCGACGATTACTCATCATGCGGCGAAGCTGCGGGAGGCGAGCCTGATCAACGAACGCCGCGACAAAAACACGATTTATTTCTCGCTGAACGATTATTTTCTGAAGGGCAATGCGGAAGCGGCTCTGCGGCTGATTTATCGGGGCGCGGACAACAAGGAGGAAGAGGATATGGAAGAAACGTTGGAGAAGACGCGAGAGTCGGTTATCGGCAATTTTTTCACCAAAGAAGGCCGATTAAAGCACGTGCCCGCGCAGCTTAAGAAGAAGCTGATCGTGCTGGAGCATATCGTCTCGCGCCTGGAGCAGGGCCAGAAATACGCGGAGAAGGAGATTAACGAATTTATTAAGTCGTATCACGAAGATTTCGCGACAATTCGCAGGGAATTCATCATGCACCAGTTCATGTACCGTGAAGACGGCGTATACGAAATGAATCCGCCCGAAATGTGGGCCAAGTGGCAGCGTCTGTCCTAAAACTGAACGGACGATGCGTTGTTGGGAAGTTAGGAAAGAAACGATGAAGTGGCCCTCTCTTGTCGAAGTAGGCTATACTGGGGGAAACGGCAATCGCCGTAAACGGGGAGAGGGTCAGAGATGCCGTTTTACCTCATTGCATTACTTGTCACGGCAGCCGATCAGCTCAGTAAAATGTGGATTAGAGTTCATCTTGACGTCGGGGAGACGATGATGCTGGGGAGCGTCGAGCTGTCTCGCTTCGAAAACAGCGGCATGGCCGGAAGCTTGCTTCAAGGCTATGGCAGACTCTTCGGTGTAATTGCCGTCTTGTTCGTGCTAGGCGTGCTGTTTTACCGCAAGCGCAGCGAAGAGAAGGGAGTTCTGTTCGATTGCGCTCTTGGGTTTCTTGCGGGAGGAGCGATCGGCAACGGAATCGACCGGCTGTTGTTCGGCCAGGTGACCGATTTTATCGTCCGTTCGGGCGGTATACTGAACGTCGCAGACCATGCGATTGAAGCCGGAGTGGTTCTAATTATCCTAAGTTTGATTGTGCAAGCGCTGAGAAACAGGAAAGCTCTTAAGCAATAACGTATAGAAGAGGCTGGCCCATAAGTAAGTCGTACAAGATAATCGATCAAGAACATTCTCTATCGATTATCTTTTTGTACGACTTTTTTACTTCTGGGACAGCCTCGTTAATGACGACTGATTAGACGCCATGAGGAGCCGCCAAGCCCAGCCCTTCGGCAACGCGCTCCCCGTACTCCGAATCGGCCTTGTAGAAATGGGCGATCTGGCGCAGCTTGATCTCGTCCCTCTCGACCGGCTTCATTGCGCCGACGATGTTGCGGACGAGACGGGCGCGCTCGTCTTCGTTCAGCAAACGGTACAGATCGCCCGCTTGCGTGTAGTGGTCGTCGTGGTCGTAAGCGACGCTGTCGGCGCTGCCGGACACTTCGTAGGCGGCGATTTTGTGCTGCGGCGATTGCGACGGGCCGCCGAAGCTGTTCGGCTCGTAGTACACTGAGCCGCCGCCGTTGCCGTCCGCACGCATCGCGCCGTCGCGCTGATAATGGTTCACTTCCGACTGCGGACGATTGATCGGCAGCGTATTATGATTCGGGCCGACGCGGTAGCGATGGGCGTCGGAATAGGCGAACAAGCGGCCTTGCAGCATTTTGTCCGGCGAAGCCTCAATACCCGGCACGAATGAACCCGGAGAGAAAGTCGCCTGCTCGACTTCGGCAAAATAATTTTCCGGATTCCGGTTCAGCACCATCTGTCCGACCTCGATCAGCGGATAATCCTTCTGCGACCACACCTTCGTCACATCGAACGGATCGAAACGGTACGTGTTCGCATCTTCAACCGGCATGATTTGCACGTAGAGAGTCCACGAAGGGAAATCGCCCGCTGCAATGGCGTTAAACAGATCCTCGGTGTGGTAATCGGGATTTTCGCCGGCCAGCTTGGCCGCGAGATCGACGTCCAGGTTTTTGATGCCTTGATTCGTCTTGAAGTGATATTTCACCCATACCGCTTCGCCCTCTGCATTGACCCATTTGAACGTATGGCTGCCGAAGCCGTGCATATGCCGGAGGGTCGCCGGAATGCCGCGGTCGGACATTAGAATCGTGACCTGGTGCAGCGACTCGGGCGAGAGCGACCAGAAATCCCATACGGCGTTCGGATTTTTCAGATGAGTCTGCGGATGGCGTTTCTGCGTATGAATAAAGTCCGGGAATTTAATCGCGTCGCGAATGAAAAACACGGGGGTATTGTTGCCGACAAGGTCGTAGTTGCCTTCCTCCGTATAAAACTTGACCGCAAAACCGCGTGGATCGCGCACCGTATCGGCTGAACCGAGTTCGCCGGCAACGGTGGAGAAGCGGATAAACATCGGAGTGCGCTTGCCGACTTCCGACAGGAAGGAGGCTTTCGTGTGTGCAGACAGATCGTTCGTGACCTCGAAATAACCGTGCGCCCCGGCGCCTTTGGCATGGACGACGCGCTCAGGCACGCGTTCTCTGTTGAAATGAGCGAGCTTCTCGAGAAGATGTACGTCTTGAATCAGCGTCGGTCCTCGCGCTCCGGCGGTCAGAGAATTCTGATTATCCCCTACGGGAGCTCCCCAGCTTGTCGTCAGTCTGTTGTTAGGCGTACTCATCAACGATCACTCCTAGTTTAGATTTAATCTAAATATAATAATAACGGTTATATAAGAATAATCAATACTATTTTATAATTATTCTAAATAACGCTAAAAGTCGATTTAAAATGACAGAGACGGCTTGCGTTTAGCCGTTATATGTAAAATTTACAAAGAAAAAAACTGGTCTTAAGTCGGATTTGGAACTCGACCTGAACAAATTGAGTATATAATAATATAGGTTTAGTATTTCTATATAGGTTGAACTAGAGGTAAGACGGAGTGTAGGTACAATGAACCGGTACTGCTCAGCTTATATATCGTTAAGGGGGACCGAAGGCATCGACCAATAACTAGAGATCGTTCGGATAGGAGCCGTTTATGCTTCAGAATTTAATCGACACACTCATGCAATTTGGCATCTGGGGATTATTTATACATTCTTTCGCCGACGCGATCTTTTTTCCGATTCCTGCTTTTTTCCTGCAAGTGCCTTTAAGTTTGCTTCAGCCCTCCAACGCACTTTGGCTTGCGACGGCCGGCTATGTGGCTTGTTTGCTGGGGACGCCGATCGGCTATCTGATAGGCAAGCTGTTGGGGCACTCCGTTTTGCAGAAGTTTTTGAAAAAGTCATGGGTCGACGCTGCTACTCGGATGTTCCAGAAGAGTGGAGAAGCAGCAATCTTGGTTGGTTCTTTCACACCGATTCCGTTCAAGGTGTTTACGATCTTGTCCGGAGCCTTGAATTTTCCGCTGTGGAGGCTGTTGGTGTACGCGGCGTTCGGACGAGCGGTCAAGTTCTATGCCGTCGGTTTGCTGTTCTATAGCTACGGCCGCGCAGCAGAAGGTATGGTAAAGGATGTCTCCCTCTATATCGCCGCGATTGCGATTCCGCTGATCGTTGTTTTTCTCCTGATCAAGAAGAAAATTGCCAAGAAGAAAGCCTTAGAAGCCCGAACCCCGGTTGAAGAAAACGAGCCGAATACGGATAAAATGGACAGTAATACGAGCGTGAGGTGCGAAAATGACAGATAAGAATACGAATCCGGCCGTCGAGGGACAGCACGGAGAAGCCGAGAAAAAACTAAGCCAGGCTGAAGCGATCAAACGCATTCTTGAACGCAAGAAGCAGGGACGCCAGGCTGGCGCTAACGGCAAAGGCGCGTTTTCGACGGATACGAAAAAGATGAAAACGCAAATTCACAAGGTGCAAAACAACCAAAAACGTCGCACGGGCGTTTGATTTCCTAGGGCGTGTATGTCCTCGGAGTATGCATTCACGCCCTAGCGTCCATTCCTTTGTTATTTGAGGGTGTTCCAAAGCTTGTTAAGGGGACATCCTCTTTAATGCGCTTGGCGGAAGAGGACGGTAACGTGGATGAAATTAATTCGTTCATTGAATGAATTAATTGAAAACCTATGCTAAAATATAGGTTGAGTCAAGGATACGACCTTAACACTAATCGATCAGAGGCGGGGAGGTTCGGTTATCGTGCATGTGAAAGGCAACCTCAAGCTAATGAAAGAGCTGAACACGGCGACGATCTTGAATCTGCTGCATCGGGAAGGGAGAATGTCCCGCGCCGAGCTGAAGAGGGCTACGAAGCTGAGTCCCGCAACCGTATCGGCGCTGGTCGAGGAGTTAATCGGGCAGGGTCTTGTGGAGGAGATCGGCGCCAAGCCTTCCGCAGGAGCCGGGCGCAAGGCGATCTCGTTGCAGATCAGCAAGGACGGCGGTTATGTAATCGGCATCTCGATTGGCAACAGGGATTTGATTTGCGCGGTGTTGAATTTGCACGGCGAATGCATCGCCGAATTCAAGTCCGAAATCGCCATCGGCAACGATTCGCTCGCGGAGCAGATACATACGGCCCTTAACGAATGCGTGAATCGGGCGGACGCTCTGAAGACCGGCTTGATTAAAGGAATCGGCATCGCCGCGCCGGGCATCATCGACGAGAACGCGGGGAGCGTGCTGTATTCCAGTACGCTTAAGCTGAACGATTTCAAGTTGAAAAAGCAGGTTTCGGCGTTTTTTCCCGACGTTCCGATCAAGATCGTGAACGATTCCAACGCGGCGGCGTTCGCAGAGCATTATTCGGGAGCCGGGAAGGGCAGAGGGAATCTCGTGTACGTGACGATGAACGAAGGGATCGGCGCGGGCATCGTGATCGATTCCCGGATCCATTCCGGCTTCGGCGGGGCCGCCGGGGAGATCGGCCATATCTCGATCGATCCGAATGGAGAGGTATGCAACTGCGGGCAACGAGGATGTGTGGAAACGCTGCTGGCCAGCTCTTTTCTGCTGAACAGATGCCGCTCGTATGCGGAGAAACTCGGACAGAAACCGCCGCACGACTTCGATGAGGTGTTAGCCGGATACGAATCCGGGGAAGCTTGGCTGGAGCCGGTCTTCGAGCAGGTCGCAGAAGCGGCGAGATTGACGCTGGCGAGCATCGTACAATTTATTAGTCCGGAAGTGATCGTCATCGAAGGCTGGACGAATCGCTCGCCCAAGCTGTCGTTGAAGCTGCGTTCAGAGCTGGAGCGGCTGAGGTTCCCGCTCAAGTTTACGCCGGATCGGTTGCTTCCTTCCGCCTTCGGAGAGAAGGGCCCGCTGTTCGGCTCGGCGACGCTGATGCTGGAGCAGATTTTTCATTCAACTCTATTGAATAATTCTGGTGGAGGTTCTTAATCATGAACAACAAAGTGTATGTCGGCATCGATCTGGGCGGCACGAAAATTCTCGCCGTTATTCTGAACGAGCAGGGGGAAGTCGTTCATCGCGCGGAAACCGCTACGCTGGCGAAGGAAGGCGCGGATGCCGTTATCGGACGGATGATCGGCCTGATCAGGGACAGCCTGACTCCGGAGCAGCAATTGGTTAGTATCGGCGTGGCGACGGCTGGAACGTTAAACGCGGAGGAGGGTATCGTCACCCGCGCATCCAATCTGGACTGGAACGACGTTCCGCTCGGATGTAGACTGGAGCAGGATTTTGGCGTGCCTGTTAATCTGGAAAACGATGCGAATGCGGCCGCTTACGGAGAATGGGCAGTCGGAGCGGGTCAAGGCACGAAGAACTGCGTATACGTGACTGTCTCGACCGGTATCGGCGCCGGTATCGTCAGCGGAGGTCGACTCGTTCGGGGGAGAGATAACAGCGCGGGCGAATTGGGACACATAACCGTTGACATGAACGGCCCCCGCTGCGCCTGCGGCAACGTCGGCTGTCTGGAACTGTATGCATCAGGAACAGCGATCGCGAGAAGCGCGGCCAAGCAAGCGGCCGACAACCCGGAGCAAGCCGCAGCGCTGCTGGCCAAAGCCGGCGGAGAGCCGCTGACCTCCCGCCACGTCGCGGAAGCGGCGGCGGAAGGCGACGAGCTGTCGATTCAGGTGCTGCGCGAAGCCGGGCTGGCGCTCGGCAACGGCATGGTCAGCATCATCCATGTGATGAATCCGGAAGTGATCGTCATCGGCGGAGGCGCCGCGAACATTGGAGCGCCGTTGCTGGATCCGATGCATGAAGCGATTGCCGATCGGGGCCTCGCCTCGATGCGGAACGGCGTTCGCTTTGTCAGCCCGACGCTGGGCAAGGAAGCCGGCGCGATCGGCGCGGCTCTTGTAAACCGTTCCTAGGGCGTGTATGCAAACCTCCGAGTATGCATACACGCCCTGGCTTAACTGAAAAACAAAAAGTTCGTCGGAAGCTTGCGAAGCTGTCCGTCGGACGGATTGTTGACGACGCGGCCGTTCCAGACGAGCGAGGTGGAGCCGCCGCCGTCGAGATTGTAGCCGTTGATCGCGCCGTAGCGCTTCAGCAAAATTTGCATCTCCGCCAGCGTCGCTCCCGAGCTGCCCTTTTCGTTGTAACCGTCAACGACCAAGAACAGCAGTTGATCGTCCTTGTAGTTGGCGATAACGGTGCGGGGCGCACGCTTCGGGCTTGTCCGCCACTTGAGCGGAATGTCCGTCGTTCGTCCGTTTTGCAGCAGGATCGGCACGAAGGATGCGCCGAACTTCGGGCTTGCGGCATCGAGCTGCGACTTGCTTGTGAACTTGCCGCCGATCAGCTTGTTGCTCTCGCTCATGCCGACAAAAAACAAATCCTTAAACGTCGGCTGGAAGCCGCTCACATACTCGCCGTCGACGATCGTCGTGCTTAGAGGATACCGCTTCCCGCCGCCGTCCGCAAAACCGCCGCCATTGATTCCGATGGCGGCTTTATACCGTTTTACCGCCTCCAGCGTCGTTTCCGCACCTCCGTTCTCATCCTTGCCAAGCACAAGCTTCATGGCGTCGTCCTTTTTCAGCTTGATTTTCAACGCGTAGCCGCGGAAGTTGTCGGCTTTCAAATCAAACAGTTGCGCCGTAAGCTTGTCCGAATTCATCGTATCCGAAGGCTTGCCCAGCTTGCTTGTAATGCGCTTGTCGTAAATTTGATGAGGCCTGGCGGCTTGCTTCGAAGCGACGGCGGCGATCTGATTCATATCGTCGTTCGTTTTGTTGTAGAGCGAAATCTGCTTTTTGATCGAATGCCCGGTGCCTTGCGCCAGGCTCTCTGCTTCGCTCAGGCCGCCCCGGACCGATTCCGAGCCGGCGTTCAGATCAATCGGTTGCATTTCGTGCGCCGGATAGGCGGAGCCCGAAAGCGTAAGCTCGACGTTCGCAACGAGTATCCACGTCAACAGTCCGAGGAACGGAGCGGTCGCCAGGAGCAGCGTCCGGTTCATAGTACGGATCGACGAGGCGCTCATTTCAGCACGTCCAAGCTTTTTTTCAGCTCATTAAGCTGCTTTTTCACTTCCGCCAGCTGCGTATACAGCTTGTTGCTGTTGTCGGTTTTCGAATCCGCGTTGTCCTTGGCGAAGGTGAGAAGCTCGTTCAGCGTCTGCACCTGGCTTTCCAACTGCGTCATTTGCTCCTGAAAACCGCTTTCCAGCTTGGCGATCTGCCCCTCGTAATCCTGCTGCATCGCTGCAATCTGCGCAGCCGTCTGCTGCTCCAGCTTCGCGGACACCTGCTGCTGAATCCGGTCGGAATACCATTTCGTTCCGTAGACGCCCCCGGCGATCAGCGCAACCCACAAGATAACGAAGAAGAACGCGGCGCCCGTCCTCCTGCGTTTGGACGATCTCTCTCTGGGCGTGTTGACAGGTACAGTGTGGTTTGTCTCTACTCCTAAATCTCTCATCTCTTTTTCTTGGCACCTCTCTTGTTGTCTCTCGATATCCGCGGACATCAGATTAACTTGTCGAATTTATGAACGCAAAACAAGCGATAAAGTTGCTCCCGACATGGGATTGTAACATACCCTGCCATCAGATTGGGAGGGGAACCGAAATTCGCAGTATGAAAGGGTTTTTATAAGTGGGGAAAATTACCTAGACAGCGCTTCCCGTTACCTTTGTTGACACCTCTTAATTGTTTGTTTATAATACAAACAAATAGAGGGCGCGGGAGTTTTGTTCCCCGACTGCCATGGAAACGCATTATGCAGGAAGGAGCTAACAAGTTGAAGTCAAGCCAACCGAGCACCATCAGAGCGATGAATAAATCGCTCGTTCTGAATATCGTCCGGCAAGAAGGGCCGATCTCTCGCGCCAACATCGCCAAGAAAACGAACATCACACGTGCGACCGTATCCGATATCGTCAGCGATCTGCTTCGCGAACAAGCGATTTTCGAAGAAGGGGAGGACAATCCGTCTGTAGGGCGCAAGGGCATCATGCTGAAATATAACGCTTCGTTAGGCTTCGGGGTAGGCGTCGATCTGGGCGGTACAAAAATCTCGCTTGCGCTGTTCGACGTGAACGCCGAGCTGCTGACGCAGAAGAAAATATCGACCTTCAAGGTCGCAACGAACGAGGAGTTTATTCGCGAGCTTGTCAACGCGATCAGACTCTTCATCTCGGAGAGCGGAAGAGACCCTTCCAGCCTGCAGGTCGTAGGTATCGCGACTCCGGGAATCGTCGACTATAAAGCGGGTATCGTCGTTGAAGGCTCGCCGAATTTGCCAGGCTGGGAAAATCTCGATCTGTGCGCTCGAATCACGGAGCTTATGGGCGTTCCCGCTGTAATCGAGAACGATGTCAGAGCCGCGCTGATCGGCGAAGTGTGGAAGGGGCAATGTCAGGAGGTGCAGAGCGCGATTCTGCTCGCGATCGGAACGGGCATCGGCTCCGCGCTGCTCATGGACGGCACCGTAATTCGGGGCTTTGGCAACGCCGCAGGCGAAATCGGCTATATGATGTTTGAACGCGCGCATCTCAAGCAGGATTGGGAGAACAAGGGCTGCTTCGAAACGCAGGCATCTGGCTCAGGATTGGCCGCAAAGCTCGCCGAGGAAGGCGCCACGGCTGTTGAGCTATTCGAAGCAGCAAGGAAGGGCGAGCCTGCCGCCGTCAAGCTGGTCGATGAATTCGTCGACTACGTCTCCATCTCCGTTCTGAACATGATCGCGGTCGTGAATCCCGAGAAGGTTTTGCTCATGGGCGGGGTATCGAATGCGGCTGATGTGTTTCTTGAGCGGGTGAACGAGAACATTAGAAGGCATACGTTCTCCAGAACGAACGTCGAGGTGGCCGTCTCGGAGATGAAGGAGCTTGCGCCGCTGTACGGAATATCCATTCTGGCATTACGGAAAGTGCAGCCAACCCTCGAATTTCTGAAAAATATCAAGCTAGCGTAACGAACATGGAGGTGTCCAGCTTGCAAACCTTGGAAATCAAGTCGCTCAGCAAAGTATTTGCGGGTATTTCCGGAGAAGTGACCGCGCTTCAAAATATCGATTTCTCGGTCAAGCAAGGAGAGTTCGTCTCAATCGTCGGGACATCCGGCTGCGGAAAATCGACGCTGCTCAGCATTATCGCCGGCCTAAATACCCATACTTCGGGAGAGCTTCTCGTCGAGGGGAGCCCGGTGACGGGACCCGGACCGGACAGGGCGGTCGTTTTCCAGTCGGACGCGACTTTTCCTTGGCTGACGGTGAGCCAAAATATCGAATACGGCATGAAAGTCAAAAAAATTCCGGCAGCGGAACGAAAAGTCAGAACGGACGAGCTGCTGAAGCTGCTTGAACTGGAGAAGTTCCGCGATGCGTATCCGCGCGAGCTGTCCGGGGGCATGAGGAAGCGAATCGATATTGGCCGGGCGTATGCGGTAGAACCGCGAATTCTGCTAATGGACGAGCCGTTCGGCGCGCTTGACGTCGTGACGAGAGAGATGATGCAGTCCGAGTTGCTGCGCATCTGGTCGGAAAGACAGACAACGGTTGTCTTCGTTACGCACGATTTGGAGGAAGCGATGTTCCTGTCCGATCGAATTGTCCTGCTCAGCCCGCGTCCTGGACGCTTGAAGGAAATTATCGATATGCCTTTCGCTAGACCGCGAACGCAGGAGTTACGGGAATCCCGGGAGTTTTACGAACTTCGCAATCGCCTTCGCAAAATTATGGGATAGGGAGTGCGCTCAATGAAAGTGAAACTGTTAGGCTATGTCTCGATCCTGTTTCTCATCGCTGTCTGGCTCGTCCTGACGCTCGGCGGTGTGGTCAAACCGCTGTTTCTCCCGGGACCGGAACAACTGTATGACGTGCTGTCGTCCTCTTATGCAGAATTGTCGAAGCATATGGGTTATACGCTTATGCGACAGTTTTCCGGCTTCTTCATCGGCTCTGCTCTGGGCATCGTCGTCGGTTTGCTGATCGCGTCGAATCGCTACATTCAAGCGCTTATGGACCCGGTGATCGAAATTTTGCGTCCTGTGCCTCCGCTGGCGATTATCCCGATGCTGATTCTCTGGCTCGGAATTGGACCGGTTCCACAAATTTTGCTGGTCATTTTCGGCTGCTTCGTGATTCTCGTTGTCAGCACGGTGGAAGCGGTTAAGAACGTTCCCAAAATCTATACGAATGCCGCGAGAACACTGGGCGCTTCCTGGTTATACACGTACAGGACGATCATTCTTCCGGCGATTGTGCCTTCGCTCGTCGGAGCGATCCGCGTGGCGGCCGGAGCCTCATTCGGTCTCGTTGTAGCCGCGGAATTTATGGGCGCGCAGGAGGGCATCGGCTATTACATGATCATCGCGCAGCGTTATTTGCGCACCGATATGATCCTGGTCAGCATCATCCTCATTAGCGCGGTCGCCTGGATCGTGGATCAGGCGATTCGGAAGATCGAGAAGCGGATGACGCGCTGGTCCGAAAGGCATCAATAATCAAGAAAGTAGCTGCCATTACAGCAAGAGCAACCCCATCTCGGCAGATACGATAAATGCAAGCAGATTCTACAACTAAGGAGAGGTCACAAAATGAAAAAACGTCTGGTATTGCTGCTGTCTCTCGTCGTATTGTCGGTAAGTTTGGCCGCTTGTTCCGGAACAGAGAAGAACGGCGAAGCGGGAGGGGCGTCGACCGGCGGCAAGGCGCTGAAGGAAATCAGCCTCGGTTTGATGCCTTACTACGATTATGCTCCTTGGGCGCTTGCTGCGGAGAAAGGGTTCTTCGAGGAAGAAGGACTGAAGATGAAATCGACGATGTTCCCGGTCGAAGGCAACGTCGCTCCGGCGCTCGTGAACGGCTCGATCGACGTCGGCGGGTTCTCGGATACGCCGTCCATAACGCTTGCGGCGCAATTCGCAGACCTTCGCATGGTCAGCTTCCTGAACATTTTCAAGGGCTACGCGATCATTGCGGATAAAGATAAAGGGTTCAAGACGTACGAGGAACTGCTCAAGGAGACGAACGATTCGAAGCAGGCTGCCGTCGAAGCGGGCAAGCAACTGAAGGGCAAGTCGATCGTGACGACCTCCGGAGCCGCGTTCTACATGGTTCTTGAGCAAGCGCTCGTGAACGCCGGACTGACGATGGACGACGTGAAGGTCATCGACATGGAACCGGACGTAGGTGTCTCGGCCTTCATCTCCGGAACAGGGGACTTCTACCTGGGCGGACTTCCACAGCGCGAGAAGCTGCAGGGCGAAGGCTTCCCGGCGATGATCAGCGGGGAAGAAATCGGACCGGGCGCAGTCAGCCTGGCCGGTCTGGCGACAACAAAGAAGTATTTGGACGCCAACCCGGATGTGATCTCGAGCATGCAGAAGGTTTGGTTTAAAACGATGGATTATATCCAAAATAACCCGGACGACGCCTACGCATACTTGGCCGATTGGGCGAACAAGCGAAACGGCGGCAAAAGCACGGGAGAAGATGTGAAGAAGTTCATCGATTCTTACGTTATTTTCGCCAAGACACCGGAGGAGGCCCGCTCTTACTTCTATGACGAGAACTCGGCTACGAGCTGGAAGAAGCGTTACGAATATTTGGTGAAGTACCACGAGGAGACGAATGTTATCAAGAAGGATTCCGTCAAACTGGATGAATTGGTGCCTGCGCAGTCCGTCTTCGAAACTTTCGCGAAGTAAGGAGGGGTCTTCTTGTCCGGCATACATTTGCATCCGCACGACATCGTCGATGAAGGTCCAGACGCAATCCTGAAACGGATCGGGCGCATGGGGCCGGTCGAGTACCTTTTTCCGGAGGTTAATACGATCTTCGAACGCAATCCTTATCCGACCGGCCGTCTTCCGCATAATCCGGTTCGGGAGTTTGTACAAGGACACGGGACGCTGCACGTTGACCTGGACCCGGAAGCCGTCTATGCGCCGCTTCGTCAGAAAGTCGACGAAGCGCTGCGTTCGGGCCCCGATCCGCTGGCGGTTCTGAAGGAGGCGCTGGCGGGCAAGCCTGTACAGCCAATTCTGTGGGTGAATCTGCTCAACGGCCATTTCGAAGGCGACGTTGCCAACAACGGGGTCGTCAACTTCAGAGGAGAAGCCGCCGAGCATTGGCTGTGCCCTAACGGGCCGGACGTCGTTCCGATGTGGTCGCGAATGCTCGCGGCCATAACCGAGAAGTACGGCTATGAGACATATTTGATCGACCGGATTCGGTTTCCGGATTGGGCGGGCAAGGAAGTGAAGCCGAGCGGCATCTTCAGCTGCTTCTGCCCGCATTGCGTAGCCCGAATGAAGGAGCAAGGCATTGAGGCGCCGCGCTTGCTGGAGGATATGCGGTCGATTGCGAGCTTGCTCAAGGAGCAAAGCTTTGGCCAAGCGGCCGAGCTATTCGCACAGTCGACGTATATTCAGGCATGGGTTGTTTTCAAGCAAAACAGCGTATCCGAGTTTGTGGAACGTCTTGCCGCCGAGACCCGCGCCTTGAATCCGGCTATCCGCCTCTGGCTTGATCTATGGCCGCCATCCTACGCGTGGCTGCTCGGGCAGGATTACGCGCGGCTGACGAGGGAATCGGATACGCTGAAGCATTTCCCGTATCATAAGCTTGGCGGCGGAGCCGATGTGCAGGGCTTTATCGATTACTTTGCGTCAACGCCGGAAAAGCGGGAAGAAGCGTTTCAAGCGTTCCTGCGAGTGTTCAAGCTCGATTATTCCATCAGCTATCAAGAGTTCCGGGAAAGAGGCTACCCGATCCGGTTCGTTAAGAACGAGAACGACAAGGTTAGGGCGCTGTCCGCTCCGGGAACGAAAATTTTCAGCGGCGTGCAGATGTGGAACCTCTCGTCCGAAGAGCTGAAGCTCGCCATCGAAGCTGCGCAGGCGAGCGCAGCGGACGATATTTTGTACTACTGCTACGGTTGGGCGGACGAAGAGCTGTTTGATACAGTCGGAAGTCTGTCCGAGCCCTCCTGATTTTGATCCCGATTGAAAGTCCGGTTCGCGATCGCGCATTTTCCTGCTTGGAGAATGCGGGTCCGGATCGGGCTTTTTTGTATTGACGACATTGCGGTATTTGCAGTAAGGTATATTTATATAATAAACTTAGTTTTATATACAAAACTAATTAAAGGATGTAAGCGGATGGACGGTAAAAAATACTGGGCGCCGGCAATCGAGAAAGCGCACTACATCCTTGGGCTGATTGCCAGAGAGCCTTACAAGCTGAAGCTGATGGATTTGTCCAATCGGCTCGACATTAACAAAAGCTCGATGTTTACTTTGCTGAGCACGCTTGAGGAGCTCGGATGGATCGGCAAGCGGGCGGACAATACGTATGGGCTAGGTTCCACATTAGGGCATCTCGGCAGCGCGTATTTGGGCCAGTACGATTTGGCGGCGCGATTCCGGGAAGAGGCGGCGCACACGCGCGACCTGCTTAATGAAACGGTGCAGCTCGCCAGATTGGACGGCGACAGCGTGCTTTATTTGGAGAAGGTCGAGGCTCCGTCTCGCGTAAGGCTTGTCTCCGAGCCGGGCATGCGGTTTCCCGCTCATGCAACGGCGCTTGGCAAGGCGCTGCTCGCTTGGGAGCCGGAAGCCGCTTGGCCAACGCGACTGGGCGAGGAGCCGCTTGAAGCGTTAACCCCCAACACGATCATAGAGCCGGGGATGCTGGCCGCTCAATTGCGCGAGGTCAGGGCTCAGGGATACTCAACGGAGGAGCAGGAAGCGGTAATGGGATTTTGCTGTACGGCGGCGCCTGTGCTTGGGCCCGACGGGAAAGTGATTGCCGCGGTAAGCGCTTCGTTGCCGCTGCACAAGTGGGAGGACGGCAAGGACAAGGCAATTGTCGAAATTAAACGGCTGGCGGTAAGGCTGAGTTTGTCTGAAACAGCAACAGAGAAGGAGTGAAGATGACAATGGGCAGATTGCAAAATAAAATCGCGCTGATTACCGGAGCGGGGTCCGGCATTGGACAGAGCGCGGCGCAATTGTTTGCGAAGGAAGGCGCGGTCGTTATCGTCAACGATCTGGATGAAGCCAAGGGCGCAGCGACGGTTGCGGACATTCAAGCGGCCGGGGGCCAAGCCGTATTTATCGGCGCGGATGTGACGAAGGAAGACCAGGTGATCAGGATGGCGAGCGCCGCCAAAGAACGGTTCGGGCGTATCGACGTCCTGTTTAACAACGCCGGCATTAGCGGCGTCGGCGCGCTGCACGAGATCGAGTCGGATGCGTGGGATCGCGTGATGAACGTGAACATTCGCGGCGTCTTCTTGCCGTCGAAGCACATTCTTCCGCTTATGATGGAGCAGCGCAGCGGGTCGATCATCAACATGTCCTCTTGCATTGCGGAAATTGGGCTCGCCCGGCGGGCGTCTTATTCAGCGACGAAGGGCGCGGTGCTGGCGCTTACCAAATCGATGCAAGTCGACTATGCGCCTTATAACATACGCGTTAACGCCTTGCTTCCGGGCACCATTTTTACTCCGTTTGTCGAAAATTACTTAAAAACCTCCTACGACGACCCGGAGGCCGCTATCGCTGCCTTGAAAAGTCGCCAACTAAGCGGGGATTTGGGACGCCCCGAGGACGTCGCGCAAGCGGCTCTGTTCCTGGCATCGGACGAATCGAAGTTTATGATGGGGTCTCCGCTGTACATCGACGGCGGCGTCACCTTCGGTAAAAACGCATAAATAGAGTTGGAGGGAATGTTAGTTATGAAATTGCTCACTTTCGTTAAACAGGGACAATTGGCGCTAGGCGTAAAAACGGAAAAAGGCATCCTCGACGTGCAAGCGGCGGCTAAGGGGGCGGGGGTTCAAGTCCCCGATTCCATCATGTCGGTTATCGAACAAGATGCGGTCGTCGGGGAGTTGGAGAAATTAATTTCATCTGTATCCGATGACAGCTCGGCTTGGCTGCAAGAATCCGAGCTCCAATTCGGCCCCTGTGTCACGGAACCGAAGAAAATCATCTGCGTCGGCCTGAACTACCGCAAGCATGCGGAGGAGACGAAAGCCGCGATTCCGGAGTATCCGATTCTTTTTAACAAATTCCACAACACCATTACGGCTCATGGCAGCGAGGTTGCGATTCCGCGCACGACGAACAGGCTCGACTACGAGGCGGAGCTTGTAATCGTCATCGGCAAGCAGGCGAAATACGTTCCCCGCGAAGCAGCGCTGGACTACGTATTCGGCTATTGCTGTGTCAACGACTTGTCCGCGCGCGACTTGCAGCTGCGTACCCCTCAATGGATGCTGGGCAAAATCGGCGACGGGTTCAGCCCGATCGGCCCCTACCTCGTGACAGCGGATGAAGTCGGCAACCCGAACGAGCTTGCGATCAAAGCGACCGTAAACGGCGAGCTTCGCCAGAACTCCAACACGGCGGATATGATTTTCTCGTGCGATGAAATCGTTAGCTATATCTCGCAGCATTTGACCTTGGTTCCGGGCGACATCATCTTGACCGGCACTCCCGAAGGCGTCGTGCTCGGCAAACCAAAAGAGCAGCGCGTTTACTTACAGCCTGGCGACGTCGTCACGATCGAGATCGACAAGCTCGGCTCGCTAACCAACCGTTTCGTAGCGGAGTAACGGGCAAACGTAGGAAACCCAAATAGCCGGTGTCGCTATTGGACGCCGGTTATTTGGGTTTTTCCATACTGGCCTATGCGCATCCCGGCCTCTGTCGCATCAAGGCACAATATTGGCCTCCGCATCCCGCCAACGGTCGCATCAAGGCACAATATTGGCCTCCGCGTCCCGGCCTCAGTCGCATCAAGGCACAAAATTGGCCTCCGCGCCCCGCCCTCGGTCGCATCAAGGCACAAAATTGGCCTCCGCCGCGCGCGCCCTCGGTCGCATCAAGGCACAAAATTGGCCTCCGCCGCGCGCGCCCCGGCCGCAATCCCGCCAAGCCAGTCGGCGTGCCAATCATCTCCGACAGCTTACAAATACAGCAAGCTGCCTTCGTCGCGAATGTGCTTCTCCCAGGCTTCTTTAATGCGGGAGAAATCTTGGGAACGAAGCGCTTCAATAAGCTGGTTGTGCTCGGCGGTCATTTGGGCGAGATCGGAATAACGGCTCGTATTTTTCATGAAATGCAGCCTGATTCGATTGACGATGCCGTTCCAGATTTGCGCGGCGTACGAAGAGTCGTTGGACAAAAACAAAATGAGCTCATGAAATTGAATATCCTCTTCCACCAATCCTGCAATATCTCCGACTGAGGCCAGTTGCTCCATTCGTCCGGTTATTTCCTCCAATTTGCGGTAAACCTCGTCGTTGATATCGGCCAAATTATATTTGAGAGAGTACAGCTCTAGCTGGAGTCGGATCGGCAGCAGCAGATCGACGATTTCTTGCTCTTGGACGTCGGCGACTACGGTTTCCTTATAGGGCAGGCTTACCACAAGTCCCATAGCCTCCAAATCACGCAAAGCCTCTCTAATCGGCCCCCGACTAATTCCCATTTGTGCGGATATTTCTTGCTCCTTCAATTTTTCCCCTGGTTTAAGCTCGCCTTGAATGATGGCATTGCGGATATCGGTCGCGATTTTCTGGCGCAGCGGGATCGTTTCTTGACTCTTGAACTGAAATTTGGTCATGGGCATCTCCTCGCGTTCGACTCTCTTTCCCAATCATAACCTAATTCACAATAAATGTACATTGAAGATAATCTACAGTCTATTGTTGACAATGTTACGAAAGTTCATTTATATTGTTCTTGTATCGGTATAGGTTCAACCTATATCCTCAAATCAAGCTCCCCAGGAGGCTAATCCCATGAAAATTACAAAAGTCGAAGCAATCCCTGTCCGTCAGAAGGAAAATGTGCAGTTGAACAACGACAGCGCGCAGGACGGCATCATCATTAAAGTTCATACGGACGAAGGCATTGTCGGCTACGGCGAGGTGGATTCGGCGCCATGGGTCGTGAAATCGATCATCGAATCGCCATCTTCCCATCGCATATGCCGCGGGCTTGGCGAGATGATTATCGGGGAAGATCCATTTGAGATGGAGCGTATTTGGGAGAAAATGTACGTAGGCAGTCAGTTCTACGGCAGACGGGGCGTCGTCATTCATGCGATGAGCGGAATTGATATTGCACTGTGGGACATCGTCGGCAAAGCGCTGAACAAGCCCATTTATAAACTGCTCGGAGGAGCGCAGCGCGGAAAAGTACGGGCCTATGCGAGCACGCTTATGCCGTATACGCCGGAGGAAGCCTATGACGAGACGAAGAAGTGGGTCGAGCAAGGTTATACCGCGATCAAGCTGGGCTGGGGAGGATTCGAGCAGGGTAATCGTGAAATTATAGAGTTGGTCAGAGCCTCTCGCGAAGCTGCCGGGCCTGACGTCGATCTGCTGTTCGATCTCGGCTTCATCCCGTCCGACGACCATCCGATTGACGCCGCTTCCCGCATGCCGCTCATTAAAGAGCTGGAGCAATACAAGCCGTACTGGATTGAAGAGCCGCTATTCGCCGACGACTACGACGGTTACCGCAAGCTGGCCGAGACAACGACGATTCGCATCGCCGGAGGCGAAAATGAAACGACGCGCTACGGGTTCAGGCAGTTGATCGAGCAGGGCGGCGTCGACATTGTGCAGCCCGACGTTACCCGCTGCGGCGGTTTAAGCGAAGCGAAGAAAATCGCTCAGCTCGCCCACGCCCATCATCTGACCTGCGTTCCGCACGCGTGGAGCAGCGGCATCGTGATCGCGGCATCGTTGCACCTGATTACGGCAATTCCGAACGGCAGCCTGCTGGAATACTGTGTCGCCGAGACGCCGATTCGCCAGGAAATGCTGCAAAGCGATATCGTTGTCCGCGACGGTTATGCGCAGATTACCGACAAACCGGGGCTTGGCATTGAGATCAATGAAGAAGCGCTTGAAAAATACCGCTGCGACAAGTAGGGGCATCACAGACGCCGTTCAAGGAGGTACGCCGAAATGGAAACGAGAGCATGGGTGTGGAACGGATCGCTCGTACCCGAGCTGACGTCGCTGCCGTTGCCGGAGCTGCGCGAGTTCGATGTGTTGGTGAAAATTCGGGCCATCGGAATATGCGCGACGGATTTGCACATTATGAAGCGCAGCGTTTCTTTCGCGGAACCGCCGTATGCCCTTGGGCACGAAGCGGCCGGAGAAGTCGTGAGGATCGGTGCGGGCGTCACGAGAGTTGGCGTCGGAGACCGCTGCACGCTGGACCCGAGCATCGGATGCGGCCGCTGCAACGCCTGTCTTGCAGGCGACAAGCATCAGTGCGCGCACAATCGGGAATACGGATTAAATCGGTCGGGTTTCTGGCAGGAATACGTCGTCATTTCGGAAAACAATTTGTATCTCCTGCCCGAATCCGTCGGCTACGATGCAGCGTCGCAATGCGAGACGATCCACGTCTGCCTGGGCGGAATGGATAAAGTGCAGCTTCGCGCCGGGGAGCGAGCGATCATCGTGGGTGACGGTCCGACGGGACTGTTTTTCGCCAGATTGTGCAAGCTTCAAGGCGCTTCGCAGGTGACGGTTGCCGGATCGCGCAGGAAACGGCTTGAGCTGGCGCTCGCTTACGGAGCGGACGAAGTCGTGAACATCAGGGAAAACGATTTGCTGTCAGCCGTTGACGCGCATAGCTACGACGTTGTCATCGAAGCCGTCGGCAAGACGGAGACGATTCAGCTCGCTCAACAACTCGTAGCAAACCGGGGGCGTATCCTGCTGTTCGGCTTGCCTGAGCATAAAGTGGAGATCGACGTGATGGATCTCATTTTGCGGGAAATTACGTGTATCGGCAGCGCCAATGCCCCGCGGGTATGGTCGCGTGTCGTCGAATTGCTTGCCGCCAAGCGGATTCATGTGGAACCGATGATTACCGACCGTTATCCGTACGAACAACTGGATCAAGCGATTGCTTGCGCTTTTGCCGGAGGGCAGGAACGGATTAAGGTTGTCGTAGAGAACAACGAGTGATAGGAAGGGGATTGTGATGCGAGTATTAGCGGTTGGGGCGCATCCCGACGATGTCGAAATTTTGTGCGGCGGTACGTTGGCCAAATATGCGGCAAGGGGCGACCAGGTAACGATCATGGTCGCGACCAACGGTAACGTCGGCTCTCCTACGCATACGAAGGAAGAGATCGCCGCCATTCGCCGAATGGAAGCGGAGAAGTCCGCCGCGATCATTGGAGCGGACTTGATCTGGCTTGGCTTCGACGATGAATTTCTGTTTCACGATAGGCCGACGCGGATGGCGTTTATCAATGCGATTCGTCAAGCGAATCCGGATGTGATGTTTGTGCACGGCGCAAGCGACTATCACCCAGACCATCGGATTAGCGGCGAAATCGCCAGCGATTGTCGCATTCCGGTCACCGTCCGGCTGATCGAGACGGAGTATCCGCATATGGACAAAGTTCCCCATGTGTTCATCATGGACAATATCGGCGCGATCTCCTTCGAGCCGGAAGCTTACGTCGACATCACCGACACGTTCGAGACCAAATGCCAAATGCTGCGCTGCCACGAAAGCCAGGATACCTGGCTTCAGCACCTCTACGGTATGGAATACGTCGAGTTCATGGCGAAAGCATCATCTCTGCGCGGCATGGCGATCGGCGTGAAATACGCCGAGGCGTTCCGCAGCCTGCCGATGTATCCGGTCAGTGGCGGTCCTCATTTGCTGCCTTAAACCGTAGACCGTCTAATATAACTCCGCGCAAGAGGCCGGGAATCAGATTGCATTCGATGCAGTCCGATTCCCGGCCTCTTTTTGCTATGGCTGTCTCAACCGGACAACAAAGTACCAGCAATATCAACAGAGTCCGATTGTTGGCGCAAGTCGTTGTTTCTACAATTGTAGTAGAGAGTGCACCTCTACATTAAAGCTCAGCAGGCTTATTACTCAGGAGGGCGATTATGGCAAACAACGTAAAAAAGATGATTACTATTTTCAGTGCGGCAGCCATGGTGTTCACGATCGCTGCGTGCAGCAATAAAAACGAGTCCTCCGATCCGAGCTCTACGGCATCCGCACCGGCTTCGGCTTCAGCAACGAACCAGACGGAGAGTCAGTCTCCGGAAGCGGTAGATCCTCTTGGCAAATACGATCCGCCGATTGAGATTACTTTTGTTGGCACGATCAGCGACCAATTCGAGAAAACGACTCTGACCGACGGCGTCACGATGGAGGATAACGTCTGGACGAAGGCCTACTTGGATGAGCTTGGCATCAAGGTTAAATACAAATGGATCGCCAAGAGCCCGGAAGAGTACAAGCAGAAGCTGAATCTGTCTTTGGCGTCGGGCGATATTCCCAATGTGATGAACCTGGATACGGCCGGCTTGCAGTCCGCCATTAAAGCCGATATTTTGCAGGACGTTGGCGGCATGGTCGAACAGTACGGAATAGATCAAGTGAAGATGAACTACACCAGCTATGATTTCGATCCTTACATTGCGGCGAAGAACAACGGAAAGGTGTACGCCATTCCGCAGATGTGGTCGGTCAGCGACAATGCCAGCGGTATTTTGTGGATTCGTCAGGACTGGCTGGACAAGGTAGGCATGACCCCTCCGAAAACGATGGATGACGTCTACGCGATCAGCCAAGCGTTTACCCACAACGATCCGGATGGTAATGGCAAGAAGGATACATTCGGACTGTCTATCAGCAAAGATTTTGTAATGGACCTTGGTGGATTTTTCTACGGGTACAATGCTTATCCGGGAACGTGGCTGGAAAAGGACGGACAGCTCGTTAACGGCAGTACGCTTCCCGAAACCAAGAACTCCCTTGAGAAATTAGCCGCAATGTATAAGGACGGGCAGATTGATCCCGAATTTTATGCCAAGCCTGCAGACAAGATTGCCCAGGACATCGCTGCGCAAAAGCTCGGTATGATGTACGGATTCATGTGGAACGGCATCTATCCGCTGCAGGACAGCCGCCGCGACCATCCCGAAGCGGATTGGAGACCTTATCTGATCCCGGCTGCGGACGGAACGATTGCCAAGCCGAAAGCGGATACGGGAATTGCCGGCTACTACGTGGTCGACAAGAACTTCGAGCATCCCGAAGCGTTGGTCAAGATGATGAATCTGGCGAAAACGCTGGGACAGAAAGATCCGAGCAAATACGGCACTTCTCCGGACGGCAAGGAACTGTGGAAGCTTTCGCCTATATCCGTGCCGACCTTGGAAGAGAATCTGGGCTATCACAAGAGAATGAACGAAATGGCCAAGACGGGCGAGGCTCCTGCCAACGCGGTCGAACAGTTGATTTCCGACAATGTGAAAAAGTGGACGGAACAGAAGGACGAGTCGATGTGGGGATATTACCGCATGCTCGGTCCCGGCGGCGTGGGCGAAATTGCCCAAGCGAATATTGAATATTACTTTGACAACAATTTGTGGGTCTATAATGCCTATCGCGGCGCTCCGACACAGACGATGAGCGATAAGGGCTCCACCATGGAAACTCTTGAATCCGAAACGTTCGTGAAGATGATTATCGGACAGAAGGACGTCGGGGAGTTTGACAAATTCGTAGCCGAATGGAAAAAGCTCGGGGGCGACGAGGTAACCAAGGAAGTTAACGAGTGGTACCAGAACGCCAAATAAACCGCTCAACGTAATGAAGTAATGAGCACGCACCATAATGCCCAAGTTGCAAAGAAAGGGGCTGTCCCGTAAGCAGCGCCGTTTGGGATGATCGAGAGAAAAAGCAGGTGTATGTACCTCCCGGAGACTGTCTCATACGCCCCTAAAATTACCGTATAACGGGTTTATGAATTCAGATTTTGGGGGCGTATCGCATCGGAGGGAGGTACATACACCTGTCACCTTATCATCGATTATCTTTCACAGCAGCCTAACTAGCTTACGAGACGGCCCCGTTTAGCGGAGATGATCAACATGAATTTAATGAAAAAGTCGAAAAACCTTTCCCTACATCTAATGCTGCTGCCGGCGATGATCCTCCTGATTGTATTCAGCTACATTCCGATGGCGGGCATCTCCATTGCCTTTCAGGATTTTATTCCGGCCAAAGGGCTTCTGGGCAATCAGGAATGGGTAGGCCTTAAAAATTTCGAGCTTATTTTATCCAACCCCTTTGTTTACCGTGTGCTGCAGAACACCTTGATCATCGCCTTCGCCAAAATATTGCTCGGACTGGTCGTTCCCATCGTGTTTGCTATTTTTCTCAACGAGATTCGCAATACGGCGTATAAACGGACGATACAAACTCTCGTTTATTTGCCTCACTTCTTATCCTGGGTGCTGCTGGCGGGAATCTTGATTGACATTCTCTCTCCTTCCACCGGGATCGTAAACAATATGCTCAAGTCTTTGGGGATGAACCCGATTTTCTTCCTAGGCGATCCGAAGTGGTTTCAGCCAACGATCATTCTTACGGATGTCTGGAAGGAGTTCGGCTGGTCGACCATTCTATATTTGGCGGCTATTACTTCGATTGATCCCAGCTTGTACGAATCGGCGAAAATGGACGGAGCGGGACGGTTCAGACAGATGCTTTCCGTTACGCTGCCAGGAATGAGCATGATTATTGCGATGCTCGCGATTCTCAGCATCGGCAATATTTTGAATGCGGGATTTGATCAGATTTTCAATTTGTACCATGCCGGAGTTTATGAAACCGGCGATATTATCGATACCTTTGTCTACCGAATGGGACTGATCGATGCCAAGTTCGGACCGGCGACGGCTGTAGGGCTGTTCAAGTCGGTCGTGTCCTTGATTCTGATCAGCGTTTCCTATTATTGCGCTTATCGATTTGCCGATTATCGGATTTTTTAGAAAGGGGGGAGGAGCTTAGCGATGAACCAAAAGACAAACAAGTCGTATATCTTCCCTATCGTAAATGGAACCGTTCTGGGAATTCTCGCGCTGACGTGTTTGGCGCCGCTGCTGCACATTTTTGCTATAGCCTTCAGCGATAACAACGAGGTGGTTAAGGGCACCGTCACCTTGTGGCCCAGAAACTTTACTTTGAGCTCGTTTACCTTTGTGCTGGAACGCGAGGAATTCTGGAGAGCGTTTGGCGTGACGCTGGAGCGTATTGCGATCGGGCTTCCGCTGAATATGTTCCTTACGATTATTACCGCCTATCCGCTGGCGAAGGAGAGCACGGCGTTCAGGCCGCGGACGTTCTATGTCTGGTTTATGTTTTTTACGATGCTGTTCGGCGGAGGACTCATTCCAACCTACATGCTGGTCAGGCAGCTGGATATGCTCGATAGCATCTGGGCGTTGGTTCTTCCAGGAGCGCTTCAGGTCTACAATATTATTCTTTTGCTGAACTTTTTCCGTCAACTTCCGAAGGAAATGTCGGAAGCGGCCTACATGGATGGCGCCGGGCATTGGCAGACGCTGTGGAGAATTTATGTGCCCACTTCGATGGCGGCTCTGGCCACGCTTATTTTGTTCACGGTGGTCGCCCACTGGAACTCCTGGTTTGACGGGATGATCTACATGAACATGCCGGATAATTACCCGCTGCAGACTTTTCTGCGCACGGTGATCACGATGCCTGATTTTAAGTACTTGAAGGCGGATGACTGGAAAACTCTCCAAAGCATCTCGGACCGTACGACAAGATCGGCGCAGATTATTATTGCTTCCGTTCCGATCCTGCTGGTTTATCCGTTCTTGCAGAAATACTTCGTCAAGGGGATTGTCCTTGGGAGCGTAAAAGGTTAATTGAAGGCTGCATAAGAAGCTTGAACCAGAAAGGAGAATAGGAGCATGTTGAAAAACAAAATGCGCTTATACCGGGGATTGCTGGCGTTGCTGGCGGCGGTTGTGCTGTTTGGCGGCGCGAATGCCGCGATGGGGCTGCTTGCCGCCGCAACGCCGGGCGAGCAGTTTGTCATTAATAGCGATGGGGTTATCATGGAATACGTGGTAGCCAACGATCAATACGCGGCATATAAGCATATCGTTATACCTGCAACCGTTCAAGGAATCACGGTGAAAGCGATCGGGGAAGGCGCCTTTCAGGAGAAAAAAATTAAATCCGTTACTTTTCCCGGCACCCTTGAGCGCATAGAAAAAAGAGCTTTTTACAACAACTCTATTGAATCGCTTCTGTTTCCCGCCGACTTGCAAGAGATCGGCGCGGAGGCATTCGCCTTGAATCAAGTGAGTGCGCTTACATTGCCGGAAGGACTCGACACCGTTGGGGAATCGGCGTTTTCGGGGAATAAGCTGAGCGCGGTAGCCCTGCCGGAAGGCATCGCCAATTACGGCGGATGGATATTCCAATATAACCTGATCGAAGAGGTGCGGCTGCCGGCGGATATGAGGGAGATCCCGCAAGGTATTTTCAGCGATAATAAGCTTTCTTCAATCGCGTGGCCCGCAGATGTGACCCATATCGGCGCGGCGGCGTTTGCCTACAATCAATTTGTCGCGCTGGAATTGCCTAGCACCCTTATCGCAATCGGGGACAGCGCCTTTGAGCAGAACGAGCTATCTCAAGTCGCATGGCCGGAAGGGCTTCAGACCATCGGCAGCTGCGCCTTCAGGGGCAATGAGCTGATAGAGTTGGATTTGCCCGACAGCTTAACCGAGCTGGGCGACCGCGCTTATGCCAACAATCAAATCTCCGAGCTGACGCTGCCGCAGGGGCTGGCGGATCATATCGGCGAGTATGCCTTCCGCCAAAATCGGCTGGAATACGTCTATGAGCCAGTACACGAAGGAGAAGGGGAAGTCCGGGGCAAAGCGTTGCCCTATGCAAGGATTGCCGTAAGCGACAAAACGGGACAGGAACTGGGCAGAGCGCAGGCCGACGGCAAGGGCGTCTTTCGCGTTGTTCTCGCCGGCGGACGACAGGCCGGAGCGGACGAGCGGTTCTATGTAGCCGTTCAGGGCGGGGATAGAACGGCCATTCAAGCGATTTCTAAAAATTAAGCTTACAGGAAAGGTGTTAAATATGAGGAGAACTATTCATAAATCGATTTCCTGTGTCCTGTTGCTCGCGCTCCTGTTGACCTCCGGTTATGCGGTGCCGTCTGTGCGGGCAGCTCCAGCCGACCCGCCGATTACCGCCATCCATGTCCCCACGGTTGCGAATAAAGCTCCCGTCATTGACGGAGTCATCGAGGATGCGGAATGGGACGAGGCGGCGCAAAGCGCGGGTTTCGTCACCTTTACCCAGTCGGAGGCAGTACCGGAACCCACCTTCTTTAAGGTTTTCTTTACGGAGGACAAGCTGTATGTTGCGGTTCATTCCGTGCAGAAGGAAACGCCGAGCGCCAGGGTGACGGAACACGACGGCCCGGTGTATACCGAAGATTCGATCGAGATTTTTTTCCAGCCGGACCTTGCGCAGCAGACCTACTATCAGTTTGTTATTAATGCGATGGGGGTCAAATACGAAGGCCGGGAAAGAGATTCTTCATGGGGGAACGACGGGGACTGGAGTGCGCGCGCGACTACAGGGAACGGATACTGGGACCTGGAAGTGGAGCTTCCCGCAAGTCAGTTCGGACTGAACGGCTTCTCGGCAACGGAGTACGGCTTTAATATTAGCCGATCCCAGTCGGCGGGAGATCAGGGCGGTTCCGGACCTATGGCGATTCCTGCCATGATTCAAAGCTCTTGGTCGCCCTACTACGGTGGAACGTTTCACGACTTTACAGCGTTTGGCAGGCTTTACCGGGACGATCAGAACCATAGCGCGCTGCGTCAGACCGTCCATGCCGCTGATTTGAAGAGCGGGTTTCAGACGGCTTCCAGCGTGACTAACGCAACCTATGGCGATCTGACGTTCAAAGCGGTGCAAGAGGTGAGGGACAGCAGCACCGGCGCGCTGCTGGGGAGCGCTCAGGAACAGACGCTAACAGTGGCTGCCGGAGGCTCGGGAGATTTGAGCCTGAACAGCCCGCTGGAGCAAGGTAAATGGGAGTGCGTCCTGATCGTGACCGACGCAGACAGCGGCAAAGTGTACTACAGCAGAAAAATACCGGTCGATATTCCGCCTCCGCTCAAGGTGCGTTCTTACTGGAGCGAACAGAAGGCGGAGCTTAGTCTGGACAAAAATGATGTGAACACCGCATTTACTGCGACAAGCGCGCTGTTTGAATTGAAGAATGAGCAAGGAACGGTCATCTCCGCACAGGAAGTGAACGCCGATCCCGCCGGTTTATTCAGGGCATCAATGGATATGAACGCTCATCCGGCAGGAAGCTACCAAATTGTTGCCACGTTAAAAGGCAGCGGGAATTCCCATGCGCTTCCTGCAGTGTCTCTGGAAAAACCGGTCGCGCCGGAATGGTGGAACTCCGATTTGGGTACGGAGGATATTGTGCTCGCGCCATGGACCGGCGTGAAGACTGTCGGCAATAAAGTGGAGGTTTGGGGCAGGGAATATGCCTTTGGTGGTTCCCCCTTTGTGAGCCAGATTACCAGTCAGGGGCAGGAGCTGTTGGCTGCGCCGATTCGGATCGAGGGAGAGGCTGACGCGCGGGAGCTTCATTTTTACGAAACCAACGATATAGGTATAGAAAAGACGGATACCGCAGTCCAATATTTGAACGAGTCGGTATCGGACGATTTGAAGCTGAGCGTGAACAGCAAGGTGGAATATGACGGATTTATTCGGTTTGACGTGCAGCTGGCATCCGATTCCGGCACCCCGGTGCAGCTCCAGAACCTCAAGGTGAACATTCCGATGAGGCCGGAAGCTGCGACGCTGTTCGATGCGGATACGACCGATTCTCCTTTAAGGGGCAGCTATCCTTACTGGAGCGGGGCGCGTTCGGGGAAATTCCCCGATAAAGCTGCAGGCAGCTTTACTCCGCATATTTTTGTAGGAAACGATCAGGTGGGACTGACGTGGGTCGCCGAATCGACGGAAAATTGGTCGTTCCACAATCCCGATGATGTGCTGGCGCTGAAGAAGCAAGGCGGAGCCCATGTGCTGCAAATGAATGTGATTGACAAGGCAATCGAGATTGATCGGGACACGCCTCTGGTCTTCACCTTTGCCATTCAGGCTTCTCCCATCCGGCCTCAGGCGGAAAATAAGCAGGTTTTCATTTATGGAAGCAGCGCGTATGGCGCCGATCTATGGTCCATGAATACCTTCTCGCAGAACAAGGGGCAATTGAGCTATCCCGCCAAGGACTATGTGACGGCAGAGCACGGGGATTTGACGGTTAAAATGTCGCCCAAGGACTGGACCAACTATAGCTGGTCGGGCGGTTATCCGGACGATCCGCAAAATGAAATGGCGACACCGGTCGTTGCGGTCCGCTTCCCCAACGGCAATAGCTTCGGGCTTTACTACAGCTTGGCCGCTCCCAAGTTCTTCCTGGCCACTGAAACAGGGTTTAATCAGAACCGGGTTCGCCATAAAATTCAGGAGTTCACCTACGATCGTGAGTGGAATTACTCTTGGGAGCGAGAGGTCCGGTTAACATGGGACGAACACTCGCTGAAGGTTGGCATCGGCAACGGTTGGCCGATTGAGTATGAAGAGATGGCGGAAATCCCCCTTGATTTCGGCTTGATGAATGCGTCCATGCAAGAGGCCAAAATCGTTTATGGAGCTGGATTTATTTACAACAACTTCACCGCGAGAGCGGAAAATGGCGACCCGATCGTGTGGGAGCTTCAAGTGGAAGATGAGAATGTACCGGGGAGAGTATTGACCGGGCAGTATCAGCTTCTTCCCAATGAGACCTGGCCCACGGAAAGCAGAATCTACGTAGGCGGTCCCGATCTTAACGGCAGTCGCGACTGGCCATGGTTTTTGGATCGATTAAAGAAAGACAACTACCAGCTGCTCAAAATTCACGAGGACTGGACGGAATCCCAAGGTTATCCGATGACGCGGGAGCAAGGAAGAAAAGACGCCCTCCATGCATTGGCGGCAGCGGCCAATGAGAAGGGCATCCCCGTGATCCCTTACATTGGCTTCCAGTTGGGGAACAATACGCCGGAATTTCAAACCTACAAGGATGAAATCGTGACGGAACCGTTTTTCCTGCCTAACGGCTGGGTGCGTTCGGATACGAATCATATCGGGGCGAATATTTCGTATGCGGGGCAGTACCAGAATTTCATGCTGTGGAGCATTAACAAACTGCTCCTGGAAGACGGCATCGGCGGTCTGTACATGGACAGCACCGCGATCCCGCCAATGGATCAGAACCTGCATCATGGCGCGGGTTATTATGATCGTGACGGAGTTTTGCAGCCCTCCTATTCCATCTTCGAGTACAGGAATTTTATGAAACGTCTTCGTACGATGGGGAAGGCCGTTCGCCCCGATTTCTATATGGACCTGCACACGCCTGTCGGCACATGGACGCCGACTGCGGGATTTGCCGACAGCATATGGAAGGGAGAGCAATTCCTGAATGCGGAGGCCAATCCGTCGGAAAACACCTTCCGCAGAGAGGTGACGCCGGAGCTGCTGCGGGCAACGATGGGGAAACAGACGGGACTGGCTATTAACTTCCTGAATTACGCGCAGGTGGATACCGCATCGGCGGTAAGCGCGGTGCTGGATATTCCGGTGAGGCTGGATGGGCTATTGCGAGCCAAGATGATGAAGTACTACGACCTGAACGACGCTCGGTTTATCCTATATAGCGACAGCAACATTGCAGGCTCCAATGAAGAGACGCCTATGTCGTACTATAAGCGTTCCGACGGCGCAGTGGTGGCGGTTGCGGCGAACCTGAGCCGGACAGATCAGCCGAGGGATGTGACCTTCACGCTGCCCGAAGGTTTGATTTTGCCGGGAAGTGCGGCGACCGACGCCATCAACGGGGATAATCTGTCATTGAACGGAAACGCATTGACGGTGCATTTTGAGAAGGCGTGGCGGTACAAGTATATTTTGCTGGCTCCCGAAAGCGTTCAAAATCCGGTGAGATATCCTTTCGAATGGCCGACTATCGGTTTTCCCAACTAAATGAAGAAGGAGGCAGATCCGATATGAAAAAAAGAATATGCGGGGCTTTGCTCAGTCTGTGCATGACGATGCCCCTGCTGCCCGCGGCGGCGTCGGCGGGACCGGGAACCGGGGCGATGACTGCCGGGACCGGCGGAATCGTCGACGGAAACACCCTTTATTTCGGCCGGTATACGGAGAATGGTAGAACCTATGAGGTTCCTTGGCTCGTGCTGGATGCCGACAAAACCAATACCCTTACGGGAGGCGCGTTCCTGATCTCCAAATATTTGCTGGGAAGCACGCCCTTTGAAGCCGTATGGGACGGCGACGACAACGACGGACAGGCACAGCCCAACGAATGGCAAAGCAGCGACGCGCAGACGTGGACTCGAAGCTTTGCCGGATCGGAGCGCTTTACGGCTGCGGAGCTGTCGGCCATGCAGGCAACAACGAAAGCGGACGGTTCGTATCTAGAGTACGGCGCAAGCGAGCTTATTGGGGAAAAGGCGTTTTTCCTGTCGGGGGAGGAAGCGGCGACCTATTTTCACAGCGATCAAGAACGGGAAGCGGAATTTATCGCCGATCCGGTCGGCAGCAGCGCCGGCTGGTGGTGGCTGCGGTCGCCGTATGGGGACGAGCCTCATAACGCCGGCGTAGTCTCGGTAGTTCAGCGCTATACCCGCGTGTCCTACGCCGACGGCGCCCGCCCCGCTTTTAACCTGTCGCTGTCCTCGGTTCTCTTCTCCTCCGCTGCCCTGGGAGGCAAGCAGAGCGGAACCATAGGCGCCGCTGGGCTCAAAGCGGTTTCAGGCGGTACGCCGTCGGAATGGAAGCTGACTGTTCGGGATAGCAGCAGAACGTTCACGGCGGAAAGAACGGGATATAACGCGACGAGCAAAGTGATGACTATCGGTTACACGGGCGCAGCGACGGGAGTCAATGAATATATTTCGGCCGTAGTTATGGACCTAAGCGGTGCTGTGAAATACTATGGAAATATCGCACAGCCGCAGAGCGCAAGCGGCAGCGTTAAGCTTGACCTATCCGGCGTGAGCTTGGGGGCGGACGATAAGCTTTATGTGTTCTCCGAAGCGACAAACGGCGATAACAAGACCGACTACGCCAGCGCATTGCAGGAACTGAGTCTAAGCGGCAGCTCAACGGGCAGTTCATCCGGCAGTTCGTCCGGCAGTTCGTCCGGCGGTGGCGGCACGGTGACAACCGATCCGAAGCTCCCGATCGAGGAAGATAAGGAAATCTTGCCTTCCACACCGGTCGGAACAGATCATTTTATCGACGTGAAGAAAACCGACTGGTTCTACGACGCGGTGAAGTACGTCTATGAAAAAGGGCTGATGAAGGGCGTCACCGATACGGCCTTTGACCCTGGAGCAACGACGGCGCGCGCGATGCTGGTGACGATTTTGTACCGCCTGGAAGGCTCGCCTGCCGTGAGCGCAGCTCACGCTTTCAACGACGTGGCGACGGCTAAGTACTACGCGGATGCGGTAGCCTGGTCGGTCGAAAACAACATCGTGGGCGGATACGGCAACGGCAAGTTTGGCCCGGAAGACGCGATCACCCGCGAGCAATTGGCGACGATTCTATACCGGTACGCAGCCTTCAAAGGGTATGACGTGTCCGCCCGAGCCGATCTCTCCGGATTTGCCGATGCAGACTCCGTGTCGGCCTACGCGAAGAACGCCATGCGCTGGGCCAACGCCAAAGGGTTTATTCAGGGGTCCGGCACGAATCTGACGCCGAAAAGCAACGCATTGCGCAGTCAGATGGCGGCTATTATACAAAGATTCCTTGAATTTTACAAATCATAATGAAAAAGCGCCGCCGTCACCCCGTTGTGGCGACGGCGCTTTTATAGTTGGACAACAAAGTCCTAACGGCGGTCAACAGAATCCGATTGTCCGTTCAAGCCGTTGTTTTTACAATTGCAGTAGAGCGTACTCTACAACGATGGGAGTAACGTCATGGCTAACATCAAGATCAAAGCAGCAGGAGCCGCAACGTTGGCGTTTATGCTTGTGGCGCTCGGCGCTTGCAGCGGCAAAGGGGAGGATCCGGTCGCCGAGGAAACGGCGAAGCCGACGAACGGTCCGATAGGCAAATACGACCCGCCAATCGTGCTGACGACGGGCCGGGAAATATCGGAAACGTTGAAATTCGAGGAAGGGCGCTCGATCGACAACAACGTCTGGTACGATGCTTATCGGGACGCATTAGGGATTGAAGTCAAGAACGATTGGGTCGTAAAGGGCGGCGAAGCCTACACGAATAAATCGAATATCGCCATCGCCTCGGGCGAAATACCGGACGTCCTGGCCGTTAATGCGCTGCAGCTGAGAAATTTGGTGGAAGCCGACATGATTGAGGATTTGACCGCTGTTTATGACGAGTACGCATCGCCTTTCACGAAAAGTTTGCTGAAGGAAGACGGCGGGCTGGCGATGAAGGCGTCCGCGTTCGGAGGGAAGCTTTATGCGCTCCCGCTGACGAACAGCAACCTGGACGAAGTGTCGATGCTGTGGGTGCGCGACGATTGGATGAAGCGACTGAATTTGCCGGAGCCGACGACGATGGACGGCATGATCGCCATTGCCAAGGCGTTTACCGAGCAGGACCCCGACGGCAACGGGAAGGACGACACGTATGGGCTGGCGCTCGTGAAAGAGGCGCAGATTCCCGGCTTCTTCAACGGCTTCCACGCTTATCCCGGAACCTGGGTGGAGGGGCAGGACGGCCAGGTCGTATACGGCAGCATTCAGCCGGAAATGAAGGGCGCGCTGCTGAAGCTTGCGGACATGTACAAGGCCGGATACTTCGATAAAGAATTCGGCGTGAAGGACGGACCGAAATACGACGAGCTGATCGCTTCCGGCAAAGTCGGCATGATGTACGGGCCGATGTACGCACCGCTTGCCAATCTCAAGAATAACAAGCTGAACGATCCACAGGCGGAATGGCGAGCGTATCCGATCCCGTCGGCGGACGGCCAGCCGGCGCTGGCTCAAGTAGGCGTATCGGCAAGCTCCTTCTATGTCGTCAGGAAAGGTTACAAGCATCCCGAGGCGGTTGTGAAGCTGTTGAATTTCTGGAATGAAAAAAACTGGGAAAATGCCGATGTATCGCTGTCGCGCAACGTGGACAAAAAAATTGAGACGTGGCCGTACGGGCTGGTCAAAGCGTTCCCGGTGCTCAAAAACGTGAAGGCGCACCGTGCCGTTAAAGCCGCTCTGGAGAGCCGAAATCCGCAAGGACTCGATCTTGAGCAGCAAATTTATTACGACGCGATTCAAAATTGGTTCGAGACAGGCGACATTGCCGGCAACGGCTGGGGGTTTTATCGCTCCTTCGGCAAGGATGGGGCGGGGATGGAAATGATCGACGGCTACTTAAACGAGGCTAAGCTGAAAAATACCGAGTTCCTCGGCGGCTCTACCCCGACGATGGCGGAGAAATGGGCGACGCTGAACAAGATGGAGTCGGTCATGACGATCAAGATCGTCCTTGGCCAGTCGGGCATCGAGGAGTTCGACAAGTTCGTCAAGGATTGGAACGAGCTTGGCGGAGAGAAAATTACCGAAGAAGTCAACGAGTGGGTAAAAGCCGTCAATTAGCAACCGGAAGGGGGACGCATGGAAGGAACGAGGTGAGACAATGCGTCTGGAAACCGGACGCTGGAAACGGAATCTGGCGCTTCATGCGATGCTGGTGCCCGGCGCGGTATTTATTTTCCTGTTCAATTATATTCCGCTGGCAGGCATCGCGATGTCCTTTCAGAAGTTTATCCCGAGCAAGGGGTGGTTCGGCTCGAAATGGGTCGGATTGGATAATTTCACTTACATGCTGCGTCTGCCGGATATCGGTCAGGTGATTTACAACACGATGCTGATCGCCGTATTGAAAATATTATGCGGCCTGATCGTACCGATTCTCACCGCGCTGCTGCTCAACGAAATCAGGAACGGCCTGATCAAGAAGGGCGTACAGACGCTGATTTATCTTCCGCATTTTTTATCGTGGGTCATTCTCGGCGGCATTCTCATGGATATTTTGTCGATGCAGGACGGGATTGTAAATCGTTTCCTCGGGTTGTTCGGCATTGAGTCGATTTTTTTTTCTGGGCTCGAACGCCTGGTTTCCATATTTAAAGGGATCGTGCTCGGCAGCGTGAAGGGCTGAATGCCGGGAAGCACGGAGAGGGGCTTACACAAGATGAAACTTAACTATAATATCGACCCGGCTTTGCTTGTGGACGAAGTACAAGGGCCGAGAGTCATTGGGATGATGAAGGAAGCGGGCGTGGATACGATCTGGCTGTGGGGATATTTTTACGGCTCGACGTGGAGCAGTCTGGAGACGATTGCCGAGGCCGGAAAAATTGCCAGAAGCCACGGCTTCGAAGCGGCGATTATTCAATTGCCCGTCGGTCATCCCGGCAACAGCCTGAACCCCGACGACGCCGACGTGCTGCTGAAAATTCCCGACCATTGGCGTTATCGTCAGGACAGCGCGGGTAAGCCGAAATACTATATCGGCGATATCGAGCCCGTCATGGTGCGCGAGAACGTCGAGTCGATTGTGGCGCTGCGCGATGCGGGCTTTAAGCGGTTTATGATGGACGACGACTTGCGTCTGGGCGAGTTGGGAGACGAGATTCAGGGCTGTTTTTGCGAGATTTGTCTGAGCGAATTCGGGCAGGTCTCCGGTCGGACGTTGACGCGGGAAGCGCTTGTGCAGACGCTGCAGAACAAGACGGACACGGCATTAATGAAGGAATGGGTGCATTACAACTGCTCCAAAGTAACCGACATGATGAAGGAAATGAACGTTCCCGGCGTCGAGCTGGGCATCATGGTCATGCACCTCGGCGACGAGCGGCATGGGATCGATATTCGCGCGATTAAGGAAGCGGTTCCCGGAGTCGAATTTCGCGTCGGCGAGCTGCACTTCAGCGACGGGGAATTCGGCAGTCCGGAAGGGAAGGCCAGCGAGCTGCTCGGCATTCAGTATCATTTGAACCTGGTCGGTCGCGAGCATGCGGTTAGCGAGACGACGGTGTTCCCGCCTCGATCCCTTAGCGAGAACAATCTGATCTGCAAGGTGAAAATCGCCGTATCCGCGGGCATTTCGGACATCTATTTCATGAGCGGCACATGGCTGATCGACGAGTCGTATTGGAGCGCCTGGAGCCGGCAGTATCCGGCCATCCGGCAGATCGCGGATTGGTGCGACCCGTACGAGCGGGCCTATCCGGTACATCTGGCCAAAGGCACGCACGGCGCATACGGCGAGCCGGTCGAACCGCCGCTGCTGCCTTATTACGCCGGACTGCCGGTCAAACCGGTGCGCGGCAACGAGCCGGATGCAACGGGAGAGGTGCTGCTGTTTTTCGGGGATTACCGGATTGGCGATGAATGGGAGAAGTGCTTCCCGTTGTATAAGACCGTTATCGTCGATCGCAAAGCGGCGGAGCGCAATAAAGGCATGCTGGATCGGTTGCCGGAGAACGTGCGGCTCTGGGAGCATGAGGCGGGCACATTGCCGGCGGAGACGGAGGTTGCGCTGCTAAGGCGCGAGCTTGAAGCTTGCGGAGCGTTTGAGGCTGATTTTCCACGTATTATTGAAGGCGTCAATCTGGCGCTTGTTTCGCTGCCGGAGAGAAACAACGTTATCGTCATGAACCTGGAGGAGCGCCCGAACGCCGGGCTGCTGGAGCTTGGCGTTCGTCGGACGCCCATCGAGCTTCCGGCGCTCGGATTCGCCCTAGTTGAAGAACGGGACGGGCAGTTCAACGTTCATATGTTTTAAGATATTGGCCTGAGCGCGTACACGACCGAATAACCATGTGGAGGTTAGTGCGTCATGGAGAACATGAACGACAAGGAATCCGAGAAATCCGCCAGTGTGTCCCGCCGTCAATTTCTGGCCTATACGCTCGCCGGCACGGCCGCGCTTGCGGCTGGCGGAGCGTTCAGCCCGCTTACGGCTTATGCGGAGGGAAACGAGCAGGCGGCCGCATTGACCGTGTCGAGCGACACGGTTAGCGTCAAAGATTTCGGCGCCGTCGGCGACGGGGTCACGGACGATACGGCGGCGTTGATCGATGCCGCCGATTATGTCAATGCGATTGCGAACACGGACGGAACGCCTGTGCAGCTCTATTTTCCGAACGGCACTTATCGATATTCCTCGGGTCTATATTTCAATAGGCCGGTTATTCTGTGCGGCAGCGGCGGCGCGAAGCTTGTCTATGAAGGGACCGCTCACGCCGTCAAGCTCGGCAAAGACGGAATCGGCTACAACGATCCGGTTAACCCGCAAACGAAGCATGAATTTTACGGCGTTCGCGATCTGATCTTATCGGGAGGCGCGAATGCGCAGCACGGCATTTATGTGAATACATTCGTGGTGAATCCCCGCATCGACCGGTGCGTGTTCAAAAACTTCGGCAGCGCGGCCGGCTACGCGATCTTCTTTCAATCGGACAACTGGAACTGCTACGTAACGGACTGTATGTACGAGAGCGCCAACGATATTGCCAGAAACTTCATCAGGGCGAACGGCAAATCGGCGGCAGGCGTATCCGACAACGGCAATTCCCGCTTAAATGTCGTAGACTGCTTCGCCAATATTGGCGGTACGACCGCGGGCGGGACGGGCGTCTATGCGAGCGGCTGGAAATCTGTCATTCGCGGCGGAGGTTTCCAAGGGTTTAAGTACGCCGTGCATATTGCGGATAACACGAATTATGTGGAAGTCGATTCGACGTATGTGGAAACGATCTATAGCGGCTGCGAGGCCGTCATCGCAATGGGCGACCAGCCTACGGCAGCCGTATCGCCGTTTTATGCCACGGGGCTCAAGCTCAAGGACATGTACGTGAATTTGCATAATGTCTCCAACGATTATGTGTCAACCGATACGAAGTTTCTCGTATGCCTGAATGACAAAATTGCGCTCCGCAACGCGGACATCTCCGTCGATGTGTATATGGGCGGGAACTATCCGCTGCTGCTGTTGAACCCGATCGCGGGACAGAGCGGCATCGACATTCGCAGTACGGGCAATCCGAAAATGTACGCTGCGTCCGCCCCCAGCACCTTGCTGCTCTCCGATGCCGAGCGGGCGGTCAACTACGGTACGAATACGTGGTTCGACATTTGGCAGCGCGGGAACGGGGCAAGCTATACGATCGCCGGTTCGGGGATATTCAAAGTGGCCGACCGCTATTACGTGAGCCGCGACGGCATCGGCGGCTCAGCAGCCGTGACGAAGGAAACGTTTGCTCCCGGTCAGACGGCGGTGCCTGGGCATCCAAGCTATTTTCTGCGGTTAACGAACAGTCAGACGGCCACGGGAGCGACGTACAATACGCTCATTAATGTGATCGAGGACGTGACGAAGCTGTCTGGCGAGCGCGTGTCCTTGTCGCTGTATTTGCGCTGCTCGAAGTCGATCTCCGTGCAGCCGGTGCTGGCGCAAATATTCGGCTCGGGCGGATCAAGCGCGACCTATACGTCGGCCGGAACCACCGTCATCGGCACTTCGTTCGCGAAGGTTGTGTTTACGTTCGACGTGCCGCGCGTGGACGGCAAAACATGGGGCGCCAATCACCGGCTGGAGATGCATCTTTCGCTGCCGGTCAACCAGACGTTTACGCTCGACTGGGGGCCGTGGAAGCTGAACAAGGGAGAGTATCCGACGGAAAACTACCGGCCCGACAAGCTGGAGGAGCTGCGCAGATGCAAAGCGTTCTATGAAAAAGGGAACCTGAATCAGCTCATCGCGACCCACCAGCGGGGCGCGGTCCATTTTGCCACCGAGAAGTACCGTCAGCCCAATTGCAAAGCGCATGTCGTCTATCAAGACGGCTCCGCCAACTATAATGCCGTTGTTTCCATCTTTACGACAACCGACATGGCCTATACACTGAATGCGATGGCGACCGATTCTTCCGTCGATTGGGAAGCGGACGCGGAACTGGTGTAAGTTTGCTAGGAAGGATGGAGAAGCGAACGATGCCGCGAGACAAACAGCCGAGATGGGGAATTTACAAGAAGTTGGTAGGCTCGTTCCTTCTCATTCTGATTCCGATCTATGTGATCAGTCTTTGGATGAATCAGCAGGGAGCGGATGTCGTCAGACAGGAAATCGCCAAATCGATGCAGCAAAAAACGGATTACGTCATGACATCGCTGGAGAACGAGATCGAGCGGATCACGACGTTGCAGCAAACTTTTATCAACGACGCCGATCTGAACGACTTGAGCATACGGGCGGCGACGCTGACCGATTACGAGCGGACGAAAGCGTTCAAGGATTTGCAAGCCAAAATCGTCATGCTGGCCGAGTCCAGCAAGCTGATTCAGGATGTGTTCGTCCTGATGCCGAAGTTGGACAAGCGGTTGTCGGCCAAATCCAGATTTAACGTCGATACGATGGACAAGGGAGAATACGAGAGCCTGCTCAAAGCGCAAAATCGTCTGTTCAACCCGGTGTATTACAAGGGAAGGTTGCTGCTTCCGCTCGGGTATCCGAGCGCAACGCGTTCGCAATATTTGCTGGTCATCGAGCTGTCGAGCGAGAAAATCGGCCGGGAAATGGACGTGTTCCGTTCCTATGAGGACAGCGTCACTTATTTGACGGACGAGTACAATCAAGCGACGCTGTATGCGCAGGCGGACGGCGTGGAAGCGGCGGACCGGATTCAGTCGCTGGAGCAGGACGGCAGCGGCGCGCTGACGATCGACGGCGTCCCTTATCTCGTATTTTCTAAGCGATCCGATATGCTGCAATGGAGTCTGAGGACGGCTTTGCCGGAAAATATCGTGCTCGACCCGGTCTATTCGATCAAGCGCTGGTACGGGTATTTGTCGGCAGTATCGATCGTCATTGTGCTGATCGCTTCGCTGATGATTTTTCGGCTGATTCATCAGCCGCTCAAGAAGCTCGTTACGAGCTTTCGCAAGGTGGAGCAGGGCAAGCTCGATATTGTGATCGAACGCCGCGAGCATGACGAGTTTGCCTATCTGTACACACAGTTTAACCGGATGGTTGCGAAATTGAACGAGCTGATCCAGGAAGTGTACGAAAAGACGATCTACAGCCAAAAGTCGGAGCTCAAACAGCTGCAATCGCAAATTAATCCGCATTTTTTGTACAACAGCTTATACATTCTCTATTTGATGGCCGACGAGGAGGATTACGACGGCATTCGGAAATTGTCCCGACATCTCGGAGACTATTTCAAATTTCTGACCCACAACAAAGCCGACATTATCCCGCTTGAGCAGGAGTTGAATCATGCCCGCGTATACGGCGCCATTCAGGAAATCCGCTTCAGCAACCGTATTTCGTGCGAGTATACGGTAGAGGGCGATCCGTCCAAGTGGCAAGTGCCGAGGCTGATCGTCCAGCCGGTGCTGGAAAATGCGTTCATCCACGGCCATGAGCATACGGAGGAGAACGGACGAATCTCCGTACGTGTGCGCTGCGAACGCGAGGCTCTTACGATTACGGTCGAGGATAACGGCAATGGGATCGGCGAGGAAAAGTTGGCGGAAGTTCGGCAGAAGCTGACGCTTCGGCACGATGAGACGGAAACGCACGGCATCGTTAACGTTCATCGGAGGTTGGCGTTGCTTTACGGCAGCGCCAGCGGTGTTCGCATCGATCCGGTTGCCGGGGGCGGGACGGCGGTCACGCTGCGGATAGAGGCTCGGCCCGTAGACATGGGAGAAGAGGGAGGATGGCAGCTTGCATCATATTCTGGTCGTCGATGACGAGCCGCTGATCGTGCGCGGGGTGTGTAATATTCTAAGCGAGCTGGAGCAGGCGCACATCCGCTACGCTTATACGCCGCGCGAGGCGAGACGGCTGGCGGAAGAGAGCCGCATCGATATTCTGATCACCGATGTGCGGATGCCGGGCATGAGCGGCCTGGACATGGCTCTTCACATTCGCGAGCTGTGGCCGCGCTGCAAGGTTATTTTTTTGTCCGGACATGCGGACTTTGAATATTTGCAGTTTGCCTTGCGTCACGGCGCCTTCGACTACTTGCTGAAGCCGGCGGACAGGGAGACGATTCTCGGCTTGTTTCGCCAAGCGACGGACCGGATCGAGCAGGAAATCAACGAACAGGCCGTCATGGAGAGGACGCGGCAGCAGATCAAGGACGCCCGGCCGCTGCTTGTCGAGACGCATCTGCGCGAGCTGCTGGCCGGAGACGCCGCTGCGCTGGAAGAATTGCCGGAGCAGTTGCAGATGCTCGACCTTCCGCTGCGAGCCGACATGCCGTTAGTCGTGCTTGTCGGGCGGATCGACAGTTGGCCTTCGCATCTGTCGCCTAATGACAGGCTGCTGATGGAGTACGCGGCCTGCAATATTATGGAGGAGTATTTGCAGTCGTTCAGCCGGATTGTTGCGGTTAAAGACGGCAAGAGCTTCGTATGGCTCGTCCAACCTCTGCGCGATGAGGAAGGCGAGCAGCGGCATCATCTGTATATTCGCGAAACGCTGGAACAAATACAGCAGTCCATCCGACAGCTGCTGCGGCTGCCGTTGTCGATCGTGCTGTCTCCTCCCGCGGTGGCTTGGAGCGCGCTTGCCGGCGAATACCGCGCGATGTGCGGCTTGCTGCAGCAAGGAATCGGTCTGGATGAAGAAATTATTATAAGCGGCGCGGATGAGAAAGAAACGGTTGGCGAGGAGGAGCGAGGCGGCGGGGAGCACGAGCATATCGCGACTGCCGTCGGCCGGTTGCGGCTGCAGTTGGAGACGCGGGAACGGGAAGCCTTCGGCAAAACGCTATCCGCGCTGTTCGAGTGGGGGCAAAAGACGGTATTTGTCGGCTATCCCGTTCAGCTTGAGCTGTTCAGCTCCGTATCGGCGATGTTTCTGGGGTTTATGAACAAGCGCAAGCTGGCGCAGACGATCGGACAAGCCTTCGATCTGACACTGATGTCGGCCTACCATGCGCATGATACCTGGAACGATCTGCTCGACTACTATTTGCGCTTGGGCGATGCGCTGTTTAACCGGATCGAGGCGGAGCGGACCGATCAGAAAAGAGAAATTATCGATAAAATCGACCGCTACATCGCCTACAATCTCGACAAAGACTTATCGCTGCCGCGGCTGGCGGACCTCGTGTATTTGAGTCCGCATTATTTGTCGCGGACGTATCATGCGGTCAAAGGTTATCCGCTGGCGGATCACATTGCGGAGATGAAGCTCGCCACAGCCAAGCGGCTGCTTGCGTCGCAGGATATGAAGGCGCAGGATGTCGGCCGGATGGTCGGCTTCGAGGATATGTCGTATTTCGGCAGGTTTTTCAAGAAGCATGCGGGCATGACGCCCGGCGAATATAAGGAAGCGGTGAAGAGCGGGATATGAATGAGAATGCGAATACAGGTGTGAGTGAGAATGCGAGTGCGAATGCAGGTGTGAGTGAGGGGGCGAGTGAGAATGCGAGTGCGAATGCGTCAAGTTGGGTGTCCCCTTCTCAGCCAGTTAAAATCATTCTTGATACCGACATCGGTCCGGATTGCGACGATGCGGGCGCGCTGGCGGTTCTTCATGCGCTGGCCGACAGAGGCGAAGCCGAGATCGTCGGCGTGATGCACAATACGTCCAGCCCGTGGGGAGCGGGCTGCATCGATGCGATCAGCGCTTATTACGGGCGTCCGAATCTTCCCATCGGCACCTTGAAGGACGAAGGGTTCCTCGTCGGCGAGCCGTACGAGAAATACAACAAATACGTGTCGCAGCATTATCCGAATCGTTACCCGGACGGCTCCGGCGTGCCGGACGCGACGGCGCTGTTTCGCAAGCTGCTGGCCGCGGAGCCGGATCGCGCCGTGACCGTGGTCGGCATCGGCCCGCTGCGAAACTTGCATCTGCTGCTCGAATCGGGGCCGGATGAGGCGAGTCCGCTTGACGGGGAGGCGCTTGTCGCGGCGAAAGTTGAGCGGCTTGTAGTGATGGGAGGCGCGTACCCTTCCGGCGAAGAGTGGAACTTTCAGATGGACCCGGCTTCCGCCAGTCAAGTGTGCGAGCGGTGGCCGACGCCGATTCTCTTCTGCGGTTTCGAGATCGGGGAGAACCTGTTGACGGGAGGACGGATGTTCGAGGAATCGCCGGTCAACCATCCGGTGCGGCAAGCCTACGCACTGTTTCTGGACGGAAAAACCGACCGTAGCAGTTGGGACTTGATTACCGTGCTTTGTGCAGTGAGAGGCTTCGCGCCCTATTGGGATATAGAAGCCGGAGGGAAAGTCGAAATTGACGAGCGCGGCGGGAACGTATGGCGGCAAGTCGATTCCGGCAAACACGCTTATTTGATGCCGAAGCTTGATCCGAGCGAGGCGCAGCGTCTACTGGACGAGCTGCTCGTATGGAGGTGATGACGATGACCATGAACGTGGAGGCGCTTAGCCGTAAAGTCGTTGTTTTTGGAAGCTTGAATATGGATATCGTCGTTAGCGTGGATAGATTGCCGCAAGCGGGGGAGACGGTCACTGCGCGGGGAAGCCGGTTGCTGCCCGGCGGCAAAGGGGCGAATCAAGCGGTCGCTCTTGCCCGCCTTGGCGCGGATGCCGTGCTCGTCGGCGCAGTCGGGGACGACGAGTTTGGCGTACGTCTTGTCGAAGCGGCGCGCCAAGAGGGACTGTCCGCAGAAGCGATTCGCATCGTTCCTTCCACGCCGTCCTGAACTGCGATGATCTATCACGCCCCGAGCGACAATTGCATCGCCGTCGTGCCGGGCGCCAATGCGTGTTGGGATGCTGAGCTCGTCGATAGCTACCACGAGATGATCGCCGGCGGGACAATCGTGCTGGCGCAGCTCGAACTGCCTTGGCAGGCGGTCGCCCGCGCATTCGAGCTGGCCACAGGCAACACGGCGTTCGAACGGTGCTGAATCCGGCGCCTGCGCCCGCGAGCGGCATTCCCGACTCGCTGCTGCGGTTGACCGATATCCTCACGCCTAACGATAGCGAATTTCGAGCGCTCTGCGGCCGCGATTGCGATACTGACGAGCTTCTTGAGGCGGAGCTGCTGGAATGGGAGGCGGCGTACGGTCATCGGGTGCTCGTCACGCGCGGAGCGATCGGCGCCTCTTATTTGGAAGCCGGACATCTGCGCACGGTCCCTTCCCTTGCCGTCGAAGTCGCCGATACGACGGGGGCCGGCGACACGTTTAACGGCGCATTATGCTCTGGCCTCGCCAGCGTCTGGCCGTTCGAGCGGGCAGCGCACTTCGCCGCCGCTGCGGCTTCCTTGTCGGTGACCCAGCTCGGCGCGCAGGCAGGCATGCCGACTTTCGCAGCGGTCATGCGCCGGCTATCCCCGGAGCCGCAAAGTATATGAACTGATCGGCCTGGCCTGGCGGCCCGCCAAGGCGGATTATCAGTCTTGTTTTCGGCGATGGTCCGCCAAGGCGGATTATCCGCCTTAATTCCGGTCGCCGGGCCAATTCGGTTCGATTAAGACGGATTATCCGCCTTGTTTTTCCACAAATCAGCTTTTCCCGAATTTAAGGCGGAAAAGCCGCTCTGTTTTTCGCGGAATGGCCGGTTTCTCATATTTAAGGCGGATTTTCCGCTCTGGCGCGCCATGGTAGGATCTAAACTGCCCGCTCACACGTCTATAACGGTCCCGCAGGCCGTTAGACGCGCCAATCTGCCCGCTGACACACCTATAACGGTCCCGCAGGCCGTTAGACGCGCCAATCTGCCCGCTGACACACCTATAACGGTCCCGCAGACCGTTAGACGCGCCAATCTGCCCGCTCACACGCCTATAACCTACTTTCCACTCTCTCATGTAACAGATAGCATCCCTATACGTTCGCTTCAAGAAAATCAGCCTCCGCTATCGTTTTCCCTGCTTGAACCGTCGAGAAAGGAACTTGAACAACGCGCTCCGAAGCTTTAGACTCGAATTATGGTCGCATCGTTAGGAAAGCGAGGGGAACGTACAATGATCGTAATAGGTTTGACCGGGTGGGGGGATCACGATTCGCTGTACGCGCCCGGAACGGCGGCGAAGGACAAGCTTAAGGTTTACGCCAGGCATTTTGCCATTGTGGAGATGGACAGCGCCTTCTATGCAGTGCAGCCTCCGGACAGGATGGCGCGTTACGCTGAGGAGACCCCGGAGGGTTTCGGCTTTGTCGTCAAGGCTTACCAGGGGATGACGGGACACTTGAGAGGCAAGCCATATTACGAAAATGACAACGATATGTACGGCGCGTTCCGAGACAGCATGGCGCCGCTCCGAGAAGCCGGGAAGCTGACGGCTGCGCTGTTCCAATATCCGCCCTGGTTCGACTGCAATAAGGAAAACGTTCGTTTGCTGCGCGAGACGAAGAAGCGAATGGAGGGCTTTCCTTGCGCGCTCGAATTCAGGCATCAGAGCTGGTTCGCTACGGAGATGAAGGAGAAGACGATTGCGTTCATGCGCGACGAAGGCTGGATTCATAGCGTCTGCGACGAGCCGCAGGCGGGCAGCGGCTCGATTCCGACCGTTCCTGAGGCGACCTGTCCGGATTTGACGCTTGTCCGCATGCACGGCCGGAACGTTGGGGGCTGGAATCAAAGCGGCAACGCCAACTGGCGAGAGGTACGCTATTTATACGATTACAACGAGAGCGAGCTGAACGAATGGGGCGCGAACCTTGCTCGATTGGCGGAAGGCAGTCGTACCGTCGGTGTCATTTTCAACAATAACTCTGGCGGGCATGCGGCAGGAAACGCCAAGCAGATGATGCGTTTGCTGGGACAGCCCGTATACGAGCTTCCGGTTGTTCGCGAGCCGGAGCAGCTTGATTTGTTTAATTTCTAGCTAAGGCGGAACAAAGGCGCAGCGAAGGATACGCCATTTTCGCGCTGTTTTTTTGTCGTTCCTTCCGATTTACGCGAAGGAGACAACGAGTAAGAATCAGATTAAGGAGCATTTTTCTTTTATAACGGAGGGGGACGCTAGTAATGGAGACAGCTAAAATCAAATTTGATCGCTTTCCAGGCGGTGTGCACCGGGCGGTTACATTCAGCTTTGACGATGGACGGGAGCATGACCGCAGACTTGTCGCGGCGATGAATCGCTACGGGTTGAAAGGAACCTTTCATCTGAATTCCGGCTTCTTCGGGAAGGAAGGGTACATTCGCGCAGAAGAGGTCGCCGAGCTATTCAGAGGGCATGAAGTATCGGCTCATACGGTTGACCATCCGTTTCTGGATCAATCGCCCGACGACCAGATCGTACATGAAATTATGACGGACCGCGCGGCGCTGGAGGAACTGGTCGGATACCCGGTGCGTGGCATGAGCTACCCATTCGGCACCAGCAATGACCGCGTCGTAGCCATATTGCCGTCGCTCGGCATCGAGTATGCCCGCACCACGGGGAGCCATGGCGAGTTTTGGATGCCAGACGATCCGTTGCGTTGGCATCCGACCTGTCATCATAAAGAGGGGCTTCAAGCGACAGACCGTTTTCTGCAGTCACAGCCTCGCCAAAGCCGGATGGAACTGTTGTTCATATGGGGACATAGTTTCGAATTCGAGCGGGATAACAATTGGGAGCTGATGGATGAAATCGGGGAACGGCTCGGCGGCGATCCTGCTATCTGGTCTGCAACAATGGCAGAGTTGATCGCTTATCGCAGGGCGCTGGATGCACTGCGATTCTCGGTAAATCGGAAATTGATACATAACCCGTCCGCCGTCGAAGTATGGTTCAGCGTTGACGGGGAACCAGTGAAGGCTGAACCGGGAACGACGCTCTCATTATAGGCTTTTTACCTGTTCGGGTTTCAGGGGGGAGATAGCATCGGAGGGAGCTTTCGGAATGCAATGAGCTTCCTATTCTTGGTTCAACCTATATAAAGACGAGAGGATTGGCAACTTATGCTTAGATTCGGCATCATCGGAACGAACTGGATTACGGAGGATTTCATCGACGCGGCAAAAAGAAACAATGATATTGAGCTGACTGCGGTCTATTCCCGAACAGAGGAGAAAGGCCTCGCGTTCGCGGACAAGCATGGCATTCCGCACGTGTATACGGATCTGGAACGGTTCGCCTCCAGCGCGGAGCTTGATGCCGTCTACATAGCCAGCCCGAACGCGGCTCATGCCGATCAAGCCATTATGTGCATGAGCAAGGGAAAGCATGTGCTGTGCGAGAAACCGCTGGCCTCCAACGCTCGCGAGGTGCGCCGCATGGTCGAGGCAGCGAAAGGGGACGGCGTGCTGCTGATGGAGGCGATGAAGTCGACGTTTACGCCGACGTTCCGCGCGCTGCGGGACAATCTGCATAAAATCGGAAAAGTGCGCCGGTACTCCGGAAGCTACTGCCAATACTCTTCGCGCTATGATCTGTACAAGCGCGGAGAACTGCCGAACGCCTTTAACCCGGCCCTGTCGAACGGCTCGCTGATGGATCTGGGCGTCTACTGCCTCTATCCGCTCGTAGTACTGTTCGGAGCGCCGGAACGCATTCAGGCTAGCGCCTATATACTGGAATCAGGAGCGGACGGAGCAGGCAGCCTGCTGCTCGGCTACGAGGGAATGGACGCGGTCGTCCATTATTCGAAAATTGTGGATTCCTACGCCAGCGCAGAAATTCAAGGGGAGCTCGGCACGATCGTATTCGATAAAATCAGCCGCCCGGACAATGCGCACATTCGTTATCGCGACGGTTCGATCGAGGAACTGACGCAGCCTCAAGAAGATAACGCGATGTATTACGAGGTACGTGAGTTTGCGGATTTGCTCGCGGCCGGGAAACGGGAATCCGACATCAATTCCTATGACAGCTCGATTAAGGTGATGGAGCTGATGGACGAAGCCCGCAGGCAGACGGGACTCGAATATCCGGCGGACAAGGAGTAAGGCGTGTCGACCGTTAATCGGCTTCGGGCATTCAATTTTCTGTACTTCGCCGACCGGACAAACGGCGATGACGGTTACCTTTTTTGGAATATCGGGCATTGTCGGCTCGTCGATTCGGAGGCTGGATGATCGAGGAGTTCGGAGGGGCCGTTTTGTACCGGGGCATGGCAGGTTTCGCGTTTCTTGGGCTGCTGCTTGGTCTTTATCTGGTCAAGCGACCGTCCGTAAATCTATCGCAGCGAGGCGAATAATCGTGGAAAACAAACAAATCGGAGTTATCTTGGAGCAAGGGCCGCAGCAATGGGCGATCGTGCAGCAGAGAAACGGCTCGGCAGCCATCGGGCTGTCCGGCAAATGGCGCATGGACGAGCCGGTTCGCGAGGCGCAGGCTTACGCCCGCGTCGTTCGCGAAGAGAGCGGGGAGACGGTCGTCGATTGGACGAAGGCGGAGATGACGGAGGATCGCGGCTGGCGCGTCTTCTTGAACCATGTTCCGGCAGGCGGCTTGTACCGGATCGAGACATGCTTGCAAGTCGACGGCAATCCCGCAATGGAATGGGCCTTTCGCGGCGATATGATTCATCATGTCGGCGTCGGCGATCTGTGGATTATCGCCGGTCAGAGCAATGCGGCCGGCTACGGCAGAGGACCGGTTAACGATCCGCCGGAGCTTGGCATCCATTTGCTGCGTAACAACGGCAGGTGGGACCTTGCTACCCATCCTTTTAACGAATCGACCGATACGCTTCATATCGTCAATCGAGAGATGGCAAACCCGGGCCATTCTCCTTTTCTCGCTTTTGCCAAGCTGTTGAAGAAAGAGACCGGCTACCCGATCGGCCTCGTGCAGACGGCGCTTGGCGGCTCGCCGCTGAAGGCGTGGAACCCTGGAGAGGACGGGAGGCTTTACCGCAACATGCTGAGCATCGTGCGTGAGGCGGGCGGTTTGGTAAAAGGTGTCGTCTGGTATCAAGGGTGCAACGACTGTTATCCGGGAGAATACGAATCTTACGGAGCGCGTTTTCGGCAGATGGTCGAGCGGTGGCGGGCCGATCTGGGCGAACCGGAGCTCCCGTTCGCCACCGTTCAGTTGAACCGTTATACGCGAATCGACACGAAGGAGGAGGACGACCAAGCGTGGGGGCTCGTGCGGGAGCATCAACGACAAGCGGCTCGCGACGTTCCGCATGTGACGGTTATTCCGGCGATCGATTGTCCGTTGTCCGACGAGATTCACAACAGCCCGGCCGGCAATCTGCTGATCGGCGAGCGCATGGCCCGTGCGGTGCTGGCTTCCGTCTATGGCAGAGATGTCCATTTCCGGGCCCCGGAAATCGCCGACGCACGCTATTTCGTCTCCGACGACGGAAAGCCTGCCGTCGAGCTTGCCTACGACCATGTCGGAGGACATCTGCTGACGATTGGGCCAAACCAGCCGGTGTTTACGATCGAGGACGAGGCTGGCCGGGCGGAGATTGAAGCCTGGTCGATCTCCGGGAGGAACGCAATCCGGATTAAACTGAAGCGTCCTCTCGAAGGTCAGGCTTTTCTTCATGGCGGATTCGAGAGAAATCCTGCCGCCTTCTTTCCGGTCGATAGCTTGACTTACATGCCGATGTTGTCGTTTTATCGCTATCCTGTTCACAACTGAGAAAGGCGGTGCCGACGATGGCGGATACTCACGTCTATACGAAAAAAGAAGAGATCGCCAACGCGATCACGCACGGGATCGGAACGCTGCTCAGCATTGCCGGACTTGTGCTGTTGATCGTCTTCGCAAGTCTGGAAGGCACGGCTTGGCACGTCGTCAGCTTTACGATCTACGGCGTAACGATGCTGCTGCTATACACAGCTTCGACGCTTGTGCACGCTTTTCCGGAAGGCAAGGTCAAAGATCTGTTCGAGACGTTCGATCATTCGTGCATTTACCTATTTATCGCGGGCACATATACGCCGCTTCTGCTCGTAACTCTACGAAGTCCGCTCGGCTGGTCGCTGTTCGGGGTGGTCTGGGGGCTGGCGATAGCCGGCGTCGTGTTCAAAGCTTTCTTCACAAAAAAGTTCTTGGTGCTGTCTACGCTGTTCTACGTTCTGATGGGCTGGTTGATCGTCTTCGCCTGGAAGCCGCTGAACGCGCTGCTCGTTCCCGAAGGGCTCAGACTGCTGATCATCGGCGGGCTGCTCTATACGATCGGCTCCGTGTTCTATGTGTGGCGCGGTTTTCCTTATCATCACGCGGTCTGGCATCTGTTCGTCGTCGCCGGCTCCGTGTTTCATTTCTTCGCGATTCTGCTGTATGTGCTGTAACCCATTGCTCTTCATGGATCATATCCTTTACGAAACTGTAGAGGTGTGTATCCATTTTTTTGTTTAAATACTTTACTGAAATGCCCCACATCATAAAATCCGATTATACTGGCAACCTCCGTAATGCTAACATTGGAATCCAATAGCAATTGTTTTGCACGCTGTAAGCGAACGTCGGTAACCATCAGCATAGGCGTCATTCCGAACAGTTTCTTAAATTCACGCGTGAAATGAAATGGACTCATATTGCACTGACTACTGATTTCCTCCAAATTTATTTTGTTTGTGTAATGTTTTTCGATGTAATCCACTGCCGGTTTCAGCTTCACGTATTGTTCAATATAGCGAACTGGACTTAAATCCAAGCTCGTTTCAATAGCGTGTATACGTAAGATAGATATGATGAATGAATAGATTTCCGAAATAACTAACAATTCATATCCGATGAGTTTTGAAGTGTGTTCTTCAATTACAGTTTTGAATCCTTCGTTTAATTCAGGCCAAAGTTTATCGGTAGGGGTATATTGGTTACGAATCTTTCGATGTCCCAGCAAGGACGAAATCCATTGCTCGGTTTCCTGGTTTGCCATTGCACGGTACAGCAAAATTCGATCGAAGAGCATCCCATGGATAACGGGATTGATCTCTTCGTTTTTATTCATCACGGAATGAACCTGGCGACTGTTGAAAAAGAAAATATCGCCTTCTTCGCCGATATAAGTGAGTTCATCGACTTTAACTTGAACGGAGCCTGTAACAACTTGAATAATTTCCAGTTGTTCGTGCCAATGCGGCAGGACTAAATAGTTGTTATTCATCTTGTGGACACTTGTTATTTTGAATGGGAATCGTTGTTTGTAGTCTATAATCTGTTGTTCTGATGTCATTCTATGATCCCCCCTTTGCAAACGCTTCATTAAATATTCTTTATTATACTCTATTTTTTCTGAATTCAATTTCAAATAGCAATAATATACAAGAAGTAAGCAAGATACCTCGTAGATTTTCTTTAACTCTCAGTGGTAATTTTATAGTTAAGTCGAGCAGAGGATTCGAATTAGAAATGGGATAGAGAACTTATCGTTTAAAAAGAAATCGATTTCTTTTGTCGAGAAATGAGGGGAGATGAGGAAGATGGTAACGATACAAGGTTAACCAAAGATGCGTCGAGGAAATCACCCGATAAAATGGAGGATTAGGATATGTTGAAACCAATCAATCGAAGGATTGGAAGTCTTTTAGCCAGACTTCTGGTTATCGTTCTGTTTGTCTCCGTCTTGCAGTTAAATGGGGGGACGCCTGTCGGGGCGGCTGAAGCTCAAACCCAATTTCACGATATCGAATCGTCATATGCCAAGCAGCAAATCGAGGAATTGGTCGCAGCCGGTATTCTTTCCGGATACGAGGATGGCAGCTTCAAGCCGACCAAACCGATCACGCGCGCTGAGTTGGCTAAAATCATGGTTTCCATGCTCAAGCTGGAGCCAAAGCCCGAGAAGGCTGGCCACTTCCAGGATATAAAGGAAAATAGCTGGTATCGTGGCTACGTAGGAGCGCTTGTCGAAGCTGGCATTACGCAGGGCGTCTCCAAAAAGGCGTTCTCGCCCGACTCGAATGTGACGAGGGAAGAAATGATTGTGTTTTTCATTCGTGCTTTTGGGTTAGAAAAGAAAGCGCTTCAATGGAAGTCGGATGTTGTCTGGTCGGATGCGGAGCAAATTTCGGGATGGGCCAAAACGTACATCGATTTCGGGTATCGGATCGGCTTTGTACAAGGTATCTTCAATCCGGACGGCTCGCTCCGTTTTGATCCGGGGAGCCTTGCCGAAAGGCAGGCGGTCGCCCGACTTGCATTTGAATTCATATCCCAACAGGTGGATTATCTGAAGAAGGCTCTGGAAATTTTGCCAACGACGATTACGGAGCCGCTCGCAACGCCGACTCCTACACCGACACCGACTCCTACACCGACACCGACGCCAACATCGACGCCAACATCGACGCCAACATCGACATCAACCCCGACACCAACACCGGAGCCAACACCAACACCGGAGCCAACACCAACACCGGAGCCGCCGCTGTTCATCGTCCATGGCGATCAAGCCAATGCTATTATTGTAAAGCCCGCACAGAGCGGCGCAGAAATCAATGAAGCGGCAAGCGCCATGTCGGAATACATTGAGCGCGCTACGGGAGTTAAACTCCCAATATATACCGTTGCTCAGCTTGTGAATCTGAACATAGATCCATCGACAATCATGCTTCGTATCGGGGAAGGTTCCTATCTAGAGGATCAAGATTTTGCCATAGAGGTGGAATCGCTTCATTCCGATGGCTTCATCGTCGCTCCATCAGAAACGCAATTAATTATTACAAGTCCGACATTGATCGGAACACGTAATGGCGTATACGCATTTTTGGAGAAGTACGTAGGCGTCACCTGGTTATTCCCAAGTGAGGAATGGACAGATGTTCCGCAATTGGATGAACTACGCATGCCAAGTGAAACATGGAAAGATGAGCCAACGGCATTTTCATTGCGACGATCCATGCATATGAGCGATAGCAATTACGGCGATGTTCGTTATAAGTGGCAGCGTCAAAATCGCACACTATCTGCGTCGGAGATAAAGCTGGGTCATAATATGTTTAACCTTTTCCCGGTTGCCAAATACGGAGATACAACAGCTTATCCGAATTTCTTTCCGAATAATAATTCGCCCGCTCCCGGCGCACAAACGGGCTGGCAGCCATGCTTTAGCAATCCTGCAACGGTTCAAGCGGCGATAGAACAGATCAAGGATTACTTCCATAACAATCCCGATGAAATTTCTTTCTCTCTTGTTGTGAATGATTCTAATGGATTTTGCGAGATGAATCCTGCCGATCCCGGATATCCTGAAAACCCGATTAGAAATTCAGTGGGTTTATTGCATATGTCCGAGATTTATTACAAATGGGTGAATGATGTCGTTAGCGGCGTAGTAGCGGATCCCCTGTATGCCGATAAATGGTTTGCGGTATATGCCTATGAGGCCGTTCAAGATCCACCTGCGTTTGCTTTACATCCACAAGTCATTCCGGTCGTTACGAAAGATCGGCTAGCTTGGGTAGACGAAGAAGTAGAGCAAACGGGAAAGGCGCATTTCGACGCTTGGAAAGAGAAGGCAACGAATCTGGGCTGGTATGACTATATGGAGAGCTTTGCCTACCACGCTCCACGAGTTTATCCGCATCTGGTAAACGAATTATATGATTACGCTGTAGATCATAGTGTGAAATTGCATCATTGGGACATGCATCCGGTATTGGGGGACGGGCCTCAGCCATGGATTATTGCTAAGCTAGGCTGGAACGAGAATCAAGACGTAGACGCATTGCTCGATCACTGGTATCAAGTAGCGGTTGGTTCGCAGGCAGCTCCGGATTTAAAGGCATACTTTGAGTTATGGGAGAATTTTTGGAGAACAGACGCAAGGGAATCCTCCTGGTTTCAATCTTCTAAGGACGATGTTTATTTGACGATGAGGAATAGTTCTTATCTATTGCTTGCTCAAGATGAATTTGTAGAGAGTCGGGCGCTGCTTGAATCTGTAGCAGCCAAGGCAGAGACGCCGGAGCAAAAGCGAAGAGCTGAACAGTTGTTGCTTCAGTTCGAATACTATGAAGCATCTGCTTATTCTTATCAAAGCCAGCGTCAAATCGACAGACCCGGCAACGAAGCCGAGGCCTTAGCGATACTGAATGAGATCGATAGCACATTGGAAAGCCGATTGGCTGCTTCCAAACGCAGATCTGAATTTATTACAGAATTCAGCAAAACTCCAGCACTTAAATACCCCGTTAATCCTGTAACGTATAACGAGGTATGGACGGGATGGAATGCCAATGAATTCTGGTATACCAAAAATTTTCTGGATTCATGTGTGACTTGCAATGCGGATAGTGAAATCATGCAAAAGCTGCAAGTCTTTCGACAAGACCTTTCTCGTCCGAATCTTCGTGAATTTGCCAATTTGTTGAATGGCATAGATATTGAACATTCGTTGGCAGATAATGCTTCTTTTGAAGAGGGCACAGCTACATGGAACTTATGGAGGCCTGACGGTACAGCAAATGTCGAGGTCACAGACCAACAAGCAAGCAGCGGGTCCAACAGTTTAGTTTTCAACAATGCCAAACAAGCGGGTGTCTGGAAATATGTTGATGTCAAACCGGGCTTGTTAGCGAGCACTGCTAAATTTTACACGCCTGCAGGTACGACTAGTCAAGGGACTGTTCAAATTGTGATTGAACTCCATACAGGAAAAGGAAAGAGTACCTACTTCTCAGAAGCGGTGACATTAGCGGATCATGCAGGCGAATGGACAGAGATTCCCTTTTTCGACGAACTGCCTGCCCAGATTGATGGATATGACATTAAGAACATCTTGATCAATACGCAAATTAAAAATGCAACGGATGCAACCGTTTATTTGGATGATATTGGCGTATATCAAGTAGAATATGGCGTAGGCGACCTGAAGAATGTAGTTGCTAACTACATCGTTGAAGGGAAACTAACAGCTATTCAAGCTGGAGCGCTGTTAAATTTGCTGGAAGAGGCCGAGTATAATCTGGATAGAGAGGACATTGAACCATATCTAAGCTTGCTGGCTCAATTTATTAAAGAAACGGAGAGGCTTCATCTGAATGAAGGGATGAGCCAAGAAGATTATGACACTTTGGCCAATGAGGCGTATACCTTAATTTATCATCATATTTCATTCCGTTCATTAGATCAGGTAATCAGAACAACACATCCCGGTAGTCTCAAAGTTCCTGTTACGATAACGAATAATAAACCTTATGCCCTAACTGTCGATCTAGCAGGTACTGCAAGCCATGAACTGGAGCTTGTATTTGGGAATCCTGTAACCGTGCTAGCTAATCAATCTGTCACAGTCGAAGGAACTTTGCTCATCCCTAATGAGCTAGAGGAAGATCAGTATTTTATCGATGTTAAGTTGCAAATAGGTGGGCAGGATGTATTGAGCATACCGCTTGAGTTTATTTACAGTAGAAACTTACTTATCAATTCCGGGTTCGAGCAGGTGGTTAATTCGGCAGCTACGGGTTGGCAAGGGACATGGACAACAGATGAGGTCGCCGTGACTTCAGAAAAGTCTCATTCAGGCAACAATGCCTTGAAGTTAACCAAAGCAGTAGAGGGCGGTAATACTTTGGTTAAACAGCAAGTGGATGTGATCGGCGGAGAAACCTACGATCTCTCAGCATGGTTAATGAGCGAGATAGCTTCGGCAGGCAAGACT